>Ga0074199_1000004_pt1 | contig 713987 bp, 659 predicted proteins | sample EPASupsiteSAE347_FD_64528 | JGI IMG/M metagenome (GOLD analysis project Ga0074199, IMG submission 64528) | Bioremediated contaminated groundwater from EPA Superfund site, New Mexico - Sample SAE3-47 | ecosystem: Environmental > Aquatic > Deep subsurface > Groundwater > Contaminated ... | reverse complement strand
GAGGACGGGGTAATCGGGTAAATGGCAATAACTTCGTTGGTGGCGTGGGCCACGTGGGCTGCGGCGGTGTTACCGTCGATGGTGACCATCTTCTTGCTCATGCTGCTCCTCCTGTTGATGTGGTACTGATAATGTCCGATGCTGAACGGATCTAAAGTTCACTTCTTCCCTTCATGGCCCACTGCACCGTGGCAGGGTCCACAAATTCGATATCGCTGCCCAGCGGAATACCGTGTGCCAGGCGGGTTACTCTGACCCCCAGCGGTTTCAGCTGTCGCGCCAGGTAGAGGGCGGTTGTTTCGCCTTCCACCGTAAAGTTGGTGGCAATCACCACTTCCTCAACCGTTCCTTGCTCAATCCGCGCCAGCAGTTCCTTGATCCGCAGATCGTCCGGATTAACGCCATGCAACGGCGAAATCGCCCCCTGCAGCACATGATAGCTGCCGTGGTAGGCGTTGCTCCTCTCCAGGGCCAGCATATCCTGCGAGGTTTCAACCACGCAGATGACGCTGCTGTCACGGCTCCCGCTGCAGATTGGACAAGGATCCTGCTCGGTTAATGCAAAGCAGATGGAGCAGGAACAAACCCGCTCCTGGACCTGAACAAGCGCCTCTGCCAGGGAACCGAGATTCTGGGGTGACTTAAGGAGATGAAATGCCAGGCGCAGGGCGGTACGCTCGCCAATACCAGGAAGTTTCTTCAGTTCTCCCACCAGCCGTGTCAATGTTGGGGCATGTTGTAGCATAGAATAATGGCCAGATAAAACAATTTTTTATAATTATAGTGTGGTTAAAAATATGCAGACGAAGGGAACCCCGCGTCTGCACGTTTCCATTGAAATCAGCCAGTTCAATTACAGCACGAGTAAAAGCTGGATAGCTAGAACAGGCCGGGAATACTCATGCCGCCAGTGATCTTTGACATCTCGGACGACAGCTCTGCATGTACTGTTTTCAATGCCTCGTTTACCGCTGCAATGATCAGGTCCTGCAGCATCTCAACGTCATTGGGATCAACCGCTTCAGGCTTGATAATCAGTGACTTGATTTCATTCTTACCGTTTACCACCACGGTCACAGCGCCGCCGCCAGCTGCTGCAGAAGCCTCTTTCAGGGCTGCTTCTTCCTGCAGCTTTGCCATCTTCTGCTGGATCATCTGGGCCTGTTTCATGATTCCTGCCAAACCTTTAGACATTGTGTATCTCCTCCTTTGGTGTCATTTGAAACAATGTTACGCTAGACAGCATTACAGCTCTTTAATTTCAACGATTTCGCCACCCAGCACCCGTAATGCCTCTTGTACCACTGGATGTTCTTTTACTTCCCGCTGGATTGATTCCCGTCGTTGTTCTTCATCATGCTTTTTTTTTTCAGCCAGTGAACAGGGTGATGCGCCATCACCAAGCGCTGTAATCGATACGATTTTGACCACAGTGGGCTGATGCATGTACTGGGCTGCCAGTGCATCCACCGCCTTTTTGTTGTCAGTATCCTGTAGGCTGGTCAGATAATAGGACCCCTCTGGAAAGCCGATCTCCATGCGATCCGGGGCATAGGCCAGGGGGGAACCATGCTCAAGCAGTGCTCCCAGCGCCGGTTTCTGCTCCAGGCAGAAGGTAACAAAACGTTCCCATCCCCCCCCAATGCCACCAGCAGGTGCTGTTGGTGTTGCTGCAGCACGCACAACAGCAGGTTCCTGACGGGGTGGTGTTGCGATTCTGGGTGTGGATTGCTGCGCCACAGCCGGGGCAGACCACAGCTCCGGGGTCGTCTGGGCGATACCGGTTTCCAGATGTTTAATCCGGTCCAGCAGCTGTTGAATCGGCAGCACCGGTTGCAGGCTAGCCATCTTCAGCAAGGCCATTTCCAGCAGCAGTCGCGGGAACGAGGCGTGGGCCATCTCCCCTTCAGCCTTGACCAGCAGGGTCAGACGGCGCTGGATGTCAGCTGCGCTCTGCTCACCTGCCTGTTGCTTCAGCTCTTCCAGTTCAGCCTCGGCCAGATCAAGGATCTCGCCCGGCTTGGGAACCGAGCGGATAATCAGCAGATTGCGAAAATGAATGATCAGTTCCTGGGTGAACTGGCGCACATTATAGCCAAAGGCATCCACCCGGCGCACACCTTCCAGCGCCCCCTGGGTGTTGCCAGCAAAGACAGCGCTGGAAAGTTCTGCCAGCAGGCGACGGTCCACTACCCCAACCAGCGTGGCCACATCTTCATCAGCCACGGTATTGCCACAGAAGGCCAGCACCTGATCAAAACAGGTAATGGAATCCCGCATACTACCATCCCCCTTGCGGGCGATCAGGGCCAGGGCAGCATCACTGATGACGATCCCTTCCTGATCAGCAATCTCCCGCAGACGACCCACGATCTTGATCAACGGCACCCGTTTAAAATCAAAACGCTGGCAGCGGGAGAGGATGGTAATCGGCAGCTTGTGCGGTTCAGTGGTGGCAAAGATGAACTTGACGTGGGGCGGAGGTTCTTCCAGCGTCTTCAACAGGGCGTTGAAGGCATTGGTGGAGAGCATGTGTACTTCGTCGATGATGTAGATCTTGTAACGGCTGTGGGAGGGGAGATAGCGGCTGTTGTCCCGCAGTTCACGGACATCATCCACGCCGGTGTTGGAGGCGCCATCGATCTCAAAGACATCAGTGGAGCTGCCGTCTGTGATTTCTTTACATTGCGGGCAGACATTGCAGGGTTCCAGTGAAACACCCTGCTCACAGTTAAGGGCCTTGGCCAGGATACGGGCCGTACTGGTCTTGCCTACCCCCCGTGCGCCACTGAACAGAAAGGCATGGGCTACCCGGCCGGTATCAATGGCATTCTGCAGGGTACGGCTGACATGCTCCTGGCCGGTTAATCCGGCAAAGGTTTGTGGGCGATATTTGCGGGCAAGGACTTCGTAGGACACGGGTGACTTCCTGAACGTGGACATGCAGTACAAATAAGTTGTGGACGGAGATGATAGCCGGGTTTACCTGCGGCACACAGCGACAGCCGCTGCCGTTGCTTCCTTCCGGACCTGGCGGAGTTCACAGCCTGCCGTTGCGCAGGGCCCGGCTATCATCTCCGTCCACAAACAGAACATGCTGAGGATTGAGCAGGTTGTCTGCATACCATACCGCCACGGTTTTGTCAAAACCTGTTCAATCTAATCAACACAGCCCCAAACAGTCGGTTCATACTTGCAGTGCTGCCTGCCTGTGTTAAACTCCTGCGTACCTTGCGCCCATGGAGGCTCACCCGCCATGTTCCATCAGTTAATCCGCATCCTGCTAGCTGTCTGTCTGTTCGCATCATCTCTGATAGCAGCCCACGCAGCTCCATCCGATAGCCCCGCTGCGACTCAGACCTCGGCAACGGTCACTGTCTTCAACCGCCCGGTGGTTGAATTCCGCGCACCATTGCTGGGGGTTCCGGTTGGAGAACGGGCGCAGCGGGCCAATGAAGTGTTACGACGTATGCTGGCTTCCAGCAACAGCGGCAAGGTCAGCACGCAACAGATCCCCCAAGGTATTTCTATTATGCTGGACGGGGTCCTGGCCTTTACCATGGTCCCTGAAGATGCTGATCCACTCAAACAGGAATCTCTGGAACAGGCCGCCAAAAATGCTGCAACAGCCTTGGAGCTGGTGGTCAGGGAAACCCGTGAGGCCCGTGATCTGAAGGTCTTAATGCGTGCTGCCGGTTTTGTTTTAGCAGCAACCCTGGCGTTTCTGCTGTTGGTCTGGCTGTTGCACCGGGCCAGAAAATGGCTGACCTTCCGCCTGGCAAGCTTTGCCCATACCCACGCAGAACGCCTCAGTGTGGGTGGTGAATCCCTGATGAACCGGGAACGGCTGCTGCAACTGGTTCGGCGGGCGGTCACACTGGTGTACTGGGCGCTGGTCCTGTTTCTGTTTTATGACTGGCTGGGCTTTACCCTGGGGCGCTTCCCCTATACCCGGCCCTGGGGAGAACGGCTGACCCAGTATCTGCTTGATCTGGCAGCCCGTTTTGGCGGGGCCATTGCCCGCACCATCCCGGATCTGCTGGTGGCAGCGCTGATCTTTCTGATCGCCAAGTTTATGATCGATCTGCTGAAGACCGTCTTTGAGCGGGTTGAACAGGGCAAATTGGAGATTGCCTGGCTGGACCGGGACACGGTCAGCCCAACCCGCCGCCTGATCTCAGCCGGGATCTGGCTGTTTGCCCTGGTAATGGCCTATCCTTACCTGCCCGGCTCCGGCACAGAGGCGTTCAAGGGGCTTTCAGTGCTGATCGGCCTGATGGTATCCCTGGGGGCCTCCAGTCTGGTGGGACAGGCAGCCAGCGGCCTGATCCTGATGTACACCCGCACCATCCGGGCTGGTGAGTATGTCCAGATCTCCGGGCATCAGGGAACGGTCATGGAGCTGGGGCTGTTCACCACCCGGATCCGCACCGGCCTTGGTGAAGAGTTGACCCTGCCCAATGCCCTGATCCTTGGCAATGTCTCCCGCAACTACTCCCGCACTGTGGGGGACGGCTTTATTCTAGAGACCGGCGTGACCATCGGCTATGACACCCCCTGGCGCCAGGTGCATGCCATGCTGATTGAGGCAGCAGCACGTACCCCCGGTGTACAGTCTGATCCCGGCCCGCGGGTTTTTCAGACCGCCCTGTCTGACTACTACCCCGAATACCGTCTGGCCTGTCAGGTTTTAAGGACAGGACCAACCCAGCGTGCCGAGGTATTAAGTACCCTGCATGCCAATATTCAGGATGTGTTTAACGAGTATGGCGTACAGATCATGTCACCCCACTATCTGGGTGATCCCCCTGAAGCGAAGATCGTACCCAAAGAGCAGTGGTATCAGGCACCTGCCAAAAAAACGGAACCGTAATGCAGCAACCATTTGAACCGCTTACCAATGTCGATGCCACCAGCCAGGCACTGGAACGCCTGACCGTGGCTGCTGACGATCCGCTGCCGCTGTTGGTGCAGCTATTTGATGCGGTGCGGCCCGACCATAGCCGCAACAGCGATCAGGCTCTGCTGCGTTGGCGCCGGATGCTGCAGCTGTTGAAGATTCCCCGCTACCACGATGGCCTGCGTACCTCTCTGCTGACCCTGTTTGCCCAGCGCCGACAGATCTCCCTCTACAGCGAATCCGGCCTGCTGCCTAACACCGGTTTTTTCTCAGAGCTGCACCGTAAGCTGGTGCATCGTATCCTGCCGGAACTGGCAGATCCTGCTGAACTTCGGGACTGTATCCGGCTGCTGTTTCATCGCCCCAGCGATGCGATCTGGCTAAGTACGATTCCCCTTGAGGAACAGCTGGCTTTTTGGCAACTGCTGACACCCCCCTCACCACGGATGCTGGAGCAACTGAGCGAGGCATGTCTGGTGCTGTCCCACCGGGTCTGCGCCATGGGACTTGAGCCGGAACTGCTACGGGTACTGCCAGCCTTGAAGACAAGTCGATCTCCCTTTCTGGCACTGCATGAAGAGCTGGCCTGGTTCACGGTCGAGGCGTTACGGATTGAGGATGAGACCTCCCCCAGTGAAGAGGATAAACGACACCTGCTGGTGCTGACTGACCAGTGCCATGACGTGGTACGTCGCGCCCATCAGCAGGCAACAGCAGTGGCCGGGACCAGCATGTCGCTGACCTTTTTGCTGACCAGACTTGAACAGCACCTGCAACGGCTGGAACTATTGGTTGAGGTACTGGCAATCCGGGTGCAGACCGTACCGGACAGCCTGGTGGTGGAGCGCTGGAGTGCTTTTCTGGCTGATGCGGTGCTGGGCGAACTGCGGCGCAACAGCCTGCGACAACATTTTGCCGACCTGACCGGCCAGATGGCTTTGCTGGTAACGGAAAATGCTGCCCGGACCGGAGAACACTATATTGCCTCAGACCGGAAGGAATGGTGGGGGATGCTGCGGGCTGCTGCCGGGGCAGGGGTAATCATTGCCCTGCTGGCGCTGGTAAAAATCAAAGGGGCCGGACTGCACCTGCCTATCCTCAGCCAGGGGTTGCTGAACGGTCTGATCTATGGCGGTGGATTTCTGCTGGTACACCTGCTGCACTTCACCATTGCCACCAAACAGCCGGCCATGACCGCTGCCGCCATTGCCGCAACCGTGTCCCAAACCAGAGGCAGACTGCGGGATCAGGAACGGCTGCTAGAGCTGATGATAAGCACAGCACGCAGCCAGTTTGCAGCAGTACTGGGTAATGTTGGCGTGGCTTTCCCACTGGCAGTGCTCATCGGGCTGGTGGCAGGTCTACTGCAGTACGAGCCGATATCTCTGGAAAAGGCCCGCTCTCTGGCCCAGGAACTTAACCCGTTTACCACGCTTTCACTCTTCTATGCCGCCATTGCCGGGATCTGGCTGTTTGTGACCGGCCTGATCTCCGGCTATATTGACAACCTGTCAGCCCATAGCCAGGTTGGGCCACGGATTGCCCGGCTGCCCTGGTTACAGCGGATGTCTGGCACAACTGGTGCGGAACAGATCGGCAGCTATATCAGCAGCAACGCTGGCGGCCTGATCGGCAACCTGTTTTTCGGCCTGATGCTGGGGGTGACCCCGGCGGTTGGTCAGATGTTGGGTCTGCCACTGGATATCCGCCACATCGCCTTTTCAGCAGCCAATATCGGCTACGCCGTGGTGACGTTCAACTTCCTGCTGCAGCCATCTGTTTTGTTGTCAGCAGTAGCAGGCGTCATGCTGATCGGCCTGATCAATCTGTTGGTCAGCTTTTCTCTGGCGCTCTGGGTGGCCATGCGCTCACGGGGGGTGGCATTCAGCTCTGTCCGCTCACTTCTTTTACCGCTACGCCGCCGCCTGTTCAGCCATCCCCTGGAATTTCTGCTGCCGGTGGAGCCGCGTCAGGAATCCCGTACCTCTTCGCAGTAACCGCTGTCAGTTTGCTTGGTAGTAGTAGCGGTTCAGGTCCAGCAGGCCGCCTTTGACCGGGTTTTCCTGGTTAAAACGCTTCTGGAACCAGTCATAGGAATCCCAAAAACGGTCATCAGCCCGGTTGATGCCATACTTGTTGAGCCTTGCCAGATCCTCTGGTGTACCCTTGAAGTTTGAGAGCAGGTTAAAAAAGTCCGGCAGGTTTTCTTCTGTCACGTCAAAGAAGTAGTTGGGATACGGGCCGATCAGGCCGGGGATAAAATCAGCGTCATCCTTGGCCGGATTCAGACGGCCATCCTCGCCAAACAGGAAGGCCACATTATCATGCCAGCGGTTGATCACAATTGAATGAACCAGATCGTTTCCGTTCTTAAGTCGAATCCGCAGATAGGCCAGGTTGGAGTTAAAGTCATTGACCGCAGCCACAAACGGCATGCCGGGCCGGGCAAGAGACCTGAAGGCCCGCATATAGTCATGCATGGTGCGGAATTTTTCCGGCAGCGCCGGATAACTGGCCCCGGCCCGCAGGTAGTTGATCGGATCAAAACCGATCCCGGTAGCAGGCAGCAGTTGTTTGTCAACCAACTGCTCGACAAATTCACGCTTGGGATCGCTGGTGCCAAAGGCGATCTTTGCTGGTTGGGGCGAAGGTGTGTAGTCTGTCTTTTGCAGATCAAGCCCCAGATACCATGACTGCATGATCTCTTTGCGTTTTTCGGCTGGCAGAAAATCAAGAAAGTAACTTTCCCCCTCCATCCGCAGGGTATCCATATACAGCCGTAATCCCAGCTGGTGCGCCACATTGCCATAGACATCAAAACCAGCCACCAGCGCATAGTAAATCCGCTCAAGCAGCGGATAATCAATCACCCAGAGTGTCTTGGGCAGGTTACCCAGCGCCCCTTTGTGTACGGTGGCATTGTCAAAATGGCGGTAAATCGTCAAGAGTGGCGCGTCATTAGCCTGATTACCCTTCCAGATCGCCTGATAGTCCATTCCGGCATAGTGATGGGCAGCATAAAACTGCTGACGGGCCTTGTAGAAGGCAACCGCCCCCTTGCTGTACCGGTCAGTGACCGCCGAAAAGATACCCATATCGCTGCCCTGCTCAATCGGCATCCGCAGGCTGTTACTATGTAGCTTGATAAAGCCGGGATAGGTGACGGTCAGGTCGTGGGCAGGGTCCATGAACATCACCCAGAAATGGTCGTCGATCACGTTCAACGCAATCTGTCCTTTACAGACCGGACCATGGACAAAGGACATGATAATATACTGGGTATTATCCAGCAGGAACTGGTAGCGGGAGCGAGGCGGAATCTGTTCAAATGCCTGAAAAGGGTTGGCACTTACAAACGGGTCATAGCCAACCAGGTGCGGCTTCTGTAGCCAGTCCGGCTGGATAAACAGCTCCTGCAGCCGTTTCAAGCGGGCATCATCCAGCATAACCACCATGTGGGTCTTGTGGACAATGGTTGAGTGAATCTTGCGGAAACGATAGTAGACCCGTGGCACGCCGGGATCATCATAGGGCCGAACCGTGGGGATCAGATCCAGCGGCCTGCCGGGGGCAGTGCGGGAACGGACCAGCTCATAGAATTCATTGGGATTGGTGGCAAACTTCAGGTGGGCCAGAAAGAGGTGTTCGTACAGGTAGCGGGCGGTCATGCCGTGCTTGGGGTCATCCTGATTCAGAAACGTCTCCCACTGGGCTATGGCACGGGCATCTGCTGCTTTAGGGGTGGTTAATGCTGACTGTTCGGCTGAATCAGGACCTTTGCCCCCCTGTATCAGCCAGCCTGCAATCAGATTAAACTCATCCTGCTTCAAGGGAGGGAATCCAAACGGCATACCGCGATTGGGGTGTTTGGCAAGATAGCTGCCCAGTTCATTTTGATCCTTGGAACAGGTCAGGTCATCGGCCTCAGACCGGTATTCACCGCTGCTTTTTGGATTTTTGATCTTGTGGGCCAGCATTTGAAGCATCACTGAATCGTTCAGATTACCTGAGACGGTGCTGCCCGTAACGCTAAAGAACTGTTTTTTGCGCCACTGTTCCGTTGTCTGGGCATCAACAAACAGCCGGGTCGGCTCCATGGTGTGCAGGCGCGAAGCATTATAGACCGCCTGCTTGGAAGCACCACGATCCAACCCTTCAAAAGAATCAAGTTTCAGCTGACAGGGCGAGTTATAACAGGAATGGCAAACCGTGCAGCGTTTATCCAACAACGGCTTGACCTCTTTCTGATAGTTGATCTGGCGGGTGGGCATTGTTACCATCACCGGTGGCAGCGGCTTGGCAAAACAGCCCCCGAGCACCAGGGCAGAGAGCAGGATGAAAGATCGGAAAGAACTACAGGCAAGGCGCATACAGCGGTCCTCCTTGTCCAATATTGGGCGATGGTTACAAAAAAAGGGCTACGACAGCAAGTGCGTAGCCCTTTGAATAGTATGGCGGAGAGGCAGGGATTTGAACCCTGGGTACGGGATTAGCGTACACACACTTTCCAGGCGTGCTCCTTCAGCCACTCGGACACCTCTCCAAGAAGATCGTTTCTATTACAGTAGTTCGTAAAAAATGTCCAGAATTTTGATCAAGGGGTTTTCAGCAGGAACGAATAAAGGTACAGTACGCAGCATGGAAACTGTCAAGCATATCGGCATTATTGTGGCAATGCCCGAGGAACGGATCGCTTTGGTCAAGCGTCTGCAGAAGGTTAAGCGGCGCCTGGTGGGGGGTATCCGCTTCTATCAGGGCATGCTGGAGGGACGTCTGGTCACGGTGGTGGAAGGCGGTATGGGCACTGCAGCTGCAGCCCTCGCAGCCCGGCAGCTGATTAACGAAGACCGGCCAAACCTGCTGCTGTCAGCCGGGTTCTGCGGTGCCGTACGTCCGGGGGCACAGGTGGCCGATCTGGTACTCTGCAAGAAGCTTTTCACTGATAACGAAAATGGTCTGCACGAAGTGGCTCTGCCGGGGAGCGAACTGACTACCGCACGACTGTCAGCGGAACTGCAGCACAGAGGTCTGCGAACCTGGCAGGGTAGCTTCATTACCACCAGCAAGATCGTCACCAAAAGTGCCTGTTCCGAGACACTGCCAGCCGATCTGCCAACCCCGGTGCTGGAGATGGAAAGCGCTGCAGTTGCCCAGGCAGCCACCGCAGCAGGGATTCCTTTTTTGGGGCTGCGCGCCATCAGCGATGATGCTGCTGAAGAGCTGGGATTCTCTCTGGATGAACTGACCGATGATCAATTACGGATCAGCATTCCCCGCGTACTGATCACCTGCCTGAAAAAACCACGTATCATCCCCCAACTGGCCCGTCTGGCCGGCAACAGTGGCAAAGCCGGCAAAAACCTTGGCAACGCCCTGCAGCAAATCCTGCCGATGTTGTAGTCCTGTCGCAGCTGTTTTTTCTGTCCCCTTCGTTCTTACCTCAAAAACTTGCATTAGCTCCAAACTGCGGTACGCTTGGCTACATATCTGTAGCAGGCGCTACAAATAGATTTTCAGCACCCTGCTGCCGCTATGCCGTCCATGAAACATAATTGTTTTTTGCGCAGCTTAAGCATGAGGTCATCCGGTGGAAACACAATGAGCCTCCAGAAACTGCACGGTTTTTTCCTGGGCACCCTGCGCCGCCAGTTGATCTTTGGCGTAGCAGTGGTGCATGCCCTGATGATGGCCCTGTTCGTCAGTGATCTGACCATCCGGCAAAAAACTCTGCTGCTGGAACGCCAGACCGAACAGGCCATTGCACTGGCCCATACTCTCGCCACCTCATCAGCCGGCTGGCTGGCCTCCCACGATATTTCCGGCCTGCAGGAACTGGCTGAATCACAACGTCGCTACCCTGAACTGCAGTTTGCCATCTTGCTTGACAAACAGGGCAAGGTACTGGCCCACACTGACCGCTCCCTGATCGGTCAGTACGTGCAGGACCTACCGTCACGTACCCAGCAGACTACGCTCAGCCGCAACCCGACGCTGGTGGATGTGATGGTTCCGGCGATGATCGCCGAAGGCCATGTGGGCTGGATACGGATCGGTATTGGTCAGCAGGAGGGGAGCCGGAAGCTGGCCGAGATTACCAGAAATGGAACGTTCTATGCGCTTACCACCATCATCATCGGCTCGATCATCGCCTGGCTGATGGGCCGCCGATTCACCAGACGACTCCACCTGATCCAGCAGACGATTGATGCGGTCAGCTCTGGCAACCGCTGTGTCCGCTCCTCAGTGCCGGGGGATGATGAGGCCGCCGTCATGGCGCGGGAGTTCAACACCATGCTGGACCGGCTGGATGCGCGGGATGTCGAGCTGCGCACAAGCGAGGAGCGCTACCGGTCGTTGATCCACAAGGTGCAGACCGCCATCATACTCCATGACGGGCAGGGCCGGATACTGGACAGCAACCCCTTGGCCCAGGAGTTGCTGGGGCTTTCTGCGGAACAGTTGGCAGGCAGGGAGCTGGTAGATCCGGGTTGGCAGTTCCTGCGGGAAGACGGCTCTGCGCTGGCGGCAACGGAATACCCGGTCAGTCAGGTCATAGCCACCCGGCAGGCGGTCAGAGACCTGATAACCGGCATCTACCATCCCGACGGGGAGCAGCTAACCTGGATGCTGCTGAATGCCGAACCCGAGTTTGACCAGACCGGCGCGATCATGCGGGTCATCGTCTCCTTTGTCGATATCACCGAGCGCAAACAGGCGGAACAGGTACGTCTGGCGCCGCTGCACTTTTTTGAGAGCATGGACCGGATCAATCGGGCGATCCAGGGGACCGACGACCTTGAGCAGATGCTGAGCGATGTGCTGGATGCCGTGCTCGCCATCTTCGGCTGCGACCGGGCCTTTCTGATGCACCCCTGCGATCCCGAAGCCGCAACATGGCAGGTGCCGATGGAACGCACCCGTCCAGAGTATCCCGGAGCAGGCGTCCTGGGAACACCCCAGCCGATGACAACGGATGTTGCGGCTACGCTCCGTCTCCTGCTGGCTTCCAATGGCCCGGAGACCTTTGGTCCCGGCGCACCGAATCCGCTCCCCCCGGATGTCTCTGAACGTTTTGGTTTCAAGAGCTTTTTGTCGATAGCCATTCACCCCAAGATCGGACTCCCCTGGCAGTTTGGTATCCACCAGTGTTCATATCCCCGTTCCTGGCCTGAAGAAGAACAACGTCTGTTTCAGGAGATCGGCAGGCGGTTGGCGGACGGCATGACCACCCTGCTGATGTATCGACATTTGCGGGAGAGCGAGGAGCGTTACCGGCTGGTGTTTGAGAACTCGCCGGTATCAATCTGGGAAGAGGATTTTTCAGAGGTAAAGTCCTTTTTTGACCGGCTAAAGGCTGAGGGTGTCCACGATATTGCCGCCTACCTCGATCAACACCCCGAGGCGATCCGGCACTGCGCGGAAAGGGCACGGATTGTTGATCTGAACCGGGCGGCCCTGGCGCTGCACGGCGCAACCGACAAGGCGGAACTGTTTGCCGGGCTGGTCAACACCTTTACCCCGGACTCCTTTGCAGCCTTCCGCCAGGAGCTTGTCTCTCTCTGGCAAGGCACAACCGAGTTGGTGCGGGATGCGGAGGTCAAGACCCTGGCGGGTGAGCCCCGTCAGGTAACCGTTCACTTCTCGGTCTGTCCCGGTTATGAGCAGTCCCTTGCCAAGGTACTGGTCTCCCTGGTGGATATCAGCGGTCGCAAGCGTGCAGAAGAGGAACTGCGTCAGAATCTGACCCGGCAGATGGCGCTGCTGGATGTCTATCAAAAGATGCCGACGGCCCAGGTGTCCGAGATTATCGCCTTTGTTGTGGATAAATGTGTGAACCTGACCGGAAGCGTGATCGGTTTTGTGGGGCTGATCAGCGATGATGACAGCTTTATGGAGACTCACCTCTGGTCAGTCAAAGTCATGGAAAGCTGCCCCATTGACAAACCGCTACGTTTTCCGCTCAGCGATGCCGGGCTCTGGGCCGAACCGGTCAGACAGCGCCGCGTGGTCATCGTGAACGATTATGCGGCAGCCAGTCCGCTCAAAAAAGGCTGTCCCCAGGGGCACCTTGAGCTGACCCGCTTCCTGGGCGTTCCCATTATCGATAACAACCGGGTGGTGGCGGTAGCCGGGGTGGCAAACAAACAGGAAGACTATGTCGAATCGGATCATTACAAGGTCTCCCTGCTCCTGAAGGGGATGTGGGATATCATCAAGCGGAAGTGGGCTGAAGAGGAACTGCGCACGCTGAACGATGAACTGGAAGAGCGGGTACAGCAGCGTACTGCTGAACTGGCTGAGAAAAACGAGACGCTGCAGCGGATGAACAAACTCTTTGTGGGCCGGGAACTGCGGATGGTGGAGTTGAAGGAGCGGGTCAGGGAGTTGGAGGATACGATACCTCAAGCCCCGGTTGCAGGAGGCTCCAAATGAACGACGCTAGACAGAGGTTTGGATGTCGCACAACAGCCATGCTCGGTTTGCTGCTTGCATTGACGCCGTTGTCGGGTCAGGCCGCCGAGTTGGCCGACATGGATATTACCGAGCTGGTGAACGTGCGGGTCACCCCCTTTGACGTCTCCACCCATCTTGACAGCGGCTACCGTGCCTCCAACTCCGTATCCGGGTCACGTCTCGACACCCCGATACGGGATCTGCCCTTTGCAATCCAGGCCTTTACCGAAGACTTTATCAAGGACCAGAAGCCGGTGAACATCTTCGATGTGGCGCGTTATTCACCGGGGGTTACCTACCGCAGTAATGATTTTAACGAAGGCAACGCCAACCTCGCCATCCGTGGCTTTGCGGTCAGCTCAACCCCCGGCAACGTCCAGATCCTGCGCGACGGTTTCCACGGCCCCTCAATTTTCGACTTCACCAACATCTCCCGTGTGGAGGTGGTCAAGGGGCCAGCGTCGTTCCTTTACGGTCAGGTCGCTCCCGGTGGCGTCGTCAACATCATTACCAAGACTCCGCAACCTGTTTTTGCTGCAACTGCCGAGACCCGCTACGGCTCCTACGGCCAGTATCGCTTTGAAGGAGATGTGACCGGCCCGGCAACCAAAACCCTTTTCTACCGGCTGGCGACCTCCTACGACCAGGACAGCCATTACTGGAACCCCTACGACGCCTATTCCTGGAACGTTTCCCCATCTCTGCTCTGGCAGCCCAATGACCGTATCAGCGTGTCGCTCAAGTATGAAACCTTCCAGAAGAGGGAAACACCGCAACTGATGCAGAAACCGGGCTACAACACCCAGGCCGGTGTGGTGCCGACAGCGACCGATCCCAACCGGTCCGGTCTGGATGTGCCGGGGTTGCCGGACACTTGGAACAGCATGTCCTTTGCCGATTTCCGGCAAAGCGAGACCCATGCCATCAGCAGTTGGATTGATTTCAAGGCTGACAATCACTGGAGCCTGCGTGCCGGTTATACCCATCAGGAGTACGAGATTGACGCGCTCTTCTCCGGTAACCTGGGCATGGCCAACAACAACACATTTATGCAGGGACGTCGCTTCAGGCGTCAACTGTACAGCAACGAGGACGACACCGTACAGTTGGATGCCGTTGGCGCCTACAACTTTACCTGGAGCAATCTGCGCCTGCTTTTCGGCGGGCAGTATGTTGACCGGCGTTTTGACAACCGGGCAGGCCAGGCCGCCAACGATCCGGCACTGGGCAGCAATCCCACAGCATCACCATTGCCGCTCTGGGATCTGCAGAATCCCGCCACCTGGAACCGTGTGGTGACGATCCCGCTTTCCACGCTTACCGAGAACCGCGTCGATAACTCGCTTACAGCAACGGACATGTCGGTGTACGGCGGCATGACCTGGGGCTTTCTGAATGATCGTTTGCTGGTACTGGCCGGTCTGCGCCTGACTGCGACAGAAAGTCGGCTTACCAATCATCTGACCGGTCAATCCCAACCCAGGATCACCGCAAACGCGCTTACCCCCCAATACGGTGTGCTCTATAAGGTCACGCCGGGGCTCTCGCTTTTTGGCTCATATGCCGAGTCGTTCGTACCCGGTACGCAAATGCTCAATAATACTGACGGGAGCAGCAGGGCTGCTGAGCCGACCAGGGGCTGGGGTTATGACATCGGTCTCAAGGCGGATCTGTTCGGTGGCCGCGTCTCCGGTACGCTCACCTGGTTCGATATCCACAACAAAAACATTGTCAACGATCTTGCTGTAACCAACACATCCGGCGCTGTGGCGATCTACAACGTCCAAAGCGGCGAACAACGATCAAGCGGCGTTGAGCTTGACGTCACGATCACGGCAACGGACAACTGGCAGCTCTACCTTTCCTACAGCTACATGGATGCAAAAATTACCGAATTCAGCGGAAACGACGCCGCGATCCTTGCCCAGGACCCTGCAACTCTGGATGCCGCAGGACAGGCCAACTACAAAAACGTGAAACGGTTCCATAACGCCCCGTTACAGATGAGCGCCCCCCATCTGGTCAACGTCTGGACCCGTTACAATGTTACCGAGGGATTCCTCAAAGGCGCCTATGTGGGTGGCGGCATCAACTTTGTCTGCGATCAGACCCTGCTGCCAGATTCCCCCGAGTCAGCTCACCAGACCTATATTCTGGTCAATGCACTGGCCGGTTACGGATGGAAGTGGGCAGGTCATCGGTTTAATCTGAATCTGATGGGGAAAAATCTTGCCGACGAGCAGTACCGCCCATCGCAAAGTTCACGCAGCCGCCCACGTGAACTTTTGCTGACGCTTACGGCACGGTTCTGAGATGGTGTTAAGCACTACCGTGCATAGACCGGAGTTGGTGATGGTGAAAAGCAGACGTCATAGCAGCAGCCGAGGAGCGCGACATGCGGCCTGATTCTGCCTTGACAGATATCGGACTGCAGGTTGGTCAACTGCTGTGGCGCTGCTTTCCAGCTCTGTTGTCTGCCCTGTTGTACCTGCTGTGCCTTTCCGGTCCGACAGCGGCTCAAGAGTCTGTCAAGGCCGACCCGATCAGGATCGAGGCCGCATTTTTGCGCAATTTTGCCCGCTATGTCATCTGGCCGGCCCATACCTTCAAGGATGCTCATGTTCCCTGGCGGATCTGTATCCTGGGAGACGATCCCTTTGGCCAGGTGTTGGAAAAGACCTTTGAAGGACGCACAGAACAGGGACGTGCGTTTGAGGTGTTCCGGGCCGGGTCGTTGGACAAACTGCCGCCCTGCCAGATCGTCTTTGTGGCCTATCAGGATGCAGAAAAACGTCGCGCTGTTCTTGAATCGCTTAAGAAACGACCGGTCCTGACCGTGGGCGTTGCCCATGATTTTTTGAGCGAAGGGGGGATCATCCGCTTCAGGGTTACGGAGCGGGTGGAGATGAGCGTTAACCTTGATCAGGCCCGCTCCGCCTCGTTGAAGATTCAAACAAAGATGCTCGAAGTTTCTCGAGAGGTGCTGGAGAACGGAACCGTACGGAGGCTGAGATGATCCGGCTTCACCGCATGAGCATACCTGGCAGGCTGGCGTTCGCGCTCTGGTGTGCTGCGCTCTTGGCCTTTGCCGTGGCAGGCGTAGCGTTGGCGCTGTTTGAAAACCTTACGCTGGAAGGTCGCGCACGACAGATCATGGAACCGTACGCGCAACTGGTTTCCGCCGGTGCGGAAACAGCGGTGGTTTTCCAGGACTCCCTGCGGGCTGGTGAAATTCTCGCACCGTTGCGGGCCAATGCACAGATTTTGAGGGCTGAAATCGTTTTGCGGGATGGGCGGGTGCTGGCCTACTACAGCAGCACCAACAGACCTTTTCAAGCCCAGCCGCTTAAACCGGACGGTGTCTACCTGAGTCATAATACGGCGGAGTTGCTACAGGGACTGCAGGATGATGCCCATCTGCATCTTGTCATGAGCCTGGATGAGCTTAACCGGCAGACGAGAAACCTGCTGCAGCTCTGTGCCGTAGGGGTGCTGGCCTTGCTGATGGCCGTCACCCTGGGGCTGCGGGCAGCGCTGCAACGCGCCATTGTCCGTCCCATCTCTACCCTGGCCGAGACCGTTGAACAGGTTCGCGTCAGGGCTGACTACCACTGCCGTGTCCCGGTCTCCGGCAATGACGAGGTGGCTCGGCTCGGCCAGAGCTTCAATGCCATGCTGGGGGCTGTCCAGGAACGGGAAGATGATTTGCGTCAACTTAGTGTCTTCCAGCGCACGATTCTGGACACTGCGGCCTACGGCATCATCGTCACCAGTTCCGAAGGCATTGTCAGCAGCTTTAACCGGGCCGCCGAACAGTTGCTCGGCTACCGGGCCGATGAACTGGTCGGTAAACAGATGCCGGTCTGCTGGCACGACCCGGAGGAACTGACGCAGTATGCCCTGCAGTTGTCCTCAGAGCTGGCTGAAACAGTTCCGCCGGGGTTTGAGGTGTTTGCGGCCCGCCCCCGACGTAATCTGCCGGAGGAGCATGAATGGACCTTTATCCGCAAGGACGGAACCCGTCTGCCGGTGCTGCTCTCCGTAACGGCGCTGCGGGATGAAAATGGTCTGGTCACCGGATTTGTCGGTCTGAGCTATGATCTCAGCGAGCGCAAACGGGCGGAGGAAGAGCTTTGCAAACTCAACGAAGAACTTGAACAGCGGGTACAGCAGAGAACAGCCGAATTGAAGGCTAAAAATGATGACCTGGAGAAGTTGAACAAACTCTTTGTGGGTCGGGAACTACGGATGATGGAGTTGAAGGAACGGGTCAGGGAGCTGGAAAAACATACCGTTGAAAGCAACAGTTGAAAGGAGACACCCGGATGCAGACGATCAGATTACTGATTTTGATCATGCTTTTTGCAACGGTAACGGCAGGCAGTGCATGGTGCAAGGAGTACCGTGTTGGCATGTTGTACTGGTCCAGCAATATCCCCGGACAGGTGGCCATGAGCAAGGGGCTGGAGGATGAGGCCCGCAGGGTGAACGCGGCAGCGGCAGCCAAAGGCAAACCAACCGTTAAACTGTTAGTACGGGTTGCAGGAGACAGCAGCAGCGGCATTGAAAACCAGATCCGCCAGATGAAGGAGCTGATCCGGGACAAGGTGGATCTGATCATTGTGCAACCAACCGATAATGCGGCGTTGGCTGAACCGCTGCGGCTGGCCAACAAGGCTGGCATCAAGGTGGTGGCCTATGACCAATACATCAGCGGTGGCACCCTGGCCGCCTACCGGACCTCCGACAATTATCAGGCCGGCTATCTGGATGGCGAGTATATCGCCTCAAAATTCCCCAAGACAAAGGAACTGCGGATTGTGCTGGTGGAATACCCCCATGTCTCGTCAACGGTGGAGCGGGTCAACGGCTTTCTGGAGGCGCTTGAACAGGCAGGGCAACGCTACCGTGTGCTGAAGTCATACACGGCTGTCGAACCGGTCAGTGGGGGCAAGGCCGGTGAATGTATTTTGAAGGATTTTCCGGCCCGTGGTTCCATTGACGTAATTTTTACGGTTAATGACGGCGGCGGGCTGGCGGTGGTGGATAAGCTGGCCAAGGCAGGCAGAAACGAGATTATGGTGGCCACCATTGATGGCGACCCGGCATCGGTCAAGAATATCCGAGAGGGCAGACTGACGGTGATTGATTCGGCTCAGTTTTGCGGACCCCTTGGCGCTGAGGCGTTCAGGGCGGCCTATACGCTGCTAACCGGAGAGAAGACGCCCTACCATGCCCTGGTGCCGGTCTTTCCGATCACCAAAGAGACCTTGAAGCAGTATCCCGGCTGGATGGGGCCGATCCCCCCGGCCTTTGCCAAACCGTGGAAGAGTCCTGTACCGCAATGGCGCGGTGCCATGCGCATTGTGAAACAGTAATACGACCAGAAAAAGGGCCGTCCCATGACCACTTCACGAAACCCGATTATCGACCGGGTGGACAGAAAACTTGCCTTCAGTTTTGGCGCCTTGACTCTGGTGCTGATGTTGCTGGTCACCAGCGCCTCAAGTTACCTGTTCATCAGGCTGCAATCGCGGGAAGAAGACCGGCTGGCCGGGGCACTTGCCAGAATCATCGGCGAATCGGTCAGTAAGGTCAGCTTTTCCGGCACCTACCATGCCCGCCTCTTTGTCGAGGAGATCAAGGAAAAAACCCCTGAAATTGATGCTGTCTCCGTTGAATCAACAGCCGGGCGGATCATTGCTCACAGCGATCCGGCCTACAATGGCAGAGCAGTAAGCGGCGAAGACCTTGTCATGCTCAGAGAATCGCTTGCCGGCAAGAAAACAGTGGTCAGTGAACGTACCACTACACGCGGCACAACGGCAAAGATCATCGTATTACCCTATGGCGGCGGCATTGATGCAGAAATAGCCGGGGTTATCCGTCTGGTGGTCAATGTTGACAAGACACGCCAGGACCAGCAATCCGGCATCATCGGGATGCTGCTGATAACCGTTCTGCTCTCCTGCGGGGCGGTCATCGTTATTTTACTGCTCAGTCGGCATTTCGGCTCGGCTGTCAAAGAAGTGGCCATGCAACTGCAGGCCATTTTGGACAACTCACCGGCCCTGATCTACGTCAAGGATAGAGCAGGGCGCTACCAATTTGTCAATCAGGCTTGGTGCGATCTCTTTCAGACCAGTAATGACAACGTCAAAGGAAAGACCGATCTTGAGCTGTTTCCCGAAGATGTTGCGCGACAATTTATGACGAATGATCAGCTGGTTATGAAGTCAGATACGCAACTGACACTTGAAGAACGGCTGCCGATGGAGGAAGAGATCCGCTACTACCACAGCATCAAGGTGGCAGTACGGGACACGAGCGGCGCCACCTATGGACTCTGCGGCATATCAACGGATATCTCGGAACGCAAGAAGTCCGAAGAAACACTCCGGGAAAGCGAAGAACGTCTCCAGCTTGCTACCCAGGCCGCCGGTATAGGAATCTGGGATTGGGATATCGTTACCGATAGTTTGGTCTGGGATGAAAGCATGTATCGCCTCTACGGCATCCGACGCGAGGACTTTAGCGGTGCTTATGACGCCTGGTTCCACTGCATCCATCCCGACGACGCGGCCTTGGCCAACGATGCCATCCAGGCTGCCCTTCGCGGCGAAAAGGAGTATGCCCCTGAATTTCGCATTGTTCGTCCTGATGGTGTCATCCGGCTCATTCAGGCGGTGTCCAAAACGTTCAGAGATTCGGATGGCAAGCCGCTGCGCATGATTGGTACCAACCTGGACATTACTGAACGTAAGCAGGCGGAGGAGCAGATCAGGAAACTGAATGAAGAGCTTGAACAGCGGGTACAGCAGAGAACAGCCGAACTGGAGGCAAAGAACCGGGAGCTGGAGCGGATTAATCGCCTCTTTGTAGGTCGAGAGCTACGGATGATGGAGCTGAAGGAGAAGATCGCAACCTTTGAAAAAACGTCCTGACGGTGCCGGATCTGCTGGTTGCCGACCAGCGGTTCAGGAAAGAAGGAAAACCATGAAAGCAATAAGCAGACTCTTCCTTGTGTGTATTCTGGTATGCATCATTTCAGTGCGTCTCTCAATTGCTGCACCCGTCCCATCACCTGACAACAAGGCAACGGTGTACACCATCGGTGTTGTGCCGCAGTTTGAACAACGAAAGCTCTATGCCGTCTGGAATCCGATCATTACGGAACTAAGCAGGCGTACCGGGCTCAGGTTCAAGCTGGTAACGACACTGAACATTGAGAACTTTGAAAAAGAATTTGCCTTGGGCTCGTTCGATTTTGTCTACATGAACCCCTACCATGTCTTGAAGGCAAAGAACTATCTGCCGCTGGTTGCCGACACTGCTCCGTTGCGCGGCATCCTGGTGGTTAGACAGGACTCTCCTGTTAAACGTCTCAAAGAACTGGAAGGGAAACAGGTCGCCTTCCCGTCACCCAACGCCCTGGGCGCCTCGCTCCTGATGCGGGCTGACCTCGACCACTTGCATCATGTCAAGGTCAAGCCGCTCTATGTCAAGACCCACAGTTCCGTCTACCTCCATGTGGTCAAGGGACTGACCGTTGCTGGCGGAGGTGTTGAAAAAAGCCTGGCAGAGCAGCCCCCGGCGATCCGCAATGCCCTGCGGGTGATCTATACGACACGGGGGCTAAGCTCCCATCCTGTTGCCGCACATCTGCGTATCCCGGTAGCCGAACGGGAGAGAGTACGCCAGGCCCTGCTGGCAATGGATGCAACAACGGAAGGAAGGGCGCTTTTGGCAAAGATCCCGACAACACGACTCGCTCCTGTCTCCCTGGCTGATTACGAAAAGATGCGGGCCTGGGGGCTCGAAACCTACTGGGTTGACTTCTGGAAAGAGGAAGGGAAACGATGACGCTGCGCAGCAAGATATTCCTGCCGCTAGCTCTTCTCAGCGGGCTGTTTTTTCTTTTCCTGTATGGCTACTGGTTTCCGCAGTCGCTGCGCAATCTGGAACAGCAGCAGTTGCGTGCAACCGCGCAGCACCTGAACAGTGTTGCAGAAGGGCTGGTTCCGTTGTTGCTTGCCCACCAGCTTGACACGGTCTATGAAAATCTGGATGCCCAGCTGGGTCTGAATAAGGAGTGGGTCAGTATCCGTCTGACAGATCCTGACGCCAGGCTGCTGTATCCGGTTCAGGAGGTACCAGCTGCGCAGAACAGAGATTTTCGCATGGTGGAACACAGGCTACAATTTCTTGGCAATGAGCTTGGCAACCTCTCCCTTACCATCAACATCGCTTCGACAACGGCTGCGGCTGAGGCGAGATATCGGCAACTTGCCACAGCGCTTTTGCTTGTTTTTTGTGGCTACCTGATCAGCATCACCGTCATCGTAGAACGGATCGTGAGAAGACCGGTCAATCGTCTTGCCCATGCTGCGGAAAAGATGGCGCAAGGCGACTTTGAATCAGCTTTAGTGAAGAGCGGCAATGATGAAGTGGGAACACTGGTGAACAGTTTTGCGGTGATGCGTGATGCCATCCGGGGGTATCAGGCAAGCCTGCAGGAAAGTGAGCAGAAGGTCCGGCGCAAGCTGGATGCCATCCTTGCCCCTGAAGCGGATGTCAGTGCGCTGGAGCTTGCCGATATTATCGATAGCGAAAAAATCCAGAAGCTGATGGACGACTTCTACCGTTTGACCAGGATCGGCATCGGTATCATCGACCTTAACGGTAAGGTGCTGGTAGGAACCGGCTGGCAGGATATCTGTACCCAATTTCACCGATGTAATCCTGAATCACGTCTTTTGTGCATTGAGAGTGATCTCGAATTGAGCCGTAACGTACCGGTCGGCACCTTTAAGCTGTACCGCTGCAAGAACAATATGTGGGATATGGCCACGCCGATCATGCTGGGAGACCGCCAGATGGGGAATATCTTTCTGGGACAGTTTTTCTTTGACGACGAACCCCCTGATTACGAGACCTTCCGTCTTCAGGCGCGCCACTACGGATTCAACGAGCAGGAGTACCTGGCTGCGCTTGATCGTGTGCCCCGCTGGAGCCGGGAAACGGTAGATGCCGTGATGTCGTTCTACACCGATTTTGCGGTGCTGATCGGTAATCTCAGTTACAGCACCATAAAACTTGCCCGCGCACTGGAAGAACGCAAGCGTACAGAAGCGGCCCTGCAGCATCTGAATCGTGAACTGCGGGCCATCAGTGACTGCAATCAGGTTTTGGTGCGGGCTGAAAACGAACAGACCCTGCTGGACAGGATCTGTCGTATCGTGTGTGATGAAGCTGGTTACCCCATGGCCTGGGTGGGCTATCCAGAGAACGATGCGAACCGGACTGTACGCCCGGTTGCCTGGGCCGGTGTAGAAGGCGACGAACTTGCTGCAGCGAACGTTACTTGGGCCGATACAGAGCGTGGCAGCGGGGCTGTGGGTAGTGCTGTCCGCTATGCCAGAACCGATTGCATCCAGGATATCGCCACGGACCCGCGCATGACGCCATGGCGTGAAAATGCCCTGCAGCGCGGGTATCGCTCCGTCATCGCCCTGCCGCTTAAGGATGAGAATGAAGCGATATTCGGCGTTTTTGTCATTTACGCTTCGGAACCTGATGCCTTCACCCTGGATGAAATCCGGCTCATGGAGGAATTGGCAGGGGATCTCGCCTTCGGTATCCAGGCGTTGCGTAACCGTACCCTGCGCAAAGAATCGGAACGGAGTATTGCCCTGCTCAGCTTTGCCCTGAACAGTGTACAAGAGGCAGCCTTTCTGATCGATGAACAGGCCCGTTTTCGCTATGTAAACGAGGAGTCATGCCGCGCCCTGGGCTATGAGCGCGACGAACTGCTGACCCTGGGGGTGGCTGATGTTGATCCCGACTTTCCCCTGGAGCGTTGGCCCGAGCATTGGGCCGAGCTGAAAAACAGCCGGGCGCTTACCTTTGAGGGACGCCACAGGGCAAAGAACGGTGTTATCTTCCCGGTTGAGATCAGCGCCAACTACCTGGAGTACGACGGCCAGGGCTACAACCTGGCAATGGTGCGCGACATCACCGCCCGCAAGGCTGCGGAGGAGTCGTTGCACAAAACAGCCAGGGATCTTAACGAGGCCCAGCGGATTGCCCATCTGGGGAGTTGGGAGCTGGATCTCCTAACCAATCAACTCACCTGGTCCGATGAGATCTATCGCATGTTCGGGATCGATCCAAGCGAGTTTGGTGCTTCCTATGACGCTTTTCTGCAGACAATTCATCCCGATGACCGCGAGGCGGTCAATGCTGCCTATCTCAATTCAGTGAAGACCCGGACCCCCTACTCAATCGACCATCGCCTGCTGCTGCCGAACGGACGAATCACCTATGTCCATGAGGAGTGTGAGACGTTCTATGAAGATGATCAGCCGGTCCGGTCAGCGGGAACTGTGCAGGACATTACCGGGCAAAAACTGGTGGAGGAGCGGCTGCGCACCATCTCCGAAGAGCTTGAACAGCGGGTCCGGGAACGCACCGCCGAGCTGGAGACCAAAAACCGGGAGCTGGAGCGGACCAACCGTCTTTTTGTGGGGAGGGAACTGCGGATGGTGGAACTGAAGAAAAAGATCTCGGATTTTGAGAAAACCGCCTGAACTCCAAAGGAAACGCAACCATGCAACCGGACACCTTTTCACCTGAATCCGCATTTCCGACAATAGCTCTGGGTATTCTGGACAGGGTATTGCGCCGCGCAGACAACCCGGCTGAGATGGGAACTTATCTGACCCAAGAGATCCGCAACTTGACCGGGGCAGACTGTGTGCTGCTGATTCAATGTCTCTGCACACCGACCGTGGCTATGCACCGCATCTTCAGTGTCAATCCGCCACAGCGAAGACAATGGGCCGAATCACAGACCGGCAAACTCTTGTTTGAAGCCGTACACCACATGCCGCAGGCACAGCAATGGCGCGGGGAGGAGGCATCCGAAATTGCCGCCCTGCTGCAACAGGAAGGGCTTGCGTTGTCAATGGTCTTTCCGCTCAATATCGGTACGTTTCGCGTGGGAGCCATGCTGGTACTCGGTCTGACGGATGATCAGGAGATAAGCGCTGCCTTCAGCCTGTTAAACAACCTGTCCACCATTATGGCGTTGGTCCTGCGCCACGCGATCCTGTATGAACATCAGGAACAGCTGATTCAGGAACGCACGACAGAACTGCAGGACAAAAATGAACTGCTGGCAGCGGAGCTTGCCGAACGCAAGCAGGCGGAGCAGACGTTGCAGGAAAGTGAGGAGCGATTCCGCACGCTGGTTTCGAATATTCCGGGGATTGTGTATCGCTGCGCATACGATGAACATTGGACAATGTCATATATCAGCAATACGATAGCGGAAATAACCGGTTATCCGGCGTCCGATTTTATCGGCAATCGCGTGCGGTCCTACCTGTCCGTCATCCACCCGGACGACCGGGAGATGGTCACTGAAAAGATCCATGAGGGAGTAGCCGGGAGACGAGCCTATACGATCGACTACAGGATCATTGCTGCGGATGGATCGATTCGGAATGTCTGCGAGAAGGGCCAAGGTGTCTGCAGCGATAACAACCAACTGCTCTGGCTTGACGGCGCAATCTTCGACATCACCGAACGCAAACGGGCAGAGCAGGAGCTTAACCGTCTCAACACGGAACTGGAACAGCGGGTAACGGAACGCACCGGTGAACTTGAACGCAGGAACCATGAACTGGAGCAGATGCTTAAGGCCTTTGTGGGGCGGGAACTGAAGATGGTGGAGTTGAAAGAACAGATCAAGGCGCTTGAACAACGGGCAACTGGCGTCAACTGCAGTAAGGATGTATAATATCGCAAGCCGCAAGGAGCACCTTGGGTTATGACCTTTTCTTCGCCTTCTCTCATACTGCTTTTACTGCTTTCGATCGCCATTCAGGCTACAGCGGCAGTCATGGCGATCCGCCTGATCAGCATTACCGGCAGACGGATCGCCTGGTGTCTGATCGTTGCGGCACTGCTGCTGATGTCGGTGCGACGAATACTACCGCTCTACCGTCTGCTGATCGGGGAACAACCCTATACGCCGGACCTATTGAACGAACTGATCGGTTTTGCTTTGTCCTGTGCCATGGCGGTCGGTATCGCCCTGATTGCGCCGCTTTTCCGGGAACGTAAACGGGTTGAAGAGGAGCTGCGCCTTTCCGCCGATGAGATGCTGGATCTCTACGAACATGCCCCATGCGGCTATCATTCACTGGATGCCAACGGCATCTTCATTCGCATCAATGCCACCGAACTGCAGTGGCTGGGGTATCAACGTGAAGAGATTGTGGGACGGATGCGTTTTGCCGATCTGCTGACATCACACAGCAAGCAGCTCTTTGCGGAAACCTTTCCCCGCTTCAAGCAACTGGGCTGCGTCAAGGATATGGAATGCGAGATGCTGCGCCAGGACGGCACGATCCTGCCGGTGCTGCTGAGTGCCAGTGCGGTTACCAATCCGGACGGCAGCTACCTGATGAGCCGCTCTACCGTCCACGATATCAGCAGCCGCAAAAAAAACGAGGAGGCGGAACATTTGTTGAGTTCAATCGTTGAGTCGTCGGACGACGCCATCATCGCAAAAGACCTGCAGCAGACCATCCTTACCTGGAACAAAGGGGCTGAACGGCTCTACGGCTATACCGCCGATGAGACCGTGGGACGTTCAGTCACCATGCTGGTCCCACCTGAGCGCCGGGCTGAACTGGATGAGATCATGGCAACGATCCGGAGGGGGGAACGGGTTGAGCATTTCATAAGCGAGCGGATACGGAAGGACGGTGAGCATATTTCAGTCTCGCTGACCATATCACCGATCAGAGATGCCGCCGGTACTATTTCACAGGCTTCGGTTATTGCGCGCAATATCACCGAAGAAGTGCAGCTTGCCGCTCAGCTGAAGTTACAGCAGCTTCATCAGGAAGAGCTGGTACAACAACGTACGATGGAATTAATAGAACGCAGCCGCGAACTGCAGGAAAACCAGCAAGCCCTGATGAACATCGTGGACGACCTGAACCAGAAAACCGAAGAGCTGGAGCAGGCTAATACCAGGATGCAGGAACTGGATCAGCTGAAGTCCCTGTTCATTGCCTCCATGAGCCATGAACTGCGCACCCCGCTTAATTCGATCATCGGTTTTTCCAGTATCCTGAAAGATGAATGGCTCGGCCCGGTTAATCAGGAGCAGAAGGAAAACCTGACCACCATCCTTCGCTCCGGTAAACATCTGCTGAACCTGATCAATGATGTGATCGATGTCTCAAAGATTGAGGCAGGCAAGATTGAAATCAGGTTTGAACTGTTTGATCTGTACGACCTGTTGAAGGAAGCGGTACAATATATTGAAAACGACATCCGCGAAAAGGGATTGCAGCTTGAACTGCAGTTATTGCACCATGAACTGCGCACCGACCGGCGTCGCTTGCTGCAGTGCGTACTTAACCTGCTGAGCAACGCTGTTAAGTTTACCGAACAGGGCTGCATTACACTTTCATCGTCTGTTGAGGCAGTCCAACTGGGGAAGCCGGAATGTATCGTAATTACCATCAGCGACACCGGTATCGGCATAGCTGAAGCCGATACCAACCGGTTGTTCAAGCCGTTTGTACGCCTTGAATCCCCCCTGCAGACCCTGGCGCCGGGGACCGGGCTTGGTCTGTATCTGACCAAAAAACTGATTGAAGAGGTACTGGACGGCAGCATCACCTGCAGCAGCGCGCTTGGCGAAGGAAGCGCATTTACCCTTAGCATCCCGGAGCGGCTCTATGAAAAAGGTACTGGTAGTAGAGGATAACAACGACAACCTGAGGCTGATCAGTTATGCCCTGCGGCGCTACGGCTACGAAGTAATTTCCGCAGAAAACGGCATAAAAGGGGTAGATTTGGCCATAGCCGAGCGTCCCTACTTTATCATCATGGATATCAACCTGCCGGATATTGACGGCCTGGAGGCCACCCGGCGTATCCGTAAAAGCGGGGCCAACGGCAGTATCCCGATCATTGCCATCACCTCCAACGCCATGACGGGTGATATGGATCAGGCGCTTGTTGCCGGCTGTACCGGCTACTTTGAGAAGCCGATCGACCCGCTGACCATCATGGACAAGATCCATGCCCTGCTCGGCATACCAACGCCTGATGCAAGCGGAAACGGGGGATAGCCATCATGCAGGTCCTGATCGTTGAAGACAATGTAAACGCCAGAAAACTGCTGCGGCTGACCCTTGAACACTACGGTTGCACCGTGATCGAGGCACAGGACGGGCAGGAAGGGCTTGAACAGGCAGTTTGCCACCCCCCCGACATTATCATCTCCGATGCCCTGATGCCGCGTATGGACGGTTTTCAACTGATCAGGGCGGTCAAGGCCGACCCTGCACTCCGTGCCATCCCGTTTATTTTCTATTCATCCACCTACACCGGCGAAAAGGAACATGAACTGGCACTGTCCCTCGGGGCAGAGGCTTTCATCAACAAGCCGGTTGAGCCTGCCGTACTGTGGGAGAAAACCTGTGCGATCATGCAGGAATGCGCGGCACGCCAACAGACAGTGCCCCAACAGGTCATCAACGAGGGAGAAGAGCGGTTCCTGCGCGAATACAGCCGGGTAGTGGCAACAAAACTGGAGGAAAAGGTCCGGGAACTGGAAGAGGCATTGGCATTACGCAAACAGGCCGAAGAAGAGTTGCGTCGCCTCAATATTGAGCTGGAGCAGCGGATAGCCCAAGAGGTGGAAAAGAACCGGGCCAAGGATCACATTCTGGCCCATCAGGCCCGCCTGGCTGGCATGGGCGAGATGCTCAGCAATATTGCCCATCAATGGCGGCAACCGCTAAACAATATTGCGTTGATCATTCAGAACCAACAAGCTGAATTTACGGATGAAAGCCTGACTCAGGCCGCCTGTAACGAATATACGCAAGAGTGTCTGAAGATGCTGGGGTATCTGTCCCACACCATCGACACCTTCTGCGCGTTTTATCAGCCCGATTATGAGCGACAATCGTTCAGTCTGCTTCCGGCGATCACTGAGTCCCTGGCCCTGGTCCGCAACGACCTGGAGGCGCGCGGTATTCAGCTCAAACTCAACACAGACCATGATCCGGTCATCAGCGGTTATCGCAAAGAATTTTCACAGGTACTGCTGAACATTATCCAGAACGCTAAAGAGGCCATCCTGCTGCAGCAGCCGTCACAGCCGCAGATAGAAATCAGATGCTTACAACAGGACTCCCACGCCCTGATCAGGGTGCGGGACAACGGCGGCGGGATTCCCCAAGAGATCATGCACAAGGTTTTTGACCCGTATTTTACCCGTAAGTTCAAGGCACAGGGGGTCGGGATGGGGCTCTACATGGCCAAAATGATCATTGAAAAGCATATGGGTGGCCGGATTGCCGTCACGAACTATGCCGACGGCGCCGAGGTATCACTGGAACTGCCGCTGGCAGGAGCAACATAAAAGTTCCTACCACCTGCCCAGCGGTGACCAGGGATAATCCTTGAGATGCTCCCTCAGCTCTTCTTCGCGGTAGCGATTGACTCGCTGCAGTGCCAGTACCACCACCAGTACAATCGGCAGGGTAAAGATGAAGATGCCGGTCATGGCCAGCAGTTTTTCCCCAATCCAGAGTGTCACCCCCCAGTTGAACAACAGTACTGAAAGATACAGAACCGGCCCCAGCAGTGACCGGAATGGCATCGGGAAGATCCCCCGCGGCGTTTCTACATCCTGGCTGCGATCAACCCACTGAAAGGCAGCCACCAGCACAAAGCTGGTCAACAGCCAGCCAACATAGTTGGACAGCGGCACTCCGAAATGCACCCCCACCTCTTTGTAACCGTAGATCTGCCCCAGAAACCATCGGCTGCCCTGCAACGCCACGGGATCAATGATAATATCTAGAAAGGTCTGCAGAAAGGAACCCAGTACCAAGGCAGCCCATGAGCTACGGATAGTGCGGGTCTCCAGGGTGATCAGGTCTGAACCACGGGTCGCCAGTGGTGACAGAATCAGCAGGGCAGTGGTGTAGCTGCAGTAGGTCAGAAAGACGTAGGAGAGCGAGTCAAAGAACGGTATTCCCCAGATCCAGAGTTCTTTGGTCTTGGTGGTGTCAATGTAGTAGTACCAGCCATAGGGAATGCCGGTGGTAATGGAAAGTTTCTCCGAAATAAAGGCGATCAGGTAGCCCAGTCCGGTGAAGGTCAGGGTTTTTTTCCAACCCACATGGGGGACGCAGGCCAGCAGAAACGCGGCAAAAAAGGCGAACACATAGGGACGCATGGTGAAGGTGCCGATGGCGATGTCAAGCATGGGAATCCTGTACGAAAACAGGGGTGCAACCAGCTGCACCCCTCGGGTAAGATAATTAGTTCTGGCTGATTGCCAACGCCTGATCCACATCCGCAATCAGATCATCAATATGTTCAATCCCCACCGACAGCCGAATCAGATCCGGGCTGACCCCGGAGGAAAGCTGCTGCTCTTCGGTCAGCTGGCGGTGGGTTGTGCTGGCCGGATGCAGGACGCAGGAACGGGCATCCCCCACATGCACCACCAGGGCGATCAGCTTGCAGGCCTCCATAAACTTCTTGCCTGCTGCTGCCCCCCCCTTGATACCAAAGGTCAGCACGCCGCTGGCTCCCTTGGGCAGGTATTTCTGTGCCCGTGCATGGCTGGGGTGGCTGGCCAGCCCGGGGTAGCAGGCCCACGACACACAGGGATGTGCCTCAAGGTGTTTGGCCAGGGCCAGGGCATTTTCACTGTGGCGCTGCATCCGCAGCGGCAGGGTGTGCAGGCCCAGGTTAAACAGGAAGGCGTTCATCGGCGCTACGGTGGCTCCCAGGTCTCGCATCAGCTGTACTCGCGCTTTGATGACATAGGCTGCCGGGCCAAAGGTCTTAACGTACTGCATGCCGTGGTAGCTACCATCCGGCTCCACCAGCTCAGGAAACTTTCCGTTATCCCAGTTGAAAGTGCCCCCATCCACAATCACTCCGCCTAAACTGGTGGCGTGGCCGTCAATATACTTGGTGGCTGAATGGACAATGATGTTGGCCCCCAGCTCAAAGGGGCGGCAGAGGTACGGGGTGGCCATGGTGTTGTCAATGATCAGCGGCACCTGCTGCGCCTTGGCCACGCTGCTGAATTTATCAAAATCCAGCACGTTCATGCCGGGGTTACCGATGCTCTCGGCATACAGGGCACGGGTGGTTGGCCTGAAGGCTGCTGCGATCTCTTCTGCTGAGGCATCAGGGTTTACAAAGGTGACTTCAATCCCAAACTTGGGCAGGGTGGCTGAGAAGAGGTTGTAGGTACCGCCATACAGCGTGCTGGCCGATACTATGTGCTGTCCAGCCTGGCAGATGTTCAGAATGGCCAGACTGATGGCTGCTTGGCCAGAGGAGGTTGCCAGCGCTGCGGAGCCGCCCTCCATCTGGGCGATCTTCTGCTCAAAGGCATCAGCCGTGGGATTGCCCAGCCGGGTGTAAAAGAAGCCAGGCACCTCCAGGTCAAACAGCTTTGCCACATAATCAGCACTGTCATATTTAAAGGTAGTGCTTTGCACAATCGGCACAATCCGCGCTTCACCAGCCTTAGGCTCGTATCCGCCCTGAATTGCCAGGGTCTCAAGCTTCCAGTTCTTGTCCATTTGATAGCCTCCTTACAAAGAGATGTTTCACATTATGAAGTGTCCGACTTCATTGGTCAAGAACAACGCTTTTACAGAACTATTACAACGCCCATCATGCTGCTGTTGTATATAGCATAGCATCAATGCTGCATCGGGAGGGTTGATCATGGTTAAAGAGTTGAAGATCGGCAAACACACGGCGCGGTTCCCGGTCATTCAAGGCGGTATGGGAGTACGGATATCAGGCGGCAGCCTGGCTGGTCACGTAGCCAAGTGTGGTGGCATCGGCCTAGTGGCAGCAGCCGGTATCGCCCTGAACAGCGATCACTACACCGGTACCAACTATTTTCAGGCCGAGACCCAGGCCTTCCAGACTGAACTTCGCAAGGCCCGCGCCATTGCACCGGACGGCATTATCGGTGTCAACGTCATGGTGGCGCTGTCAGATTTTGAACCGCTGGTTAAATCCGCCATTGAGGCCGGAGCCCAGGTGATTGTCTGCGGTGCCGGCCTACCGCTGTCTCTGCCTGAGCTGACAGCCCATGCTCCTGATGTGGCCCTGGTGCCGATCGCCTCGTCAGTCCGAGCAGCTCAGTTGATCGCCCGTACCTGGGAAAAGCGCTACCACCGTCTGCCTGATGCGGTGGTGGTGGAAGACCCGGACACTGCCGGCGGGCACCTGGGTGAAAAGATGGAGAATATCGGCAAAGGTGACTATGACCAGTACGCTACTGTGCGGGGGATCAAGCAGTTTTTCCGCGATGAATACCATGTTGAAATACCGATCATCGCTGCCGGTGGCATCTGGGATCGGGCTGATCTTGAACATGCCCTGGCTGAAGGGGCTGATGGTGTGCAGATGGCTTCCCGTTTTGTCTGCACTGAAGAGTGTGATGCCGCTGATGAGTTCAAGCAAGCGTATCTGAGTTGCAAAAAAGAAGATATCGGCCTGCTGATGTCACCGGCCGGCCTGCCAGGCCGGGCAATCCTGACCAACACCCCCAACATCCGCCAGTATGATCTGGACCACCACACCCCCTGCCGGATGGGCTGCCTCAAAAAATGCTCCTATAAAGAATCAGGTGAGCGTTTCTGTATCGTCACCGCCCTGGACCGTGCCCAGAAGGGCGATGTGGATACCGGTCTGGTCTTCTGCGGCACCAACGCCTGGAAGGCAGATAAGATCACTACGGTACAGGCGATCTTTGATGAATTGTTTGGATAGTATTTGCTTTAATATATTTGAGTGATTTTAAACATGGCCGTCGGGATTACTTCCCGGCGGTTTTTTATTTGTAAATTCCATCGACACAATCATTTGACTTTATCTAATCAAACCATAGTCAGGTCTTAAGCCTTAAAACTACGACAGGCCTGTATTAAGGACCAGGGGTTTGTGCTGAAAACGAAATAAAAAACAGGTTATGCCTGTCAGATAATTTTACGGAATACAGATCGCGTTTTTCAACACACACGAGCAACACACCAATATTACAGATGATTATTAATTGGAACATATATTGCTAAGCTTTTTTGCACTGACTGCTAATAAAGCATCGAAAAAACGTAACGGAGGCGTACCATGAAAATTTCTAACATTTTATCAATTGGCGCAGCATTGATCCTCTCACTTTCCAGTCTGGCGTTCGCAGGTGTAACAGATGTCCAACAGTCACCGGCCTTTCACTTTGCAACAGAAGACAACAAAAGTTCGTATCCTGACTACTGGCGCCCTGACTATAACAGCTGGGGCTGGACACATGGAGGAATCACTGGCACTTTCAGCGCGGCAACTCTTAACATTAGTGCCTACGATGTTGATTACGCTGGCAATAGCGGCTACATTGGTGAAAGAGATGAAATCTTTATTTATGATGGTGCGACCCCCATTTCTCTCGGTTTTTTGAATGGCTCTGACAATGCATGGGCCTGGACACATTTTGATTTAACCCCGTACCTAGGCCTCATCACTGACGACATCAATACTGGTTTAAAAGTTTATATCGATATCGATACGCTGGGGGAAGGCTGGTATGTTGCCCTTGCCAAATCTGCGCTCTCGGTTGATGGCGGTCTTATCCCTGACCCAAATCCTTCGGTACCGGAGCCATCCACAATCATATTATTAGGTATTGGCCTTGCCGGACTGGCCTATGCAAGAAAGAAGTGCCAAATCTAAAAACTAAATCATGAAATAAATGCCGTTAAAAGAGGCGTATTCTACAATGGAATACGCCTCTTTTCTACGTTCACGAGCTAATTAGGTAACCTTATGCGTCAAATGCCGTGGGGCTAATAACAAAAAAATAAGCCTGACCCCGCATTGCTCTTTGATGAACTGATTTGGAATAACGGCTAGTATTGCAGCATAATGTTGAAAAAACCGCCTGCTTTCTGGTGGTTTTTTGTTGACCAAATCTCTGCCAGTTGCTATATCAAGAAAAGTTGATATAGTTGTTTCAGGAAAGCTGATCTATGCTTCTTGATGTTCTCAAAGCCCTTGCTGACGCCAGTCGTCTGCGCCTGGTGGCAATCCTGCTGCGTGGTGAATTTACCGTGCAGGAGTTGACCGCTATCCTTGAGATGGGACAATCCCGCATCTCAAGGCATCTCAAGATCCTGACCGAGGTGGGGGTGCTGTCGGTCAAGCGCCAGGGGACCTGGAGTTACTACCGTGCCAGTAGCGAATCTCCTTTTTTCCGCGCTATCAGGCCGGTACTGGAGCAAGAGCTTGAAACACTGCCGGAGCGGGGAAAAGATCTGGCACAGATTGCTGCGGTGCTTGAAGCCCGCCGTCAGCGCAGTCGGCAGTTTTTTGACCAGCACGCCCGCCAGTGGGATAATCTGGCCCGTACCCTACTGCCGGTGCCGGACTACCGGGAGCAGTTGCTGGCGCTGATACCACAGGGCGGACAGGTGGTGGAGATCGGACTTGGTACCGGCGGCCTGCTGCCTGCCCTGACCGAAAAGGCCAGTTCCGTGATCGGAGTTGATCATTCACCGGCCATGTTGGACGAGGCCCGCCGCAGGCTGGCAGCATCCGGCATTGCAGGGGTTGACCTGCGGCTGGGAGAGATGAACCATCTGCCGCTGCCGGATCGTTCCGTGGATTGCGCCATCCTGAACATGGTGCTGCACCACGCGGCTGATCCGCCTTCGGTTTTGGCAGAGATAAAAAGGGTGCTGGTGGGTGGTGGATCGCTGCTGCTGGCAGATCTGGCCCGCCACGAACGGGAGCTGGCCCGCGAGCAACTGGCGGATCAATGGCTGGGATTTGAAGAAGACGAGTTACGGCACTGGCTGAAAGACGCAAAGTTTGGCACGGTTGCCATTGCACAGGTTCCGCCACTACAGGGTCAGGAAGCGGTGCTGTTGATACAGGCGTACACAACAACAAAGGAGAATGAACATGGGAACTGATTACATTGTAGCTGACCTTGGCCTGGCTGACTGGGGCCGTAAAGAGATTAAAATAGCCGAGACCGAAATGCCTGGTCTGATGGCGATCCGTGAAGAATTTGCTGCCAGCCAACCGCTGAAAGGTGCCCGCATTACCGGTTCGCTGCATATGACCATCCAGACCGCAGTGCTGATTGAGACCCTGACCGCCTTGGGCGCACAGGTCCGTTGGGCCTCCTGCAATATCTTTTCCACCCAGGACCATGCTGCTGCTGCCATTGCAGCAACAGGCGTGCCGGTCTTTGCTGTTAAGGGTGAATCATTGACCGATTACTGGGACTATACCCACAAGATCTTTGAATGGTCTGACGGCGGCTACTCCAACATGATCCTGGATGATGGCGGCGATGCCACTCTGCTGCTGCACCTGGGCACCAAGGCTGAAAAGGATACCAGCGTTCTGAGCAGCCCCGGTTCTGAAGAAGAAACGATCCTGTTTGCTGCCATCAAGGCCAAGCTGGCGGTTGATCCAACTTGGTACTCGGTCCGTCTGGCTCAGGTTAAGGGTGTTACTGAAGAGACCACCACCGGCGTACACCGTCTGTATCAGATGCATGAGCGGGGCGAGCTGGCCTTCCCTGCCATCAATGTCAACGATTCGGTGACCAAGTCCAAGTTTGACAACCTTTACGGCTGCCGCGAGTCCCTGGTTGATGGCATCAAGCGTGCCACTGACGTAATGATTGCCGGTAAAGTAGCCCTGATTTGCGGTTATGGTGATGTTGGTAAAGGTTCGGCCCAGGCCATGCGTGCCCTGTCTGCCCAGGTTTGGGTAACTGAAGTTGATCCGATCTGCGCCCTGCAGGCTGCTATGGAAGGCTACCGTGTGGTGACCATGGAGTATGCTGCTGACAAGGCTGACATCTTTGTGACCTGCACCGGCAACTACCACGTCATTACCCATGAGCATATGCTGAAGATGAAGGATCAGGCTATTGTCTGCAACATCGGCCACTTTGACAACGAGATCGAGGTTGCTGCCCTGGAACAGTACCAGTGGGAGGAAATCAAGCCACAGGTGGATCATATCATCCTGCCATCCGGCAACCGGATCATACTGCTGGCCAAAGGCCGTCTGGTAAACCTGGGCTGCGCCACCGGCCACCCCAGCTATGTCATGTCATCCTCCTTTGCCAACCAGACCATTGCCCAAATCGAAATTTTCTGCAATCCGGGCAAGTATCCTACCGGCGTCTATGTGCTGCCCAAGCATCTGGATGAGAAGGTGGCCCGTTTGCAACTGAAAAAGTTGAATGCACAGCTGTCCGAGCTGACCAAGGAGCAGGCTGACTACATCGGTGTGCCGGCGGAAGGTCCGTACAAGGCCGAACATTATCGCTACTGATTAAGGACGTGACCAATGGGAAACGACAAGACCGGCTGTAATCCTGAAGAACACCGCGAGCATATCTGCGAGTTGGAACGGGATGGAGAATGGGAAACTCTTGCCTGTGTTACCCGCAACCCAACGGTATACTGTGACAACTGCAAGGCCGAGGCTATTTCAGACAAACATGTCTGTGAGCCTCGGCCACTGAACCGACATCTATGACAGCAACAGAACTGAATAAAAAGCTGAAAAACAAGATGCCGCCTGTTGTGGTAGACACCCGCAGCGGCATGGAATATCGCATGGGTCATATCCCTGGTGCCTTACTGCTGCCGCTCTGGAAGGTGTTGTTCAGATTGACCGGTGCGCTTCCCAAGGACAAGCAGACGCCATTGGTGTTGTACTGCGAATCCGGTGCACGGGCCGAGATGATTGGTTCCATGTTGGCCAAACGGGGCTACAGCAGGATAGCCTATCTGGATGGCGATATGCCCGGCTGGCGTCAGGCCGGACTGCCGCTGGAGAAATAGCACAGTGGAGTGTCGTGTCGGCTGCGCTGCCTGCTGCATTGCTCCCTCCATCAGCTCTGCCATACCGGGCATGCTGGAAGGAAAACCGGCCGGAATCCGCTGTGTTCAGTTGACGCCGGAAGGCCATTGCCGTATCTTTGGCAGACCTGAGCGGCCGACAGTCTGCAACTCACTGCAGCCAAACCGTGAGATGTGCGGCAAGAATGATGCTGAGGCGATGCAACGCCTGACAGGCTGGGAACAGTTGACACAACCGGATTGAAAGAGGGACCAGCGCATGGCCAAAGAATTATATGTGGGGCATCTGCCCTATGAAGCAACCACGGAAGATCTGCGTAAGATGTTCAGTGTGGCAGGGACTGTAACCTCAGTACATATCATTACCGACCCTGAAACCGGCAAATCAAAAGGCTGTGGCTACGTACGGATGGCGGATGAAGCGCAGCTGCAAGAGGCGATTGAATGTCTGGATGGCGCTTTGATGGAAAACCGGGTGATCACGGTCAGCATTGCCAACCCCCAAAAAGCACATGAAAAACCACTTACCCGTGGCGCGGGCAATACCCAGCCTGGGTCGCGGCGGGCACGGGCACGCCAGAAGCAGTAGCACCAGACGGTTTAAGTAATCAGGGAGGTCATGACCATGGAACAGCTTGAGCAGTTTCTTGCCGTTGTTAAAGAGACCGTTAATCCGGTCACACAACCGGTTGGCGTCACCATTGTCAGGGACCTTGCACAGATTGCAGGCAAGAAGATCCGGGTCAAGGGGCAGCGTCTGGCTGTCTGCCAGCAGATAGCCTACAGCCGGATGTACGGCTGGTCAACCTGGGCAGACAAAAGTACTGCCCATTGCGTATTAGGTGCTGGCTGCGTCGGCCTGATTACGCCGCCGCAACGGGTGCTGGATGGCTCGGTCAATAACGGCATCTATCAACAGGATCAGGCTGCTGCTGCTGCCATGCAGCAGGCCATGCCACGACTGGCCCCTGATGTACTAGGGCTTTTGACCTATCCCCTGGCCCGTCCGGTGGAAGGGATAACCCCTGATCTGGTGGTGCTGTATGTCAACTCAGCCCAGGCTATGCGCTTTGTACAGGCCTTCCTGTTTCACAAAGGGGGCGAGTTCACCATGAAAAGTTCCGGCGATGCCGGGGTCTGCTCCCGGGCCGTTGCCCAGGTCGCGTTGACCGGCGAGCCCACGGTGGAGATCCCCTGCCTGGGTGACCGCCGCTTTGGCATGACCCAGGACCATGAGCTGTGCATCGGCATCCCGTTTAGCTGGCTGGAGCGGACTGCAGAAGGGCTGGCAGCAACCCATAAGGCCGGTATCCGTTACCCGGTGCCGTTCCAGATACCGTCCGGTTGTGACCTGCCGCCGGATTACATCACTGCTGAAGGTGATTGTTAATGGATATGGATCCCCTGTTACTACCGCTGTTTGTGGTGAATATCCTGCTGGTGCTGGTGGATGCTTCGGTGGGCTACCACCTGGCACCACTGCTGTTTCAGGCAGGCGGCGGCGATCCTGAGGCAGCTGAGTCCGGTGTGGGCAGTGTTCGCAAGCTGCTGACCGGCGTGGTGCTGCTGTATATGTTTTTTAACTGTTATGCCTTTTTCCGCTACAATGGTCCGTTACTGCTGCTGGTAACGGCGCTGGTTCTGTTTGATCTGGGCGGACAGCTGTATATCCGTCACCGCAGCAGAAACCATGCTGATGCTGAGGATCAATAACTACGTTTTGCAGGTTTGTTTTGTCTGGCAACAACCTATATTTTAAGCAAAAGGAGTTTCAACACATGGCTGAAAAATTTATCTTCACCTCTGAATCCGTATCCGAAGGTCACCCTGACAAAATGGCTGACCAGATTTCTGACAGCATCCTGGATGCGATCCTGGCCCAGGACCCCAAGGCCCGCGTGGCCTGCGAAACCATGGTGACCACCGGTATGGCCGTAATTGCCGGTGAAATCACCACCACCGCTGTGGTGAACTATGCCGAGATCGTCCGGAACACCATCAAGGAGATCGGCTACTGCGGTTCCGAGACCGGCTTTGACTATGAGACCTGCTCAGTACTGGTCTCCCTTGATCGTCAATCCCCGGACATCTCTCAGGGAGTCACCGAGGGCGAGGGGATGTTCAAGGAGCAGGGAGCAGGTGACCAGGGCCTGATGTTCGGCTATGCCTGCAACGAAACCCCGGAACTGATGCCGATGCCGATCCAGCTTTCCCATCAACTGGTTAAGCGTCTGGCCGATGTACGCAAGTCCGGCCTGTTGAAGTTCCTGCGCCCTGATGCAAAATCCCAGGTCTCGGTTGAGTATGACAACGGTAAGCCGGTACGGGTTAACACCGTGGTTATCTCTACCCAGCACACCCCTGATGTAACCCATGAAACCATTGTTGAAGGGGTCATGGATGAAGTGGTCAAGAAGGTGATCCCTGCCCATCTCATGGACAGCGAGACCCGTTTCTTCATCAATCCCACCGGTCGTTTCGTGGTGGGCGGTCCCATGGGTGACTGCGGTCTGACCGGCCGCAAGATCATTGTAGATACCTATGGCGGTATGGGTCGCCACGGCGGCGGCGCCTTCTCCGGCAAAGATCCTTCAAAGGTTGACCGTTCTGCTGCCTATATGGGCCGTTATGTTGCCAAGAACCTGGTGGCTGCCGGCCTGTGTGAGCGCTGCGAAGTCCAGGTGGCCTATGCCATCGGCGTTGCAGAGCCGGTCTCAATCATGGTTAATGCCTTTGGCACCGGCGTGGTGTCTGAACACCGTTTATCAGAACTGGTACGTGAAGTCTTTGACATGCGTCCCCGCGCCATCACTGAGCAGCTTGATCTGCTGCGCCCGATCTATCAGAAGACCGCTGCCTATGGTCACTTTGGCCGTGAACTGCCTGAGTTTACCTGGGAAAAAACCGATAAAGCCGAGATCCTGAAACAGAAGGCCGGACTGTAACCGGAGCCGTCTATCCTGACATTTATGTAAGGGGCGGTCTCCAAAGAGATCGCCCCTTTTTCGTGATGATTGACAAACATCTAATGTATACAGTAAGGTAGCGCACTTTTTTTGACAGAGGGGTGGAACATGGCGAAGACTTTTAAAATTGCGGTCCTGCCGGGTGATGGTATCGGACCTGAGGTGATGGCTGAGGCAACCAGGGTGCTGGATGTAATTGGCCAGAAATACAACGTAACCTTTGAAGGCACCTTTGCCAATGTGGGCGGAGCCGGCATTGACAATGAAGGCAAGGCACTGCCTCAGACAACCATTGATATCTGTAAGGATTCCGATGCAATCCTGTTCGGCTCGGTTGGCGGTCCCAAGTGGGAGTCACTGCCGCCGGATGAACAACCTGAGCGTGGGGCACTGCTGCCGCTGCGCAAGATCTTCGGTCTCTACGCCAACCTGCGTCCGGCCATTATCTTCCCCTCCCTGACCGGCGCTTCCTCGCTGAAAGAGGAAGTGATTGGCGGCGGCTTCAACGTACTGGTGATCCGCGAACTGACCGGTGGCATCTACTTCTCCCAGCCCAAGGGGATCGAAGGCGAAGGCCGCAACCGGATCGGCATTGACACCATGAAGTATAGCGTGCCGGAGATCGAGCGGATCACCCATGTTGCCTTTCAGGCTGCCCAGAAGCGTGGCAAGAAGGTCTGTTCCATTGACAAGGCCAACGTGCTTTCCTCTTCCGTGCTCTGGCGCGAAGTGGTGATTGATATTGCCAAGCAGTACCCTGATGTGGAGCTGTCCCACATGTACGTGGATAACGCTGCCATGCAACTGGTTAAATGGCCCAAGCAGTTTGATGTTATCCTTTGCGAAAACATGTTCGGCGATATCCTCTCCGATGAGGCTGCCATGCTGACCGGTTCTCTGGGTATGCTCCCCTCCGCCTCGCTGGCTGAAGGCAGCTTTGGTATGTATGAGCCATCCGGTGGTTCAGCACCGGACATTGCTGGTCAGGGGATTGCCAACCCGATCGCCCAGATCCTGTCTGCCGGTATGATGCTGAAGTTCTCCTGCGGCATGGTTGATGCTGCAGATGCCATTGACAACGCAGTAAAGGCTGTGCTGGATCAGGGCTACCGTACCCGTGACATCTTCCAGAACAAGCCGGGTGAGAAGCTGGTCAATACCAAAGAGATGGGCGACGCGATTATCGCCGCTCTCGGTTAAATGCAAAAACATGAAATAGCCCGCGGATTAACGCAGATTTAACGGATTAACGCAGATTTTACTCTGTTTGTGTTTAATCCGTGAAAATCCGAAAAAATCAGATTTGATCCGCGTGCCAATTCTTTTGATTTGGACTTAATTCTAAACACGAAAGGATTTCGCATATGAAAGTAGGTATCGTTGGATGGCGCGGCATGGTCGGCTCGGTGCTGATGCAGCGGATGCAGGAAGAGAATGACTTTGCGCTTGGTTTTGAGCCGGTCTTTTTCACCACCTCCCAGGCAGGACAACCTGCCCCGATGGGCGCTGGCACCCTCAAGAAGGCTGATGATATTGAAGAACTGAAAAAACTGGATGTGATCATCACCTGCCAGGGTGGCGACTACACCAAAGCGGTCCACCCTGAACTGCGTAAGCAGGGCTGGAACGGTTACTGGATCGATGCGGCCTCCACCCTGCGGATGGAAGATAACGCTGTGATCATCCTGGATCCGGTCAACCGCAATGTGATCGACAAGGCCCTGGCCAATGGCCAGAAAGACTTTATCGGCGGTAACTGTACGGTCAGCTTGATGCTGATGGGCCTGGGCGGCCTGTTCCGTGCCGGTCTGGTGGAGTGGATCTCCTCCATGACCTATCAGGCAGCCTCCGGCGCCGGTGCACCCAATATGCGCGAGCTGCTGGCCCAGATGGGTACGCTGAACAATGTGGTGGCTGAAGAGCTGAAAGACGCCGGTTCAGCAATTCTTGAGATAGATAAGAAAGTGACCGAGACCCTGCGGGACGGCTCCATGCCGACCAAGGAGTTCGGTTTCCCGCTGGCAGGCAACGTGCTGCCCTGGATCGACCGTGAAGTTGAGGATGGTCAGAGCCGTGAAGAACTGAAAGGGTTCCAGGAAACCAACAAGATCCTGGGTTCCAGCAACCCGATCCCGGTGGACGGCATCTGCGTGCGGGTCGGTGCCATGCGCTGCCATAGCCAGGCCATCACCCTCAAACTGAACAAGGACCTGCCGCTGGCCGAGATTGAGCAGCTGATCGCCAATGACAACCAGTGGGTCAAGCTGATCCCCAACAACAAGGCAGACAGCCTGGCCGGGCTGACTCCGGCTGCAGTTTCCGGCACCCTGACTGTACCGGTTGGCCGGATACGCAAGATGAAAATGGGGCCCGAGTATGTTCAGGCCTTCACCTGCGGTGACCAGTTACTGTGGGGTGCTGCTGAACCACTGCGCCGTATGCTGAGGATTCTGCTGGAAAAATAGAAACGTTCTTTTTGTCGCTAATGCAGGCATGTCATGGCCCCCGTACCGTACCCGGTCGGGGGCTTTGCTGCTCATCACTATCATTTTTCTCTGTGTACTCTGGGCCCTCTGTGGCAAAAGATTTTCATGCGAACAATTAAGTTGATCATCCAATACGACGGCACCAACTACTGCGGCTGGCAGGAACAGACCAACGGCATCTCTATCCAGGAAACCGTTGAACTGGCCTTGGCCAAGATCCTCGGGCAGCGGGTACGGGTGCAGTCATCTGGTCGCACTGATGCCGGGGTGCATGCTGTTGCCATGCCGGCGGTATTCCGTACCGAATCAACCATCCCGCTCAAGGCATTTGTGGATGGCGTCAACACTCACCTGCCGCAAGATATTGCGATTCAGTCGGCCGAAGAGGTGCCAGTCGACTTTCGTGCCATTGGCGGAGCCCGTTCCAAGACCTACCGCTACACCATTTATAATAACTCTGTTCGCAGTCCGCTCAATTGCCGCACCTCCTGGCATGTGCGTGATCAGCTTGACCTTCAGGCAATGCAGAAGGCAGCTGCCTATTTTATTGGTGAACATGATTTCGCTGCTTTTCGCGGTGCCAACTGCAGTGCCGTTACCAGTCATCGCAGGATTGATGAGGTCAGTATTGCTCGGAATGGCGCTTTCATAACCATTGATGTTACCGGTGGAGGATTTCTGAAATATATGGTGCGAATCATGGCCGGGACACTGGTGGATGTGGGGCGAGGACGTTTTGTCCCGGAGCATATTGCCAGCCTGCTGACTGAACCAGATCGACAACGGGGTGGTGTGACAGCGCCGCCTCAGGGGCTTTGCCTGCTGCAGGTCATCTATCCTGGCTAAAGGTGTCATGCAAAAATCTGCATAAATTGCCTTGACTATGTGAACACGCTTAAGTAAAATCCGGTTCTACTTTAGTGTAAGTGCGTTAACATTTTTGCAATCAGCTGTTTTTATTTGTATTTTATTAGATTTATTCGCCGTTGCGCTTATGCTTCGACGCTGTGTAGACACAAAAACAAAACAGGAGGTAGTAAGATGTCAGAGTACGGAACTTTGCAAGACCGCGTTCGCTGCAAATCACTGCTGGACAAGGTAAAGACCGCAGAGCAGTGCATTGAGTACTTCAAAAACGGCATGAATCTGGGCTGGTCAGGCTTTACGCCGGCTGGTTACCCGAAGATGGTTCCTATTGCCCTGGCTGAGCATGTTGAGAAAAACAATCTGCAAGGCAAACTGAAGTTCAACCTGTTTATCGGCGCATCAGTTGGTGCAGAGACCGAAAACCGCTGGGCAATCAACGACATGATCGACCGTCGCTGGCCGTATCAGACCGGCAAAGACATCGCTGCCGGCATCAACGCAGGTCGTATCCGTATGGGCGACAAGCACCTTTCCCTGTTTGCACAGGATCTGGGCTATGGCTTCTACACCAAGGATTCTGAGACCGGTCGTTTGGACCTGGCAATCATTGAAGTGTCTGCCATTACTGAAGATGGTGGCCTGGTTCCTACCACCTCCTGTGGCGTTATCCCCGAGATTCTGATGCAGTGCGACAGAATCATCGTAGAGGTTAACACCGGACAACCTTCCTTTGAAGGTATCCACGACATCATCGTCTGTGACAATCCACCTAACCGTCAAGTTATCAATATCCAGAAAACTGCTGACCGTGTTGGTACAACTTATGTGCCTTGCGATCCAAGCAAGATCATTGCTGTTGTCGAATCCAAGCTGCGCGACAAGGGCCGTGCCTTTGCTGAAATGGACGACACTTCTGATGCAATTGCAAACCACATCATCGACTTCTTTACCCATGAAGTAAAGGCTGGACGTCTGCCCAAAAACCTGCTGCCGATCCAGTCCGGTGTTGGCTCCATCGCCAACGCTGTTATCGGTGGTCTGGCAAAAGGTCCCTTCACCAATCTGACTGTGTTTACCGAGGTTCTGCAGGATACTATTCTGGACCTGTTTGACTCCGGCAAGTGTGATGCTGCTTCTGCCTGCTCACTGTCATTGTCTGAAACCGAGGGTTTCCCCCGCTTCTTTGCAAACTGGGATAAGTATTTTGACAAGTGCACCCTGCGTCCGCTCTCCATCTCCAACGCACCTGAGCCGATCCGTCGCCTGGGTTGTATCGCCATGAACACCCCGGTTGAGATCGACATCTACGCACACGCCAACTCTACCTTGGTTGGTGGTACCCGGATGATCAACGGTCTGGGCGGTTCCGGCGACTTCCTGCGTAACGGCTTCCTGAAGATGATGCACACCCCTTCAAGCCGTCCAAGCAAGACCGACCCAACCGGTATCTCCTGTGTGGTACCACACTGCTCACACATCGACCACACCGAGCACGACCTTGACTGCGTCATCACTGAGCAGGGTCTGGCTGACCTGCGCGGCATGGCTCCTAAGGACCGTGCCCGCCGGATCATTGAGAAGTGCGCACACCCTGACTATAAGCCTCAGTTGACCGAGTATCTGAACATTGCCGAGGCAGATTGTCTTAAGCGCAAGGTTGGTCACGAGCCACAACTGTGGGATCGTGCTTTCAAGATGCACCTCAACCTTGAGAAGAACGGCACCATGAAGCTGAAAAACTGGGATGTAAAGGTCGATCTCTGCGAATAGTCGAATTATTAAATAGTTGTGCTTTTACCCCGCCGGTTTACCGGCGGGGTTTTTTATTTCCCTGTGTCACATTTAGCAGCAAAATTCCTCCTTGCGCTTAAGCAATAAAGTGCGTAAGATCCCAAATTCATGATATCCGCTCTTCTACCCAGGGCACATTCCACACGGGAGTTCATTCATGGCAGAAGCAGTTAGCGGCTTCCAGGGTGAGATTGCCGGTCTTTCGCTCGCCGACGTCATCCAGATTAAGGGACACAATCGCTATTCAGGCTGTATTACGGTGGAGTACCTTGACCACCGTGGTGCTATCTATTTTGTGGACGGCGAAATCATCCATGCCGAGCAGGCCTCATTCAGCGGTGAGGATGCCATCTACGAAATACTCAAGTGGCCCGGCGGCAACTTTAGCCTCGCACCGGAGATGACCACCAATGTCTGCACCATCCACTGCAGTCTTAACTTCCTGTTGCTGGAAGCACACCGCAGGATGGATGAAGAAAACAATGCCGCTCTAACTGCTGTTCCTGAAGAATCATTTGCGGATGTAATTGAGACCAGTGAACGCCGTAAAGAGCCTCGCCCGGTAGACCCGGCAAGTCCTCAGCGCACCATGAGTGCCGCAGCTGCCAGGGTGATGCAGATTGATGCCATTACCTATGCAGTGCTGTTGGATAAACAGGGACATCCGATCCAGGATGACAGTATGGAGGCAGAAGCGCTGTCTGCCAAGACACTTTTTCTGGCTCAATCCGGTAACTCGCTGGGTGATTTTTTAGGCTTAGGCGAGCTTAAATCAGCAGCTGTTCAGACCCAGCATTTTGATCTGTTAATGTACGATTCAAAGCAGCATTATCTGGGTGTTGCTGTGGCTGCCGGTAACAAGCTTGATGCCGTTGAAGCTGAGATCAGGACCGCTCTGGTACCGGGGAGGTAGGGTTCATGCAGACTATCCTGCAACAGATAACCGCAATAGATGGTGTAATTGGCAGCTCTCTGTACAATGAACAGGGAAAGATTCTTGCTGCGGCTTGTCCGCTTATACTGGATGAAAAACAGCTGGGCACTGCTGCCGGAACCATCCTTGACTGTGTGCACGCGCTTCAGATTTCCCAAACCATGTCTGGCATGGAGCTGCGTTTTTCCGAAGGCCGACTGATTGTCAGGCCTTTAGGCGGTGCGTATATCAGTGTACTCTGCTCAAAGAATGTTAACACCTCCATGGTTAATATTACCCTGAACCTTGCCCTGCGCAAGCTAGAGCAACTGCTTCCCAAACCAGGCGAGACTCCGGCTGTTGCTGCACCAACTGCCAGTGGTACTGAAGGGATGGTGTTGAGGATTGCCCATCTTCAGAAAGGTGATGTCAGTAGCAGCTTTGATCAGCTGGGCATGGTTGCCGTCAGTCAGGCAACAGCCAAACATATCAGCACCTTTTTTGGTAAAAGCAGCAAAAAGTTCAAGGTCACTACTGATGCAGGAGGCGGTGGCACGTTCCCGGTCATGATTATCAATGATGTTGAGATGCAGTACGACAATGCACTGGTGGTTGGACCTGGTATTGAGCGCAAGCTGAAGGTTGAAGAAGGCACCAATATTACTATTGAACTGGCCTAGCAAGACCTTGCATGACAGGAATATCTCAAAAGGGAGGTGACGTTAGTCGCCTCCCTTTTCCTGTTCATGGGCACGGGGATGGGCTTTGTCATACACTTCCAGAAGCCGGTCTATTCCTACATGGGTGTATTTTTGGGTAGTTGACAAGGATGCATGCCCCAGCAGCTCCTGAATGGAACGCAAGTCAGCTCCTGCCTCAAGTAAATGGGTGGCAAAGGTGTGGCGTAACGTATGGGGTGAAACGGATTTGAAGCTTGCGATTGCTTTTGACCAACGCTTTACCAGCTCGGCAACTGCCCTGCGGTTGATCCGGCCTCCTCGGCTTCCAAGAAAAAGCGGTGCGGCCTCGTCGGGATTCCCCCGTTCAGCCAGATAACGTCCTAGAGCAGCCAGTGCTGCTGCCCCTACCGGAACAATCCGCTCTTTACTTCCTTTACCCAGCACACGCACCATACCAGCAGCACAATCAACATCCCCGATCGTCAGGCTGGTCAGCTCAGAGACACGTAAACCGCTTGAGTAGAGCAGCTCAAGAATGGCAGTATCCCTATTTTTGCACGGTTCGTCCCCCGCTTGCTGTGGCGGTGCTTCAACCAGAGCAACCATCTGGTCGATATTCAGGTGAAACGGGAGCCTTTGCTCACGCTTAGGTGTGGCAATCAGTTCTGCCGGATTAATCTCAAGCTGTCCGGTTCGCACCAGCCAGGCAAAAAATGCCCTGATAGCTGCCAATTTTCGCCCGATGCTGCTCTTTGCATAACAGTTTGGCCGAAGCTCACTGACGCCACTTAAGCGGGCCAGATACAGCCGTAGCAACAGATGGTCTACGGTTGATGCATCACTGTCTTCACCCCGTTCCTGACGGACAAACAGGGTAAACCTGCTCAGGTCATTGCGGTAGGCAGCAATGGTATGGGGTGAAGAGTTACGCTGGGTTGCCAAAAATTCCAGAAATGCGGCAACCTGTGCTGACAGAACGACCATTGGTTACGTTACTTGAACTCAGGCAGGGGCGAGGTTATCTTCCAACCTTCGCCTGCGTCAAGATCCAGCGGATTTTCCTCCAGAAAGATCCAGGTCTGATGGTCGGTGATGGTTTTAAGCCGATTGTCAGGCAGGACAAAATAATCGAACTCAACGGTGGCTTCAGCCTTTTTCTTTTCAGCCATACATTCTTTGGCCAGGATACGGAAATCAACCATGGATACGCCGCGGCGACGGATTGATTCCGCAGTCTTGTCAAAAACAGCACGTTGCTTGGGACCGACAAAGGCGACACCAACCTTTTCTGCCTCGTTCCAGCGGATCATACGGCTATAATCCTTAAGCATCTTGTCGCAGTTATCCTGGCGATTCATGTTTTTGTAAGCAGCACAGCCCCCAAATAGCAATGGTGCAGCAAGCAGTAAAATAAAAAGTCTGATATGCATTGAACTGGCTCCCTTTCATGGGGGCGGTTGTGTCGCCCGGTTTTTTAAGGTATAAAGAAATGCATTTTGCCCCGTAAAGGAACGTCATGCTGCATACGCTGATTCACTGGCTGCTCGAAACCATCGGCTCCATGGGGTACCCCGGCATCTTCCTGCTGATGGCCATGGAAAGCTCCATCATTCCTGTTCCCAGTGAACTTGTGATGCCCCCGGCTGGTTACCTCATCCATCAAGGCCGCATGGACTGGCTGCCTGCCATCCTTGCTGGAGCCTTTGGCAGCCTGGCCGGTGCCTATGCCAATTATTATGCCGCCCACTATTTGGGTCGTCCCCTGATTCTTAAATATGGTCGTTATGTACTGATTCCGCCGGATAAATTTCAGCGGGTTGAGGCGTTCTTTCTGCAACACGGCGAAATATCAACTTTTATTGGTCGTCTGCTACCAGTCATCCGACATCTCATTTCAATTCCTGCCGGTGTGGCCGGCATGAACCACCTGCGTTTTTCTCTCTACACCCTGCTTGGAGCCGGCCTCTGGTGCAGTATCCTGACCTGGATCGGCTATGCGATCGGCCAGAACCAGGAACTGGTTGTGGCCTGGTCCCATCGCGCCCTGCTCTGGGTCGTACTTGCCAGTTGCGGTCTGGTGGCATGTTATGCTTGGTGGCACCGTCGCCGCAGGCATTAAACCGTAATACGCCTTGAAAGGCAAAGGAATTTCAAATGGAAACAACCCGCATCGGGCGCATTCACTATCTGGCACCCAGCTTTGAAACAACAGTTCCGATAACGATTCAGGGTTTCACAACCCGGCATGAAGGTATCTCGCGACCACCTTACAACTCATTAAATCTGGGGATGAATACCGAAGATTCTCCCCATAATGTTGAGGGAAACCGCAGCCTGCTGGCCCGGGCCTTTGGCATTACCCAGGAACGTCTGGTTACCGTTCGTCAGAACCATGGCACTGACATCCTGGTTATTGATGCGCCCAACGATGATTTTTCCCACTTTACCGGTCTTGAAGCTGACGCTATCATCACCAATCAGCCCGGTGTGATGATCGGGGTCACCGTGGCAGATTGCGTACCGATCCTGCTCTTTGATCCGGCCAAAAAGGTGATTGCTGCGGTTCATGCCGGATGGCAGGGGACCGCAGCACAGATCGTGTTGCAGGCGGTAGAAGGGATGGCCAAGATTTTTGGCTGCCGTACCAAAGATATACAGGCAGTCATCGGCCCCTGCATCAGCTCCTGCTGCTATGAGGTAGACCAGCCGGTTAAAGATGGATTTAAAAAACTCACGGTGCTCTGGGATGCCGTTACTGAGCCCGCAGGTGCAGGCAAATGGCGCCTTGATCTTGCCCTTGCAAACCGGATGCAGTTGGAGGATGCTGGCCTGAAGATTGATTCGATCCAGACGCTCGGTCACTGCGTCTGCTGTCAAAAAGAATGGTTTTTCTCCTACCGTCGTGACGGAGGGGAAACCGGGCGTCAGATGGGATTCATCATGCTGAAGGAAGCCTAAATGCTGGCCAAGGTCATGAGTGCCGCCGTTGTCGGTATCGATGCTATTCTGGTTGATGTTGAGGTGGATATTGCCCAGGGGTTGCCACAATTTTCCACGGTGGGGCTACCGGACGGCGCGGTCAAGGAGAGTAAGGATCGGGTCAAGGCCGCCTTGAAGAACAGCGGCTATGATTTCCCTCCCCGCCGGATCACTGCAAACCTGGCACCAGCAGACCTCAAGAAGGAAGGGGCTGCCTTTGACCTGCCGATCTCCATCGGCATCCTGGCTGCCACCGGCACTATCACCGGTGATCGCCTGCAGCGCTATATCCTACTGGGTGAACTCTCCCTTGATGGCAGCCTGAAACCGGTGCGTGGTGCCCTGCCGGTGGCAGTTGCTGCCCGCCAGGCCGGGCTTTCCGGCCTGATCCTGCCGGTTGAAAATGCTGCTGAGGCTGCTGTTGTTGAAGGGATTGAGGTGCTGCCGGTAGCCACCCTGTCCGATGTGGTTCAGTTCCTGCGGGGAGAGTTGGAGATCGCCCCCAAACAGATTGATCTGCACCAGCTCTTCCAGCAACAGGAGGAACATGGTGAAGACTTTTGTGAGGTACGGGGGCAGGACCATGCCAAGCGGGCCATTGAAGTCTCCGCTGCCGGTGGTCACAACCTCTTGATGATCGGACCGCCGGGGTCCGGCAAGACCATGCTGGCCCGCCGGATTCCTTCTATTTTGCCCCCGCTTGGATTTGATGAAGCAATTGAGACCACCGCCGTGTTCAGCGTCAGCGGCCTGCTGGAATCAGGCCATGCCCTGGTCACCACGAGACCATTCAGGTCACCACATCATACTATCTCGGACGTTGGCCTGATCGGTGGCGGTTCTTCACCGCGACCTGGTGAGGTTTCTCTGGCCAATCACGGCCTGCTGTTTTTGGATGAACTGCCGGAGTTCAAAAAAAATGCCCTTGAGGTACTGCGCCAGCCCCTTGAAGATGGCAAGGTCACCATTTCGCGCTCACTGCAATCCCTGACCTATCCTTCCCGTTTCATGCTGGTGGCAGCCATGAACCCCTGCCCCTGCGGCTACCTGGGCGACCCGACCCATGCCTGCACCTGCACGCCGATTGCCATCAAGCGTTACCGTTCCCGCATCTCCGGCCCTTTACTGGACCGGATTGATCTGCATGTTGAAGTGCCTGCCGTGGCCTATCGCGACCTGTCTGATACTCGTGAAACAGAATCATCCGCTGTCATTGCCAACCGGGTGATACAGGCACGCCTGATTCAGCAGGAACGATTCAAGGGTACCAAGGCCCACTGCAATGCCCAGATGAACGCACGTCTGATCAAGAAACATTGCGAGCTTGATGCTGCCGGACACCGGATGCTGGAGCTGGCCGGTGACAAGCTGGGCTTCTCCGCCCGCAGTTACTCCCGTATTCTCAAGGTGGCCCGTACCATTGCTGATCTGGCCGGGTCTGAAGCGATCCATGAGCCGCACCTGGCCGAGGCGATTCAGTACCGCAGTCTGGACAGAAAAATACCTTCATAGACAGTACAACCATCGGGAGAATTTCATGCCGGATCAACCGCTTGGTACTACCGGTTATCGCCCCGTATTATTTGCCATTACTATTGCTGTTTTCATGTGTCTGCTGGACAGCCATATCGTTCGGATCTGCCTGCCGGTGCTAGCAAAGGAGTTCGGCATATCTTCCGCTCAGACGTCCTGGATCAATCTTGCCTACCTGCTCGTGGTAACCCCCGGATTGCCAATCTTTGGCAAAATATCAGATATAGTCGGTCCCAGAACGGTTTTTATCCTCGGCTATCTGCTGTTCATAATAGGTTCGATGTTGTGCGGCATCAGTCCCTCATTCTATTTTCTGGTTGTTTCACGTTTTTTACAGGGACTTGGCGGAGTGATGCTGATCGCTTCAGGCCCTTCAATGATACCGCAACTTATCCCGGCCGATAAACGGGGATTCGCTTTCGGACTGCAGGCAACCGCCGCAGGTATTGGCATCTCGTTGGGAGCCCCGTTAGGCGGCATTCTGACTGAGCTGTTCTCCTGGCGATACATCTTCTACATCAATCTGCCGGTGGCAATTGCCGGAATAGGTATGGCCATCCGCTACATCCCTCAGGAAAACCACGTGGACCGTCTTAAAAACCTTGTAAAACGGCTGGACATTGTGTCTGCATGCTATCTCTATGTTTGTCTGTTCTGTAGTACTGTCGCCCTTAGTCTGGTGTCGAAAATCAAGGCAGGCACCGGGCCTTTTCTCCTGTTTCTGGCGTTAAGCGCTATTTTTCTGATCTTTTTCCTGCAGAAGGAGAGAAAATCTCCTGAGCCGATTATAGACAGCTCGCTATTTTCAAAGCCGTTCATACTGATTATGGTTTCGACCTTTATCGGGTACATGCTGATGACCGGCAACAGTTTCATGATGCCATTCTATCTGATGACGTCACTTGAGCTTACGCCGGCCAGGTCCGGGCTGATGATCCTGTTTTTTTCATTGAGCTTTTCCTTTTTCAGCTCAGTGGCAGGTCGGCTTGCCGACAAAACCGATCCCAGGATGGTAGGTAGTCTGGGAATGCTCATGACCGCCGTAGCGGTCTCATACTTTGTCGTTGTCATCGCCAACAGATCGGTTTTTCAAACAGCCCTGTTTCTCTTACTCTATGGATCATCCTTCGCTTTTTTTGTTGCCCCCACCAATAAACTTCTGATCAGCTACATTCCTAAAAACAAGCAGGGCGTTGCCAACGGTATGTACCGCACGTCTGTCTTTCTTGCCTCACTGGTTGGTCTTTCCATCTATGGCTCACTTTCCGATCACGCCGGGGGCGCTACGATGGTGCCATTATTTTCATCTATTTACCTCTGGTCCGTACTGCTGCCGCTTGGCTCATTCATGCTCCTATATTTTTCCAGAGTTGCCCCGCCCCTGGCAGATCAACCCGCTAGGCAGTAATAAATGGAGGAAATCATGCAACTTTCCACGATATATCAGACGACATTGCTCGCTACACCGGATAAAGCCGCTTATATCTGCGGAGATACAACGGTCAGCTATCGTCTGTTGGATACACATGCCCGACGTTATGCAGCGTTACTCGCGGATCAAGGGATTAAAAAGGGGGATCGGGTTGCCCTCACCATGCATAATCTACCGCAACTGCCACAGTTGTATTTTGCCCTTTATCGCCTGGGAGCGATTGCCGTGCCGATCAGCCCCTACAGCACTGCGGCAGAAATGAACTATGCCCTGGTTCATTGCGCTGCACGGCTGTTGCTGGTCAGCCGGAAGCTTTTTGACACAGCCTGCGAAGCGGTTGCAAACGCGCCCTTGATCGAAAAAACCATCGTTGTTGATGATCAGGATAACGCGGACAGCAGTTTTGATCAGCAGTCAATGGAAACGATTGATGCTTGTGCTATGGCTCCATCAGATCCGGCGATGATCCTCTACACCTCAGGCAGTACGGCAAAGCCGAAAGGGATCGTCTATACCCGTAAATCACTCTTTTCTACTGCCGCATACCGTTCAGAAACCCTGCGTCTGACAGGCGCTGACCTCTATTTTAACGCAGGTTATCTGTGTCATGGTGCGGCTCTTACAACGGCTCTGCTCCCGATGTTGTATGCAGGTGGCACCGCCCTGTTTCCGGTATCATTTAATCCGGCAGATTTCCTGCCTTTTGTAAGCCGTTATAAGCCGACCATTGCCGCCCTGGGGCCATCCCAGCTTTGGGCTGTCCTTGATCATCCGCTTTGTGCTGCAACGGATTTCAGCTCATTGCGCTATGTTTCCGCAGGAGGGGATGTGGTCAGCAGCCAGCTGCATGAACGTTTTCTTCAGTCCATGAAGTTCCCTCTCTCGGAAAGTATCGGCATGACCGAATGCGGTACCTATCTGACCACAGCTCCCGGAATGCCCCACAAAATCGGATCAATGGGAAAACCGGTGATTGGCGCAGAGGTGCGCCTGGTTGACGAGAACGGAAATGATGTCAACACAGGTGAGATAGGGCAGATCATCGTGCGCACAGACACCTGCATGGCTGGCTACTGGAATGATGAGGAAAACACCGCCCGGGCGCTGGTGGACGGCTGGCTGCAGACAGGTGACGCTGCCCGTCAGGATGGGGACGGCTACTACTATTTTGCAGGCCGGATCAAAAATATGCTGGTCAGGGACTGCTGCAATATCTCTCCAACAGAGGTAGAGGATGCCATCAGGCAACATCCTGCGGTGAAGGATTGCGGCATTGTGGGTATACCGGATCCCCGTCACGGTCAAAAAGTTATCGCCTTCGTACAGCTTCAGACCGGGGCGGCACCCTTTAACGGAGCTGCACTTGAGACGTTCACCGCCTCAATCATCATGGGGCCACGCCTGCCGGACAAGTGGGTGCAGGTCACAGAACTTCCCGCAACCCAGCTCGGCAAGCTGGATCGTAAAAAGTTACAGGGAATGGCCTCAGTATATGGGGACAGACCATGACACCCGTTGAATCCATGATTATCCTGCCGTCCCAGGCGCGATTTGTGAGCCCTGCCCTTGCCTTCATCCGTGCCACAGCCGCCTCCTGCGGTTTTTCTGATTCGGCGCTGAACGACATTGAGGTTGCGACTGAAGAGGCGCTGACCAACGTCATCAAGCATGCCTTTGAAGGAGATGCGGGTGAAACATTCAAGCTGCGGGTTTGTGTCACAGACGCAGACTTTTCCATCACCATTTATGAGAAGGGGATGCCGTTCAGCCCCGACAACATTGTGGAGTTCACCCCTGGAAAACTTCAGGCGACGCTGGAGTCTGATGGTCTGGGTGTCTTTTTGATGAAAAAGCTGATGGATGATGTTGTCTTTGAAAACCTGGGGCGCGAAGGCAAGTCCCTGACCCTGGTCAAACAGATCAAGGAAGTCACGACAAAAGCTGCCGTGGAAAACGGCGGGAATAACCTGCTGCTGAAAAGCCGACTGGATACTACTCCACAAGAGGTTTCATTCGAGATCCGTCCCTTCATGCCTGAAGATGCGCTGGAAATAGCACGATGCGCCTATAAAGCCTACGGCTACACCTATGAGCCGTACATCTATTATCCTGAACAGATTATTGAGATGAACCAGACAGGCAGATTGCGTTCCTTTGTTGCCACCGGTAAAAACACGGGCGAAATCATGGGGCATATCGCCTTAAAATATAAAAACGCCACTGACTGTATCGCTGAAATCGGTGTTGCCTTTGTCAAGCCGGACTATAGAAATGCAGGAGTCTTTAACTCCCTGATGCAGTTCTGTCATGAAAAAGCTGTGGAATTGGGGTTGTACGGTATCCTGGGCAGGGCAGTGACCAGTCACATCGGCTCACAAAAAGCTACTGACAAGATGGGCTATCTGGCCTGCGGCGTATTACTCGGGCTTTTCCCGGATGATGTAGATTTTAAGGCACTTACCGGTAAAATAAAACAGAAGGAAACCGGGCTTCTGTTATACCGACCTCTTTTGGAAGAAGCTGAAAGAAAGATCTATCTGTCCTTGAAACATAGAGACAGGATACTGGCTATGTTCAGCTCTTTTAAAGTATCGGTAAGATCTGTAGAAAGCAGTGCCAAGCCTGTTGACGGGCAAAGCAAGATACAGGTGGCTATCATTCCTGTTCTTAATGTTGCGGAGGTGGAAGTCAGTGCCATTGGAAGCGATATCATGCATGAACTGGAATCCACCAGGCATGCCCTGTGCCTGAAACATGTCGATGCGATCTTTCTCCACCTTGACCTGGAGAACCCCTGCAGCCCGTTTGTTGTGCAGCAATGCGAACAGCTGGGATTTTTCTTTTCCGGTCTGCTCCCTTTTGGGTTGAACAATAAACATGAGCTTATCCTGCAATATATGAACAATCTTGAAATCAGGTACGACATGATTAAGCCGTACTCAACCAGTGCTATTAACATGTTAGAGTATGTACGGTCGTGTGATCCGAACAGGACCTGATGGGCCATACCGTCTGGATATGCGCTCGCGATAATCAGTCCACCAACATGGTTGCAGGATATCATGCATCCTTTTGAAAGGAGTACAGAACATGCCGGTTTACGAGGTTAAACATCCCTTGATTCAGCATAAACTGGGATTGATGCGCAAGGTTGAAATCAGCACCAAACAGTTTCGTGAACTTGCATCGGAAGTGGCGAGGCTGCTTACGTACGAATCCACCAAAGATCTTGAAACCGAGACGATCACCATTGAAGGCTGGGCTGGACCGGTTCAGGTTCAGCAGATCAAGGGCAAGAAGATTACGGTTGTGCCGATCCTGAGGGCTGGCCTGGGGATGATGGACGGGGTGCTTGACATGATCCCCAGCGCCAAGGTGAGCGTGGTGGGACTCTATCGCAATGAAGAGACCCTTGAGCCGGTGGCCTACTATGAGAAATTCACCTCAGATATGGATGAACGAACCGCATTGATCATTGACCCGATGCTGGCCACAGGCGGTTCATTGCTTGCCACCATTACCATGCTGAAAAAGACCGGCTGCAAGCGGATTAAGGGACTCTTTCTGGTGGCAGTACCGGAAGGAATCAAGCAGGTCATTGATGCACATCCTGATGTTGAGCTCTATGTTGCAGCCATTGATGAACGGCTGAATGACCAGGGCTACATCCTTCCGGGCCTCGGCGATGCCGGGGATAAGATCTTCGGAACCAAATAAGGAGTCTCCATGCCCACCGCTCCTGAACCTGTCTGGCGTAGCGCCTTATCCGGCGCGCAGATCCTCTTTGTTGCCTTTGGCGCAACGGTACTGGTTCCGCTCCTGACCGGCCTCAACCCCAGTCTGGCCCTGCTGGGGGCCGGTATCGGCACCCTGGTTTTTCAGGTCTGCACCAGGCGGCAGGTGCCGATCTACCTCGGCTCATCCTTTGCCTTTATTGCCCCGGTGATCTACTCTGTCAAGATCTGGGGGATGCCCGCAACCATGGGGGCGCTGGCTGCTGCCAGTTTTTTCTATTACATTGCTGCCGGCCTGGTCAAATGGCGTGGGGTTGGCTTCATCCACCGCCTGCTTCCCCCGGTGGTCATCGGGCCTGTGGTGATGGTCATCGGTCTGGGATTGGCCCAGGTAGCTATCAGCATGGCAACCGGCAAGGCCGGTGAAACGCAGGTGGTTCCCTATGGCACAGCCTTAAGTATTGCCGCAATCTCACTGACTGCCACCATGCTGACCTCCATTTATGCCCGTGGCCTACTCAAACTGGTCCCGATCCTGGTGGGGGTGGCGGTTGGGTATGGAGCATCGCTCTTTGCAGGGCTGGTTGATTTCAGCAGGGTACTCAACGCCCCCTGGCTGGCAATCCCGGCATTTGGCCATCCCACCTTCAACCTGGCAGCAATCCTGTTCATGATCCCGGTTGCCATTGCGCCGATTGTCGAGCATGTTGGCGGCATTCTGGCCATCGGCTCTGTGGTTGGGCGCGACTACACCGAACAGCCGGGGCTGCATCGCACGTTGCTGGGAGATGGTCTGGCAGTCAACATTGTCGGTCTGTTCGGCGGGCCTCCGGTCACCACCTATGGTGAAGTTACCGGCGCACTGATGCTGACCCGCAATTACAATCCTGTGGTGATGACCTGGGCTGCCTGCTTCGCAATTCTGATGGCCTTTGTGGGGAAGTTCAGCGCGTTGTTACAGTCAATTCCGATGCCGGTTATGGGGGGGATCATGGTGCTGCTATTCGGCTCCATTGCCGGTATCGGCCTTAAAACCATTATAGACGGCAAGGTTGATCTGATGCACCCCCGCAACCTTTGTCTGGTTTCGGTTACCCTGGTAACCGGCATCGGCGGTCTTGGCGTTACCATCGGCGGCTTCAGCCTGCAGGGTATCAGTCTTTGCGGTGTTCTTGCGGTACTGCTCAACCAGCTATTACCTCGAGGCCAGCAGCACGCAGAATGTCAGGAGCAGTCCTGATATCCCGATAAAACTCCTGTACAAACAGAAAGAGGGCTCAAATGATTGGATACGACGAGCTATACACAAGGAATATCGGGCTTTTCACCCCCGAAGAGCAACAGAAGCTGCGGGAATCAGTGGTTTCAATCGCCGGAGTGGGTGGGGTCGGCAGTTATCAGGCCGTAGCCCTGGCACGGCAGGGGATTGGTGAGCTGCGGATCATGGACCCGGGCGTGTTTGACGAGCCTGATTTGAATCGCCAGTACGGGGCTTTGATGAGTACCATTGGTGAAAACAAAGCCACGGCAACCACCAGAATTTTGAAGGATATCAACCCCTACCTGACCATAAAGACCTATACCAAGGCTGCCGAAAGCAGGGAGGAGATCGAGGAGTTCATACAGGGGGCGGCCCTTGTGATTGATGCCATTGATTATGCCGGTTTTGGCCACAAGCAGTTGCTGCACGTCTGCGCCCGTGCCAATGGCCAGTATATTCTCTCCTCTCCCATCCCCGGTTTTGGAGCGACACTGATGGTCTTTGCCCCTGATGGCATGACCATGGAAGAGTACTACAACGCCCCTGCTGATCCGGCTCTGTATCAAAACTTTATCCTTTCTATGGACACCCTGATGCCGACTGAACTTATACCGCCGGTGTACCGGGATTTTGAACAGGGCCGGATCGGGTATGTATCCACCAACGGTGCATCAGCCCAGCTTTCCGGCGCCCTGGCCGGGCTTGAAGCAGCCCTGATGATCACCGGCAAAAGAAAAAAGGCAGACCTCGTGGTTATTCCTGAAATCATCTATGTGGATCTGCTTAACCGCAGTTACTCAACCTATAATCCAACGAAGTAAGGGTGGTCAGCCATGATCGGTAAAACCATAGCTGCACGCATAGCAAAGCTCTTTGATAAAGATACGTTTACCCCCTTTAATCCGGGCCAGAATAACGGCTTTGTGACCGGCTGCGGAAAAGTGAATGGCAGTGAGGTGATGGCCTCGTTCATTGAGCCGGATGAAGCACCTGAAAGCTCTTTCAAGGTGCTGCAGGATCATCTGGCACTGCTTGAAAAGGCGCTGGAGAGAAAGCTGCCGGTGGTGGTTGTCATGGATACCCCTGCCATGCATAAAACCGCTGACAAAAGCCCGTTCCCCAAAGATCCAATCCGGCTGCTGGCCGGCAAAAACGGGGCGGGGCGCTGGTATTCCAGCCATGCCAGACTTTCCGGCAAAGTGCCCCAGATTGTCGTGGTACTCAACCGGCTGGGGGCTGCGCTGACCTTTCCGGTAACCCTGTGCGACGGGGCTGTCATGCTTGAATCCGCCGGAATGAGTATCGGCAGGCCGGATGTGGTGGCTAAAATGACCGATCAACCGGTTGATTACGCACAGCTGGGCGGCCCTGCCATGCATTATGCAACGTCAGGCTCCATAGACCATGTTGCCGTTGACGAGGCTGATGCCTTTGCCTGGGTTAAAAACTATCTGGGCTGTATGACAAAGACCAGGAATGAGGCATATCTGCCACCCGCGCTGGACCAGGCAGCACTTGAAAAGACGGTTCCCCCAACCCCCTTCAAGGCCTTTGATACCCACCAGGTCATCAAGGGGCTGGCAGACGCCGGAACACTGATTGAATTAAGAGCCGGGATCGCCCGGGAACTGATCACCGGTTTTGTACGGATAGAGGGGCGTGTCACCGGGATTGTGGCCAACAATTCAGCGGTGCGTGGTGGGCTTTTCTTCCCGGAGACCTGCAGAAAGGCAGCCCGCTTTGTTTCCATCTGTGATGCGTACGGCATACCGATGGTGTTCCTTGCCGACAACGCCGGCTTCATGGTGGGGCCGCAGGTTGAGCAGGCAGGTGTCATCAGAGAAGCATCCCTGCTCTTTGCAACCATTGCCAATGCTGCTGTTCCCCGGCTTTCTGTCGTCATGCGCCGTGATTATACTGCCGGTGTGTATGCCATGGCCGGTCCCGGTTTTGACCCTGAAAGCTTTATTGCGTTGCCGGGGGCGATCATCTCCATCTACGGTAAAGGGGTGGCGGAAAAACTTGCCACGCGCGGTTTTGATGAGAAGGAAAACGACTCTCTGCAAGAAATGATGAGCGGAGCAGAAGACCCACACATGCTACTGGAGATGGGACTGCTGGATCAGGTGGTTGAAATCGGCTCACTGCGGTCAACCATTGTCACGTTCCTGCATAACGTATCTGACAGAACCGCTGGAAGCGGCAAGCCGGTATTATTAGTGTAAGGAGACAGCATGAAACCTGTTCTGGAATAGCAGCGAGAACTGGCTAATTACCATTGCTTAATCCAGAGTAACCTGCCTTCTGTCTTTGATCAGCTCCGTTCCATTGTCACAAGGGCAGAAGATACAGGCATGAAAATCCCCCTGATAAAGCGACTTTCAACCCGTGAAAGTTACGGCACATGGAAAAATGTGATACAACTTTTATACGAAGAAATCGGGTGGGAAATGCCGCCGGGCCAGAAGAACCTGCTGCATACCAGCTGCATGATCGAGCAGGCAAAGGATTATCTGCAGTATCAGAAATACCTGAAGATGGAGACGGTGTTCTTTCCGCAGGTAATCGTTGAGATCAGTGCAGCGGTTTTCTGGGGGCTGCTAACCAGGGAAGAGGCGTTGGATCAAGCATCGGAGCTGGGTTTTCGTGATCGCCCACCAATCCTTAATTGTTATCTACAGACCTGAAGATCGATATATAGCCGTTTATTGGCCGAAAGGTAACAACATGACAGAAAGTATTACGATAGATACCGACTACATCAAACTGGATAGTTTTCTGAAACTGGCCAACCTGGTTATGAGCGGCGGTGAAGCCAAAATTGTGATCCAGGAAGGCCAGGTCAAGGTGAACGGAGAGGTTGAGAACCGCCGGGGACGCAAATTGTATCCTGGCGACACCATTGCAGTCACCGGCTGCTCAACCTTTGTGATCGGGCGGGAATAGTAGACTACAACATGTACAGGGGAGGTTACCATGCTGCAGGAATTTAAAACCTTTATCATGAAGGGCAATGTGCTGGATCTGGCTGTTGGTGTCATCATCGGCGCCGCATTTGGCAAAATCGTCAACTCTGCGGTCAATGATCTGATCATGCCGCTGGTTGGTCTGGTGATGGGCAAGGTGGATTTCAGCAATCTGTTCATCAGCCTGAAAGGTGGAGAGTACGCCACTGTTGCTGCAGCCAAGGCTGCCGGTGTGCCCACCCTTAACTACGGCATCTTCCTGAATACCACCCTTGATTTTCTGATCATGGCACTGGTGATCTTTATGATTGTCAAGGCAGCCAATAAGGCCCGCAAGGCTGAAGAGCCTGCACCGGCACCAGCTCCGCGAGAGTGCCCCTTCTGTAAATCTGCGGTGCATGATGATGCGGTCAGGTGCCCCCACTGCACCTCACAACTTGAAGCAACTGCCTGAAAGGAGTTTGTATGAAACGTCTGATCCTGTTCGTCGTGTTGCTTGCTTTTTTAGTCCTTGCAGCCAATGCAGCAATGGCTGCTCCGGCCCAACTTACCTGGTACGGGCAGTCCGCCTTTAAGGTGGTTACGCCTTCCGGTAAGGTGCTGCTGGTGGACCCTTGGATCAGTAATCCTGCCAACCCCAATGCCAAGAAAGACCTGGCAGAGCTGAACAAGGTGGATCTGATCTTCCTGACCCACGGCCATGGCGACCATATCGGCGATTCGGTGGAGATTGCCAAGAAGACCGGTGCCAAGCTGGTGGCCACCTTTGATCTGCAAAAGGCGATGGTGGCTTACAAGGGCTATCCCGGAAAGCAGGCTGATATGTCAACCAGCGGTAGTTTTGGCGGCCAGATCAGTCTGTTGGATGGTGAGGTGACGGTGCTGTTCGTACCTGCCATCCATGGTGGCAGCATGGATACAGCCAACGGCCCGATCTATGCCGGTGAACCAGGCGGTTTCCTGATCTCGGTCAAGGGTGGCCCCCGGATTTATCACACCGGTGATACCGATCTGTTCAACGATATGTCTCTGTTAAAAGGCCAGGTCGATATCATGCTACTCTGCATTGGCGACAAGTTCACCATGGGACCGCTTCGGGCAGCCCAGGCAGTGGAGATGATCCGGCCCAAGAAGGCGATACCGATGCACTTTGGCACCTTCCCGGCCTTAACCGGTACGCCGGAGGAGTTTAAGAAGGGACTCAGACGTTACGGCCTGGAGTTCCTGATGCAGCAGATGAAGGTGGGGGAAACCATTAACTGGAAATAGCTGCTGTCTGCATCCAGCTCTCAAGGCCCGCTGCTTCTGCTGCGGGCCTTTTTGTAGTGCAAAACTTACCGATCGGTAAGTTTTGCTTGACGACACCTGCGCCAACTATTATATACCGTTCGGTAAGCACTGTTCTTGAAAGGCCATCATGTCAATTCCTGATACATCTGCCAATGTACGGCAACGCCTGCTGGATGCGGCGCTGCCGCTGTTTTCAACAAAAGGCTACGCCGCCACTTCAGTGCGGGAGCTGGTGGAAGCCGCCGGTGTCACCAAACCGGTGCTCTACTATTACTTCAAGAACAAGGAAGGGCTCTATCTTGCCTTGATGGGAGACGCGCTGGGCAGCTTCTACCAGGTGGCAGAGCAGGCCCTGGCAGCACCCGGCAGTGTATGCGAGCGGATCTGCGGCTACTGCACAGCATTGCTGGATATTTTTGTGGCACGTCTTGATCTGGCACGTCTGATCTACGCCATTTTCTACGGTCCGCCTCAGGGAGCGCCGCACATCGATTTTGAGGCCTCCTTCAGCACCATGCTGGCCCATATGGAGCAGTTGGTCAGCGAAGGGATCAGCACCGGCGAATTCAAGCAGGTCAGCCCGCTGGACGCAGCCTGGGCCATTGTTGCACTACTGAATACTACCATGGAAGAACAGTTCAATCAGACCAGGCAGGTGAGGGTTGACCGCGCTGGCCTGCTACGTCTTTTGTCACTTTTGTTTGAAGGGATCAGGAAATGAAACGATTTGCCGCAACAATGACGATAGTAGCGCTTGCCCTGCTGACCGGGTGCTCAAAAAAGCAGGAAACCGTGGTCAAGCCGCCGGTGGCAGTTGAGTTGGCAACCGCTGCAACCGCAGACCTTACTGAAGGGATTGAGGTGACCGGTAACCTGGAGCCAAAGTTCAGTGCCGATGTCAAAACTCAGATCCCCGGTCTGGTGAAGGAAGTCTATGTGACCCAATGGGTGCGGGTACGCAAGGGGCAACCACTGGCGCGGATCGATGTGGCTGAGGCCGAGGCGCTGACCAGGCGGGCTGAGGCTGCCGTGGTGGCTGCCCGTGCACAACTGGCGCAATCCCAGGTAAGCCTTGCCCGGGCAGAGCGGGAAGAGGCCCGCTCGCTGAAGCTGAAGGAATCCGGTCTGGCCACCCAGCAGGCAGTGGATGATAGCCGGACAGAAACCGCAGCAGCCAGGGCACGGATTGACTCCTCAAAGGCTCAGATCCGGGTGGCAGAAGAAGAGGTGCATCAGACCAAAGCCCGGTTTGCCAAGGGGCTGGTCACCGCACCGCTTGATGGTGTGGTGGCGCTACGGGACGTGAATGTGGGTGATCTGGCCAGTGATGCTGCTGCAGGTAAGCCGATCTTCCGGGTGGTGGACAACCGGATTCTGAACCTGACCGTGACCGTACCTTCGGTTGACTCCAGCAGGGTCAAAGTTGGCCAGCCGCTTGAGTTCAGCGTAGATGCCCTGCCAGGTAAGACCTTTAACGGCAAAGTCATGTTTCTGAACCCTGAACTGAACTCGACCGACCGTTCCCTGAAGGTGGTGGCTGAGGTCCAGAATCAGCCGGAACTGTTGAAAGGTGGCCTGTTTGCCAAAGGCAGGATTGTAACCGGCAAGCGGGACGGAGTGGTTCAAATCCCCCGTGGTGTGCTGGCTGGCTATGACACTGTCGCCCAGACCGCAACCCTGTTTGTGGCTGATGGCCAGCTGGCCCGTTTACGCAAGGTTAAAACCGGCGCTGTCAGCGGTGACCTGGTGGAGATCAGAGAAGGCTTGAAGGCAGGCGAGAAATACGTGGCCCGGGGCGGCTTTACCCTGCGGGATGGTGACAAGATTACGGTGCAGAGTGCAGGGGCAACCAAGTGATCCTTTCAGACCTATCCATAAAACGTCCCATCTTTGCCACCGTGATGATGCTTGGCCTGGTGGCACTGGGCTTTTTCTCCTACAAACGGCTCTCCGTGGAGATGTTTCCCAATGTGGAGATGCCGGTCATCTCGATCGTCACCAAGTACCCTGGCGCTTCACCGGATACGGTGGAACGTGAGGTATCCAAACGGGTTGAAGAGGCGGTCAACCAGATTGCCGGGGTCAAGCATGTCACCTCCTTTTCCCGCGAATCAGTCTCCACTGTGGTGGCCGAGTTCCGGCTGGAAGAGCGGACCAATGAGGTTGCCCAGGAGGCGCGGGCCAAGATCAGCGCCATCCGGGGCCAGTTGCCCAAAGAGGTGGAAGAGCCGATCATCCAGAAGCTGGACTTCAATGCCATGCCTGCAGCAGCAGTGGCAATCCAGTCCACCACCTTGTCCCAGCGCGATCTGACCACTCTGGTGGACAAAAAGATCCGTAAGCGGTTTGAAAGCGTCACCGGTGTGGGCAAGGTGGATCTGGTGGGGGGTGCCAAGCGGGAGGTAAATGTTGAGGTTGATCCAACCCGCCTGGATTCCCTGGGGCTGGGGGTCAATGATCTGGTGAACGGCCTGAAGGGTGAGAACGTCAACACCCCGCTGGGCAGGATCACCAAGGGTGGTGCTGAATATCCGCTGCGGATTGAGGGCAAGCCGGATCGGGCTGACCAGTATGGCGCCATGGTGATCACCCGTAAAAACGGGCGGCCGGTCACCCTGGGGGAGGTGGCTCAGGTTACTGACGGGTCGGAAGAACATCGCAAACTGGCCCTGGTGAACGGCCAGCCAGCCATTGGTCTGGATATCTACAAACAGTCCGGCGCCAACCAGGTGCAGGTGGTGGATAACGTCAAGAAGGTGATGACAAAGGTGAAGGCTGAACTGCCGCCCGGGGTAACCATTTCTCTGGTGCGGGATGGCTCGATCATGACCCGCCAATCCCTGGCTGATGTTGAGGAAACCCTGATCATCGGCGGCATCCTGACTGTGTTGATCGTGTTCATGTTCATCAACTCCTGGCGTTCCACCGTGATCACCGGCGTGACCCTGCCGATCTCGGTTATCTCCTCCTTTATTGTCATGAACGCCATGGGCATGACCCTTAACGTGATGACCCTGATGGCGTTGTCACTGGCTATCGGCCTCTTGATTGACGATGCCATTGTGGTGCGGGAAAACATCGTGCGCCACCTGGAACTGGGCAAGGATCATATGGAGGCCTCCCGTTTCGGTACTGCCGAGATCGGGCTGGCGGTCTTTGCCACCACCATGTCGATCCTGGCGGTCTTTGTGCCGGTGGCCTACATGCGGGGGATTGTGGGACGGTTCTTCTTCCCCTTCGGCATCACCGTCTCCTTTGCGGTGTTGGTCTCGCTGTTTGTCTCCTTTACCCTGGACCCGATGCTCTCCTCCCGTTGGCACGACCCCTCAATCCATATGCGGGGCAAACGTAAGGGGCTGGCACGCTGGCTTGAGCAGTTCAATGACTGGTTTGACCGCACAGCTGACAAGTACCGTGGCATAATCGCCTGGGCCTTGAACCATCGTGGCAAGGTGATGATCAGCGCAGGCATCGCCTTTGTGGTCGGTTTGGCAGTAATGGCCACCCTTGAATCATCCTTCATGTCCAAAGAGGATAAGAGCGAATTTCAGGTCTCCTTCCAGACCGCGCCGGATGCCAGCATTAAAGAGACCGAAGACCGGCTGCAGCAGATCCTGGAGCAGGTGAAGGGGATACCGGAGATCAGCCACACCTACGCCACCATCGGGGCCGGAGACAGCGGCACGGTGCGGGATGGCCTGCTGTACGTCAAGCTCAAGGAAAAGTCAGAGCGCAAGCGAGATCAGTTTCAGATCCAGCAACTGATCCGGGAACGGTTTCGCACTGTTGCGGGGATCAACTTTTCCATTGAAGAGGTGGGGGCGATCGGCTCGGCTGCCAAGCCGCTGAATGTTGATATCAAGGGGGATGACACGGCCCTGCTCAAGAAATACGCGGCCCAGCTGAAGCAGGAGATGTACACCATCCCCGGCATTGTGGACATAGCTGCCACCCTTGAATATGACACGCCGGACTACCGCCTGAAAGTGGACCGTGAAAAGGCCCAGTCTGCCGGGGTCTCCTCCAGTGCCATTGTGGATACCCTTTCCCGTCTGGTGGGGGGCGAGGCGATCACCAGCTACGAAGATGAAGATGGGGATGCGGTTGATCTGCGGGTACGGCTGCCCAAACAGCTGCGGGAACATCCGGCTCAGATCCGCGATCTGAAGGTATCGGCGGTTGATGCCAATGGTGTTGCCCGCCTCATCCCGCTGGCCAGTATCTCCAGCGAGAGCGTGGCTGCCTCCCCCACCGAGATCAACCGCCGCGACCTGTCCCGTCTGGTCACGGTCTCAGCCAACCTGGACAACCTGCCGATCGGTACGGCGGTCAAACAGGTGGAAGCGGTGGCCAAGCGGGTCAAGATGGAACCGGGCTACAGTATCGGCTTTTCCGGTGAGGCCGAGGATATGGCCGAGTCATTCGCCTTTATGGGTGAGTCCCTGATCCTGGCGGTGCTGTTCGTCTACCTGATCCTGGCAGCCCAGTTTGAATCATTCTTTGAACCGCTGGCAATCATGTTTTCCCTGCCGCTCTCCATTGTGGGGATGGCAGGCATGCTGCGGATCACCAATGATACCATCAACATCATGTCCCTGATCGGCCTGATCATGCTGATGGGTCTGGTGACCAAGAACGCGATCCTGCTGGTGGATTATGCCAAGGTTTTGCGCAAACGGGATGGTATGGAACGTACCGCAGCGGTAATTGAGGCGGGCCGCACCCGTCTACGCCCGATTGTCATGACCACCCTGGCCATGATCTTTGGGATGCTGCCGCTGTTCTTCGGCGTGGGTGCCGGTGGCGAAGGCCGCGCCCCGATGGCCCGCGCCGTGGTGGGGGGGCTGATCACCTCATCACTGCTGACCCTGATCGTGGTGCCGGTGATGTATACCTATCTGGATGATTTCAGTGTCTGGTTGAAACGGAAATGGAAGGGTGTACAGCACGAATAGCACGCGGATGACGCGGATTGAACGGATTTTCGCTGATTAGCCCCTATACGTTTAATTGCCGCGAAAGAACGCAAAGAACACAAAAAGTTTAAACCATTTTTAACGGTTCAGATCTGATTTTCATGGTGTTTTGGAAAATATTTTAACTACATGTTTTTCTTTTATTTCTTTGTGCTCTTTTGCGGCCAGCCTGTTTTAAGGTTATATCCGCGTTAATCTGCCTAATCCGCGTCATCCGCGTCATCCGCGTGCCATTATCATGGTTTTTGAGGTGTTATCAAACTGATGTCATGCACCACCCCCACCATACTGCTGGACTCCTGCAGCGCGGACCGGTTCAGCGCATCCTGGCGCTTTAACGGCTATATCCGCACGCTGGTTGCCGAGACCACTGATCAGGTGGTCAGCGTGCTTGAACAGGCCGAGGCTGCCACGCAGCAGGGGCTGTATGCCGTGGGATTTGTAGCCTATGAGGCTGCCCAGGCCCTGAATCCGCACCTGCCAGCACTGCCTCCCCGGGACGGCCTGCCGCTGGTCTGGTTCAGCCTGTTCAGAGAGCGCCAGTGTGTAGCCGCTGGAGATGGCCTGCCAGTGGGCGCCACCACAGCACCGGAACTTGCGCCTGCCGGAAGCCAGTCTGAGTATGAGATTGCCATCAGCCGTATTCATACGGCCATTGAACAGGGGCAGACCTACCAGATTAACTACACCTTTCCCTTGCAGGGGCAGTGGCAGGACAATCCGCTGCAGCTCTACCGCACCTTGCTGAATGCCCAGCAACCAGCCTTTGGTGCCTTTCTGGATATCGGCAGCCACGCGGTCATATCCACGTCACCTGAGCTGTTTTTCAGCATAAAAGATGGTCTGGTCACCACCAGGCCAATGAAAGGCACGGCCCCCCGCGGCCGCTTTCCAGCTGAAGACCAGACCCTACGGGAACAGCTGCAACAGAGCAGCAAAGAACAGGCTGAAAACCTGATGATCGTTGATCTGTTGCGCAACGACCTGGGACAGATAGCCCAGACCGGCACCGTTAAGACCGAGGCACTGTTTGAACTGGAGTCCTTTCCAACGGTGCATCAGATGACCTCCACCATCACCGCAAATCTGCTGCCAGAAACCGGCCTGGTGGCAATCTTTCAGGCCCTGTTCCCCTGCGGATCAGTCACCGGCGCACCCAAACGTCGCAGCATGGAGATCATCAGCCAGTTGGAACAACAACCCCGCGGTATCTACTGCGGTGCCATTGGCTATCTTGCCCCTGGAGGTGAAGCCGGTTTTTCTGTGGCCATCCGCACCCTGGTGCTGGAGCAGCAGACCGGCCAGATCAGCATGGGGGTGGGCAGTGGTATTACCTGGGGTTCTGATCCGCGTGCTGAATACGCAGAGTGCCTGAACAAGTCCGCCTTTCTCAGGCCACAACCGCAGCCCAGGCTGCTGGAATCGCTGCTGTTGGAAGATGGCAGCTATCCCCGGCTGGAACAGCATCTTGACCGGCTCTGCTGGTCTGCTGTAAGGCTGGGCTATGTCTGCAACCGCGCCCAGGTCAGGCAGGCGTTGTTTGCCCATGCCGCAGGCAAAACCGGTCAGCACAAGACCCGGCTGCTGCTGGCACAGGATGGCACCCACCAGATTGAATCGGCCCTGTTACGACAGATCCAGCAGCCGCTCAAGCTTGCCCTGGCCACAACCCTGGTGGACCCAACTGATCTGCTGCTGTACCTCAAAACCGAACAGCGCCAGCGCTACGATCAGGCCCGCCAGGAACAGCCCGAGGCAGATGAGGTGTTACTCTGCAACAATCGGGGCGAGCTGACTGAGGGCAGCTTTACCAATCTGGTGCTGAAGCTGGATAACCGCCTGGTAACGCCGCCACTTTGCAACGGCCTGCTGCCTGGCGTGATACGGCAGGAATTATTGGAACAAGGAACAATTACGGAACAGGTGCTGTACCCGCAGGATCTGCAACGAGCCGATGAAGTCTGGCTGATCAACAGCGTGCGGGGCTGGCTGCGGGCAGAGCTGATTAAAGGAGTAAGAACGTGCTAAGAATTGCGATTATACTGATGACACTGCTGGTTGCAGGTCAAGCCCTGGCAGCACCCCAGTTGTTGACTCTTGATGACTGCCTGGCCATCGCCTCGGACAAGAATCTGGATATCCAGAAGGCCAGGGAATACGCCAACTATGTCCAGGGCCGTTATGTTGAAGAGCGGGCTGCTGCCCTGCCGCAGCTGGGGCTGCAGGCCGGGTTTGGTTACAGCAAGGATGACAGCACCAAGGCACTCTACGGCGCCAGCCAGATGCAGGCCAACCGTACCGCAGACGTCTCCCTGTCCCAGCCGCTCTACACCTGGGGCAAGATCGGTGCAGCACTCAGGGCGGCTGAGGTGGGGCTCAAGACCGCTGACCAGCAGCTGCGGCTGTTCCGCCAAGCTGCCTTCAGGGATGTCTCCATCGCCTTTTATGATGTGCTGCTGGCCAAAGAACTGTACCGCCTGGCCCAGGAAAATCTGGCCCAGAAAGAACGTCACCACACTGAGGCCAAACGCAAATTTGAGGCTGGAGTGGCCACTGACTATGACCTGCTGGCAGCCGAGGTAGAGCTGCAGAATGCCCGGCCAGAACTGATCCGCACTGAAAACAGCATCCGCACCAGCCGGGAACGGTTGCGCTTTCTGCTGGGGACAGATCAGGCTGAAATGGATGTGGCGGGCAGGATTGAGGCCAGGCCGGAGCAGATCACCGGCTTTGATGAATCACTCAAGATCGCCCTGGATAAACGACCTGAACTTACTAATCAGAAACTGCAGATCGGCATCAATCAGGAACTGGTTACCATTGCCAATGCCGATGACAAGCCGCGCCTGGACCTGAAAGGCACGGCCGGCTGGCACCAGCTTGAGGTCTCTGATCCGGGGCCACGCAGACGTTCAGACGGCCCGGCCTGGAATGCTGGTGTCTACCTGACCTTTCCGTTTTTTGACGGCATGCGTAGCCGGGGCCGCACCCAGCAGGCCCGCAGTGATCTGCGCACCAGCCAGCTGCAGGAACAAAAGCTGCGGGACAGCATCACCCTAGAGCTGCGCACCGCCCGCTACAATCTGGCTGAATCAGCTGAAACCATCACCGCCCTGTCCGGCACGGTCAAACAGGCGGAACGGCTGCTGCAAATGGCTGAAAAGGGTTTTGAGTACGGGGTCAAGACCCGGCTTGAGGTGGATGATGCCCAGACCAACCTGCTGCGGGCCCAAAGCAACCTAGCCCGCGCCAACCGGGATTACCTGGCTGCCTCAGTCAATCTGCGCTGGGCCATGGGGGTGGCAGGGGAGTAGTTTAAACCCCCAAAAGCAGTTAGGAGCCATAGAACGCAAAGATCACACAGAACGACACATAGGTTAGAATGCATTTCAAACACATCTTGATGTGGTAAGAAATTAATGGACACATTTTTAAGAGCGGGATTTACTCCCCTTCAACGGAGTGTTCATGTCAACGGCGAGAAGGAAATATACTCAGGAATTCAAAGACTCGGCAGTCAAATTTATAACAGAGCAAGGTTATCAACTTTCAGAATCATCGCGTAATCTTGGTATCAATATCAGCATATTACGTCGATGGATAAATGCAGCTATTTCAGCCAAAAAGAGTAAATCGGTTCTGGTGAAAGAAAATGTTCTCGCAGAGTTGGCCCGACTGAGAAAAGAAAATCACTGACTGAAGCTGGAACGAGAAATATTAAAAAAGGCGGCAGTCTTCTTCGCGACAGAATGGGAGAACGGTATCAGTTAATAGATTCTGAGAAGAAGACGTATCCAATATCCCAAATGTGTGATGTTCTGGTTGTGTGGTCATACCCCCAAGACGGTTCCTCTGGTGGACATTGCTGGTATTACGGTCTGTGAGTCCACCATCTGGAACGGCAAGTGGCGGCTGCACGGCACCGGCAACATCAAGACCTGGTTTCCGGCAGATTATAACCGGCCCAGGCGTGATAAAATCTTCATTGCCGACCTGAAGAGCCAGTGGATCAATATCGGCTTTACCGTAGAAGACAGCGCCAGGGTAGAGGCGATCTTCCGGCAGCTTGGGCTGATCAAGGCAAACGAAAAACCTACATACATGCGGTAAGTTATCCGAAAATTTATGACGACAGATCATCAGACATCGCCCCCAAAAAGTGAACATGATCGCATCACCCGGGCATTTCAGCTGCTTACCGGTGGTGACGAAATACGTTTGAATAAAGATATACCGGAGAGCGCCTGCAAGGATCAGCCGGGCAACTTCTTTCGTCATCTGCTGGCCTCAGTGGGAAGCAAGCTGTCTGATGAGGTTGCCAGCGCGCGTCTGGTGCTGCCCTGGCTTCTGGCGCATCTCGGCGGTAGCGGGGCTGCTGTTGCATGGTTGCTGCCGATCCGTGAGGCTGGCACGCTGGTGCCGCAACTGCTGATTGCCGCCTGGTTGCGGCATCTGGCGCTGCGCAAGTACGCCTGGGCCTTTGGTGGTTTTGTGCAGGGGCTGGCAGCATTGGGTATGGCAGCCATTGCCCTGCTGGGCAGTGGCCCGGCAGGCATCTGGGGCGTGCTTGGCTTGTTGCTGCTGCTTGCGTTGGGACGGGGCATCAGCTCAATCGCCACCAAGGATGTGCTGGGCAAGACCATTGCCAGGTCACGCCGGGGTGCCCTGATGGGCTGGAGTGAGAGCGCATCTAGTGTGATTGCGCTGGTAATCGGCCTGCTGCTGCCGTTTCTGGGCAAGAGCCCGGAACGTGGCCTGCTGGCTCTGTTGCTGCTGATAGCTGTTGCCGGATGGTGGACCAATGCTGCTTTTGCTTTGGCGATACGTGAGGAACCGGGTGCTACGGAAGGGGAGGTCAATGCCGGCAGGGCCATGCTGGCAGGTTTTGGGTTGCTCTATACGGACCGTATTTTCCTGCGGTTTAACCTGACCCGTGGCCTGTTGCTGGGCAGTGTACTGTCTCTGCCCTATCTGGTTGTGCTGGCCCGGAAACAGAGCGGTGCTGATATGTCCAGCCTGGGGATGCTGTTGATCATCTCCAATCTGGTGGTGCTGCTGACCAGTCCGGCCTGGGGCCGCTGGTCAGATCGCTCCAGCAGCCACGTCATGGCCGCCGGTGGAGCGCTGGCCGGACTGGCTACCGCTACGGCCCTGGCCGTACAACACCTGAGTGGAGGCTGGGCGCACTCGATCTGGAGCTACGGCCTGCTGTACGGTGTTCTGGTTGCTGCACATACCGGTATCCAGATTGGTCGCAAGACCTGGGTGGTGGATTTTGGCGGTCCCAATCGGGCCATGTATGTTGCCATGTCAAATACCCTGGCAGGCGTACTGACACTTGTAGCAGGTGCCTTAACCAGCTTTGTTGCCCACCACTGGGGAGATTCCGGCGCACTGGCACTGATGACGGTCATGGCTCTTACCGGGGCGGTGACTACTGTTTGGTGTGCTGAGCAGGAAACGTAACCGACAGCCAGACGCCCGTTCTGTTTGATTACTGATTATTGCCTGAGGGAGGAAGCTGCCGATGCTTGGAAACCTGACCCTGATTCTGCTTTGCCAGCTGATTGGTGAAATTATAACTAAAGTAACCAAGCTGCCGGTCCCGGGGCCGGTGATCGGCATGGTCATTCTGTTCTGCGGCCTGTTCTTGAGCAAAAAAATGCCTGCTGAACTGGAATCCGTGGCTGGCTTTCTGCATCGCTACCTGCCGCTGCTGTTTGTTCCTGCCGGGGTCGGCGTGATTACCAACCTTGATCTGATGCTGCGCTCCTGGGCTCCGCTGGCAGGCGCCATTATCATCGGCACTGCCATAACCATTGCCGTAACCGGCCTTGTCATGCAGATGGCAAATCGTCGTCAAAAGCCAGACCAGCAGGAGCTGCAGCCATGAACGGGGATATCACGCAACTGTGGGTCTACCTCTCCACCAGTCCGCTGTTGTGGCTGACCGTGACCCTGTTGGCCTACCAGCTTGGTGTCTGGGTATTTCAACGCTTTGGTTTTAGTCCAATCCTTAACCCGGTGCTGACTGCCGTACTGGTACTGGTCATACTGTTGAAGCTGACTGGTACTGAGTATCAGGCCTATTTTAAAGGGGCCCAGTTTATTCATTTTCTGTTGGGACCGGCCACGGTTGCCTTGGCAATTCCGCTCTACCGCGAGGTTGCAACCATACGCAAGACCTTTGTGCCGATTCTAATTTCGCTGGTGGTTGGCTCACTGGTCGCCATGGTGAGCGCAGTGGGGATTGCCTGGTGTCTGGGAGGTGAACGGGTACTGCTCTTGACCCTGGCACCCAAGTCGGTTACTACGCCGATTGCCATGGGTATCTCTGAACAGATCGGCGGACTGCCGGCATTAACTGCAGTGGCAGTGGTGCTGACCGGCATTACCGGTGCGGTGATCGGTGATCTGGTGCTGAACTGGATGCGGGTGCATGATCAGACCGCCCGGGGCATGGCCTTTGGGGTTGCCTCCCACGGTATCGGCACTGCCCATGCCATGCAGAAAAGCCGGGTTTCCGGGGCATTTTCAGCACTGGCAATGGCTTTAAACGGTCTGCTGACCGCCCTGCTACTGCCTGTCCTGGTCAGCTTACTGCGCTGAACGGTTGTCTTACGATGCAGATTGCTGCGGTCATATCTGCCAGATTTGACAATTCGCCAGATTCTGTTAAAAACAGCTAATAAACTATTTGCCAAAGATAAGGAATCCTCAGCCCTCCGGTATCTCCCCATGAAAAAAGACTTTTTACGTTTTATAGCCCTGCCCGCCTGTGTCTGCCTTGGCTCGCCAACCGATGCAACCCTTCCAGCGGCCTATGTCTCGACCATCTCGGCAGTGCATGAGATCATCACGGCAAGTTGCGAAAACAACGGTGCAGCCATTGCTAAGATGAAGGAAAAGCGCAAACAGTTGGGTAAGAAATATGTGTTTTCTGAAATATCTATTGAGCCAAAGACCGCAGGGATCGTGAAGTATCACCCTACCCCGTTTGTGGCTGGTCATAACATCATGACCACCCCTGATGCGGATGGCGCTTTTACCGGTAAGGCGCTGTTAAAGGCGCAGCATTTTTTAGACGGACAGGGGCTTTGGATTCAGTACAGCATTAAGGATGTGGTTACCGGAGAGAAGTTGCAACGTCATATGTATTGTGAAAAGTATAAGTTAACCATGTTCTGTGGATCTCTGCCAGCCAGCTATGACCTGCGCGGCCACATGAATACCCCTCTAACGTACTAATCAAGCCAGAATCATCCCCCAAACTCTGTTAAACAGGCCCTGACTTTAAGCGGCACCTTGCCCTGCTGCAATTTCAGATTCCTGCGTTCTGGTATTGCCAGGGTGGTAAAGTAGCTGCGCCATAGTTCCTGAAACTGTACTTCTTCTGGTGTGACATCAGGTTGAGCGGTCACCTCCATCGGCAGCAACAGCCATTCCTGCTTTTCAGCATCATACAGAATCCCTTCACCATGGCGCTGGTCATGGATTACCCACTGCTGGTCACTGAACCGTTCTGCAAAGTGTGCCCCGATCAGCAACAGTATCCGGTGGTCAGGTGCTATGGTGGCGTAGTACAGGCCACCTTGCAGCTGCTGAAACCTGACAAAGCCCAGATAGCGGTGGGCCTCCCGTGCCACCTGCTGGGACAGCTTCCAGACCGGTGCCACTGCCGGATGGGCCAACATTCCGTCAATCCTCCTGCCTTGTTCAGCTTCCAACAGAAGATAGTGGTAAATCAACAGCTCTTGCTGGGGATGCTCAGCCAGCAGGCAACGCCGTAGCAGTTTGAGTGAATTAGTGGAAAGACGTTTGGTCAGCCGCTGCCAGAACGCCTCTGCCACAGCCTGATCAGTGGCAATGCAGATCTCGCTGTTGAACAGGCTATGCTGCTCAAGCGGGAAGGCACTGATCCGCTCTACGGTGATCTGTTCTGGCAATAGCCGGGCATAGAGGGTCAGCAGCCCGGCAAGCGTGCCGTCATAGGTGTAGCAGCCGGACATCACAGTTCCCCTGTAATCAGGCTGGCGGTTTCATCCCCTACCGGTTGTTCCAGGCCCAGACTCAGTTGGACAGGGCGCTTCTGCTTTGGCCCGTCTACCAGCCTGCTGCGCAGGGCGCTGCTCTCAAGCCCGTTTTCTCCGGCATAACGGCCACGGGCCGTGATGAAGTAGCGGGCGCGCTTCATGACAATTCCCAGCCTGCCCAGATCATCAATCCCCAGATGCCCCTGCCGTCGAGCCTGGATGATCCGCTGGGCAGAGCGAACACCAATCCCCGGCACCCGAAGCAGTTCCTCATAACTGGCACGGTTGATCTCCAGCGGAAACAGCTCCAGGTGGCGCAAGGCCCAACCGGTCTTGGGATCAAGCTCGCTGTCCAGGTTAGGGGAGCCCTCATCCAGCAGTTCATGGGCGGAAAAGCCATAGTAGCGCAGCAGCCAGTCAGCCTGATACAGGCGATGCTCACGCCGCAGCGGCGCCTCGGGCCGGGCAGGCAGGCGGATGTCAGTCACCGTGGGGATAAAGGCGGAGTAGTAAACCCGCTTTAGGTCAAGCCGCTGGTAGAGCTGTTCTGACAGGGTCACGATCTGGCGGTCAGATTCACCGGTGGCCCCCACAATCAGCTGGGTACTCTGACCAGCCGGTGCAAAGCGTGGCACCTTACGGGATTGCTTGCGCTCGGCACGGTTGACGGTAATCAGGCTGCTGACCTGACGCATCGGCCCCACCACGCTGTCACGGGTTTTATCCGGTGCCAATAATTGCAGACTTTCACGGGTGGGCAGCTCCAGATTCACGCTGACCCGGTCCGCCCACAAACCTGCCTGCTGCACCAGCAGCGGATCAGCACCGGGCACCAGTTTGAGGTGGATGTAGCCGTTAAAGCGGTACTGCTCCCGCAGGGTACGCACTGCCTGAATCAGCAGTTCCATAGTGTAGTCGGCGGAGCGGACCACGCCGGTGCTGAGGAACAGCCCTTCAATGTAGTTGCGGCGGTAAAAACCGATGGTCAGCTCAGCAACTTCAGCCGGAGAAAGCGCCACACGTTGTATGTCATTGCTGCGGCGATTGACGCAGTAGGCGCAGTCGTAGATGCAGCGGTTGGTCATCAGAATCTTGAGCAGGGAGACACAGCGGCCATCACTGGTCCAGGTGTGGCAGATACCGCTGGACGCAGCCGATCCAATCCCGCCGTTGCTGTTAGCACGGGAGCTGCCGCTGGAAGAGCAAGAGACATCGTACTTTGCCCCGTCTGCCAGTATTTTCAGTCTGTCCATCAGATCGGTTGCCACACAAAATCTCCTAAAAATCATGTTGCAGCAGCATACCATATGCCAGCGTCAGGATATGTCATTATGGAGCATGTACAGCCCTACATATTCCAATTGTTGTAATGCTATTTCAGAGTATAATGATTAAGAACAAAACAGGGAAGGAGCACGATCATGAAACTTTTTTCAACATACACAGTTGGTGCTGTCAAGCTGCAGAACCGTGTTGTCATGTCGCCCATGACCCGCTCACGGGCCACCGGTAATCTACCAAACAGCCTGATGGTTGCCTATTATAGCCAGCGTTCAGGCGCTGGCCTGATCATCACTGAAGGGACCTCGCCATCTCCCAACGGACTTGGGTATGCCCGGATACCCGGCGCATTTTCAGCAGAACAGACTACGGGCTGGCAACAGATAGCTGAAGCTGTCCATGGCGGTGGCGCCCGTATCTTCATGCAGCTGATGCACTGTGGCCGGGTGGGAAGTAAACTCAACCTGCCTGCAGCTGCAGAGCTGGTAGCTCCGTCTGCAATTACTCTGGCTAATAAGATCTGGACTGACAGCCAGGGGGAACAGCCCTATGGCCAGCCACGTGAGATGACACCGAAGGATATTGAACTGGCCATTACTGAGTATGCTCTTGCAGCAAAAAATGCGGTTGCTGCCGGGTTGGATGGGGTTGAGGTGCATGGCGCCAATGGCTATCTGATTAACCAGTTTCTGGACCCTGGTTCAAATCGGCGCAGTGATGCGTATGGCGGTGATGCAGCACGCCGTAACCGGTTTGCGCTGGATGTTGCTGCTGCGGTAATCGCCGAAATCGGGGCTGACCGGGTTGGTATCCGGCTCTCGCCCTATGGTGTTTTTAACGAAATGAGTGGTGACTATAGCGGTAGTGCCGAACAGTATGTTGCGCTGGCTGCAGCAGCAGGCGGGCTGGGGCTGGCTTACCTGCATCTGGTGGATCATTCTGCCATGGGGGCACCCAAGCCGGAACCGGCCACGGTGCAGGCCATCTGTCAGGCGTTCCGTGCTGCTGGTGGCGGTACGGTGATTCTTTCCGGTGGCTATGATGCTGAACGGGCTGAAGCGGATCTGCAGAGCGGTGCAGCAGACCTGATCGCCTTTGGCCGTCCCTTCATCGCCAACCCGGATCTGGTGGCACGTCTACAAAGTGGAAAAGAGTTGGCTGTCCCAGACCAGACCACCTTTTATTCACCGGGGGAAGCTGGGTATACTGACTATCCGGCATTGTAGCCTTATCAGCTGGTCAGGCTGAATCTTTCAACCTGACCAGCTGATATCCATTACTCCTCATCCGGCTGAAATTCCAGCAGATCACCGGGCTGGCAGTCCAGATAACGGCAGATCGCTTCAAGTGTGGCAAAGCGCACCCCTTTGACCTTACCGCTCTTCAGAAGTGACAAATTGGCCTCAGTAATGCCGATCTGTTCAGCCAGATCCTTTGATTTGACCTTACGTTTTGCAAGCATGATATCCAGGTTAACGACAATCGACATGCCTGCTCCTTACACAATCTGACTGTTTTCATCATGCAACCGGTAGGCCTCATCCATCACCATCCCCAGCATCTGCACAGCGCAGCCAACAATCAGCAGATACAGGTCAGCGGTACTCAGGCCAACCGAGATGGTCAGTTTTCCCTGTACTGCAAAAGACAGCAGGGCAGACAACAGCGATGTGTAGAGCGCATTTGCCCCACCCAGCAGTAGTAATCCCCTGCCAAAGCGGCGATACAGGATACCGGTTTCCCGCCTGAAGATCTCTCCCGCGCCATAGGCCCTGCAGATGCGATACAACGCGGCAAGCGCGTAATAGGCTGCTGCCAGCGGAATCAGCTCCACCACAAAACAGGCCAGCCGGACAGCGGAGGGCACGCTGTTGCTTCCAACCTGGGCTGCCAGTGTTGGCGGCAGCCAGGCAACCGTATGTGCGGCTGTCCAACGCAGCAGGGCGATTACCAGGGTCAGCAGCCAGAGCCCTACAATCGTCCACTGCAGGGCACGGCTTGTTGTGGTCAGGTTTTGTTGTTTCATCGCATGCACACCCCTAAATAATTATTGCAATACAATAATTTATTATTGTAGTACTATATCATTCAGCAATAAATTTCAACTGTCGAGATAGCTTTACAGCCTGTTCTCTGGAGGATATGCAATGATTTCAACCCGCAGAACAACAGTTGTACTGGTATTTGGCCTGATTGCGGCTGCAGCTGCCTGTAATGCCCAGGAAGCGGTGCCGGCTGAAAACCCAAAACCGCCGGTTGTGTTAGTGCCCGCTACGCTAGCTGAACCTGCGGTTGATCCACTGCTTCAAACCGTGGAAAAAAAAACAGACCGGCAGCTTACTGAAAAGCCATGGGCCTGGCGGTTTCTGGAAGGGATGGCAATCGGCGCGGCAACCTACACTACCCAAAAGCAAAGCGATGGCCGTCCCCAGACGCCAAGTACGGTTAAGCCATAGATCCCAGAAAAAGCAGTCCTCCACGAAGTGCACGAATAAACACTAAGAAAAACAGGTTGTTTTGGCCAAAACAGCAACAACCTTTGGGGTACATCATTTGTTTGCAACTTGCTAAATCTCCGTGAAACTTCGTGGCGCTTCGTGGATATGAACTGCCGTTTTTAGGTAGATCGGTTTAACAATGAGAAGGAGCATTCCTATGCATCACCCATTCAAGAAAATTGCCTGCTTACTACTGCCTGTTCTCCTGATGCTGGCCATGCTTGCAGGCTGCGCTTCGTCACCAGTCAGGCCGCAGGCCCTGATTCCCGGTGAGTACGTGTACCTGAAAGAGCATATCACCTGGCTGATCCGTAAAGAGATGTCAAAAAACAATGTGCAGGGGCTTTCCATTGCACTGGTGGATGATCAGCAGGTGGTCTGGACGGAGGGCTTTGGGTATGCCGATACAGCTGCCAGGCTTCCGGCCACGGCCGATACGATCTATCGGGTTGGTTCAGTTTCAAAACTGTTCACCAGCACCGCTGCCATGCAGTTGGTGGAACAGGGCAGGCTTGATCTTGATGCGCCGCTGGCAACCTATGTCCCTGATTTTTCGCTCCGCTCCAGATTCAGTAATACTAAACCAATTACCCTGCGCAGTATCATGACCCACCATTCCGGCATCCCGTCTGACTACCTGAAGGGGATGTGGACTCCGCAGCCTCAGCCGATCAGTACGTTACCGGCCCTGATCAAGGATGAATATGCCGCCTATCCGCCCAATACCGTTCTGTCCTACTCAAATCTGGGCATGTCACTGTTGGGGCTGGCAGTACAGAACGTCAGTGGCCAGGAATTCTGCAGCCATCTGCAGCAGCACCTGCTGCAACCGCTGGGAATGCAGCAGACAACCTGCTCGACCGCCCTGCCGCAAATGGCCTCAACAGCCAGGGCGTATAGCAGCAGCACGCAGAAGCTGGAACCGCCGCTGCGGGATACACCGGCCGGTGGCCTGAACGGATCAGTACGTGATATGAGCCGTTTTATACGGATGGTGCTGGCCCAGGGTGAACTGGATGGCAGGCGGATCATCAAACCGGAAACCGTCAGGGAAATGCTGACGCCCCAGAACAGCAGCACCGCCCTTGATCGCAGCTTCCGCATCGGCCTGGGCTGGATGCTGGGTGGTCTGGGAGGCATCAATATCCAGCAGGCCGGTATTGTAGCCCACCATGCCGGAGCCACCCTCTACCACCGTGCGCAACTGGTACTGCTGCCCGAGGTAAAGCTGGGGGTTGTGGTGCTGTCAAACACCGACTCTGCCCAGCAAAGCGTCAACACCATTGCAACGGAAGCCTTGAAACTTGCCCTGGAGATCAAGACCGGCCACAAACAGCCGGAGCATCCGCAACTACCGACTGGCGATTATCTGAGCGCTGCAGAGCTGCAGGCCTATCAGGGTAGCTATGCCACCCAAGCCGGTCTGGGCAGGTTAACGGCTGATGACGGTTATCTCAAGGCAGAACTGATGGGCCGTTCCTTCCGGTTGGCTCCTCGTAGCGACAAGCGGCTGCAACTGCAGTACCGCCTGTTGGGGCTGTTTCCCATCAATCTGGGAGAGCTTGGCCACTACGGCGTCGGTCGTGCTCTGATTGATGGCCATGAACTGCTGACGGTATCGGATCAAGGCGTCGAGCTGGTGGTTGGCAAGAAAGTACAACCAGTGGCACTGTCAGCGGCCTGGCAGCAACGGCTGGGCAGCTATCGCATCACTAACCTTGGCAATGACACGCAATTTGCTGATGAGATTACCCTGCGGGTGGCTGACGGTCTGCTTGTGCTTGACTATACGTTGCATGAATTCGATAAGGCCAACGTCAGTCAGGTCATCAACCCTGTTTCCGACACCGAAGCAGTTGTTGCGGGGCTCTGGCGCGGTGCAGGAGAAACCATCCGGGTGGTCAATGAAAACGGGCAGGAACAGCTCCTCTTTGCCGGTTACCGACTTGCAAAGATGCGCTGACAACCCCATAAAAATCGTTGTTTCCTTGCTGTTGTTGGAGGATGATGGGCATCTGCTTTAACCAGACATACAAGGAGCACATTCAATGCAACAGAGAAAACTGGGAACACAGGGATTAACCGTATCAGCTCAGGGCCTGGGCTGTATGGGGATGTCGGACTTTTACGGTGAGCGTGATGAGGCAGAGTCGATTGCCACCATCCACCGCGCCTTTGAGCTGGGGGTGAATTTTCTGGATACCTCTGATGCCTATGGCCCGTTTACCAATGAAGAGCTGATTGCAAAGGCGATCAAAGGCAAGCGGGACAAGGTGGTTGTAGCCACTAAGTTTGGCCTGTTGCGTAGTGCCCAGGCTGCCGCTGACGGTGGTTGGGCGCCGGTTACCGGCATCAGCGGCAAGCCTGAGTATGTCAAATCAGCCTGCGAAGCGTCGTTAAAGCGGCTGGGGATCGACTGCATTGACCTCTATTATCAGCACCGTGTGGATGCTGATGTGCCGATTGAGGAGACCGTTGGCGCCATGGCAGAGCTGGTCAAGGCAGGCAAGATCCGCTATCTGGGACTCTCGGAAGCCAGTCCGGCCACTATCCGGCGCGCCCATGCGGTCCACCCGATCAGCGCCCTGCAGAGTGAATATTCGCTCTGGACCCGCGATCTTGAAGATGAGGTACTGCCAACCCTGCGTGAACTAGGGATCGGGCTGGTCCCCTACAGTCCGCTGGGGCGCGGTTTTTTGACCGGACAGCTGAAGAGCCCTGATGATTTTCCTGCTGATGATTACCGCCGTAACTCCCCCCGCTTTATGGGCGAGAACTTTCAGAAGAATCTTGATCTGGTGGAGAAAATTAAGGCCATTGCAACCGGCAAAGGGATTACGCCGGGCCAGTTAGCGCTGGCCTGGGTGCTGGCCCAGGGGGATGATATCGTGCCGATCCCCGGCACCAAGCGCAGGAAGTACCTTGAGGAGAATATCGCTGCCGGATCTGTTAGCATTACCGCAGACGAGATGACCGCTATTGCGGCGGTCCTGCCCAGGAATGCAGCCAGCGGTGAGCGGTATCCAGCCTACATGATGGCGTTTTTGAACCGGTAACCATGACGATCTGAGCTATGTGGCAGAGCCGGGCTATGCGCGAGCATTTTTCTCAATACAGCTGGTAAGGGTCTTTACAAGATTATTCATGTTAACCGGCTTTGCAAGAAAAGCATCCATACCTGCAGCGGTACAATGTTGTCGTTCTTCATCAAAAGCACCGGCTGTTAAGGCGATAATCGGTATATGCCCGGTTTTGCACTGTTGTTCCCATCGTCTGATCTGTGTTGTTGCCTGAAAACCGTCCAGTATCGGCATCTGGCAATCCATTAAAACCAGATCGAATACAGCGCCTTTAGTAATTGAATCAACGGCCTGTTGTCCGTTTTCTACAGAAGTGACGGTTGCCTCGCATCTTTTCAGCATTACTTCAATGATGAGGCGATTAACATTATTGTCTTCAACAACCAGGATATGGCGGCCTGTCAGAGATTGCGGCGCTGGTAGTTCGTCAGCAGGTGTAACAGGCTGGTTTGCTGCCTCTTCAGGAGCGCTACCTACCACAACCTTGAACCAGAATGTTGAGCCCTGCCCCGGAGTACTTTCTACTCCGGCCTCCCCATCCATGGCGGTGGCAAGGCTACGTACAATGGATAACCCGAGTCCGGTTCCTGCGATGTTATGTGACTCCGGACCTCCCAGCTGTGAGAAGGTTTGAAACAGAAGCGACTGTTTTTCTTTGGGAATACCGATACCGGTGTCGATTACAGAAAACTTGAGTACGGCATCATTTTCTGACCTTGCAAGCTCTACCGCCTGCACCGTAACCGTGCCGTTTTTTGTAAATTTAATGGCGTTACTTACCAGATTTGAAAGCATCTGACGCAGGCGGAGGGCATCACCCAGGTAATGCTGCGACTTTGCTCCCTGCCAGTCAAATGCAAGTTGCAGCCCCTGTTGATGGGCCATTTCAGTGAAAAGCGTATTGATCTCTTCCATGAGCTGGGCAGGCGAGAAAACCGCTGGAACCAACTCCACCTTTCCAGCCTCTATCTTTGAAATATCGAGGATATCATTAAGGAGCATAAGCAGCGACTGGCCTGAGTTGAGCAGTGTGCGCGCGTATTCAAGCCGTTCTTCTTCCTTCAGCGAGGGCAACAGCAGCAGTTGCGCCATGCCAAGGACACCGTTCATAGGGGTGCGGATTTCATGGCTCATGGTTGCCAGGAAGTTCGATTTAGCCCTGCTGCTGGCAATAACGGCCTGTTGTTCACGGTCAACCTTTAGGATGAAGTAGTAGATCAGCCCATAGATCAGCATCAGGACCAGCAGAGTGATCAGAGAAATCAGACGGACCACTTCGTTGGCTTGCTGTAATGGTTGTGCCAATGGTACACGGATTGAAATAAGGGCACGAATACTGTTTGGACTCTCATGAAAGCCGCGTACATCGCCATAACTGGCAATCAGTTCAGCCGGGGCATTTTTAGGATCACCATGGCATTTGAGACACGCTGTACTGGAACGATCAGCCGGAATAGCAACATGGAGTGTGGGTACACCATTCTGTTGCACAACTTCATTTAGTTCCTTAATTTCACCGCGATTCATCCGCTCAATCAGAGAACTCTCAAACGAATCCGCCTGATTGATCGGATTGCGTGGATTGTTAGTGGCCAGCTTGAAATAGAGCGGTGGCAGACCGGCTTTTTCCCGCTCCTTACCAAGCAGCTCCTTGATGTTACGGGCAATGTAGGTAAATGACATGACCTTGGGGGAAAAGTACTCCTTGTAGAGCTTGCCTTCTCCCTGTAAGCGATAGATTTCCGGACGCTGTATCTCAGCCACGTACCGGTGAACAGCCTTATGGTTAAGCAGGACATCCAGCGCAACCTTTTTTGCTTCACTAATGGCATAGGATTCCATTTTCTGGTGGTATAAAATTACCAGCAGAATATATGCGACTACAAAGATAGGAAGCAGGATGAGAAGCATCTGCCGGTTTTTTGGCAGAGCTGGAAGCCAGGCCTGTTTTGATTGTTTCATAGCGGTCTCCACGTCTTACTGACTACTGCACTATATATAGTCTTAGAGTAGTTGTGAAGCGTGTAGGTTAAAACAATCTCAGCAATTTTGACGGACGCAAGACTCCATGATACCCTTACGCTCCATTTGCTGGATAAGAGCCTGGCAGCAGAAGTGACGTTTTCAATAAATCCGTAAGAACAATCATGTCAAAAGGAATCAGGTGGTAATGAAGTGCAACGTTACGTATGACGCATACAAGCTCTGCTAAAGCGCCGTTTCTGGTGCTCTGCCTGATCGGGGCAGCCACCTTTTTCAGTTCGTACCTGCGTATGCCGGTCTTACCGCTGTTTGCAGCAACACTGGGGGCAGGTCCGGCCCAGGTGGGGCTGATCAACGGTGCCTTCATGGTGACGGCTGGAATTTTGTCCATCCCGGCCGGTCTGCTGGTGGATCGACTTGGCCGGACCAAGCCGGTGATCGGCGGGATTCTGGCAACCGCGGTTTCATCACTGCTGGTAACCCAGTGCAGCACTCCGCTCCAGATGGCAGCGGCCTATCTGCTGTTTGGGGTGGGACTGGCCGCCTTTGCCCCTGCCATGCTGTCGTTGGTGGCGGATATTGTGCCGTCTGACCGGCTCGGTCGTGCCTATGGCTGGTACACCACCGCTATTTATGTTGCCATGACCCTGGGGCCGGCATCCGGCGGGTATCTGGCCAAAACGGTTGGCCTGCGTAATGTCTTTTTTATCTCCGGCATCATGTTGGCAGCCATGGCGCTGCTTGCGCTGTTAACACTGCCCCGAACTGCTGCTCGCCACAAAACAGAGCTGCACGCTGCCCTGGCTGCCAGTCTGACCCTGCTGCACAATCGCCCTCTGCGTGCCTGCCTGTTGGCAACTGCAGGCAGTTGTATCGGCTTTGGCCTGTTTCTTACCTTCCTGCCGCTTTTCGCTGCATCCCACGGCCTTGATCCAGGCCAGGTCGGTCTGGTATTTGCTGCCCAGGCCATTACCAACGTGGTGGGCAGGGTGCCGATCGGCATGATTGCCGACCGGCTTGATCGCCGCCTGCTGGTTGCAGCCGGTCTGTTCTGCCTCGCACTTGCCCTGCCAGCTCTGGGGCAGGCCAGGCAGTTGTCCTGGATGGTGGTCTATGCCGTTGGAATGGGTGTTGGTATGGCCTTCACCTTTACCGCCATTAGCGCCCTGATCGTTGAACAGGTCCCCGCGGTGCAGCGCGGGCTGGCCATGGGGATGTACAACAGCTGTATCTATCTGGGGCTGATGGCCGGTTCTACTGCCATGGGAGTTGCCTTCAAGTGGGTGGACTACCCCACCGGCTTTGCTGCTGCAGGTGTCATTGCGCTACTGACCATGCTGCTGTTTTTGCTGTTGATGTATAAGCCGCCGAGGGGTGCCTGCTAATCCTTTAGCCTTCTGCTGTGTAACTGAAAAGGGCCGCACAGAAGCGGCCCTTTTGGTGGCTATGAACTGAAAAACGGTAATTACTGAGTATTGGCAGTACGATTGTTATGCTTTTTACGATAGATGTTTTTGCTGGCACGGTTCTGGTCGTGGGCCAACTTGGCCCGTTCTGCCTTGGTTAGTTTACCATCCGCCTTCATCCTTGCTTCTTCCTGGGCAATCCTTGCCTGCTGGGCCTCCAGGCGGCCAGCCTCTTTCGGTGTCAGAGCGCCGCTTTGCACCCCTTGCTCAATACGCTGCTCTTGTTTTTCCTGCCGCTGATTAACGCGAGGGTCATTGGTGCCGGCAAAAGCTGAACCGGCAAACAGTGCTGCTGCAACAGTGACACAAATAGCCAGGGTAATTTTTGACATGATCCGCTCCTTCAAGGTTTTATTTCCTGCCTGCTCTCTACAACGGATAAGGTTCGGTTTGGTTGACAATAAATCTGCTGCCTGAAATTTTATTCCTGCCCCTGTCTGGAACGCAATTTCTGCCGCATTGCACGCCGTTCTTCCTGAGACATGTTTTTCCAGTTCTGGCGGATGTTCTTGCGTTCTTCCGGCGGGAGACTCTGCCATTGTTTACGCAGTTCCTGCCGCTTTTCAGGTGGCAACTGCTTGAACCATTTAAAGCGCTCCCGGATCTTTTCCTGCTCTCCAGGAGGAAGTTGACGGAATTCCTTGAAGCGTTGCTTGATCTGCTCACGCTGTTCCTTGGGAAGCTCACGCCATTGCTTAAACCGCTTTTTTGCATCCTGGCGCTCTTCAGGTGTCATCTGTTGCCAGCGGGCTGCGCCACGCTGCAGGGTTTCCTTTTGCTCAGGAGAAAGAGTAGACCATTTATCTGCAAACGGCTTCAGTAGCTGATGCTCTTTTGGCGTCATCTCTTCCCATTCTTTAGCCTGAGCCAAGCCTGTTGCCATCAGCAGACCGAAGCTTACAACGGTAATAAGTAGAAATTTATTTTTCATAGTCTTGATCCTTCTGTGGTTTCTTGCGTGAATACAGCTGCTTTTTCTGATCCGCCTGTTTTGATCTGGTATCCTGCTCTTTTTTCTGTTGAGCAGCGTCCTGTTCCGCAAACTGAAGCGGATCTATCGCCTTGCCGGTGCTGGTTTCGTACCTGCCCAGAAACTCCAGAAATTCGGCATCCGGCAGTTGCTCGCCACTGGCCCGGGCAGTGGCAGGAAGCAGTGCAATCAGTGCCAGACAGATCAGGTCAGTGCGTCTCATCGGTCTTTGCCAGCCACGCATAAAAATCCATATCTTTGTACATATCCAGACTCCCCTGTTGTGCCAGTAGCTCCATCTCATCAATCCGGTTTTCCGGCATACCAGGGCGTGATGGATGCCAGTGGGAGATCAGTATCAGCAGCATGATTGCGGTAGCAAAACCGGCCAGCCGCTGGGGGCGCAGGAACCCCCATACTGCAAACGGTTTTTTGGTTGCCTGGTCCATAGCCTTGGTACGACCTTCACGCAGCCGTGCCGCTATTGCCGGATCAAGCTGATCAAGCCCGGCATCCAGCTCCTGCTTGATCTGGTTGATCATCGGATCATCCTGTTTATTGGTTGTCATTGCTGATATTCCTCCAGCTTTTGCCGTAACATCTGTACCGCCCTGAAATAGTGGGTTTTGACGCTTCCTTCTGAACAGCCCATGGCCTGTGCAGTTTCAGCAACGTCCAGTCCTTCCCATGAGCGCAGTAGAAAGGCCTGCTGCTGGCGTAACGGGAGTTCACTGATAATCCGCTCTAAACGTTCCCCCAGTTGTGCCTGCTCCAGTAACCGCAAGGGAGTTTCTTCCCGTGGGTCAGCCACCTCCTGAAATGGATCATCGGTTTCATCATCCTGGCGGTTACTGCCAAGCCAGCCCATAAACCGCATTCGTACAGAACGACGGCGATGAGCATCGGTAATCTTGCTCTGCAGCACCTTGAAAAAGAGTGGCGGCCACTCCTGATCAGGCTTGTCACGGTAGCGGCGGACAAACTCCAGCATTGCATCTTGGACAACATCCAGCGCCTGATCATCAGTGCCCATGGCAAACCGGGCCATGCGGAAGGCCCGCTTTTCTACTTCAGCCAGAAAGAGATTGAGCTGTGCTGTGGTGTCCAGAAAATACTCCCTGTCGCTGACGCTTGTGGCTTGCTTCTGACAAATATAGCGCACCAGGACCTGATCGGTTGACAGATTTTTTTGATTGATTGCACTGTTGTATCAGGTGGCAGTTATGCTGGGGACTGATCCTGCATCATCCGGTAAGCCACCAGATCTCCCACCGTCACCACCGGCATACCATGGATTTCAGCAAACGTTATAATCTCCGGCAGCCGGGCCATGGTGCCGTCAGGGTTGGTCAACTCGCACAGTACACCGTAAGGCTTCAGACCGGCCAGCCGCATCAGGTCAACCGTTGCCTCGGTATGCCCACCCCGTTCCAGTACACCGCCGGGGCGGGCCCGCAGCGGAAAGATATGGCCGGGACGACACAGATCTGCAGGCTTGGCCTGATCGGCAATGGCAGCCTTAACCGTGGTTAGCCGATCAGCAGCCGAGACACCGGTGGTGACTCCTGCTGTTGCCTCAATTGAAACCGTAAAGGCGGTCTGAAAACGACTGCTGTTATCCGACACCATCATCGGCAACTGTAGTGCCTGTACCTTTTCTTCAGTCAGACAGAGGCAGACAATGCCGCTGCACTCACGGATCAGCATGGCCATCTGCGCATCTGTCAGCGATTCGGCAGCAAAGATCAGATCGCCTTCGTTCTCACGGTCCTCATCATCGGTCACCAGAATACCGTTACCGTTACGCAGGGCGGCAAGCGCCTTTTCTACTCGTTCTACAGGGGTTCCAAAGGTCGCTGCAAGGGGGTGTTGCATGGGGTGCCTCCCAAAATAGAGTGGCTTACCAGCAACAGGGCGGACAGGATACCGCACGCACCAACAGAGGTGCGACAGCATCCCGGACAGGGGAATGATAAAAAATTGAAAACCGCTGTCCCATCCTCTTTCATCCGGACTATACCGTCGGCTCTGGCATCTCACCAGATCTGCTGACCTTCTTTCCTGGGGGAAAGAAGCGCTCGCGGGCTCCCCGGAAAAACCGGGATACCGCCGGTGGGGAATTACACCCCGCCCTGAGGATAAGCAGACTCATGTATAGGAGAATGGGCCGATACTGTCAAGACGGCAGGCTGCACTGAGCAGGTTCCCTGTTTGACTCAGCGGATTACTGCGGTATTATCAACTATCTCACCCTTCAGGAGGGCTCTCCCATGCGTACCCTTTTCCTGGTCTTCTGCCTCTTGTTTGCCTTTAGCCTGCCTGCAACTGCCGCTGTCATCAATATTGAGTTCAATTTTACCCCGTATTTTGCCCCTGCCGACCCCAATGCCAAGCAGGTGGACACCATACCGGGCAAGGCGGTGGTCTTTCTCAACAACCAGATGCTTGCCGAACAGGAACTTGAAAAACGTGATCTGCCGGTGCTGTTTGAAGAACGACAGATCTCTCCGGCAGTCTGGGTACCGGCCAGCTCCATGGGGCCGGGTCTACGTAAAGGTATGAACAACATTCGAGTCGAGTTTACCCCAGCCAATCCCACCCAGCCCTATCTGGCCCGTTTCAGCTGGTCGGAAGTCACTGACAAGGAAACCCGTACTGATGATGGCGCTGGCCGCAGCACTGCCACCAACTATGGCGGTACCGGCAAGGAAGAACGCCCGGTTAAGGGTAAGGTGGTATTTGAGCGGGGCTTTACTGCTGATTTTGCGGTTGATCGCGCCTGGCACCATTATCCACCCATCACCGCAGTAAGCCCGGTAGACAAGTCGAGCCTGGTTGTCCTGCTGAAAGAGCGGGCCACACTGTTTAAACCCAACTTTGCTGCTGCTTACAAACTGCTGGAGAAACAGCCCAATCTGACCGTACCAGCCATGAAAAAGGCAAAATGCCTGGAAAATGCCTACAAGGTCGGCATCCGGGTCAAGGCACCCACTCCAGAGCAGCTGGAAACAGTTATTTTCAACAGCCCAGAACTGTTGCTGCAGGGTAAGGGTGGCAGCCCGCTGCACCCGTTTAACCGGGCTGCTTTTGAGAAGATCAAAGGGGATGAAAACCAGATGTGTGCTGCCATGGCCCTGTTTACCCTCTATCCACCCCGCCTGATTGTGGTGCGCAACCCGGCCGGAAAGTGGGAAGTGGTGGAGTGAGGTGATATTGCAACAGACTAAAACTACATAAGAAAATTACATGGCAGTCGGATCTTATACAAAATCACATTTGAACTGTAAATTTGTATAAAAAGGTGCGAAAACCGCATCTGTACTGCACTATTGGGACGGCAGGGCTGAGGTGACAGCACGCGGATAAGTGCAGTGATTACTGCTGTGGCATGTCTGGAGAAATGTTCCAATTGGGAGGATCACCGGTTCACGCGCGCGAACTTGCTTACCGTTGTTCTGTCCTCGCAATGTTTGAATTTGTTGGAAGTATTCCGTTGGTACACATCACACAACGGAATGGAGATAAAGGAGTAGAAAATGATGAAAACGGTCATGTCATCGATACAAAAGCAACTTATCGTCCTATCTGCACTAATGATGGTTTTGGCTGGCTGGCAGATGGCACTGGCTAAGCCGGTTACGGTAACCCGTGAATATACCTATCGTGCCAGTGAGGCAGACAGCAAGCTGACAAGCAGAACCATAGCCCTGGAACAGGTGAAGCGGATGCTTCTGGAGGAATTGGGTACGTATCTTGTCAGCAATACTGAAGTCAGAGACTCTGCGCTGACCAAGGATGAAATTGTCACGTACACTTCGGGGTGGGTTGCAACGGTGGTTATCAAAGAGCTCTGGAATGGCGAAGATTATTATCTTAAGGCAAAAATTACCGCCGATGCTGATGAAGTGGCCAAAGCAGTTGCTTTAATGCATGAAGATCGTGAGACATCGGCTGAGCTGAAACGTCTACGAGCCCAAAATAGCGATGTGCTTAAAGAAATGAAACGTCTGCGCAAGGAATTAGCCGACATTAAATCATCAGCCAAGTCAGGAAGCACGGCAAAAGTTGCATCAGTACAGAAGGACTATGACCTTGCCGTTGCGAGGCTGTCGGCAAATGAAGGTATAGCGACTACATTTGATGGCCGCTGGGCTGTGTCACTTATCTGCGAGGATGTTCAGAAAAACGGGTTTCTGGTCAAGGGGTATGCCCTTAATTTCTTTGCTGATATAAAGGAAGGTCGGCTTGTGGGGAAAGTAGGGCAATCAGGGCAGCCCGCCTCTATGACTATGGTCGGCATACTCCATAAAGATGGAGCTGCGCAGATTAATGTTCAGGGCCTGACAGGCAAATCGGAATACACACTTAAGCACATTCAACCCGGCAAGTTGTACTCCTATCGTATGCGTGGCAAGTTTACGCAAGACAATGGGAGAGCCAGCCGTATTGAATCACGACCCTGTGAGGCGGTATTCATCAAACAGTAGGACCTTTATTGCAAGGAGTAACAATCAATGTTTATCGTATCCGTAACCTATCAACAGCCGCTGGAGGTGGTTGACCACCACCTGGCTGACCATATCACCTTTCTGGACCGCTACTTTAGCCAAGGTACCTTCATCGCCTCTGGTCGCAAAGTACCCCGCACCGGCGGGATTATCCTGGCCACCGGTGTTACACGGGAACAACTTGATCTGATCCTGCTGGAAGACCCGTTCAACCAACACGGGGTTGCCAACTATGAGGTCACCGAGTTTGAGCCGAACCGGACTGGGCCTGAGTATGCGTTGTTTTTGAGTTTGTAGGGTGTTTGGGGAAAACACCGGCAAAGTAGGTGCGTATATGAGCCGGTCAATAATGCGTTAGACAAAACGGGTGCGTTATGAAACCTACGGATGCTTGTGCGCTTAATAATGTAACTAGCTATATTTACAAGCTTGGGCACTTCTGGCAGTCCTTTAACAACATAGAGATGTTTTTGCGCTTATATTTGCACAAAAATTCAGGCTGCGATCAGAAGGATTTCTTAAAGTATAGCAGAGCTGAAATAGGAGATGAATTACCAGAAAATCAGATTACGGACTATCGGGCATTTGGAGCGCTTTGCACTGCTTTTAACAATCTTCAGAAAAATGACCACAAGATAGATTTTTCAGAATTCATCAAATTGCGGGACGCGCTGGCACATGGTCGAGTCTCGGGAGATGACTTGGGAAACATGTTTGTAGTTAAATATTCTCGTCCCCAAAACAAAAAGGTAAGGGTGGAATACAAGAAACAACTGACTCAAGCTGATTTTGAGAGAATAATAGATCGAATAGTATGGCTTTCCTTGGAAATATCAAGACGAATGGGGGCAAAGATGCCAGATGAATTTGATCCAAACGAGTATACTTAAGAGTATTAAGTGGTATGAAAAGAGAGATTAGTCGTTCAATTTATGGCTCGTTTGAGCTGAGACATCAGCCTGAAGTAACACGAAAGTAACCAGCAAAATGAACTATTTTACCGCGAAAATATGGTTGTTGCCCTGCCTACTGATCCTGCCAACACTGATGCTGTTGCCGCAAACCGATGCCATTGCTGCTGAAAGCAAGGCGTCAGCCCCGAAGTGCGACTATGCCGTCTATCAACGACTGCCGCTTACCAAAAGCCAGCATGGCAGTGATGGTGCCGTTGTCATTATGCGTGATCGAAGCATGCTGGCCGTTGAACAATATTCCCCTGAAGAGCCTGAAACGCCCTGCAATGCCCGGCTTATACTGGTGGGACGAAACGACGTGCCCCGAGCTGTCCATGAGTTGGAGCGGCCTCTTGCCAAAATTGAAGCGGCGCAACTCATTGGTGGAAAACCGGCAAGTTTTGCTCTGACTGTTGATTACAGTTCCGGCATCGGTTCGTACTCCGGCCCTGCCACTCGCTTTTTTGATGTAACTGCAGGCAGCATACGGTGGATGCAGGCAAAGGACAGCAAGACAGGGAAGCTTCAGGAACTTCGCGTGGCCAGTACGCTGAAAACCGAATGGAAGCTGGTCCCTAACGGACAACATCAAGACATTCTTGAAGTTCGTTGCAGGCCTGCATTTAAAGGCGAGCATGATGATTCGTTTGAAGTCACGTACAAACGTTATCGTTTCAACGGCCATGGCTGGGTGCAGTACAGCAGGTCAGAAAAAGGTTTTTGGGAGAGCGAGGGTACGTTTCCCCAAGCGACACTGTTTCCCCGGTAACAATAAAGGGAGTTGCCTTATGCAGCATGAACTACGCCGCAAAGACCGCGGCATGCCTGAACCCGAAGCCAGAGAGCTGTTGGAACGGGGTGAATACGGAATACTTTCCCTCTGCGGCGCTGATAATGAGCCTTATGGTGTTCCGCTCAGCTACTGTGTGCTGGACAATGCCATCTACTTTCACTGCGCCCTGGAAGGCCGTAAACTGGCGTTATTGGCAGCCAACCGCCGGGCCTCATTCTGTGTGGTGGGGGCTACGGAGCTGTTGCCGGAGAAGTTCTCCACCCGCTATGAAAGCGTGATTGTGTCTGGCAAGGTAACGGAGGTGTTGGATGAGGACAAACAGCGAGGCTTGATAGCTCTGGTGGACAAGTACTGCCCTGATTATCACGAAAAAGGGATGCAGTATATTGGCGCTGATTCCACCAAGACGCGGGTGTTTAAGCTGCAGATTGACACTGTCTGTGGCAAGGCCCGGCGCTGAGAAAGCCCAGGTTATGGATCTGACAACCGGCCCGGGGAGGGCACACAAAGGCAAATGGCTGTGGCGGGGACTGCTTGCAGCATGTACGGGCAGTATCCTGTACCTGTCCCTTATACCTGTTCCACCAACGGTTAGCACGGGGTGGGACAAATCAAATCATGCCCTTGCAATGGCCGTGGTGACGTTACTTGCCCATCAGTCTGCAAAACATAAACCGTGGGCACTCTCCTTTGCGTTTGCCTATGCTCTGCTTCTGGGTGCCGCAATTGAGCTGCTGCAAGGATGGTGTACCATTACCCGTTCTGCTGAATGGTTTGATCTGATGGCTGATCTGGTGGGAATCGCAATAATGATTGTACTTTTAAGGTGTTATGCAGATAGAACGGTACGCAGAAGAATGAGCTCATCCCCGCCTGCTGTGTAACGATTATGTTTTAAGTAAGAATTTAGTAATCCTGCCTGAAGGTCCAGATAATCTCACTTTTCCACACAAGGCTGTCCGGTATGGCACAGCAGCTTTTCCGTAATTTACAGGAAAACATCCGGTGGTAATTCAGTTTTCTTGAATAAGTGGCATTATCAACCGATATATCTACCACTATATCGTTGCGTCGCTCAGGAGGAATTATGCCCACTTCCGCCGTATGTACCATACCCATACCAACTGCTGCAGTCCCCTTCAACTTTTCAAGCCGCTCACTTGACCTGATGCAACGTAGGGGTGTTACCGATCAGGAGCGTGAACGGTTTGCCGCTATACTTGCAACTGCCAGCAATGTCGATGGTTGCAGCGACCCCAAGTCTTTTTTGAGCAGCCTCTCTACCGATGAGATGGAGATTTTACGGAAGGTCCACTGCCTTGCAGCTCCAATTTCGGTGGCCGGGCTTGATTTTGAAGGTGCCTACAATCTGCTGATGGCACCGAGTGAGGCAAAAGATCTCAATAACGACGGCCTGCTGGGAATAGGGGCGGCGAAAATGTGGGAGTATCCACCACCCAATGCGCCGGAAGCTGTTAAGAAAGCCTGGGAAGAGGCTACGGCAGGCGTGCCAGAATCAGAGAAGTGGCTTAGGATGGCGCCCTTTATGGCTGCTGCAGCCTGTTCAAACCTAAAGCCTGACTTAAGCGGTTTCTATGAACCGGGAGAGACCGGGTACCGTAATATCTATGCCGAGTCTGGTTTTTCCTACACCGGGCAGGTACAGGACATTTTGAGCATGATGGATCGCTTCAAAGGGCAGAATGATTCACACTATCAGGAAAATAAGGAATTTTTGCTTTCCTTTTTGAAGGAGCTGGCGCTCAACCATGCCGCCTAAGCAGTATTAGCTGCGATTACCCCGAAATTCCCTGCGGTAGCGTGATGGCGTGGTCTTCAGCACCTTGTTGAACTGCTGCCGCAGGGTCACTTCAGAACCAAAGCCCGCTTCCTGGGCAATCAGATCAATCGGCTTCGTGGTGGTTTCCAGCAGCCGTTGGGCAAAGGCCAGGCGCTGATTCAGCAGCCACGCCCTTACGGTGCTGCCGGTCACCTGCCGGAAGCGCCGGGTAAAGGTGCGGCGGCTCATGCAGAAACGCTCGGCAAGGCTGTCCAGCGAATGGGGCTGCTCGAGATGGCGCTGGACCCACGCAACCTGTTGTCCAAAGCGGTCCTCTGCCGCACTCTTGTTAAGCGGCAGCTCAATGAACTGGGCCTGCCCCCCCTGACGGTGGGGCGGCACCACCATCCGCCGGGCCACATGGGCGGCAACTTCAGCGCCATGCAGGCGACGCAGCAGATGCAGACAGCAGTCAATCCCGGCAGCCACCCCGGCTGACGTAATCACATTCCCATCATCCACATACAGCACATCCGGTTGCAGGGTTATCTGCGGATACCGTTCAGCCAGATCATCAGTCCAGCCCCAGTGGGTGGTTGCCGGACGTCCATCCAGCAGCCCGGCAGCAGCCAGCACGTAGGTTCCCAGACAGAGCCCCACCACCAATGCGCCCCGTGCATGGGCCGCCCGCAGACAGTTCAACAGCCGTTGCGGCGGCAGTTCCTGCGGATCACGCCAACTGGGGACGATCACGATATCCGCCTGCTCTGCATCCCGCAGCGTGTGGCAGGTCTCTATGGCAAAACCGGCGCTGCTCTGCAGCCTTCGCTTTTCTGCAGAACAGACCAGCAACCTGAAACGGGGCATATCCGGTCGGGTCGGGTCATCTCTGAAGACGGTGCAGGGCATGGCAAGCAAAAAGGGGCTGATCCGGTCAAAGGCGATGACTGCAATGGTTTCGGCCTGCATGGTGGCCTCCAGATAGTTTTGGCCCGATTATAACAAATTATGTCATTTGGGCCACTGGTTTGTCTGGTGCAATGATGAAATACTGACAGCATAGGATGCTACCAGACAGCAAAGGAGATCATCATGCAAACCAGTGTTCGCAGGGCCTTGATCGTGATTGACGTACAGAACGACTACATCGGCGGCAAGCTGCCGATAGTCTATCCGCCGGTGGAGCAATCGCTGGCCAACATCGGCAAGTGTATGGATGCTGCCAGGGCTGCCGGAATTCCGGTGGTGGCGGTGCAGAACATCCTGCCTGCCTCAGCACCGTTCATGGCTGAAGGGACAGCCGGTGCAGAGCTGCATCCCGTGGTGACCTCACGGGGATGGGATCATTACGTGCTGAAGGATATGCCGGTGGCATTTTGCAAAACCGACCTAGAGGCCTGGCTACAGGAGCGCCAAATCACCACCGTGACCATCGTGGGCTATATGACCCACAACTGTGATCTCTCCACCGCCATTGCCGCCATGCATCGCGGCTTTCAGGTGGAGTTCCTGTCCGATGCCGGCGGTTCGCTCGCCTACGCCAACCGGGCAGGCAGTGCCACTGCCGAGGAGATCCATCGGGTGATGACCGTGGTGATGCAGTCACGCTTTGCGGCGGTGCTCACGACCAGCGAGTGGCTTGAGTGCGTTGCAACAGGATCTGCACCGGAGCGGGACAGCATCTACAGTTCAAACCAGCGTGCCTTGAAAGGAGCCTGACCATGCCATACCTGAACATCAAAATTTCTCTTGAGCCATCAGCGCCATTGGCGGAAGCTATCGCAACCAGGCTGACCCGGATTACTGCGGATCTGCTGGGCAAGAAGCCAGAGGTAACCGCGGTGGTTGTAGAACAGATCCCTGTGCGCCATTGGTTTACCGGCGGGAGGTCGCTGGCCTCCAGCGGACGTCACAGCTTTTACCTTGAGATTAAAATTACCGAAGGCACCAATACCAAACAGGAAAAAGCCGCCTATTGCAGCCATGTTTTTAGCGCCATGCAGGAATTGCTGGGTCCGCTTGACGAAGCCAGCTATATTGTTCTACATGATGTCAGAGCGGATTCCTGGGGGTTTGACGGTAAGACGCAGGAATACCGCTTTATCAAGGCCTTTACACAAAAGGAGGGAAATCTGTGAACATGAAACTGCTGCTGTTGTTTGTCGCCCTGGTGCTACTGACCGCCCAGACCGCCTTTGCCGACCTGACCAGACTGTCCGAGAACGTGTACTCATATGTGGGAGAGAAGGATGCCTCGCCAGCCCACAGCTTTGCGGCCAATGCCGGGATCGTGATCGGCCGGGACGGGGTGCTGGTGGTGGATACCCTGATTTCTGCCAGGGAAGGGCAGCGTTTTCTGGCCGACATCCGCAAAATCACCAAGAAGCCGATCAAGTATGTGGTCAACACCCATACCCACCTTGACCACGCCTTTGGCAACTGCGTCTTTGCCGAACTGGGGGCCACGGTCATCTCCCACAGCGCCGACAAGGAGCTGCTGGCCAAGGTCGGCGAGGGAATCCTTAAAAACGCAGGCAACTTCGGCCTGAAGCCGGAGGATATGGTTAATACCACTATTGTCCTGCCGTCAGTATACTTCAGTGACCGGCTGACCATTGATCTGGGAGGTGAGACCGTGGAGCTGATCCGCGTGGCTCCGTCCCATACTGAAGGCAGCGTGGTGGTCTGGTTGCCGCAAGAGAAAATTCTGTTCAGCGGCGATATCCTGTTTACGGATTTTCATCCCTTTATGGCTGACGGTGACCTTGCCGGCTGGGGCAAAACCATCGATAGTCTGTTGACCATGGATGTTAAGCAGATTGTTCCCGGCCACGGACCGCTTTCAACGAAAAAGGATTTACAGGAAATGAAGGCCTATCTGGCCCTTTTTGACACAACGGCTAAAGCGCTTGCCGCACAAGGAATGGATGCTGATGCCATCACTGCGGCTCTGCTGCAGAAACTGCCGAAACGGGCCCTGGCGGAGTGGATGGTTGGGCATAATGTGAAGAGCCGCTATTATAAAAAATAGACGACATCTTCAAGCCGCCACGCTCGTTTTATCGCTATGCAGCTGACAACTGCCGGATCTGCAACGCCTCTGGTTCCTCTATCCCCAGTGAGAGCAGAAAGGCGTGGTGGGCCTGGGGAGCACGACGTTCAAATTCAGCGTGCCATTGCTGCATGTCCTGTTCGTCCATACCGGCAGCCCGCAGCATCTCAATCCAGGTCTGCTTGTCCACTGCAACCGCCAGTTCTCCGCCTGCCTGCAGATTCAGCATTCCGGCAAGCAACTGTTGCTGGGCCTGCAGGCTTTTGATTTCACCGCCGATCGCCTCCAGCCGTTGCCGGATAACCGCCTCACTGCCCTCTGCGGCGGTTGCCAGAAGGCGACGGATAGCTTCAATGCCCAGCCCGGCCTGGCGATAGGAGCAGATAGTGGCAAGCCGGTCTTTATCGGCAGTGGAATAATAGCGATATCCTGCCTCGCTGCGTCCGCTGGGTTGTAGCAGCCCAACCCGGTCATAGTAGAGCAAAGTACTGCGGGAGAGCCCGAACAGACGGGCTAATTGGGTAATACGGTACATGCGGGCTCCAAAAGATACGGCCCCGGAAAACCGGGGCCGCGTGGTGTTTATCTGCTTGCAGTACGAACCTCTGCAATCCGCTCTGCTGGTAATCCCAGCCATTCCAGAAAACTCTGGTGGCCAGCCGGGTTCTGCTGCTCAAACAGCCGGTGCCACTGCTGCATGGTTGCCTCATCCAGGCCGATCTCCCTGAAGCGTCCAACCCATTCTTCAACGGTTACGTTTGTTTGCATAGTCAGCTCCTTGTTGTTTGTATCTGTGTCGTGGCCATGACAAGGAGCAGGCTAAACTGTGAAGCTATAGTCGGGTCAAGGGGTTTGTAGCAACTTGTGAAGATCTGATTCAGGGTTTTTTAGCCGGTTGCTCCGTCTTGGTCTCCTTCAACATTTTTTCCAGCTCATACCCCAACATGGCCTGGCTTACCCTGTCGGTCTCCAGCAGATCGCAGGCAACGTGATGATCATCCTTGGCACAGAGCTTCTTCAGCCCCGCTTCCACCCCTTCATCACCGGTCTTGCCAACGGTGTAGATCCAGTTTTCACAGCCGACCCGTACCCCTTTTTCACAGACTTTGGCGTACTGCAGCGCAGCCTCTTTCCAGTTGTTGGCAAGTGCGGCCATGGAACCCAGACGATTACAACCTTGGGTATCACCGGCCTTGCAGCAGTCTGCAGGGTCTTTGTCCAGGCCACAACTGGATGAAAGAGGTTCTTCTTTGTAGATGATCGGGGCCTGACAGACCTGTTGAGGGGCCGCCTCCCTACGGTAGACTTCAAAGTTGTTCCAGTCATCCAGCCCCAGCAGGATGGTGTCACCCAGTCGGGCAAAGACAAAATCGCCACCCTTGTCATGGCGCAGCTTGATCAGGCCGTCTTCAAGGCGGGCCCGCAGCTGGCTGCCCAGTGCGATGGTGACCATGCCCCGGTCCTTGAAGTCCAGGGTGCCGGTCAGAGAAGAGACCGTGCTGCGGTATTCACCACAGGGCAGAGCTGTGGCAGGGGGCACTGTCTTGGGAAACGACAGGCTGATCAGCTGTTTGTGCCGGGCACAGGCATGTTCATCAAGCTGGGCCTTGCACATGTTTTCAAACAGCTGTGCGGTCTGGTTGAACTGTTGCGCCCGCCAGAGCTGCTGAACTGCCTTGCGGCAGAGGTCAGGGGTTTTAAAACGTCTGCAGGATTCAGCAATTTCGTCAAGCTGTGCTACAGGTAACGGCTTTTTCTCGGCATACATACCGCTAAACGGATTATCCCGTTTGTTGGCTGCCTTTTCGTACAGCTCCAGCAGCGCCAGACATGCCTGCGGCTGAGTGCGGCACTGCTGTTGCAATACCGGAATATTGGCACTGTTTTGTGCATCTGTGACACAGGCAGTGCTATCACCTGCTGCGCAGCATTCCTTTTCCTTGCCATAGCTACAGTCCGGCTTTGCCAGGAAGGCAAGTTTTTGAATGGAAGGGCAGCTGTTGCGCTGCTGCTGGATATAGAGGGTGTCGCCCCATGTACTGTCAGACTTTTTCAGCTGCTTGCCGTTGCCAGCAAACTGGTACTGCTGGCTGTAGCCGCTTTCATAATTACGCAGCCAGACCGATTGGCCTGCCCGGTAGTACTGGTGTACCGCCTGTACTATTCCGTCCTTATTATATTCCTGGACCGTTCCATCCGGTTGAAACAGCAATCGATAGCCGATCTTCTGATCAAGGTAGGCAGCGCAGGGAGCTGCCCAGGCAGGGCTGGAACAGCAGTAGAGGCAGACAGCAAGGCAGAGAGTAGTCCAGCGAAGCATGAAGATCTCCTTAGCGCGGTTTACTGTTTGGAACGGCTGCATTTTTTCTGTCAGCATCGTGGTACAGGGTATAGGGCAGTAGTAAGGTATCGGCAGTCAGGCTAAGCGGGAAATCCATGAGCGCAAACGGCCAGAAGAGTGACAGTATGCCAGCGGAATCATCACCCGCAGCCCCGATCACAGCAACATTAACCTGCGTGCCGCAATACACCAGTGAATCTGCATGGGGACGATCAGCAAAGGTCTCGGAAAAAGTTGAACAGCCGGTGGTCAGGCAGAGCAACAAAGCGACAACATATAGGCGGTATCTGTGCATACTGCTATTTGCCCGGTGTAGTTGATGGTTTCTGTTTTTTACCCAAAGCACGTTGGAGCTCCTTTGCATCAAGATGTTTTTCAAAGCCGGAGAAATATTTTGAAACCTCACCATTGGCCATAAGCCCCTGCATGGCAACCTGTCCCAGCACGCCAAAACTTGCTTTGAAGGTGTCTTCTCCTTCAAAATCCACCGCTTGCCTGGTTTCCGTCTTGCAACTCTGGGTAAGCAGTCGCATCACCAGTTTGCCGGTTTCCTTGTTAAGCTGTTCCCCCATTTCAGGTGTAACGCCACTTAAGGATTTGACATCAGGGTGGGTAGCCATGGCAGCAAAAATCCATTTAATCAGCAGGGTCTTGTCAGCCTCACTGGTGGATCTGACCAGGCATTTTGACATTTCGTCGGTAAAAGGACCGGCATACGCGGATGTTGTCAAAAAAATAGTGAGGACCAGCAATAACCATACTTTTAATCTCATAACCACCTCCAGGGGATTTGTGGGGCAAAATATACGGATCTTCAGCACCGTTTTACTCTTGTTGCGTGCGCCATGCAAGCATGCCTTTAGCTGATTTTGGTTATGGGGATGAAGAGGGCAGGGTTACCGTAAAACGTGCGCCGCAACCGGGGGCGCTAAAAACATCAATGATGCCACCATGATTACGGATAATGCCCCAGGAAACCGCCAGACCAAGGCCGGTACCATTCTGTTTGGTGGTAAAGAAGGGGGAAAACAGCCGCTCCTGTTGTTCCGGGTCGATACCGGGGCCGGTATCGGCAATGGTAATTGAGCAAGTGCCTTCGGGGTCAGCCTCGACGCTAAGGGTCAGTTGTCCTTCCCCCCCCATGGCCTGCAGGCCGTTCAGGATCAGGTTGGTAAAGACCTGGCGCAACTGCTCACGGTCTGCTTCCAGCTGGATTGCGGCCTGCTGGTAGCTGCGCTCGACCGTATAGCCTGTCAACGGCACTTGATGCCCGATCTGGGCAAGGATCTCATCCAGTAGTCCTGTCAGGGGAAAACGGCTGACCACACGTTTGTCCTGGCGGGCCAGGGTCAGCAGGCTGGAGGTGATCCGGTTGATCCGACCGGCCTGGGTCAGGATTTCGGTGACCTCTTCTTGGTCATCGCCATCTGCCGGGATTGACATCTGCAGCAATTCTGCATTGCCGCGGATAATGGCCAGCGGGTTGTTGATCTCATGGGCCACACCGGCTGAGAGCATGCCCAGCTCTGCCAGCCGTTCATTGCGGGCCAGCTCCTTTTCCGTCTCCAGCAGTTGCCTGCTCTTCTCCTCCAGTTCAATGGTCCGCTGCTGCACCTTTTGTTCAAGGGTATGGTTCAGGGTGCTGATCTCCTCTTCCCGTTCACCAAGGCGTTTACCCAGGCTGGTGGTCAGTCCGACTGCCAGCAGGGTCAGGACCAGCAGCAGGGCCGCAAAGGTCAGGTTAAGGTTATTGCGCAAATAAAGGTAAGGGCGCTCAGGCAGACCCACATACAAAGCGCCCACCACCGCACCATCCGGGTCACGCAGCGGTTCATAGGCAGCAAAGTAGCGTTCGTGCAGGACAAAGGCCGGGGCAATCCAGCGCTCACCCTGCTGTAACACCTGTTTTGCCACCTCAGCAGATAGCCGGGTGCCAGTGGCCCGTTGACCGTTTTCATCAACCACCGTGGTGGCAATTCTGACATCATCCAGAAAAACAGTGGCGGTTTCCCGCAAGGGGCCGTCCTGCTGTTGCGGAGCAATAATGCGGGTTATCCGATCTGCCAGTTGTTCGTTATTGTTAAGCAGTTGACCGGCCAGCAGGGCGCCGTTGATCTCTCCATCAGTTGTTGTAATCGGAGCAACGGCAATCAGGAACAGGCCCCGTTGCTCAGCGGTCCGCGTAGTTGGAACAGCATGTTGTGAAGGGAGTAACGGAACCAGCATCTGATCCGGCAGCAGCGGGTTTTCCTGGCTGGCCTGCAGGCTGGAAAGCAACATGGTTCCCTGGCTGGGGCGTCCGGCAAGTGCCTCGGCAACCGGCTTGAGGTGTCGCAGGGTATCACCGGCCCGTTCCGGATTGGCAGCACGGTAACGCACCTGGCCGTAACGATCCACCACCGTGAGAAAGCTGAAGCTGCGGCTACCGGACAGCAGAGCCAGCAGGCGTGCCAGTTCAGAGGCCGCTGGACCTTGCAGACTACGGGACAACTCCGGGCTGCGGCTAATCAGTTGCACACCTTCAGCCAGTCGGCTTAACTCCCCCTGGTATAGCTCGCGGGCTGTACCAAGGTCACTGCGGGCCTCTTCCTGGGCCTGCCCTGCCACCCGGGCGGCAATCAGACGATCACCGATCAGCCAGCTGACCAGCAAGGCCACCAGCAGCGGCAGCAGGGTGGTCAACAGCAGACGTCGCCGGATATGAACACGGGGGCTTTTCATCTTTGCGTTCCTTGCGTTCTTTTGCGGCTATCCAGCATTATATTCCACCAGTTTGCGGTCGAGGGTTTTGCGGGATACCCCCAGAATTTCAGCGGTCTTGCTCTTGTGGAAGCCGGTCTGTTTATAGACCCCCAGAATATGCTGCCGTTCCAGCTCATCCAGGGAGATCAGCGGTGTGGCTTCATCAGCTCGCAGCGGTGTAGTTCTGCTGCAGACCGGCAGCAGATCAGAGGTCAACAGCGGTCCCTGGGCCAGGATCACAGCCCGCTCCATCACATTCTCCAGTTCACGCACATTGCCGGGCCAGTGGTAGCGGGACATGCAGGTCAGGGCATCAGGGTCAATGCCATGCAGCTCTTTTTTCATCCGGGCAGCAAAGCGGCGTACAAAGTGACGGGCCAGCGGTTCAATATCTTCAGGCCGTTCCCGCAGGGGGGGCAAGGTCAGGGAGATGACGTTCAGGCGGTAGTAGAGATCTTCGCGAAAACGTCCCTCAGCCACCTCCAGTTGCAGGTCGCGGTTGGTGGCAGCCACAAAACGGACATCAACCGTGCTTGGCTTGGTGGAGCCGATCGGCATGAACTCTTTTTCCTGAATAACCCGCAACAGCTTGGCCTGCACCGTGGGTGAGACATCGCCGATCTCATCCAGAAACAGGGTGCCGCCATCCGCTTCTTCCAGCAGCCCCTTCTGGTTCATGATCGCGCCGGTAAAGGAACCTCGCAGATGACCAAAGAGCTGGCTTTCCAGCAGCGAGTCTGACAGGGCGGCACAGTTAAGCGAGATAAAGGGCCGTTCACGACGGCCGGAATTGCTATGCACGGTGCGGGCAATCAGCTCCTTGCCGGTGCCTGACTCTCCTAAAATCAGGATATTGGCATCACTTGAGGCAACCTGCAGGGTCAGGTCATACACCTCCCGGAAACGGGGAGAGGAGAAGACAATCGAGCTGTCTTCTCCGCCCCGCTGTAACTCCTCCCGCAGGCGTCGGTTTTCATCAGCCAGCCGATGGTGCTCCAGCGCCTTGGCCAGCACCCCCAGAATCTTCTCCTTGGGAAACGGCTTCATCACATAGTCATACGCACCCAGCCGGATGGCATGTACCGCATCATCCACCGTGCCGTGGGCGGTCATCACCACCACCGGCATGTTCGGGCGCAGCTGGTGGGCCTGTTTCAGGATTTCAATGCCGTTGATGTCCGGCAGACGCACATCCTGCAGCAGCAGATCAGCCGGTTCTGTGGCAGGGGCCTGCAGCCGTGTCAACAGCGCTGTGCCACTGCTAAACGTCTCTACGGTATAGCCTTGTGTTTTTAGTAGCTTGGCCAGGTAACGCAGGATACCTTCTTCATCATCGCAGATCAGGATACGGGGCATGGACTGATTCCTTTGATCAAAGGGTAGAGATGAAGACAAAATGATACAATTAAGGACAAATGTATACAGTAAATTTGTCCGACTGTGCCGTAAACGACCAGACCCAAGACCATAACATACTGTATTTGCGTAATTCTTTATGTTGGCACAACTTCTGCTCTCTCCGCAGCTCGATACAGTTTGTATACAGGAAAAACCTGCAAACTACTGCGGAGGTACGAATGAGTCAGCTAGGGCATTTTTTCGGCAACGGCATCAGTCGCCGGGATTTTATCAAGACTTGTGTGGCAACAACGGCGGTCATGGGACTGCCTTTCAGCATGGCTGCCAAGGTGGCAGAGGCTGCCCAGGCACCGGATCGACCGCCGGTGATCTGGCTGCATTTTCAGGAATGCACCGGTTGCTCAGAATCACTGCTGCGGGCAAATCACCCGGCTCCGGCCACCCTGCTGCTGGAGATGATCTCGCTGGATTACCATGAGACCCTGATGGCCGGCTCCGGTCACCAGGCAGAGAAGTCATTGCACGATTCCATGAAGGCCAATCATGGCAAGTATATCCTGATTGTGGAAGGCGCCATCCCCACCAAGGAGAACGGCATTTACTGCAAGGTGGGTGGCAAGACCGCGCTTGAGTCCCTGCGTAAGGCTGCCGAGGGTGCGGCTGCCATTATCTCAATCGGTACCTGCGCCAGCTATGGCGGCATCCAGGCTGCCCCGCCCAACCCTACCGGCGCTGTGGGAGTACGGGATATTATCAAGGACAAGCCGATCATCAATATCCCCGGTTGCCCTCCTTCACCCTATAACCTGCTTTCCACGGTGCTGTATTTCCTGACCTTTAAAAAGCTGCCAGAGCTGGATGATATGGGGCGCCCCAAGTTTGCCTATGGCCGCCGGATTCATGAACATTGCGAACGTCGTCCACACTTTGATGCAGGCCGTTTTGCCAAGGCCTTTGGTCACGAGACCCATGCCCAGGGCTACTGTCTCTACAAGCTGGGCTGCAAGGGACCAGCCACCTATGCCAACTGTTCAGTGCAGCGCTTTAACGATGCCGGGGTCTGGCCGGTTTCCGTGGGCCACCCCTGTATCGGCTGTACAGAGCCGGATATCCTGTTCCGCACCGCCATTGCTGACAAGGTTCAGATCCATGAGCCAACACCGTTTGACAGCTATGCGCCGGTGGATCTGAAGGACAAGGGCAAAGGGGCCAGCCCGGTTACCACCGGTATCCTGGGCCTGGCTGCCGGTGCTGCCCTGGGGGCCGGTGCCATGATGGCTCGCAAGTTGCCGGATGCTGAACAACCTGCTGAGCATGGGCAGGGAGGCGACCATGAGCCAAAAGAGTAGGCGCGAGTTCCTGAAGCTGGCAGGTCTGGCCGGTGCAGGACTGGTGGCTGCGCCTGCCGTGGCCCTGGCCAGTCATCCGGTGGCCGGTGCCAACGATGAAGAGCTGGGGATGCTGTACGATGCCACCAAATGTGTTGGCTGCAAGGCCTGCATGTCAGCCTGCAAACGGGTCAATGGCGATTATGGATCTCTTTCCTATGAGCAGGCCAAGTTTGATCCTGACAAGCTCTGGGATGCGCCCCAGGATCTGACCGGCTCAACCCGTACCCTGATCAAGCTGGTCAAAGACACACCCAAGGAGTGGTCCTATGTGAAGTACTCCTGCATGCATTGCCAGAAACCGTCCTGTGTCTCGGTCTGCCCGGTGGCTGCCATGACCAAGGACAAGATCACCGGCATTGTGGACTACAACAAGAACACCTGCATCGGCTGCCGCTACTGCCAGATTGCCTGTGCCTTCAATATTCCCAAGTTCCAGTGGGAAAAGGCGATCCCACAGATTGTGAAATGCGACCTCTGCAAGAACACCAATCTGAAGCAGAAGGGGATCTCAGCCTGTGCCGAGGTCTGCCCCACCGGCGCGATCATGTTTGGCAAGCGCAAGGATCTGCTGGCTGAGGCAAAAAAACGGCTGGCTGAACATCCCAAGCAGTATGTCAACCATATCTACGGCGAACATGAGCTTGGCGGCACCAACCACCTCTATCTGGCTGCGCTGCAGTTTAAGAAACTGGGCCTGCCGGAGCTGAAGGGCGAGGCACCGGCCGAGTTTTCAGAAAAGATCCAGCACACCATCTACAAGGGGTTCATTGCACCGGTGGCCCTGTACGGCACGCTCTGCTTCATTGCAGTCAGGAATATGAAAAAGGGGAATGACCACACTGCAGAGCAGAAAAAATCCGATGATGGAGGGGATCAATGAGTCACGACGAATATCAGATCCACCGTGCCAAGATCCTGACCCCTGCTTTCTGGGTATTGCTGACCCTGACCGTGATCGGGTTTGCCTTGATCGCTGTCCGCTTTATCTGGGGCATCGGCGCTGTTTCAAACTTAAGCGACGGCTATCCCTGGGGAATCTGGATCACCTATGACGTGGCCACCGGTACGGCCATTGCCTGCGGCGGCTATGCCGTGGCGATTCTGATCTATATCCGCAACAAGATGCACTACCATCCCCTGATCCGCTCAGCCGTATTGACCTCGCTGTTCGGCTACGGTCTGGCCGGTTTCTCGGTCATGGTCGATGTGGGTCGCCCCTGGAACGCCTACAACTTCTTTGTACCGTCACAGTGGCAGGCAAACTCCGCCATGTTTGAGGTGGCGCTGTGCGTCATGGCCTACACCACGGTGCTGGCGATCGAGTTTCTACCGGCAGTGCTGACCCGTTTGCAGGAGACCAACTGGAGCCGAGCCCGTAGTTTTCTGGAAAAATACCATGGCCGATTTGGCCTGGATACGCCGGTGGTACTGGAGAAGCTGGAACGATTAGGCCAGCGGGCGCTCTGGTTGCAGCCCAAGCTGGACAAGGTGCTGATCTTCGTGATCGTACTGGGGATTACCCTGCCCACCATGCACCAATCTTCGTTGGGGTCGCTGCTGCTGATCGCCTCCACCAAGCTCTACCCGTTATGGCATACCGGTTTTCTGCCGCTGCTGTTCCTGATTAACTGCATGTTCATCGGCTACTCCATTGCCATTCTGGAGTCGATCATCTCCTCCTACGGCTTCAAGCGCCCCTTTGAGATCGAACAGCTCTCCGGGCTGGCCTCGATCACCCCCTATCTGACCAGTATCTGGCTCTGCGTGGTGGTGGGGGATCTGGTCTGGCGCGGTCAGGTGGCCAATGCCCTGCGGTTTGATTTCTATTCCGCCTTTTTCCTGCTGGAGTTCGGCCTGGTGGCTACCGGTTCGCTGCTGCTGTTCTCAAAGAAGCGGCGTCAGTCGCCGCGCTGGCTATTCATTACCGCAGTCCTGATCGTATTGGGCGGCGCCCTGTACCGCTTCAATGTCTATCTGATCGGCTTCAACCCCGGCCAGGGCTGGCGTTATTTCCCCTCCCTGGCAGAGCTGCTGATCACCGTCGGGATCGTGGCGTTTGAGATCCTGGGCTATCAGGTGTTGGTCAAGCTGTTCCCGGTATTGCCACGACTGCATGGCCATGAAGAGCAGGCAGCGGTAAAGGCGTAAAGCTGTTCACCGCGGAGGACGCAGAGGTTCACAGAGGTTTTAAACCCTTTAAAGAGTTTCTCTGCGTTACTCCGTGTCCTCTGCGGTAAAAAATAAAACTGCATATAATTAAGGAGAACATACATGGCACGAATCACAATTGACCCGATTACCCGCATTGAAGGACACCTGCGGATCGATGTTGAAGTTAACGGCGGACAGGTCAGCAAGGCCTGGTCATCAGCCCAGATGTGGCGCGGTATTGAGACCATTCTCAAGGATCGTCCGCCCCAGGATGCTTGGATCTATGCCCAGCGTTTCTGCGGGGTCTGCACCACGGTGCATGCCATCTCATCGATCCGTTCCGTAGAGCATGCCCTTAAGGTAGAGGTGCCGCTCAACGCCCAGTACATCCGCAACATCATCATGGCCCAGCATTCGGTGCAGGACCATATCGTCCACTTCTATCACCTCTCGGCCCTGGACTGGGTGGACATTGTCTCGGCATTAAAAGCAGACCCCAAGAAGGCAGCTTCGATAGCCCAGTCGGTCTCAGACTGGCCCGGCAACAGCGAGAAGGAGTTCAGTGATGTGCAGAAACGGCTGAAGGCGTTTGTGGATTCCGGCAAGCTGGGGATCTTTGCCTCGGGCTACTGGGGCCACCCGGCCATGATCCTGCCGCCGGAGATCAACCTGATCGCCACAGCCCACTACCTGAAGGCGCTGGACTACCAGCAGAAGGCTGCCCAGGCCGTGGCCATTCTGGGGGGCAAGAACCCCCATATCCAGAACCTCTGCGTGGGTGGTGTGGCAACCGCTCTCAATATGGAAAACCTGGCCACCATCAACATGGAGCGGATCGCCTACCTGAAGGCGCTGATGACTGAGACCCGCGAGTTTGTCAAAAAGGTCTACTATCCTGACCTGCTGGTGATCGGCAAGGCCTATAAAGACTGGTTCAAATATGGCAAAGGGGTGGTTAACTACCTGGCCGTGCCGGAGTTCCCGGAAGACACCAAAAACACCAGCTTTGCCCTGCCGGGCGGCCTGATAATGGGGGGGGATGTTGCCAAGGCCCGCATCATCAGCACCCATCAGGATCAGCAGCTGATCGGCAGCATCAAGGAATCAGTGGCCTGCGCCTGGTATGAAGGCAAATCTTCCCTGCATCCCTGGGAAGGTGAGACCAAGCCGGACTACACCGACTTCCAGGAAAACGGCAAATATTCCTGGTGCAAGGCGCCCCGGATTGATGGCAAGCCGATCCAGGTTGGTCCGGTGGCTCAGCTGCTGACAGGCTATGCTGCCGGTAACCAGCGGGTACGCAAGCTGGTGGACAGCACCTGCAAGGCTGCCGGGGTTGGCGTGGCTGATCTGCACTCCACCATGGGCCGTCTGGCTGCCCGTGGTATCCGCGCCCACCTGCTGTCTGACCTGTCTCTGGAGTATCTGGACAAACTGGTGGACAACGTGGGCAAGGGGGACAAGACCTATGCCAACCACACCGAGATCCCGTCCGGTGAGCATCGCGGGGTCGGCTTCCATGAGGCACCGCGGGGCGTGTTGTCCCACTGGATGGTGATCAAGGACAAGAAGATCAAGAACTATCAAGCCGTGGTCCCCTCCACCTGGAACGCCTCACCACGGGATGCCGAAGGCAATGCCGGCCCCTATGAGGCCTCGTTGCTGGGTAACCCGGTGGCCAAGCCGGATCAGCCATTGGAGGTGCTGCGTACCGTGCACTCCTTTGACCCTTGCATCGCCTGTGCGGTGCATACCATTGACCCGGAAGGAAAAGAGATCACGAAGGTAAAAGTGGTGTAAGCAAGGGCCTGATTGCCGCGAAAGAACACAAAGATCGCAAAATTGACACACAAGAGCAACTCACCGCAGAGTACACAGAGGGACGCAGAGAAAGGCAGAAAAAACCCTCTTTGGGTTTGGATTTAAAACCAAATTCTTATGATTTTCCTCTGAGAAACTCGGCGACCTCTGCGGTAAATATGTTTCTTTGAGTTCTCTGCGTTCTTTTGCGGCCATTACATGAAAGCAGGTACGTATGAAAGTTCTGATTTTTGGTGCAGGTAATCTGCTGCTGTCCGACGAAGGTTTCGGGGTCCATCTGGTCAAGTATCTGGCCGACAACTACAGCTTTGACGACGATGTGGAGCTGTACGACGGCGGTACCCTGGGGTTCATGGCCTCCCATAAACTGGAAGAGGCTGGCCGGGTCTACATGGTGGATGTGATCACCACCCCTGGCGAACCAGGGGCGCTTTTCCGCTTTGAAAAGGATGCCTTTATCGGCCGTACCATCCCGATCAAGATGTCACCCCACCAACTGGGGATTCAGGAGATGCTGCTGCTGTCCGAAATCCGGGGCCGCTGCCCTGATCAGGTCACCCTGTTCGGGGTAGTGCCCAAGAGCTATGAGGCGGGGATTGAGCTGTCACCAGAGCTGGCAGTACGGCTGCCCCAACTGGCCAATATGATCCAGCAGGAACTGCAGGCAGAAGGAATTAAAATGGAGGCCCGCTGCTAGCGAGCCTCCATCCAGTAGTCTGCAGAATCATCAACGTACGGTTTGATTACTGGCGGGATTTTTTCAGATCGTCGTAGCACTTCCAGCGTTTATAGTTGTTGTCGTGCTGTTCATTCCAGAAGCAGTCCACTGCCTGCTTATCTGATTTCCACTGTTTGTAGCACGCAAGCCCCTGGGGCTTTGAGCACTCCTCAACCAGGGTACAGCCGCAATCCTCCGGTGTCGGACCGCATTGACGCTCAAGGAATGCGGTTACGGTATCCTGGCCTTTCGGGCAGGTGAAGACCGGGCCGTTTTCCATGCAAGGGCCGATTGCTACACCGGGTCCAAAAAGCAGATCCTGACGCGACCAGCAGGCAGCTGCCTGTTTGCGTACCTTGCACTCTTCCGGCTCAACCGTGCCGGACATCCCGTACTTCGGCTTTCCGTATTTGGCACAATCCAGCATTTTGGTGGTGGTGCCGATCCGTACTTCACATTCTTTGGTGCTGCCATGACGGCAGCAGACACTGGCCTTTTCAAACAGACGGCAGCCACATTTCTGCAACTCAACAACATCATAGTCCCAGCAGGTTCCCACCGGGGTCAGATACTTTTTGCCATACAGTTCATTGGTGGGGCGCTGTCCCCCCCTGCTTTTCAGCTCCAGTACCCGGCCTTTGACATTATGCTGCTGCTCCCAGAGAGCAGTGACCTGCGCCTTGCTCGGCTCTGCAATAGCGGGTTGAGCAGATACAATAACGGCTGAAATGATGCCAGATGCCAACAATAGTAGCGGTCGCATAGTGCCTCCCATAATGCTGATAGGAATGTCTGCATATTGTTGAAACTATAGCTCAGAATGCGACTGCCGCAACCTTGCTGCAGAAAAATTACAGCAAAACTTTCGGTGGGTATTACTGTCTGACCACCAGACCCGGATCAAAGCCCTGCTGTTTGGCCCGCTGCAGGATGGCGGCATAGAGGGTATCGTCCATGCTGCGGGTTCTGCTGAGAATCCAGAAGTATTTACGGTTGGGAGTGCCGATCACGGCATATTCGTACTCCCTACCCAGCTCAATAATCCAGTAGTCCCCCCGGAACGGCCAGAAAAAGGAGACCTTCAGCTTTGCATTGCTGGTACTGTCCACCACCCAGGCATGCCCCTTTGACTGGCGCTGTTTGCCATCCCCGCTATCCTTGCAGCGGTTCAACACCTCAATATCGCCGTCATCCCGCAACGAATAGCTGGCACTGCTCTCCAGGCAGCCTTTTTGAAACCGGTTGGGGTAACGGGCGATCTCATACCACTGGCCAAGGTAGCGTTTCAGGTCAACCTTCTGTACGGTCTGCAAAGGCGGCAGACTGGTGTCAGCTTGCGTCAGTCGTGCGTTCAGACCAACGGCGACCAGGGCAAGCAGTGCTAAAAACAGAGTAACTTTCATGGTGTCTCCTACTTTCTGTTGAACTTCCTGTCATCTACTGGTACTGGCTAATTCCATTATCTTCTACAGCAGTGTACCAGATTTTTAACCGGTACAGCTGCCCAAACGAGGGAACCATGCCAACCATCCAGCAACAGGCCGCAACCAATCTGGCCAACCTGCGCGAGACCAGACCGCTGATCCATAACATCACCAACTTTGTGGTCATGAATTTTACTGCCAACATCCTGCTGGCCAGCGGCGCCTCGCCGGTCATGGCCCATGCCGAAAATGAGGTGGAGGAGATGGTCGGCTTTGCCAGGGCGCTGGTGCTGAACATCGGCACCCTGACCGATGAGTGGGTGGATGCCATGGTCAAGGCCGGCAAAAAGGCAACCAGCCTGGGTGTGCCGATTATCCTTGATCCGGTGGGGGCCGGTGCCACAGCACTGCGTACCAATGCAGCCAAGCGGATACTGGCAGAGACCAAAGTCAGTCTGGTGCGTGGCAATGCCTCAGAGATCCTGGCCCTGGCCGGTGCCCAGGCCAACATCAAAGGGGTTGATGCTGCTGATTCGGTGGATCAGGCAACAGAGCAGGCAATCCGGATGGCCAGAGAGTTGGGCGTTCCAGTGGCGATCACCGGACCGCAGGATCTGGTTACCGACGGCAGCCGTGTCATCCGGGTCAATAACGGTCATCCCCTGATGGGGGCGGTTACCGGCACCGGCTGTGGCGCAACCGCCGTGATCGCTGCGTTCTGCGGTGTTGATCCTGATCCGGTTACTGCCGCCTCCACTGCCCTGGCCTACTATGGGCTGGCTGGTGAGCAGGCTGCGGCTGCAGCCAGCGGACCTGGTACGTTTGTGCCCTGTTTTTTGGACAGCCTCTACAATCTGACCTTGGCGGAGCTTGAGCGTGATGCACGAATCACTGCATAGCAGATTGTTGCTGCATCTGGTAACTGACCGGTCATTAAGCCAAGGTCGGTCGTTGGTGGAGGTGGTGGCTGAGGCAGTGGCTGGCGGGGTAACCTGTGTGCAATTGCGGGAGAAGAGTTGTAGCACCCGCGAGTTTCTGGACGAGGCGCTGGCGCTGAAAGCACTGCTGCAGCCGTTGAGGGTGCCACTGATCATCAATGACCGGGTGGATATTGCCCTGGCAGTTGTTGCAGATGGTATGCATCTGGGGCAAACAGATATGCCGATCAGCCATGCCCGACGCCTGCTGGGGCCAAACTGCCTGATCGGGATCTCTGCAGAATCAGTGGAGGATGCGATTGATGCAGAACAGCAGGGTGCCGATTATATCGGTATCAGCCCGGTCTTCAGCACTCCCACCAAGACCGACACCGCCCCGGCCCTAGGGCTGGAAGGTATCAGACAGATCCGTGAACTAGTGCGTATTCCGCTGGTGGGGATCGGCGGTATCAACCTGACCAATGCCGCTCAGGTACTGGCAGCCGGTGCCGATGGGGTTGCGGTGGTCTCGGCCATTATGGCGGCGGAGTCACCGCGGCTGGCGGCGCAGGTAATCAGGGGGGAGTTGGGATAACGGGGTGAGGGTGACCAGCGGCGGAGTGAAGCGGAGACTGTCTGCCGTCGCGAGTTGAATCAGCACTGATTAAGAGTTCGCTTGGCAAACCAAGCGTGAATCAAACCCGCTTGAAAGAATTGTACCGGGGACTCAAAGCCTCCTGATGAAATAATGGAAACAACAGAAGCTGGCGATAAAACTGCTACGTCTTAAGCATCGGTAGCCTTCATTCGACTTAGCCCTTCAGCTGATGCATCTGATGGTGCCATTGGGCAACAATCCAGTTAAGCGAACAACGAAGATTTTCTCCTTCTGCTGTCGTTGCCTTTGTCATACAGGTGTAAAGTGGTTTGTTCATATTTCCTCTGCCAACTCGTCCTTGATCAGCCCAAGCTGCCGGAAGATCGCCGCTACCCTGGCGCTGTCTTCCACGGTAAAGCCGATCTTGATCCACTGGCTCTTCAGGTCGGCAATGAAGATTTTATCACGCCTGGGCCGGTTATAATCTGCCGGAAACCAGGTCTTTATGTTGCCGGTGCCGTGCAGGCGCCACTTGCCGTTCCAGATGGTGGGTTCACAGACCGTAATACTGGCGATATCCGCCAGAGGGACCTTCTTGGGGGTACACCGGGGGAAGTAGTAGCCTGCAAAGACGATCTCGTCAGCGGTTATGGTAATCAGGCTGTCGTGGTAGGTTGGGTTGTTGGTCATGGTTGTTTAACTCACTATTGACCAGCCCACGCGCGTGCGCGCGTGAACTGGTCAACCTCCCAAATAGAACATTTCTCCAGCAGCGCAGGACGTCTGGGGACGAGTTACGGGGCTACCTACACCCCGTAATGGGCAAAGGCCTTGATTACCTTGCCATCCGGCCCGAAATGAAAGACCTCGGCAGCCAGCCTATCCAGTGCGCCACGATAGTAAAGGGTAATGCTGTTAACCCCGGCAAGTACGGTAATCAGTTCAAACTGCAGATCCGGCAGCAGTTGCAGGGCTTGGCTCCAGTAAGCGCCCACGGCCTGTTTACCCACCAGCATACCGGACGGTTCACCCACAATCTGTGCGATCACCGGCGAGTGCATCTCAAAATCATCGGCATAGTGGCTAAGCACCTGCTCCAGATCATGGTTATTCCAGGCTTCTATCCATTCATTGGCAAAGCTGTGTGCAAAGGCCTGATCAATCATTGCTGCCCCCCGTTGCTAAATTATTCCCTTCAGCTTCAGCGCCTCCATCACCAGCTGCTGACGATAGGCCCCCTCTGCTGGTTTGGTTATAGCCATGTTCAGGGTAAAAAACCAGACATCTGTGCCGGTTTCAACATAGCCCACATACCAGCCGATTTGTGGCGTGGCTTTTTCTCCGTAACCTGACCAGCCGGTCTTGGCATACAGGCGGTAGCCGGGCTTTTCTTCCAGCAGCATGATTCTGGCCAAGGCATCGTAGGAGGTTGCCTTGAACGGCAGTTCTCGCTTGTACAGCTTATGCAGAAACAGCATCTGCTGCACCGCGCTGATCCGCAGGTCACCGGACAGCCAGAAGGTGGTCAGCCCCGGCCCGGGCTGGGCATTGCCGTAGTCGATCTTCTTGAGCCATATTTGATAACGTTTTAAGCCGATCAGTTGTGCCAGTTCCTGATAACACCAGACACAGGAGCTTTTGAAGGCGCTGGCCAGGGTCTGATCCCGGTTGCAGGCTGCAAGTCCTCTGTCTGTGCCATCCCACTTGATCACCTCCTGTTCAGCGACGACCCCTTCATCAAGGGCGATCAGGGTGTTGGGGATCTTGAAGGTGGAGGCGGGCAGCAGTGGTCTGTTGGCGCGGGCTTCATTATGCAGGTACAGGGCCGTACCCTCCAGATTGGCGATCAGAAGGGTGCCGCTGACCTTGCGATCACTGAACAGCCTGGCAAGCGCGGCGTCTTCGCAGAAGGCAACGCTGGTAGAGAATAGCAGCGTAACGGTTACCAAATAAATTTTTAAACCAATCATGGCACGCCTCGCAGGCAGTGGAATTCAGATTCTGTGCTACCAGCTACTTCTCCATCCACGATGCTTTGGTGTCGTGACGTTTGCCGTCTTCCAGCGTGGCCTGACTCAGGCTGCCGGCCTCAGCTTGAATACAGATAAAGTACAGGTCTTCATCCCCGGCCTTCCAGCCCCGTTCCCCCTCCGGCGCCACCCGGACCAGGCTGCCTTCCTGAATCGGGAATTCATCGCCATCCACGTAGAACTTGCCGCTGCCCCGTAACACGATGTACAGCTCTTCGTTCTTTTTATGGCTGTGGATAAACGGCATCGCCTTACCCGCCGGCAGGCGATTAAGGGAAACCTCACTGCCGGTCAGGCCCAGTTCCTTGCCGATGAAGTACTTACCGTGAAAGCCCATGAACTCCTTGTTCAGCAGCTCCTCAAGCGGGCCGATATGTTCTGCGCTGTAGTTGGTTTTTTGCGTGGTCATGGTGGTATGCTTCCTTTCACACTGATCGGGTTGATGGTGCTCACAGACTGCTGCTACGACTGCCATTGGCCGTAATGTACAAACTCGCTAAGCGGCTTGCGGGGTGGACCTCCCTTGGCCTCAGTGGCCGGGTAGCCCAGCGGAAACAGCCCGACGATCCTGATATGGGCGGGAATCCCCAGCAGGACTTTGAGCTGTTCCTCATCGAATACCCCGACAAAGACGCTGCCGAGCCCCAGATCATGGGCAGCCAGCATCAGGTTCTGGGTGGCAATGCCCAGGTCGGCCATGTAGTACTGCTCGCCGCGCAGGTCACCGGACTGTTGCGGGTCGGCACAGGCCACCAGCACGATCGGCGCCTGGGCCAGCCCTTTCTGGGCCGGGTTGCTCTTGTAGCCGTAGGTGGCAAAGAATGACTCAACAAACGACAACTCGCTGATCCTGTTGCGTACCTCCTGATCCTGCACCACCACCATGCTCCAGCACTGCCTGTTGGACCAGGAAGGGGCCTGTTGCACTGCCTCCAGCACGGCCTGCAGCTTTTCCGGCTCAACCGGCTGATCGGAAAACTTGCGGATACTTCTGCGGCTCTTGATCGCTTCCAGGGTCTCCATAGACTGCCTCCTTGTACAATGCTTTTGTCTCGGAAATGATTGAACGTTAACCGGCTACAAGCTGACGGGCCTCTGCCTCTGCCTGCTGCAGAGCTGTTTCCGGTGCCTTGTCATTACCGTTACTCGGCCCGATGCCGCAGGCCCGGACCAGAGTAATCTCGTTGAATCCCATCCATTTCAGGAACTGCTCATAACGGGGAAACACGTCGGCAAAGAGCGCTTCATCGGGATGCCCCTGGGTCAGGACAAAGACCAGTTTCTTGGGAGTGAGGCGGCTTGGTTGCGGTGCAGTCAGATAGTTGGGCACCAGATAGGAAAAAGTGCGGTCAATAAACCCTTTTAACTGGGCAGTGATATCGCCATAATAGACCGGCGTAGCCAGCACCACCACATCGGCAGCCTGTACCGCGGCCAGAACTTCTGTCAGGTCATCGTTCAGCACGCAGTCTTCCCGCCCCTGTTTGCAGGCATAGCAGGCCTGACAGCCACGATAGGTCAGGCGGTTAAGTTCAAAGCTTTGAATCTCGGCCCCCAGCCCTGCTACTGTTTGCATAAAATGATTGGCAATGGTGGAGCTGTTACCGTTGGTGCGGGGGCTTCCCAGCAGGCTGACAATCTTCATGGTGTTCCTCCGGTATCTGTTTAGTAGTTATCTGAAGCTGACAGGTTACAGGTAATTATGGCAATGCGACAACAACACGTCCCCGTATCTTGCCCTGCAGGATGGCCTGCAGTTTATCTTCTAGATTTTCCAGCGTTACCTCATGTGCAACCGTTGCCAGATGTTCCGGGCGCCATGCTCCGGCAAGCCGTTCCCAGACCTGCAGGCGTGGTTCCATCGGGCAGTTGACCGAATCAATCCCGATCAGGCTGACACCCCGTAAAATAAAGGGATAGATATTCATGGCAAGATCGGTCGATCCCACCAGTCCGCAACAGGTAACCGCTCCGCCGTAGCGGGTTGATTTAAGCGCTGCAACCAGCATCTCACCACCGACCACATCCACTACACCGGCCCAGCGTTCTTTCAGCATGGGACGATCTGCTCCTTCGGTGAGCTGTTCGCGGCTGATCACCTCTGCCGCCCCCAAGGTACGCAGGAACGGTTCATCAGCACTCTTGCCGGTGGCTGCCACCACCCGGTAGCCAGCCTTGGCAAGGATCGCAACCGCAATACTGCCGACCCCGCCGGTGGCACCGGTGACCAGAACATCGCCGTTGCCCGGTTTGACACCAGCCTGCCCCAGCTTCAGCACCGACAGGGCAGCGGTAAATCCGGCAGTACCGATCACCATGCTCTCACGCAGGTCAAGACCGGCAGGCATCGCTACGGCCCATTCAGCAGGTATACGGATATACTCGCCCCAGCCGCCATCGGTCTCCATCCCCAGATCATACCCGGTGATAAGTACCTGCTGGCCCGGAGAAAATCTGTTGCTTGCGCAGGAGACGACCTCACCGGCTGCGTCGATACCCGGTGTGTGGGGGAACTGCCGGGTTACGCCGGGATGACCGGTGGCTGAAAGCGCATCCTTGTAATTTAGCGAGGAGTAACGGACCCGCACCAGCAGATCGCCCGGTGGCAATTCTTCAATCGTCCGTTCCCGGATGCTTCGTACAAACTGTTTATCTTCCGTTTTTTCCACAACCAATGCCTTGAATACTGTTTTCGAATCCATAGCGTCTCCTTGTGTTGTGTTAAGACCACTAGACCGGTCGTCTAGTAAATGGCTAAATTTTTTTAGCGCAGCGTTACTTTAAACAGTACTTCAATAAAATCCTGCAACGGTTGCGGTGATTTCATCACCTTGGCCCGCAGAATCGCCCCCTCCCAGCCGGACAGGATAAATGAAGCCATTGCATCGGCATTAACACGGCTATCCAACTCCTCTGCAGCCTGCGCCTCCTGCAGACAGGCGGCAAATAGCTGTTTCCAGGCATCAAAGATCTCATCCAACCGGGCACGGAACCGCTCGTTCTGATCAGCCATCTCCTGCCCAAGGTTGCCGATCAGGCAACCCCTGCTGCAGTGGTTCTGGGTAAGCTGTGCCAGCGTCCGTTCCAGCAGCGCACGAATTCTATTGAGCGGTGTGCGGGTCTCATCGGTCAGCAAGGCCGTGATCCGCGGGCTGTAGAAGGCGGCAAACTGGTCGATGACCGCCAGACCAAACTCTTCTTTGCTCTTGAAGTAATGGTAGAATGACCCCTTGGGAACCCCGGCCTCTTTCAGCAGCATATCAATGCCAGTGGCGTTGTAGCCATGCCGGGAGATCAGATCAGTGCCAACCATGATAATGGCATTACGAGTGTCTTTCTTTTCCATGGCGGCGAAAATAGACTGATCGGTCTAATTTATCAACCACTTTTTTATGTTCTGTGCTATAGGGTGGTCAGGAACCGTTCGTATCTCATGATTTGTGAGGTCTAATATGCGTGAACGATTGAATAACGAGATTCGCCGCTATGTGCGGGAAGAACCGGGCAACCGCTTTCCCGGAAGTGATCAGCCCTATTTTGATGATCCGCTGATCGGTGTTGTGGCAGCCGATGATCCACTGTTCCAGCAGTACAAGCAGATCATTGGACCGTTTCACTGTACGCCCCATGAATTTCTGCCCAATGGGACCAGTGTAATCAGCTGGGTGCTGCCAATTACCCGGCCTACACGGGAAAGTAACCGCAAACAGATAACCAAGCCGTCGCTGGAGTGGGCTCAGACCCGCAGTTTTGGCGATGACTTTATCATGGAACTGCGCCGCCATCTGGTGAGCTGGCTGCAGCAACAGGGACATCAGGCTGTTGCTCCGTTGCTGGCACCGGAGTATCAGCGGTTTGTTGATACCCCGGTTGGCCTGGCCTCCAGCTGGTCAGAGCGGCATGTTGCCTATGCCGCAGGATTAGGCACCTTCAGCCTGAATGATGGCCTGATCACGCCCCGTGGCATTGCCCACCGCCTGGGCAGCGTGGTAACTGATCTGGCGCTGGAACCAACCGTTGCCGAACGCCCCCACTATCAGCACAACTGCCTGCACTACCGCAACAATAGCTGCAGGGCCTGCATCACCCGCTGTCCTGCTGATGCGATCTCCAGCAGCGGACATGACAAGAAGCGCTGTGACGCTTATCTGTACACCACACTTACACTGGAGCTTGCTGGTCCCTACGGCACCCCCATTCCCGGCTGTGGCCTCTGCCAGACCAAGGTCCCCTGCGAACAGCAGATACCACGGTAGCGGCTTTTCAATTTATCCCATAAAAAGCATTTGAAACACGGAGCGACAGAGCAACTGAGCAAAACCACACAAAATGAATGGAAAAATCTTATTTAAAGACTCACCACCTTTGTTATGCCATCTGTTTCAGTAATATCATGATTTCTCTGTTGCACCGTTGCTCTGTGTTTCGTGAACTGCCATTTTTAAGTTTAGCTCCCTTGGTGTTTTTGCCGATACAGATACTGTAGCAAGTAACTGGGGGACATCTACATGGAACTCTCATCCATACTTAAACAATTCAATGTACCGCTTACCAACACTGAGCGTGCGTTCTTCAGTGGACTAAAATCCAGTGGCACCTCCCGTAGCGATGAATATTACGAACAGCAGATCAAGCGCCTGGCAGATACACGGGAAGCCCTGAAGCAACTGCCGAACAAAAAAACCTCGGATCGGCAGAGCAAATCTGAAAAAGCCAGGATGCTGAAAGAACGGCTGAAGATGCTGAAGCAGATGATTCCGTTTATGAGCGCCTCAGCAGCAAAATCCCTTAAAGCAGAACTGAAGCAGATTGCAGCACAGATCGCTTCGCTTAGCGACAGTGGCGGAAGTGGCGGCCTCTCCGCCTCAGGTAGTGCTGTTGAAGCCACTGCCACCTCAAGCGCCACCTCGGGTACTGCCACTGATTCTGCAACGCAGGCCGAAGCAGCCACGATGGAAATAACTGCTGAAGTTGCAGCGGAAACCAGCGACACTGAACAGCAATCTGAAGCAGACGGAGAAACAGCCGAAGCAAAGGGTGAGGATGCAGCCGCTAAGGAAAACAGCGCCCTTGAGCAGGCCAATCAATGCAAAAACGAGAACGCTGCTGATCGTGCAGAAAAAGAGGAGCTTGAAAAACTGAAACAGCTGTACCAGGCAGTAAAAAACATGCTTGAGCGCAAGCTGCAGAAGCCTGATGATCCAGCCACCCAGGCTGCATTACAGATGCAGGCTTACCAAGCCGCGGCAGAAGCTATCAGAGAAAGTAGTGTCAGTATCAAGGGATAACAACGAATCCCATCCCCACCAAAAAAGCAGACAACATCCCCCATCCTTCACCAAATACAGCAATTTTTACCTGATTTTTTCAGTCAGTTGCGGTACCGTAACGCCGCGCTGCAACCAGCCCGACCACCAAGCGGGCAATCTACAACGCGCAGGGAGACCCGATGCAGACCATTGAAGCCGTGATAGCCACGTTGTCCAATTTTGTCTGGGGACCGCCGATACTGGCGCTGCTGGTTGGCACCGGACTGTATCTGACCGTTATCCTGCGTGGTGTACAGTTTACCGCACTGCCCCATGCCTTTCGACTGATCTGGCAGAAGGAACATGCCGCTGACGGCGACATCAGCCACTTTGCAGCCCTGATGACAGCCCTGGCAGCAACGGTGGGGATCGGCAATATCGTTGGTGTGGCAACCGCCATCTCACTGGGCGGCCCGGGGGCTGTGTTCTGGATGTGGATGACCGGACTGGTGGGAATGGCAACCAAGTACGCCGAGGCTGTGCTGGCGGTAAAATATCGTGAAAAAGGGCCCCACGGCATGCGGGGCGGCCCGATGTACTATCTGGCAAAAGGGGCCAACCTGCCCCGCTTGGGCTGGCTGTTTGCGGTCTTTACCGCCCTGGCCACCTTCGGCATCGGCAACATGACCCAGGCCAATGCCGTGGCCACCATCTTCAAATCCACCTTTAATGTTGAGACCTGGGTTACCGGCGTGGTGCTGATGCTGATGACCGGCCTGGTCATTCTGGGGGGGATCAAATCCATTGGCAAGGCCACCTCAATCCTGGTGCCGTTCATGATCGCAGGTTATGTGATCGGTGGACTGGTGGTGCTGGCACTGAATCTTGACAAAATCCCCCATGCCCTTGCCTTGATTTTTCAGGGAGCCTTCAGCCCTGCAGCAGCAGGCGGCGGACTTGCCGGTTCTACCATTGCTGCAGCCATGCGTTTTGGTATTGCCCGAGGTGTGTTCTCCAATGAATCAGGCATGGGCTCTGCCCCGATAGCTGCAGCAGCGGCCCGCACCCATGACCCGGTCAAGCAAGCTCTGGTCAGCATGACCCAGACCTTTATTGATACCCTGGTGGTCTGCAGCATGACCGCCCTGGTAATCCTGACCGGTACCGCCTGGCTTGACAAGGTTCCGGCAGGCCAATTGACCAGCGCCAGCTTTGGTGCCGTACTGGGCCAACCCGGCGTGTTCCTAGTGGCAATCGCAACCGCCCTGTTTGCCGGTTCAACCCTGATCGGCTGGAACTACTACGGTGAAAAGGCGATTGAATACCTGCTGGGACCAAAATCCATCAAGCCCTATCGGGTGGTCTTTGTCTGTGTGGTACTGGTGGGTTCGATGATGAAACTGGAGTTTGTCTGGAACTTCTCTGATCTGATGAACGGCATGATGATCATCCCCAACACCATTGGTCTGTTGATACTGTCCAAAGTAACGAAAGAAGAGACCGCCCGCTATTTCAAGTGGAACTCCTGAAGCAGCGAAAGGATACGGTTGTGCTACTGCCTGAAGATTGTCGTTGCATTGAAGAAGTCCGTGAAAATATTGACCAGATTGACCGTCAGATTGTTACCCTGCTTGCCAAACGGGGCGGCTATGTGAAACAGGCTGCCAGATTCAAGCAGAACCGTGCAGAGGTACAGGCCCCGCAACGGGTTGAGCAGGTTATTGCAAAGGTTACGTCTCTTGCTGATGAGCTGGGTGCAAACCGGCCGGTTGTGGAACAGGTGTACCGTGCCATGATCAGTGCGTTTATTGCTGCAGAGCTGGCAGAACATGCGGCACTGGGCAAGCAGGAGGTTTGAAATCAGATGAACTACCAAGCTCTGGAAGGTCTGTTGCAGGGTAAAAAGGGGGCCGTGCTGGAGTATCCCTTTGGCCCTGACGCTGCCGTGTTCAAGGTGGCTGGTAAGATGTTTGCCCTGGTGGCCTGGCAGGAAGAACCGCTGCGGATAACCCTGAAATCTGATCCGGGAGAGGCGGATGAGCTGCGGCGCATATTCAGCGCTATCCAGCCGGGCTACTACATGAACAAGAACCACTGGAATACGGTGACACTGGATGGGTCGGTACCGCAGGAGCTGCTGCTGACCATGGTTGAGGCATCCTACCGGCTGGTGGTAAAGGGACTGCGCAAGGCAGAGCGGGAGACGCTGGGCTAAGCCGTTCCGATTGAATCAAAAAATAATGTCAGCTATTGTCAGGTGCCTGATACCGGAGTACAAATAGATGGTCAAAAAATAGCACGTTTTGTCGCTGCCTGAAATCCTGCTGATGAGGAGTAAGAACGCCTATGCATCCATCAGACGCAGTAAAGATACTGTTTGGCGAGGCCGCTGATCTGCGGCGGGTTACCGCTGCCGAGGTAAAATCGGCATTCAGACGCAGAGTGCGCACCTTCCACCCGGATTCTGCCCAGAGTGTGGCGCAGCACTGCGGTGAGGCGGTCAGCTCCCTGGTATCGGCACGTGATATCCTGATTGAACATCTTGCCTCAGCCCAGAAAAAGGCTGCCGGACCAACATCAACCAAACCCTCAAACCCCTTCAGCAGCTATGCCCGGCCAACGATTGTCAAGCCGGTGCGTCCGGTTGTGGAAAAAATCCCCAAGAAAGAACACGAACGGTATTACACCGGCGTCTTTCCCACCTATAAACTGAAATTCGGCCAATTTCTGTATTTTGCCGCTGAAATCTCCTGGCAGGATCTGGTACGCGGCATGCGCTGGCAGCGGGACCAGCGCCCGCCCTACGGTGAGATTGCCAAGGCCTGGGGCTGGCTGACAGATAAGGATATTCAGATTGTCCGTGCAGCCACCGATATCCCCGGTGTGTTCGGTGAAAAAGCGGTCGTCCTAGGCCTGCTGAGCCCCAAACAGGCCGCCTTTCTGGTCAGGCACCAGCACCACAGCCAGCCACGGCTGGGCGAATACTTTATTAAAGAACGGATTCTGCTGCCCGGCGAGGTCACCCAGCATCTGAAGGTAATGCAGCGGCACAACAGCAGCATTGAACGTGGTACCGGTCCGGTGCCCCCCTTTAAGCCAGCCGGATATGTCCGGTAGTTCCGGCAGGACAGGGCAGATCCTGCCTGGAGGTGCAGATGGCTGACCGCTTTAACGGATTTTCCCCGCTGGCGCCGGCATTTTTTGAGCGGCTGGCTGTCAACAACACCAAGGCCTGGTTTGAGGACCATCGCGACGAATATCAGGAACTGCTGCTGGAACCCCTCAAGCTGCTGGTCTCTAAGCTGGCCGATACCATGCTGGCCCTTGATCCCGCACTGATCACCATTCCGGCGGTGGACAAGACCATCTCCCGTATCTACCGCGACACCCGTTTTTCCCGTAACAAATCACCCTACAAGACCTGCCTCTGGATCACCTTCAAACGCTACAGCCCCGACTGGAAGACCGCCCCCTGCTTCTTCTTTGAGATCACCGCTGACAGCTACCGCTACGGCATGGGCTTTTACAGTGCCACCAGGCAGACCATGGACAACCTGCGCCGCCTGATCGAAACAAAACCGGAACCGTTCCGCGCAACCGTGGCCTGGCTCGCCCAGCAAGATGCCTTTCTGCTGAAGGGGGACTGCTACAAGCGGCCCCTGAACCCGGCCCTGCCGGATGACCTGCAGCGCTGGCATTGCCGCAAGAACATCTATCTGGTTTGCAACCGTGAGGTTGACGGACGGCTCTTCAGCCGGGATATCTGTGATGATCTGGCCGCAGGCTTCCGGCAGTTGCAACCGCTGTATGAACTGTTCTGGCAGATGGTGCAGCAGGGATGATGACATCGCTTGGTCCGGCACCATCCGCCCATTAAATCGCGAGGTTACGGCGGTTACCAGAACTGCTGGAAACGCATAAGGCAATAGTATACATGTTCCATTTGGGAGGATGACCGGTTCATGCACGCGCGCGTGAACCGGTCAATAGCGAGTTGAAACAGGAGAAAATGAGGTGAATGAAATTGAGATGCAAAAAATGTTTTTCCATCCTGTATGCACTAGAGACGAAATCGAGCGCATATTTAACTGTCAAAATGGGGAAGACCATCTGCTTAAACTTCGCGCCGAGACCATAGTCGACAACATGAGATTGTTTCGTGTTTATCGGAATAAGGCGTTAATTGATGAAAAAAATTGGGCTCTGGAAAAGTCGTTTTCAACAAAGCATTACAACGATTTTATCAATAAACTTGGTAAGGACGATAAAGCATCATGTAAATCCATTACTACAGGAAATGTGTTCTCAAATAAGCCAAATGGTAAAATATTCAAAACTGAATATGGCCCAATTATCACAATTTGTGATTCACTTATTTTCTTCTTTAAATTCATGAATTTAGCCTTGATGGACTTTGGTGGAAGAGTGCCAGAGTACGTATGCGTTAACGCATTACGAATTGCCATACGGGTGATGATGCAAAGAGAGGCTTTAGATTTTTATATGGATCCCCGTGGAATAGTTCCAAATGATATTGGAATTGCAATTCACACCACAATCCCTGACCAAATGTTATTCATAGCAGGCCATGAGTATTCACATTATCTGCTCGAACATTTATCGGACGCGAATGTCAGCGATGATGCGATATTTAGTGCAATTTTTCCTGGAGATGAAGAGTACAAACCAATTAAAGTCTATAACTATTCACAACTGCAGGAGTTCGATGCTGACGAAAAATCACTATTCCTTCCCAACTACTCAGACAAAAAACGATTGAAAGTTATTGAAGCTGCACTTGTGTGGTTCGGCAGTCTTTATCTATATGAAAATGTTTTAGATGCTATATGCCCACCTAGCCCATATTCCTTTCAAACTCATCCACCTGCAATAGACCGCTTTAATAATATCCTGTCATTATCTAGTAAATTGAATGGATTTGATAAAAAGAATTGGCAAGGCTTTGTTGGAACTTTGGATTACTACAAGGACATTTTACTTGAAGACGTATCTCTCAACATAGAAGCCTATGAATTTTACGGTTCAGTATATCTAGATAAGCCAAATTCAGAATGGCGAGGCAAGGAACTAATCGATAGAGTTGACTATTATTAATTTGTTATAGAACCAGCAGTGACGGGCGCAGAAGAATCATGCCTGAAATAACGGAAGACATAAAAAAACAAGTTTCAACCAAAAAGTTAGACCGGGTCGAACACCCGCCCGGTCAACTTTATGCCCGTTGGCGCGAAAGGAAAAGAGAGTGCGACAGAAAGCTACTTTTCTTTGGAATATTAAAAGTAGCCTGTCCCCTTAAACTCAACTGCCAAGCCGTCGGCCCAGAGAAAAAGAATGAGAAAAACGCTTAATGATCGATTTAAAACTTTCATCGCTCAATTGCCTTCTGCAGAGGCAATCGATGATTTGGAGCTGCCTTCAGAATTTAACGAGTCGAAACGGGCTGATTTTCTTATTGAAAACCGAAAAGCAATAATCGAGCTAAAGTCACTAGAATCTGATCCAGAATACAAAATCCACTCTGAACTTGAAAACCATAAAGATCGAACCGAGTATCCACTCTTCTATGGCGAAATGGAGGTAACACAAGTACTAAAGCATTTGCCAGATGGAGAGGAAATTCAGAAAAAGCTTTTCTATAAAATATCCAGGTCCATCGAGCAGTCATTCAGAGAAGCAGATAAGCAAATAGGTGCGACCAAGGAAATTTTGAAGCTCTCCAACCCACTTGGTATTCTTTTACTATTGAACGAGGATATATCTGTCCTTTCTCCTGAAATAATTTCTCACAGAGCAAGTCAACTCCTTACTAAAAAAGAAAAAGACGGTAGCCTTCACTACCGCAACATATCGGCTGTCTGGTTTATCCTGGAAAACTTCTCGTTAAAGACGAAGGAGGGGCATAAATTGCTGCCTTCGGTAGTCGTCGAAGGCCCAAATGCCGTTGGTAGGCTAGAACTAGCGACCATACTGGATCATCTACAAAGTAACTGGGCTGCTTTCAATGGGGTTCCTTTTGTCACCCGCGAAACCAAGACGATAGCCGACTCTGACTTTATTACTCTTGCCAAATTGGAGAAAGAGCATCAGGCACAAATACCAAGGAATGAGCTTTGGAGGAAGAAATACAGGAATGAACCATATTTGAATGATTTATCCGATGAAGCCGTGCTTGCTCATGGCGCGAAACTGTTGTCATTGATGACTCCACATTTCCTAAAGGGCGGGAAAAATCTGCCATTAGAAACAGTCGCTCAATTTATGGAAGGATGGACTCATTTCTTAGAAGAGGCCAAAATCAGAGGATTGGATTTAAAGAAATTGCGAAAGCCAGAAGTGGTCCCACCATGAAAAAGCAGCGGCCTAAAACCGTTGCTGTTCTCCAAAGCCGTTGGCAAATTACTGAAATTCACAAAAAGAGGGTAATTATGGCAGATATATCAGGGAAATCATCAACGATAATGTACATGAAAGACTGTACTGAATGCGGTTGTCATTTTGAAGATTCGATGAAGTCCATGTTCGGCAAGTTTCCGGTTCCTGTCAAAGTTTTTAAGGTCAACAAAGGTATCTGTCCAGAGTGCAAAACCAAAAATAATCTTCAGCGTGAGAAATTATATTCAGCGAGAGATTTGAATTGGACACATGAAACGGTTAAAAAACATTTTGAAGGCAACCCACCTGTCATAGGGCAGGAACTTATTGTTCTCGACACAAGCGGGAGGTTGAATACATATGCTCTTGTAACAGTGAAAAATCCTGAGCATACGAAGCAAAAACGCATTGTTATCGAAAGCTATACAAACGGATATTCTGGGCAAAGTTTTTATAGGTCTGGCAAGAATTGCTTTGCGCCAAAAAGCCAAGTAACATTGCTTCCATACAATCAAATCATCGGAGAAATGATTAAAAAAGGTAATGGCCAAGAGATCATTTTGAGTTTAGAGGAAGTTGCTAGGTTGGTTGGCGAAGTAGATTCTCAGAGCAAGAAATAAAGTTTGCGCAATATATAGAATTGACTCTTAACCAAGTGGCGGAACACAGGCGCTGGAGCCCCCCCACGTCGTTATCCCGCAAACGCCGGAAAGGAAAGACATTGATGCGAATATTGGTCATTCTTGCCCATCCAGACAAGGGCAGCTTCAATCACGGCATTGCGCAAGCAGCAGTTACACAACTGGAATGCAATGGGCACGAAGTCTATTTTCATGATCTTTATCAGGAAGGCTTTGATCCTCTGCTTCCATGTGATGAAATCGCAAGAAATGCTGCTTTGCCTGCGCTAGTCAAGGCACACTGCGAGGAGATAGCTGAAGCCGACGGCATCATTATTATTCACCCCAATTGGTGGGGACAACCTCCAGCTATTTTGAAGGGGTGGGTGGACAGAGTGATTCGCCCAGGTGTTGCCTATGAATTTCAGGAAAACGATTCTGGTGAAGGGGTGCCGAACGGGCTTTTAAAAGCAACAGCCGCGATCGTTTTCAATACGACCAATACTGAAGCGGAGAGAGAAAAACTCGTCTTTGGAGATCCTCTTGAAACCATCTGGAAAAACTGTATCTTTGGGCTGTGCGGAGTTACCGGGTTTTTCCGCAGAATGTTCGGCATTGTTGTTACCAGCTCTGAGAACCAGAGAATTGAATGGCTTTCAGAAGTAAGAAAAACGGTTGATGCTGTTTTTCCGCCATTAAGGAGCATGCCCCATGATCAGCATTGAATTCCTTATTACCTCTCTCATCGTGGTACTGATTCCCGGCACAGGGGTTATTTTCACGGTTTCAACCGGCATCACGCAGGGACGCAAAGCGAGCATATACGCAGCCGTTGGCTGTACACTGGGGATTATTCCCCATCTTCTGGCAACCATCCTTGGCCTTGCTGCTCTCATGCACACCAGCGCGCTGGCGTTCCAGACCCTCAAGTACGCTGGTGTGGCGTACCTGTTCTACATTTCCTACGCAACCTGGAAAGACACCACTGCTTTTGCTCTTGAAAACAGGCCGTCACGTAGCACAGCCCTGTCATTGGTGGCAAAGGCCTTGCTGCTCAACATCCTCAATCCCAAGCTGACCCTGTTCTTTCTGGCATTTCTACCGCAATTTGTAACGCCCGACTCTGCCAGCCCCCTTTTCCAGCTGCTGCTGCTCAGCGGTGTCTTCATGGCCATGACCCTTGCGGTTTTCGTAGTTTATGGTCTGCTGGCCCATACGTTCCGAACTGCAGTACTGGAATCCAGGCCTGTCCAGACCTGGCTGCGCCGGAGTTTTGCCGCTGCTTTTGCCGGGCTGGGTGCGCATCTGGCGTTTTCTGAAAAATAGAGTCAGAGATACAGAGAGCGAATGAAATTGGAGAAGGCAGTCCTTTAGGTGGACTAATCTGAAATAGTATTCACCGGCACGCTCAGAATATCGCAAAGGACCGGTATCAGTCATTCCGTGTCCAAAGTCGATCCTTTAATAACACGCTTGCTTATTAAAGGTAGTTAGAATATCCCTTAATGACATTAAGCATTATTAAAGGATTGGCCATGAAAACTTCAGATTTGAGCCCCGACCGGCAAAAACGGCTTGTCCCCCTGCATGAGTATCCGGGGGCTTCCGCGCTTGTACCGCCTCCTGCTCCTCGTACGCTCGGGCTGAAGGAGGTTTTCGGCGATGTCGTCAAGGCGCACGAGGCGCTTGGAGCAGTGCAGGCCGCCACTGCCCGTCTTCCCAATCCGAACCTTGCCACAAGGACGCTCGACCGTCGGGAAGCCGTCCGAAGCAGCCAGATTGAGGGAACATCTTCTGAGGTCGATCAAGTTCTTGAGTATGAGGCGACCGGCAGCGATGACGGACTTCCACGGGACGTTGTGGTAACACTCAACTACGTCAAGGCATTGCAATACGGTCTGCAACAGGTGGCCACCAGAGGGGCAGCCGCCCTGGACCGCGCACTGATTGAACTGCTCCACCGTCACCTTATGGAGGGAACCGACTACAAGGATACGCCCGGCCAGTTCCGGCAAAGGCAGAACTGGGTCGGTGGCTACAGAAACATCTACGATGCTAAATTCGTCCCGCCCCCTCATGCATATCTTGGAGATTGTATTACAGATCTGGAGGAGTTGCTGCACTATGCTCCGTCAGAGGAAGACCAGACAGAGATATCAATCGTCATCCGCATGGCGATAGTCCATGCGCAGTTCGAGACGATTCACCCCTTCATCGACGGTAATGGCCGCGTAGGCAGGCTGCTTTTACCACTCATGCTGTTCGCAGAAGGCTATCCGCCGGTTTACCTGGCCGGGTTCCTCAAAGAAAACCAGCAGGAATATTACGATACGCTGGCCGCGGTGCAGTTGCGTGGAGAATGGACGCCCTGGGTCCGGTTCCTTGCCGAGGGGGTGCAGGTGGCCGCACGAGAGACACTACAGACAGCAGAACGTTTGACCGCCCTGCTCGATCAGTGGAAGACGCTTATTCGTGCCAGCAACGTTCGGAGCGACGCCCTGCCACACCGGCTTCCTGAATACCTCATCGCTCACCCGGTTGTTACGGTCCGCTCAATCCAGGAGGCGTTCAATACCTCATTCCCGACGGCAAACGCTGCTTTGAACATTATGCTAAAGAACGGGGTCGTCGAGCCCCATTCTGAACGCAAACGGGACCGGATTTTCATCGCTACAGAGGTGATCAACGTTCTGAATCGGCCTCCTGTTCCAGGCCAGTGAACAGTTCCTTTTTTAGGATTATTGAGGATCTCCTCTGGTTTCATATCATGAGCTTGCCAAAATCATTGATCAGCAGCTGTTTCAGGAGTATCTGAAAGGACACGCACCAAGGATAACAATCATCAGTATGGCAGGGATAGAGGAGCTGGATGCTTTTACAGACGCTTGAAATTTTTCTGATTGCGATTTCGGCCGGGGTGTTCGGCTCCATCCTGGGGCTGGGGGGCGGTATCATCATCGTGCCGGTCCTGACGTTGTTGTTTAACGTGCCGATGCAGACAGCGGTTGCCGCCTCAACGGTCTCGATCATCGCCACCTCCACCGGCGCGGCAGTGGCCTTTCTGCAGGATCGCCTGACCAACACCCGGGTGGCCATCTGGCTTGAGATGGGGACCTCCACCGGTGCGCTTACCGGCGCACTGATTGCCGGGTACCTTGACCAGCGTTTCCTCTACATCCTGTTCGGCCTGCTGTTGGCCTATTCCGGCTACAACATGTTCAAGACCCGCAAGAACGAGTTGCCGGAAGGGGTGCTGCCGGACCGGCTCTCCCAAAAGCTGCAACTGCAAGGTTCCTATACCGACCGCCAACTGGGCAAACGGATCGACTATCAGGTAACCGGCACCATTCCAGGACTGATCGTCATGTATTTCTCAGGCATTGCAGCAGGTCTGCTGGGGATCGGGGCCGGTATCTTCAAGGTTCCGGCCATGGATCAGATCATGCGGATACCGTTTAAGGCCTCCACTGCCACCTCAAATTTTATGATCGGCGTCACTGCCGCCTCCGGTGCCGTGGTCTACTTTGCCCGTGGCGATGTCAAGCCGATGATCGCCGGGCCGGTGGTACTGGGGGTGCTGCTGGGGGCGGTTCTGGGGGCCAAGCTGATGGTCAGGCTCAAGTCATCCACCATCCGCAAGCTGTTTATCCCGATCATCATCTACACCGCCTTTGAAATGATCTACCGGGGGCTGAAATGACCACAAACAAGCCCGATATACAGACTCCTTCACCCCATGAACCGATTGAGCTGACCCTGGCCCGCCTGCTGCGGATCGGCTCGTTTATTGCCGCAGTGCTGATTGCCGGAGGTATCGGCGCCATGCTGCTGGGCAACGAGGCGATTGCCGACCGCCTGATTACCGCCGGTCTGCTGGCGCTGCTGGCCACGCCGATCATGCGGGTGATTACCGCAGGGCTGATCTTTGTGCGGGAAAAGGACTGGCGCTTTGCCTGCTTCTGCCTGGTGGTGATCTGCGCCCTGGCCGCCGGGATCTATCTGGGCCAGACCCACGGGTAATTCCGCGCACAACAGAAAGGTACATCCGATGCACAATCAAATCCGTTGTCTATTCGCCCTGCTGCTGTTGTGTATGGCCTCTCCGGCTTCTGCTGCCACTCCTGACGAGCTGTCTTCGGCGGTAACCAGCAACTACCGGGTCACCGTTCCCGGATTTCTGGGCAATTTCAAGACCATCGGAGATGTACTGACACCCCGTAAAGAAGGCTTGCGGGTTGACCGGCCCAGCAAGATGTTTAAGCCGAATCAGGTGAAGAACCACAAACTGGTCATGGCTGGTGGCAGCGAGCTGTCCCTTGGCGGTGTTCACAGCGGCGCCCTGAAACCGGGCGAACGGCTCTATCTGTACGGAGTAAGTACCGGCGATACCTACCTGCAGCTTGATCTGTACACCGTCAGCAGCTACGTGGTGCCCGGCATACGGGGGCCGCAGGCGTTACAGGCCTCTGTCCGCTTCCAGTATGATAAGGGGCTGGCAAGCATTACCACCCAACAACTGCTTGATGACATACACGAGTGGTTTGATACAGAGCAAGAGACCCGTCCTGCCGCACGACCACGCAAGGCTGCACCCACAACCCGCACCATCAGGCTTGGCCAGACCCTTGAGGAAGTGACGGCAACCTTTGGCGCCCCGCAAAAACAGATTCTGCTGGGGACAAAGACCATCTTCCTCTACTGTGACACAGACCTGAAGGTGGTGTTTGTGGACGGCAAGGTTGTTGACGCGGAGTAACCGCCACCCTCAGTTGCATTGCCTCAAGGCGCATCATCGTGGTTACAGGTAGTTGGACACCTCAATCAGGTTGCCGTCCGGGTCGCGGAAATAGACGGAGTTGATCGGCCCTGTGGCGCCGGTCCGCTGAATCGGCCCTTCCTCAATCACCACCCCGCATACTGTCAGGTGTTGCATGATCTCTCCAAGCGGCCTGCTGCTAATCATGCAGATATCTTGACAACCCGGCGCAGGTGCCTTGGCCTTGGGTTCAAACTCCCTGCCGTACTGATGCAGGTTGATCTTCTGCATCCCGAAACAGAGCGCCTTGCGCCCGGCGCCAAAGGTTTCCACCCGCATCCCCAGCACCTGCTGATAGAAACTGCAGGTAGCCTCGACATCTGCCACCGTGAAAACAAGATGATCAATCCGATCAATCATGGGATACCTCCCGTTGTTTAGTGTTGATCAAATCATCATCTTAAGCGCATATATTGTCAATCTTGATAGCGAAATCAATATAGTGTGAGGTGCATGGTGCCCCGCTTTTATTCCGCCCAGGAAGCCAGCAAGAAGCTTGGTGTTTCCAGAAACACGCTCTATGCCTATGTCAGCCGGGGGTTGATCCGTTCCGAACCGGTCAGCCCCGGCCACCGATCCAGCCGCTACCACGCCCTTGATGTTGACCGGCTGGCCACCAGAAGCGGGGTGCACAAGGCACCGGCTCAGGCCCTGCAGAGCGCCACTGATTGGGGTGCGCCCATCATGGAGTCGGCAATTACCTTGATCGGTGATGAAACCTTTTATTACCGGGGGCTGCCGGTTCCGCATCTGGCAGAAACGTGGAGCTTTGAACAGGCCGTGGCGTTACTGTGGGATATGCCTGATACAGCCCTGTTGCAGCCTGATCCAGCGTTGCGGGCGATCATTGAAACTGCCGTAAAGGACAGCTCGGCAGGGGACCCGACTGAGCAGTTTCTTATACTGCTGGCTGTGCTGAATCGTCAGGATGCGGCTGCATTCCGTTTTACACCGGAGACCACCACAAACGCAGGCGCCCTGATGATGGCCGACTTCCTGCGTATCCTCACCGGCCAGTGGCCCCTTGGCCCGGTTGCCGGGCATCTGGCCACGTTCTGGCAACTTGATGCGGTTGCCCAGGCTCTGCTTGACAGCGCCCTGATCCTGACAGCCGATCATGAGCTTAACCTTTCATCCTTTACTGCCCGTTGTGCCGCCTCTGCCGGTTGTTCACCCTATGCTGCCGTAGCCGCAGCAACCCATGCCTTTTTCGGGCGGCGGCATGGCGGCAACACGGAACGGATTCGCGGCTTACTGCATGAGTCAGACGGACGGGGCAGTCTGTACGAGGCAATTGCTTCGCGGATCAAACGGGGCGATCCGGTACCCGGCTTTGGCCATCGGCTCTACAACCGTGATCCCCGTGCCGCCTTTTTGCTGCAGCGTCTGCCTGATCAGTGCGGCTACGTCAAACAGGCGCTTGAGGCGTCAGGTGCATTGCTGGCAGGAGCCTATCCTTCGGTTGATTTTGCCCTGGTTATGATGGAAAAGGAGCTGTCACTGCCGGAGCAGGCCGGTACGCACCTGTTCTATCTGGGCAGGCTGGCCGGCTTGACCGCACATATTCTGGAGCAGTACAGCCAGAACCGGCTGATCAGGCCACGGGCGCTGTATGTTGGCGTGGCACCAAACCTGGAAAAGGAGCCGCACTGACTATGCTGCAGCGTGATAGCCATGCTAAAGCCTGATAAGCAGATACCAGCATCCAGCCCCCTTGCCCAGCCGCTGCTCCTGTTCCTGTTTGGCCGGATGGGCGCCTCCATCGCCTTTCAGATGCTGGGTGTGGCAGTGGGCTGGCAGATGTACGCCCTGACCAGCAGTGCCTGGTACCTGGGGCTGGTGGGGCTGGCCCAATTCCTGCCGATGCTGCTGCTAACCCTGGTGGCAGGCCAGACAGCTGACCGCTACGACCGCCGAACCATTGCCCGCACCTGCCAGTTTGTTGAGGCCCTGGCAGCAGCAGCGCTGGCCCTTGGCGGCTATTACAACCTGCTGAACAAAGAGGTTCTGCTGGCGATTATGTGTGTAATCGGCAGTGCCCGGGCCTTTGAATACCCCACCATGCATGCCCTGGTGCCGCAGTTGGTGCCGCGTGAGCTGCTACCCCGCGCCCTGGCCCTGTCTGCCTCAGCCAACCAGACCGCCACCATTGTGGGCCCGGCTGTGGGCGGTATCCTCTACGCAGCCGGGGTAACCACGGTCTACAGCACCATCAGCCTGCTGTTTCTGGCTGCCTGCATCCTGATCTCCTGTATCCGGCCTGCAGACTCAGTCAGAACAGAAACAACCGCAGACCGTTCCCTGTTTGCCGGTATCTCCTTTATCAAACAGCACCCGGTGGTGCTGGGCGCCATCTCCCTTGATCTGTTTGCCGTACTACTAGGCGGGGCTACTGCGCTCTTGCCGATCTATGCCCGTGATATCCTGATTACCGGCCCCTGGGGGCTGGGGTTGCTGCGCTCTGCACCGGCTGCCGGAGCGTTGGGCATGTCGCTCTGGCTGGCCCGCAGACCGCTTAAACGCCGGGTTGGTAGAATCATGTTTGGGGCTGTCGCGGTTTTCGGGGTAGCCACCATCGTGTTTGCTCTTTCGCGGCTGTTCTGGCTTTCTTTGGCAGCTCTAGTGGTGCTGGGTGCAGCAGATGTGATCAGTGTGGTGATCCGGTCATCACTGGTGCAGATCGAAACCCCGGATGAGATGCGCGGACGGGTCAGCGCAGTCAATTCGCTGTTCATCGGCACCTCCAATCAACTGGGCGAGTTTGAATCCGGCGCCACGGCGGCCCTGTTCGGCACCGTGCCGTCAGTGCTGATCGGCGGGATCGGCACCCTGCTGGTGGTAGGGCTCTGGATACGGCTGTTCCCGCAACTGGCGCAGGTTGATACGTTGGGGAAGAGGGAGGGGTGACCATGCAACTCTATCTACAACAGAGCGAAATCATCAACTGGCAGCATCCGGCCATACTGGCCAAAGCCGCTGAACTGGCTGCAGGATTGCCTGATAAAACCGAAATCGCCCGAAGCTGTTTCATATTTGTGCGGGACCAGATCAGGCACAGCTGGGATTACCGCCAGAACCCGGTCACCTGCGTTGCCTCGGAGGTACTGGAGCAGGCAACTGGTTATTGCTATGCCAAGAGCCATCTGCTAGCAGCACTTTTACGGGCCAACAATATTCCGGCTGGTCTGTGCTACCAGCGCCTATCACAAGGCGACAGTGGTCCGCCTTTTTGCCTGCACGGCCTGAATTCGGTCTGGCTGGAAGGCTATGGCTGGTATCGGATTGACGCACGCGGCAACAAACCGGGGGTGGATGCCCAATTCTGTCCGCCAATCGAGCAGCTGGCCTTTCAACTCCATGCACCGGATGAGGTTGACCTGCCGGAAATCTGGGCTGAGCCGCTAGCAGTAGTGGTGCAAGTGCTGACCGGTTGTGCTACAGTGGATGAAGTCTACCAAAATCTGCCGGATATTGAGCTGGTGACAAAATGTTGAAAGAATCCTGATTAGCGCCAATCTGCGAAAGATTGGCGCTTCTGGAAATTAAATGTAGGTTGGTGAATAAAATTTTACTAAGCTTAAGCGGCGCATATTGTTTATGCGCCGCTTAAAGATAAGTAAGACCAAAAGCTAATCAGTATGTTTTCAATAAAAAACAAACTAGCTGCGCTTTTTCCTCCAAGCCGCCAATCCTGCAAGCCCTACACCCACAAGAATTATACTAGAAGGCTCAGGAACTGTACTTGTGTCATCATTTCTTCCATCAGTAAGTCCGTCATAATCATAGGCTAACGCACTTATTCCTCCATACCCACCTGTTGAAGTAAACGTTAACTTACTGATACCAGCATGGGATAATGTCGTCGTGCCTGTTGCAGAACCTGCTATTGAAAAAGACTCAAGCAAATTGTTGCTTCCGTCATATACTGAAAATACAGCCGGGTAATAAAAAGAGAGCCAATCTATTGTGACGAAGTTGGTTGTATCCGCGAAAAAGATAGTCCCGGTAATATTCGCCATGTTGTTTTCTGCAACCCAGCCATTTGATATCCCAAGTCCGTCAAAAGTGTCTCTAGTGTCGGTATACATATACGCATGGTCAAAAGTAATTCCATAATGTGTATAAAACCAGCTGCTGGCCGTTGCGTCCAAATCATCTTGCGTTGGCGTGTAATTTGGGTAATCATTAAAGTGTGGAGTAATTGGAACAGCAAAGCTTATCCCATTTACAAGTGTAAAGGCACAAAAGCACATTAATATTATTATCTTTTTCATAGTTTTTCTCCCTTTTTAAAATCAGTATTGACCAACCGAGCTATGTCTTGCATATTTAGTTCCAAAAAAACAACACACTGTAATCATTGTTAATATTTTTGTGCCGTTCAATCGATGTAAAATTATATTACACTCCACAGGCACTATGGAATGTTTATACAGACCATGACAACCTCCACCCCCCCAACCCGCTGCGCCTGGGTCAGTGATGACCAGCTCTACCGCGACTACCACGATCATGAATGGGGCGTAGCGGTGCGTGACGACCGCCTGCTGTTTGAATTCCTGACACTGGAAGGGGCCCAGGCCGGACTGTCCTGGATCACGGTGCTGCGCAAGCGGGAGTCTTATCGTGCCGCCTTTAGCGGGTTTGATCCAGCTGTGGTGGCCTGTTTTGATGAGGCGAAGCAGGCGGAACTGCTGCAGAACCCCGGTATTATCCGTAACCGCTTGAAGGTGGCCTCAACCATCAGCAATGCCCGCGCCTTTCTGCAGCTGCAGGAACAGTTCGGTTCCTTTGATGCCTATCTGTGGCGTTTTGTGGAGGATAGGCCGATCCAGAATGCCTGGCGCAGCATCAAAGAAGTACCAGCCAGCACAGCGGTTTCTGATGCCCTGAGCCGTGACCTGAAAAAACGGGGCTTTCGCTTTGTGGGCAGCACCATCTGCTATGCCATGATGCAGGCGGTGGGAATGGTGAACGACCATACGGTTGACTGTTTTCGCTGGCAGGAGCTGCAAAACAAATGACCTGAATCAGCCATATTTTTCATTACAACCGTTCTGTTTCAGGTAGAATAACACCTGTGTAGTCGCGCTGAGTGTATCCCAAACATCCTTGGAGTAACTCCCATGGTTGATCAAAAGTTCCGTCCGGTACATGTTGCCTGCATCAATCCTGACAAATTCCCTCAAGTGGCGCTGTATATGCAAAGCGGCACCAACCTGGTGCTGTACAAGCCAGCAGATCGCCCTATCAGCAAGGCGGACCTGCAGCGGCTGCACAACAATCAGGTAGACCAGTTGTATGTTGGCTCTGGAAGTATCAGGGAGGTCTGTGATTTTCTTGAGGAGAGCATTTCAGACATCCTGGCAGACAATGACATCTCTGGGCCGGTCAAGGGGCAGCTGCTTTCTCAGGTGGCCATGAATTATGTCATGGATGTGTTTGAGATGCCGGATAAGCTCTCAAACCTGGACCGTTGCCGCAATCTGGTCCGACAGTTGATGCAGTACATAACTGCCAACCAAAATCCGCTTGAAGCCCTGCACGCGGTAGTGAGCCACGATTTCTACACCTTTGCCCATAGCGTGCATGTTGCCTCGCTCTCACTGCTGGTACATGCTGAGGTATTCGGTCTGTCTGCTGATGAACTGGAGGATGTGGGAATTGGCGGCATTTTGCATGATGTAGGGATGATCTTTGTGCCCAGCGGCATCCTTGAAAAGACTGATATCCTGACCAATTTTGAATACAACCTGATCAAGAAACATGCGGAGCGGGGGTACGAATGCCTGCGGGACCTGGGCGGTTTCAGCGAGATTACACTGGCAGCGGTACGCTATCACCATGAACGGAATAATGGCGAAGGTTACCCCTTTCAACTGGCCGGTGACGAGATCCCCCGTACTGCTCAAGTGACGGCAATCTGTGATGTATTCAGCGCCCTGACCTCAAACCGGGCCTACAAAAAAGCAATGGCAAAGGACGAGGCAATGGCATTGATGGAAAGTGTTGGCAAGGATGTCTTCAGTCCCCGCCTGCTGGAAAAATTCAAATCCGTTGTCCTCTCCGAAGATTCTTGATGTCCCATTCCTTTACCGCACTGCGCTGGCGTCTGTTTTTTACCCTGGCCCTGATGTACATCCTGGTCTATTTCTACCGGGTTTCACTGGCCGTGGTTTCTACCGATGTCAGCCGCGATCTGGCCCTGACACCGGAACAGTTGGGCAGTCTGGCAGGCATTCTGTTTTACGTCTATGCCGTGGCCCAGATCCCGCTGGGACCGCTGATCGACCGGGTTGGCCCCCGTCTGGTGATCTCCGCTTGCGGCCTTCTCACCACCCTGGGCGGGCTGCTGTTTTCCCAGGCCGGTTCTCTGGCAACCGCCATGGCTGGCCGGGTGTTGATCGGCATCGGTACCGCTGCGGTCTTGATGGCTACCTTTACCATCTTCAGCCACTGGTACACCAAGCAGGAGTTCGGCAAAGCCTCAGGCCTGATGGTGGCTGCCGGTAATCTGGGCAATCTGGCCGGAACCGCACCACTGGCCTTTGCCGTGGGCGTTATGGGGTGGCGTTCGTCATTTCTGGTAATCGCTGTGCTGCAAGCAGTGGTGACGGTGCTGATCTTTGTGAAGGTGCAGGATCGTCCAGCACACCGCCTTGAATCAGTGCCTCCTGAACACCAGGAAAAACCAGGTATGCTGTCTGCCTGGGGAACCATCGCCCGTGACCGCTCTTTCTGGCTGCTGGCTGCCATCGCCTTTTGCTGGTACGGCAACTATCTGGCGGTGCAGGGGTTGTGGGGCGGCCCATTCCTGATGCATCTGATCGGCCTGACGCGGGAAGGGGCAGGCAAGATGCTGATGTGGACCTCGGTCGGATTCATCATCGGTTCCATGCTGACTGACCGGATCGCACGGACAATCTTTCATTCCTACAGCCGCACCCTGCTGGTTGGTCAGCTCTGCCTGACCGGACTTATGACCGGTTTTCTGGGCTGGCTGACGCTGCTGCCACTCTGGGTGCTGCCGATCTATTTTCTGGGAATCGGCCTGGCAGTTTCAACCGGTGTGATGATCTATCCGATCATTCGGGCCAGTGTGCCGGTAACCATGGTGGGGACCGGACTGACCTCGCTAAACTTCTTTGTGCTGATGGGAGCGGCGGTTGCCCAGCAGGGGATGGGGGTTGTGATTGCCCATTACGGCGGGTATACGCCGGAGGGATTTCGGGCAGCCTTCAGCCTGCCGGTGGCAGGTCTGCTGCTGACCAGTCTGACTTTTATCTTTGCCCGCAACTGTCCGGCAGGAGAGTAACGTTTATTGGTAGACGGAACGCACACAGGGGGCATGATCCATTGGATCGTGCCCCCTGCGGTTTTGGCAACATCAGATAAATGGCGTGCTATCTGGTCATTCCTTTGGGCGTTTTGGCCTCTTTAGGATGGATTTCCGGGTGATACGCATCAACGTACAGCTTGAACGTGGTCCCCTCTGAATCGATCAACTGGTAGAGGTCAACAATATGTCCGTCTTCTCCCGGCCCTACGTTGCCAATCCGACTGACGTTAAACGGCTTGTTGTGCTTGTCCCGCAGAGAACGCAGGTAATATTTTGAACCGGCAATCCCTTCAGACAGGTCAGCTCCGCCCATTTTGATCGGATTTTCTTTGGTATAGCCGAACGTGGCATCATCTGAAACGTTTTGAGGCGTTTCTGCTGCTGGTTCTGTAACCGCTGGTCGTCCTGCCGGAGCGGTTGCAGCAGGAACTCCACGACGGATCATCCTGGAACGACGGGCATTGTTGATATCATCAGCCTGATCAGCAAATACCAACGCTGGCAGCAGAACCAGCAGGGTAATCATGAGTGTTGCAAACCAACAGCTCAATCGTTTCATAGCACTACCTCCATGATGGGGTTAGTATAGACGTTACAACCGACTGTACCACATCCTGCACGAATGAAAAGCCAGAGGTGAAAACAATGCGATCCATGCTGCTGTTGCTGATAGTGGCCATGCTGACCGGCCCGGTCTGTGCCCTGGCTGCCAGCTATGAAGAGGTCAGTGATCTGGCCGTAGAACGTCGCTATGCCCAGAAACTGCAGGCATCAGGGCGTTATGATGAGGCACTGAAGCAGGCACAGCGGGTGTTGACAACCTCCAAAAAACTCTTTGGCACAAACCATCGAGAGATTGCCATGAGCATGGATACGGTTGCCTCTGTTTTGCGCAAGATGGGGCGATTTGGTGAATCTGAACAGTATTTTGTACAGGCGCTTCAGATAAGCCGCAGGCTGCAGCAAGAACAACCCCACGATTATGCAGCGGCCCTGCAAAACCTGGCCGGGTTATACCGTGAGACCGGTCGGTACCGCGAATCAGAGCAGCTCTACCAGGAAGCGATTGCCATCCTGAAACAGATGGAGCCGAAGGATGATGAAGCAGTGCTGTCAATCTCCGGCAACCTCGCCATGCTCTATCAGGATCAGGGACGTTATGCTGAGGCAGAGCCGATCTTAAAGGCTGAGTACCAGTGGGCGTTAAAGCAGGCAGAGCCGGATAAAATGGCGGTACTGATGCATCTCTCAATGGATGCGAAACGTCTGTATCTGGCAGAACGGATGTCTAGTCTGGCCGGGCTGTATTTGAAGATGCGACGGGTTGGTGAGGCGATGGAGCTGACTGCGGCGGCGCTGGAGATAAAACTTCAGACCCTTAAGCCTGATGATCCCAGGGTTATGCGTGAGATGAACAATCTGGGGATGATCTATCGTGATAATGGACGCGAGAAAGAGGCGGAGCCGCTAATGCGTCAGGCCGTGGAGTCTAGCCGCAAGGTCTATGGCAACCAGCATCCAGAGTTGGCTATCTATCTGGATAACCTGGCACTGCTGTATCAGCGACGGGAGGACTACAACAAGGCTGCGCAACTACAGCGGGAGGCAGTGGCAATCAGCCAACAGGCGCTGGGCAGCACACATCCCAATACCTTGATGCAGCGCAATAATCTTGCGGTTAACTACCTGTTGCAGGACCGTTATGCTGACGCAGAGCTACTGTTGCGGTCAATACTGGCAGACAGTACGTCAGGTCCGGCTGGTACACATCATCCTGAAGTTGCCACCAGGATGACCAATCTGGCAGATGCCCTGCGGCTGCAGGGTAAACACCTGGAGGCCCACCGTCTGCAAGGGGAGGCGCTCAGGATCAGTGAGCGGAAGCGGGATGACCTGTTTCTGCTGCTGACTGAACAGCAGAAGCTGGCCTACCTGCGGGACGAGATGGCTTTTGTCAGGCAGTATCTGGCCCATACCCGCCAGGTGCAGGCACAGAACCCCGGCGCTGCGGCTACTGCCCTGGACACCTGGTTGCGCTGGAAGGGGATTGTGATGGAGTCCCAGGGGCGCTATCTGGATGCGCTCTACAGGACCGATGATCCTGCCTTGAAGCGGCAGTTTGAGGAGTTGGTAGCTGTTCGCAGGCAGTTGGCAGGCCTGCAGCTGGTGCAGCCTAATTCCCGTTCAGCCCAGAGCCACGCAGCCAGAATCGAGCTGCTTGAGTATCGCAAAGAACAGTTGGAGACAGATCTGACCAAACGCAGTGCTGTCTATGCCAAGGCCGGTGCATCACAGCGATTTACCAGCAATGAGCTGCGCAAGTTACTGCCAAAGGGTGCCGCCTATATTGATTTTGCGCTGGTTGAAGATTGGCAGTATCAGCCGCTGGAGCTGCGCGGCCTGCGTTACCTTGCCTTTATTGTCAGCAATCAACCGGGTGCGACGGTACAGATGCTGGATCTGGGGCCTTCAAGCAGCATTAATCAGGCGATTACTGACTACCGTCGCCAGATTGCTGCACAGACCGGTGGCAGCAAGGCTGATACCACGCGGCTTGCGGCTATTGCTGCTGACCTCCATACCAAGATTGTGGCACCATTGCTCCCCCATCTACAGGGGGTTTCATCGTTGATCATCAGCCCTGATGCTGGTCTGCACCTGCTGCCGTTTGAGGTGCTGCGCGCTAAAGGTAAGCCCTACCTGCTGGAACAGTATGCCATCAGCTATGTTGGCTCAGGTCGGGATATGGCCCGCTTTGGCACCTCTGTAGCCAGTTCGGGAAAGGCGTTGCTGTTTGCTGATCCTGATTATGATCTAACCTTGCATACCGCTGAAACAGGCCGCCCCCAGGCTGAACTGCTTGCTCAGCTTACGTCTCTGCAGTTCAGCAGGCTGCCCGATACCAAGGTGGAGACCGATGCCATTGCCGGTCTGCTCAGGCAGGGGACACCGTTCAAGGTACAAAATCTTGTTGGTCGTCAGGCCCTTGAATCCACCCTGCTTGCCCAATCTCAACCAAGAATACTGCACCTGGCAACCCACGGTTTTTTCCTGCAGGATGAGGCAAGCGGTGGCAGTGAAACCCGAGGTCTTAAGGCTGTGCAGCTGGTTAAACCAGCTAGTTATGTAGCTCACACAAAGCTGACCAACCCCATGCTCCGTTCCGGCATTGCACTGGCCGGTGTGAATCGCTCACTGGCCCAGGGTCAGGATGATGGTCTGGTTACTGCTGAAAAGATTCTGGGGATGCGCCTGTTGGGGACTGATCTGGTCACCCTTTCAGCCTGTGAAACCGGGGTGGGAGATATCAAGGCCGGTGAAGGGGTTTTCGGCCTGAAGCGGGCCTTTATTCTGGCTGGTGCCAGAACCGTGGTCTTAAGCCTCTGGTCAGTGCCAAGCCGTGAGACCACTGAACTGATGACTGAATTCTATCGGCTGATGGCCTCTGGCACCCCCAAGGCTGCTGCCCTGCGGCAGGCGCAGCGGGCCATGCTGAAGAAATATCCCCATCCCTTCTACTGGGGGGCATTCCAGCTGGTGGGCAGCCCTGACTAATGATCCTGGAACCAGCTGACAACTGATAAGGCTTCGACAGCAGTGCGCAGAGCATGCTAAAAACAGACTATGAAACAACGCCTCACATGTAATCATATCCCCCGCCTGCTGAAGCTGGCAGGCCCGATGATCCTTTCCACCTCCGCAATCACAATGATGCAGATCATTGATACCATTGTGCTCTCCTACGATTCCAGCCAGGCCCTTGCGGCAATCGGCCCATCCAGTATGGCGGTGATCCTGTTTCAGGGGTTCCTGTTCGGCACTGCCGGGTATGCCGGCACCTTTGTGGCTCACAACCATGGGCATGGTAACCACCAGGGGGTTGTCTCATCAGCCTGGCTCGGTATCTACACCGCTCTGGCATCAGGTGTTGCGGCCTTGCTGGTGGCCTGGCCGCTGGCGCAGCTGTTCCTGCTGACCGGTCATGAACCGCAGGTGGCCAGGGATGAACAGACCTATTTCTGGATCTGCATGGCCGGTTCATTTTTTCCGGTCTTTGGCAGTGCCCTGGCTGGCTGGCTTTCAGGCATCGGCCGTCCGGCGCTGGTCACCGCTGTTACCTTTATCTCCCTTGTGGTCAATGCGTTGCTGGCCTGGGGCCTGGTGCTGGGAGAATGGGGCCTGCCCCGGATGGGGATTGCCGGTGCTGCCCTTGCAACCGTGATCGCTCAGCTGATTGCCGCCCTTTTGTATGCCTTCCTGTTTGCACGATCAGGCGGATTCAGGAACCAGGCTGCCCGCTGCCTGAACCGGGTGGAGTTTCGCCGGTTTCTGTCGCTGGCTGCACCAATGGGACTGCGGATCAGTGGCGAGCTGGCAGCCTGGACCCTGTTTCTGGTGGTGGTGGGACGGCTTGGCACCGTGGAGCTGGCAGCATCAAGTATCGCCTTCAGGATTAACGGCATCGCCTTTTTTCCAGCCCTGGGGCTGGGACAGGCTGCCGGTATTCTGGTGGGACACGCCCGTGGCGCTGGCAAGGATGATCAGGTACCAGCCATTGCCTGGCAATCCCTGGCGGTCTGTGAGATCTGGATGCTGCTGATGGCCACACTGTTTGCCACTGCCGCAGGGCCACTCTATGCAATTTTTGCCGGAAACAGCCCGGAATCTGCCGGAATTATCGCAACTGGTACGCTGCTGATGAAGTTTGTGGCTATCTACTGCATCTTTGACGCAGCCAATGTCATGATCGGCTGTGTGCTGGCCTCGGCAGGTGAGACCCGCTGGATAGCCCGCACCTTTTCCCTGGCCTCGGCCATCTTTGTGACCCTGCTCTGGCTGATTGATCGTACCATGCCGGGCCTGGTGGCTGAATGGACCCTGGCAACCTGTTTTGTATTTTGTACGGCAGTGGTCTGGCTACTGCGTTTCAGAACAGGGCATTGGAGAAAGATACAGATTGTACGCAGCAGTACTGTCAGATAAAAACGCTGCTGCCATTGCTTAATTCGAGTCCTTTGGTAGAATTTAATCTGTAGCCAGTCTTACACAAAGGAGAATACACGCATGAAGAAATGGTTCCCGATTATTGTTCTGCTGTCCTGTTGCCTGCTGATGATTACTGCCACGGCTATTGCTGATGAGGGCGGTTGCACCAAGACCCGCAGCTTGGCGATCAAGACCGGCAAACTGTACAAGGACTACTATGGTAGTACCGTCACCAGCGACAAATCAATTTTGCACGGCTTTCGTTGGGGCATCACCAATCCCAAGCCCCAAAGCATGGCCTATTTTGGCGGCACCATGAAGGCAACCGGCTCTTTTGCCAGTTTCCGTGCTAAAATCTACATTGATGACGGCATCAAGGCCCCTATGGAGTTTTCCTTTAAAAACAAGGACCGCAATGGCGAGACACTGAAATCCGTCACGGTTGAACCGGGCGAGACAGTGGATGTTAATTTTGAAACCGGTGGCAGCAAGCAGATCTTTGTGCAAAGTGAGCTGCGGATTAATCACGACACTGCCAAACGGATCGTGATCGGTGAACCTGAATTTTACAGCTGCATAACAAAGTAATGTTGTCTGGACAGGCTGCCTGACACGGGTACACAACCGGCCAGGCAGCTTTTTCATGGTTGCAAATTCTGCTGATTCCAGCTAAGTCCTACCTGTGACACCCAATTACCACTACCTGAAAGAGCCCGATGTCCAAACAATTTATCGTAGATCTGAAAGATAGAGACGCCGTTGCCTCCGTATTCATGGTCAAGGAAAAGACCATGGCCATGGCCAAGAACGGCAAGCCGTACATGAACCTGAAGTTTATGGACAAGAGCGGCGAGATTGATGGCAAGCTGTGGGATAACGTGGATGAGCTGGACAAGCAGTTTCAGAAGGGGGATTTTGTCCAGATTCGCGGCACTGCCTCGCTGTACATGGGCAAGATGCAGCTGGTGGCCAAAGAGATCAAGCGGCTGGATGATGATGGTGTTGATCTGGCGGATTTTGTGCCGGTCTCGCCGGTGCCCCAGGCAGAGATGCAGGCTGAGCTGTCCAGTGTGGTGGCATCACTGACCAACCCGCACCTGAAGGCGTTGATGGATGGCTTTTGCGGTGATACGCAGTTTATGGCAGGCTACTGCAAGGCCCCGGCAGCCAAGGGGATGCACCATGTCTATATCGGCGGGCTGCTGGAACACTCCCTGTCAGTAGTCCGACTGGTTGATGCCATAGTACCGCTGTACCCTGGTCTGAACCGTGATCTGCTGGTGGTGGGTGCCCTGCTGCATGATCTGGGCAAGGTGGCTGAACTGTCCTATGATCGCGCCTTTGAGTATACCGATGAAGGTCGCCTGATCGGCCATATCAGCATCGGTGTTGAAATGCTGACCGAACGGATCGCCACCATTCCAGGCTTCCCACGGGAACTTGGCATGTTGCTGAAGCATCTGTTGCTGTCACACCATGGCCAGTACGACTACGGCTCCCCCAAACGGCCCAAGACGGTGGAGGCCACTATCCTGCATTATCTGGATGACATGGATTCCAAGATCAATGGCATCCGCTCCCACATTGCCAAGGAAACCGCCCAAGGCAACCGTTGGACCAGCCATCACCGACTCTATAACCTCTACTTCTTTACCGGCAACGGCATGGAGGATGAGGGCGAAGAGGAGATGATTGCCCTGTCAGAACCGCTGGCAGAGGCAGCACCAGAACCGGCAGCACCTGCTGAAAAGGAAAAGCCGAAACCGTCCAGAGACAGTTTCGGCAATCAACCCTTTGCGACCTTGAAAAACCTGGACCTGTTCGGTAATTAATTTTGCTTTAGCTGGGCTGTCTCGTAATGATGTACCAAAGCGAAATCAATCAGCCGCAACAGAACGCAAAGATCACAAAGAATTGCAATTAGTTAGCATGCATTTAAACACGTCTACAAGATTAACTATCAGTTCCTCTTTTATTTCTTTGTGCTCTTTTGCGGCAAAGTGCGGTTTAGAATTTAATAACCTGCTGGTTTTAGCGACGTCGTCCAAGTTCGCTGGCGTAGGTTGCGCCCAACGTGGCTGCATGTTTACGCGCCCAGTCGGTCAGGCGGGTTGTGCCGGTGGGTGGCGCATCCACGTACAGCAGATCAGCCATCAGCCCCTCTATCTCCTCACGGGTAATAAAGACATCTCCAACCAGTTTGCCGATCACTGAGCAGGCCAGATAACCCAATTGCGGTGAAACAGAAATAATCGGTCGCTGCTTGCCAATGATGTTGCCAATGGTTGCCACCAGTTTGCGGTAGCTGAATGTCTCGGGACCAATGGCATTGATAACCCTGTCCTCTGTTGTTGCTCCCTGTTCGACTGCCAGCTGTGCAAGATCATCAACATAGATCGGCTGCAGACGGTACGAGCCATCGCCAAAAACCCCCACCACCGGCAGTTTACGCAGCGCCCACGCAATGTTGTTAATCAGGATATCCTCTTTACCAAACAGCACCGTGGGACGCAGAATGGCGTATGACATGCCTGAATCCCGCAATGCCCGCTCCAGAACCGCCTTGCCGTAAAAATATTCCAGAGTTGATTCTTCGGATGGATTGGTGATGCTGACATGTACAACCCGTTTCACTCCGGCCTCTTTAGCTGCCTTGAACAGTCTGATGGTGTTCTCCACCGCCTCTGCATGCTTGAAGTTGGTATGATTAAAACGCACCCAGTAGGTATTGTAGAGCACCGATGCACCGCGCAGTGAAGCAACCAGCTGGCTGTGATTGGCAAAGGCGAGCGGGTGATGTTCAACCAGCCCCTGAAACGGATCATGCACCGGTTGCTTACTGGTGATGGTGCGCACGCGATGGCCTTGCTCAAGCAGCCTCTTTGCAATGTACTTTCCTGAATAACCAAATGCCCCGGTAACAACATGCAGTTCACTTTGCTCCATGACCAATCCCCTTTCTGATTAAAATTCTTTTTGTTCAGAATTTACAGAACGAATGTGGCAAAAAAAAGAGCGGGCCAACTAGATCTTGTTCATGAAGAAGCCGATCACCGCCCGCGCCTGTGTTTCGCTTGAAAGCAACTTGTTAGCAAGGCTGTCAAAGGTCGCCAGCATCTGTTCCATCTGCCTGAGACGTTCCAGAGCAATGCCATCCGGCGCAGATGCTGCACTTTCAAGGGTATCCTTGATGTGGGCTACCACCGGATCAAACTCCCGCCGCTTTCGTTCCCGCATGATATTGAACAGCATCTTCCAGGCATCCGGTTCACAGACATAGAACTCACGGCGATCACCAGGTTTATAGACCTTGCGGATAACATTCCAGGTTCGCAGTTCTTTTAGAGAAGTACTGACATTGCTCTTGCTGATGGCAAGACGCTGGCTGATATCATCCAGACACCAAGCCTGATCTGAGGCGATCATCAGCCCATGTATGCGGGCTACCGAGGTATTTACCCCCCAGAGCGAGCCCATGGCCCCCCATGATTCAACAAACCTGTCAATTACTTCCAGCTCCATACGAAAACCTTTGTTCATTTTTTTGTGAACATAGCAAGCCCGCTGGTAGCTGTCAAGCAGTTATGTCTTTGCCTCTAAACGACCACCAGATCAGCAGCAGCCCGGCTAGGCTAAAGGTCAGGTAATCCGTTGGCATACCCAGCAGCCAGTGTTTATGCCAAGGGATGAAGCGCGGCTCAAATTTGCTGAGGCCGTAGCAGGGGTTCATCACAAACCAGACAAAATCTTCAATGATCCAGAACAGCATCAGACTGCCCATGCAGCGGGCCTCCAGACGCCAGTTGAAACGCCAGACCAGCAGCAACGGAAAGTGGAACAGTAGCAGCATGAAGGAAAAGACCCAGGCGTGGTAGCCGGTCATGGGCCTGCCACCCCAGAAGATATCCAGCAACGGATGTGATTCAATCCGCCAGGTGGGTAGGGCGCAGGCCCAGCCGTTGCCCCCTTCGATCTGGATCTCGGTCATGCCAAAGAAAAAGCCGATCACAACAATGCCGCAGAGCAGCATCAGCAAATGGAGCCAGTGACGCGGAGACCTGCTCATGGGCACGGTGCTTCGCCCAACACCGTTGCCAGTACCCTGCGGGCTGCATCAGGCCTGCCGCAGGCAAGGGCATTCTGGCGTAGTTGCGCCAGGCGTTCTGGATGATCCAGCAAATGCTGTACCCGCCAGGCCAGGGCACCGGCATCACAGGCCTTGAGGGCAGCACCGTTTTCCAGCAGGAAATCGGCATTGCGTTCTTCCTGGCCCGGTATCGGTGAGACCACGATCATCGGCAACCCTACTGCGAGGCATTCTGAGGTGGTCAGGCCGCCCGGCTTGGTAATGGCCAGGTCACTGGCCGCCATGACCCGCTCAATAACGTTGATGAACCCCAGGGGAAACAGACGTCCGGGATGCTGCATGGCCAGTACTTTAAGGTCGGTCAGCAGCTTTTCATTGCGGCCAGCCAGGGCCACAATCTGAAAGTCACCTTTCAGATGCAGCAGTCGTTCAGCCAGCTGCACGATGCTACCCACCCCCATGCCGCCGGACATCATCAGCAACGTGGTACGGTTCGGGTCAAGACCAAACTCGGCAGCACAGGTTGCCCGATCATATTGACGATCAAAGGCCGGCATGATCGGAATGCCGGTGACATGGATCGTATCAGCAGGAATTCCCCGCTCAGCCATCCGCCAGGCCACCTCGTCATGGGCCGCAAAGTAGCCGCTCATCTGCTGCTGAATCCAGAGCGCATGGAAATCAAAGTCGGTTACCTGTACCCAGACCGGCGCGTTGAATTTGCCTGCTCTGATTTTTCTGGAGAGAAGTTCTGCAGGCAGAAAATGTGTGCAGATCACATAATCAGGCTGCATTTCCCGCAGCAGGCTACCCAGTTTGCGGGTGTTCAACCGTTCAATGGCCCGCCGAAGTTTGTTCAGGCCTGAGTCGGCCTTTTCATGGTCACTCTTGTCGTACAGGTAGCCCCAGAGTGCCGGATGCCGTTCCACCACCTTCAGGTAGGAATCGGCATAGACCTTTCTGAACAGTTGTGGCACCAGCTCCATCAGATCCACATGCACCGCCTCCAGATCTGGATAGCAATGCTTGGCAGTGGCAACCAGGGCCTGGGCAGCCCGCACATGGCCTGCACCGGCAGAGACACTGAATATGACGAGCTTCTTTTTTGCTAGGGTCTGGCTATTCATGGTGATTCTCCTCTGCTCAGCGGGTCTTGTTAGTTGGCAACAGGCTGCAGTGCCTTACCAGCCGGTGCTTTGTAACTGCGGATGAACTTCTTGAAGTTGACCCAGACATCGTTAAACCCGAAGGACTGCATCTCAGCCTCAACATCCTTCAGGCTCCAGTTGTCCAGTGTCATCCGGTATGCAGCCACCACAATGCCGGTGCGGTCCTGTCCATGACGGCAGTGAACATAGACCGGCTGGTTGGCTGGATCAGCCATCAGCGCCACCACCTGATCAACCTTTTCCTTCAGCCCCTTGCGGGTCATCTCAATCGGTACGGCAATCGCCTTCATCCCGGCTGCCTCCACCTGAGTCTTTTCGCTTTCGCTGGTACGCAGGTCAATGACGGTTTTGATCCCCAGCTGCTTCAGGGTTGCATAGCCGCCCGGTCCGGGCTGTTCGCCGCGATAGACGCCTGGGGCAACCCTGCCAGCATTACCCAGGCCGGGCAGGTTGTAGAGATGCTCAGAGGAGCGAATTACTACCGTTTGATTGGCAGCAGGTTTTGTGGCTGCTGCAGGAGCATTTGCCCAGGCAATACCGGCCAGAATGGTCAGGCAGCATGCAACAATGATCAGGATGCGACAGGTTGGCAGCAGCATGGTTGAGGACCTCATTTCATGAATCGTTATAGCTATTACAGATAGTATGCCAATATACCACCAAACGACCCAATGTATAGGTATCGCAAGGTTATATAGATGTTGAGCTAAAAATTGATGGCTGATGATTGGGGGCGTTGTACAATTTGTGTCTACAGCCAGGGCGTTGAATGTAGGTGGCAAGTTGGCTGATCTGTTCAGGCAGGCGAGCTTGTGGAGCGGTGTTTTTTGAACCAGGGATCGTTTTTGGCTTTATCAACCAGTGAAAAGACCAACAGGATACTCAAAACAAGGACAGCAACGGCACCAATCCGTTGTCTGCGGGAGCCGAGCGCTAGTGGAAACACCCCACAGGTGACCGCCAGAAAGGCCAGACAGAAACTGGCAGTGGGAACCGGAATGAAAAGGGCCGTTACCAGTAACAACCACGCCATCCAGAAACCGCCGCTTGTTGCAGCATCACGAAGATTACCGACCTTCATGTTGATATCTCCCCGATTGCACCGGACTATGGCCAGGACAGCGCACTACCCGGTTGCGGCCATCATGCTTGGCCCGGTACATCGCTTTATCAGCACGCTCCAGCAGATCAAAGGCAGAATCACTTTCTGGTAACAGGCAGGCACTGCCAATACTGATCGTAACGCGGATTTCTGCCAATGTACCGTCTGACATGAATTGCAGGGGGGTGTTTTCAACTGTTTTCCGCAGCCGTTCTGCAAGACTATACGACTCTGATTCCGGGGTGTGGGGCAGCAGAATCACAAATTCTTCACCACCAAAACGGGCAACCATATCAGTTTGTCGCAGCACCTCAACAAATAGCCGGGAAACATGCTTCAAAACCAGATCACCAACCTGATGTCCCCAGGTATCATTCACCTTCTTGAAATGATCAATATCCACCAGCAGTACAGCCAGCAAGAGATCATAGCGATGGCAGCGCAGAACCTCTTCCTGCAGACGACGATCAAGGTGGCGGCGGTTAAAGATACCGGTCAGCGGATCGGTAATACTCTCCTGCTCCAGTACGAAAATCCGCTTCAACTCACAGGTTGTTCGGTAGGCAAGTACACAGACCAGCAGCACAAATATGGCACCAAAAAAGAAAATGACCGGCACCAGCATCTCAGAACTGCTGTACTCTGAGCCCAATTTCATCAGGTAGAAGCTGAAGTAACCACAGATAAACAGGACAATCAGGCCACCCAGGATTTTCCACCAATTGCGGGTACGCCCTTTGGGCAGTTCTTTGGCCAGTTTACGCACAAAAAAGAGCGCTATCATAAGCAGCAAGGCCGCCAGAAACAGCAATGTATTCATTATATCGATAACATACAATGAAAGCAGCTGGTCTATTCTGGATCCAAAAGAGAGAGAAAACATGGCTTAACGCTCCAGAATAAAGGTCACCGGGCCATCGTTAACCAGGGCGACCTGCATATCAGCCTGAAAGATACCGGTTTGAACCGGCACGTTCTGACGCTTCAGCGCCTCAACAAAATAGTCATACAGACGCCTGCCTTCATCTGCAGGCGCTGCCGTATCAAAGGAGGGACGACGTCCCTTGTCACAGTTGCCAGCAAGGGTAAACTGGGAAACCGCCAGCACCGCTCCAGCAATATCGGTCAGTGAACGGTTCATCTTGCCAGCCTCATCTTCAAAGATGCGCAGCCCGACGATCTTTTCAGCCAGCCAGTCTGCCGGGGCTTCGGTATCCCCTTTTTCAACCCCCAGCAGCACCATAATACCCTGAGCAATCTGCCCCACTATCTGGCCATCCACCGTAACCGATGCAGAGCTGACCCGCTGAATCACCGCTTTCATGGTTTTCTCTTGAACGGTGCCAGTAGATGTAGCTGATCCGGCGTCAGGGCAGGTGCATACAGGAATCCCTGGGCTTCATTGCACCCCCACTCCCGTAACGCATCAGCATGGTGGGACTGCTCGACCCCTTCTCCGATAATGGAGAGCCCCAGGGTCTTACCAAGACTGACCACTGCCTGGGCCACCTGAGCGGCCCGTGAGGTGGAGCCGATCTCCTGTACAAAGGATTTGTCAATTTTGAGCCGGTCGATCGGCAGGCGGTGCAGATAGGACAACGATGAGAAGCCGGTGCCAAAGTCATCAATGGCAATCGAAACCCCCAGATCACGCAACTGTTTCAACACCTCCACCGCCCGGTCAGCATCCTGCAGGATGTACCCCTCGGTAATTTCCAGTTCAAGACAGTTGGCTGGCAGTCCGGTGCTATCCAGCGTCCGGCGTACCAATGCGGTGATATCACCACGCTGAATCTGCAGCGCAGAAAGGTTAACCGCTACGCGGGGGATGTTTGATCCGGTGTTCCGCCATTGTTGCATCTGACGGCAGGCATCTTCCAGTATCCATTCTCCCATGGACTGGATCAGACCGCTTTCTTCGGCTATAGGGATAAATTTTTCCGGTGTCACCAAGCCAAACTCAGGACTTGTCCAGCGGGCCAGCGCTTCAACCCCCAACACGTTGCCAGTGTTCAGACAGACCTGTGGCTGATAGTTCAGACGCAACTCGCCCCGCTCAATGGCTTTACGCAGACGCTGTTCCAGTGAAGTCCGTTCCTGTACCGATGAGGTCTGCTCATGGGAGTAGAAACGATAGCCGCCCCGTCCGGCGGTTTTAGCGCGGTACATGGCGGTATCAGCGTTACGCAGCAGCCTGACCTCATCCTCACCATCACGCGGATACAGGCAGATGCCGATACTGGCAGACAGAAAGAACTCATGCTGCTCACACTCCAGCGGCACGGCGAGCATATCCAGGACTGACTGGGCAACTGCTGCTGCTTCCTGCTGCTGTTCAACCTTTTCCATCAGGACGCAGAACTCATCCCCGCCCAAGCGGGCAATCAAGTTGTGATCTTTTAAAACAAGGGTCAGCCGGGCTGCCACTGAACGCAGAACACTATCACCCACCTGGTGGCCGTAGCTGTCATTGATGTTTTTAAAATGGTCCAGGTCAAAAAACAGCAGTGCAAGGGCATGTTGGTGCTGCTGGGCAGTCGCAATGGCCTGGCTGCAGCGCAGATCAAACAGCAAACGGTTCGGCAGACCGGTCAGCGGATCATGCTGGGCCTGAAAAGATAACTCCTGCTGTATCTGCTGTAATTCCTCAAACTGTGAAAGCAGGCTGCCGGACATCTCGTTAAAGACCTGAGCCAGACGAGCGACCTCATCGTTACCGGAAATCTCAACGGTAACCCCCATCTCCCCTTCGGACATGCGGCGGGTAGCCTGTTCAAGTGTCTTCAGGCGACGGGTCAGCAACGACCCCAGCCCCAGTCCGATCAAAGCACTCAGGATTACCCCTGCCACGGCAAGGGGGACGCCCCGCAACAGCAGAGCCCTGACATTCTGCTCCATCTCGATGCGTGAAAAATGGACCGAAATCGAACCCAGCTTCTCGGCAGCATTGGCTATTTTGCTGGTTTTGCAGACAATATTCCGGCCATGAGTATACACAGGAGCAGGACCACCCAGATCAGTTGGGACTGTGCTGGCAACCACAATGCCGGACTGATTTAGCAGGATGATCCGCTTGATATGGGGGGCTGCGCTGAAAGGGGCAATAAAAAGCTGAAAGTCAGTCGGCTCTGCGGTCAACAGTGCTTTTCGCCCAAGCTGTGACACGAGCCCCATAAAGACATCTTCACGGGTCTCCAGTTGCTTCAGATCAGAATCACGGTAGGCGGCAAAGGTGAACCACAGCAGGGGTGTAAAAATAGCTATCTGGAGGATAAAGACCACCAGAGCAATCCGGTATTTAAGTGAGATGGTTATCAATGGCTTCCCAGCCGTTTCAAAATCCGCCGGGATGACTCGTAATCCTTATCGCTGACCGCTTTGAAGTAGTTACCAGTGCTGGCATTGCCTGTTTCAATAAACAGCTGACGCAGGTGGGGATCAACCTGGCTAAGGGAGCTGGCAAGCAGGGTCTTTTTGATAATCTCCCGATCTGTGGCTGGAATCCGGTTGTGGGCAGCAAACAGGGTATGGGAAATGGAGATAGAATGGCCGATCCGTTTGAGCGGCAAGCCAAACTGTGATTCAAAGGTCTTCAGGGTGCCTGAACTGGTAGCACAGGAGTCAACCGAGCCGATCTGTAACTGCTGCAGACAGGCAAGATGGTTGGGGAAATTTCTGACTGACAGATTTTTACCAGGGGTAAGGCCCGCCTTATGGATCGCATCCAGGGCCAGATAGGTGACCGCCCCGGTTGCCGGTGGGGTACCCAGTCGCTTGCCTTTTAAATCAGATAGTTTTGCAATGGGCGAACCGCTTTTAACGGAAAACAGGGCAAAAAGATCTTCAGACCTGGCTACCAGCGGATGATAGCCTTTCTGGCGTCCGAACTGGACATAATCAAAGGGATGAATATGGACGATATCAAAGGTCTGGTCCTGCAACGCCTGCACAAAGGTATCATAGCTGCTGGTCAGGCGTAGTCGCACCGGTTTTCCCAGTGCCTTGGACAGTTCGGCTGCAATCGGGGCAAAAATACCTTCCAGGTTGGCAGAGGGGAGGAACGGGAAAACCCCCAGTACATACTCTTTTTTAGCAGGTTCAGCGGCATACGAACTGCCACTTCCCAGTAAAAGCAGAAAACAGAACAGACAGGCAGCCAGTAGTGGCGTGGTACGAGGCCGAATCATGATGAATGGGCGACTCCTTAAAAATTTAGGCAACATACCATTTATCAACCGCTGTTTCCAGAGTTTAAAAGCAGATTAGATTGAGTAGTGGCAGTTACCACTACCTGACTTGCAAACCGACTTGACTGCGCTATAGTTTAAAATAACAGAGTACGCAACAGCAGGGGGGCCGTATGCCGGAACAACGTAACAGGCAGGCAATGCATCTGTTCAGATTGCTGATGATACACCTGTTGGCCCTGGCGCCGGTGGTATGTCTGGCAGCGGAACCGGTTAGCGAGAATCTCCCTCTGCCCCCAGACCCACGGGAGGCATTACGCCAATCCGGGGTTAATTCCTTTGACAAGGGGGCACTTTCCAACATTGTCATCCGCGGTTATCAACGCGAAAACCTGATGATTACCTTTGACGGCGCCCCTTATTTTGGCGCCACCCCTTTTAGAAGCGATGCCCCGCCATTTATTGTGAACAACAGTGATATCAGTAAGATTGTGGTCACCAAAGGCCCCTACAACCTGGCCTATCCCGGTGGGGCCGGTGGCAGTATTGAGGTCAGCTCTCCTGAAAATCCCAAACGTTTTTCCGTTAGAAGCTCTTTTTCGTATGGTTCGTACGATGCAGTGAACGGAATGGCTTTTTTAGCTGTCGGCAATCAACTGGCAGATTTTAGTGCGGGCTACCGTGGCCGCTCTTCCGGGGTGCCTGAGGCTGGTGGTGGCGTCCCGCTGGTCCGTACTCGCTATCCCAATGCTAACAACAATTATCGTGCTGGCGTCGAAGACCAGTCTATGTACCGACTGGACAGTTTTTGGCTTAAAGGCGGAATCAGTCCCACCAAGGACAACCGGTTCGAGCTGTCCTATGCCTTTGTGCAGGGGAGCGACATCAAGTTTCCTACCCAGAACATTGATGTCCTGGACGAACAGGTACATCGGCTGAATGGACGGCTTACCCTGCGCAATATTACTCCCCTGATCCGGGAAATCAGCCTGCAGGGCTGGTGGAGTCAGGCCCGAACCCTGTTGGATGATTCATTGCGGGAAACCTCGGATACGGCTAACACCGCGTTGCCCTACCGCGCCTTTCTGAATCGTGGCTATGCTACCTCCAACCGGTTTGATGTCACCACAACCGGTGGCAGACTGGCATCACAGCTTGCCCTGGGGCCGGGTATACTTAAAAAGGGGCTTGATTTTTATCAGCGGGACTGGAACGGTAGCTATTCTGCGCTCTTGAAACCAGGGGCAGCTCCCTGGCAGTATTACGATAATCAGGCACTTTTGCCGGATGTGACGACCCGTAACCTGGGAATGTTTGGAATCTATGAAACCCCGCTAACCAACACCGTGCGGGCGGTGCTTTCCGTTCGGGGTGATTTCAGCCGGGTTGAAGCCAATGGTCTGACCTTGGACCGTATTCAGACACTCTACCAACCCTATTACCCTGGCCAGGGGGTGCCCACCGGACGTGATTTTGCTGATTGGAGCGCCAATGCCCAACTGTTCTGGAAGGTACTGCCGCAGCTGGAGCTGTTTTTAAAGGGGGGACGGGCGGTCAGAATCCCCGATGCCAGCGAGCTGTATATGGGCCAGATCAGGCAGGGCAGCACTATTGTCAGCAATCCGTTTCTGCAACAGACCGTGGTCAATCAGATTGATACCGGTGCCAGCTGGGCAATGGGTGGGCATCGCGCTGAATTGACCTTCTTTTATAGCGAGGCATCGAATTTTATTCTACCGGTGAGACGTCTTGGCGGCACGCTGCCCCAGGCACGCAGTACCACCAATCTGGATGCTGTCATCTGGGGCATCGAATGCGAAGGCACCGTGCAACTGCCGGCTGACCTGACGTTTTCAGCCATGCTTTCCTACAGCGAAGGGGAAAATCAGAGTAGCGCCAGGCCGCTGGCGGAGATTCCACCACTGCGTGGGCGGCTGGGAATCAAGTACGATAATCGTTACCTCTTTGCCGGTATCAACCAGACACTGATGGCTCGGCAGAACCGCTTTGATACCACCTTGAATGAAACCTCAATGCCCGGTTACGCGGTTACTGATCTGCAGGCGGGAGGTCGCTACAAGGGGATTACCCTGACGGTCAGCCTTAATAACCTTTTTGATGCCCGTTACGTCATGCCGCTGTACTACCAGCGCGATCCGATCAGCCCAACAGCACGCATCCCTGAAAACGGACGCAATGTCACCATGACCGCCAGCTACCGTTTCTAGTCTCCGCAGAGCGCATTATCATTTGCATACGTTAGCGAGCTCCCTTCAAGCCTGGTAGCTATGAATGCACCTCTGGTCTTGCGATAGATCGTATGGCCGCAATAGGGACAGACAAGCTTGCGGGGCTCGGATTTAGCCGGACGGGTATGGCCAAACTCAACCACCTCAAACCGCTGACAACAATCTGGATTTTCACAACGTTCAATACTCATGCTGAGACCTTTCTCACCACTTAACTCTGTACGGTACAAAAAACAGCAACAAAAGACTGCCCGCGTACGACCGAGTTATTCAGGTGGCAAGAAGAGCGTGCTGTAGACGGGAGTAAACCGGGAGGAAGAAAACTGCGGAAGTATCGTGCGAATCCTTGTTGAAAATGACCAGAATGGCATTAAAACCGCCACTTCGTCATCCTCAAGGTCAGCATCGTCGTTCTGATCCGTATGATCACAATCAAAGGTAATCTGGCAGATGGGGCAGCTTGTCAGTGCATGGCTAAAGGCAGGAGCAGCCAGCTGCAACAGGCAGCAGAGCAGGAGCAGCCAGCAACAAAAACGGTATGTACGGTGATGGCCATGGCTGATCATGATGGTTGAGAATAGCATACCAGGCAGGACAGGTCCATCAGTTGCCTCATTTTTGCTGTTGCAGCCGCTCCAACAGAAGCCCTGTCTGTTCTTCAATCTGCTGGGCAAGCAGCTGCAGCTGGCCCATTTCAGCTCGATCAGCCTGACCTTCAAGCTGATCGGCACTTTGCTGTAGCCGGCAGGCCGACAGATTGGCTGCTACCCCCTTAATGGTATGGGCGGTCCGCTTCAGTGTAGCACGATCACCTGATGCGATTGCCTGCTGTAACTGGGTCAACCTCACTGGCAGGTCATCGCAGGCCATGCAGATAATCTCCTGCAGCAACCCCTGATTACCCCCCAGACGTTCAAGCATTTCCAGCTCATCAAAAACATGATCTGCATCAGTATCGGTCTGTTGTAGCGCCTCCGACGAGGCTTTCAGCGGCACAAACCGCCCGCTGTCAGGCCCGGACAACCATCTGTCCAGCGCCTGCTCCAGCTCCTTTTGCTTGACCGGCTTGGACAGATAATCATCCATGCCGGCCCTGATGCAGCGTTCACGGTCACCGGCCATGGCGTTGGCGGTCATGGCAATCACCGGCACGCCATGGTTCAACACAGGAGTAGAGCTGCTCCGAATCAGCGAGGTAGCTTCAAAACCATCCAGTTCAGGCATCTGGCAGTCCATCAACACCAGATCATAGTTGATGCGCGACAGCGCCTCAATCACTTCCTGACCATTTGCAACCACGTCGGCACGATAGCCCAGTTTTTGCAGCATGGCCAAAGCCACCGCCTGATTAACCGGATTGTCCTCTGCCAGCAAAATACGGGCGCTGTGGCGCTGCACCTCCCTGATCGTATGACGGGTGATAAGATCCTCACCCTGCGGCTGGAGGGCACTGGTACGACCTGCGAGCAGCGAAAGGCAGTCATGCAGCTGTTGCTGTCGAATCGGCTTGGTCAGCCATGCCGCAAAACCGGCCTGGTGGAGTTCTGCTGCTTCGCCCCTGACCCCCAATCCGCTTAACAGCACCAGCTTTGTTTCTGTAAACGCAGGATTATGACGAATCATCTGAGCCAGTGCCGTTCCATCCATTTCAGGCATGATCGAATCAATCAGGACGACCTGAAACGGGTCTTCTGCTGCATGATATTCCTGCAGTAGTCCCAAGGCCGTGGAACCATTCCCGGCAGTGTCGTAACGGCAGCCCCAACCGGCCAGCAGGGTAATCAGTAGTTGGCGATTTGTGTCATTATCATCCACCACCAGTACATGTAAGCCTTCAATTGCCGCAAAACGTGGTTCGACCTCAGGCTGCCCGGCCACAGGACAGAAGCTGGCCGTAAACCAGAAACAGGAACCTTTTCCCTCCTGGCTGGTGACCCCGATCTCTCCATCCATCAGCTCTACCAACTGCCTGCAGATGGCCAACCCCAGGCCGGTGCCACCAAATTTGCGGGTAGTAGAATCATCAACCTGGGTAAAGGGGGCAAAGACCGCTTCCAGACGATGTTCTGGAATACCGATGCCCGTATCCTGCACTGAAAAACGGATAACCACCTGATCTGCTGCAAAACGTTCCAGATCAGCCCTGATGGTAATCTCACCCCGTTCGGTAAATTTGATGGCATTCCCTGTAAGATTTAATACTATCTGCCGCAGACGCCCCGGATCACCGATCAATTCCCAGGGGATATCAGGATCAACCAGGCAGACCAGCTCTAATCCCTTGTCTGCGCTACGCTGTACAAGCAGCTCAAGCGTATCTTCCAGGGTCATTCGCAGATCAAAGGGCATTTTTTCCAACTCAAGCCGTGCCGCCTCAATCTTTGAAAAATCAAGAATATCATTGATGATATCCAACAGGTTTTCACCGCTTCTGCGAACGATCTCGGCATACCTGCGCTGTTCTTCTGACAGATCCGTATCCAGCAGCAGGCCGGTCATGCCGATCACCCCGTTCATCGGAGTACGGATCTCATGGCTCATGGTTGCAAGAAAGGCACTTTTGGCTCTTGTGGCTTCTTCTGCCATAACAAGCGCCATCTCCAGCTCCACGTTTTTTTGCTCCATGGTAACCGAGAAATCCAGCAGCTTCTGTTCCCGCTTTTCCACTCCTTCCAGCAGCTCATTAAACGAATCAGCCAGCAGCCTCAGCTCATCATCACCGGGCATCTCAATCTGGGAAACCATCCCGGTCTGGGTATTCAGATTTCGCACCTGCCCAGCCAGACTGGTGATGCCACGGGTAATGGTCTGTCCCAATAACCAGGCAGCAGCAACGCTTAACAGCACTACAGCCGCCATGCCCCAGAGATAGATTGTCCTGAACCGGGTGATCGGTGCATAGGCCTCTTCAATCGGAAAATTAGAGGCCAGGATCCAGTTAGTTGACTGAAGGCGCTTAAAGGCAGCCAGAAAATGCCTGCCGCGGCTGTTTACGGTCTCGCCCGCACCCTCAAACCCGTCAATGGCACGATCAAACAGCTTGTTTGAGCCTTTGGGCACATCCCGCTTCATAATCCGGCTTGGGTCTGGATGCAGAATGATGGTCCGATCCGGTCCAAACAGATACAGATACCCGGAACTGCCAACCTTGACCCGTCCCAGTTCATGAAAGAAGCCGCTGTTGTTACGCAGATCAATCAGACCTGCCATGACAGCGATGATTCTCCCCTCACGGTCATAAATTGGAGTTGTCATGGCAATAACGGCAGAACCGTTGACCGATGAGATAAAAGGCTGGGCAATAATCGGCTTGCCGCTTTTAAGGGTGTCTTGAAAGTAGGGCCGAAAGGCGTAGGAACTACCGATTAACTGGGGAGTACGGGGACTGTTTGCGATCAATGTACCGGAGATGTTGAAGAGAAACAGGCCGTGGTTGAAGATAGAGCGGATGCCGGTACGGTTATCCAGCCAGGCCTGCATCTGCGAATGGTGGGTAATCGAGTCAGCCGGCGCAACCTTTGCCACTGCAATCAAGGCATTATGGGCAGAAAGGAGCTTGTCATCCAGACCACGGGCCAAGGAGGACACCATCGCACTCTGCTCACGGAAAATCATCTGTTGGGTCTGGTGCTTGAACCAGGCGTAGGTTCCCCAGGCAATGCCTGCCAACAGCACCGTAATAAACAGGCTGAAGGCGAGAATCAGCTTATGTCGGAAGCTGTTGAATACCATGGGGTACATTCCTGCTTAGCAAGATCTAAGGCAAACAGCACAACAACAGTGGTGGCGGTTCATGTTGATCTTTTGTAAGCCCACCGGTAACCAGCGAGAGAACTTTATTCTAACAGAACGGCGAAGGGGCGCAAGCAGCGCCCCTCTAAAAGGTGATTATTTCCTATGGCCGGATCAATTCATAGGCCCTGCTGCCCAGCCCCACCTTTTCGGCGTGCTCAAGCTGTACCTGCCAGGGAATCTCAGGCCAGCAGCCACGAAACTTATCGCCACCCGGTTCATGCCCGGTTTTAAGGGCTGAATCCTGATTACCCCGTGCATTGTTGACCAGATCAGCGCAGGCCTGATCCAGGGCAACCGGATCGGTTGAGGCACAGATGCCGATATCATTCACGATCGGCGCATCACAATGGCCGTAGCAGTCACAAGCCGGTGATACCTGGGTAATAAAGTTGAGATAGATCGTCTTGCCCTGCTTGTTGGCAACAGCACCGGTGGCGTACTCAGCCATCTTCTTCATCACCAGGTCAGCTGCCTCATTCCACTGGATCGCCACCGCCTTGGTGGGGCAGATCGTGATACAGCGGGAACAGCCGGCACATTTCACCGGATCAATCACTGCCACGCCATCCAGAATCTGGATTGCATCATGGGCACAGGCCCGGATGCAAAGTCCGCAACCGGTACAGTGCTTGGCCGCCACCACCGGGGCCACGGTTGAATGCTGCACCAGCTTGCCCTTGCGGCTGGCACAACCCATACCCAGGTTCTTGATTGCGCCACCAAAGCCGGTCAACTCATGGCACTTAAAGTGGGAGAGGGCAACCAGGGCATCAGCCTCCACGATCTCGGTACCGATATAGACCTCTTTAAGCAGCTCGCCAGTAACCGGAACCGTGGTCTCAGTCACTCCCCGCAGTCCGTCGCTGATGATCAGCGGTGCATTGACCACCGCATAGGCAAAGCCGTTTTCAATACCGCAGGCCAGGGCAGAGATCGCTTCTTTCCGCTCGCCAGGATAGAGGGTGGAGGAATCGGTCAGAAACGGCTTGGCACCCAGCTTTTTCAGCTCATCCACCACCCGCCGGACAAAGATCGGCCTGATAAAGGCGCTGTTACCTTTTTCTCCAAAATGGATCTTGACCGCAGTCAGATCCCCTTCAGTAACCCGCTGAGCCAGCCCGCACAAGGCCAGCAGCTTGCTGATCTTGTCAAACAGGTTTTCTTTGTGGCTGGCCCGCATATCTGCAAAAAAGACTTTGGACATGGTGGTTCCCCCTGCAGTTTCAATTGCCTTAAACCGCTAACGACACCTGCAACCCTGCCAACTACCCCGGCGCTTCAACTCATGTAACACAGCATACCACATCTGATTATTCTTCAAACCCCATTGCGGGGCAACCGCTGATTTCAAGCGGTGATGAACCGTACAGAAGCTGGATGCTGATCCTGGAAGGCAATCGCTCCAGAACGTCAACTGCTTTGTTTGTTCCTCGTTATACGGCGTTTGTGTTTAAAAATGCGCTATCCCAGTCTTTCCATACCGCTTCGTAACCTTGTGCACGGATCACTGCAGATATCTGTTCCGGTGTCCGATCATCATCGATGACAAACTGCTCCGTGTGCTCCCCTTTGTTGGCGTGGCCACCGGGGGCAGTGCAGGATCCGGCACTCATGTGGGTTATGCCGAGGGGCATTAAACTGTCACGCAGCCTGGCATTTTCACGGGTGGAGAGGAACAGCCCGGCATCAGGGATGAGCAGACGCATGGCACACACCATCTGCACCAGTTGTTTATCACTGACCGGGTTAATGGGGGCAAAACCGCCATCGGCAGGGCGAATACGTGGAAATGAGATGCTGACTTGACTGCGCCAGTAGTGGCGGGCAAGGTAATATGCGTGAAAACCGGTGTAAAATGCTTCTGTTGCAAAGGGGCCAAGCCCCAGTAAAGCCCCAACACCTATACGTCGCAGACCTGCTTGCCCGGCACGGTCAGGCGCCTCAATGCGCCACGTATAATCACGTTTTTTGCCAAAAGGGTGGAGCTGTTTATAGAGGGCGCGATCATAGGTTTCCTGATAGACGGTTAATCCATCAACACCAGCGGCAACCATTTGCTGATAGCCTTCAGTATCCATGGGGTAGACCTCAATGCTGATGGAACTGAAGAGTGGCCTTATCTGCTTTACTGCCGCAGCCAGGTAGTTGTTATCAGCCTTTTTGGGGTGTTCACCAGTAAGGAGCAAAATTGAACGAAAGCCGTAATTACGGATGATCTGCGCTTCTTGTTCAATCTCGGCAAGGGTAAGGGTGACGCGAGGAATCTGGTTATTAGCGTTAAACCCGCAATATTTACAGCCATTGTTGCACTCGTTAGACAAATACATCGGCGTATATAACTGGATGGTGTTGCCAAAACGCTGCTTGGTTATCTGATGGGCTTTTTGCGCCATGGCTTCAATATATGGTTCAGCGGCTGGTGATAACAGGGTTATCAGGTCGCGCTCGTTTATCCGCTCGGCAGCCAGGACTTGTTCTACCTGGCTCGCCGTCGTAGTGGACATCTGCTCCAGAATTTGTTCTACGGGGTAACGTAACATTTCATCTGCGAAACTCATGACTGTTCCTCGCGCAAAAAGCCGGTAAGTGGGCTGGATGCGACGGCTTTGTTCTGTTCTTTACCGAGCCCTGCCAGATACCCGTTCCGTCCGGCGATAACAGCCTGGCTAAAGGCAGTCGCCATGAGGGCCGGATTACCGGCAACAGAGATGGCCGTGTTGACCATTACCGCGTCGGCCCCGAGTTCCATTGCTTCGGCAGCGTGTGATGGTGCTCCCAGACCAGCATCAACAACCACCGGCACTATTGCCTGCTCGATAATTATGGCTATGCTGTCGCGTGTTTTCAGCCCTTTATTAGAGCCGATGGGGGCGCCCAGAGGCATGACAGTAGCAACCCCTACCTCTTGCAGATGCTTAGCCAGTACGGGATCAGCGTTGATATAGGGCAGCACGATGAAGCCCTCTTTGACCAATATTTTTGCTGCTTTCAAGGTTTCGACAGGATCAGGCAACAAATAGTAAGGATCGGGCGTGACCTCCAACTTGACCCAAGGCCCGCAGCCAGCAGCTTTGGACATGCGGGCGAGCCGGACCGCCTCTTCGGCATCACGGGCACCACTGGTGTTAGGCAGAAGCAGATATGTAGTACCGTCAATATGATTGAGCAAATCATCCTGGGGATCGTCAATATTGACACGACGCAGCGCAACCGTAACGATTTCCGCTCCGGATGCGGCGATGGTGGTGGCCATTTCAGTGTTGGAAGCAAATTTCCCGGTACCCACCATTAATCGAGAGCGGAAAGAGCGGCCAGCGATGATAAGTTCATCCATATGTGTACCTTTCTGTATTGGGCTGGTGAACCCAGAATTTTAAGCTTATTGCAATCCGCGCCGGATTACCTCGGCAGCTGCAGCAGGATCTGGCGCTGCCAGAATATCCGAGATCAACGCTACCCGGTAACAGCCTGCTGTTGTTACCTGATGCAGGTTGGACTGTTTGACCCCACCCAGCGCAAAGACCAGATCTCCGACCGCCTGCCGACAGACCCGCCCCAGTTCTCCCAACCCCACCGGCTCGCCATAGGCTGCTTTGGACGGGGTAGGAAAGACCGGACCAAAGGTGACAAAATCCGCCCCCTTGGCCAGGGCTGCTGCCGCCTCACCAACCCCGTGGCTGGAATAACCGATCAACAGATCAGGCGCGATCCGCCTGGCTGCGGTAACCGGCAGGGAATTAACCCCTAGCTGGACACCATCAGCCTCTACCGCCAGGGCAACATCGATCCGCTCATTGATCAGCAGCCGCGCATCATACCGGCTGGTTAACGCCCGCATTTCCCAGGCCAGGTCATACAGCTCAGCGGTCGAAAGATCCTTTTCCCGCAGTTGTACTGCCCGAACACCACCTTCAAGCGCAGCCTCAACCACGTCCAAAAGCGGTCTGCCTGCGGTCTGGTTCCGATCAGTAATCAGATAGAGTGAAAAATCAACCACTATGCGCCTCGCTATCCTCCCCCAACAAAGTGGACTATCTCAATCTTATCCCCATCCTGCAGCGTCCGTTCAGCATAGCCAGCCTTGGGAACGATCTCCAGGTTAAGCTCTACCGCCACCCTCGTGGCGGTAATCTGCAGCGCTGCCAGCAGGTCTGACACCGTACTGTTGTCTGCAATCTCCCGATTTTCTCCATTTACTATCAGCTGCATGATTACCCCCTCAAAACGAAAAAGCCGCCCCTGTAGCTACAGGGGCGGCGATTCTGGGATACACTTCTCAAAATCAGCCGCTTCCCTACGCCGGAATTACCCGGATCAGGTTCTAAGGGTCACGGCCTTTTGGCCGTTCTCAGTCGAAACTCCCCTAGCGGTTTACATAATTAATCATAAAGAACTGGGCCAAACCTAGTGGATTCACCTCTAATTGTCAACGGTATTCTCCCCAGTATGAACAGCTACTATCCGGGTAAAGATGCAGTTTTTGAATAGTGTGGTATGCTTGTAACTATCTCTACAAAGCGGAGGATAACAGCATATGGCAGGCACACGTATTTCAGACCGGAAGCGAAAGCGGATTGCCATTTGTTTTGGCACAGATGCTGCCGGAAGCAGAAGGGCCTTTACTGAAGATCTGTCACCTATGGGTATGTTCATCAAAACCGCCAACGTCTGTAACCCCAATACGGTGCTCCGGGTTGAACTGCTGCTAGATGAAGAACAGATCTGTTTCGATGCCCGGGTAATGTGGGCCAAACGGGTGCCCCAAAACCTGTTTCATCTGGTGAAAAAGAGCGGCATGGGTGTACGGATCATCCGCTTCCACGACGGGCGTGACCGCTATATGAGATTATGTGAACATCAGGAATCACTGTCTCAAGGAGGACCTGCGCATGTGTAAAAAGATCTTTATCGGCGCAACCGGTCAGCATTGCGGCAAGACCACCATCTCACTCTCCTTGATGCATCTGGCTCGTCAAAAGTACCGGCGAGTTGGTTTCATGAAGCCGATCGGCCCCAAGTGCATCCAGTACCGAGGTCTGACCATGGACAAGGATGCGGCCATGTTCTCCAGTGTCTTTGGCATGGATGAGTTTGCCCACCTGATGTCCCCCATGACCCTGACCCCTGGCTCAACCCGCCAGTTTCTGGATGGCAAGGTTGAGCCCCAGGCACCGCGTCAGGCGATCCTCAAGGCCTGTGCAGAACTGGAGCAACAGCTTGATTTTTTGATCATTGAAGGGGCCGGGCACGGCGGTGTTGGTTCAGTGGTGGGGGTAAATAACGCCCAGGTGGCTGCCATGTTGAATGCACCGGTACTGATGGTAACCGGCGGCGGGATCGGCAATGTTATTGATGCCGTTGAACTGAACCTGGCCCTGTATGCCCGGGAACAGGCCAAGGTACGGGTTATCATGGCCAACAAGCTGGTACCGGAAAAACGCGAGCGATCCATGGCCTATCTGACCAAGGCATTTCAAAATCAGGAGCTGCTGGTCACCAGTGCCTTTGACTATTCTCCTATCCTGGCTGACCCGACCCTGCAGCACGTTGGTGAACTGCTGGAGTTGCCACTGCACGGTGACCCTGCTGATCGCAGCCGGATCTGCCATACGATCCAGCTGGGTGCTGCCTCGTCCCAGCGGGTAATTGACAGTCTGGAGGAATCAACCCTGCTGATTGTGACCAGTTCCCGCGATGAGCTGATTGTAACCGCCTCATCACTGCACCATATCCCCGAATTTCGCCAACGTCTGGCAGGACTGATTGTTGCCGGTCACGCGCCAATGTCCGGCATAACCCAGCGAATCCTGGAAGATAGCAACATTCCCTATATCAGAATTGAAGACACGACCTCGCAGGTTTACTACCGCCTGCGGGAGCATGTTTCAAAAATCGGGCCTGACGATACGGAAAAGATTGAACTTATTAACTCAATTGCCGAAAAGTATATAAGTTTTGATGCGATAGACGCCATGCTGACCTGATTGTGTATGATGCCTGCCGCATGATCCGCCGAAAAAGCTTGACCAGATCCAGTTGTTTGATATTGTTAGCGAAAAATTAACCTAGAGGATCATATGATCTTGGTCACCCGCCTTGACCGACAAGTAATGTTTTTAAACCCTGACCATATCGTCAGCGTGGAAGAGACCCCTGACACCGTTATTACCCTGTTTAATGGTCATCATGTCCTGGTTCGGGAACATTGCCAGGTTATTCTGAACCGGATCATTGCCTTTAGAACCAAGATCCTGAGACGTTCTGTTGCAGTTCCCAACGGCCATGCCTACCTGCGGCGCCAGCGAAACACTCAGTATCATCGTACCGAGAGTGAATATCACCTCTTTGGCTCTGACCCAAGAACCACACTACAGCCACTCCACCGCCAGGATACTTGATCTATGGATTTAGCAACAATAATTGGTCTTATACTCGGCTTTGGCGCTGTTTTCGGCGGTGCTGTGCTGGAAGGTGTGCATATCGGCGCGCTGATATCCCCCACCTCAGCGCTGATCGTGCTTGGTGGTACCTTCGGAGCCGTCTTTATTTCCTTTCCGCTTAAAGCCTGTATTAACGGTTTTAAGGATGCCAAGACGGTCTTTCTTCCTCCAAAAGTCGATCCGGAAGCGGTGGTCAAAGATATTATCGGCTATGCCACCAAAGCACGTCGTAACGGTCTGATCTCTCTGGAACAGGAAGCTCAGAATGCGAAAGATCCTTTCATCAAAAAGGGGATCTCACTGGTGGTTGACGGTATTGATCCGCAAAAATTGAGAGAAACTCTTGAAGCAGAAATTATGGCCTATGAAGATCACAAGAAACATTCTGTTGAATTTTACGAAGCAGCGGGCGGCTACTCCCCCACCATCGGTATCATCGGCGCCGTGCTTGGTCTGATCCACGTTATGGGTAACTTGTCAGATACTTCAAAGCTGGGAGCCGGTATTGCGGCTGCCTTTGTTGCCACCATCTACGGTCTGATGACCGCCAACATCATCTGTCTCCCCATAGGTGCCAAGCTTAAAATCCGTATGAAGGAAGAAGTACTGCGACGGGTCATGATTGTTGAAGGCCTGATTGCCATCCAGAACGGTGAAAACCCCCACTTTATCGAGCAAAAGCTGAAGGCCTTTGCCGGTGAAGAACACTAGGAGCCTGCTACGTGGCGCTGAAAAAAGAACCTGAAAAGCATGCGAACCACGAACGCTGGCTGGTTTCCTACGCTGACTTCATTACCCTGCTGTTTGCCGTATTTGTTACCATGTATGCCATGTCCCAGACCGATAAGAAAAAGGTTGAAGAGGTGGCAGCCGCCATGCGGGAATCGTTCGGGTATTCAACCCAGGCAGCTGCTGGTCAAAAAGGGGTATTGCAGTCTCAGGACATAAAGCCTATTCCTGCCATAAAGCCCGAAATGGCTGTAATCCCCATGATTAACAAGATGCCTCCGGCTGGCCCCCGACAGGGTGGTATGGACAAGGGGCGCGGTAAGGGCAAGGCAGAAGAAAAAGAGTTTAAAGAAATTCAATCCGCCATTGAGGCCTATCTGATTAAACATGGCGCCCAAAACAAGGTTACCATCGGGATCACCCGGCGTGGCCTGGTGGTCAGTCTTAAAGAGGCAGGCTTTTTTGATTCAGGCTCCGCAGTTATCAAGCCTGCAGGCTACCAGTTGCTTAACACGATTCTTGAGGTCATGACTGAATATTCCAACCCGTTGCGGGTTGAAGGCCATACCGACAATATTCCTATCAGTACCCCTGTATTTCCCTCCAACTGGGAACTGTCTGTCTCCCGTGCCACCAACGTGCTGCGTTACCTGCAGAAAAATTACGATGTTGAGCCAGGCAAGCTATCTGCCACCGGATACGGCGAGTTCCGGCCCACGACAGAAAATACCACCGCTGAAGGCAGGTCCAAGAACCGGCGGGTGGATATAGTGCTGCTTTCCGGCGATGCAGAGCAGGGCGAACCCTGATTTTGCAGAAAATCTGATCAGTAAATCCCCAAAAGGACATATTGTGTCATAGCGCTATGGTATCGTCTCCCAAAGCAAAGGGAGGCGTACTATGGAACCGATACTATTTATTGGTGGGGTGATTGTGGTTGCAGGCGGGATCTGGACAATTGTTGATCTACTGCAGGATGCCGGCCTGCTGACCGAGTCCGGCAAACAGCAGGCCAAAGTACGGGCTACTCAGGCCTGTTCAGGTTTCAGATCACGGGACATCAGCTCCAGCACAGCCTGTCGGGCCGGTTTATTGCAATAGAGGATTTCATACACTTTCTGGGTAATCGGCATCTCCACGCCCAGACGCTGGGCCAGGGCATTAACTGATTCAGCTGACTTAACCCCTTCAGCCACCATCCGCATCTCTGCCATGATCGCCTCCAGCGTCTGCCCCTGTCCCAGCTTGACCCCCACGGTACGGTTTCGTGAAAGATCACCGGTACAGGTCAGTACCAGGTCTCCCATGCCGGCCAGACCGGCAAAGGTTGCATCCTGCGCCCCCATGGCCCGTCCCAGACGCTTCATCTCTGCCAGGCCACGGGTAATCAGGGCAGCCCTGGTGTTGTGACCAAACCCCAGGCCATCACTGATACCGGCTGCAATGGCGATCACGTTCTTAACCGCTCCCCCCAGTTCAACCCCGATGGCATCATCACTGGTATAGACCCGAAAAACCGGATTACTGAAGGCAGCCTGAACCTTACATGCAGCTGCGTGATTGGTTGACCCGGCCACAATCAGGGACGGCAATCCCAGCGCCACCTCTTTGGCAAAAGTCGGGCCTGACAGGGCAACAAAACGTTGCTGTGCTGCCTCACCAAGCACCTGACTGCAGATCTGCGATACGGTACAGAGGGTGCCCAGCTCAATACCCTTGGAGGCACTTGCCAGCACGGCTGCGGAGTCAATCTCGGTCTGCAGACTGGCAAGTACACCGCGCATGACCTGGGTAGGGGTCACCAGCAGCACCAGCTCTGCGCCCTGTACCGCCTCTGCCAAGCTGCCGGTGTACTGCAAGCCTGGGTGCAGCTCAATACCGGGTAAAAAGAGATGGTTGATCCGGGTTGCAGACATTCCGGCAACCAGCTCAGGCTCATAGGCCCATAGTGTTGTCTCATGGCCGTTTGCAGCAACCACATTGGCCAGGGCAGTACCCCAGCTACCTGCTCCGATCACCCCGATCTTCATTCCCACTCCTCATCATCATCGTAGGCAAGATTCTTGCGCGGGTCAAACCCCTCAACCAGGGCCTGCCGTGCCATCTCAATACTGTCAAAACCCAGGCGTCTGATAAAGGGATGTCGGCTCAGTGACAAGGCTGACCCGGCAAGACTCAGCCCCAGGGCCAGTACTTTTTGAACATTCCTTTTACGACTATCGGTCTGTACCATAAAATCTGCGGTCAGCAGCAGCCGACGCAGTAATGCCGGTTTATCCGGTTCCATCAGCTCTGCACAGAAACGCTCAATAACCAGCTGTTGCGTCTCTTCAGAACAACTACCCAGTGGAACGGTTCCGCACTCTTCTGCAAGTTCGTAGATCAGCGGATCCGTAAAGAGCCAACCTTCAAAAAACGGTTCATCCAACAGTTCTTCGCAGCCTGCCAGCAGTGACGCCATCCGCTCAATCAAGCCATCAAGCAGTTCCACCGGAAAGCCGGGCACATAATCAAGAGGACGCAGGTCAATTTCCCCAAACAGGTAACGGCAGGCATACAGGTCAGGCGGCAGATAGAAACTGCGCTCTATGCTCTGCTGCAGGGCATCCCGTAACAGGTTGACGACATAGGGCAGACCAACCTGAAACAGCCCCTCTTCTGCATTAACTTCATCCAGGTAGTCGTCATGCTCACGCCGGCTCTGGAAACGTGATGCCACGGCATGGCGCACCCCGTCATGTTCCCCCAGCTGCAGCACCAGACCAGCCAGACTGCCATCAGCGATCTCCCAGGAAAACCAGACTGTGCGTACTCCATAACAGTCCAGCGGAGCAGCCTGTGACGAAATCACGGTGACCGGTTTTGCAAACAGGGCGCCTAACGGTTCAGGCTGATTAATGCCAAGGAACGCCAACCGCCGGATACTGCGGTTCACCTGTTCCTCAAGCCCTTCAACCGTCAGATACTTTAATGACTGCAGTACGGTTACAGCACAGCCGTGGCGCAGGGTGCCCAGGCTTTCCACTGCCAGAGTTGCCACTTCACTATACTCAAAATAGGCCAGCATACGCAGCAATGCCGCTGACTCAGCACCATGATCAGCCCGGTTGCCAAGCCGACGGATCAACTGATCCCGCAGCATCTCATCCGCATTCAGGAAGCGGTCCATAAAACGGACCATCCCCCAGTTCCCTTCCTGCAGACAGGTATCAAGAAAGCTGTTCAGGGTGGCACTGCTTACATCATCGCGGGAAAAAGGCGGGGAGGAAACATCAATACCGTAATCCTGCAGGATTTCCAGCAGAGGTAATCTGCCTTCATCTGCAAGATCCCGGCGTTTAAGGGTCAGGGCCACCAGCTGGTCCAGCCAGGAGGTGGCATCAAAGAAATCCAGCATGCAGGTATAGCGGTAGAGCCGCTCATGGTCCTGCTCGCGCCAGAGCCGTCGCACCAGCGGTGGCAGGGCCCGCCGACCTGATTTTTGCAGACGACGACCGATCCGCTCCAACTGGTCGCGGGTTAACTGATCACGGGTCAGAAAGTCAAGCAATCGGATGATCCGCCGCCGTTCACGATAACTGGTATCGACCGTACGCAGACGGGTAACTGCTGTCAGCTCCATTGACTCAGACTTCTTCTTCACCTTCCGGCTCCAGACCTTCATCATCATCCCGTTCTGCCAGCTTGGCAACGGCAACGATCTTTTCCTGCTCTTCAGTAACCATTACCCTGACACCCTGGGTGTTACGGCCAATCACCGAGAAACCACGTATTGGCACCCGCAGGATCTTGCCCTGGTCCGTGATTACCATCAGCTGGTTTTCATCAGTAACCTGCATTACGCCGACAACCAGACCGTTACGGGTGGTGGTCTTAATGGTGATCAGACCTTTACCGCCACGGGATTGACCGCGATACTCGTCAAGATCGGTCCGCTTGCCAAACCCGTTCTCGGTCAGCGTAAAGATGGTGGAACCGGTTGCTGTGGGGTCAACCACTTCCATACCGATTACCTCGTCCCGCGCCTCAAGGTTCATACCCCGTACACCACGGGTAACCCTACCCATGGGGCGGGCATCAGCCTCAGGGAAGCGGATCGCCTTGCCATGGCGTGAGGCCAGGAAGACATCCTTCTGGCCATCTGTCAGGGCAACGGAAATCAGCTTATCCCCTTCATCCAGGTTAACCGCATTAATGCCGGTGGTACGGATGTGCAGGTACTCAACCAGCGGGGTCTTCTTGACCACGCCATTGCGGGTTGCCATCAACAGGTACAGGTCTTCGCGGTTCAGGTCCTTGACCGGCATAATCGCCGTAATCTTCTCACCTTCCTGGACATTGACCAGGTTCACCACCGCCTTGCCCTTGGTGGTACGGCTACCTTCAGGGATCTCATAGACCTTGATCCGGTAGACCCGGCCCATGTCAGAGAAGAACAACAGGAAGTCTTTGGTGGAGGCGATGAAGAGCTGCTCCACAAAATCCTCTTCACGGGTCTTCATACCGGTCTTGCCCTTGCCGCCCCGGCGCTGGGCCCGGTACAGATCAACCGCGCTGCGTTTGATATAGCCGGTGTGGGAAACCGTTACCACCATTTCAGCATCTTCAATGGTGTCTTCCAGCGAAATGTCGGCAGTCTGATGTACGATATCGGTGCGGCGCTTGTCGCCAAAACGCTCCTTGATCTCGGTCAGCTCACCCACAATAATCTTCATAATTTCGGCATCTGACCCCAGAATTTCCTTCAGGCGGGCGATCACGCGCATGATTTCTTCATACTCTGAGATGATCTTATCCCGCTCCAGGCCGGTCAGGCGCTGCAGACGCATCTCCAGAATGGCCTGGGCCTGAATCTCTGAGAGCTGTACCGCCTTCTCATACCCGGCAGGGCGGGGCAGGTTCAGACGCTGCAGATAGTCTGGATCAGCAAAACGACCTTCGATCAGGCCCAGCTTTGCCTCTGGCGGGGTCTTGGATTCACGGATCAGTTCAATCACCGCATCCAGCCAGTCCAACGCTATCTTGAGACCTTCCAGGATATGGGCCCGGGCCTCGGCCTTTTTCAGTTCAAACAGGGTCCGCTTGGTAACCATCTCACGACGGTGCTCGATGAAATAGTGCATCATCTCGGACAGGGACATCAGCTTGGGACGATTGTGGACAATGGCCAGCATGTTGATGCCGAAGGAGGTCTGCATCTGGGTGTGCTTGTAAAGCTGGTTCAGCAGCACCTCGGCATTTTCATCCTTTTTAAGATCCACCACAATCCGCATACCATCACGGTCAGACTCATCCCGCAGATCCGAGATCCCCTCGATCTTCTTTTCCTTGACCAACTCAGCAATACTGGTGATCAGACGGGCCTTGTTGACCTGATACGGAATCTCGGTCACCACGATGGACTGACGATCATTCTTTTTGCTGTTCTCAACATGGGCCTTGGCCCGGACCTGAATCACCCCGCGGCCGGTGGCATACCCGTCAATGATCCCCTGACGGCCATAGATGGTGCCGCCGGTGGGAAAATCCGGACCCGGCACGATCTCAAGCAGTTCTTCATAGGTGAGATCCGGATTATGAATCAGGGTGATAATGGCATCAATCACCTCACCCAGGTTGTGGGGCGGGATGTTGGTGGCCATACCAACCGCAATACCGGAAGAGCCGTTAACCAGCAGGTTGGGGAACTTTGCTGGCAGCACTGACGGTTCAGAGAGTGACTCATCATAGTTGGGGGTAAAAGGGACCGTCTCTTTTTCCAGGTCTGCCAGCAGTTCATGGGTGAGCTGCTTCATCCTGATCTCGGTATACCGCATGGCTGCCGGGTTATCACCGTCCACCGAACCAAAGTTACCCTGTCCATCCACCAGCATATACCGCAGCGAGAAGTTCTGCGCCATCCGCACAATGGTGTCATACACGGCAGTATCGCCATGGGGGTGATACTTACCGATCACGTCACCGACTACCCTGGCTGATTTCTTGTACGGCTTGTTGTAGTCGTTGCCCATGTCGTGCATGGCGTACAGACAGCGACGGTGTACCGGCTTAAGACCATCCCGTACATCCGGCAGAGCACGGCCAACAATGACCGACATGGCATAATCCATGTAGGAGCGCTTCATCTCATCTTCAATATTGACTGCAACCTTCTGTGTTACCTGTTCCTGCATGGGAGTTCCTTCACTGCGTAGAATCTAAAGCTATAAAAGCGGAAATTTATACCACATTCTGAACAGCTTGTATACCGTGCGTTGCATACGAGCGGGCTGCCGCAGGATCCACGCGTCACAAAAAACCGGCACTACGCCACTCCGCCTCGTTGTTCTCCAATCCATCTCTGTATGGCAATCAACAGCTCCTCTATATCCAGCGGTTTGGTCAGAAAATCATCCATACCAGCCTGCAAACATCGCTCACGATCTTCCTGCATGGCATTGGCCGTCAACGCAATGATAGGCACACGATGGTTACGAACCACAGATGCCGGGTCACGGATCGCTCTGGTGGCATCGTAGCCATTCATCACCGGCATCATACAGTCCATCAGCACCAGATCGTAGTTTTCTGCCTGCAGCATTTCAAGCGCTTCACGTCCATTCCCGGCCAGCTCAACCCGGTAGCCGACCTTAGCAAGGATCGCACTGACAAACCTCCTGTTGGTAGGCTCATCTTCCACCAGAAGCAGACGGTATTGATCTTCTATGGCACCTGTCTGCAGAGACAGGCTGGCCACTATCGGTGACGGCTGTACCAGACCCACTTCCCCGTTAAGCGGCTCAAACGGCACAACCAACCAGAAGGTTGCCCCTTGGCCCTCATCCCTGCTCTCAACCCCGATATGTCCCCCCATCAGCTGTACCAACTCACGCGAGATGGTCAAACCCAAGCCTGTACCACCAAACAGTCGGGTGGTGGATGCATCGGCCTGGGTAAAGGGCTCAAAGATCTTCTCCTGCTTGTCTGCCGGAATCCCGATACCGGTGTCGCTCACCGTGATCCGTAAATTCAACCCTGCACCCTCTGCTCGCTCACCGGTAACCTGCACGGAAACGCCCCCCTGCAGGGTAAATTTGATCGCATTACCAATCAGGTTCATGATGACTTGCCGCAGCAGCTGAGAATCACAGCGTACGTACGACGGCAGATCGTCGGCAATACTCAGCTCAAGCTTCAGCCCCTTTTCATGGGCATGCTGCGTGAAAAGACTGATAATGTTGCTGATCTCCTCCCGTAGCTCAAAATCCTGTGGCAAAGCCTCTAGTTTACGGGCTTCAATCTTTGACAACTGAAGGATATCATTAATCAGTTGCATCAGGTTTTTGCCAGATCGTTTCAGGGTCTCAACATACTCACGCTGTTCTGCCGTCAGGTCGGTCAATGCCAACAGCTGAGCCATGCCGATCATACCGTTCATCGGCGTACGGATTTCATGACTCATGGTGGCCAGGAAGCGACTCTTGGTAACCGTGGCAGCCTCGGCCTGCTCCCGCGCATCCGTCAGCTGGCGATTTAACTCCTGCAGTTCCTCGGTCCGCTTCTGAACCCGTTGCTCAAGATGCTGGTTAGCGGCCATCAGTTCCGCCTCTGACTGCTGCAGACCATCGGCCAGATCATTAAAACAGCTGGCAAGCCCCCTAATCTCTTCATCCATGCCCAGGCTGGCACGAACCTGCCGATTCCCGTCAGCAAAACGCCTGGTAACCGCAACCAGTTCACCAACCGGTTCGGCAATCTGCCGGGTCAAACGCAAAGCCATGAAACGCGACCAAAGTAGCGACACCAGAAACAGTGCCAGCAACAACGAAACGGCGGTAATGACTCGCTGCCGGATTTCTTGACAAATCTTTGCCTCCAACGTACGGCAGAACTGCTGGACACGTTCCGAGGCGGTCGCAAGCTGCTGCTCTGTCTGCGCTGTCAGTAACCGGTAATGCAGGTATTGCGACAGCACCCCGGTGTAATCCCTGGCATCACGGACCGTTGCAAAAACCAGCTGTTGTTGAGCGAGCGTTGCTGATGCGATCCCCGGCTGCCGACGATAATCGGCAAAAAGATCGGTCAGTGAGGCCAAGCGTCCTGTTACCTCGGGACCTGGCTCCTCCCTACTCAGTGCAAGCAACTGAGCAACCGCACTCCGTAGTTCTTGTAACGTTGAGAGCTGCAGCTGCTTCTCCAAAGACTGCTCTAAGGCATCAAGCCTGCTTTCCAAGGCAGCTGCCTGGTCTTTTTCAATAACATATTTCTGAAAATTGCCCCGCAACTCATCCAGCAGCGAACGGACGCTCTCCATCTCCCTTGCCTGCCCTAGCGTACCGGAAACTGTATGGAGCTGCTGCTTGACCGATTCAAGCTGCTGATACACCTGATTAGCATCCTTGCGGGAAAGGGTATTGATGAAGCGCAACTCGGCAATAGTTATCTGATCAACGGTCCTGAACGCCTCTTCAACCTTGCCGAGCTGACCGATCAGACCGGTTATTGAGATAGCCGTAAAGGCGGCAATTACCGTATTAACCAGCATGACGAACAGCATGAAGTTCAGGCTGAACCCGACCTTTTCCCTGAACTTCAGCCTTTTCAGATAATTATTCAGCATTTAGAAACCCTATTGCTTGATGAATTGTCGTGCCGCAGCGTTGGCAAGTTTTTTCTGAATGGTCTGGTAGTCATCAGGAAACTCAAGGAATTCGCTAAAGGCATTGAGCCCCAGTTCTGCCACTGAAGGCGGCGTTGCCAGGTCATAGTTGAAGGCAAATTGGGGACTCTGCTCAATTTCACGACGTATCCGCAGCTGGATATCACTATAGAATGAGGCGGGAATCGTCCGGCTGGGGGCAAGCGCACCGGAACCGCGCGAAAGGGCCTTTTGGGGTTCGGCATTAGTCAGGAAAGCCATGACCTCCTTAGCCCCCGCCTTGTTGGCTGCCTGGCGGGGCAAGATCAGGCCATCAATCGGCCCCATGGCGATCCTGGGCTGCTTTCCATCAATCATGGGGAAGGGGAAGAAGTCGAACTCCTTACCAGGAGTCCAGTGGTGCCGAGCATCCGAAAAATAACCGATCTCCCATGTCCCCATCAGAGTCATGGCCGCCTTGCCGCTGTAGACGAGCTCATTGGCACCGCTGTCCCAGGAGATACTGTTGGGAGACGGATTAAAATAACCTTTACGGATCAACTGGCGCCAGTGCTCAAAAACTGTCGTGACCCGCTGATCACGGTAACTGGCAGTACCCTGCATCAGCTGTTGGCGAAAATCATAACCGGCAGTCCGCAACAGCAGCATATCAAACCAGAACTGGGCAGGCCACTTCTCCCGCGCACCCAGCGCAACCGGAATGATGCCGCGGGCCTTCAGTTGCTCACAGACGCGCAGGAACTCGGCCCAATTGTTAGGCGGCTGGATACCACTCGCCTGAAAGACCTGCTTGTTGTAGAAAAAACCGACAAAATGCTGGGTCAGCGGTATGAAGTACTTTTTCCCCTGATATTCACAGGCCGCCTTGGTTAAGGCAGGTGTAAATCGCTGGTCCAGTCCGTGGCGCTGCCAAATGTCGTCCAGCGGCTCAAGATGCTCTACCAGCGAAGCGGTACGGGCACCTGCCCAGTATGAATAGAGCTCAGGAGGATTGCCGGATGCAATGCTTTGCCTGATGCTAGTCTTGAATGACTCATGATCAAGAGGAATCGGCTTAAGGTCGTAACTGGTGTTACTGCCATTGAATACCTTGGCCATGTCATTCAGTCCACCGCTCAGGGAGCCGGTAAAATAGTGCAGCAGGGTAACACTGGAGCGGACGCCACCACCTGTTTGCTTCTGATCAGATCCTGTACAGGCTGTCAGCTGACAGACACACAACAACCCCACTATGGCACCGCAAACCAGACGTATCATGCGCCCCTCCCGTCATCCTGAGCAACCGGACTCAACTGTTGCAGTATATATTCAAATATCTGCAATGTCATTGGAGTAATCGGACCATTTTGACCCATTTTGCAACTGGGATACGGGATACTATCAAGATGGCGGAAAGTCCCCAATATGGCTTGTGAAGGTGCCTTGCGACGCCTGATGGCATCCGCGTACCTGCTGCAGCCACTCATCAATGAACAGATCCAGATACTCCCGGCTGATGGCGCTGGAATGGGGGGTAATCAGCAGATTGGGTTGCTCCCACAGTAGAGACGATGCTGGCAACGGTTCTTCGGCAAACACATCCAGCCCGGCACCTGCCAGTGGCCCCTGTTGCAGGGCATGCAGCAAGTCTGCCTCACAATAACAGTTCCCCCGCCCCAGGTTGTACAGGTAGCTGCCCGGCTTCATGGCCCTGAAATGCTCAGCCGTGATGATTCCCTCGGTCTCCGGCCCACCCGGCAGCAGCAGCACGATATGATCTGCCTGGGACAGTTCTTCCGCTAGCTGGTCAAAGGTGATCATCCGGTCAATACAGGGCGGCGGTGTGGCCATGACGGTCCGTCTGACCCCCACCACCTGCATGCCGAACGCCTTGAGCAGCTCAGCACAGGAGACGCCCAGGCTGCCGCAGCCGATAATCAGCACCCGCCTGCCAAACAGGGCCTGATTAGGGCTATAGCTGTTGCGGCCCCAGAGCTTCTGCTGCTGATCTTGCGCTGACCGCCCCAGACTGCGACTGAACCAGAGCATCATCGACAGCAGACTCTCCCCCATGATCCGGCCATGAAAGCTGCCGTAGAACGTGCGAACCTGCCCTGAGGGATCAGGCTCCATCCAGTCTTTGCCCGCTGCCGGGGTGAACAGCGCCTTCAGATTTGGGGCCTGCTGGTACCAGGCAGCCTTAAAGTTCCAGACCAGACCGTATTCAGCACGGGGCAGCAGCTCCAGAAACCGGTCTTTCCCGGTGGCCAGCAGAATCTCCGTTTCCGGCAGTGCCTGCCTGATCCGCTCAATCTGGGCCGGTGTGGCGCTAAAGGCATCAATCGGGTTTTTCAGGTTGATCAACAGATTGGGTAGCTTCATGGTTTCCTTCTATCTATCGGGATTCTTCAAGATATTGCTGCACTGCCTGACGTAACGACGGAAAGCCGATCTGCTCCAGGTCTATCCGGTGGCGATCCAGCCAGACCAGCTCAGCCAGATCATCGGCTGCCTGCAGTTGCGGCAGTTGATCAAGCTGCACCAGAAAGATCAGATCAAGGGTGTCATAGGTGATCCCCTTATACGGATAGCGGTTGGGAAAGGAGTACAGGTAGCTGGCCGAGCTGACCACCAGCCCGGTTTCCTCCTGCAGCTCCCGCAGCACGGCCTGTTCTGCGGTTTCGCCCTGATCCACAAACCCGCCAGGCAGATCCAGCATCCCGCGCTGGGGCTCATGCTTGCGCACGCCAAACAGCAGCCTGCCCTGGTATTCGACAATCACCCCCACCGCAGCAGCAATATTTAGAAACAGTACAAACCCGCAGCCGGGGCAACTGAGCTGCTTGGCTGACGGCCATGCCAATGCCCTGGCACCACATTGGGGGCAATGGATGATTAGTGATGCTTCTGCTACTTTCATGCGGTCAACTCCTCACCTGAGGTAGTGGCAGGTATAAACGCAGTATATTCCAACTGCTCAAGCATACATCATCTCGTATCAGTACCACTGCAACGGCTCGCTGCAGGAGAAAGTACCTCTCATTTTTGAGCACAGCAACAAAAATACCTAACCTTGCGCGGCTGGATGCGGTATCGTCGATCCCCATGCTGTCTGCCACACAGGCAGGAGAAAGGGAGTACCGTGAAGGACGGATCGCACCACCTGTTTTCTCCCTACGAAAAGTTTGTCATCGCCATGCTGGGACTGCTGCAGTTTACAGTGGTGCTGGACTTTATGGTGCTGTCACCACTTGGGGCGATTCTGATGCCGGGACTGAGTATCTCCACCACCCAGTTTAGTCTGGTTGTCTCAGCCTATGCCTTCAGTGCCGGTGCTGCGGGACTGTGTGCAGCAGGTTTTGCCGACCGGTTTGACCGTAAGAAGATGCTGCTGTTCTTCTATACCGGCTTTATCTGCGGCACCATATTTTGCGGGATCGCCAACAGCTATACCACCTTGCTCTGGGCGCGGATCATTACCGGCATCTTTGGCGGTGTGATCGGCTCCATATCGTTTGCCATTATTACTGATATCTTTGCCATGGAGATGCGCGGCCGGGTGATGGGGGTTGTGCAGATGGCCTTTGCCGCCAGCCAGGTACTGGGAATTCCGGTGGGGCTGTATCTGGCAACCCATTTTGACTGGCATGCACCATTTCTGTTGATTGCATCGTTGGGTGCGCTGTTTGGGGTGGTAATTGCGCTTAAATTGCAGCCGGTGACAGAACACCTTAAAATTCAGCATGACACAAACGCCCTGCATCACCTCTGGCAGACCGCAACCAACAGGCTCTATATACGTGGTTTTGGTGCAACTGTGCTGCTGGCCACCGGCGGCTTCATGCTGATGCCGTTCAGCACCACGTTTCTGGTCAACAATGTGCTGATTCCAGAAGCCAGGCTCCCCGAGCTATTCTTTGTTACCGGCTGTTTCTCAATGGTGATGGGCCCGATCCTGGGCAAGCTGGCTGATGCCTATGGCAAGTACCGGCTGTTTGTTCTGGGCAGTCTGCTTTCCATGCTGATGGTGGTGATCTACACCCACCTGGGGCCAAGCCCGATCTGGCTGGTGATCCTGGTCAACATCCTGCTCTACACCGGTATCTCCTGCCGTATGATCACCTCATCGGCCCTGATCTCCGGTATGCCGGAGGCACCGGATCGCGGGGCCTACATGGGGATTAACTCGTCCATCCAGCAGGTATCCGGGGGAATAGCTTCAGGCCTGTCCGGTCTGATTGTCCAGCAGGCCGCCAAAAACTCACCACTGCAACACTATGATACGGTGGGCTTTATCACCGTAGCCACCATGTTGATTACCCTGGGCATGATGCTGTACATCAGCCGTCATGTTTCCCGAAAACTGAACCTGGTTCAGGTCTGAACAGCGAAGCTTTTATGGCGCGTTCCAGCAGATGAAAAAGCAATCAGATCGGCAGGTTTGATCATGGCCCGCTACGCTCCTGTTGGCTGATAGTGTTAGCCAATACTGGTCATCAGGAACACGGTCTTGTTGGCAATCCAGTCTGAAACCGTAGCTGCATACCGGGTGAAGTGGGGTGACTGCAGGTGGCTCTGCAGGGATTCCATATCCTGCCAGGTCTCAAAGAACAGAAACAGATCCGGATTGTCACAATCCTGATGCAGACGGTACTCGATGCATCCCGCTTCCTGACGGGTCGGGGGGATCATGTTCAGCAGTTCCGCCTTAACCGCCTCACGATGTTCAGACTTGGCCATTACCTGGGCAACGATAGTTACCGGCATATTTTCACCTCATTTTCCACAATCTTATTGGGCGTCTGCGTTACAGAGCATCTGCGCAACATCCGCCAGTGTGTCTCCACGACTGTGCAGGTCTGCCTGGTGTTGTATGGGGTGCCCTTCAGCCCAGTATTTCTGCAAGGTCGGCAGCAATGCTGGCCGGGGTATCGGTTGGCGCATAACGCTTGAGCACCGTACCATCCCGACTGACAAGGAATTTTGTGAAGTTCCATTTGATCGCTTCTGTACCGAGCAGCCCTTTTTTGGCCGACTTAAGATATCGATACAGCGGATGGGCGTTGCTGCCGTTGACCTCAATCTTGGAAAACATCGGAAATGTGACATTATAGGTAAGCGAGCAGAAATTTTTAATCTCCTCCTCATCACCCGGTTCCTGATGACCAAACTGGTCACAGGGAAAACCAAGCACCACAAACCCTTTATCCCGATAGGTATCGTAGAGCACCTGTAGCCCTGCATATTGGGAGGTAAAACCGCACCGGCTGGCAACATTGACAATCAGCAGCGTCTTACCACGATAGCTGTCCATACTCTGTACAACACCGTCGATGCTGGTCACCTCAACTGTGTAGATATCCATAATGGACTCCTGTTTGCAATTAAGAATGGCGTTGTGGTTTATACATCACAGTCTTTTTAGTAGTCAAACCAGTAACGTCCAATATACACAAAAGGCACCCAATCGTCATGACCGGGTGCCTTTTAGTCCAGCAGATTCTGTATAATTACTCAGATTTAAACATCAAGATTAACCACATTTAGAGCATTCAATTCAATAAATTCTCTGCGCGGCTCGACCTGATCGCCCATCAAGACCGTAAAGATCTGATCTGCCTCAACTACGTCCTCAATCTTGACCTGCAACAGGATCCGATTCTCCGGGTTCATGGTGGTTTCCCAGAGCTGCTCCGGGTTCATCTCGCCCAGACCTTTGTAACGTTGGATAGCCAGACCTTTTTTGGCGTATTCAAGGAAGTAGGCCAGCAGTTCTTCATGACGACTGGTCTCCAGAAGTACTTTGCCGCTTTCTTCCAGACGGGCCAGTCCACCTGCCATCAGCTCTGCAACCTTGCGGTTTGACTCCACCAGCAGTTCATATTCGTGGCTGGCAAGTACCCCAAGCGTCTGATTATCAATCACGGAACGCAGATTGCCGATCCTGAAGGTCACCCGATCTTCATCTACCTGATAATCACAATCATCCTTCAACCCCTGCATGATGCTCAGGTATGACTCAAGTCCGGTAACTTCTTCAATACCCGGCTGCACACCAGCCCTGAGCATAAGGTCAAGCAGCTCACCCAGAATCCCCTTTTTAATGACTTTTTCAAACAGGGCACGCCACTCGATCAGTTGGCGTACCACTGGAATAATCTGCTTGCCGATGTAGGAACGATCCCCTTTTTCCATGCTCAGGATCAGTTCCTCAGCCCCTTCCTCCAGCAGGAAGGTCTGTAGGGCTGCTTCGTTACGCAGGTACAGCTCTTTCTTGCCCCGCTTGACCTTGTAGAGCGGTGGCTGGGCAATGTAGAGGTGGCCGCGCTCAATCAGTTCCTGCATGTTGCGGTAGAAGAAGGTCAACAACAGGGTCAGGATGTGTGAACCGTCCACGTCGGCGTCAGTCATGACAATGATGCGGCCATAACGGAGCTTGGCAATGTCAAAATCATCCTTGCCGATACCGGTACCCATGGCGGTGATCAGGGTGCGGATCTCCTGGGAAGAGAGCATCTTGTCAAAACGGGCCTTTTCAACGTTGAGAATCTTGCCCTTCAACGGCAGGATCGCCTGGAAGCGACGGTCACGCCCCTGTTTTGCAGAACCGCCTGCAGAGTCACCCTCGACCAGGTACAGTTCGCACAGAGCCGGATCTTTTTCCTGACAGTCAGCCAGTTTACCCGGCAGTCCACCCAGATCAAGGGCTCCTTTACGGCGGGTCAGGTCACGGGCCTTACGGGCAGCCTCACGGGCACGGGCAGCTTCAATGGACTTTTCTAAAATCCGCTTGGCCACCTGGGGGTTTTCCTCCAGATAGACCGCCAATTTCTCGTTCAACAGCGATTCAACATACCCTTTAACTTCCGAGTTACCCAGCTTGGTCTTGGTCTGACCTTCAAACTGCGGTTGGGGGATCTTGACCGAGATAACACAGGTCATCCCTTCCCGCAGGTCATCGCCTGATATGGCTACCTTGGCATTTTTGGTCAGGTTGTTGCCTGCTGCATAGGTGTTCATGGTCCGGGTCAGGGCTGCCTTGAAACCAGCCAGGTGGGTGCCGCCCTCATGGGTGTTGATGTTGTTGGCAAAGCTGAAGATCTTTTCATCATAGGTGTCGTTGTACTGTATGGAGACTTCCATCTCCACACCGCCTTTTTCCCCTTTGAAATAGATCGGCTTCTGGTGCAGCGGTGTCTTGGCCCGGTTCAGGTATTCCACAAAAGAGTTGATCCCGCCTTCATAGAAAAAATCATGGGATTTACCGTCAGCCCGTTCGTCATTGATCTTGATCCGTACCCCGGCATTCAGGAATGCCAGCTCACGCAACCGCTGGGAGAGGATATCAAAAGAATATTCCGTGGTTTCAAAGATCTCTTCATCAGGCATAAAGGTGACTTTGGTTCCACGCCTCCGTGTGTTGCCGGTTACCTCCAGCGGTGCTTGCGGTTCACCACGGTGATAGGTCTGACGCCAGATCTTGCCATCCCGTCTGATCTCAAGATCAAGCCACTTGGAAAGGGCGTTGACCACCGAGACACCAACCCCGTGCAGACCGCCTGAGACCTTGTAGGAATCGTTATCAAACTTACCACCAGCATGCAGGACTGTGAGGACAACCTCTGCAGCTGAGCGTCCTTCTGTGGGGTGCATGTCAGTGGGGATACCACGTCCGTTATCCACAACGGTGATTGAACCATCTGTGTTGATGGTTACCGTGACTTCGTTGCAATGGCCGGCCAGTGCTTCGTCAATTGAGTTATCAACGATTTCATACACCAGGTGGTGCAAACCAGCACTGGCAGTAGAACCGATATACATGGCCGGGCGTTTCCGCACTGCTGAAAGCCCTTCAAGTACCTTGATACTGCCGGCGCCGTATTCGTTTGATGCTGCTGTTCCGTTCTGTTCAAGCTCGCTCATGGTGTTCCATTTCCTTCGTACGTCAGTCTGCCTTCTTCAACCCGGAATAGCTTGCTGTCTTGCTGCAGCACCGGAAGAAAAGGAGTTACGTCGGTTGTTGTAATCAGCACCTGGACCTCCCGCTGCCGTACATAGCTCAGCAGGTTCTTCATCCGCTTCCGGTCCAGTTCAGAAGCGATATCATCAAGTAACAGCACCGGCATCTCACCAAAGGTTTCCTGAAGATGGTCAAGTTCTGCCATTTTCAGTGCCAGCACAAAGCTGCGCTGCTGCCCCTGTGAACCAAAGCTTTTCAGGGGCCGTCCTCCAATCAAAAAAGTAAGGTCATCCCGATGTGGCCCACGACCGGTGGTTTTGTATCGCAGATCCTGTTCTCGTTGATTATTCAGCACTATCTGCAATGCTTCTGCTCTGTTATCTTCCGCTGTGCAGGGCACATCAGGCTGGTAGACAAGCGTTACTTTTTCCAGTTCTCCGGCTATCTGCTGATATTTTTGCTGGAATAGGTGATTAAGTCGCTCAGCGTAGCGTTGCCGATGGTCCATCAACCTGCTGCCAGCTTCTGCCAGCTGTTCAGTCCAAAGATCCAGCCCTTCCTGTTGATTGGTCTTAAGCAGGGCATTGCGTTGCTTGAGAATCCGGTAATAGCTGTGATAATCCTGCAAAAAACCTGCATCACTGGCATACAGTGATCGATCAAGATAACGCCGCCTGGTTTCTGGCCCCAACTTGACCATGGCAGTATCATCAGGTGAAAATATAACTACTGCCAGCTTCCCATGCAGATCAGCTGCGCGCTGTATTGCCTTGCAATCAACGGTTACCCGGCGTGTATTTTGCTCCAGCCGAAGAAAAATATCACTTTCAACACCTGCTGAAACTACTGACCCACGAACAGCTGCTGTTCTACTGCCATGGCAGATGAGATCCGGCACCTTTGCTGAACGAAACGGCCGTGCATTTCCAAGCAGGTACACTGATTCCAGAAAGTTGGTTTTACCTTGACCATTACAGCCATACAGGACCGTCAAGTGCCGTGCTGGCCGGATACAGGCTGTTTGTATATTGCGGTACTGCTCAAGCCATACCTGTTTCACAAACACGTCTGAACTAGAGCCTCATTGGCATGATAACCGCTAAAAGTTCATCATCTGAATCAGGGGTTACAATCGAAGGTGACAGCTCATTTTTAAATTTCATCAAGACATATTGACTCTCTGACACCATCAGCACATCAAGCAGATAACGTGCATTAAAACGGACCGAGAACGGACTGCCATCATACTGCACATCCAGTTCTTCCATGGCATCACCAAGCTCAGGGTTACTTGATGATATCTTGACTCCATTTCCTTCTATCTCCAGCATAATCCCCTTGAATTTTTCACTGGACAGGATCGCCATCCGCCGTACAGCGTGGATCAGCTCTTCCCTGGGTGCCTTTACAATCTGGTCATTTGCAGCAGGGATGACCCGCGTGTAGTCAGGAAATTCTCCATCTACCAGCCGCATAACCAGTGTGGTGTCACCTTTTTTAAGTACTGCACTGCTATCAACAAAACCGAATTGCAGCAGCCCATCACCTTCATCAGTGATTTTCTTAATCTCGTAAATACCCTTCTTGGGAAGGATAACACCTTTTAATAATTCGGGATTAGCTGTTCCGCTAAAGGCACCTGATGCAATTGACAAGCGGTGTCCGTCGGTTGCAACCATCTTTAAAACCTGCCCATTTTCAGTCTGTTCAACCCTGGTAAAGATGCCATTCAGGTTGTATTTTGTTTCATCATTACAGATAGCATAGGATGTTTTTTCAATCATTTTTCTTAGTAATGACGCTTCAAGTTCAAGCAGTTGTGCGTCCTTTACCGACGCTACCGTAGGAAATTCATCAGATGGTAATCCAACAATATTAAATCTGACCTTACCGCAGGTAATTTCTACCCAGTCGTTTTCTTTTGAAATAAAGGTAATTTCCTGATTTGGCAGCTCTTTTACTATTTCATACAGCTTTTTTGCACCAACAGTAATTCGTCCATCTGTTTCCACTTTAGCGGGATAGCTACCCTTGAGACCTACCTCCAGGTCAGTGGCAAGTATCTCAAGTGAGTCCCCTTGAGCTTCAATTAAAATATTGGAGAGAATCGGCATTGAGGTCCGTTTTTCGACAATACCCTGCACTTTTTGCAACGCCTTTAAAAAGGTGTCTCTGTCGATTTTGAAGTTCATGTCAGACTCCTTGTTTTGTATTTCAATAGATTATTATTTAAATCTTTAAAGTCTTTATATTTATTATTAGTCCTGTGGAAAGCGTGTATAACTTTTAACATACTTAAATAACTAATTTAATCGTTGCTCTTTGCTGTTGATTACAGACCCCACTTTAGGTCACTTATGCACAGTCATGATTCTTCCCACAGCTATCAACAGTTGTATACACAGGTATTGGTAATAACTTTTAATGCAGTATAACTTCTTTTAATTCATTCATTGTTTTTAAGAGGTTAGGATCATCAGCCAGTAATTTTTCGATTTTTTTGGTAGCGTGAATAACGGTTGAGTGATCTTTTCCACCGAATCTGGCACCTATATCTGGATAGGATGCTGTCGTCATATCGCGGCAGAGCCAGATTGCTATCTGGCGGGCCTGGACAAAGGCCTTCAGACGTTTTTCTGATTTGAGGTCAGCTACTTTAAGTCCAAAATGGTCTGCAACGGTTTTCTGGATCAGTTCAACCGTGATCTCTTTTCGTTTATCAACCAGAATATCTTTAAGGTTGTTTTTTGCCATGGTCAGCGTGATTGGAATATGTTGCAGACTGCTGTAAGCACCCAATCGTATCAACATACCTTCAAGCTCTCTGATATTGCGGGTGTCACTTGATGCGAGAAAATAAGCAACCTCATCAGGTAGCTGTATTTTGTTGCTATCAGCCTTTTTCTTGAGAATTGCTATTTTGGTTTCTAAGTCAGGCGCTTGAATATCTGCTATAAGTCCCCATTCAAATCGTGAACGTAACCTGTCTTCCAGGTCTATTTCACGGGGAAATTTATCGGATGTAATGATGATTTGTTTGCCTGCCTCGTAAAGAGCGTTAAAGGTATGAAAAAACTCGACCTGCGTACGTTCCTTTCTGGCAATAAACTGGATATCATCAATAAGTAGTACATCTATTGAACGGAACCGTTCTCTGAATTCATCCATTTTGTTGAGTTTTATGCAATTTACCATGTCATGCATAAATTTTTCAGCTGAGCAGTAGCATACTCTGGTGTTGTCGTTATTACTTAAAATTTTGTGACCGACTGCATTGAGCAGGTGGCTTTTACCAAGACCGACACCCCCATAAATAAAGAGCGGATTATAGGTTATTGCCGGGTTATTAGCTACTGCCATGGCTGCAGCATGCGCGAACTGGTTTCCAACCCCACTAACAAACTGGTCAAAGGTATAGCGAGGGTTTAGGGATGGTGTTTCTTTAAGTTGCGGTGCTTCTTTAGGGTGATTATCAACGGTCTGTTTAGTCGTAAGTTCCTCAGGTAGTTCTGCAGGCGGTAGTTCAGATTCTTTTTCCTGAACAATGAAGCTTACCAGCATATTTTTATCTGCCGTAACAGATAGGGCACTATTGATCAGGTCAACATAATTGTCATCCAGCCATTCTTTAAAAAACAGATTTGGAACACTGAGATAGATAGATTGATTATCAGCGTGACTGAATTGTATTGGCTGAATCCAGTTGGCGTAATTTTGAGGTGATATAACTTTTTCAAGATTAGTTGCGGTCTGATTCCAGATTGTATGCATGGTAGTCTGTTTTGAAGATGGCATATTGACCTGGTTCCAATCTGATTCCGGGTAGTGCTGTCTGTAGTAAAGCAGCTATAGGCAAAGCAGTATAAGCTGGCTTGTTTTGAAAATACGGTTATAAACATAGTTATCAACACCTGTTGATAACTATGAAAAGCTGCAAATTAAGCTAGTTTATATAGGTTTGCGCACAGCTTTACCTGATTTTGGGCTTGAAACCTTAACAGAGCCTTCACTATTTTTCAACGCCAAAACAGATTTACCTAAAAACAAAAAGCCTTGACAAATACAGGTTTATTTGATTATAAGTTCCGTTCCTGTGCGCAGGAAAAAGTGGTGCTTTTTGTTTTGCCACATAAAATACAAGTATTTGGAGCAGCGCTGTGAAAAGAACATTTCAACCCAGTAATACATCCCGTAAGCGTACTCACGGTTTTCTGGTACGTATGGCAAGCAAAAACGGTCGTCTGGTTATTAAGCGTCGTCGTGCTAAGGGCCGTAAACGTCTTTCGGTTCAGGTCGCAAGCAAATAGTTTTTTCTGTACCTGTAGTATCGGTGCGTGGCGACAGCTTTCCTAAGCAGTACCGCCTGCTGAGCCGTCCAGAGTACCTAAGACTGTCCGACAGCAAGACTGTAGTCTCCGGACGGTCTTTTCTCGTTGTTTGGAGAGAAAACGGGTATGAGTATCCTCGGCTGGGGATTACAGCCAGTCGAAAATCAGGTAATGCTGTAGTAAGAAACCGTCTTAAGCGTCAGATTAGAGAGTTCTTTCGTCATCATTGTTCACTGTTGCCCGGCGTGGATCTGAATGTAATTGTTCGACGTCAGGCTGCTGAAAATAGCGTCGCGGTTCTTAGCAGTGAGCTGCAGCGAGCCTTTCAGCAGATCGGTTCACGTACATGCTGTCACGCATCCTTATAACAGCTATCCGGGCATATCAGTTGTGTATTTCCCCCCTGCTTCCAGGTTCCTGTCGTTTTTACCCAACGTGTTCTGATTATTCACTGCAGTCTATACGCCGTTACGGCCCCTATAAAGGTATGCTGTTGACAGTTTCCCGTCTGCTGAGATGTCATCCCTGGCATCCAGGCGGATACGATCCTGTCTCCTAGTGACCACGGAGTGTTTTCATGGAAAAAAGGACTATACTCGCAGTAGTACTTTCCATTGGTGTTTTCTACCTGTTTTCGTTTTTTTATGGTCCAGAAAAAAAAGCAGTGACTCCTGCTGCATCTGTTCCAGTTAAAACCGAGAATGTCGGAGCTGCTACTGCCGTAAGTGTTCAAACTGCGGCTGCTACCCCGATGGCGGCGCCGAAGACCGTTTCTTCGGCTGATGTGACGGTAGAGACCGAGCGTTATACCGCTGTGTTCGGTGCTGCCGGAGCTTCTTTGAAGAGCCTGACGTTGAAAGGTTTCCGTGAGACCAACAAGCCAGGTGCCGTGCAGGTAAAATTGCTTGCCAATGCTGATCCCGCCTTGCCTTCCTTTTCAACCCGTGGAGTTGGGTTTGCGCTTTCAGCTCAAGCGGCTTACAGCTCTAACGCAAGCGCATTAAAGGTCCTGGCTGGCGAAAAGAAGCAACTTGTTTTCACCTACGTTGATGCTCAGGGCTTTGTTGTCCGCAAGACCTATAGTTTTGATGGCAATGGCTACGGTATTGCTTTGGAGACACAGCTTGTCAATAACTCCGCAGCTCCCATTACCGGTTCTTTTCAGTATCTGATTACTTCTCCGTTTGAACCGCCTCAAAAAGATGGTCGTTATGAAACCTATGGTTCCTCCCTTTATGCAGATGGTTCTCTGCATACCGATGCGCCCAAGAACGTTGCTTCCGCCACCAAGAAGTACGATAAGGGCGTAACGTGGGCTGCCATTAATGATAAATATTTTTTGAGTGCCTTGCTTTCCGTTAATAACAGTATCGCTTCAGTTGAGTTGAAGAAGGGTGCCGCCGGTTTTATTGAATCTGCCATAACAACACCGGCTTTTTCTGTTGCTCCAGGGCAGGCTGTCACGGTTGGGCATAAACTGTTTGTTGGCCCTAAAGAGATCGATATCCTCAAGGCTCAGGGCAGCTCGCTTGAGCAGTCACTTGACTTGGGTTGGTTTTCTGCACTTGCCAAGCCAATGTTGTATTCACTTAAATTCTTTTACCGCTACGTTGGTAACTACGGTATCGCAATCATTATTATTACTGTCATTCTCAAGATCTTTTTCTTTCCTTTAACCCATAAGAGCTACAAGTCAATGAAGGAGATGGGTAAGTTGCAGCCTAAGATGGCCGCTTTGAAGGAAAAGCATAAAAATGACAAGGATGCCATGAATCGGGCTGTCATGGAGTTATATCGTGACCATAAAGTAAACCCGCTTGGTGGATGTCTTCCAATGGTAGTTCAGATTCCGGTCTTTTTTGCTCTTTACAAGGCGTTGATGTTCTCTATTGAGCTTCGTCATGCCCCGTTCATGTTCTGGATCACTGACCTGTCTGACAAAGACCCCTATTACGTGACCCCGGTCATTATGGGTGTCACCATGTTTGTTCAGCAGAAGATGACCCCTTCCAACATGGATGAAATGCAGCAGAAAATCATGCTGGGCCTGCCGGTCATCTTTACCTTTATGTTTCTCAGCTTTCCTTCTGGTCTGGTTCTGTACTGGTTGATAAACAACATACTGACCATTGGTCAGCAGGCATATATCAACAAGCTCGTTAAAGACTGATCCGGTGCGCCATGTATATTCGTGATACTATTGCTGCCATAGCAACCCCACTTGGTTCAGGTGGGGTAGGCATAATCCGGGTCAGTGGCCCTGCAGCCGAACAGATTGCTAAAAAGGTTTTTACAGGTACAGGCACAAAGAACGGCGGTGGCTTTGAAAGCCACCGCTTTTTCTATGGCCGCCTGATTAATCCGGTTGATGGTGCTTTAATTGACGAAGGCATGGCTGTGTTGATGCGGAATCCCCGCTCATATACCCGTGAGGATGTGCTTGAGCTGCACTGTCATGGTGGTTACTATCTGGTTCGCACGGTGCTTCAGGCCTGTATTTCTGCAGGTGCCAGATTAGCTGAGCCGGGTGAATTTACCCGGCGTGCCTTCCTTAATGGGCGGATAGATTTGGCTCAGGCAGAGTCTGTGATGGACCTGATTGCCAGTCGTACAGAACGTTCTTTAAGTCTGGCTCAGTCGCAACGTGAAGGTCATCTGTCCCGTTCGCTGGCAGCTTTGAAGGCGCCGCTTGTTGATGCGTTAGCTTTAGTAGAGGCTCACATCGACTTTCCTGAGGATGAGGTTGATCCTGCTGTGTTCGCGGTCATTCAAACCAGAATAACATCGGTTTCTGCCGGAATCAGCCGACTGCTCGCGACCTTTGCAACCGGAAAGGTGCTGCGTGATGGCGTTTCGGTCCTCCTACTGGGGCTTCCCAATGCCGGTAAATCCAGCTTATTGAATGCCCTGTCAGGGACTGATCGTGCGATTGTCTCTGCATTGCCTGGCACTACCCGTGATTTGATTGAAGAGACGGTATCCCTGCAGGGGTTACCGGTCAAGATCATTGACGCCGCCGGTATTCGTGCCCATCATGCAGACTGCGTCGAGCAGGAAGGTGTTCGCAGGGCGCTGGATAAGGTGTCTGAGGCTGATCTGCTACTGTTACTTGTCGATGGCACTGTTTCGCTGAGCGATGAATTGACAGATCTTGTGGCGTCACTTGCCGCACTTCCGTTTCTGCTGGTGGTGACCAAGGCGGATCTTCCCCAGTTGTTTGATCCGTCAGATATTCGTGTTCCCGTGGGGATTTGTAACGTCTCTGCCAAGAGTAGGGTAGGCATTGATCAGCTTGCCACGCAGATCTATAACCATTTTGTGCAGTCTTCGGCTTTTTCATCCGATGACGGTGCGGTAATCTCTATTGTACGTCATAGAGATGTTCTTATACGTGCCCAACAATCCCTTAATGCTTTTGCAGACAATCTGTCACTTGGACTGCCTCCAGAGCTGTTGGCTTTGGATGTCAGAACTGCCCTTGATGCGTTAGGCGAGATTACTGGCGAGACCACTACCGACGACCTCCTTGATCTGATTTTTTCTTCATTTTGTATTGGCAAGTAATGATGTTTCACGTGGAACATGGTGGCCATGATGCATAGCTATGAAACCAAATACGATGTGATTGTGGTGGGTGCCGGTCATGCCGGTTGTGAAGCTGCATTGGCTGCTGCACGAATGGGCTGCCTGACTTTGCTGTTGAATATGAGTCTTGATGGTATGGCTGTGATGTCCTGTAATCCTTCGATCGGTGGGTTGGCTAAAGGTCATCTGGTGCGGGAGATTGATGCCCTTGGTGGCGAGATGGCAAAAAATATTGACGCCACCGGGATTCAGTTCCGGGTGCTTAATACCAGAAAAGGGCCAGCCGTTCGGGCGGGTCGGGCTCAGGCTGATAAACAACTCTATCGTTTGCGGATGAAGCGGGTGCTTGAGCAGCAGAGGAACCTGCATGTTAAGCAGGGTGAGGTCACGGCTCTGCATCTTGAAGGTGAGGAGCTGCGCGGTGTGGATACCCGTAGTGGCATCCGCTTTCTTGGAAAGATGGTTGTGCTGACGACTGGCACCTTCATGCGGGGGCTGATCCATATCGGCTTGATCAATTATTCCGGTGGCAGGGCAGGGGATCTTCCTTCGCTGGGGCTTTCGGATCAACTGAAGACGTTGGGGTTTGAGGTGGGGCGACTTAAAACCGGAACGCCCGCACGCCTGGATGGAAGAACCATTGATTTTGGTAAGCTTGAGGCTCAATACAGCGATGATCCGCCGGTGCCGTTTTCCTTCAGTACGGAGCGGATCACCATGCCTCAGGTGCCCTGCTATATCGCCTACACCAATCAGCGTACCCATGAGATTATCCGCAGCGGTTTGGATCGCTCGCCACTTTATGCTGGCATAATTGAAGGGATCGGGCCGCGCTATTGTCCCTCGATTGAAGATAAGGTGGTGCGTTTTCCTGATAAAGAACGGCACCAAACTTTTATCGAGCCGGAAGGGTTGGATACCGTGGAGTATTATCCCAGCGGCATGTCCACATCATTGCCGATTGATATCCAGATCGCGTTTTATCGCTCCATGGTTGGCCTTGAGCAGGTGGAGATCATGCGGCCGGCCTATGGCATTGAGTATGATTATGTGAATCCGGTGCAACTGCATGCCACTCTTGAAACCAAACTGATTAAAAATCTGTTCCATGCTGGGCAGATTAACGGCACTTCCGGGTATGAAGAGGCGGCTGCCCAGGGTATTCTGGCAGGCATTAATGCTGCTCTGAAGGTCAAGGACAGGGAGCCGGTTATGCTGGGCAGGCATGAGTCATACATCGGGGTCATGGTGGATGATCTTGTAACGCTGGGTACAAAAGAGCCGTACCGGATGTTTACCTCGCGGGCTGAATATCGGTTGTTGCTGCGTGAAGACAATGCTGATATCAGGCTGCGGGAAATTGGACATTCTGTCGGTCTGGTTGACGAGGTAACCTATGCCGGTTTCTGTCGCAAGCGGGATCAAATTCGGGAGGAATTGGAGCGGGTCCGTGCCACACGACTAAGCCTGAGTCCCGAAGAAAAGAGCTGGTGTGAACGACATGGCTGTGCTGATCTGCAAAAAGGCGCCAGTTACGAACAACTGCTGCGCAGGCCAGAAATAGGCTATCAACAGCTGCAGGCAATTGATCATCAGGCTGGAGAACTGCCTGGTGCGGTGCGGGAGCAGGTAGAGATACAGGTGAAGTATCAAGGCTATATCGAGCGTCAGCTGGAGCAGATTGAGCGGATGCGGAAGCAGGAAGAGGCAAAAATACCGGCTGATCTGGATTATAGCGCGATTCCTGGCTTGACCTCGGAAGTACGTGAAAAACTGGAGCGGTTCAGGCCGGATACTCTGGGGCAGGCGGCCCGTATTCAGGGGATTACTCCTGCCGCAATTGCAATTGTTTCGGTGATGCTGAAAGGCAGAGGAGATCAGCAGGGTGAACCGTGAACTGCTGAACAAGGCTGCTGCGAAGCTGGATCTTGAGCTGACAGAGCAACAGTATGAGGCCTGTAGGTTGTTGTTGCAGGAGCTGCTGCGTTGGAACAAGAAGATCAATCTGACGGCTATCACCGGCAGGGATGAGATGACCATCAAGCACCTGATTGACTCATTGCATCTGGTGCCTCAGCTCAGATCTGATGACCGGATACTTGATATCGGTTCGGGAGCAGGTTTTCCTGCCCTTGTACTTGCCATTGCCAGGCCGGATTGTCTGATCACCTCAGTTGATGCAGTTGGGAAAAAGATCAGCTTTCAGAAACATATCTGCAGGCTGCTTAAACTGACAAATCTTGAGCCTCTGCATGGGCGGGTCGAGCTGCTGGCAACTGACCGTGCTGGAGAATTTAGTCTGGTGACGTCACGGGCCTTCAGTAGTCTGGCTCTTTTTGTCCAGTTGGCTGCGCCTCTGGTGTCAACTGCCGGAAGACTGATCTCGATGCGTGGCGCGGATGGTGAGAAAGAAGCTAAACAGCAGCAAGACCAAATTCAGTTAGCAGGATTTGCGCTCGAACCATCTATTATCTACCGCTTGCCACACAAAATGGGTGAACGTAGTTTGGTAACCATGCTCAAAGGCTGATAAACACAGGGCTGGCGCTGCTTGCCGCCCAAAATGGCCCACAGGGATGTTTTGGGGAGTGGTTGTTATCGTGCTATGGGTTTTTGATTGAAATTGCTTGGCGCCTGAAATTGGCGCCTTTTTGCTTGTTTTGCTGTCAGAGAGTCAATTTGTTAACAGCCCCGGCATCTGCGGTTGCAGAGCAGGGCCAACTGCAGTAGAGTGACAGGCTTGGAACAGCTATGAAGATTAGAGTCTACTACGAAGATACCGATGCTGCCGGGGTGGTCTACCACTCCAATTACCTGAACTACATGGAACGGGCCAGAACCGAGTTCCTGCGTGAGCAGGGATGCTCGGTTGCCCAACTGGCAGCCGAAGGAGCAGTCTTTCCAGTGGTGCGGATGGCGATTGACTTCAAGGCCCCGGCGAAACATGACGAGCTGTTACAGGTGACAACCGTACCTGCACGGGTGGGGGGCTCCTCCTTTACCCTGCAGCAGCAGGTGCTGCGTGATGCTGATGGCCAGTTGCTGGTACAGGCAGAGGTCACCCTGGCTTGCGTAACGCCAGGGTTGAAGGCAAAACGAATTCCGCGTGAGGTGCGGGAACTGCTGGCTAAGGGGCTGCAGTTATGATGGGGCAGCGACAGACGCCAGACCGCTCGGAAGCGCTTGAGCTTTTATTGAACGGAGATTTGCTGCAGCTTGGACGTTGGGCAGACAGCATTAGACAGAGGTTGCACCCGGATAATCAGGTCACCTTTGTGGTGGACCGTAACGTCAACTACACCAATGTCTGCGAATCGCGCTGTTCATTCTGCGCTTTTTATCGTGATGTTGATGCTTCTGATGCCTATCTGCTGGACCATGAAACCATTTATGCCAAGATAGCTGAGCTGGTGGAGCATGGCGGTACGCAACTGTTGATGCAGGGCGGACTGCATCCAGACCTTACCATTACCTACTTTGAAGAACTGTTTACCGAGATTCGGACCCGTTTTCCAACAGTACAAAATCATTCCCTTTCACCGGCTGAAATCTGCCATCTGGCAGACCGTGAGGGGATTAGTATACTGCAGGTGCTAACGCGGCTGCAGGCAGCAGGTCTGGCTTCAGTACCAGGGGGCGGTGCAGAGATCCTGGTGGATGAGGTTCGACAGGCCATCTCGCCTAAAAAGATCGGCTGGAGGCGCTGGGGCGAGGTAATGCAGGTGGCTTCGTCGCTGGGTATGACCACCACAGCAACCATGATGTTTGGCAGCACAGAGACGCCAGAACAAATTGTGGAGCATATCTTCAGGATACGGGAGATGCAGGCAGCCGGAGGATCATTTACCGCGTTCATACCATGGACGTATCAGCCTGGAAACACTGAGCTGGGCGGATCTACGGCTACTGGAGTGGAGTATCTCAAGGTGTTGGCTCTATCCAGGATTGTATTGGATAATATTCCGAATATTCAGGCCAGTTGGGTGACCCAAGGGGCAAAGCTGGCCCAGGTTGCGTTGTTCTTTGGCGCCAATGATCTAGGTGGTACCATGCTGGAGGAGAATGTGGTGGCTGCTGCTGGCTGTTGTTTCAGGATGTCGCAACAGGAGATGATTGAATTGATACAGGGAGCTGGCTTTACCGCTGCCCAGCGTAGCACCGGTTATGCCGTATTGAGGCAGTTCTGATGCCGGTACTGCGTTATACCGTGATAGAACAGAATCATCAGCTTGCGCAGCTCTGTACTGAGCTGGCCAAAGAGACTGAGCTGGCGCTGGATCTTGAAGCGGACTCAATGCATCACTACCGTGAAAAGGTCTGCCTGCTGCAGCTTTCAAACCGTAGCGGGAACTGGTTGATTGACCCCTTGCAGGTTACCGATCTTAAGCCACTGGGGGCACTACTGGCAAAGCCGGGGCTGCGTACCGTACTGCATGGTGGCGATTATGATATCCGGTCCCTGCATCGCGACTTTGGCATTGTCGTGCAGCAGATGTTTGATACCATGGTTGCCGCACAATTTACCGGCGCCACAGAGTTTGGGCTTGCCGCACTGCTGCGAGAACATTTTGGCATTGAGCTGGACAAGCGTTTTCAGAAAGCAGACTGGAGCAAGCGCCCGTTAACCACAGAAATGGCTGACTATGCTGCCCATGACACGGCCCATCTACTGGAGCTGGCAGATCAACTGCAGGCACGGCTGGAACAGCTTGGTCGCAGGGCATGGGTGGCTGAAGAATGCGCACTGCTGGTTGGCAACCGGGTAACTGAAAAGGGAAATGGGCCGCTGTTTTTAAATTGTAAAGGTGCCGGTAAGCTGAGGCCCCGTAATCTGGCAGTGCTGGAAGCATTGCTGCAGTTTAGGGACCAGCAGGCGCGGGAGGCTGACCGGCCTTCCTTCAAGGTTATGCCGGCAGAGGCATTGCTTAAAATCGCAGAACTGTTACCCACTTCAGTTCGTGATATGAACGGAATAGCCGGGCTGACGCCACGTCTTCTTGGGCGGTATGGCGAGCAGCTGCTGACAGCCGTCCGGCAGGGCCTTGGGGTGGCAGACGCAGAGTTGCCACGTTTTCCCCGAGGCAAAGGAGAGCCTAATCCCGGTATAAAGGCACGGATTGCACGGCTCAAGCAATGGCGAGAAGAGCTCAGCAGCCGAATGGAGTTAGCCTCGGGTTTACTGGCGCCTAACTGGTTATTGGAGCGGGTTGCAGAACAGCAGCCAACAACAGTTGAACAACTTGGCACCATACCTGGTATTCGCCAGTGGCAGATAGGGGTGTGGGGGACAGAGATGGTTAAGATTTTGGCAAAGGAGATCCAAACAGCATGACAGCGCCATATGTCAGTATCGTCGTACCGGTGTACAACGAAGAAAAGTCGCTGCAGCCATTGATAGATCGGCTCTATCCGGTGGCACAGGCGCTGGGTCGGCCGTTTGAGATTATCTTTACCAATGATGGTTCCCGTGACCGCTCTCTGGAGATGTTGCAGGAGTATGTGCAGCGTTATCCCGGTGTGAAAGTGGTGGAATTTAACGGTAACTTTGGCCAGCATATGGCCATTTTAGCGGCTTTTGAGCGCTCCACGGGTGAGATTGTAATCACCCTTGATGCAGATTTGCAGAATCCGCCGGAAGAGATTCCCCGCATGATCGCAGCGATTGAGTCTGGCCATGATGTGGTCGGCACCATCCGTGAAAAACGTCAAGATACGCTTTTTCGCAGGGTTGCGTCACGGATCGTCAATATCACCACCAACAAGATGACCGGGATGCAGATGAGCGACTACGGCTGCATGCTGCGGGCCTATCATCGCAACATTATCAACAACATCAACCAATGTAGCGAATCAACTACCTTTATCCCGGCCCTGGCTCAAACCTTTTCCTCCAATCCAACAGAGATCATGGTGGGCCATGCAGAGCGAACCCTGGGAGAGAGCAAGTACTCCTTTTACCGGCTGATCAGGCTCAACTTTGACCTGATGACCGGCTTTTCAGTGGTACCGCTGCAACTGTTTGCCCTGCTGGGGATCATCACCTCGTTTCTGTCAGTAGGCTTTGCCCTGTTCCTGTTCATCCGCCGTTTTATGATTGGGGCCGAGGTGGAAGGGGTCTTCACCCTGTTTGCCATCATGTTTTTCTTTATCGGCATCATCATCTTCGGGATCGGTATAGTGGGTGAATACGTGGGCAGGATCTATCAGGAAGTCCGCAAACGGCCACGCTTTGTCATCAGAAAGACCTATGGGTTCAATGAACCATGAAACTTGTCGTCTGTGCCTACCATAATGTCGGCTACCGCTGTATTCAGGAGTTATTGCGCCAAGGGGCCGAGATCAGCCTGATCTTTACCCATGAGGATTCACCTACGGAGCAGATCTGGTTCAGTTCAGTGCGTGAACTGGCAGAAATGAACAGGATTCCCTACCTGACCAGTTCCATTAATGAGCCGGAGAGCATCGAGCGGGTACGCCAGATTGCACCGGATTTCCTGTTGTCGTTCTACTACCGCAACATGATCAAGCCAGAACTGCTTGAAATACCATCTAAAGGCGCTTTAAACCTGCATGGATCCTGGTTGCCCAAGTACCGTGGCAGGGTGCCGGTCAACTGGGCGGTGATCAACGGCGAGACCGAGACCGGCGCAACCTTGCATTACATGGTTGCCAAGCCGGATGCAGGTGATATTGTTGATCAGGAAAAAGTTGGCATTGCGTTCACCGACACGGCCCACGATGTCTTTGGCAAGGTAAACGAAGCAGCCGTAACGGTGCTACGCAGGGCTTGGCCAAGATTAGTGGACGGTAGTGCAGATCGCATCCCGATGGATCTTGCAGCAGGCAGTTACTTTGGTGGCCGTAAGCCGGAAGATGGCCGGATTGACTGGTCTAAAGATGCCGTTCAGATCTATAACCTGATCCGCGGGGTGACCCATCCTTATCCCGGCGCCTTCACCGAGTTGAACGGCAAAAAAATTGTCATCTGGTCTGCCTGGCCGGTAGAAGGTAGCGCTGAACCAGGGCAGGTGGCTTCACATAACCCGTTGTGTATCGGCACCGGTAATGGCCTGCTGGAACTACGTAGACTGCAGTTTGAGGGCGAGCAGGAATCTGAAGCAACAACATGTTCATTGAGCGAATCTGATCAATTCGTATAACAATCTAGGAGACACTGATGAAAGTATTGATACTTGGCGTGAACGGCTTTATCGGCAATGCATTGACCCATCGCATCCTGACCACCACTGATTGGGAGGTCTACGGTCTGGATATGGCCTGCGACAAGCTGGAGCGGTCGTTGGGACACGAGCGGTTCCACTTCCTGGAGGGTGATATCACCATCAACAAGGAGTGGATCGAGTACCATATCAAGAAGTGCGATGCAGTGCTGCCACTGGTGGCCATTGCCACGCCGGTCACCTATGTCAAGGATCCTCTGCGGGTCTTTGAACTGGATTTTGAGGAAAACCTCAAGATTATCCGCCTGTGCGTGAAACATAAGAAGCGGGTCATCTTCCCCTCCACCTCCGAGGTCTACGGCATGAGCCCGGATGCCGAGTTTGATGAAGAAAATTCTCCACTGGTGCTGGGACCGATCGCCAAGGAGCGCTGGATCTACTCCTGCGCCAAGCAGATGCTGGATCGGGTGATCTATGCCTACGGCAACCACGAAAATTTCAAATTCACGCTGTTCCGTCCCTTTAACTGGATCGGCCCCAAGCTGGACAGTATCCACACTGCCAAGGAAGGCAGCTCACGGGTGCTGACCCAGTTCCTCTACAACATCCTGGCGGAAGAGCCGATTCTACTGGTGGATGGGGGAAATCAGCGCCGTTCTTTTACCTTTATTGAAGACGGCATCGATGCCCTGATGAAGATTATTGAGAACAAAGACGGCTGCGCCGATGGTAAGATCTTCAATATCGGCAACCCCAGAAATGACCTGTCGGTCAAAGAACTGGCCGAAAAACTGCGTGACATGGTGGCCACCTTCCCGCTCTACAAAGAAAAGGCTGATAAGTGCAAGATCGTGGAGACCTCCTCGGACAGCTTCTACGGCAAAGGCTACCAAGATATGCTGACCAGGGTGCCATCGGTGAAGCGGGCCAAGGAATGCCTGGGCTGGGAGCCAACCACCACCATTGACGATGCCCTGCGCAAGACCCTGGAGTTTTATCTGGTGGATGAGCGGGAGAAACTCTCCGAGTTTCTGTAGGGACAATTTATGAAGCTCGGTCTGCTCGGCGGCACCTTTAACCCGATCCATCTGGCCCACCTGCAGATAGCCGAAGAGGCACGCGAGGCTGCCGGTCTGGATCAGGTGCTGTTTATTCCGGCGGCGGACCCGCCTCACAAGCCGCTGGCCGGAGATGTTTCCTTTGAGCTGCGGGCAGCCATGGTGCAACTGGCCATTGCAGCTAATCCGGCCTTTAGGTTCAGTGATATTGAAGCGCGCCGGGCAGGAAAGTCCTACACGGTTGATACCTTGACCGCCCTCAGGATAGAGCGTCCGGCTGATGAACTGTATTTTATTATTGGCAGTGACTCATTTTTAGAGCTGGGACTATGGCATCGTTATGCAGCCATTTTCCCGCAGGCCTCGCTGATAGTGGTGGAGCGGCCTGAAAAAGAGATTATAGAGCCATTACAGCAGTTGCCAGAGGCAGTACGCGACCAGTTTGTGCACGAGAGCGGCAACCTGTTGCGACATAGCAGCGGCACCAGTATCTGTTTTGTGGTCGGAACCCGGCTGGATATCTCCTCCAGTCAGCTGCGCGAACGGATGGCACGACACCAATCGATCCGCTATCTTGTTCCGCCTGAAATAGCATCATTTATAACCCAGAAGGGATTGTATCAACCATGACTGAAAAAACTGCAGAAAAGCCAACCCTCAGCGCTCTTGAGCGGGCGATCCGCTGTGCTGAACTGGCCAGCGACAAGAAGGGCTACGACCTTAGGGTGTTGGATATCACCGCCATCAGCACCATTGCTGATTTTCTGGTGATCATCTCCGGTCAATCTGACAAGCAGAACCAGGCCATCTGTGACCATATCCGCAGAGAGCTGAAAAAGTTCGGCAAAGTCCAGGAGATCGAGGGCGAAACCGAAGGTAAATGGATCGTAATGGATTACAGCGATGTGCTGGTACATATCTTCCATGAAGAGCAGCGCAAGCGCTATGACCTGGATGGACTGTGGGAAAAGGCGGAGCAGGTGGAGCTGTCAGCAGCGCTGCAGGCCACTGATGTAGCCAATAAAGCCTCGTTCACCATCTGATCAACCAATACTATGAAGCTCCGTATTATCTGGCTTGGAAAGACCCGTGACCCCTGGATCAAGGAAGGGGTTGCTGAGTATAGTGGACGGATTGGCCGCTATTTGCCGCTGGCCATTGATGAGCTGAAAGATGAGAAGGACGCCACCCTTGAAGAAGGACGCCGCCGCGAAGGTGAGCGGCTGCTGAAACAGCTTTCCCCCAACGCGGTGCTGGTGGCGCTGGATGAACGGGGCCAGCAGATGGATTCCGTTACATTTTCCGATTTTATCGGTAAACACCGTGACAGCGGTACGGCTGAGCTGGTTTTTGCCATTGGCGGTTCCTATGGCTTCAGCGATGAAGTCCGTAACCGCGCTGCCAAAGTGCTGGCACTTTCCGCCATGACCTTTACCCACCAGATGGTACGCCCGTTCCTGCTTGAACAGATCTATCGGGCCTGTACTATCCTGAATAACGAGCCATACCATCACTAACCATGCCTGAAGTTATCAAACTGGAAAATATCCGCCGTATATTTGGCGAGGGTGACCACACCGTTGAGGCGTTACGGGGTGTCTCCTTTACCATTAACGTGGGGGAGTTTGTGGCGATCATGGGGGCCTCAGGCAGCGGAAAATCCACCTGCATGAACACCCTGGGTTGTCTGGATAAGCCCACCAGCGGTACCTATTGGCTGGACGGCATTGATACTGCCGGGATGACTCCGGATAGCCTTGCTGAGGTCCGTAACAAAAAACTGGGCTTTGTGTTTCAGGGCTTTAACCTGTTGCCGCGCACCACGGCCCTTGAAAATGTTGAACTGCCGCTGGTCTATGCCGGGATTCCGGCAGCAGAGCGTCACCAGCGGGCCACAGCTGCACTGGGGCGTGTCGGCCTGGGAGATCGTATTAACCACACCAGTGCCCAACTCTCCGGCGGACAGCAGCAGCGGGTAGCCATTGCCCGTGCCCTGGTCAACGAACCGGCAGTGATCCTGGCTGATGAGCCGACCGGTAACCTGGACACCACCACCACCCATGAAATCATGCAACTGTTCACTGACTTGAACCGACAGGGGATTACCATTGTGATGATCACCCATGAACCGGAAGTTGCAGAATATGCCTCCCGCAAGATTACCTTTCGCGATGGTTCAATTATTTCAGACACCGTACACCAAGACTAGACCATGCTCCAACTTGTTAATCTCTCTAAAGACTATTCCGGTCGCGTTCTGTTTGCGAACATCTTCTGGCACCTGCGTAAGGGTGAGCGGGTTGCACTGATCGGCGAAAACGGGGCTGGTAAATCCACCCTGATGAAGATCATTGCCGGGCTTGAGGAATCAAGCAACGGTGATATCCAGCTGGCCAAGGGTGCCAGGGCCGCCTACCTGCCACAGGATGGTATTGTCAGCAGTGGACGGATGCTGTTCCACGAGGCCCGCTCGGCCCTGTCAGAACTGCTGGTGCTGGAAGAAGAACTGCATCGCCTGGGACAGGAGCTGGAGCAGATGCCCCACGATGCAGCCGGGCATGATGCCCTGTTGGCACGCTATGGTGAACTGCAGGAACAGTTCCGTCACCGTGGCGGCTACACCATGGAGGCCGAGATCGGCACCGTGCTGAAAGGTCTGGGCTTCAGCCAAGAAGACTGGCACAAGGACTGTGGCGAGTTTTCCGGCGGATGGCAGATGCGGATCGCCCTGGCTCGCCTGCTGCTGCAAAAACCGGATGTGCTGCTCCTGGACGAACCGACCAACCACCTGGATATTGAGGCCCGCAACTGGCTTGAACAGTATCTCTGTTCCTATCCCGGCTCCGTCATCCTAGTCTCCCACGACCGTTTCTTTATGGATCAGGTCTGCTCCCGGATCGCCGAGGTCTGGAATCACACCATTGCCGACTACCACTGTTCCTACTCCACCTACCTGATCCAACGAGAAGAGCGGGTCTCTGCGTTACGGGAGGCCAAGCGGCTGCAGGATGAAGAGGTCCAGAAGACCGAAGATTTTATCCGCCGCTTTCGCTATCAGGCCAACAAGGCCTCACTGGTGCAGTCACGGATCAAGCAGTTGGAAAAGGTGGAACGGATTGAACTGCCACCGGAGCGCAAGAAGATCCGCTTCCAGTTTCCTGATGCTCCCAAGAGTGGCCGGATTGTGCTGGAACTGCAGGGGCTGACCCGTAGCTACGGCACCAACGTTGTCCTGAATAAGGTGGATCTCACCGTTGAAAAAGGGGAACGGGTTGCCCTGGTGGGCCACAACGGGGCCGGTAAATCAACCCTGATGGCGGTGCTGGCCGGTGGCGAGTATCAGGAGGGCAGCCTGAAGCAGGGTCATAATGTGGTGGCTGATTACTTTGCCCAGGATCAGGCCAATGTACTGGATGCCACCAGGACCGCCTATGATGAACTGTACAGCGACTGTCCCTACGAGATGGTGCCCAAGCTGCGGGATATCCTGGGGGCGTTCCTGTTTTCCGGTGATGATATCCATAAAAAGGTGGGTGTGCTGTCCGGTGGTGAACGTAACCGGTTGGCCCTGGCCAAGATGCTGCTGCGTCCCTCCAACCTGCTGCTGATGGATGAGCCCACCAACCACCTGGACCTGTTCAGCAAAGAGGTGCTGCTGGATGCCCTGAAGGGCTTTGACGGCACCGTGGTGTTTGTCTCCCACGACCGCTACTTTGTGAATGGTCTGGCAACGCGGATTGTAGAGGTCGGAGAAGGCAGGCTGATCGATTATTACGGAGATTATGAGTATTACCTGGAAAAAAAGGCTGGTGAACTGGATACACCTCCAACTTCAGGCCGCCCGGCTAAGCAAGCAGTAGAGACTACAGCAGCAATAACCGGCGTAAGTGAACTGCCTCCCCAGAACAAGGAAGACCGCCTTAAAGATCGCGAAGAACAGAAGCGCCGCAAAAAGGAAGACCAAGCTCGGGAGAAGCAGCAGCAGTCGATTGAGAAGGAGATCGCTGCGGTTGAGCAAAAGATTGCCGAGCTTGAGGCAGAGATGAATGCCCCCGGATTCTTTGATGATCCTGAGCAGGGCCTGGCTGCCGGTGAACAGCATACGGCACTGAACACCAAATTAGAGGAACTGTACGCGCAGTGGGAAAGCTGCGCCTGAGATGGCCGCTGAATTTTCCCTTGATTGCAGCGCCCTGATCCGTTTTGAGATCAAACAGGCCCGTGGTAATGAGGTCTTCTTCATTGCCAGCCTGGACGACAACGGGTGCATGATCTCTGCCGAGGCTATCGCCCGTGGCAATAAGCACGCCGTACCAGCCATCCTCTCACGCGCCTCGGCCGGGCAGATGGTTTTGCACAACCATCCCTCCGGCGAGCTGACACCCTCTGATGCTGATCTTGATCTGGCTTCCATCTGTGGCAACAACGGGATCGGTTTCGGCATCATCGATAATGACTGCCAGCGCTGCTATCTGGTGGTGGCGCCACATACCCCCCGCACCGGCGAACGGCTCAATTTTGATGAGCTGGAAAAGATCTTTGGCACTGACGGAATGCTGTCCAAACACCTGAAGGGGTATGAAAAGCGGGATGAACAGGTGCGGATGGCCTTTAGTGTTGCGGGTGCCTTTAATGACAACAGTGTGGCGTTGATTGAGGCCGGCACCGGCACTGGCAAATCACTGGCCTACCTGGTGCCGGCCCTGCTCTGGGCCATGCGTAATGATCAACGGGTGGTGATATCCACCAACACCATCAACCTGCAGGAACAGCTGATCAAGAAAGATATCCCCCTGCTGCAGCGCCATGCTGCCACGGAGTTCACCGCCTGCCTGGTCAAGGGACGTGGCAACTACCTTTGCCTGCGCAAACTGGGCGGGGTACTGGATGAACCATCCCTGTTCCCGGACAGCGCTTCAGAGGAGCTGCAGGCCATAGCTACCTGGAGCGAGACCACCCGCAGCGGCTGTCTGAGCGATCTTTCCTTCCATCCTGCCTGGGAGGTCTGGGATGACCTGCGCTGTGAGGCAGATCAGTGTGGGCGTTCCCGCTGTTCAGAGTTTAATCGCTGTTTCTTCTACAAGGTCCGCCGCGATGCTGCCTCGGCCCGGCTGCTGGTGGTGAATCATGCCCTGCTGCTGGCTGATATCGCCCTGCGCCGTGAGAGTGGCTACGATGCAGTTGCCATCCTGCCCCCCTTTACCCGCCTGATCATTGATGAGGCCCACCATCTGGAAGAGGCGGCCACCGGTGCCCTGTCAGTCAGGATTAGCCGGGCCGGGCTGATGAAGCAGCTGTCAAGGTTGGCGCCATCCGGTGGCAGGGCTGGCATCCTGAGCGTGCTGAACACCAAGATCGGCAAGGAACTGCCGGAAGAGCTGGATGCCTTGTATCAGGAACTGTCCGGTCTGATCGAGGCTGCCCTGCTGCCCCAGGTCCATGAGCTGGCAGGCGCGGTTGACCGTGAGCTGGACTGGCTTGCCCAGGCCTTGCAGGGTGAAATGCAGCAAGGAGATGATCAGCGGGGTGGTGAGCTGAAGCGCAGGATTACCACAGAGGTGCGGACAACACCGTTCTGGCATGAGCTGGAGACCCGGCTGAAGCGGCTGGGCCTCCAGCTGCAGGAACTGGCTGATGGTCTGGGGGCGCTGGACCGGGCTGCTGCCAAACTGCCGGACACGGTCATGCAGACGGTGAACGGACTGTTAACTGACGCCTTTGGCATTGGTCAGCGTCTGGTGGCGATCAGCCGTGAACTGGCTTGGTTCTGTACCGATGATCCTGAGGCCTGTTGCTGGCTGGAGGCCAAGCAGACCAGTCGGGGCAGCCAGGCCACAATCTGTGTGGCGCCCCTGGATGTGGCAGAGACCATCAAGACCGCTTTGCTTGATCCGATCCCCACCGTGGTGCTGACCTCAGCCACCCTGACCGTGGGTGGCTCATTCGGCTACCTGCGTAGAAGGACCGGCCTTGATCTGCTGGAACCGGAGCGGTTGCAGGAGCTGGCCCTGGCCTCACCTTTTGATTATGCTGAGCAGTCATTGGTGGCCATTCCCCGTGATCTGCCTGATCCAACCAGTCAGGCCTTTCGACAACCATTGGCTGATGCGGTGCTGCGGGCGGTCAGCATCTCGCAAGGAGGTGCCTTTGTGCTGTTCACCTCCTTTGACCTGCTGCGCCAGACCCATGCCGCGCTCAAATCAGCACTGGAGAATCAGGGATTAACGGTACTGCGACAGGGAGAAGGTGGCGGCAGGCACCAACTGCTTGCCCGTTTCCGCAAGGAACAGCATGCTGTGCTGTTTGGCACTGATTCCTTCTGGGAAGGGGTGGATGTCAAAGGTGATGCCCTGCGGCTTGTGGTGATTGCCCGGCTGCCGTTCCAGGTGCCCACCGAACCGATCCAGCAGGCACGGGCAGAGCGGATCACCAGTCTGGGGGGCGATCCGTTCCGGGAGATGTCAGTGCCCCAGGCGGTGCTGAAGCTGCGTCAGGGTTTTGGTCGTCTGATCCGCAGCCGCACAGACCGTGGGGCTGTGCTGATTCTGGACAGCCGGATGGTCACCAAGAATTATGGCGCGCGTTTCAGAAAGTCTTTGCCAGAGGCTGCCCAACTGATTGCACCACTGGATGAGGTGTTTAGTCGGATGGAGGAGTTTTTTCAATCATGGCACTGAATATGCTATATTCTGAATATCTTATTACAAGGAGGAAACAGCAGATGCGAATCGCAACAGCTCTGGCTCTGGCAGCACTTATGGCGGTCCCGTCACTTGGAACTGCTGAGTCCAATTTCAACGTCAATGTTAACCTGGGGGTACCGGTGCCACCTCCGCCGCCGCGGGTGGCTGTGGTTGCTCCCAGGGTGGTCTTTGATGCTCCGCCGCTCTTTCTGTCGCCGTCATCACTGGGATTCTATGTGGGGGTTGATATGCCCCATGACATGGTTCTTATTTCCGGTGTCTACTACCTCTTTCAGGGTAACCGCTGGTATCGGGCCAACCATTATAACGGTCCCTGGGCAGTAACCCGCTACGAACAACTTCCGGCGCCGGTCAGAAAATACAAGGTTGAGAAGATCCGCTACTACCGTGATCATGAATATCGAGCCTATCATGATCACCGTGATCACTATCGTGGCAAACATTTCAGGCCCGGCAGAGAAGGAAAAGAAGAGTGGCGTGATGAGAAAAATCATCGTAAAGATGAAAGACGGAATGAACGTGAAGAGTGGAAGGAACATAAAAAACATGGCCATGGACATGGCCGTGATAATGACTAGCTTTAAACAGAAACGGCCCGGTATCTACCGGGCCGTTTCGCTGATGGTGCAATCAGGTTTCAGGCAAGTTCTTTGCGGCGCTTTTTGGTAATGAAGTTAAAGCATTGGAAGTAGGTCAGGGCCACCAGCAGGAACGCATAGTAGGAAACCGACAGGAACAGTGATGCCCCGCGTCCTTTTTCCACACTGGGTGACATGAAAATAAAGACCACAAAGGCGCCCAGGGCAGAGAGCTTCCAGATATCACCAAGCAGCCGTCTGCGGCGCAACGCCACCAGTTGCTCCGGTGTAACTCCTACAAGGCTTGTCTCAACTTCAACCTCAACATCTTTGCCGGCAAGCCACCAGGCAGGATACATACAGATAAGTTGTACCGCCACCGCCATAATGAAGCTTTTGACAAACAAACCGGACATGCCGTACTTGGCAAAAGCCAGCATAAAATTGTAGGCCATAAACATCAACAGGCCCAGCAGGCCGACCTGCACCACATTATGGATGATCGTGAGACGTCTGAGGCGGGTGAAGTCGTAGGATGCCATTACATTTTCCTTACTTGCGTGTATTTAGTGGTGTCATCTGCAGCGGGTCTGGGTTATAACAGAACGCCGTTACAAATTCAACCAGGAAAGACGTGTCATACCAGATGAAACTGATTCGTCGTATATTTAATCCGGTGATTGCACTGGTCGCCATCCAGTTGGTCTGGGTGGCGGTGGTGGTGCTGTGGGTAACCTGGTTTGTGGGTCGGCATCGTCAGTTAAAAGAGTTGGCTGCCCGTTACAGTCCAGAACTGCTGGCCCGGACTGAGGGCTGGTCAACGCTGGTGCAGGGGTTGTTGCTGCTGGCAGCGATTCTGGCCGGTGTCTATACGCTGTTTATCTTTTGGCGTCGTCAGTCACGGCTCTACCAGGAACAGCGTGAGTTTATCACCCAGGTAACCCATGAGCTGAAATCGCCCCTGGCATCAATTCAGCTTCATCTTGAAACCATTCAGCTGCGTCGCCCCTCTGCAGAACGCCTTGACAGTTTTGTGAATACCATGCTGGATGATACCCATCGGCTGCACTCCCAGATCGACAACCTGTTGTTGGCCGCCCGGATTGAGCAGCGTCGTCGCCCGGCTGATCGGCGGGTGATTGATCTTTCGGCCTTTTTGCAGAAATATCTGGATGAAAACCGTGAGCGCCTGCCGCCGGGTACCCGGCTTGAGCTGCAGCTTGAACCTGATCTGAAGGCGGCGGTGGAGCCTGATGAGTTGGGCACGGTGTTGCGCAACCTGCTGGAAAATGCAGTACTCTATTCGCCCGGTGTGCCGGAGCTGGAGTTGCGGCTGAGTCGCAAAGGACGCTGGGCCGCAATTTCGGTGAAAGATCATGGTCGTGGCCTTGCCGCAGAAGAACTGCGCAAGATCTTCCGCCGGTTCTATCGGGTAGAGCAACCTGATGAGCGGATTCGCGGCACCGGATTGGGGCTGTATATTGTCCAGTCGGTGATCGAAGGCTGCGGCGGCACGGTGCAGGCAGAAAGCGCCGGTCCCGGCAGCGGTTGCACCATTACCCTGCAACTACCCCTTGTGGAGAAATAATGACCTCAGAAAATAACGTAACCTGCCAAATGTGTAGCCGCTGGGATGATGATGCTGACCTGCGGATTGTGGAGTTTGAATACAGCTATCTGGTCCTGAACCGGGATCAGTTTTTTCCCGGTTACTGTCTGCTGTTTAGCAAGCAGCATGTGACTGAGCTGTTTGACCTGGACCTTAAGACTCGTCAGGGGATGATGGAAGAGGTGACCTGCACCGCAGCAGCCCTGGCCCGGCTTTTCAAACCAAACAAGATTAACTATGAGCTGCTGGGCAATATGGTGCCCCATATCCACTGGCATCTGGTACCCCGTTTCAGCACAGAACCGCTCTGGCCCAGGCCGATCTGGGCAGAGCCCCACGCAGAGACCTGCCTTTCAAAAGAAGGTTACCGCCAGCGCTGTGAACAGATCCGCCAGGCACTGGAGAACCGATGAAAAGACCCAGCTGTACAACACTGGCAAATGGCCTGCAGGTGATTACGGTGGAATTACCCCACCTGCATAGTGCTGATGTTGCGGTCTATCTGAAGGTGGGTGGCCGTAATGATCCGGCCGGAAGAACCGGTCTGTCGCACTTTCTGGAGCATATGCTGTTTCGCGGTACTGCCGACTACGCCAGTTCGTTAGAGATTGAGGCTGCCTTCGAGTCACTGGGGGGCGGAATCAATGCTGCCACCGATGCCGACTCAACCTGTTACTATGGCAGGATTCATCCGCGTTTCGCTGCCCAGGGGCTTGAAATCCTGGCCTCCATGTTGTTGCGGCCCCGGTTGGAGGGGATTGAGCTGGAACGTCGGATTATCGGTGAAGAGGCGCTGGAGGATATCAGCCAGGACGGGGATGAGATCAGCCCTGATGTGGTGGTGGGACGGATGCTCTGGCCTGACCACCCGCTGGGGGAATCCACCGTAGGAAGTCTGGAGGATATTGCCCGGATAACGGAACAGGATCTGCGACAGCACCTTGCCACTTGGTATCGCCCCAATAATGCCGTGGTGGTGGCAGCAGGCCCTGTAGAGCATCACAAGATCGTGGAGGCTGCAGAATGCTGTCTGGGAAGCTGGCAAGGGGCAGAACTGCCGGTTGTCCAGCCGGTTGCAGCGACAGGTGCTGATGGGCCAAGCTGCTGTTTTGTCAGGGATTCAGACAGCCAGATTACCATGCAGCTGGCCTTTATGGCTTGCCACCGTGCAGCGCCGGAGCTGACCACGCTGAAGCTGCTGCGCAGGATTCTGGCTGGCGGTGGCTGCTCCCGGCTGCATCTGGCGTTACGTGAGCGGCTGGGGCTGATCTATTCGGTTGATGCCTCAATCGGCAGCTATGATGAAACCGGCTGCCTTTCGATTGATCTCTCAACCGCACCTGAAAATCTGGCAACGGTGTTAAAAGCAACCCTGGATGAGTTGCGGTTACTGGCAGCGTCCCCAGTGCCGGAAGCGGAGTTGGAGCGGGTCAGAACCGTCTATCTGGCAGATCTGGACTACAGCCGGGATTCGGTCAGTGAGATGGGGATCAGGTTTGGCTGGGGTACTCTGATGGGGGTGGCCCGCAGTATTGATGATGACCAGCAGCTGGTTGCGCAGGTTTCAGCAGCAGAGCTGCAAGAATTAGCCGCAAAACTGTTTCGGCCCGAAAACCGCTTTCTGGGGGTTATCGGGCCGATTGAGAGTATTGATCAGCAGGAGATAGAGCAGTTATTGCAACGCTAAGGCCATGTTATTGTTCTTCCAGTATCGTCACTTTAATTTTACCAATTACCCCCACCAGTGGCGCCAGGTCAGCCAGCCGGTTGCCTTCAAAAAAGGCCAGGTGGGTCGGGTCAGCCGGAACCTGATTAAAGGTGGGGTCAACTGCTACCCAGCGCCCGTCCAGCAGGCTCTCTGCCCAGCTGTGGTATAAAAAACTGGCCCCGTCCTGTGAAACCAGGCCGGAGACAAAACGGGTCGGGATGCCTGCAGCACGGGCCAGGGCGCTGTACAGTTTGGCGTGGGTCTGACAGTTGCCCTTCTTTTTGTTGAGCGCCACCACTGCGCTACCGCCATCTTCAATGCTGTCCTCAATCCAGCTGGCCGTCCAGGTTGCCAGTACCTGAACCCGTTCCTGATTGGTCTTTAAGCTGCCGGTCAACTCCTTGGCCTTGGCTGAAATCTCTGCAGAGGCAGACTCAATCCCCTCCGATGGCTGCAGGTAGGCTTCTGCTGTCTGTTTGAGTAGTGTGTCAGCTGGCTTGCGCAGGCTGCCGGTAGTAATGACCACCCTGCCCTGCTGACGCTCAACCTGCTGCCAGCCATTACTGAGCAAGGGGATCTGGTCGCCGTAGCCGGTGATGGCTACAGATAGTCCTGCAAGTTTTGCCGGGGCTTTTTTCAGGGGCGGATTGATCCGAACCAGACTGAAGTCATAGATCAGATCCTTTTTTGAAAGGGCCATGCCGCTGACAAAGGCGGCCAGCTTTTCTGGCGGCTCAGCCTTGGTAATCACCAGGCCGTCCCGCACTGATTCCAGCAGGGTGTTGCCCTGCTGATCAAGCCAGATCTCATTATCAACAAAAGGATACAGGTTGTTGCGCAGTTTAAAGGCCGCTACTCCTTCCGGTGTTTTCCCTTCACCCAGTACGGTGATCTTAACCTCTTTGATCGCCAGTTCTTCCGGGTCAAAGCTGAATACCCGCAGGGTTTTCCCCGTTGCCGTACCTTTGAAAAGCGGTACAAGGTTCAGGGTCGGGCCGGGAAACAGTTCGGACTTGGTCTTCAGGGTTTTCAGACTGCTTTTTCCATCTGCCTCCCGTCGAATCTGCAGTCCGCCAGGAATTATCTTGCCGCTCAGGCGGGATTTACTGCCGTTGATGGTCTGTTCAACCTCTACGGTTTTCAAGGCAAGGTTTGGTGCAACCTGATAGATTTCCCGTGAGCTGGATTCTTTGGTGAAGCCCATCACCTTCATTCGGACACTGCCATCGCCTTCAATCCGGTAGCCGCCTTCCGGCAGAGCAGTCGTCTGCTGGCGGTAGAAGCCAACCTGCTCATTGTCGATCAGGATGGCAAACCAGCGTTCTCCCAAGGGGGGAGCTGTAAGCTGGTACGGTGCTGCTGCAAAGACCGGCAGGGATAAAAAAACGGCGGCCAGGGCCGCCGAGAGCAGGATAAAAAAGGAACGCTTGAATCGTGACATCGCAGAGAGTCCTATAAAATAGAGTAGGTGAATCGTTTACTGCGAACAGCCGGGGTCGCTGATAATTACCCGGTTGCGACCGCGCTCTTTTGCCTGATAGAGCGCTTCATCGGCAGCCCGCAATAGCCCGTCAATATCGTCAAAGCAAGGGGATGGGAACAGGGCAACCCCCAGGCTGACGGTGACCTGTTCATTGGACAGCGAACCGGCAAAACGCATCCCCTGTACCGAAAGCCTGATCCGGTCTGCCACGTTAAAGGCCTCTTTTAAGGAGGTGTCTGGCAGTACCGCCACAAACTCCTCCCCCCCGTACCGTGCTGCAGTATCGTAGCTGCGCAGCTCTTTTTGAATATGCAGTGCCACCTTTTGCAGTACCACGTCACCCTGCAGATGGCCGTGGGTGTCGTTGACCCGTTTAAAGTGATCAATATCCAGCATCAGTAGGGCAACCTGGCCATCCTTGCGCCGTGCCCGCTGTACCTCTTTGTCCAGCGCTTCCATCAGAAAACGGCGGTTAAACAGGCCGGTCAGATGGTCGGTGTTGGACAGCTCAAGCAGCAGTTCATTGGAGCGCTTGAGGTCATCCTGCAGGTGCTTGATCTTCAGGTGTACCCGCATCCGGGCCACCAACTCTTCTGGATCAAACGGTTTGGTAATGAAGTCACAGGCCCCCTGTTCAAGCCCCTTGATCTTCAGTTCGCGGTCATCGTTACCGGTCAGGATGATCACCGGAGTGTCAGACACCTCTGGTCTGCCTTTCAGCATGCCCAGAAACTTGAAGCCGTCCATGCGGGGCATTTCAAGGTCGCAGAGGATGATATCCACCGGCGATGCCAGCAGCTTCTTGAACCCTTCCAGGCCGTCTTCAGCCTGATAGAAACGGGAAAAAAGATCGCGTGACTCCAGGGTCTTGATGATCTTTTCCCGGACAGCTTCAGAATCGTCAATGATCAGTACACTGTCAGCCATAAGACTCCCTTTTTTACAGGCGAGGTTCCTGCATCAGGCGTTTCATTTCAGCAATGGTTGCAGCATAATCATTACTACCGAATACAGCACTGCCAGCCACCAGAACATCGGCGCCGGCATGGGCGATCCGGGCTACGTTGGACGGCTTGGCACCGCCGTCTATCTCCAACTCTGCCTCACAACCCCGGCGATCCAGCATGCCACGCAGGGCCTGAATCTTGGGGATACAGGCCTCAATAAACGACTGGCCGCCAAAACCGGGGTTAACGGTCATCAACAGGACCAGATCAAGCTCTTCAAGAACATAGTCAAGTACATTCAGCGGTGTAGCCGGGTTCAGGGAGACACCGGCCTTTTTGCCCAGTCCCTTGATCTGCTGCACGACCCGGTGCAGGTGGCGGCAGGCCTCGGCATGTACCACAATGATATCAGCACCGGCCTTGGCAAAATCCTCCACATACCGTTCCGGTTCTTCAATCATCAGGTGGACATCCAGCGGCAGGCTGGTTACCTTGCGCACTGCATCCACCACCAATGGGCCGATGGTGATGTTTGGCACAAAGCGACCATCCATGACATCAATATGGATGTAGTCGGCACCGGCAGCCTCGACAGCCCGGACTTCGTCCCCAAGACGGGAAAAATCAGCAGAAAGTATGGATGGTGCTATCTTCTTCATCGGTATTCCTTGTGCGGGCTTTAAATAACCCTGCGGAGTCGTGCAGCAAAAAAACCATCGGTCCCGTGGCGGTGGGGCCAGGCACGCAGATAGCCGGAGTTGTCAAACAGATCAGCCCATTCCGGAAAGAACTGAGCGCCATTTTCTACCATAAACTCGGGATGGCGTGAAAGAAAATCCTTGATTATGGCTTCATCTTCTTCAACAGCAGTAGAACAGGTGGCATAAACCAGCACGCCGCCCGGTTTTAACCGGGAGGCTGCAGCAGCAAGTAGCTGACGTTGGCGGGCAGCACAACGGCTGATCTCGGTAGGGGTTAACCGCCACTTTGCCTCCGGGTTGCGGCGGATAACCCCCAGGCCGGAACAGGGGGCATCCAGCAGAATCCGGTCAAACTGCATCCCTTCCAGATAGTCGTTGGCAAGGGCATCACCGGCTACGGCCTGAATGTTTTTCAAGCCGAGACGTTCTGCTGATTCACAGATACGGCGGATACGGCGGGCGTTCAGGTCTGTTGCGGTAACGCAGCCCTGGTCGTTCATCAACTGAGCAAGATGGGTGGCTTTACCGCCCGGTGCAGCGCACATATCAAGTACCTGTTCACCGATTTGAGGAGCCAACAGGTGGGCTACCAACTGTGATGCCTCATCCTGCACCATAAACAGGCCTTCATCAAAACCGGGCAGGTTGGTAATCTGGCAGCGTTGCAGGATCTGGATTCCTTCAGGGGCAAACCGGCACGGTTCAGCGGTAAACTCTGCGGCGTGTAAACGTTCCAGCAGGGCGCTACGGGTGGTCTTGAGGGTGTTGACCCGCAGGGTTAACGGCGGAATCTCTGCCGAGGCCGCAGCAAGTCCGGCTGCCTCGTTTTGCGGAAACTGCTGTAACCACTGTTCAGCCAGCCAGCCCGGCACTGAATAGGCCGCAGACAGCCAGGCTGCCGGTTGCTGGGCCGGGTCGGGAAGTGTCAGAGACTCCTGCTGGCGCAGGTAGCTGCGCAGGACTCCGTTGATCAATCCCTTGGCACGGGGCAGGATTTCGTTGGTCAGCTCTACGGTGGCATGCACAGCAGCGTGGCTGGGTACGCGATCCAGATAGCGCAGTTGGTACAGTCCCAGGCGCAACAGTAACAGTACCGGTAGCTCCACCCGTTCAAGGGGTTGTTGCACCAACTGTTTCAAGTAGTGGTCAAGAGTTCCCTGACGTCGCAGTACACCGAAGACCAGTTCGGCAAACAGACCTCGATCAGGGCCCTGCAACTGGTTGTGGGATAACTCCTGATCAATCAGGTCATCGGCATGCAGGTCGCTGCCGGATAGCCGCTGCAAGGTGGTATAGGCGGCCTTGCGGGGTGAGCTGGTTGCTTGTATGGCAGGTTTTGGTTTGGACATGGGCCGCAGCATAGAACGTAACAGGCTGTATTGGCAACTATTTAACGCATTGTTGGTGCAGATTGCGGTCTGTTTAAGTGGTAGCTGTGAGGTTTCCCGGTGCCGTGCCGATAGCCCGTAACAGCTTGACATTTCACGTAGTCACGTGTTATGAGCATCCTTTCATTGACACTTGAATTCCGAAGGAGAAAAGTTATGGAACGCACCTTTGCCATCATCAAGCCGGACGCTGTTGAACGCGGCCTGTCAGGCAAGATCATCACCAAGATTGAAGAAGCCGGTTTTGCCATTGTTGGTATGAAGAAGATTCATCTTTCCCGTGCCCAGGCAGAAGGCTTTTACTATGTTCACAAAGAGCGTCCGTTCTTCAACGACCTCTGCAGCTTCATGTCCCGTTCACCGGTGATCGTGCTCTGTCTGCAAAAAGAGAATGCCATTGCTGACTGGCGTACTCTGATGGGCGCCACCAACCCAGCCAATGCGGAAGCAGGCACCATCCGTAAGGAGTTTGCAAAGAATATCGAAGAAAACTCTTCCCACGGTTCTGATGCACCTGAGACCGCAGCCTTTGAAATCCCTTATTTCTTCAACAGCTTTGAGCTGGTGGGCTAAATAAACGGAAGCGGCCCTTCACAGACGTGACAGGGCCGCTTTTCTGTGTACTGTATGCCCAATCCCCTCCAAACCGACCTCAAAAACCTGACGCTGCCTGCCCTGGAACAGTTCCTTCAGGGGCAGGGCAAAGAACGCTATCGCGCAACCCAGATTTTCAAATGGCTGTACCAGCATGATGCCAGCTCCTTTGATGAGATGACCAACGTCTCCAAGGCGCTGCGGGTTGAGCTGGCGCAGACCGCCTATATCAGCCGTCTGGAGCCTGAAACCATTGAGGTGGGCAGCGACGGCACCCGCAAGTACCTGTTTATGCTTGAAGACGGCAATGCGGTGGAATCAGTCATCATCCCTGACGAAGACCGTAACACCCTCTGTATTTCATCCCAGGCCGGCTGCGCCATGCAGTGTGCCTTTTGTCTGACCGGTACCTTCAACCTGACCCGTAATCTGACCACCGCTGAGATTGTGAATCAGATCCTGGCGGTGCGGCGTGATGTGGAGGTGCGCAATATCGTGATGATGGGGATGGGAGAGCCGCTACACAACCTGGACAATGTTATCAGTGCCTTGCAGATCATGGCAGAGGACAACGGGCTGCAGCTTTCCTCCCGGCGGGTGACGGTTTCTACCTGTGGCCTGGTACCGGAGCTGGAACGGTTGGGGCGTGAGATAACCGTCAATCTGGCCGTCTCCCTGAATGCCACCACCGATGAGTTGCGGGATCGGATCATGCCGGTCAACAAGGCCTATCCAATCGCTACGCTGCTGGCTGCCTTGAAAAACTATCCCCTGCCGGGACGACGCAAGATAACCATCGAATATGTCCTGCTGGGGGGGCTGAATGACACACCGGAGGATGCCAAACGTCTGGTACGGCTGTTGTCTGATATTCCCTGCAAAATAAACCTGATTCCGTTTAATCCCCATGAAAAGGCTGATTTCAGGCCACCCACCAGGGCGGCGCTGGACGCGTTCCACAAGTATCTGCTTGATCGGCATTTTACCGTAATCACCCGAGACAGCCGTGGCAGTGATATTTCGGCTGCCTGCGGTCAACTGAAGGGAAAGCTGGATTGTCAGCCAGCTCTGGAGTCTTCCGATGACTGATCCTGAGTGCAAGCATCCTTTTAGTTGGGAGCTGCTGGGAAATCTTGAGGTTGGCCGCCCAAGCCTGGGGCCATTGATGCGGGTTGAGACCTACCGTCTGATGCAGTTTACCCTGCGGGAGGTGCTGGAACGGCACTACGGCGCAACAGTTACGGATGGCCTGCTGTATGAGGCCGGTTATCTGGCAGGCAAGCATTTTTATACGCAGCTGATCGGGCCGGTGGCTGACTTGCATATTTTTTCCAAGCGGCTTGGTCAGGCGTTGCGCGACCTGGGGATCGGGATTCTGGCCATTGAAGAGGCTGACCTGATTAATGGACAGTTTGTGGTAACAGTATCAGAAGATCTGGATTGTTCAGGCCTTCCGGTGTTGGATAATGCGATCTGTACCTATGATGAAGGGTTTATCGCGGCCCTGCTGGAGAGCTATAACGGGCGTCCTTTTGTAGTGCGCGAGGTGGACTGCTGGGCCAATGGCGCCCGCACCTGCCGGTTTGTGGCAACCGCTTGCGAGGTGTAACATGCATCCTGAACCCTGCTCCCTCTATCAAGGTCTGGTTGAAAACTGCCCGGATGTAATCTGGCAGACTGACCGTGAGCTCTGTTTCAGTTACATTAATCATGCTGTTACAGCGCAATTCGGTTACAGTCCAGAAGAGCTGTTGGGCCGGGCGTTACCGGAACTGCTTTCTCCGGCTTCCCGCGATTTTGTGCTGGGCCGCCTGACTGCCAGAGTGGCTGATGAGCAGACAGGGAAAAAAGCCGGCCATCGGCTGCTGGAGATCCTGATACTCAATAAGGCCGGTAACCTTGTCCCTGCCGAGGTGTCGGTTGCTGCCATCCGTGATGAGGCAGGAGATCTGGTCGGTTTTCAAGGGGTGACCCGCAACGTCTCTGATCGAGTGCGGATTGATGAACGGATGCGGCTTTCCGAGCGTAATTACCGGGAATTGGTGGAACGCTCCAGCAGCTTTATTTTACGCTGGAGCAGTGACGGCATTATTACCTTTGCCAATTCCCACGTCTGTGAATTTTTTGGTTTTTTGCCGGAAGAACTGGTGGGGCGGCATCTGGTGGGTACCATTGTGCCGGAGATCGAGAGTACCGGACAGAGCCTGCGGCAGTTAATTGCAGAAATTGGTGCCAATCCTGAGCAGTTCCGCACATCTGAACATGAAACCATCTGCTGGGATGGCAGCAGGATCTGGGTGGCCTGGAATAATTCGCCTGCCTATGATGAAAAGGGTCAGCCGGAGATACTCAGTGTGGGCCATGATGTCTCGGAGCGGCGTCAACGGGAGAAACAGCTGGCCTATCTGACGGTGCATGACCCGATGACCGGCCTCTATAACCGGGCCTACTTTGATACGGAATTTGAGCGGCTTTCCCGTGGCAGGCGTTTTCCGGTTAGTGTGGTAATCGCCTCCCTTGATAACCTGCAGCTGACTAATGATGAAGAGGGACGGGAACGGGGTGACCTGATCCTGATGAAGGCTGCCCGCTTGCTGAAGGAGGGGTTCCGGGCCGAAGATCTGGTTTCCCGTACCGGTGGTGACGGTTTTGCTATTTTGTTGCCGGGACTGGATGAACAGCAGACCGCTATCGGGCTGATCCGTTTTAGGGCGGCAGTAGCCCGTGCTTCGGAACATGATCCCGCAGTCTTTTTCTGCATGGGTGCCAGCACGGCCCACATCGGTAGCGAGCTGTTGCGGGCGCAACGTGAGGCCTCGGCAGCCATGGTGGCAGAAAAAATGCTGCGGAAGAAACAGCGTGAACAGCAGGAAAAAGATCAGGAAGAAGGGACCCCGGAATGATTGGCGTAATTGGCGGCAGCGGACTGTATGAGATGGAAGGACTGGAGCAGGTTGAGGAAGTTGTCCTTGAGACCCCCTTTGGCGCACCTTCGGATGCGTATATAACCGGCGTGCTGAACGGTGTAAAGATGGCCTTCCTGCCCCGCCACGGTCGCGGGCATCGTTTGCTTCCGTCAGAGGTTAACTATCGTGCCAATATCTATGGCATGAAGCAGCTGGGGGTACAGCGGATTATCTCCGTCTCTGCAGTGGGCAGCCTGAAGGAGGAGATTGCACCGGGGCATATTGTGATCCCGGAGCAGTTTATTGATCGTACCAAAGGGGTTAGAGAGGCTACCTTTTTCGGGAGCGGGATTGTGGCTCATGTTGGTTTTGCCGATCCTACCTGTTCCTGCCTGTCAGATAAACTGTATCGGGCTGCGCAGAAAGCTGGCGCTACCACCCACAAGGGGGGTACCTACATCTGCATGGAAGGACCGGCTTTCTCCACCCGTGCCGAATCAAACCTCTATCGCAGTATGGGGGGGGATATCATCGGTATGACCAACCTGACCGAGGCCAAGCTGGCCCGTGAGGCTGAGATCTGCTACGGTGTTATCGCACTTTCAACTGACTACGATTGCTGGCATGAGACCCACGAAGATGTCACGGTGGAGGCGATCCTGGAGATCATGCACAAGAATGTGGTCATGTCCAAGGCGATCATCCGGCAGCTCATGCACGACACCACGCTCCTTGAGCATACCTGTAGCTGTGGCAGTGCTTTGGCCTGCGCCATTATTACTGATCGTTCCGTGATTCCGGCGACCACCGTTGCCAAGCTTGGGCCGATTGTATCCAAATATTTGAAGCAGGGAGAATAACGACTATGGGTATTGTTGTTGTCGGTACAGTTGCCTTTGATACGGTAGAGACCCCTTTTGGCAAGGGAGAAAATGTTCTGGGCGGCTCTGCCACCTATTTTTCCACCTCAGCCAGCTTTTTCAGCGATGTCTCGCTGGTGGCAGTGGTGGGTGAGGACTTCCCTGAAGATCATGTCAACTTTCTCAAGTCGCGGGAGATTGACCTGCAGGGGTTGCAGCGGATTCCGGGCAAGACCTTTCACTGGTCCGGTAAGTATGGCTATGACCTGAATGAGGCCCAGACCCTTGATACCCAGTTGAATGTACTGCTGGATTTCAAACCGGAACTGCCTGCAGCCTACCGTAGTACCGATGTCCTCTTCCTGGCTAATATTGATCCTGAACTGCAACTGCAGGTGCTGGATCAGGTGGATAAACCCCGTCTGACCGCCTGCGACAGCATGAACTTCTGGATCTCCTCCAAGCCGGAGGCACTGAAAGAGGTCATGCGGCGGGTGGATATTGTGGTTATCAACGAGGGGGAGGCCCGCATGTTGACCGGTGAGGCTAACCTGGTCAAGGCAGCCCGTCAGATGATTAACCAGGGTTGCAAGCGTCTGGTGGTAAAGCGGGGCGAGTATGGCGTGCTGATGTTCACTGCTGATACTGTTTTTGCCGCACCGGCCTGGCCCCTGGAAGAGGTCTTTGATCCCACCGGTGCCGGTGATACCTTTGCCGGTGGCTTTATGGGCTATCTTGCCAATACCGGCGACCTGTCTGAAGAAGGGATCCGTCAGGCCCTGGTCTTTGGCTCGGTGATGGCCTCCTTCAACGTGGAAGATTTCAGTCTGAACCGGATGAAGCGTTTGACCTATCCAGAGATTGAGGCCCGCTACCGCAGCTTCAAGGGACTGACCAGTTTCCGTGATCTGGGGTTTAATTGACAAGCATACCGATGTCTGGTAGTTTTTACAGCATGTTACATGTTTTTAGCCAACATGAAGGAGTCCCCATGCGTTATGGAACCCTGCTGACAGCTCTGGTGGTTGTATCCGCACTAACCGGGTGTGTTGCCACTTCGTCAAGCGGGCGTCCCGCCTCGTATCATTACCAGATGGGGGTTTCATACCTTGAGGAGCGAAACTACACCGCTGCCCTGACAGACCTGAGCGAAGCGGAAAAGATGGATCCCAATAATGCAGAACTTCAGTATAATCTGGGACGGGCACTGACCGGCAAGCGGCGGCTTGATCTGGCTGAACAGCGTTTTTTACGGGCCTTGGCCCTGCGCCCCAATTATTCGGAAGCCCGTAATGATTTAGGGGTACTCTATCTTGAAACCAGCCGCTGGGACAATGCCATCCAGCAGTTTCGGGCAGTTAAGGACGACCTTTTTTATCCCCGCCACGACCACGCCTTGATTAACCTTGCTCTGGCCTACCTTGGCAAAGGCGATCACAGCTCTGCCATGGAAGAACTGCAGATTGTCCGGGCATCGGATCCTCGTAGTCCGGTTGTGAAGGTTTCAGTCGGGCGGGTACTGTTTGCCCAAGGCAAGACACAGCAGGCGGTGGATGAGTATCGTCGGGCAATTGAAATTGCACCCGATTACAGCCAGGCCTATTTTCATCTTGGGTTGGCATTGATGAAACAAAGCAAGTTGTCTGCAGCGAGGGATGCCTTTAAAGAGGTGGTAAGGATTGCTCCTGATTCTGGAGTTGGTCACAGTGCTATGGGTTACATTGACCTGCTCAGGTAGGAGCCTACTGTGGAACATGATCAGCAGGCCACTATTGATGAGCCTGAACAGCATACCGTTGGTTCTATTCTCTGTTGTTGCCGTACATTCAGCAATATTTCGCTGGAAGAGGCGGCAGAAGCGACCAAAATCGGCAAAACCTATCTGCGTGCCCTGGAGGAAGACCGTTTTGGGGATCTTCCCAGTCCAGCGTATCTTAAAGGCTTCCTGAGAACCTACGCAAGCTACTTAGGTCTGCAATCAGAAGAGCTGATCCAGCTGGCTGGTCAGCAGGAGGCAGCCCTTTCCAGTGAGCCGGTGAAAACTGAGCAGGCTCGTCAGGCAGCAATTGGCTTTAGCTTTAACTGGCAGCGCCTGCTGCTGCCAGCCGTGCTATTGGTGGCGTTGATTGTTTCTTCCCTTTTTACGGTATCCCCTCCACCAAAACGCATCCTGCCTCCCCCGCCTCAGGCTCAGCCGGTGCCAACGGTTGCCGTTCAGCCGATGCTTTCCAGCGTTCGGGGAGTGCCCGCAGTTAACCCTGAACCGCAAGAACCTGTTGTTGAAAAACCAGCAGAGCCGCTAGTTCCTCCTAAAAAGCCGCTTGATGGTTTTATGGTCAGGATGAAGGTTAACCGGAACAGCTCATTGTCGGTGACTATTGATGATGCTGCATCCCAGGGGTACGACTTGACCAGTGGTGATCTGATTGAGTGGAAGGCTGCCCGTACCATCGCCCTGGACCTGACAGACGCTGCCAGCGTCGAGATTGAACTGAACGGTACCCCGCTGAAGCTGCAGGCGTCACCCGGCAAAGCGGCCTACATCGTTCTTGATGCACATGGCATCAAACAGTAGCCGGGGCTGGCAACGATGACCGCTGTTTACAGCATTCTGTCTAAAGGTTAATCAGCTCGCCTTGACAGACCGGGACGCCGTGCTAGACTTACTTCAGGCAGGTATTCTTCTGGCTGGGGTAAGATGTGGCAGAATCGCTCAAAAGAATTCTGGTGGTTGATGACGAGGAAAACACTCGTATCGCCCTGACGCGTCTTTTGAGCCGTGAAGGGTACGAGGTCAATACCGCTGCAAACGGCCTGGAGGCATTGAGTTGTTTGCGAGACAGACCGGCTGAACTGATTATTACCGACCTGAATATGCCAGAGATGAACGGACTTGCGTTTTTGCGTGAGTTGAACCGGGAGTATCCTGCCAGCAATGTGATTATGATTACCGCTTTTGGTGAGGTTGAGTCCTACCTTGAGGCACTGAACCTGGGCGCTTTTGAGTATCTTAACAAGCCACTCAGGCTGGAAGAGCTGCGAAAGGTGATGGGGAAGATGTTTCCGCCGCCTGCAACGTGAGAGGAGAATCACTGATGAAACGTTTTGAAAAAATACTGCTGGCAGTTGATTTTTCCGACTACTCTGAAGTCGCCTGCGAATACGCCCTGACGCTGGCTAAAAGTTTTAACTCATCGTTGCAGGTACTCCATGTCATCAATGAACCGGTAGATTTGCGTGGTTTTTATGTCCCCCATATCTCCTTTGAGCAGCTTGAGCAAGAGATCGAAACCGGTGCCGTTAAGATGCTGGAAACTTTTTGCAATGAAAATCTGAAAGGGTTCACCGCCTTTACCACAGCGGTGGTTACCGGTGTCCCCTACGAAGAGATAATACGGGTTGCGGCTGAGCAGGAGAGTTCGTTGATCATTATCGGCACCCACGGCCGCACCGGCCTTGACCACCTGATCTTTGGCAGCACTGCCGAACGGGTGGTACGTAGCGCTCCCTGTCCGGTCATGACGATCAGGCTTCCTGTTACACCGTAACATCGGCTATTGCCCCATGGCTCCAAGCGCCCACACCGTTCCGGCAACCATTCTGGTTGTCGATGACGATACAGCAATTCAAAATCTGCTTAGCATAATTCTGCAGCGTCGTGGCTATCGTGTGCTGATGTCCGGCACTGCTGCCGATGGTTTGGCTCAGCTGGCGGAGCATCAGGTAGAGCTGATCTTGATGGATTACCAGCTGCCTGACCGGGATGGCCTTTCTGCCCTGCTGGAGATTAAGGCTCAGTATCCCTCCTGCTATGTTATTATGGTAACCGGTCGGGGCAATGAAGAGCTGGCGGTAGAATTGATGAAGGCCGGAGCCTCGGAATACCTGCTGAAGCCATTTGATACCCGTGTCCTGGCAGACCGTATTGAGGCCGTGCTCAAGTTGCGGGAGATTGAGCTGGCCAACCAGGCTCTGCAGGCAGAGCGAGAACATCTGCTGCTTGAGATTGAAACCTGGAACCGTGAACTGCAGACCAGGGTGCAGGAGCGGACCGAGGCGCTGCACCGGGCTCAGAGTGAGATAGCACAGACCGAGAAGCTGGCAGCACTGGGCTATCTGGCTGCCGGTATGGCCCATGAAATCCGCAATCCGCTCAACTCCATCTCGCTCTTTACCCAGCTACTCGGGCAGGGGGTAGAGGAGGCGGAAACCGGTGACTACCTTGGCAAGATCCTGAAAGAGGTGGACCGGATTGATGGGATCATCCGTAAGCTGGTGGATGCTGCCAACCGCAGTCGGCTGGTGGTGGATGATATCCGGCTGGATCAGGTCGTGCAGGATGCCCTGGAGATCTTTTCGCCACAGATTGAGGCACGCAGGATTCAGGTCAGTTTCAACTGCCCTGAGGCGGTCCCCCCGATTAAGGCTGATCGGACCGAGCTGGAACAGATCTTTACCAACCTGTTGATGAATGCCGTTGAAGAGTTGCCACAAGGTGGCCAGCTATCAATTCGGATCACCAGCCCGAAAGGGCTGATCGAGATTCGTGTCGCAGATAATGGCAGCGGGATCGCCCCTGATCACCTGGAGGCCATCTTTAAGCCGTTTTTCTCAACCAAAAGCCGTGGTACCGGTATCGGGTTGCCGGTGGCACGGCGTATAGCCCGTTTGTACCATGGTAATGTCACGGTTGAACAGACATCAAAGGCAGGTACCACGTTTCTGGTAACCATTCCACGTGAACAGGAAAAACGAGTTCACTGAGGACTCATGACAGCTATAGCCGCTAATATTCTTATAATTGATGATGATCCTTTTTTTCAGCGGATCCTTTCGGATGCCTTCAGGGAAAACGGATTCACGGTCTTCGTTGCCAGTGATGGTATTGAAGGGGTAAAGCTCTATCTTGAAAAGTTTCCTGACGTGGTTATTTCCGATCTGGTCATGCCCCGCATGGGCGGGGTCAGCACCTGTATGGAGATCAACCGGGTGGCAGGTGAGCGGCAGCCGATCATCATCCTGCTGACCTCCATGTTTCAGGAAGGCCCCCACGAACATGAAACACCGGAAATGGGCGCACGTTTCCATATCCCCAAATCCACTGCGCCACTGGATATCGTGATTCTGGTTGAACAACTGATCGAACGCGCCAAACTCCAGTCAGATCCCCATTGACACCATGCCTTTTCTGCTCCGTAACCTTACCCTGCAGCCAGGCGAGGATGAAGGACGTCTGGCTGTCCTGACGGCCCGCTGTTTCGGGCTTGATCCCACAGCCTTGCTACAGTTCCGTATTCTGCGTAAAGGGGTTGATGCCCGCAAGAAGCCAAGGGTTCTGCTGGTCTACACCGTTAGCTTCAATGTGGCCGATGAGGCTGGTTTCTGGAAACGTCACCATGCTACGCCCAACCTTGAGCAACTTCCTGTTGAGACCCCTCAAATTTTTACCAGACGCAGCAGCGCTGATCCAATTGTTATTGTCGGCATGGGACCAGCCGGACTGTTCTGTGCCCTGCGGTTGGCAGCCTACGGCATCCCTGCAACTATCCTTGAACGGGGTAAACCGGTTGAAGAGAGGGTTAAAGACGTGGCCCGCTTCTGGCGGGATGGTCAACTTGGTACAGAAAGCAATGTCCAGTTTGGTGAAGGTGGTGCCGGTACCTTTTCAGACGGTAAGCTGACCTGCCGCCTGCGTGATCCCAATACCGGCTGGGTGCTGGATCAACTGATCCGCTTTGGCGCACCGCCGGAGATTCGCTACCAGGCCAAGCCTCATGTGGGTACTGACCGGCTGCGTAGCGTGGTTGCGGCCCTGCGGGCAGGTTTGCTGGAAAACGGCGCTGACCTCCGTTTTTCAACCTGCCTGACTGATCTTGTCAGTAGCGATGGCCAGCTCAGCGCAGTACGCAGCAATCACCACGATGAATTCGCCTGTAGGCACCTGGTACTGGCCATCGGGCACAGCGCCAGAGATACCTACGCCATGCTGTCCCGCAAGAATCTGCTGATGGAGTCCAAGCCGTTTGCCATTGGCCTGCGGGTGGAACATCCCCAGGGGGTGATTGACCGGATCCAGTATGGCAAGCCCCACCCAGCCCTGCCCAAGGCTGATTATGCCCTGACCTACAATAATGATCAGACCAAACGCAGCTGCTACTCCTTCTGCATGTGTCCAGGCGGGCTGGTGGTTGCCAGCTCTTCCGAGGCAGAGATGGTGGTGGTCAATGGCATGAGTAATCTGGGGCGGGATTCCGGCTTTGCCAACAGCGCGTTAGTGGTCAATGTCAGGCCGGAGGATTTTGACGGCAGCGATCCGCTGGCCGGGGTTCGTTTTCAGCAACAGTGGGAGCGTACGGCCTTTACAGCCGGTGGCAGCAACTACTATGCCCCTGCCCAGAACCTGCTGGCTTTTGTCGGCCTGGGCGCTGGCGGCTACCAGTCAAGCTACCGTCCCGGCACGACCGAGGCTGATCTGGCAACCCTGCTGCCAGAGTATGTGACGACGGCCCTGCGTGAAGGAATTGTCTCATTTGATCGGAAGATGAAAGGGTTTGTAACGCGGGAGGCAACCTTAACCGGGGTTGAGACCCGTACCTCGGCCCCGTTGAGGATTCTGCGGAATGATGACTGCCAGTCCCCCACGCTGCAGGGACTGTATCCCTGCGGCGAAGGGGCCGGTTATGCGGGGGGTATTATGTCAGCAGCCCTGGATGGGGTGCGGGTGGCAGATAAGATTGCGGGGCAATTCACTACAGAATCACCTGCGGGAGAATAAGCCCATAACCCCTGAGACCCCCTCATCCCAGGCTGCCAACTGCTTTTCCCCTATCTGCCGGAACTCAGGATGATCCTCCATGTAGATCGCCAGCATCCTCCGTGTGTCGGTCACCGCCTCAGCCATCTGCTCCATGATCTGCCCAGCCCTTGCGGCTGGAATGGTCAGGTGCGCCACGGCAAACTGCTCCAACATCTTGCGCGGCCACCACTTTTTGCTCCCGGCCAGGCTCAGCGCCGGAAGATCCTTTGGTATATAGGCGGTTGTAGTTACCAGGTCATAGACCGGGGCCAGCCAGACAGGAGAGCCGGGGACATCGTAGAGCACCCCGAAGTTCTTCAGGTGTGCGTCACCATTACGGACCATGACAGACAGCACCAGAGTGCTAAAAAACTGCTCCCGCGCTGCCTGCAAAAACTCTCCAGAGACAAAATCCTTTATGCTGCGGGCAACCCGTTCATAGGTGCTGGCGTATTTCTGTGCTGTCCCAACCGCCTGCAGGGTGCAGATATCTTCAAAACCTTGCACAGTACCGTCTGTCTTCAGATCGAAGCGTTTCATCACGAACAGTCCGCCGTTTTCGGATAGATGAAACTCCGGAACTGGAAGCCCTGCCCGTTGCGCCGCAGTCATACAAAAGAACTCATTGGCTGCCAGTTGAGGATATTCAGCCCCCCATGATTTTACAATGTAGCCACCCATCGTTGCTGTTCCGCGCTCCATTGCCTCAAGCATAACCTTGGGCTGTACTCCCGAAACACCCGAACGGAGAGCATAGCGATTGATCAGGTCGTGAAACAGTTCTTCAGTATCAGGATAGGTCAGTAGCTCATCAAGAGATTCGCGGGTTTCCACTATCCCTGGGGCCGGGTCAGCTGGCAGAGAAAAACGATTGCGACCGATCTGATTGCCACCCGTCACCCGCAGCAGAGTAAGGTCATCCTCGCCTGCCAGTTTTGAGATTGCCCGCCGAATAGCATCCAACAGCGCACCCTCCGGTATGTTCATCTGGAAGACTGGATGGAGGTTGTGGCTCGTCCAGCTCTCCAGTCGTACCGGCATTGTCAGTGAGACCTGCGAGGCCGGGACCACGGCAGAAGGGGCGTAGGTAAAAACGTACTGGCGCTGATCCGTGGAGCGATCCAGAAGGCCGGCACGGCAATCAGCAGCCCAGACAGCAAGCATGCTTGGTGATGGTTCCGTCATCAATTGCCCCTGTCCGCCTCCCGGAGTTCATCCAATGTAGGCGGTGCCCCTGCCGGACGGACCCGCAGTTCCATCCCCAGGTATTCAAGCAGCCGCATCAGCTTGCGGACACCAATCTCCTGAACGATTCCTGCCTCGATCTGGCCGATGGTGGTGCGGCTCATCCCGAGGGCCTTTGCTAGTTGCGCCTGAGTGATCTTGCGATGCTTGCGCTCTGTCTTTATTTTGTTGCCTATTTTGAATAGCATGATTGCATTATATGCAAGTCATTTATGTGGTTCAAGCATAAAATGAACTGCATATAATGCAATTGTGGGGCGTAATTGGTGAGTAGTGGAAAGTACTGAAGAACAGCTGTATCTACGGTTGTTCCTCTTTGCTTTTGCTGCGCCGGATCATCGTGTAAATCCCGCCAAAGATCAGTAGCAAGGGCCACCATTTGTGGAAGAGCGGGCCGAGGGGCGGTAACATATCATGATTGGAGAGCAGGAACAGAACCCCCAACGCCACCAGCAGAAGTCCTGAAAATATAGATTTTGTAGGCATGTTTTTTCTCCTTTATTCTCTGACCTGCCCATCTCCATAGACGATAAACTTGGTGGTGGTCAGATCTTCCAGCCCCATCGGGCCAAAGGAATGCAGTTTGGTGGTGGAGATGCCGATCTCGGCCCCCAGGCCCAACTGCCCACCGTCATTAAAGCGGGTGGAGGCGTTGACCAACACGCAGGATGAGTTGACCTCGCGGATAAAGCGCTGGGCATTGGCGTAATCACTGGTCACAATCACCTCACTGTGCAGCGAGCCATACTGGTTGATATGGTCAATGGCAGCATCCATATCATCCACCACCCGACAGGCCAGGATCAGCTCAAGATACTCGGCAGCCCAATCCTCCTCAGTGGCAACCTTCGCCTGGGGTGCGTACTTCCGAAACTCCTCATCACCACGCAGTTCTACCTGCAGCTCACTAAGGGTCCTGGCAAAGGCCGGGATAAAGGTTGCCGCCACATTTTTGTGGATTAATAGGGTCTCCAAGGCGTTACAGACACCGGGGCGCTGGGTTTTGGCGTTGATGATGATCCGGGTGGCCATCTCAAAATCAGCTGAGGCATCCACAAACAGGTGGCAGACCCCTTTGTAATGTTTAATCACCGGGATGCGGGAGTTCTCCACCACAAAACGGATTAGGCTCTCGCCGCCACGGGGGATGATCAGGTCAATCAGCTCCTCCTGCTTCAGCATCTCCAGTACCCCTTCACGCTCAGTGAACGGGATCAGGGACAGGGCAGCCTCAGGGATGCCCTGTTCTTTCATCACCCCCTGCAGAATGACAGCTATGGCCAGGTTGGAGTGGATCGCCTCGGAGCCGCCCCGCAGTACCACGGCATTACCGGACTTGAGGCAGAGCGCCGCAGCATCGGCAGTTACGTTGGGGCGGGATTCATAGACAATCCCGATCACCCCCAGCGGAATCCTCATCTTGCCCACCATAATACCGTTGGGCCGTTTCGACATCTTGGTGATCTCGCCCACCGGGTCTGGCAGGGCAGCTACCTCTCGCAGGGCATCAGCCATCCCCTTGATCCGCTTGGTATCCAGCATCAGCCGGTCCAGCATCGCATCCGAAAGCCCTTTGTCTTTACCCGCTGCCAGGTCTTTGGCATTTTCGGTAATCAGGTCGGTAGTTCCGGCCTCAAGGGCATCAGCCATCTTCAGCAGCATCTCATTCTTGACGGTGGTGGACAGCCGTGCCAGGGCGATGGAGGCCTGACGGGCGTTTTTGGCAATGGTTGCAACCTGTTCTGCAATGGTCATGGGGTGTTCTCCTTGATAACATGTTCTTCAGCCAACTCACCCAGAATTCGTTCAAAGACATCTCGAATTCCTTCCGTGGTTGCTTCGTAATCTTTTAGCAGGGCCTCACCCGGATGCCGCAGGTGGGGGTCATAGGACAGGCGGCGGGCCAGTTTGTCCAGGTAACGTTGGTCCCCGGCAAGGTCGTTGATGGAGTGGTCATGCAGCAGGCGCAACCGGTTTTCCAGCTTGCGCAGGAATTTGTAGCCGGAGACCAAGGTGTCTGCCTGCTGTGCAGTGATGATGCCCAGGATCTGGACCTCTTTCAACGCCACTACGGTATTCTGGGTGCGCAGTTCAGGGTAGCGCTGGCCGTAGCGCAGTTGCAGGTACTGGGCAATGAACTCCACATCAACCATGCCGCCACGACCGGTTTTGATGTTATAGGAACCAGCAGTCTCTTTGGCGATCTCGTTTTCCATCCGCATCCGCAGGCGGTGGATCTCCTCACGTCCTTCATCTCCCAGCGACGCGCCGTAGACGGTCTGCCGGATAACGGCATCAATGCTGCTGCGCAGGGTCGGTTCCCCAAGTACTACCCGGGCCTTTGCCATGGCCTGACGTTCCCAGATCTGGGCTTCAGTGCGATGGTAGGTAAGGAATGATTCCAGCGAAGTGACCAGCGGCCCGGCATTGCCGGAGGGGCGAAGACGGGTGTCCAGTTTGTAGACATAGCCTTCACGGGTGGCGGTGGAGAGGATCGAGATCAGCTTCTGGGCCAGCTTGGCAAAGTATTCGTGATTGCTGATCTGCTTTTCGCCGTCAGTGGTCCCCTGGTGGTCGTAAATGAAGATGATATCCAGGTCTGAGTGATAATTAAGCTCTTCACCACCCAGTTTGCCCATGCCGACGATCGCCAGGCTTGCGCTGTGGAACTGCCCATTATCCTGATAACGTGGTCGCCCGAAGCGAGCCAGTTCTGTGGTGGCCAGCCGGTAGGCCTCTTCAAGGCAGACTTCGGCCAGGCAGGAGAGCTGAGAGGCGATCGCACCCTGCCCCAGATGCCCGTGAATATCGTTCAGACCGATCCTCAGGAACTCTTCATTGCGGTAGCGCCGCAGGACATCCAGCCGTTCCTCAAAATCCTCTGCCTGGAGCAGCAGGCCTGCAAGTTCCTCGTCCATTACCTCCCGTGGTTTGACCATGGAGGCGTAGGTGTGTGCAACCATTGATTCCAGCAGTTCCGGGTGGCTGATCAAGATTTTGGACAGGAAGGCAGAGGTGCCGAACAGGGTGGCCAGCAGCCGCAGGGCATCATGGTTTTCCGCCAGCAGGGCATAGCAGGATGATCTGCCGCTGATGACCGACAGGAAACGTTCGGCATGGGCCAGGGCCATATCCGGGTCAGGTGCATCAAGTAGTGCCTGCAGGAATGGCGGGGCGATCTGGGCGTGGATACGGCGGTTGCGTTCGGTGACGTTGCCCTTGATCGGGCCACTGCGCAACAGGGCCAGGTTGTCAAAAGCCCGGTCTACATCCTCAAGCCGCCGTTCTGCCAGCATATCCTTGACCATATCCGGCTCTGCCTTGGTATCCAACAGGTAGAGGATCTCCGGCTTGGTTTGCTGCTGTTGCAGCTGTTCGTCCCGGCTGTGGAACAGGCTGCCAAAGATGGCGGCAACCCGTTGGCGATGCTGTTCAAGGGTCTCTTTGAAACGCTGCAGGCCATTATCCCGCAGGAAACCGCTGCGGCGGGCCAGTGCAAGGAGCTCATCTTCCTTGGTTGGCAGGCTGTGGGTCTGACGTTCCTGTACCACTTGAATACGGTGCTCAACCGTACGCAGAAAACGGTAGGCATCACTCAACTGTTGGCGGTCATCGTCGCTGATCAGCTTTGCTTCTGCCAATAGTTCCAATGCAATCAGGGAGTTGCGCTCACGCAGTCGGGGCATCTTGCCAGCATAGACCAGTTGCAGGGCCTGGATAAAGAACTCAATCTCTCGGATACCGCCCCTGCCCAGCTTCAGGTTGATCTCCCCTTCACGGTTACGGGTCAGGGAGGCATCAATCCGCTGCTTCATCAGCTTCATATCTTCGATCAGGGTATAGTCGAGGTATTTGCGGTAGACAAAGGGGATCAGGGTCTGCAGCAGCTGTTCACCAAGTTCCCGCGACCCAGCCACCGGGCGGGCCTTGAGCATGGCGGTCCGTTCCCAGGACTGTCCCCAGGATTCGTAGTAGATCTCGGCAGAGCGTAGCGACACGGCCATGTCGCCTGATTTGCCTTCAGGTCGCAGCCCCACATCCACCCGGAAGACAAAGCCATCTTCTGTGACCTGATTCATTGCCTTGGTGACCTGTTCCGCCAGTTTGTTAAAGAAGGCATGCAGGGAGATCACTCCCTTGCGACCGCCACGACCATCGTCAATACCGGCGGTCTCACCATTATCGGTCTCGTAAAAGAAGATAATGTCGATATCAGAAGAAAAGTTGAGTTCCCGGCCACCAAACTTGCCCATGCCCAGGATAGTCATCACCGCTGTCCGGGGGCCGTCATCGGTTTGTTTGAGCGGAATGCCGTACTCCTGCACCAGCAGGTGGTGGCAGGTTTCGTATGCCACCTGCAGCGTGGCTGAGGCCAGGTCTGACAGCTCTCTGGTTACCTCTTCCAGCGGTGCCAGACCGTTCAGGTCACGGGCAGCAATACGAAGAATTTCAAATCGTTTGAAGCAGCGTAATACCTTCATTAGTCTCTGCAGGTCAGCATGGTCCGGTGTGTTGCGACGCAGATCAGCCAGCAGTTCAGCCCTGGTACGGGACTGGTCCAGCTCATTGTCAGCAAAGAGACGGGAGAAAAAGGACGGTTCCTTAAAAATAAGGTTGGTCAGAAACGGTGAGGCGCCACACAGGAACATGCATTGTCCCAGACGCCTGCGGTTGGTAATCACGGCCATCAGGTGGCTGCGGTCAAGTGTCCCGACCAGCCGCTCAAAGCCGTTTAAGGCCATATCCGGGGAAGGGGTATGCAGTGCTGCCAGGGCTATTTTTAACAGGGTCTCAACGGGAAAAAGATCTGCCATCAACAGCAGGTTGGTTGCCGAGCGGGCACCATAGGCAAAGCCTGACTGTTCCAGCAGCCGGGTCAGTTCCTGATCACGGGACGGCTCATCCTCCAGGGCCATGATCCAGGAAAAAGTATGGTCAAAGCGGGTGCTTGGCATATCAGGCAGCAGCCAGGGCTGCCAGCTCCTTTTGGTAGTTGCCTTGGGCTACGCCATGCTCGGTGATGATGGCCGTAATGTACTTTGCCGGTGTCACATCAAAGGAGGGGTTGCGCACCTTAACCCCTTCCGGTGCAATCGGCAGGCCGCGGATATGGGTAACTTCGGTGAAGGGGCGCTCTTCAATCGGAATAAGTGAGCCGTCCGTCAGGGAGAGATCAAGGGTGGAGACCGGCGCTGCCACATAGAATGGAATGTCATGTTCTTTGGCCAGCACCGCTACACTGAAGGTACCGATCTTGTTGGCAGTATCGCCGTTGGCGGCAATCCGGTCGGCGCCAACCACGCAGCAGGTGATTTCGCCCCGCGACATGAAGAAACCGGCCATGTTGTCCGAGATCAGGGTCACCGGGATGTTGTCCTTCATCAGCTCCCAGGTGGTCAGGCGGGCTCCCTGCAGCCAGGGGCGGGTCTCATCGGAAAAGACCTGAATCTTTTTACCTGCCTCATGGGCTGCCCGGATCACCCCCAGAGCGGTGCCATAGCCTGCGGTTGCCAGGCCACCGGCATTGCAGTGGGTTAGTATCGTTGCCCCCTCGGGAATCAGAACTGCGCCGTGTCTGCCGATATTTTTGCAGATAGCCAGGTCTTCCGCCTCAATTCGGATCGCTTCTTCCTTCAATCCTGCCCGGATGGTTTCCAGTGGGCTGCCTTTGAGAGACTGGGCCTTCTGCTTCATCCGCTCAATGGCCCAGAACAGGTTGACTGCCGTGGGGCGGGTGCGGGCCATCACATCGCAGACATTATCAAGTTGGCGGAAAAATGATTCCTGGGTGTCGGCAATGATCTCCCGAGCCCCCAGGGCGACTCCCATGGCAGCAGCTACACCGATAGCCGGTGCCCCGCGGACCACCATTCCTTTGATCGCCTCTGCCACGGCATTAAAATCAGTATAGCGCTGGTAGATCTCTTCCATCGGCAGGCGGGTCTGGTCAATCATGATCACGGCGTCATCGCGCCATTCTATGGTTCGGAAAGACATCTGGGCACCTCGTTTTGTTTGTTGTTCGGAACAGTTATAACGTCGGCCACGGTCTGTTTCAAGCAAAAGCCGTAACTTGGGCATCATAAAGTAAATGACGCTTGCGGGATTGACTTTTGCGGTAGCGGTTATTATTATTTTTGTACATCAGTTAACTCCGCCCGAAAGGAGAATCCTGTTATGTGGACTGCACACTTTAGAATCCGTCCGGTATCCCACTGTAAGGAAGGGTGCCGAAGCTAGCCTGCCGATGAGCTTTCGGCAGGCAAACAACAACGAACCCCGTGTCGGTTGACACGGGGTTTTTTTGTGCGTAATCTGCTGAATCATGAAAAAATATATTATCATAGCTATCATACTTATTGGTGCCATTGCAGCTGGAGTCTGGTTCTTTTTCGGACGCGCCCCCAAGGTTAGCTACAAGACGGTCCCGCTTGAAAAAGGGAGCGTTGTTGCTGCCATCTCAGCCACCGGCACGGTGAATCCGGTTACCACGGTGCAGGTTGGCTCCCAGGTCTCCGGCACCATTCAAAAACTGCTGGTTGACTACAATTCAAGGGTGAAAAAGGGGCAGGTGATTGCAGAGATCGACCCTGCTTTGTTTTTGGCCCAGGTTGAGCAGGCCAGGGGTAATTTTCTGAATGCCCAGGCCAGCCTGCAGAAGGCAAAGGTTGTTCTGGCTGATGCCAAGCGGACCCTTGAACGGAACAGGCAGCTGATCACTCAGGGGATTGTTGCCCAGAGTGATTTTGATGCATCCCAGACCGCCTATGATTCAGCATTGGCAGGGATCAAATCAGCTGAGGCTGGAGTAACCCAATACCGTGGCACCTTGATGCAGGCTGAGACCAACCTGAAAAACTCGGTAATCCGTTCGCCGGTGGATGGTATTGTTATTTCACGCAGTATTGATGTGGGCCAGACCGTGGCTGCCTCGTTTCAGACCCCGACCCTGTTTTCCATTGCCCAGGACCTGACCAAGATGCAGATTGAGACCAGTGTGGATGAGGCTGATATCAGCCGCGCCCGTCTGGATCAGGCTGCCAGCTTTACGGTTGACGCCTACCCTGACCGCAGTTTCAAGGGGCGGGTAACCCAGATCCGCTCTGCCCCGATTACGGTCCAGAATGTGGTCACCTATATTGTGGTGGTGCAGGTTGACAATAAAGATCTGCATCTTAAGCCCGGTATGACCGCCAATGTCTCCATTGAGACCGGCCGCCGTGACGGTGTCCTGAAGCTGCCTGCTGCAGCACTGCGCTTCCGCCCCAAAACAGATATGGATAAAAAATCAGCTAAAACAGGCCAGCGACCTGCAGGGAGCGGTAAAGGTAAATCTGGCGGTGCGCAACAGAAGGTTTACCTGTTGAAAGAAGATAAGCCGGTAGCGGTAGCAGTTACCACTGGTCTTGGTGATGCCAGCTTCATTGAACTTGTTGAAGGTGGTCTGAAGGAAGGCGATCAGGTAATTGTTGAACAGCTGGATAAGAGCAAAAGCAAAAAGAACGGTACAAGCGGCAGCCCACACATGGGCCCCCGTTTTTAAGAAGGAGTTGAGCGGATGAAAAAACCTCTGATGCTGATGATTTTGGATGGCTGGGGCATTAATCCCTGTCCTGACAGCAACGCTGTTGCCATGGCCAAGGCTCCCAAGCTGGCCGGATACCTGCAGGAATTTCCCCATGTGCAGATTAAAACATCCGGCATGGCAGTGGGATTGCCGGAAGGCCAGATGGGTAACTCAGAAGTTGGGCACCTTAATCTGGGGGCCGGTCGGGTCGTCTATCAGGATTTCACCCGGATTACCAAATCAATTCAGGATGGCGACTTCTTCACCAATCCAATCCTGCTGGACTGCATTGCCAAGGTCAAGGCCAGTGGTGGCCGTCTGCATCTGGCAGGGCTGTTGTCCGATGGTGGGGTACACTCCCATAACACTCACCTGTATGCCCTGGTCAAACTGGCCAAGCAGCAGGGGCTGACTGACGTATTTATACACTGTTTGCTGGATGGTCGTGACACCCCTCCCCAGAGCGGTGCAGCTTATCTTGAAGCGCTTGAGGCGGAGCTGGGTACGATCGGTTGCGGCAGGGTTGCCACGGTGATGGGACGCTACTATGCCATGGATCGGGACAATCGCTGGGAACGGGTTGAGCAGGCCTATAACGCCATGGTACTGGGCCAGGGAGCATGCTGCGCTTCATCAGCAGAGGCGATTCAGTCAAGTTACGGGGCTGGGGTACATGATGAATTTGTGCTGCCCTGTGCGATCTGTGATGATGGCACAGCGGTAGGTACCGTTAATGACGGCGACGGCATCATCTTCTTCAACTTCCGTTCAGACCGTGCCCGTGAGATTACCCGCAGCCTGACTTTTAAGGATTTTGATGGTTTCCAGCGCCAGCGGGTGCCGCAACTTTCTGGCTATGTCTGCATGACCGAGTATGATGCCACCTTTGGCCTGCCGATCGCCTATGCACAGCAAGAGCTGACCAATCTGCTGGGTGGGGTAATGGCAGAGGCGGGCCTGAAGCAGTTGCGGATTGCCGAGACTGAGAAATACGCCCATGTGACCTTCTTCTTTAATGGTGGTGTTGAGGCCCCGTTTAACAATGAAGATCGTGCCCTGATCCCCTCCCCCAAAGAGGTGGCAACCTATGACCAGAAGCCGGAGATGAGCGCCTATCTGGTGGCTGATGAGTTGATTAAGCGGTTGGATCAAGATCTCTATGATGTTGTTATCCTTAATTTTGCCAACTGTGACATGGTTGGCCACACCGGTATTCTGCCTGCTGCCATCCAAGCCGTAGAGGCGGTGGATGCCTGTGCCGGCAAGGTGGTGGAAAAGGTCCGTCAACTGGGTGGCACCGTGCTGATAACTGCTGATCATGGCAATGCAGAACAGATGGCGGATGAAAACGGCGAACCGTACACGGCCCATACCTGCAACCCGGTCTGGCTGATTCTGGTGGATGACAGCCGCAAGGGAGCAGTACTGAAAGAGGGCGGCAAGCTGGCCGATATCGCCCCCACTATGCTCAAACTGTTGAATCTGCCGCAACCCAAGGAAATGACCGGAGAAAGCCTGCTATGAAAACCGTATCCATCCCTGCAACAGACAACGAATATATCGTCGGCAAGATCCTCTGTATTGGTCGAAACTATGTGGATCATATCAAAGAGCTGGGCAATGAAGCACCTGCTGCGCCAATAATCTTTATGAAGCCATCCACTGCGATAATTAGCAATGGTGAGTCAGTGGTGATTCCTGCTTACAGCAGTGACTGCCACTATGAGGCAGAACTGGCCGTGCTGATCGGTGCGGAAGGTAAGGATATCACTGAAGCTGATGCGCTTTCCCATGTGGCAGGCTATGGCGTGGCAATTGATATGACCCTGCGGGATGTACAGGATAATCTGAAGAAAAAGGGGCTGCCCTGGGAGATTGCCAAGGGCTTTGATACCTCCTGTCCGTTATCTGATTTTGTGCCGGCAGACAAGGTGGCTGATCCGCAGAATCTGACCATCTGTCTGGCCTTGAATGGTGAGCAGCGTCAGAACGGCTCAACCGGTCTAATGATCAACAGTGTGGCCAGCATCATCAGCTATCTGTCCGGTATTTTTACCCTGGAAGAAGGGGACGTGATCCTGACCGGCACCCCTGCCGGGGTTGGCCGGGTACAGGCCGGTGACCGGATGGAGGCAAGTATTGCCGGAGTGGGTAGCGTTTGCGTGACGGTTGCATAGCCTTATACCTGGAAAAAGGAGTCACAGATGCAAAATGAAAAAGAATGTCCGGAATGTAAAGGCAAGATGATCCTGCTGCCTGGCTGAGGCGGTCTCTTCTGGCGGTGCCAGAAGTGCGGGGTACGACTTTCGTACCATAAGGATCAGCAGAGTTGTAGCTGCTCGTAGTTGCAGGTTATTCAGGTTTTTGTTTATCAATCAGAAAAAGTGCTTGACGTAGTGGAATCCTTTATCTATAGTCCACAACTCTGTAAAATACGAACAGGTGGTACCAAACTATGTATGCTGTAATTAAGACTGGTGGCAAGCAATACAAGGTCGCTGAAGGCGATTTCCTGAAGGTTGAAAAACTGGACAACGTCGTGGGTGACACGATTGAACTGGCAGAGGTACTGATGATTGGCGGCGATGCCGTTAAGGTCGGAGCTCCACTGGTAGCTGGTGCTACCGTAACTGCCAAGGTTGTTGTGCAGGACCGTGACAAGAAGATTCTGGTCTTCAAGTCAAAGCGCCGTAAGAACAGCCGCAAGCTGATCGGACACCGCCAGTACCACACGGTACTGAAGATTGAGAAGATTAGCGCCTAAGCGCTTACGATTATTTTTTGAGGAGAAAGAACCATGGCACATAAAAAAGCTGGTGGTAGTTCACGTAACGGTCGCGATTCAGACGGCCAGAGGCTTGGCTGTAAAAAATTCGGTGGCGAGTCGGTTCTGGCTGGCAATATCATCTATCGTCAACGTGGCACTCAGATTCATCCAGGCAACAATGTTGGTTGTGGTAGAGACCATACACTGTTCGCCCTGATTGAAGGGGTTGTCAAGTTTGAGCGTTTGGGCCGTGATCGCAAGAAGGTTTCTGTATATCCTGCCTGATTCTGAGCCACACCCTGTTTTTAAAAACCCGACGGTTACTGCCGTCGGGTTTTTTTGTGCCTGGTGTCCGGGGATACATCAAGGCCGCTGATTTGACCAGATGCGGTTCCGGGTGTATAGGGTAGCAACAGTTTGCGGTTGCAAGCTAACGTTATCAAAGGGGGGACAACAGTATGAAACGTCTGATAGTAGGAACATTCTGTCTGCTGGTTTTTACGGCAGGCAGCGGGTTTGCTGATGAGTTGAAAGATGCTTCTGACAGGTTACAGCCATTGACTGAGCGGATGACAAAAATCAGCGCAGGTAAGGCCGCTGATTATTCAAAAAGCCAACTTGCTACGGCGCAGGAGACGCTAGGTGCAGCAAAGGCAGCAATAGCAGCAAAAAACGGCCCGCTTGCACTGCAAAAAACAGAGATGGTGGATCTGCAGCTGACCATTGCCGAGGCCAAGGGGGCCGAGATGGAGGCTGCTGAACAGTTGGTGCTGCGGCGGGCTGAACTGAAAAAACTTGAGGCACAGTTTGATCAGCTGTTGCAGACAGGAGGGAAGTGATATGACACGAATGTATATCTTTGTTCTGGCTATGGTGAGTGTCATCGTCAGCGGTTCCTTAACCTTTGCAGCAGACAAGATTGATTATCCTGCCAGGATCGCTGCGGCAAAGACCGGTATTGAAGAGCTTGCAGCCAAGGTCGGCAATTATCCCCAAGCCTTGACAGAAATAGACAAGGCACGTGCCTCCTTAAAAAAGGCTGAGCAGGGGTACGATAAAGGTCGTCAGTGGATGGGGCTTGGCGGGCTTAAGCCGGAAGCAGAACAGGAAATTGCCCACAACCTGCAGATGGTTGATATGACACTGGTTCTTACTGGCTCACGGGCTGCCAAGGGGCGTAGTGAAGAGGAGGCTGCTGCGGTTGAGAAACAGCTGACTCTGGTGAAGGACAGGGTTAAGCTGCTTGAAGAGCGGAAACAGAGTGAGGATAAGCTGCGCCAGGACCTACAGAAGTGTGAGATCAGTTCCAAAGAACTGACCGCCCTGAAGGCAGATCAGACAAAACTCTCTGCACAACTTGAGCAGGTCACTGCAGAGAAGAAAAAGCTGGAAACACAGCTTGCTCTGCTTACTGATGAAAAAGCTGCCTTGGCTGCCCAGATTGAAGCATTTAAAAAGGCTCCAGCCGCACAACCGGCTCCTGTTGTTGCGCCGCAAGCTGCTCCGCCTGCAACTGCCAAGTAACTGATACTACCGCAATAGCGACTGAAGATTACGGCCCCCTGCAGCAGCATGGGGCCGTAATGCTTGATGAGGCATTGTATTTGCTTCAGGACTTTGTTAAAAATGTCAGACATTGTTTGAGCAGGGATCACCAGACGAAAAAGAAAAGGGTTACACCGATTGACGTAACCCCTCTGATTTTAATGGTCGGGATGACTAGATTCGAACTAGCGACCCCCTACTCCCGAAGCAGGTGCGCTACCAGGCTGCGCTACATCCCGAAGGATATTTTTATAACTTTTTATTCCTGCGCTTGTCAACAGGCAAGTCGCACTGGAGGGGACATGTCCACCGCTGATATCCGTACTGAAATCCGGCATCTGCTCAAGGAGCGTAATGCCGTCCTTCTTGCCCATAACTACATGCGTGACGAGGTGCAGGCCATTGCCGACATCACCGGCGATTCACTGCAGCTTTCCATGGAGGCCGCCAAGACCGCTGCCGACGTGATTGTCTTCTGCGGTGTGCATTTTATGGCTGAATCTGCCGCCATCCTCTCGCCCGGTAAAAAGGTGCTGCTTCCCCGCGCCGATGCCGGTTGTCCCATGGCTGATATGGTTGATGTTACCGGTCTGCAGGCATTGAAGGCACAGCACCCAGGTGTACCAGTAGTGACCTATGTCAATTCCTCAGCAGCGGTCAAGGCTGAGTCAGATATCTGCTGTACCTCGGCCAATGCGGTCTCGGTGGTACGTTCGCTGAAAGATCAAAAGCTGATCTTTGCCCCGGACCGCAACCTGGGACGCTGGATCGCCAAGCAGTTGCCGGACAAGGAGTTTATCTACTGGGAAGGCTATTGCCCCACCCATGAGCGACTGACCGCTGCCCGGGTACAGGAGATCAAGGCTGCTCATCCTGATGCCCTGTTCATCTGCCATCCGGAATGCGCCCCCGAGGTCTCAGCCCTGGCTGACCATGTCTGTTCCACCAGCGGCATGTATATCTACTGTACTAAAAGTACGGCCAAAAAGTTCATCATCGGCACCGAAGCCGGGATTCTCTTCAAGCTGCGGGAAGATAACCCGGACAAGGAGTTTATCCTGGCCTCACCGGCCCTGATCTGTCCCAATATGAAGCTTACCTCGCTGGAGGATATCCTGCTGGCGCTGCAGACCATGCAGCCGGTGGTGACCGTTAGCGAGCAGGTCAGGCTTAAGGCTCAGGCTGCGTTGGACAAAATGCTTGCTGTACCGAGGGATTAACCATGCCTGATTATCTTGGCGCCCATATGTCCATCTCCGGTGGCCTGCATAAGTCGATTGAGCGGGCCGTTGCTGCCGGTTGTGGTACTCTGCAGATTTTTACCCGCTCATCCAACCAGTGGAAAGGCAAGCCGATCAGCGACAAGGATGCGGATCTTTTCCGCAGCAGCTTTGCCGCTTCCGGTCTGCATGAAGTTATCTCCCATGATATCTACCTGATCAATCTGGCAGCACCGGAGGGTGATACCCGCGACAAGAGCCTGGCTGCCTTTGGCGATGAAATGACCACCTGTGCCAGATTGGGGATCAACAAGATTGTGATGCACCCCGGTTCCCACACCACCGATTCGCCCGAGGTCGGGTTGGAGCGGGTGATCAACGCCTTTGATCAGCTTTTTGAACAGACCCCTGAGTATGAAGGGCTGGTACTGCTGGAGACCACTGCCGGACAGGGTAGTAACCTGGGCCGCACCTTTGAAGAACTGCAGACCATTATCAACGGATCAAAATATCCTGATCGCTTTGGTGTCTGCTTTGACACCTGCCACACCTTTGCCGCAGGTTACAATACCGCCACACCGGAAGGGTACGCCGATGTCATGGCGCAGTTTGATCGCCTTCTGGGGATTGAGCGGCTGCGCTGTTTTCACTTCAATGATTCCAAAAAAGGGCTGGGCAGCCGGGTGGACCGACATGAGCATATCGGTCAGGGGGCTTTGGGACTGGAACCGTTCCGCTTCATTATGAATGACCCCCGTTTTGTGAAGATTCCGAAGATACTAGAAACCCCTAAGGGGGATGATGATGCCATGGATCAGGTCAATCTGGCATTGTTACGGAGCCTATCGGAAGTTTGACAATACTTAAAACTGCGCTATAACAATCACGGTGTTTTTACTATACTTGATGAGGTGAGCATGACGATTACCTGCCCCCACTGCGGTGTCAGCGGCCAGCTGGATGATTCAAAACGACCTGCCGGTGCAACCAGTATCAACTGCCCCCGTTGTAAGCAAAGTTTCCCACTCCCTCCACTGGAATCAGCTGCCGTTGCCCCACCAGTAATTCCGGTACCGCCTCCGCTGGCAGCTGAACCAGCTCCGCTTCGCCCTTGCCCGGCCTGCGGCGGGATTATCGAAGGCAACGGCGGACTCTGCAACGCCTGCGAGGCGGCCCGTAACCGTCAGTCAGCAGCAGGTAACGGAGTCAATACAACTCCTCCGCCTATTCCTGCAGCTGAAGACAGAAGCAGCAGTTCCTGTGCTGTCTGCAAGGGACGCTTTGCCCAAAGCGAGATGGTCCGCTTTGGCGACAAGCTGGTCTGCGCCTCCTGCAAGCCAACCTATGTCCAGATGCTTGCCATGGGGATGGGAAATACCGGCGATCTGCGCTATGCCGGTTTTTGGATCCGTTTCGGGGCAAAATTCATCGATGGTATTATCCTCTGGGTTGTAAACTTTGCCACTACCATGGGGACAACGTTTCTGATCGCCTCAAACAACTCCCCCCAAATGGCAATTGTGGCAGCCATTATGAATGTATGTATCCAGGTCGGGGTTGGTATTGCCTACAACATCTACTTTCTGACCGGGAAAAATCAGGCCACCCCCGGCAAGATGGCCTGTGGCCTGAAGGTGGTGACTGCCGAGGGCGACAAGATCAGCGCTGGCCGTGCGGTGGGACGTTATTTTGCCGAGATGCTGAGCGGTATGATCATGATGATCGGCTATATCATGGCTGCCTTTGATGATGAAAAGCGTACTCTGCACGACCGGATCTGTAACACCAGGGTGGTTTTCAAGTAATGACCGTTGGCGAACGTTCGCTTTTCCCCCTGTTGTGCAGTTCCTGCCACACACCGTTACCGGCAGCGCTTTGTAACAGTGGTGAATCGATCCATTGCCCGCACTGTTCAAAACAGCTGCAGGTTGAGCTGTTTCCGGCAATCCTGAGGCCGTTGCATGAAGGTGGCGCTGTCGGTCTGCAGGTAACCGAGGGGGAAGCGAGCTGTTTTTATCACCCGGACAAACAGGCGGTTAAGATCTGCAGCAGTTGTGGTCGTTTTGTCTGCAGTCTCTGTGAGATTGATCTGGCCGGACGCTGTCTCTGTCCGGTCTGCCTGGAACAGGGCCGACAGAATGAACAGCTTTCAGAGCTGGTTACCAAGCGAACTTTACATGATAGTATTGCCCTGAATACAACCTTTCTACCGCTCCTGATCTGGCCCATAACCCTGATCACCGCGCCAATCGCTTTTTATCTTGCGATCACCGCCTGGCGTAAACCTTCCAGTATCCTGCCCCGCACCAAGATCCGTCAGGTCCTGGCCCTGCTGTTTTCCGCACTGCAGATAATCGGTTGGGTGGTACTGGGTATCTTTCTGTTTCAAAAGTGGAACTCATGAGCAGCCCGGCCCAGCCCATTAAATACCGTCGTATAGCCCGTGGCACCATTGCCATGATCATGCGCTGCTCACTCTGGCTCGGGGATGATCATCTGCTGTCAGTTAAATCAACCGGTTATACTGAAGATTATGTGCGGATTTATCTGAAAGACCTCAAGGGAGTGATTGCCCAGCGTACTAAAACCTGGATGATGCTTAATGTAATCCTTGGTAGTCTGCTGGCCCTGTTTGGCATTGGTATTCTAAGTACCAACGATATTTCTTCTCCCGGCACCATTGCACTCTTTATCTTCGGTACACCGCTTCTGATCGTTTTTCTGGTCAACCTGATCAAAGGCCCCACCTGCAAGACCAATCTGCTGACCCCGCTGGGGCTGGTTGATATTCCTGCTCTGCAACGTTCACGCAAGGTAACCCGTCTGATTCAGGAGCTGCGTCCCCTGGTTGCAGCCCAACAGGGCAGTATGCTGCGCAGTGAATTGCTCTCTCGCTATGACAATCAACGGACAGGCACTCCCCCCGCTCCGGCAGCTCCCCCAACCCCATGAGCAGTCTGAAGGTCCAGCGCTGTTTTAACCATGCAAACCGCGAGGCAGTGGCCCGCTGTGCCCAATGCGGCAACTTTTTCTGCCGGGAATGTGTCACGGAACATGCCGGGCGGATGACCTGTGGCCGTTGTCTGGGACAACCGGCTGACACGGTCCGCTCTCTCCGTTTCCGCAGCATTCTGGCCGGTGTTATGCAGCTTGGAATCGGTTTGCTGATCCTCTGGTTCTGCTTTTTTATGGCAGGCCGCGGGCTGTTGCAGATCCCTTCTTCCGTTCATGAAGGCTCAATCTGGCGCCAGATTACGGGGGAGCAATGATCCGCACCCCCAAAAGCCGTGAAAAAGGGATCGGGGCCGTAGAACTGCTGGAACAGGCCACCGCCCTGCTGCGCCAGGCCCCCTTGGATACCTTGGCCTGTTATTATCTGGGCACTGTGCCGTTTATGCTGGTGCTGCTCTGGTTCTGGGCTGATATGAGCCGCAGTGCTGATGCAGATCAGCGGTTGGCCGGAGCGGCGCTGGCCCTGTCAATCCTGTTCATCTGGATGAAGGTCTGGCAGTCCCGGTTTAGTGGCCGTTTGCTGATGCAACTGGGGGGAGCTGCCGAGCTGCCTTCAGTTACTGGTAGTGTCATGGTGCAGGGCGGCCTGCAGCCCTGGGGTTTTATTATCCTGCCGCTGGCTGGTCTGGTGACCCTGCCGTTTGGCTGGTGCTATGCCTTTTTTCAAAATATCACCGTACTGGGTGGCCCGGACTGGCGTACCGTGCAACGCAAGGCACGCCAGCTGTCCCTGCTCTGGCCCGGTCAGAATCATCTGCTGCTGGCGCTGTTGTCACTTATCTTTCTGGTATTATTTGCCAATATTGCGGTTGGCGTCTACTTCCTGCCCCACCTGCTCAAGAGCCTGTTCGGGATTGAGACCATCTTCACCCTTAGCAACCGGATGCTGCTTAACTCCACCTTCTGGGCTGCGATTGTGGTGCTTACCCAGCTCTGCCTTGATCCGCTGGTCAAGGCCTGCTACGTGCTGCGCTGTCACTATGGAGAATCATTATCCAGCGGTGCTGATCTGCGGGCCCAGATAAAGACGGTTGCGGAACGGGCAACCCTGCTGGTGCTTCTGGTTGTTTTCAGTCTTGTCACGTGTGGCAGTCAGTCCGCTTTTGCTGCTGCGCCGGTTGTTGAACCGCAACAACAGCTGCAGCAACGCGCAGCCCGGCTTGACCGTTCTGTTGAACAGGTGATCAAAGATCCCCGTTTTGCCTGGCGACTGCCACGGGAGCATCACCAGCTGGAAAAGAGGGAGCTGCCCGGTTTCATGCAGTCCATCATCACCTGGGTCCAGGATACCGCCGTTACGGTGGGAGGCTGGATCAAGGATGTTATAAAGTGGGTGGTCAAAAAACTGCCCAAACCATCGTTTTCCGGGGTGAAACCTGGCTGGGGCGGTAATTTTTCAGATATTGCACTGCTGCTGATGTACGTCCTGCTGGCGTTGCTGCTTTGCTTTGGCGCCATCTTTGCCTGGCGTCGGCTGCGTCATACCCCCAAGCCGGAAGCAGAACTGCCGATGCACACCCTGCAGATGACGCCTGATCTCCATGATGAATCGGTGATTGCCAGTGAGCTGACTGAAGAACGCTGGTTGGCCCTGGCCCGGGAGCTGCTGGAAAAGGGAGAACTGCGTCTGGGGCTGCGGGCGTTGTACCTGGCCACCCTGGCTGCCCTGGCTGATGCAAAGCTGGTGGTTATCGCCCGCTGCAAGACCAACCATGATTACGAGCGGGAACTGCTCCGCTTCAGCCATGCCATGCCCCGTCTCAGTGAGGCGTTTTCTCTGAACCTGCGGATCTTTGAGGCAGCCTGGTACGGTATGCACCTGCCGGATGACGAGACTGTCCGCAGCTACCTGGATAACCATCGGAGGATCACCAGCGATGTCCGCACGCAGTAAACTGCTGATCCTCACCTTTTGTCTGTTGCTGGTTCTGGCGGCTGCCTCCCTCTACCAGCTCTTTGCCTTACGTTTTGAAGCCGGGGATATCTTTCCGGCAGGTTCATCCCTGCGCAGTGATCCCTTGGGAAGCATGGCACTGTACCAGGCCCTGGAGCGCACCGGCGGGGTCAAGGTGGAGCGCAATTACCGCTCCCTTGCCAATCAGAAGGTAGCGGCATGTACCATTCTGCTGTTGGGAAATAACCACTACGAGCTGACGACTGCTCATAAGCAAGAGATTGCTGAAGTAGATCAGCTGGTTGCAGCTGGGAATCGGGTGGTGGTTGCCTTTAATCCGGTCACCACAGTACCGGAGAGCACACCTGCTCCAGCACCAAGACCTGTTGATGCAAAGACACCAAAGGTAGTTAAAGCACCGGATACCCCGTGGGGCATCAGCACAAGCTACCTGCCCGTATCAGAGGCAGTTCCTGACAAGACCCTGGTCAAGGCGAACCTGACTGAACCGGGATTGGCCCTGCCAGCAGAGATCCGCCTGCTGTCCCGCCTGACCCTGCAGCCGCCACCAGCAGGCTGGCGCACCATCTATGCAGTGGATGGGAAGGCGGTGGTGCTGGAGCGCAGTATCGGCAGCGGCAGTCTGGTGCTGGTGTCAGACAGCTCCCTCTTCAGTAACGAGGCGCTCAAGGCAGATCGCCAGGCAGCGCTGCTGGTCTGGTTGCTGGGTGAGCACCGCAGGATCATCTTTGATGAATTTCATCTTGGGGTGAGTGAGCAGGGCGGTATCATGATGCTGGCCCGCCGTTTTGGCCTGCTGCCGCTGATCGGGGTGTTGCTGCTGATGGCAGGGCTCTATATCTGGCAGCAGTCAATCCCCCTGAACCCGGCTGGTGCCGTGGCCTCCCGTGATCCGGCCGTCGGGGTGACCCATGACAGTTTCAGCGGTCTGGTGAACCTGCTGCAACGGAATATCCCGGAAAAACAGCTACTGAAGGTCTGCTGTCAGGAATGGCAGAAGAGTTTTAAACGTGAATTACAGCAGGATGCAGGGTTGCGCAAAGAGCTAAGCGATGCAATGACCGCGCAGGATGATCCGGTTACCCGGTATCAGCGGATAGCCCGGCTGCGGGCAGAGAGGACAGGACGATGAACCAGGGGTTGCAACAGTTGATCGCAGTGGTACAGGCGTTAAAGGGAGAGCTGGGTAAGGTAATCATCGGCCAGCATGAGGTGATTGACCGGGTGCTGGTGGCGCTTCTGACCGGGCAGCATGCCTTGATTGAAGGGGTGCCGGGGATCGGCAAGACCCTGCTGGTGCGCACCCTGGCCAAGGTGGTGGGCGGGCGCTTTTCCCGGATTCAGTTTACCCCGGACCTGATGCCCACCGATATCACCGGCTCCAATATCTTCAACATGAAGGAAAACGAGTTCGTGCTCAACCCCGGCCCGATTTTCTGCAACTTCCTGCTGGCCGATGAGATCAACCGGGCCCCGTCCAAGACCCAGTCAGCCCTGCTGCAGGCCATGCAGGAGCGGCTGGTGACCATTGACCGCAAGAGCTACAGCCTGCCTGCCAGTTTTACGGTCTTTGCCACCCAGAACCCGGTGGAGTTTGAAGGGACCTATCCACTGCCGGAGGCCCAGAAGGACCGCTTCATGCTGAAGATCACCATGCCGCCACCGACCCGCGAAGAGGAGCTGGCCCTGGTGCGGCGTACCCTGGGGAACGATGCGCCGGAGACGGTGCTGGCCGGTGATACGGTCCGCTGCGTGATCAGCGCCGATGATCTGGTAACCCTGCGGCAGGCCTTGATGACGCTGGCGGTGCAGGATGAGATTGCTGCCTATGCCCTGGAGGTGGTGCGGGCCACCCGCAGCCATCATGCCGTGCTGCTGGGGGGTGGTCCCCGCGCCTCACAGTCGCTGATTCTGGCTGCCCGGGCTGCTGCTGCCGTGGCAGGCCGTGATTTCATCACCCCGGATGATATCAAGATGATGGCCTTGCCGGTGCTGGAGCATCGCCTGATTCTGCAGCCTGATTACGAGATCGAGGGGCTGACCCCTGGTGAGGTGATCGGTTCAATTCTGCAGGAGGTCACGGTTCCCCGGTGATCATCCCGGCCCCGGCCATACTGCGGCTTGTCGCCGCCAGCCTGATTCCGGCAGCACTGCTGTATGCGGTTACCCCCCAGTTCCGCCCGCTGCTGCTGTTTGTGCCGTTGCTGGTGGGGGGCGTTGCGCTGGCAGATCTGCTGATTCTGTTCCGTTACCGCAACCGGTTGACCGTTACAGCACCGTCGCGGCTGTCACTGGTCTGTGGCCGGCCCGGCCAGTTGGGAATCACCATCCGTGCCATCAATCAGGCCGGTTTTGACCTGCAGGTGGGGTTGGGTCTTCCAGTCAGCTTTAGCTCAACTTTCCGGGAGACCCGGTTGAAGTTGGCCAAAGGTGGTGATGCGGTCTGCCTGGATTGGCCCCTGACCGGCACCAAACGGGGCAGGTTTCAGGTGCCCCAGTGCGCTCTGCGGATCGGTTCTCCCTTCCGCTTGTGGCAGTTGCAGATCCGCCACACCATCAGCACAGAACTGCGGGTCTACCCCAACCTGCGGGCAGAACGCCGCCGTTTGGCAAGCCTGTTTCTGGAGCGTAATGACCGGCAACTGCAAGCCCAGCGTCAGCGGGGCCAGGGGCGGGAGTTTGATCGGCTGCGTCAGTATCAGACCGGTGACAGCCTGGGGGATATTCACTGGAAGGCAACGGCCAAACGTCGTCAATTGATTACCAAAGAGTATCAGATCGAACGGACCCAGGAGGTCTACCTGCTGATTGACAGCTCCCGTCTCAGCGGTCGGCCGGTACCCACTGCTGAAGGGGGCAGTGAACCGTTTCTTGAGCAGGCGGTGCGTACCGCCCTGATTCTGGGTTCTGTGGCCCAGCGCCAGGGTGATCTGTTCGGGGTGGCAGCCTTTGGCAGCCGGGTACAGGGCTTTGTGCGGGCCAAGACCGGCAAGACCCACTTTGGCCACTGCCGCGACCTGCTCTACACGGTGCAGCCTGGTGAAGACAACCCTTCCTTTGGTGAGCTGGCCACCTTCATGGCTGCCCGTCTGCGTCGGCGGGCCCTGTTGATCTTTATCGCGCCGCTGGATGAACCGGCCCTGGCCGAGGATTTTGTCCGGGCCATCCGTATCCTGTCCCGCCGCCACCTGATCTGTGTTGCCATGCCGCAACCGCCCACGGCTGCCCCGCTGTTCAGCACTGCAAACCTGGGCAGCAGCGATGAACTCTATCGCCATCTGGCCGGGCACCTGACCTGGCATCAACTGCGGGAACTGCAGCAGAGTCTTCGTCTACAAGGGGTCAGGCTCATGCTGGTAAAGGATGAACGGTTGAGCGCGGATCTGGTCTCCCACTACCTGGATGTGAAACGGAAACAACTGCTATGATCATCGATCTGGAGCGATTTACCACAGCGGAAAAGCCGTTCTGGGATGAGCTGGAGCGGTTGCTGAAACGGGTGGAAGATGATCCGGCCTGCAGACTGGGGGTTGACGGCGCTGTCCGTTTTCACTACCTCTACCAGCGGGCCAGCGCCGGTCTGGCCCGGCTTGATGGTCTGGCAGCCCCGCTTGAGTTCCGTCGCTACCTGGAAAGTCTGGTGGCCCGGGCCTATGGCGAGATCCACTCAACCAGAGACAATGCCCATCGTCTGGCGCCCCGCACCTGGCTGCAGGAGACCTTCCCCCAAACCTTCAGGCGCTACATTCGTCAGTTTCAGCTGTCCGTACTGATCACCATTGTCGGTGGGATCTTTGGCGCAGCCGTGCTGATGGTGGCGCCGGAAGAAAAAGGGATGCTGCTGCCGTTTGATCATCTGCACGGCTCACCAGCGGAGCGGGTGGCCAAAGAAGAGCAGGAGGCAGGCAAGCGGCTGGCCGGTCACAAGGCCACCTTCTCCAGCAGCCTGATGACCCACAACACCCAGGTATCCATCGCCTGTATGGCCACCGGCATGACCTGGGGGGTGGGGACCATCATCCTGCTGTTCTACAACGGTGTGATTCTGGGGGCGGTGGTGCTGGATTACCTTGCTGCCGGGCAGGGGGTTTTTCTGGCAGGCTGGCTGCTGCCCCATGGTGTGATTGAGATACCGGCCATACTGATTGCCGGGCAGGCCGGTCTGGTACTGGCAACGACTCTGATCGGCAAGGGCAGCGGCCTGACCCTGGTGGCTCGGATGCGGCTGGTCTGGGCTGATCTGACCACCCTGATCGGCGGGGTGGCGCTGATGCTGGTCTGGGCCGGTATTGTGGAGGCGTTCTTTTCCCAGTACCATGAGCCGGTGCTGCCCTACAGTGTCAAGATAGCCTTTGGCGTGGTGGAATTATGCCTGCTGGTGCTGTTTCTGGGCCGTTCAGGCCGGGGTGGAAAGGTGGCCGGACGTGGCTGAACAGACCACTACCCTGCAGATCCGCACCCCGGAGGGGATCCGCTTCTCCCTGCTTTTGGCCGGTCCCACCAGCCGTCTGCTGGCGCTGCTGGTGGATTTTGCCTGCATTTCTGTGGCCTCAACCACCATCAGCACCGTCTTAAGGCTGTTTGCGTTGATCAGTCAGGATATCTTTATGGCCCTGGCGATTCTGTCCGGCTTTGTGATCTCCATCGGCTACGGCATCGGCTGTGAATGGTACTGGCAGGGGCAGACCGTGGGCAAACGTCTGCTACATCTGCGGGTCATGGATGAGCAGGGCTTAAAGCTGCAGTTCAGTCAGGTGGTGATCAGAAACCTGCTGCGGATCGTTGATTCGCTGCCCGCGCTCTATCTGGTGGGAGGGATTGCCAGCCTGACCAGCCGTAAATGTCAGCGTCTGGGTGATCTGGCTGCCGGAACAATCGTAATCCGCACCCCCAAGGTACAACTGCCTGATCTGGAACAGCTTGGCACAGAGAAGTTCAACTCCCTGGCCGCCTATCCCCATCTGGTGGCCCGTTTGCGGCAGAAGGTCAGCCGGGAGGAAGGGGCCATTGCCCTGCGGGCCCTGATCCGCCGGGAAGAACTTGACCCGGCTGCCCGGCTGGAGCTGTTCCGTGAATTAGCCGCCCTGTTCCGCAGCCAAGTGACCTTCCCCGCTGAAGCGGTGGACGGGGTGTCGGATGAACGCTATGTCCGCAACGTGGTGGAGCTGTTGTTTGAACAGCGCGGGCGGTAATTGACAGCATGCAGTGATCAGGCCTATGCTGTCACCATTACACAATGAGGGATACAGGTATGCCATCCGCAATCATAGAGATCAACCAGGGCGATATCACCACGTTAGCGGTTGATGCCATTGTCAATGCTGCCAACAACACCCTGCTGGGTGGAGGCGGTGTGGACGGTGCCATCCACAAGGCTGCCGGCCCCCGGCTGGTGCAGGAGTGCGCTACCCTGGGTGGCTGCCCGACTGGCGAAGCCCGCTTTACCAAGGGGTACAACCTGCCTGCCCGGTTTGTGATCCATACCGTGGGGCCGGTCTGGACCGATGGGACCAAAGGAGAACCGGAGCTGCTGGCCGCTGCCTATCGCAACTGCTTCAGGCTGGCCCGTGAAAACAGGCTGCGCAGTATCGCCTTTCCCGCCATCAGCTGCGGGGTGTATGGCTATCCCATGAAACTCGGAGCGGCCATTGTCCTTGATGCCGCACACGCAGAGGCCGGTTCCGGTGATTTTGACCGGATCATTCTGATCCAGTACAATAGCCCTGCTCTTGAATGTTATCAGGCTGTCGCCCGACAACTGGCCATCCCCTTTCATTCATGAACAACGTTCTTCAGGCATTGCGCATCGCCCTGCGGGCCTTGCGGATCAACAAGATGCGTTCCTTTCTGACCATGCTGGGGATCATCATCGGCATTGCTGCGGTGATCGCCATGATGGCGGTGGGTTCCGGCGCCAGTTATGTGATTTCGCAGCAGATCGCCAGTATCGGTAGCAATATCCTGCTGGTACTGCCCGGTTCCATGACCAGCGGCGGTCTGCGTACCGGCAGCGGTGGGGTCCAGACCCTGAAGGCAGATGATGCCAGGGCCATGATGAGCGAATGTCCTTCGGTTGATCTTGCTGCATCGGTGGTGCGCAGCTCCGGCCAGATCGTTTACGGCAACCAGAACTGGTCCACCCTGCTGATGGGTACCACGCCGGAGCTGTTTATCATCCGTGAGTGGCCGGCAGCCATAGGGCGCAGTATTACCAGCTCGGATAATGATGGTGCTGCCAAGGTCTGCCTGATCGGCCGCACCATTGCCCAGAACCTGTTTGGCGCAGAAGATCCGCTGGGCAAGATGATCAGAATCAAGAAGGTGCCGTTTACGGTGATCGGTGTGCTGGAAGCGAAAGGGCAATCACCCCAGGGCACGGATCAGGATGATGTGATCTTTGTGCCGCTGCGCACGGCCCAGCGCAAGCTGATGGGCAGTCAGTTCCCGGACACGGTCGGCTCCATTCTGGTTAAGGCCAAGAGCGAAGAACAGCTTCCCAAGGCTGAAAAAGAGATCAATGACCTGCTGAACCAGCGTCACCGGACCAGCAACAGCAAAGAGCCGGACTTTACCGTGCGTAACCTGTCGGAAATACTGGCAGTGGCAGAGCAGTCCTCCAAGGCGATGTCCCTTTTGCTGGGGGCGGTTGCTTCCATCTCTCTGATCGTGGGAGGGATCGGCATTATGAATATCATGCTGGTGTCGGTTACGGAACGGACCAGAGAGATCGGCATCAGGATGGCCATTGGCGCCAAAAAGAACGATATCCTGCTGCAGTTTTTAACTGAAGCGGTACTTTTAACGGTCATGGGTGGCCTAATCGGTATCGCCCTTGGGGCTGGCGGAGCCACGGTGGTATCCCGTATCCTCTCCTGGCCAACCCTGATTTCACCCCTTTCCATTACAGTTGCCGTGCTGTTTTCCGGCGCAGTGGGGATCTTTTTTGGTTTCTACCCGGCCCGCAAGGCTGCCGGTTTAAACCCGATTGAGGCGTTACGGTATGAGTGAGCAGACGTCATGACCACCAGAAAACAGCTCTTCATCAGCTCGGTCCAGAAAGAGCTGGCCGATGAACGGCGGGCTCTGAAGGAGTACGTCCACGGTGATCCGCTGTTGCGTCGGTTTTTCGAGGTGTTTCTCTTTGAGGATCTGCCTGCTTCTGACCGGCGTGTTGATGAAGTCTACCTGCATGAGGTGGAGCAAAGCGCTATCTATGTCGGCCTTTTCGGTAATGACTACGGGTATGAGGATCTTGAGGGACTCTCGCCGACTGAACGGGAATTCAATCATGCCGCTATTTGTGGAACGGAACGTCTGATCTTCGTCAAAGGCTCAGATGATGCCGCTCGCCACCCCAAGATGCTGGCTCTGATCCGCAAGGCGGGAGATCAGCTCATCCGCCGTCGATTTGAAACTGTTACAGAGCTGATAACAAGCCTTTATGCCGCATTGGTTCAGTATTTAGTGGCCAACGAGTTGATCCGTGGCGGCCCGTTTGATGCAGCTTTTTGCCAGAAAGCCACTCTGGCGGATCTGGATGACGAAAAAATCAGTGAATTCCTGCTGAGTGCGCGCCGGGCGCGGGGCTTTGCACTGGATGAAGATACACCTCCTGCCGCTGTTCTTGAACATTTGAATCTGCTCGACAATGGCCGTCCATCCCATGCCGCTGTCCTGCTATTCGGGGTTCGCCCGCAGCGATTCCTGATTTCGTCCGAAGTGAAGTGCATGCACTTCCACTCCACGCAGGTACATAAACCGATCCCCTCCTACCATATCTACAAGGGAACACTCTTCGAACTGGTCGATCAGGCGGTGGATTTCGTCATGTCCAAGATCGATCTTTGGGTCGGTACGCGGAGGGACGGCCCGCAAGCACCGGTGGCCTATGAAATTCCACGAGAGGTTGTGTCCGAAGCTATCGTCAATGCCGTTGCGCACCGTGACTACACCAGCAACGGAAGCGTGCAGGTAATGCTGTTTTCAGACAGGTTGGAGGTCTGGAGCCCAGGTGAATTGCGCCCTCCCATGACCTTGTCCAAGCTGACCAAGCCGCATCCCTCCTTGCCGGTTAATCCGCTCATCGCGGAGCCGCTCTATCTCAGTAAATATATCGAAAAGGCGGGATCAGGCACCCTTGACATGCTTGATCTATGTCTATCAGCCGGATTGCGTCCGCCGGAGTTCCGCGTGGATGTAGGGTGCTTTGTTGTGACGATCCATCGCAAGCAACAGTCTGGGGGCGGGCAAGTCACAGGGCAAGTCACAGGGCAAGTCACAGGGCAAGTCACAGGGCAAGTCACAGGGCAAGTCACAGGGCAAGTCACAGGGCAAGTCACAGGGCAAGTCACAGGGCAAGTCACAGGGCAAGTCAGCCCGGAGGTTGCCCGGTTGTTGTTCATGCTGCAAGGCGAGATGACTCGTCTTGAACTGCAGCAGAAGCTGAACTTGAAAGGGCGCTCAAATTTTGAGGAACGCTACCTGAAACCCGCCTTAAAGGAAAGTTTAATTGAATATTCCATTCCCGACAAGCCCAACAGCCGCATGCAAAAATACCGGCTCACCGCCAAAGGCCGGGCCTGCCTGGAGGTGCTATGAGTGATGACAAACCACGTATCATGCTGGTGGAAGATGAACTGCACCTGGCACGGGGGATCTGTTTTAACCTGGAGCTTGACGGCTATGTGGTCAGTCATTTTGACCGGGGCGAGACCGCGCTTGAGGCGTTGCGGGTGGAGCGCTGTGACCTGATCATCCTGGATGTAATGCTGCCCGGTATGGATGGTTTTCAGGTCTGCAAGCTGATGCGGGAGCTTGATTCGCGGGTGCCGATCCTGATGCTGACCGCCCGCTCTGAAGATGTGGACCGGGTCAGCGGCCTGGAGTCCGGGGCTGATGACTACCTGACCAAGCCGTTCAACCTGGCGGAGTTCCTGCTGCGGGTCAAAGGGATGCTGCGGCGTTCCTCCTGGTACCGCCCTGATCCGGTGGAGGAAGGCTACCAGTTTGGTGTTAATGAGGTCTATCTGCTTTCCTACCGGGCCAAGACCGCCCAGGGCGAGATCGATCTGACTGAGATGGAGGTGCGGGTGCTGGCGCTCTTCTTCCAGCGGGAAGGCCAGGTCATCCCCCGCGGCGAACTGCTGGAATCGGTCTGGGGTTACAGCTCTGACACCGAGACCCGCACCCTGGACAACTTCATTGTGCGGCTGCGTAAATACTTTGAGCCTGATCCGACCCGACCGACCCACTTCCTGACCGTGCGCGGGGTAGGCTACCGCTTTTCCCGTAGCGGAGCCTGACCATGCCCCCGCGTCGGCCCCAAACCCGTAAACTACCCTCTGCTGAAGAACTCAGCCATCTGGTGGGGCGCCTCAAGTCTGACAGTAAGCCCACCAATGCCAACTATCGTGAGCAATCCCTTAAACTGCACGGCTGGATCTGCGCCAAGTGTGGCCGCGAATTTGAACGGGAAAATCTGCAGCTACTGACTGTCCACCACAAGGACGGCAACCACCACAACAACCCCCCCAATGGCTCAAACTGGGAAAATCTTTGTGTCTACTGCCATGATGATGAGCATAGCCGCTTGATTCTGGCGGAGTATTTGAATGGAACCAAATTATGAAACACCTGATCCTCGGCACAGCCGGACATATTGACCACGGTAAGACCTCGTTGGTTAAGGCGCTGACCGGCACTGACACCGACCGTCTGAAGGAAGAGAAGGCTCGCGGTATTACGATTGAACTGGGCTTTGCCCACCTGCAACTACCGGGCGGAATTGAGTTTGGGGTGGTGGATGTGCCGGGGCATGAGAAGTTTGTGCGGGCCATGGTGGCCGGTGTGGCAGGGATGGACCTGGTGATGCTGGTGATTGCGGCGGATGAGGGGATCATGCCCCAGACCCGCGAACATCTGGATATCCTACGGCTATTGGGGGTGCATACCGGTCTGGTGGCGCTGACCAAGTCCGATATGGTGGAGCCGGACTGGTTGCCGCTGGTGCAGGAGGAGGTCCGGGAGTTTGTGGCCGGTACCTTTCTTGAAACCGCCCCGATCATTCCGGTTTCCTCCAAGACCGGTGCTGGTCTGGATGATCTGAAGGAAGAACTGGTAAGGCTGGCTGAAGGGGCGGCGGAAAAGAAACGGGACGGTGCCTTCCGGCTGCCGGTGGATCGGGTCTTTACGGTGGCCGGTTTTGGCACCGTGGTTACCGGCACCCTGCTGGCCGGTGAGATCAAGCTGGGTGACGAACTGGAACTGCTGCCCAACAAAATTCCAGGCCGGGTGCGGGGGATTCAGGCCCACGGTGCAAAGACTGAAGTCGGTCAGGCCGGTCAACGGCTGGCCGTAAACCTGCAAGGGATCGATCTGGATCAGGCCCATCGGGGTGATGTGGTGGTCCCAACTGGGATCTTCCGCACCAGCCGTCGGGTGGATGTGCGGCTGGATCATCTGGCTTCGGCAAGCCGTGACCTGAAACATCGTTCAACAGTACGGTTCCATTCCGGCACCTCTGAAGTCACGGCCCAGATCATCCTGCTGGAACATGATGCCCTGCCGCCGGGCCAGAGCGGCTATGCCCAGTTACGGCTGGATCAACCGCTGCTGCTGGTCTCCGGTGACCCGTATCTGATCCGGGCCACTTCACCCTCGGTTACCATTGGCGGCGGAATCGTACTTGACCCGTTTCCACCGGCCAGGCGGCGACGTAGCGAGGATGCCCTGCGGTTGTTGGTGTCGCTGGATGCAGCTGAACATCAGCGTACCTGCGGACTGATCGTATCCCAGTCCCTGCTGTCCGGTGTCTTATTTGATGAGGTTGTGCTCCGTTCCGGTATTACCCGCAAGCAGGCTGAGACAGCCTTGCAGGGGCTGCTGACAACAGGCGAAATTGTGCAGATGACCCGTGAGCCGCGTATTTTTCTGGCCAAGGCTGCTGTTGCCAGCCTGAAGCAGTTGCTGGTGGATGAATTATCCGGCTACCTTGCGGCCAATCCACTTAAAGATGGCATCGGCAAGGAAGAGTTAAAGACCCGGATACCCAGGCGCAGTGACCAGCGTTTCTTTGCCCCGCTGCTGGCAGAGCTGGAAAAAGAGGGCGTGCTGCTTGCCGACCGGGAGTTGGTCCGGCCGGTTGGGGTGAAAAAACAGACCGCGACACAGTCTTCAGTCCTTGGCGCCCGAATCTGCAAGCTACTTGCAGAACGGGGGCTTGAGCCGCCCACCATCAAAGAGCTGGCCGAGGCGCTGCGCAGCACTGAAAAAGAGGTGCGGGATCATTTGGCAGCCCTGGTTCGTGAGGGTTTGGCGGCACGGGTTTCGGGAGATATCTTTTATGATGCCAAGGTGTTGGATGGTATTCGCGATCAGTTGATGGCCCATCTCAAGGCAAAGGGAGAAATTATTCCTGCTGAATTTCGTGAACTGACCGGACTTTCACGCAAGTTTATGATTCCACTACTTGAATTCTTTGATAATGAAAAGCTGACCATCCGGGTTGGTGATAAGCGCATTTTAAGAAAACGATAGTAATTTGCTTGACTTAAGAAGTAGTAGCCGTAGATATATCCTGAGTCCGACAGGCTCCCAGCAGTTGCTTTTATGAAAATCCGGGTTACAGTTGTAGGCATCACGGCATTTTGAGGAGGATTTCATGAAGGTTGGTACACTGATGATTTGTTGCATGGCGCTGCTGATGCTGGCTGGGTGTGGTAAGAGCAAAGAAGCCTATGAAAAGAGTTTTAAAGACTCTTTCAAGACAAGCTTTGTTAAATCCTGTACCCAGAGCGCCATGAAGGGCGGCCTCAAGGAGGACCAGGCAAAGGCTAAATGCGATTGCGTGGCTACCTATCTGGTCGGTAAATATTCATCTATTGAGCTTACCAAGCTGTCCGCTGCAACGGAATCCGCCTCCAGTAAGCAAATTTTTGATGAGGCCGTTAACTCCTGTAAATAGTCGTAATAATCCAGTAAGCTGAATTAATTCCGGGGGCGCCACGTGCGCCCCTTTTGTTTTCTGGTACAATTAAGGCTTGAGAATTTGGCATAAATCGTATAGGTTCTATAAGTTATTGATTATACTAATAATAAAACCTTTTCACGGATAGTAAAACTCATCTTATTCAAGGAGGACGCAATGGCAGAGAAGTACGTGTACTTTTTCGGGAATGGCAAGGCTGAAGGCCGGGCCGACATGAAGAATCTGTTGGGCGGTAAAGGGGCCAACCTGGCAGAGATGACCAGCATCGGGCTGCCGGTGCCACCGGGCTTTACCATCAGTACCGAGGTTTGTACCTATTATTATGCCAATGGCGAAACCTACCCCACCTCTTTGAATGATGAAGTAGAAAGCAGTCTCAAGCAGGTCGAAAAAATTATGGGCCGAATTTTTGGTGACGCTGCCAATCCGTTACTGGTTTCGGTGCGTTCCGGTGCACGGGCTTCCATGCCCGGTATGATGGATACCGTTCTTAACTTGGGACTGAATGACACCACCGTGCAGGGGATTATTGCCCAGTCCGGCGACGAGCGTTTTGCCTATGATGCCTACCGTCGTTTTGTACAGATGTATTCAGATGTGGTCATGGGGATGGATAAGCATGCCCTTGAGCACCTGCTGGAGCTGAAAAAGGCAGAAAAAAATGTCCATCTTGATACTGATCTGACCGCTGCTGACTGGAAGGATCTGGTGGCCCAGTTCAAGGCTGCGATCAAGCAGGAACTAGGTCAGGAGTTTCCAGAAGATCCCAAGCAGCAGCTGTGGGGCGCCATCGGTGCGGTGTTTGGTTCCTGGATGAACCAGCGCGCGATCACCTACCGCAAGCTGAACAGCATCCCGGCTGATTGGGGTACTGCCGTTAACGTGCAATCCATGGTCTACGGCAACATGGGCGAGGATTGTGCAACCGGCGTGGCCTTTACCCGTGATCCCTCCACCGGCGACAACTATTTCTACGGCGAATACCTGGTCAATGCCCAGGGCGAGGATGTGGTGGCTGGTATCCGCACTCCGCAGCCGATCAACAACCATCAGAAAAAGCCGGGCGATCTGCCTTCCATGGAAGACGTGCTGCCGGAATGCTACCAACAACTGGCTGAAATCAGAAATATTCTTGAGAAGCACTACAAGGATATGCAGGATATCGAGTTTACCATTGAAAAGGGCAAGCTGTTCATGCTCCAGACCCGTAACGGCAAGCGGACCGCCACCGCTGCCATCAAGGTTGCAGTGGATATGGTAGCGGAAGGGCTGATTGATGAAAAGACCGCTGTGCTGCGGGTTGCCCCTTCCCAACTTGATCAGTTGCTGCACCCCTCCCTTGATCCCAAGGCTGAGAAAAAGGTGATTGCCAAGGGTCTGCCTGCCTCACCCGGTGCTGCCGGCGGCACCGTTGTCTTTACCGCTGATGAGGCTGAAGAACTGGCTAAAAACGGTAAAAAGGTAATCCTGGTGCGGATTGAGACCTCACCGGAAGATATCCATGGCATGCATGCTGCCCAGGGTATCCTGACCGCCCGTGGCGGTATGACCTCCCATGCGGCTGTTGTTGCCCGTGGTATGGGCAAGTGCTGCGTGGCTGGTTGCGGCGACATCAAGGTGAATTATGCTGACCAGTCCTTTGTTGCCAAAGATGGTGTCGTGGTTAAAAAGGGCGATATGATTACCCTGGACGGTTCAACCGGACAGGTTATGCTGGGCGAAGTCAAGACGGTACCGCCGCAACTGACCGGTGACTTTGGAAAGCTGATGGTCTGGGTGGACCAGTTCCGCAAGCTGAAAGTCCGCACCAACGCCGATACCCCCCATGATGCCAAGGTGGCCCGTGAGTTTGGCGCTGAAGGGATCGGCCTTTGCCGTACCGAGCATATGTTCTTTGATGCCGAGCGGATCGCTGCCGTGCGTGAGATGATTCTGGCAGCTGATGTTGAGGGACGTGAGAAGGCACTGGCCAAGATCCTGCCGATGCAGAAGGGCGATTTTATTGGCCTGTTCCGTGAGATGAAGGGTCTGCCGGTTACGATCCGTCTGCTTGATCCGCCGTTGCATGAGTTCCTGCCCCAGCAAGACAAGGATATTAACGAGCTGGCCATTACCATGAAGGTTCCGGCTCAGACCCTGAAGGCAAAGGTTGAGTTCCTGCATGAGTTTAACCCGATGCTGGGTCACCGTGGCTGTCGTCTGGGAATCACCTATCCTGAGATTTACGATATGCAGGTGCGGGCCATTATGGAAGCTGCCTGTGAGCTGGTTAAAAACGAAGGTTTCTCCATTGTGCCTGAAATCATGATTCCGCTGATTGCCACCGTTAAAGAGCTGGCCGTACTGAAGGCCAACGCCGTTAAAATTTGCGATGAAGTGATTGCCCAGTATGGCGTTAAGCTGGAGTACCTGATCGGCACCATGATCGAACTGCCCCGCGCAGCCCTGACCGCTGACGAGATCGCAGTTGAGGCAGAGTTCTTCTCCTACGGCACCAATGACCTGACCCAGACCACCTTTGGTCTGTCCCGTGATGATGCCGGGCGGTTCCTGCCATTCTATGTTGATGCCGGTATCCTGCCGGAAGATCCGTTTGTCTCCCTGGATCAGAACGGCGTTGGGCAACTGGTTAAGATGGGCTGCGAAAAAGGTCGCGCTACCCGCCCCAACATCAAGCTGGGGATCTGCGGCGAGCATGGCGGTGATCCTGAATCGGTCATCTTCTGTCACAAGATCGGCCTGGATTATGTTTCCTGCTCACCGTTCCGGGTGCCTATTGCCCGTCTGGCAGCAGCCCATGCCGCATTGGGCGGGGGTTCTGATAACACCAAGTAAGTAACATGGCCTGATGCATAGCAACCAGAAAGGGCGGGATCACAATGATCCCGCCCTTTTTATTGACGCCCTCTGTCATCAGGGGCTACAGTTCCCAACATGTCTGCTCTGCTACGCCGCATATTCCCCTGTCTGGATGGTAAACCTGCCTCAATCCGCTGCTCGGTCTTTCGGCTCTCCATGCCGGTGCTGCTCTCATCTCTGTTTCAACGCCTGGTTGCCATTGTTGATATCTTCCTGACTGGTGGTCTGGGGGCATCAGCCATTGCTGCCACCGGGCTTGGTCAACTGCAGATATTTGTTATCATGACCATTTTCTGGGGGCTCTCCACCGGTACCACGGTGGTGATTGCCCACCTGACCGGTGCGGGTCGGCATGAAGAAGCAAAGCGGGCTGCCGGCACTGCGGTGCTGTTCTGTCTGGGGCTGACCGCGATCGTCTCGCTGATCGGGGCCTACGGCGGTGGTGAGTTGGCCCGTTTGATGGGGGCCACGCCAGAGGTGCAGCAGCTGGCCCATGAATATATCCGGTTGGTCTTTCTCTGGCTGATCTGGACCACCGGGGTCAACATCCTTTCTGCGATCATGCATGGTGTGGGCAATACCCGCACCCCGATGGAGGGTATTATTCTGGTCAACATCCTGCATGTACTTTTGGCCTGGCCACTTATCTACGGGAAACTGGGGCTGCCTGCCATGGGGGTTAAAGGGGCGGCAATTGCCATTAACTGCTCGGAATTCATCGGTTGTTCCTATCTGCTCTGGCAGGCCTTCCGGCGGGGCTATCTGACTATCGGGCTGCCGGATCGGGAACTGTTTGGCAGGATCTGGCAGGTAGGTTGGCCGGTTGCCCTGGAACGGGTGGCCCAGCAATCCGGGCAGCTGGTCTACTCCAGCGTGGTGATCGCCTATGGCACCACCGCCTATGCTGCCCACCAGATCGGGCTTTCCATTGAATCGCTCTCCTTCATGCCTGGTGCCGGTATGGGGATCGCCGCCGCCACCCTGATGGGTCAGTCGCTGGGGGCTAAAAAGTACCAGCGTGCCCATGCCGGTAATGCCGAGGCACTACGTCTGGCCCTGGTGGTAATGGGGATCATGGCGCTGATTTTTCTGCTGATCCCGCAGTATCTGGTGATGATCTTTACCCATGATCCAGAGGTAATCCGCCAGGGAGCGGTCTTTCTGCGGATCGTGGCCTTTGCCCAGATACCGCTGGCCATCTCCTTTGTCTATGCCGGTTCTCTGCGGGGGGCGGGTGACACCTTTTACGTCTTTATCGTGACGCTGCTGACCATGTGGGGAGTACGGGTGCTGCTTGCCTGGATCGCGGGGCCGGTGCTGCACCTGTCATTGTATGCGGTATGGGGTGTCTTTCTGGTGGATTGGTATGTGCGGGCTGTGGCCTTTGCCTGGCGCTACCACAAGCGGGATTTACATGGGGTAACGTTATAAACCGTGCTGCGTAGAGACAATATTCCAGCTTCCTGATGTCAGATCAAACAGTATCCGCGCCTGTCCGGCCTTCAACTGCTGCAGTACCTGCTCAATCTTTTCCTCCAGGGTAAAACCGGCATCAGACAGCTCAGACCACTCGCGGCTGACAAAATCAGCCAGCAGGGCATGTAGAATTTCAGGATCAATCCGTTCCAACGGAATCTCAACCCCCTCTTCCGAGGCATCAGGCTGATATTGCTCATCTTCCATCATCAGCTAACCCTGCGCATAACGTTTGGGAGTGGTCTCCAGGGTCTCGTTGCCGTCCTGCAGGTAGAGGTTGCCTTCGGTCACGGTGATGGACCAGGAAACAGTACGCTTAAGTCGGCTAACCAGCTGATTGATAAACTCCTGCTCCAGGGTGATAACCGTAATGTTGCTGCTGTTGATCAGTTTGTCCAGATGCTGGCGTTCCCAACCGGGCAGTTTGCTGCCAAAGGCCAGCAGGGTTACCTGATCTGCATGCCGCCGGGCCTTCAGCAGACGCTCAGGATCAGGCAGCCCCACCTCAATCCATGACCTAATCCTGTCGTCCGGCGCCTTTGACCAGAGATCCGGGTCATCCCCCTCACTGATGCCTTTGGTAAAACAGAGGCCCTCTTCATACAGCAGGGCATAGGCCAGCAGCCTGCCCACCAGACGTTCCTCTGTCTCAGACGGGTGACGGGCCACCGTGGTCTGCAGGGTTTCGTAGATGCTGCGATCAAGATCGGAAAGCTGGATGCTTGCCTTATATATGGTTACCGGTAATGCCATCTGGCGGGTACTCCTTGGTTTATTGTTGGGCTACAGTAGCACGGCAAGGTGCTGTGGTGGGTTAAAATAGCAGCATGATGGTTCTAAAGGGGGTGTAATATACTGCTATTGCAGTATTAATGCGAATAATAAGGCTCGATGCGATATAAATACTGCTTTAAGATAATTTATATTGTGTGGCTCGACGGGGTGTGCAATAATTCTGCTAAAGTAGTATGTATGAAGGAGTATAGACGATATGGCCAAGACTGTCGTAGCAACGCCGATACCAGCCCCCCAGGCACTGCATGATGCTGAGACGCTGGGTAGATTTGTCCGCGCTGCCAGGACTCAGAGCGGCATGGGTATCCATGAAGCTGCAGCCTTTTGCGGAGTTGCGGTCAGTACCATGAGCAAGCTGGAGCGTGCCAACGGTGATGTCCGTCTCAGCAGTATCCTGCAGGTCTGCCGGATGCTGGGGGTCACGCTCACTATTGCAGCCGGAGACAGCCAATGAGCGAGAACCTGTTGGTACAGCTGAACCATGTCCCGCTGGGGCGGCTGTTGTTTGAAGGCGCAACGGATCAGTACTCCCTTGGCTATGACCAGAGCTGGCTGGCAACTGCCGGTTTCGGCATCTCGCCTCATCTGCCCCCTGAAGCAGCGACGTCCGAAGCGTTGAAACGGTTCCTTGCCAATCTATTACCTGAAGGACGCTGGCTGGATGAACTGTCACTTACCCAACAAATTTCCAAAGCCAATATCTTTGGCCTGATCAATGCCATTGGCAGCGAAACCACCGGCGCTCTCACCTTTCAGAACAGCAGCCAGCCAACCGATCAGCTCCAAACCAGCTTTCGTGAAATCTCTCGTAAGGAACTGACAGAGCGGATCAGCCAGCGGGCGGATCGCTCGATTGCCTTCTGGGATAACAAGCCGCGCCTGTCAGTGGCCGGGGTGCAGGACAAACTGCCGGTACTGATCATGCCGGATAACAGGATCGGCTTTGGCGAGGGCATACTGGCATCCACCCACCTGCTCAAGTTCGGTACCAAACCGGATCTGCATCTGGTTATCAATGAATATATCTGCATGGAACTGGCCCGCAGGATGAAACTGCCGGTGGCAGCGGTGCAGCTGCTCCGGCTTGGCGAACCGGTGCTGGCAGTACAACGCTTTGACCGTCAGTGGACATCACAGGGGAGCATAGACCGCCTGCATCTGATTGATGGCTGCCAGATGCTGGATCTGCCTCCGATCTACAAATATGAGCGTCCTTTTGGGAAAGGCGGCCATGCCGCTGGCATCCGCTCCGGTGCCAGTCTAGCGCTGCTCTTTACTGCCTGCAACCGCTGCCGGGTTCCTGCTGCGGCACTGCGTGACCTGCTGCAGTGGGTGCTGTTCAATCTGCTGATCGGCAACAGTGATGCCCATGCCAAGAACATCTCCTGGTTTGTCGGGCCAAAAGGTATCCAGATCGCCCCGGCCTATGACCTGCTCTGCCTGGACAGCTACGCCAGCCAGTACGACCGCGATCTGGCACTGGCAGTGGGTGACACCTTTGATCCTGAAGAGATTCAATCCTTTCAACTGGCCGAGATGTGTGAAGCCTGCAAGCTGCCGCAACGCCAGGTGGCCCGTACCCTGAGCACCCTTTGCCGGAACATGCTGCAGCAGCTTGAAACCTTTGCGTTGACGGTCGAACTGACCGCTGATGAGCAGGCCTTTAGCACTGCCCTGCTGGCGCACCTGCGGAAGAATGCAGAAAAATACCTGGGGTTTGCAGCTGAGTTGCCAAGGGTTGTGTTATAGCCGTAATTGATTTCAGCAGCATATGTGGTACAGGATACTACGGTCGTCTGATCGTCCAAAGGATAGCCCATGAAAAAACTGATACTACTCTTGCTGCTTCTGGTAGCAACTTTTGCCCATGCTGAAACCTACAAATGGACTGACAGTGCCGGTACAATACACTTTTCAGACTCTCTGGCAGAGGTTCCGGCCAGTTACCGGAAAAGCGCCAAGCCGCTGGGGGTCAGTACCTCGGCAGGTAGTTCTGCCACGTCATCGGTACCTTCACAAGGCAGCAATGATTTCAGCGGAGTAGCTGCCCTGAAAGATCGCATGCTGCAGGATCAAGGGGTGATGGAACAGATCCGCGCCTTGCAGAATGACCCTGAAATGCAGGCGTTGTTAAGTAATCCTGAGGTCATACGGGCGGTGCAGTCTGGCGATTACAGCGTGCTGGTCAATCATCCTGCCTTTCTGAGGCTGCTCAATAACCCGCGGGTTAAAGAGATAGGGAAGCGAATGCAGTAGGCGGTCGAGGTTATTGGTGAGGCCGGGAAGTGGCTATGCCCATAACAAGAGGCATGGTAGCTGCATTCCGGCCAACATCCTGTTTAGGGAAGATCACCGGTTCACACGCGCGCGCGTGAACCGGTCAATAATGAATTAGTCGCAAAAGGACATCATGCAAACAATCTATGAAATAGTTCAACAAAATCCTAAGTTCTATGCATGGGCATTCGGAATAATTAATGTCGCTTGGGGGCTATTCATCTACTTCAATAAGCAAAGGCATGAGCAGGATCTAAAGCGACTAGAACAAGAATTGAGATTTAGTGCCGACAGAAGGCTAAAGATATTCGATCTAAAAGCATCTCAATATAGCCAATATGTCACTGACTTAGACTCATTTGGAAAGAAAAATCAAATTGAGATACCAGCGCGGATGCAGCCGATTTTCGACAAATATCTTCAAGATTATCTGGCTGCGACGAATGCTGGTGACAAGAAAAGAGAGCGAGAGGTTATTGGTTGGTTTAGCTCACAAATTTCAGCGTTGATACAAGAGGGGCTTCAAGATGTCCTGAAGATCAAAACTGAATCAAATCGCCTCAAGCTTATAGCCACTGATGAAATGCTAGAGACATTTGAAAAAATTGAGACGTTAACTCAGGAATCAATGGATAGCACAAATGAGTTTATGAAAAACTTCACTGAAATCGTAATCAATCAGCAAAATGAACGTAGTGAAGCTTTTCAAGCAAAAGCTGCCGAGTTGTCTGCTGAAATACAGAAATATTCGAAAACGCTTTTAAATCAAATGAGACATGAACTTAGCGATATTTAGGGACTAACCAGACAGAAGCACCGGCCTAAAACCGCCGGTGCTTCTGCCCGACCGTTAAGCCCGACTTATCTCTCCCCATCCATATTTGGTTCAAACCTGGCGCGTCAAAAGCCGATATGCATGACATGGTATAGCGATGCTTCAGGGAGGGGTATATGATCAGCTCAGTCGGGACATTCTTGCATGCAGTGCCGGAAAACAAGGTAAACAATTCTTCTGCATCCAGCAATAAATCAAGTTTTGACGCTATGTTGGCAAGTCTCAATTCCAATACTCAAACCGGTGCCACAGCTGAAACGGATAGAACCGATCTGGCAAAGCCGGTCACTGTAGAGGTTGATCAAGATGACGAGGCTGCTGCAACAAAAGAGCTGCTTGCCTTGATGAAAATGCTGATGTTTGGAAAAATCGACTACAGCGCTCTCAAAAATTCCGATACCAATAATCAGATGGCTGATGGTCCTGTGCGGGCTGAGTTGGAGCGGTTAAAGACCGTTATCAGGAAGATCATGAACCCAAACGGTGAGAGCGGTACATCTGATCAGGACAAGCTGTCGCTAAAAACACTCTTTGATAACCTGCCTGACGAGACCAAGGCTCTGTTGAGAAGAGTCTTTTCAAGCCTTGAACAGCTGCTTAAAAACGAAGAAAAGAAAAATGCCGAAGAAAAGGCAAGGAATGCGGATCAGCTTCTGAATACCGGTGTATCAGCCTTTACTGACGAATTCATGCTTGCAGCTGTTCCTGCGTAACATTCTGCAAGAAGCTCAACAGTACTTTCCAATACCGGCCACCTGAAACCGTGGATCAAGATCAAAGGTCTGTTGCACCAGTTGTTGGGTGAGAATATCAGTAGGCAGGCCATCGGCCAGCAACTGCCCCTGGCGGATCACCAGCAGGCGATCAAGGTTGCGGGCCAGGATCAGGTCATGCAGGGAAATCATGACCGTCAGGTTGTGGGTCTGGCAGAGAGAGCGCAGCAGGGTCAGCAGTTCATACTGGTAGCGCAGGTCAAGCCCGGCCAGCGGTTCATCCAGCAGCAGGGTCTTGCCTCCCTGGGCCAGGATCATGGCAATAAAGGCCCTCCGCCGTTCACCACCACTGATCTGGGACAGCGGCGTCTGTTCATGGCCTTCCAACCCCACCGCTGCCAGCACCTCCCGGCAGGAAAGCAGATGATCTTTGCGGGCAGCAGCACGGCCCATCTCCACCAGTTCACCCACCCGAAACGGTAACGGCGCTTCAATGGATTGGGGCAGGTAGCCAAGACGAGACGCCCGCTCTTCACCCTTCCAGGAGCGTACCGGTTTACCATCCAGCTCTACCTGACCAACCGTGGGGGTCAGCAAACCGGCACCCAGCCTCAACAGGGTGGATTTGCCGGAACCGTTGGCACCGATCAGCCCAACCAGTTCACCCTTGGCCAGGTTGCAGGAAAACTGCACCACACAGGGGGCTGTGCCGTAGCTGAAGCAGACCTGATCAAATTTGAGGCTGCTCATCGCATGCCTCCACCCGTGGCCCGGCGCAGCATGATCAGAAACCAGGGGGCACCGATCAGGGCGGTAACTACCCCGGCCGGGATCTCAACCGGCGGCAGTACGCTACGCCCGACCGTATCAGCCAGACAGAGCAGCATGCCGCCCCCAAGGGCAGACAGCGGTAGTACACGGCGGGCATCAGCACCCACCAGGGCACGCACGGCATGGGGCACCATCAGCCCGACAAAGCCGACAATGCCGCCCAGGGCAACCGAGGCAGCGGTAAGCAAGGAGGCTGCCAGCACCAGCAGGGTTCGCTCCCGCCCCGGTTCCAGCCCCAGGCCAAAGGCCACTTCATCCCCCAGCGCCAGGGCGTTCAGACCGCGCCGCCGGGCCAATGCAAGCACAAAGCCGAACAACATCAACAGGCTGGCCACCGGCACCACTGACCAGTCTGCCCCGGCCAGATCACCGGCCATCCAGAGCAGGGCCCGTTTGACCCCGTCAGCCTGGGCCAGGGACATGACCAGCATCAGGATGGCAGACAGGAAAAAGCCGATCCCCACCCCGGCCAGCAGTAACCGTTCTGCCTGTACTCCCCAGGCATCCCGTCCCAAAGAGACCACCACGGCACTGGTAACCAGTGCCCCGGTCAGCGCCAGCAGCGGCACCAGCCAGACCCCGGTCCCCTGGGTGGCCAGCAGCCCAAAGGCCGCTGCCAGGGCAGCACCGCTGGAGGTGCCCAGCACATAGGGATCAGCCAGCGGGTTACGGAAAACCCCTTGCAGGATAGCACCGGCCACCCCCAACGATCCCCCCATCAGCAACGCCACCACAATGCGGGGCAGGCGCAGGTCCAGTACGATCTTCAGTTGCAACGGATCAAGCTGAAAAGGGTTGATGGTCTGTTGACCAAGGGAGAGCGACAGCAGCAGGACCAGCACCAGACAGCCCAGCATGATGAACAGAGGGTGGCGTTTCACGGGCGCTGGCCTTTACGGGCCAGTTCCAGGCAATGGCGCAGCTCGGCGATTCCTTCCGGGATGCGGGGGCCGGGACGGTAGAGGGCATCGCTGACCATGCAGACCCGGCCTTGTTTGACAGTATCCAGTGAGTTGAGGTGACCCAGCATCCGCTTCATCGGTGCAGCCAGCTTATCCCCTTGCCCTGCAATGATCAACTGAGGGTTGCGGGTGATGACCGCTTCCAGTGAAAGCCGGGGATAGCCGGAACGGGCATCACCGGCAATATTGGTCATACCGGACAGCTTCATGGCATCATCCAGCATGGAACCGGGACCGGCAGCCACCAGCGGGTCAGGCCAGATCACAAACATGGTCTTGACCGGTGCAGCGGTTTTAAGCGGTTTCAACGACTGCTCAATCCGGCCGGCCAACTGGTTTGCCGGTTGTTGTACCCCAAGATCAGTACCCAATTGCCGTACTGCCGGTGGCAGCTTGTCCAGGCGGGAACCGTGGAAGGTGACCGTCCTGATCCCCAGTTTTTGCAGCCGTTTTGCCAGCTTGGAGCCGATTCCCTCTTCATCCACCAGCACAACATCCGGCTTCAGGTTCAGCACCGCCTCCAGCGAGGGGTTGGCCGGCCCCCCCACGGTGGGCTTGCCTTTGATCGAGGCTGGCCGGTCGCAGAAGGTGGTCACCCCCACCAGGTTTTTCTCCAGCCCCAGGGCGCAGGCCAGCTCGGTCAGGCTGGGGGCCAGCGAGACGATCCGCCTGGGCGGCTCCCCGGCAAAACCGGGGAGCGCCGCAAGACAAACAATAAAGAATAATGAAACACAGAGACACAGAGACACAGAGAACAACCTGTCATTACAAAATAATCCTGAATAAGAGCGTTTTTGGGGTGCATGCACACCAATACCAACAGAAGTGGCGTGATGAAACCCTCCGTGTCTCCGTGCCTCTGTGTTAAGTGTTTGTAATGGTTTCATACTGTTCAAAACGATACCTTTACTCCGCCATAGGCCCCGATACCGGGGGCGCCATAACCGGCCACCTCTTCATACTGGCGGTCAAACAGGTTATCTATCCGCCCGAAAAGCTGCAGGTTTTTGGTGATATCATAGGAACCGGCCAGATTTACCAGCAGGTAATCCTTCATCTTCTGCTTGTTTGCCGTATCGGCGTAGCGGGTACCCACATAGACCAACCCAAGATTAAGATTGGCCTTTTTCAGGAAGCTGTAGTTGATGTCAAAGCTCGCCTTGTTCTTGGGGCGGCGTACCAGCTGCTTGCCGCTGATGTCGTCCCTGGTTTCCAGATAGGTGTAGGCTGCCTTGAGGGTCAGGTCATCCACCGGTTGCAGCGCTGCGGTCAGCTCTAACCCGTGGGTGTGGGCCTTGGCAACATTGGTGTATTTCCAGGTAGTCATATCAAAATCAATCATCTGTGAATATTCATTTCTGAACCAGGTTGCCCCCAGAGTGGTCTTCATAAACGGCAGCCCCTGCTCCAGGCCCAGATCCCAGCCGATGCTCTTGTCCGGCTTCAGATCCGGCGAACCGTAGCTTGAGTAAAGCTGATACAGGGACGGTGCCTTGAAGCCGGTGCCGTAGCTCCCTTTCAGCCTGGTGTCGGTCTGCTTGATCAGATAGGCGGTGGTAAAGCGGTAGGTGGCCTCGGTGCCGAACTTGCTGTGGTCATCCACCCGGACCCCCAGGGTGGAGAACCAGGCATCGAACAGATTGAGCTGATCCTGCAGGTAGACGCCGGTGGTACGGGCAAAGCGCTCATCCCAGGTGCTGGTGTAGGGGCCAAACATACTCTCGGAATAGTAATCCGACTTGCCGTTTTCTTCTGTGGTCTCGGCGCCAACCACCAGAGTGGTGGTTTTGTGCAGCTTCAGGGTATGCTGCCAATCCAGCTTGACACTCTGGCCGTGGAACGAACTGCGCAGCATATCGTTGGGATGGGCGCTGTCGCGGTCATTGTCATCACGCCAGCTGATGTCGCTGAACGATACCCCCAGTTTCTGTTCCCACAGCCCGTTAAACAGTGAGAGCCAGCCCTGTGTCCGGAAAAACAGCTCGTCGGACTTCATGATGTGGTTCGGATCATCCTTTCCGGCACCGCCGCCATTGTCAACCGAGGTGCGGGAGCGGTCATAGCGCAAGGTCAGGTCAATCTCCGAGTTGGTGGTCGGGGTGATGCCCAGCCGTCCGGCTACCGCTGTATTTTGATAGCCGTCCCGTTCAACGTTACCATACCGCTCACCCGCTGCAGAAACACCGCCGGTATCCAGACGGGAGACGCTTAACGAATACTGCAGCAGGTCATTGCCGCCATTGATACCGGCGCTTTCCCGGGCCGTGGCAAAGGAGCCCCCCTCTGCAGACAGGAAGCCTTTCAGTTTGCCATCCCCCCGCTTGGTGATGATGTTGATCACGCCGCCAATGGCATGGGAGCCGTAGAGGGTGCTCTGGGGTCCACGCAGAACCTCAATCCGTTCGATATTGTCGGTGGTCAGGTTGGAAAAGTTGTAGCCACCGCCGGTTGATGATGGGTCGTTCATCTCAATGCCGTCGATCAGCACCAGTGTATGTTCTGATTTGGCGCCCCGCATGAACACGGCTGTAGTGCCGCCAAAGCTGCCGGTGCGTACCAGATCCAGCCCCGGCACCATCCGCAGCGCATCCGCCACAGTTCGCTTTTGCTGCTGCTCAATCTCTTTGGCCGTGATTACGCTGATGGAGCTACCCACCTGTTCAATCGGCACCTCATCACGGGTGGCGGTTACCACCACTTCACCCAGTTGCGCGGCCTTTTCTTCTGCCATTGCAGAACCACAGACTGCCAGAACCAGCCACAATGCTACCGCATACTTCTGTCTACTTCTCTTCATGCTTTCTTTCCTCCCGCGAGTATTCAGATGGAGCGGTTTTCCGGCTACGGGCTTCCTAGTAGTCCGCCTTCCCAGTTTCCCAGTGGCTTTTTGCGCGTAGCGCAATGGACGTTCGTTCCCTTCACGGCTGCGGGGCAGCGGGGGCATCTAACCCCTCTTCCTCGACTCCATCTGTTGTGAAAATTTTATTTTGAAACACAGAGCAACGAAGCAACGGAGAACAGCAAAAAAAACATTTCTTTTGATGGAAAACGTAACTACACAAAATCAGTTGGTTGTTTCAATGTTCTGAGCTTGTTTGGTTTCCGCTGTTTCTCAGTTGCTCCGTGTTTCAAGAACTACGGTTACTTCAACTTAAATCCGTTCTGTTTACCCAGCGCCTCAATCACGGCCTGATGTACTGCCTTGGCTATCAGATCACCAATCCGGCTGTGGCCGCCGCTGTAGGTGACTTTGGGGCCGCTGCTGCCGGACACCACGATCACGCTGTCAGTGCCGGTGCCGGTGGCCTGAACCCCTTTGGTGTAGCTGCTGGGCACCTTCAGATCTTCCAGCGCTGCGGTCTTTGCCTCGGTAATGGTGACCACGGCCCGTGCCAGCGCCCCATCAGTCAGCCGGGCATTGGTCAGCACAATGATGTTGATGGTCCCGCTAGGCGGATCGGATGGTTCAATATTGGTCCCCTCATCAACCCCGGCCCGCAGGGCATTGCTTTTGGCCCCGCCAGTAACCAGGGCAGTGACCGTAAAGGGACCAAACTGCTTCGTGACCACGGCCAGATTGTCCATATCCGCTGCCGTACCCACCAGGGTCAGGTCTGTGGGCTGCAGCCCCAGCTTGCTGGCGATCATCCCTTTGCGCTGTTGCTCATAGGTCTTGCCGCCGCATTGCAGTCTGGTGGCCAGCTCGACTGACAGCTTCTTCCAGAGCAGGGGGTGGGCGGCATGGTTGATCGCCCCCAGGCCGTTGATGATACCGTCGCTGGTGGAAAGCAGATGGCGGCGTTCAGGCAGTTGTACGATCAGGCTCTTTTCCCAGAGGCCGTCTTGTTCGGTCTTCAGTATCTGCGCAGTTGCGCCAAGCTCAGGCGGCAAGGTCAGGTTGGCTGCATATAGCGGTGCTGCCATGGACAGGCAGATTAGTACCAACATCAGAATGTTTTTACGCATTGCAGACTCCTTTTTTCACCCGTTCAAACCGTTCCAGCCCGGCCTCTGCATGGCTGTTCTGGCAGGTTACCCATTGCTGTAGTTTGCTCAGGGCTGCCCCGCTGGACAGGGTTCCCTGAGCCATGGTTATCCCCTGTTTCAGGTCGGTTGCTTTGCCTGCGGTCCAGAGCAGTGCACCGGCATTCAGACTGACAAACTCCTCACAGGCGCTGAAACGACCGGTACCGGCAATGACCTGCATGAAGCGTTGGATCTCATCCTCCCGAGAGTTACAGGCGGCAATCTCATCGCTGTGACGGCAGGTCAGGCCGACATCTTTGGGAACCATGATGAACTCTTCCTGCTGTTCTCCCTGAAAGCGGCAGATGGTTGAAGGGCCGCAGATTGACAGCTCATCCATCCCCAAGCCGGTTGCTGCATCGCTACCGTAGACCACCATGCCGTGTTGGTAGCCGATTTTTGCCATGACCGTTGCCGTGGTGCTCACCATCTGTTGATTATAGACCCCCCGCAGCGCTTGACGGGGACGGGCCGGATTGGCCAGTGATGCCGCAATGTTAAGGGTGGAGCCAAAACGGATCTGGGAGAGTATCCGCCCCAGGCCGCCGGGATGGACTGTCGGGGACATGCCGTTAAACAGGCCGATCCCGGCCTTGCGGATGCTGTCGGCCACCTGGGTGACCGGGCAGTCCACATCAATCCCCATCGCTTCCATGATATCCACGGTGCCGCAGCGGGAGGTGATGGCCCGTGCGCCGTGGCGGGCCATGTTCACGCCGTTGGCAGCCCCTACAATGGCAGCGGCACTGCTGACATTAAAGGTCTTGAAACCGTCCATGCCGGTGCCGGAGTTTTCAAACAGGTTGTCCGGCAGTTGGTCAGGATGCAGGGTGTCAAACTCATCAATGGCCTGCCATGCCCCGGCAATCTCCTCAACGGTTTCGCCCTTGGCGGTCAAGGCAGCCAGCAGGGCCCCTTGCTGTAGCGGACTTTGCTGATCCAGCATTAGCTCTCGGAACAGCAGGTAGCTCTGTTGCCGGGTCAGGTTCTGTTTTTCAATCAGCAACTGGATCTGTGCGCCAAACTGTTCTGGGGTCATGGTCTGCAGCTCTCCGGGTAGAGGTGAATCTTCATGCACTGGCGGTTGGCCACCAGCTCAAGGGCTTCAGCCAGGCGCGACAGCGGCATCCGATGGCTGATCAGGTCATTGACCGCCAGCTTACTGGACTGCAACAGGGAAATGGCCTGCCTGCCGTGGCGGTAACAGCAGCCATAGGCCCCCACCACCGTCTGCTCAAGATAGTGTAATTGGTTAAAATCAGTAGTGATAGCAGGGGTTTCTTTTGAGAGACCGGAAAAGACCACCAGCCTGCCACGGGGCGCTAGACTGGCCAAGGCCTGTTGATAAGCCGAGTTGTTGCCCACTGCCACCACGCAGACATCAAACAGCTGGTCAGGTGGTTCAGCTACCCCCTTGGCCAGTTCTCTACGTTGCGGGTCTGGTTCAATTACGGTGGGCAGGGCATCATAGGCCGATGCAGCGCGGGCCAGCAGTTGCCCTGCCGGACCGCCACCCCAGATGGCAATGGTCTCAAAGGGGGCCAGCCGGGCCAGCTCCAGCGCATTCAGGCAACAGGAGAGCGGCTCAGCAAAGACCGCTTGCTCATCGCTCAGCCCTTCCGGTAACGGAATCAGGCTTTTGAGCGGTGCAACCACGTAGTCGGCAAAACCGCCATCGCGGTGGAAGCCCATGATCCGCATGGAACGGCAGAGGTTTTCAGCACCTGACCGGCAGGCTGGACAGATGCCGCACCATTCGCCGGGGTAGACGTAACATCTTTGATTTAAGAGAGTTGCATCAACCTGTGGTCCCAGCGCCACCACCTCACCCACCACCTCTTCACCGGGGACACAGGGCAGCACCAGATCGCGATGTCCGACCTGGATGATCTTCAAATCAGTGCGGCAAAGACCGGTAACCGTAACCCGCAGCAGCACCTCACCCGGTCCTGGTTGGGGAACCGGACGGCGCTCAAATTGAAATGAGCCGATCTCACGCACGGAGACCGCCTGCATGGTGGCGGGTAGCGGATGAACCATGGTCTGACTACCGTAACCTGCTGGATAAATTGGATGTGCTGCTGAGGATTGAAGAAATTTCTGGCGCGGATTGCTGCTGATTGTACATGAGTTGCCTCCCCCGAAGCGTGCGAATGGAGCGGTGTTCCGGCTCAGGGCTACCTAGTCACCCACCTTCCCAGGTTTTATCCCAGTGGTTGTTCGCCTTGCGGCGATGGGCTTTCGTTCCCTTTACGGCTGCGGGGCAGCGGGGGCCTTGCACCCCTCTTCCTCGCTTCCATTCGGTGTTTGAAATGTCTGTAACAGATGCCAAGAAAGGAGCTGGCTGTCAAGAATTTACTCATAAGGTTGCAGTTGTTTTTTCACACTTCATACCGTACTATCCAGCTCTATTTGTGAAAAAAGTTTGGAGCTTACCCATGGCACTACCGGCAAATATTCTGGTTGTTGACGATTCACTGGCAAACGGCAGCGTTATTGTAGATATCCTTGAGGCCCAGGGGTATCTGGTGTCTGCCACCGCATCGGCTGAAGAGGCTATCCCGCTTTTTAATGAACAGGATTTTGATCTGGTGCTGACCGGCCTGATGCTTTCCGGCATGAGCTGTTTCAATATGATGAAGGTGCTTAAGCGTCACAAGCCGGAGATCGATGTTATTGTCCTTACCTCCAATGACTCGAGCTACAACATCATCAAGGCACTGCGTCTGGGGGTTTATGACTATATTGTCATGCCGCTGGATGATGAGAGCGTGCTGTACAATGTGATCGAAAAGGCCCTTGAAAAGAAGGAACAGTTGCGCAAAAGAGCGCACCTGTTGGGTGAGTTGACCAGAAAAAACAATGGTTTGCAGGAGACGCTGGAGATGATGAAGTCCGCCAACCAGATCAGTGCGGCGCTTATGTCAACCTTCAGCGTGCCGGAGATCATGAAAAAACTGGTGGAGCTTGTCACGGAACATTTGCGGGCGCATCGTGGCTACCTGCTGCTGCTGGACAAGTCAGGCACGACCTTGCAGGCAAAGGTGGCTACCGGTCTGGATGCGCTGTATTCACAACACTACAGCCTGGCCTTGGGCAAGGGGATTTCCGGTAAGGTTGTTGAAGAAGGCAAGCCGTTGATCATCTGTGATATCACTGACGAGGGGTTTGTGGATGATGTCAGGGAGGAGGACCCTGACGGCGCCATGCTGGCAGGTCCCAGTATACTTTCGGTGCCGCTGCGTGTGCAGGACAGGGTTGCCGGGGTTTTAACCATCTCTGGCGGTGTCAGTGGGGAACCGTTTCATAATGACCACCTTGAATTTCTCACCATGTTGTCCCGTTATGCAACCATCGCCCTGGCAAATGCAGGGGTGGTGTATAACCTGAAAAAACAGCTGGCCGCGTCATCAGTATAACCTGTTTGCCCATCCTGGCCTGACATGACCAACCAGAACCCACAACCGGTACGACATAGCCACGGCGGCAATCTGCGCTGTCTTAGCACCCTGTCAGGTATTCCCCAAACTGAACTGCTTGATTTTTCAGCCAATATCAACCCGCTGGGGCCGCCGGACTGGTTGCGCCCCCTGATAGAAAGCCGGATCAGTGACCTGATCCATTACCCTGACCCGGATGCAACCGAGCTGGTTGAGGCGATAGCCGCCCTGCACCGGATACCGGCTGACCAGATCCTGGTGGGTAACGGTGCCACTGAGCTGCTGCATCTGCTGCCCCGTGCGTTGGGCTGCTCCTCACTGCTGTTACCGGTGCCCAGCTATGCGGATTATGAGGAACCGGCCCGGCTTTCCGGCCTGAGCATTGAGCAGTTTTTACTCTCTCCTGATACCGGTTTTCTGCTTAATCCAACCTGCCTTGTACCGCTCTTGAAGCCAGCCCAGCTGGTACTGCTGGGTCAGCCCAATAATCCCACCGGTCGTACCTTTGATGCAGAAGCCCTGCGTCGGATTGCAGCGGAACATCCAGCCACCCTGTTTGTGGTTGATGAGTCGTTCATCGGCTTTACCGACGGCAGCCGCAGCCTGCAGCAGAACCGGCCTGAAAATATTCTGATCCTGACCTCGTTGACCAAGCTGTATGCCATTCCCGGTCTGCGTCTGGGCTACCTGACCGGCGCGGCAAAACATATTCAGCAGCTTAAAAACTATCTGCCCAACTGGACCGTTAACAGCCTGGCCCAGGCCGTAGGGACGCGTGCAGTACAGGATGTTGATTACCTGCAGCGGACCCGCAGCTTTGTGACAGGGCAACGGGAGTCGCTGGTGGCTCTGCTGTCCAGCCAGCCCGGCCTCACCGTTTATCCCGGTGAAGCCAACTTCCTGCTGTTGCGGCTGGATCATTCCACCCTTGATGCACAACAGCTTGCTGATCAGGCCCTGCAGCAGGGGATTGCCCTGCGGGTCTGTGGGAATTTTGCCGGGCTGGATGGCCGTTACTTCCGTGTAGCGGTGCGGACCGAAGCGGAGCAGCAACGGCTTGTTCATCTGCTGCGATCTATGCTTGATCCGGCAAAAGTAGCGGTAATAAAGCCGAAAACCCCTGCGATCATGTTTCAGGGCACCGGCTCCAATGCCGGTAAGAGCATCCTGACCACGGCGCTCTGCCGGATTTTGAAGCAGGATGGTTATGCTGTGGCGCCGTTCAAGGCCCAGAACATGTCGCTTAACTCCTTTGTGACCCGCCAGGGGGGCGAGATGGGGCGGGCCCAGGTGCTGCAGGCCCAGGCCTGTCGGCTTGAGCCGGATGTGCGGATGAATCCGGTGCTGCTGAAGCCCAACAGCGAGACCGGCTCCCAGGTGATCCTCTGTGGCAAGGCAGTGGGAACCACCCATTTTAAAAACTATGGAGAGCAACGGGCTGAGATCTTCACGACCGTGCAACGCTGCTACGATGAACTGTCTGCTGAACATCAGATCATGGTGTTGGAAGGGGCGGGCAGTCCGGCTGAGGTTAACCTGAAGGCCAATGATATCGTAAACATGAACATGGCCCGCTACGCCAATGCGCCGGTGCTGCTGGTGGGGGATATTGACCGGGGCGGCGTGTTTGCCTCTTTTGTGGGTACCATGGAGGTCTTGAGCGAGGCAGAGCGGGCCATGGTGGCCGGTTTTGTGATCAACCGCTTTCGGGGTGATGCAAGCCTGCTGGGGGATGCCCTTGAGTACACCCGCTTCCATACGGGCAAGCCGGTGCTGGGTACAATTCCCTATTTGCGGAACCTTGGCTTGCCGGAGGAGGATTCAGTCTCCTTCAAGCAGGGTCTGCTGCCGATTGGTGCAAAGGATGCGCAACTGATTGATATTGCAGTGCTGGATCTGCCCCATATCTCCAACTTTACCGACCTTGATCCGCTGGGGCTTGAGCCGGATGTGGGTCTGCGGATCGTGCGCACACTGGCAGAGCTTGGCCAGCCTGATGCACTGATCCTGCCCGGCAGTAAAAATACCCTGGCTGACTTGGCTTGGCTGCAGCAGACCGGCTTGGCAGCAGGCATTCTTAATCTGGCACAGGCTGGGCAGGCTGAGATCATCGGCATCTGCGGTGGTTTTCAGCTACTGGGTGGGTGGATCAGCGATCCCTATGTCATTGAATCCGGGGCCGGGGAACAGCAGGGGCTGGGCCTGCTGGCGATCAACACCATCATGGCTGAAGAAAAGACCACCCTGCAGACCTGCTGTCGTCACCTGCCTTCCGGTTTCCAGTTGACCGGCTATGAGATCCACCACGGCATCACCACTGCAGAAGGGGTTGAGCCGTTGATCACCGGGCCGGATGGCAGACTGTTGGGTGCAGGCAGTGCTAATGGTCTGATCTGGGGCAGTTATCTGCATGGCATTTTTGATGCTGATCCATTCCGGCGCTGGTGGCTGGATCAACTGCGGCAGCGTAAAGGCTGGCAGATCGATGGGCTGATTCGGGCTTGCTATGATCTGGAACCGGCGCTTGATCGCTTGGCGGATACGGTGCGGAACGGTCTGGATATGCGGGAGATATATCGTTTGTTGCGGTTGTGAAGGCAGTAGTATCAGGCGGTTTGATCGCTATTTCTGGGTTGTCCCGTCCCAATTCCCTTTGTTGTCGAGGTAGGCGTGCTTCTCTCCCGACGTAAATTTTTGAAGCAATTCGGAGTAATCTCTCTCGCTGGTTTTGCGTGTAATTATCCTGTATTTATAGAGCGTTATCTGATTGAGACAAATTATTACAAGATTCCTGTGCCAAACCTTCCCAAACAATTTCATGGATTACGCATAGTTCACCTGAGTGATTTTCATTATGGATTATTACAACCGCTTGTTTTTGTGAAACATGTTATTGATCGCGCCAATAGACTGAATCCCGATCTAATCGTCTGTACAGGCGATTATGTCCACTCTCGACGCACAACAGATGAAATCGATACTGTGTGGCCTGAACTTTTACGTTTGCGAGCGCCATTGGGCGTTTTTTCAGTGCTTGGCAATCATGATCATTGGGCTAGTACAGAACGTTCACTGCACTGGCTTGATAAGTCTGGACAAGGTATTCACCACAAAGTTGTACCAATTACACGTAATGGTCAGCGCATCTGGCTGATTGGCGCTGGCGATTTCTGGGAAGATCATCGTGATCTTGATAAAATTATTGGAGAGATCCCTTCATCAGAATGTACAGTGGTATTGGCCCATAATCCAGATACTGCCGATACAATGTATAATCATCGAATAAATCTGTTCCTTTGCGGACATACACATGGTGGTCAGGTTCGTGTTCCATTTTGGGGAGCACCCGTCCTGCCAGTACGTAATAAGAGCTATGACTGCGGACTCTGTTATACAGATACTGGAATACCAATATTCATATCTCGAGGTATAGGTTGGGCTATCTTGCCAGTTCGTTTTAATTGTCTGCCTGAAATTGCAGTGCTTGAGTTGGTAGGTGTAAATGTTTGATGGCTTTAATCGAATGGAATTCTGATGACAGTAAATTGATTTAGAACAGAGGAACGAATTTTAGGCAGTATCAAGCAACTACTATTCAATAATGATCTCTACACTGTGCAATCATGAGCGTATCACCTTCAACCGCATAGACCAGGCGGTGGCAGCTGTCTATTCTGCGTGACCAGAAACCTGCCAACTGATGCTTGAGCGGTTCCGGCTTGCCGATACCGGCAAAAGGTTCTCGCTGGATATCCCGGATAAGCTGATTGATCCGTTTCAGCATCGCCTTGTCGGTTGTCTGCCAGTAGAGATAGTCCTCCCATGCTGCGGTTGAAAATTTTATCATCATTCCGTCAGATCCCTGACCTGCCCGCCGCCTGCACGCAGTTCCTCCACAGATTCAAGCAACCGTTTGGCCCCTTGGGGATTCCTGAGCAGATAGGCGGTTTCTTCATATGCGTGGAAATCGTCAAGTGAAAGGATGACAACCGGTTTGCCGCGCTGGCTGGTCACCACCACGGGAACGTGGTCTTCATTCACTGATTTCATGACCTCTGCAAAATGCTGGCGCGTATAGGTATAGGTCAGGGCGTTCATTGCTGGTACCTCCTTACTCATATGTACATAACTTAGTACATATGAGTAAAAAATACAAGGCGATGATTCCGGGTAATCTGCGTTATCCGCGTGCATTAACCTGAAAACGGCAGTTCATATCCACGAAGAGCACGAAGTTTCACGAAGATTCAGTGCGTTACAAGAAACAATAAATTACCCAAAAAGTTATTGCTGATTTGGCTTGAAGAAGCTGTTTTTCTTGATTTTTCTTCGTGTACTTCGTGGACAACTGCTTTTTAAGGATTAACCGTCTGATATGCAGGAGCAGTACCGGTTACCAGACGATCTGAAGACCGCTGACGCTAGCCAGCTTTTTGTCCGATGTTACCAGCCGTGCCTTGTTCAACACAGCAGTTGCGGCAATCAAGCGATCTGCCGGGTCACCGTGGGGGCAGAAATCAGCCAGCACGCTTTTTGCGGCAATCTCCGTTGTGACAGGCTGCACTTTAATGGCGCGGGCTGCAAGTACAAGCTGGATAAAGGTCTTTGGATCAGTGCCCGGATCAATACGACCTTTGGCTATCAGCATGGCAATCTCCCACAGCGATATATCCGCACAGGCAAGCGTACCTGCCTTGTCAGCCTGTTTGATTGCGGCAGTTGCCTTGGCACTGAGGCGTTCTGGAGTCAGTGCGTCAAAGATCAGGGCGCAGGTGTCAAGTATCAGCACGTTCTGCCTCCCATTCAGTATCAATCGGCGAAATCACATCGTCAACGCGGCAATGGACACGAAGCGCCTGAAGTTGTTCTTGTGCGCTTAAGCGCGTATCCTCCGGTGGCACCAGCCGGGCAACTTCCCGACCTCTGGAGGTGAGAGAAAGCCCTTCTCCCTGGCGGACCTTGCCCAGATATTCCGGGATATGTTTGCGAAACACCGTTATGGGTACTTGTTGCATGATTGGCTCCTTCTGTACGTTAATGTACACTTTAAGTGTACGTTATTAAGTTTGGGTGGTCAATAGATTTGGGGTAACAACATGGGTAAAATCTTAGTCAGACTGCACTGCCGGTATGTCAACAAAGGTAATTTTTGAATCAAATTGCCGGGCCTGGGCCTTCGTTTTATATTAATTTGCGAAAATCCGTTCAATCCGCGTTATCCGCGTGCTATTAACAGTCTGTGATCCCTCTCTACCTACAGATACTCCTGGCACTCCTGCTGGACCTGCTGCTGGGTGACCCTCGCTGGTTGCCTCATCCGGTGCAGGGGATCGGCTGGCTTGCCCAGCGTTCTGAAGCGTCTTTACGCCGCCTTGTCCCCAATCCAAAACTGGCTGGTATTGTTGCAGTTGTGTGGGTGGTGGGTAGTACGACCCTGATCGGCTTTGGCCTGTTAAAGGGAGCGGCTCTGCTGCATCCCCTGGCCGGAGATCTGGTCGCAATCCTGATGCTTTATGCCTGCTTTGCAACCCGCTCCCTGCATGACCATGCCATGGCTGTTTACCGGCCTTTGCAAGCTGGTGATCTGGCAGAAGCGCGGCAGCGGGTAAGCTGGCTGGTGGGGCGGGACACGGAGCAGCTGGATGAAGGTGAGGTGGCCCGTGCTGCGGTGGAGTCAGTGGCGGAAAACACGGTGGATGGCTGTACGGCGCCGCTGCTGTTCGCCTGTCTAGGCGGGCCGTTGGGGGCACTGGCCTACAAGGCAATCAGCACCTTGGATTCCACCTTTGGCTATAAGAACGAACGCTACCTGCAGTTTGGCTGGGCATCAGCCCGGCTGGATGACCTGGCAAACCTGCTGCCTGCCCGGCTGACTGCCTTGCTGGTTATCCCCGCAGCCCTGCTGCTAAGGTTACATGCGGGGAATGCCTGGCGAATCTTCCGACGGGATCGCCACAATCACCCCAGCCCCAACGGCGGCCAGATTGAGGCAGCAGTAGCTGGAGCCCTAGGGGTCCGGTTGGGGGGAGTGAACAGCTACTTTGGCCAGCCCAGTACCAGACCGTTTATGGGAGATCCGCTGCAGCCGCTGCAGGCACGGCATATCCTACAGGCGGTGCAACTGATGTGGCTGGTGTACGGTCTGACGGCTGTGCTGGGGCTGGTTATACGTTTGCTGCAGTAAGCGGAATTATCCTGAAGCGGCAGTCACTCACGCGGAGCCGCGAAGCTCGCGGAGAAAATCAAGTAGTTACCTGAAACAAAGCCCCCCTGCAGGTGAAACAATAACACAGCGTAACCATATGACTTTACACTTCGCGGCTCCGCGCCTCCGCGTGCAACTGTTTTTCCTAGGATTACTCATCCCCCAGATGTTTATTAGGAATCAGATAGTTGCGGATGTAATCGCTGACTGCTGCCTCCAGTGAAAGGGTTGCTGTGGTGTAGCCGGTCTGGCGGATCTTCTCGGTCTCGGCGCAGGTGTGATACTGGTAGGTGTTGCGGATCGATTCCGGCATGTCGATGTAGTCAATCGCCACCGGCAGGTCCATGGCGTTAAAGACTGCTGTTGCCAGCCGGTTCCAGCTGGCGGTGCTGCCGCCCCCCACGTTGAAGATACCGGCTGCCTCACGGTTATCCAGAAAATGCAGGGTCATGGCTGCTGCATCCTTGACATAGACAAAGTCCCGCACCTGCTCGCCATCGGCGTAGTCCGGCCGGTGGGATTTGAACAGCTTAAGCCGCCCGGTCTCGGAGATCTGTTCAAAGGCCTTCTGCACCAGGGAGCGCATCTCCCCCTTGTGCTGCTCATTTGGGCCGTAGACATTGTAGTATTTCAACCCTACCAGCTCGGTCAACAACCCCTGCTGCTGTGCCCAGAGATCAAACAACTGCTTGGAATACCCGTACATATTCATGGGACGCAACTTGGTCAGACGTGTCTCGTCATCGGAAAAACCCAGCTCGCCGTTGCCATAGGTGGCTGCGCTGGAGGCGTAGATGAGGCGGGCGCCCTGTTCTTTGGCAAACAGGGCTGCCTTGCGAGAGTATTCAAAATTGTTGCGGATCAGGTAGCTGGCGTCCCGCTCCGTGGTGGCAGAACAGGCCCCCAGGTGGATAATCGCCTGCAGCGGACCGGAGAGGCGGGAAGTCAAATTGCCGCTGTCCAGCAGTGCTTCAAAGGCATCCTTTTCAAGGTAATCCCTGAACTTGAGAGGTCCCAGGTTGCGCCACTTTTCAGTCAGCCCCAGGTGGTCCACCACCATAATATTTTCAATACCGCGTTGATTCAGGCCATGTACAACAGCGCTGCCGATCAGGCCGGCGCCTCCGGTTACAATGATCATAATTTTTCTCCTCCAGAGCATCAACTTATACAGGATAATTGCGAAAGAATTGAGTTCTGTCAAACTCATTTCAGAATTGTTTTGTTAAAACAGGCAGGCTACTATCTTTTCTCCCAAGCCCCACTGCAAGGAGATGCTGCCATGCGTTACCGTTCTGTCTGCCCCTATGACTGTCCTGATGCCTGCGGTCTGCTGATAACCGTTGAAAATGACAAGGCGGTCAAGATTGAGGCTGACCCAGATCACCCGATTACCCAGGGCTTGATCTGCGGCAAGATGCGGCAGTACCAGCAGACCGTCCACTCGTCCCAACGTCTGACCACCCCACTGCTGCGGACCGGTCCCAAGGGCAGCGGCCAGTTTGTCCCGATCAGCTGGGACGAGGCGGTGCAGCGGATCTGCTCTTGCTGGCAGGAGATCATTCCGCAGTATGGCGCAGAGTCGATTCTACCCTATTCCTATGCCGGTACCATGGGGCTGGTGCAGCGTAATAGCGGCCATCCCTTCTTCCACAAACTGGGGGCCAGCCGTCTGGCCCGCACCATCTGTACCCCTGCCAAGGATTACGGCTGGAAGGCGGTCATGGGGGATACCCCGGCCCTTGATCCTGCTGAGCGCTGCAAGAGCGACCTGATTATCCTCTGGGGGTTGAATGCCGCTGCCACCAGCATCCACAGCATGGCCGCCACCCAGGCTGCCCGCAAACAGGGGGCACAGGTCTGGGCCATTGATACCTACCAGACCCCCACCTGTCAGGCCGTGGACCGGGCGATCATCGTCAAGCCGGGCAGTGACAGCGCCCTGGCCCTGGGGATGTTGCAGGTGATGGTGGCAGAAGGGCTGCTGGATCAGGAGTTTATCAGTAATAATGTTATAGGCTTTGAGGAACTTTGTGAGCAGACACTGCCGGATTGCAAGCCTGAGCAGATGGCTGCAGTCTGCGGTCTTCCGGCTGATACGATCCGAGATCTGGCACGGGCTTATGCTGCAGCCAAGGCGCCGCTAATCCAGGTCGGTGGTGGTTTGACCCGCTACGGTAACGGAGCCATGACGGTTCGCTGTATCTCCACCTTGCCCGCTGTTAGCGGGGCCTGGCAGCGGCCAGGCGCAGGTCTGTTCTGTGGCACCTCCACCGGCGCAGCCTTTCCGCTGCAGCTGGTCACGCGGGAGGATTTCATGGCCAGCCAGACCCGGATCGTGAACATGAACCAACTGGGTACAGCCCTGAATAACCTCAATGATTCTAGGGTGATGTCGCTGTATGCCTACCATTCCAATCCAGCTGCCATTGCACCGGACCAGAATGCTGTCATCAAAGGGTTGGAACGGGAAGACCTGTTCACCGTGGTGCATGAACGTTTCATGACCGACACAGCCCGCTATGCCGATATTGTCCTGCCTGCCACCAGTTCGCTGGAGCATCCCGACCTGTACCGCAGCTATGGCAGTTATCAGGCCCAGCGTTGCAGTAGGGTGATCCCGCCGCAGGGTGAGGCAAAGTCCAACTGGGATACCTTTAGTCTGCTGGCAGAGGGGCTGGGCTGGGATGAACCGTTCTTCAAGCAGTCAGCAGATGACCTGATTGATCAGCTGCTGGCTGAGCCTAATGGCTGGCGGTCTGCTGCAATCACTGAACAACTACGGCAGGGGGAACCGGTGCTGATGACACCCCCCACCTCGCCACGGGGCCCCTGGTTGACACCAACAGGGAAGATTGAGCTGCGCAATGACCGGGAACCGCATCCGCTGCCCTGTCTGCTGCCTACCCATGCCGAGGCAGACGGGTTTCCGCTGCGGCTGCAGCCAAGCGTCAGTCTGTACAGCCTTAACTCCAGCTTTAATGAGCGTAACGACCTGCTGCAGAAACGGGGAGAACCAACGCTGCTGATGCACCCTGCTGATGCTGCTGACCGGCAGTTGCTTGATGAGCAGATGGTCTGTGTTTACAATAGGTTTGGTTCAATTGAGCTTGCGCTGAAGATAACGGAACAGGTGCCAGCAGGGGTCGTGGTCAGTGAAGGGGTCTACTGGCTTGGTCGCAGTCAATCAGGGCGTGGTATCAATGCCCTGACCTCGCAGCGGCTGACTGACTGCGGTGAGGGCAGCACCCTGTATGATGTTGTAGTTGAGGTGTCTGCTGCAAAAAATGCAGGCAAATAACGATAAAATAAGGTAGTATGCCGCACTGTTTTGTGAACTAATCCCTCAGGAGTGCCCCATGAGCTTCTTTCTTGACAAATATCTGGGTCTGAAGATCAAGACCCGTATTTATCTGCTCTGTGCCTGTTACAGTTTTTGCATTATTTTAGGTGTCGGGGCTGGCCGGTCACTTCCCCTTACCTACTCAATCCTGACCACTGCCCTGTTTGTGGTGGCTGGCGCCTTCTTCGGCGGCCTGCTGTTCTGGTCGGTTAATGATGCCCTGCAGCGTATCCTTGGTTACCTGAAGGAGATGACCGACGGCAATCTGCGTCAGACCATCTCTGCCAAGCGCAATAATGAGATCAGCGCCATTATCCGCTCTATTGCCACCCTCCAGACCGCCATGCAGACCATGATCTCCGGAATTCGGCAGACCACCGATAGCGTTGCCACTGCGTCGGACCGCCTGCGTCAGACCGCAGAGACCATTGCCGATGGCACCGGCAGTGCTGCCTCCCAATCCGATGCGGTCAGCCAGTCAGCCGATGGTATGGCCAGCGTCAGCAGTGAGATCGCCTGCAGTTGCGATACCATGTCGGCCATGGCCACCGAGGCGGAGCAGGTTTCGCGGGAAGGTGAGCGGATTATTTCTGGCATGTCGGTGGTGATGGGCAGTATTGAAGGGGTCATGACCGAGACCACCTCTGCAGTCAAGAACCTGGGAGCCACCTCCAACCAGATCGGCGACATCCTTTCCACCATCGGTGATATTGCCGATCAGACCAACCTGCTGGCCTTGAATGCCGCCATTGAGGCGGCCCGTGCCGGTGACCAAGGGCGCGGCTTTGCTGTTGTAGCTGATGAGGTGCGTCACCTGGCAGAACGGACAACCACAGCCACCCGTGAAATTCAGAGCATTATCACCGCCCTGCAGCGGGATGTGCGGGCAGTGGTCGGTTCCATGGAGCAGAGTGCGGGCAGTGTGCATGAAGGGGGCGAAGGGGTCAGGCAGTCATGCGATGCGATTGTTACCATCCGTGAAAAAATTTGCGAACTGCTTAGCCAGGTATCCCATGTTGCTTCCGCTGCAGCCCAGCAATCAAGCTCAACCGTGGCTATCTCTGACAGCATGCACGGTATTACCTCGGTGATCCGTGAGGCAGCCCAGGGAGCTGATGAGACCAAGACCGCCGCAGCCCAGATGGCATCATCATCGGCAGAGTTGCAGCAGATGGTCAGTAAATTTAGAATCAACTGAAACGGGTGTGAAGGCCATTACCAGCCTTCCCCGTAACGTTTTCAGACTTCTGTAACAGAAAGGCATATTCATGCAACGATCCATACGAGCAGCACTTGTTTCCTGTTTTCTTTTGCTGGCAACCCTGACCGCCCAGGCTGCTGATCCGCAACCGGCAGCACCGGCAACTCCAGCTGCTGCTCCTGCGCCAGCTGTCCCGGAGGCTGCACCGGCCCAACCTGCCTTAAAACCTGCTCCCGGCCTGTCGCTGTTGCCAGCCGCCAAAGAAGAGGCGAAACCGGTTGTAACCACGAAGATCGGCGTGGTGGATATCAACAAGGTGTCAACGGATACGGTTATGGGTAAGGCTGCCCAGGCGCAGATCAAGGGACAGCAGGCCAAACTGCAGAAGCAGGTGGAGGCAAAACGGAAGCAGCTGGATAAATTCAAGGCTGATACCGAGCGTCAACTGCCCAGCCTGTCACCCCAGCAGCGTGAGGCTAAATCAAAGGAATTCCAGAAAAAGATCGAAGAGTTTCAGAAGTTTGGCATGAAGGCTGAGAAAGAGCTGATGGACAACCAGCAGAAGCTGACCAAAGGACTGTTTGAGGCGATCGGCAAGGCTGCAGATGAACAGGGTAAGGCCAAAGGGCTTGCCGCAGTGGCCACCAACCGGGAGCTGCTCTACCTTAGCTCAAATGTCGCAATGGTTGATATTACTGGTGATGTTATTACATCATTGAATGAGAAGAGCGCTAAGAAGTAGTTTCAGTTGATGCGGAACAGGGGGCGTGCGCTGGCCAGGATGGCGCCGCCGCAGATGGCAGAACCGAATGACAGGGCCGCGCTGACCCCGATTGCCCCGGCAAGGAAGCCCATCAGGGCGTGGCCGAACGGTGCCATGCCGATCAGCACCAGGGTGTAGACGCCCATCACACGACCACGCAGGATTTCGGGGCAGTGGTGCTGCAGATGGCAACTGATCATTGCCAGAAAGCAGACCATCCCGGCCCCGGTAAACAGCAGTGCCAGCAGGGCCGCCTGATAATCGTCCGTATGGGCAAACAGAAAGAGACATCCCGCAAACAACAGTCCGGCCGCCACCATCAGGCGGCCTTTTTTATTGATATCCCGCTGCCACGCCACCAGCAGGGCTGCCAGTAGCGAACCAACTCCGCTGGCCCCGGCCAAAAGCCCCAGCCCCTCTGGTCCCACCTTTAGCACGCCATCGGCAAAGACCGGCAACATCGGTACAAAAGGGATGCCGAACAGGCTGACCACCGCCACCAGCACCATCACCAGAATGATCTGCCGTTCGCCCGCCACATAACGGACCCCTTCCCGTAATCCGTCAAGCATGCTGTAATGTGAGTTTGTTGCAATACTGGTGCTGGTTTGATGCGGAATCAGCAACAATGAAGCGATTCCTGCCAGAAAACTGACCGCATTGATCAGAAAACAGACCGAAAGACCGGTAACGGCAATGGTAAATCCGGCCAGGATCGGGCCGATAATCCGGGTGGCGTTAAACACAACGGAATGTAACGTAATGGCGCTGGTCAGCTCTGCACGGGTGACCAGTTCAGCCAGAAAGGCCTGTCGGGCAGGTAGCTCAATGGCATTAACGGTTCCCAGCAAAAAGGCCAGCCCCATGATCCAGCCGACCGTGATCTGGCCACTAAGGGTGAGAACGGCCAGCAGCAGGGCCGGTACTATGGACAGGGTTTGGGTTGTGATCAGCAGTTGCCGCCGGTTGACTTTGTCAGCAAGCACCCCGCCAAATAGCGAGAAGAGCAGCACCGGGGCAGACAGGGCTACCGCCACCAGGCCCAGTGAAAATGCGGATTTGGTCAAGGTGTAAACCAGCCAGCCCTGGGCTACCGACTGCATCCAGGTGCCGGTCAGAGAGATGGCGTGACCAGCCAGGAACAACATGAGGTTTTTGTTGGCAAGGGCTATGAAGCGGGTTGATGGTTGCATGGGGAAACTCCTGACCGTGGCAGGCAGACCGGTTGGTCCGTCCGCCACGGCTCAGTAGTAAGGCACTATTTTGTTGCTGATTTTGCCAATTTTGCAGCATTGGCTCCGGCAATCCGGCCAAAGGTGATGGTCTCAGAGATGGAGTTTCCACCCAGACGGTTGGCGCCATGCACCCCACCGGTTACTTCACCGGCAGCATAGAAACCGGCAATCGGTTTGCCGTCCTTGGCGATTACCTGGGTGTCAGTGTTGATCTTCAGGCCACCCATGGTGTAATGCACGCCCGGCTTGATCTCAATGGCGTAGTACTTGGCGGTCCGCAGAGCACGGGGCAGGTCAGGCCGCTTGAATTCAGCATCGTTCTTGGCATCCACTGCCTTGTTGTAGGTATCGATTGAGGCCGCAAGGGTTTCGGCAGGCATCTTAAGGGCTGCAGCCAGCTCTTTAATGGTTGCCCCTTCCTTGACCAGCTCCAGGTGGAAGTAGCCGTCAATCTGCTTCAGGCTCTTGCGGATTGCTTCATCAAAGATCAGGTAGGCTGATTTGCCGGTCTGGTGCAGGATCGCCTCAGAGGCCTTGTCGCGGGTGGACAGTTCGTTCACAAAGCGTTTACCCTCATGGTTGATCAGGATGGCGCCGTTACCACGCACCGCCTCGGTAATTAGAATCCGGCTGCCAGCTGCCACGGTGGGGTGAATCTGGATCTCCTTCATATCTTTCAGTTCGGCACCGGCTTTATTGCCCAGCTCCAGACCGTCACCGGTGGCGCCGGGCTGATTGGAGGTGGTCATCCCCTTGAATTCAGGACGATAAAAGGCCACTTTTTCAGGATTGGCAGAGAAACCACCAGCAGCCAGCACCACTGCCTTGGCCTTGATGGTGTAGATTCCGCTGTGCTTGCCTTCCACTTCAACACCGGTTACCCGGCCCTGTTTATCTTCAAGGATCTTGACCACCTTGCTATTGACACGGACATCAATCTTGCGGTCAGCAGCGTTCTTGCGCAGCACGTTGGCAATGTGGGCGCCCACGGCAGTGCCGCCGGTGGGACGATGGGTACGGTAGACACTGGCACCGGCCATCCGGCCCACATCGCTGATATCAGCGCCGATGGAGGTCAGCCAGTCAACCGAGCCGGATGAGTTCTGGGCCAGAATCCTGACCAGAGCAGGATCACCCATGTTCTTGCCGCCTTTCATGGTGTCCTGGTACATCAGTTCAACTGAGTCCTTGATCCCTTTGGCGTTCTGGAATTTCGTTTCGGCTGCGTTCATACCCCCTGCAGCCAGCATGCTGTTGCCGCCGGTAATAGGCTGTTTTTCCAGCAGAATGACCTTCGCACCGGCATCATGGGCCGTAATGGCTGCGGTCATGCCGGAGGCTCCGGCTCCGATCACCACCACATCAGCGGTTTCTGTCTTCTTGACAGATTTCTTCAGTTTCAGCGGCACTACTGCGGCTGCACCGCCCGGAATTGGCATGTCGTAGGTGTGGCATTTCAGGCAGTAGGCCTGTGAACGGCTGTGGCCGCTGTGGCAGGTGGTACAGTTGAGCTGGCCCAGGTGAGATTTATGGGGGTTGATATGCCCCTTGGCCTTGGCCCCCACGGCATCAAGGTCGCCGTGACAATTGATACAGCTCTGGTTGATCCCTTTTTCACTGTCATCAACCACAATCTTCTTGGCTGTGCCATGACAGTCAGCACAATTGATCTGCTTGACCTTGTGCAGCTCTGCCAAAGCGGTCGCCCCTGCAGCGGCCAATGCCAGACCATTGGGTAACAGCAGGGCCACCAGCCCCAGCAGCATAATGATACGTCCAAACGCCTGTTTCATGGTTTTCTCCTCTCTGTACAGGTATGCGAGATACTGCGGCGGTCTCACCGGAATCCGGTCAGACCGCCAGGTGCTATCTGATAAAAGGCTATCGCTTATTGCACGGTGTCAACCGGTGAATCTGTTTTAGAAGATCATGCGTGAGATCACATACGCCACCACGGTTGAGGTGCTGACGCCGATCAGGCCAGGGATCATAAAGCTGTGGTTTAACAGGTATTTGCCTATTCTGGTGGTGCCGGTACGGTCCATGTTGATGGCAGCCAGGTCACTGGGATAGAAGGCAAAGAAGAAGTAGGCGTAGCTGGCAGGCATCAGGCCCAGCAGCAGGGGAACCGGCAGGCCCAGGGCCAGACCCAGCGGCAGGGTAATGGCAAGGGTGGCGGCCTGACTTTTCACAAAGGCAGAGATGCAGAAGGTGGCAATGGCAAAGGTCCAAGGGGCAATCTTGACCATGATGCCGATGTTATCCACTAAAAAGGCCTTGTTGGCAGAGATAAAGGTGTCGCTCATCCAGGCGATACCGAAGATGGAGACAACCGCAATCATACCGGCAGTGAAGACGCTGGAGTGGGCAATATCTTTTGCTTTTACATTACCGGCAAACATGATGAAGGCACCAAAGGCAAGCATGACAAACTGTACGACGGTGGTCATGGCAACCGGCTTTTTGTTGGCTGCAAGGGGAAGCAGTTCAGGGAAACTTGCCAGGAAGATGATCGTACCCACACCGGCAAAGAACAGCAGCACTGAAAATTTGGCGGTTGTGGAGATCTTCTGGTCAAGGGTGGTTACGTTCGCATTCAGGGCATCACGGAAATCAGGGTCTTCCAGACGGGCCTGAAATTCAGTGTCCTTATCCAGATCCTTGCCACGGTTAAAGCTCCAGGCAGCAGCAGCCAGTACGCCGATTATACCGGCAGGCATGGTGACCATGATGATATCAATCAGCGTTACCGGATACCCGGCCTTGGCGGCAAAACCAAGAAAGAAGGTCACGGCAGCAGCCACCGGGCTGGCAGTGATCCCCATCTGAGAGGCAACACTGGAGATGGCCATGGGCCGCTCAGGACGGATACCGGTCTTCAGTGCCACGTCGGAGATAACCGGCAGCAGGGCATAGACGGCATGACCGGTACCGCAGCAGACCGTCAGGAAAAAGGTGGAAAGCGGAGCAAGAATGGTGACGTACTTGGGTTGTGAACGGAGCAGCCGTTCAGTCAACTGCACCAGATAATCAAGGCCACCCGCCACCTGCAGGGTGGCTGAAGCGGTTACCACTGCCAGGATGATCAGCATCACAGCGATTGGCGGTTCAGATGGAGCGCTGCGGAATCCCAGTGTCAGCAAGGCAACTCCCAGGCCGCCGATCAGACCCAGGGCAACTCCACCCCGGCGGATACCGATTAAGACCGCACCAAGTACCAGCACAAATTGGATCCAGAACATTGCCATGACAGGCCTCCTTGACGTTATGTCGTCTGTTGTGCCCCGCAGGGCGAAAGTAGTAAGAGTTGTCATGATAATGAGCAGACAATGTGCCAACAGGCTGAGATGTTTGCAAATTGCTACTATTACTGGGTTAATTAGGCGCAACGCGGTGTGATGTGATGGGTAAGGGGTATAACGTTGGTTATGGCAGGAATGGTGCTGATTGTGGATAATTCACTAATATCAGCTTGTTAGATTGTAATAACCGACGTTATTGCTATAACGCCGGTTATAGGGATTAGTTTGCGTGCGTGTTTATAATGAACCTGATGTTGATATTTTATCGTGTTTTTACTAAATGCCCATACTCAAGCAAAACATCATACAGTATTCCCGCTGCCTCGGCGGTCAGGGAGCGGCAGGCGGTTCTGGTATCGTCAGTGTTGAAACTGTCACGAAGGGTCTGGCAGATGGTGGCGCCGAAACGTGCCATGAACCGCTCCCGGTAGGCGGCGCTGATCTGGTAGGCAGTCTCTCTGCCCTGTTCCGGGGTTGATCTGCCGCAGAGCAGGCCAATGGCAAGCACCCCGCCGGTCAACGCACCGCATGCCTCCTGGCGGGAACCAGCCAGACCGCCACCAAAGCCGGTTGCCATCCGGCAGGCGATCTCGGTTTGTTCTGGGCAAAACAGTTGGGTGATGGCTGAGACCACGGATTCAGCGCAATGCAGGCCGGACTCTGAGTGGGCAAGTGCCAGTTGTTCTGCCTGTGTACGACTCATGGATGAATACTCCTTTGTTGAGCTTCCCAAAGAATCTTTTCAACATCGATTGTGGCTGCAATAGCCTCCAGGCGGGCCATTACCTTGGGGGCGTCAGGATAGTTCTTTGCAAGTACCAGGTATACATCCTGTCTCGACAGCACTTCCCAGCGAATTCCCGGTATGGGTGTGGCAGCAAGAACTTCAGAAGCCGGTCCAACATAATCAATCACGTAATCTGCGCGTTGCACCGCCAGCATTCTGAATGCCGCAGCATGGGTCTGCACGACATTGTTGGTGATCCGATTGCGTTTGTCTTCAAAGAATCTGAAAAGGCTACCATAGCTGTAACCGTGGATGGTAATGATGTTCTTGCCAGCCAGATCGTTAAGGTTCTTGATCGGTGTCTTGCCCTCAAGGTGATACACCCGGATTTGCAGAACTGTCAGGGGCTTGCGACTAAGTAAGCAACATTCCTGTAAGGCCGGAGATTTAACCAGCATGGAAAACTGCGCCGTACCGTCCTGCAGGCTCTTGAACATCCTTGCTGCTGGATAGCTGCGGCTATGCCAGGGAATGTTAGCTTTGGTGAACAGTTTTTCTGCCACACACAGTAACGGATTGAGCGGTTCGCCTGTCTTGGTGGTGCGAGTCGTCCAGACAGATTGTTCGGGGGATACATACTCGATAATGGCTGGAGATTTTAGGGATGCATCATCAGCACCCCAAGTCGGAACAGTCATAGCCATCAATAGAAACGTGCTGAGAAGCTTTTTCATCTGGGCTACCTCTTGTCCCTATTGTTACAGGTCACGTTGTTTCAGCCGTTTGGACAGTGCCGGTTGTGAAATCCCCAGCAGGCGGGCTGCAATGGTCTGGTTGCCGTTGCTGCGCTGCATCGCTTCAGTTACCAGCAGTTCTGCTGCCTCGCTAAAGGTGGGCAGTCGTTCGCAGCAGAGAAACGGGTTACGTCGTTCCGGGGAGGCTGCTGTCGGAGTGTCTGCCTGGGGGCCAATGGCACTGATGAAGCGCTCCATGGAGAGTACGCCGCCAGTGTGCAGGCTGACCGCATCATAGACCAGCGCCTTTAGCTCCCGCACATTACCGGGAAAGGGGTAGGTGGCCAGCAGCTGGGCCAGTTCCCGCGGGGCAGTGGGCTTTTTCTTGCCCAATGCCTGGGCCGCTTCAGCCAGAAAATGTTCCAGCAGCAGTGGGATATCGCAGCGTCGGTCCCGCAGGGCCGGTATCCGCACCTGATGGGTCTTCAGGCGGTAGTAGAGGTCACGCCGGAACTGGCCTGATGCCTCTTTGGTCGCCAGATCGGCATGGGTGGCCACAATCACCCTAGCCCGCAGCCGTTTGGGGCGATCGCTGCCCAGCGGGTAGTATTCCCCTTCCTGCAGCAGCCGCAGCAGCTTGACCTGTGAAGCGATGCCCAGATCGCCGATCTCGTCCAGAAACAGGGTGCCGTCGCTGGCCTCCTCGATCATCCCTTTGCGGGGCTGATCAGCGCCGGTGTAGGCGCCCCGTTGATGGCCAAAAAGGGTGTCGCTGAAAACCGTGTCATCCAACCCGGCCACATTGACCGCCACCAGTGGCCCTTTGCAGCCGCTGGCCGCATGGGCTGCCCGTGCCAGCAGTTCCTTGCCGGTGCCGCTTTCACCGGTAATCAAGAGCGGTTGGGGACTTTTCGCCACTGCCTCAATATAGGCAAACTGGGTCAGCATGGCTGGATCACCGGTGACAAACGGGCTGAACAGTTCTGGTCTGTGCAGACCACCGCTCAGCAGACGGCTGTGCATCTCCCGGTTTTCTTGCTCAAGCTCCAGCAACCTGATCGCCCGCAGCACACCGCCCACCAGGCGATCCTCTTCCACGGTCTTGACAAAGTAGTCAAAGGCCCCTTTTTTGATGCAGTTGACCGCCGTTTCTACCTGATTCAGCCCGCTGATCACGATGCAGGTGATTTCAGGGTGCTGTTCGGCGATTAAGGTCAGCAATTCTACGCCGGAGAGGTGGGGCATGGTCAGGTCCAGCAGTACCAAGCCAAACCCGCCCCCGGACAGGATCTCCATGGCTTGGCGGCTGTCAGCACAGGTGCGGATGTTGGTGATGCCTGCAGAACGTTCAAGGGTCAGGGAAACAGAGCGCAGCCAGGCCGGTTCATCATCCACCAGCAGGATGCCAAAGGAGGGGAAGAGGGTTTCAGACATGGTGAGCTGCCTCCGTACTAATTGGCAAAAGCAGGGTAACCGTGGTTCCCTGGCCGGGTGGTGAAGAGAATGACAGGCTGCCGCCATGTTCCTTGACGATCCCGGCTGAGACCGACAGCCCCAGACCGGTACCGCCGCTTTCCCGCTTGGTGGTGAAGAACGGGTCGGTCAGGCGATCCAGATGCTCCAGTGCAATGCCACAACCTTCGTCCCGGACTAAAACTCCGATACTATTAGTTGCATGATCGATAAAGGTGCGCAGGAAAATGCCGCGATTCTGGTCAGTTAGTGCCTGGCAGGCATTCAGCAACAGGTTGACCAGTACCTGTTCAATCCGCTGGCTATTACCCTGTACCATAGGCAGAGGATCAGTATAATCAGCCTCAAACCGGTTGGTTGCAGTACGTAGAGAGCGATCCACCAGCCGCACCGCAGCCTGGGCAACATGATTCAGGTCCAGCGGCTCCATCAGGGCGGCATCATCCTGACGGGCAAAGTCCTTCAGATCCTCCACAATCCGCTTGATCCGCCGTGCGCCGTCCTGCATCTCATCCAGCATCTGGGGCAGTTCCTGCCGGATGCGACTGTAGGCTAAACCGCCCAGCCGGATTTGTTCCTGATCCGGGCAACGCTGATCCAGAAGCTCCAGAGCATCGTCACAGACTTCCTTAAGGATAGGCATGTTCAGTAAAATAAGCCCGTTAGGGTTGTTGATCTCATGGGCCACCCCGGAGACCAGCACACCCAGGGCAGCCATTTTATCCGCCTGCACCAACTGTTGCTGGTTGCGCCGCAGTTCCTGCTCGGCAGCGGTCCGCTCGGCAATCTCACGGGTCAGGTCAGCGGTGCGCAAGGCCACCTGCTGATGCAATGAGCGGGACCAGAACGCCATCCCTCCCAGTACCAGCACCAGCGGTGTAATCACCAGGGCGGCCAGTTTGATCACCTTGCCCAGCGCAAGTCCTTCTGGCTCCAGCACTCCCAGCCATTTGGCATGGATGGCGTCGTACTGGCCGGTCTTTTTCAGAATTGCCAGCCCTTCAGTCATTTTGGCCAGCAGTTCAGCGTTGCCCTTACGAACGCCGTAGCCGTATTTCTGCGAGGCGATGCTATGGGCTACCGCCACCAGATTGGTCAGCTTGTTTTCGCGGATGATGTACATGCCCGGTACAATCGCCACCACGGCGTAGTCACACTTGCCTGACGCCAGCATCCGTAGTGCATCAGCCGGGGTGGGGGTGGGTATCAGATTCGGGCCATAGCCCAGCCGGAGCAACTGCTCATGCATGATCCCATCACGGTGCAAGGTGACTTTTTTACCTTTTAACTCAGCCAAAGAACTGACAACAGGCGATTCCCTGCGGGCAAAGATGGCGTGATTAACAACGGTGTGGGGCGGGGTGAAGTCTATCTGGGCAGCCCGCTGTTCAGACCAGGAGACCCCCTGCAGCAGGTCGATCCTGCCCTCTTTCAGATCCCGCAACTGTTCAGACCAGCCCCCCAGCCGGAACTCCACCTGCAGGCCCATCACTTCGGCTATCGCTTTGGTCAGCTCTACATTGTAACCTGCCGGTTTTCCATTTGAATCAAGGAATTCATAGGGGGGGTAGTCCCGGTCACCGCCCACTATGATGGTCTTTGCAAGGGCGCTGACCGGCAGCAGCAGGCAGAAAAAAAGAGCTATGAAAAGGGCGGCTGGACGCAGCACGCATGACCTCCACTGATGGTTCAGTACTGGCTGATTAAAACCATAGTCACAACAGCAATTTGCCCGATGAAATCTTCTCTGTACTACCTGCCTGTTCGTTGCCCCCGGCGGCCGGTCTTGGGGGCAGGACGCTCCGGCACCACCTTTTTCCGCTTGGGGGTTGCAGCTTTAACCTCTGTCTTCTTTGGTTTGGCCTGTTCTTTAGCCAGCTTACCTTCCTTTGCCTTCACGGTCCGTCTGACCGCATACTGAGGAAATTCTGCCAGGCTTTGGCGCGGAATGCTCTGCTTAACCAACTTTTCGATGGCAGCCAGCAGGATCTGTTCTTCCTGGCTCACCAGCGAGATGGCGATCCCCTCTTCTCCGGCACGGCCGGTGCGGCCGATCCGGTGCACATAATCTTCAGGTACCTGGGGCAGGTCATAGTTGATCACATGGGGCAGCCGTTCAATATCCAGTCCGCGGGCAGCCACGTCGGTTGCCACCAGTACCCGGAACAGCCCCTGTTTGAATTCCGCCAGGGTACGGGTGCGGATTGACTGGCTCTTGTTACTGTGGATGGCCGCCGCCTTGATCCCGTCAAACAGCAGTTCTTCAGTCAGTTTATCTGCGCCGTAGCGGGTACGGGTAAAAACCAGCACCTGATTCCAGCCGTTTTTACGGATCAAAAACGACAGCATCTCCCGTTTACGGCTGCGCTCAACCTGATACACTGCCTGGGTCACCGCCTCGGCGGTCAGGGTACGGCGAGCTACCTCAACCCGTTTGGGTTGATCCAGCAGCTGATCAGCCAACTGTTTGATATTTTGGGAATAGGTGGCCGAGAACAGCAGGGCCTGATGCTTGGCAGGCAGGTACTCTGCAACCTTTTTGATGTCATCGATAAAGCCCAGATCCAGCATCCGGTCTGCCTCATCCAGCACCAGAAACTTGATCCGCGACAGGTCAATCGTGCCTCGCTCTGCATGATCCAGCAACCGTCCCGGCGTTGCCACCACAATATCAACACCACGGTGCAGCCGTTCAATCTGGGCCTGGATGGTTACGCCGCCATAGATCATGGTTGAACGCAGTGACAGACGGCGGGCATAGCGGTTCATCTCGTCGCTGACCTGGGCGGCCAGTTCACGGGTGGGCACCAGCACCAGGGCGCGGGGTTTTCTGCGCTTCTCTGCGGGGGTGGTTTCAGCCAGCATCTGCACTATCGGCAGGGCAAAGGCCGCGGTCTTGCCGGTGCCGGTCTGGGCTCCGGCAAGCAGGTCGCACCCCTCAAAGACCACTGGAATAGCCTCGGCCTGAATCGGGGTGGGGCTGGTATACCCCAGGCTGGCAATGGCGCTTAGCAGTTCAGGGCGCAGTCCAAGGGAGTCAAAGGAGATGTCAGTGTTTTTCACAGGTTGTCGCTTTCTGTCGAAGATAGAGCTCTTCGACCTTGGCTCTGGCCCAGGGGGTGCGGCGCAGAAAGGTAAGGCTTGATTTTATGTTCGGGTCATGGGTAAAGCAGCGGATATCAACGGCTTTGCCCATTGCAGTCCAGCCGATCCGGCTCACCAGTTCCTTCAAAATTGTTTCAAGTGTGACCCCGTGCAGGGGGTCACGGGATTGTTCAGGTTTTTGATCGGCTACCATCACCGCAGTGCCTCCAGCTCTTCCCAACGGGCGTAGGCAGCCAGTAGTTCTGCATCAATAGCTTCAAGACGGGCATTCAGGGGCACCGCCTCAGTACCGCGATTTTTATAAAATTCAGGATCAGCCAGGGTGCTGTGGATCTGCTCCTGTTCCGCCTCAAGGGTGGTGATCCGCTCCGGCAACCCCTCCAGTTCACGCTCTTCCTTGAAGGAGAGCTTGCGGGGCCGCTCTTTCTGCGGTTTGCCCTTTTCCTGAACCGGCTTTACTGCAGCTGCTGGGGCAGCCTCAAGCTGTTGTTCCCGCAGCCAGTCATCATAGCCGCCTACTGTCTCCTTGACCGTGCCGTCAGCGTTAATCGCCAGAGTGGAGCTGACTACGTTGTTCAGGAATTCCCGGTCGTGGCTGACCAGCAGCAGGGTGCCACTGTACTCCATCAACAGATCTTCCAGCAGCTCCAGGGTCTCGGCATCCAGATCGTTGGTCGGTTCGTCCAGTACCAGTACATTGCCCGGCTTGGTGAACAGCTTGGCCAGCAACAACCGGTTGCGCTCGCCACCAGAGAGGATTGAAACCGGTGAGCGGGCTCGATCAGGTGAGAACAGAAAATCCTGCAGGTAGCCGATAATATGGCGTGATTTACCGCCGATGACCAGGGTGTCATTCCCTTCCCCCACGTTTTCAGCCACGCTTTTCTGGGGATCAAGCTGGTCACGCATCTGATCCATGTAGAGCACTTCCAGCCGGGTGCCCTGTTGGATAGAGCCGGACTGTGGTTCAAGCTCACCCAGCAGCAGCCGCAGCAGGGTGGTCTTGCCGGAACCGTTGGGGCCGATGATCCCCAGCTTGTCACCCCGCATGATGGTGGTAGAGAGGTCGCTGATCACGGTCCGGTCGCCGTAGCTGAAACCTACCTGTTCCGCCTCAATCACCATCCTGCCGGAGCGTTCAGCCTCCTGCAGCCGGATGGTAGCCGTACCCTGACGGGTGCGACGCTGGCGGTACTCCTCCCGCAGTGCCTTCAGTGCCCGGACCCTGCCTTCATTGCGGGTGCGGCGGGCCTTGATCCCCTGGCGGACCCATGCTTCTTCCTGGGCCAGCTTCTTGTCAAACAGGGCCATGCGGGTGATTTCCGCCTCCAGCAGTGCCTCGCGACGATCCACAAACTGGTCGTAGCCGCAGGAGAAGGCATAGATTCTGCCCCGGTCCAGCTCGGCAATTCTATTCGCCAGCCGCCGGGCAAAGGCGCGGTCGTGGGTGACAAAGATGCAGGTGGTGATGTTTCTGGCCAGAAACTCCTCCAGCCAGAGGATGGTTTCAATATCCAGGTGGTTGGTCGGTTCGTCCAAAAGCAGGATATCCGGTGCCGCCACCAGTGCGCGGGCCAGCAGCACCCGCCGTTTGGTGCCGCCGGAGAGGCTTAAAAACTCAGCTTCCGGCTCCAGATGTAGCCGGTTTAACACCCGCTCTACCTGTTGTTCATGTTCCCACTGCTCAGCACCGGCTGCAGCATGGGGATGCTGCGCCACCACCTCAAAGACCGTTCCGGCCATCTCCTGAGGGATCTCCTGGGAGACCAGCGCAACCCGTAAACCCTGGCTGCGGATGACTTCGCCACCTTCCGGCGGGATCTCTCCGCTGATCAGCTTCATCAGGGTGGATTTGCCGGTGCCGTTTCTGCCCATCAGGCAGAGCCGGTCCCCCGGTTCGATCTGCAGGTTGATGCCGTCAAACAGCGCAGGGCCGCCAAAGGCCAAGGATATGTCGCGCAGGGTAATCAGGGCCATAGTTTGTTTTCCATCACTCGATTATTCATATTAGAAGGGGATTGTTTAACATTGATTCTGTCCGGCTTCCATCAAAATGCACCATAACCCTAAATTCAGGACCGCTTGTTATATCTGGAGTATTGGGCTATATTTCAACAAAGTAAAGGGAGGTCATCTGACATGCAAGCTCAACGTATTATAACGCAGACAGATTCGACTGGTCATCTTACCGGCCTGCCACTGCTTCCCCCCGGCAAATCCGTTGAAGTGATCATGCTGCTCCTGGATACCCCAATACCATCAAAGAAGAGCAAAGTGCCTGATCATCTTCGAGGCAAACTGCGCGAGACGGGCGATGTACTGTCGTCAGCACCAGTCCAGGATTGGAACGTCGCCTGATGCTGTTGCTTGACACGCATATCCTGCTTTGGTGGATCAATGGCACTGCTGGAAAGCTGCCTTCATCTTTGGTTGCAACTATCGAAGACGCTGAGTCACTGGCAGTCTCCGCCATTTCATGTTTTGAAATCGAATGGCTTGTCAGTCATGGCAGGATTGAGCTGGAGATCAGTCTGGATGAGTGGTTTTCAGGTGTGTTTTCCGAAGCTGGTGTCAACTGTCTGCCAATTACCGCTGAAATAGCCCGGCTTGCCGCTTCCCTGCCGGAACATCATAAAGATCCCCAGGATCGTCTGATTATCGCAACATCAATCATTCACAACCTCCCTGATATCAGCGCCGACAAGCAGTTTTCACACTACAACGAAATAAGCGATCTACTTATTACAGGGTAACCAGATATGGACTACCGTCGTATCGCCAAAGAGTTGCTGAATGAACATCCCCAGACCATTGCGGTTGCCTTGTCCCGCCTGCCTGCCGAACATGCCGGAGAGATTTTGAAGCTGTTGCCCGGTTTTATTCAGGCTGATCTGGTGAACCGGATCGTGCAGACCGATCAACTGCCAACTGTCGTGGTTGAGGAGATTGACCGGCTGCTGGATCGCCTGATACGTTAGTTTTGCGGTTGCCATCCATTGTTTCTCATGCTACCAACGCAACTGCATACCAAATCTGAAGGGATGATCCCATGCTCGCAAATATCGGTGTTGATATCTATAAAACCTGGAGTGAGGACCAACGCCGCGCTGAAATAGGCAAGCTGGTGGAGGGCCATCGTGCCGGGCTTTCTCTTGAGATCATGTTTCAGATGGCATCCGCCATTGCCGGAAGCCCGGACAGTGCCCGTGACCACCTGGCCGCCTTGATCCCCGCTGATGAACGGCACAAGATGGTTACGCGGCTGAAAGGGACTGATCAGGCGGTGGCAGCATCATTCTTGATGTAATTCCAACTCAAGGCGCTCTCTTCGTTGGCTCGTCTTCGGCTCCTCAACGTACTGACTGTACGCCTTCGTCGCCTCAATCCTCGCCGCCTTGATATCACTCTTGATTTGGAATCGGAATAAGCCACTACTCTTCCGGCCTCCTCATCTTTTTCCGCAAGGCTGCCATCCGTTTTTCCGCCACCCGTTGCAGTTTCTGGCCTTTGGGCACCCTGGTGGCCAGCCGTTTCTTTTCTACCCGGTTGCGCTTCTCCAGCGCCAGCCGTAGCCGCTCCATAGCCACTTCACGGTTGCGCAGCTGGGAGCGGTTCTCGGCTGCATGCACCACAATTCCGGTGGGTAGATGTCTGACCCGCACCGCAGAATCAGTGGTGTTGCGGTGCTGTCCACCCGGTCCAGAGGCGCGGTAGAATTCTACCCGGATATCTGTTTCGTTAATCTCAATCATTTTGCTTGAAAATACTTAAGACCCAGTTCACCAGCGCCAGCACCAGGCTGAAGGCCAGGGCCCAGAGAAAACCCTGCACCTGAAAGCCGGGCACCAGCTTGGCGGTCAGCATGATCAGCAGGGCATTAATTACCAGGCTGAACAGTCCGAGGGTCATGATCGTCAATGGCAAGGTTAAAAGTTTCAGGACTGGTTTGATAACCGCATTAATCAGCCCCAAGACGATTGCCGTCAGTAGAGCAGCTTTGATGCCGGATAGATGCACACCTGGTAACAGGTAGGCAGTGATGACAATGGCCAGACCGGATAACAGCCAGTTGATCAGAAAGCTCATGGTCTCTTCTCCTTCAGGTTAAACAGTTTTGCCGATCCGTACTACCCGCTGGGCCAGTGCCAGACAGGCTGGTCGATGGGTCACCACCAGCACAGTGGTGTCCTGCAAGCGATCTTTAAGATGTTGTACCACAGACTGCTCAATAGCGCCATCCAGCCCTTCGGTCGGCTCATCCAGCAGCAGAATTGGCGCCTTACCAACCAAGGCACGGGCCAGGGCGATCCGCCGTGCCTCGCCACCGGACACTGCGCTGCCGGTCTCACCCACCGGGGTGTCCAGCCCCTGCGGCAAACCCGCTATCCACTGCTCAAGGCCACTATCAGACAGAACAGCACTTAGTTGTTCATCAGTAACATCTCGTCCCAGCAGGATGTTTTCCCGGATTGTGCTGTTAAACAGGTGCGGTTGTTGCGGTACTGCGGCAACCAGTTGGGAAAGCTGGTCCGGTGCAATATCCCGCAGTTCACAACCACCAATACTAATACTGCCCTGATAGGGGCGGAAACGGAGTAACAGCTCAACCAGGGTGGATTTGCCGCTACCGCTGGACCCCACCACCGCCACCTGTTCACCGGGATTAATGACCAGCGAGAACTGCTTTAGTACTGCCTGGCCTTCACCATAGCCGCAGCTGACCTGATCCAGCACGATCCTGCATGACTCCGGTAGCTGCGGCTGCAGCGGTTCTGGCAGCGGTATCGGTGCATCAGCCAGTTCCCGAATCCGGCGGATCGCTTCACTGGTGGCAGGGATCAACTGCAGCGAGTGAGCCAGGGGGCCGACCGCCTCAAAGGAAGCTGCGCTGAACAGCAGCAACATCACCAGATTGGGGCCTGCCAGTTGACCGGACTGTACCAGCGGGATGCAGACCAGGGCCAGACCGGCCATGGCCAGGGCGCCGCAGGTGGTGACACCGGCCAGGGTCAGGCTGCTGATCTGTCCCAAACGGACCTGTTGTTGCACCAGACCGCTGGAGAGTGCCTCAACCGCTTGGGCCTGTTTATCAGTTGCCCCCAATAGCAACAGCTCTTCTGCACCCTGTAGCCCTTCGGTTACTGTGGTGCGCAGTGCTCCGGCCAGTTCTGTTGAACGTTTGCCCGGCTGCGCAGCCAGGTGACGTGCCAGCAACGGCAGCAACAGTCCGGCCAGCAGTAACAACCCCACCAGCACCAGAGCTGCTGATCCGCTCCAGACCAGTACAAACAGCCCTGCCAGCAGGACCGTAAAGCCACCGGTGGCAAGCGGTGCAATGATCCGCAGGTAGAGATTTTCCAGACTATCCACATCAGCCCGCAGCCGACCGGCCAGATCGCCGCCGGCGTAGCTTTCAAGCCTGGCCGGTGCCAGAGGAATCAGGCGCTTGAAAAGCCAGACCCTTAAGGAGGAGAGGATATGGAAGGCTGCCTCATGGGTTACCAGGCGCTCGCCATAGCGGCCCAAAGCCCGCAGAATGGCCAGGGCGCGGATGGAGGCTGAGGCAAAGAAGTAGTTAAAGGAGGCCTGGGTAACCCCGGCCACAGCCATGGAGGCGATGAACCAGCCGGAGATTGCCATCAGGGCGGCATTGGCAGCGATGACCGCCACCCCCAGCCCGATACCGCCAGCCATCCAGCGCCAGTGTTGCCTGGCAGGTTTCAGCATCCGCAGTAGTTCTCTCATGCTGTCACCTCCAGATACTCCTGAGAGGTGGTGACCTGCTCCAGCCTTCCTGCGGCCAGCACCACAACCTGCTGGCAACGGCTGATGGTGGCCTCTCGGTGGCTGATGATCAGCATGGTCCGTCCAACAGCCAGCCGTTCTACTGCATTCAGCACCAGCTGTTCGTTGTCTGCATCCAGCCCGGCAGTGGGTTCGTCCAGCACCACCAGGCTGGCATCCCGCAGAAAGACCCGTGCCAGGGCCAGCCGTCGCAGTTCGCCGCCGGACAGTCCAGCCCCGCGATCACCCAAGCGTGTGGCCAGTCCTTCCGGCAGTGCCTTGATCACGTCCGTTAAAGCTGCTGCCGTAAGGGCCTGCTGGATTGCGTACTCATCAGCATCCGGCCTGCCCAGCAGCAGGTTTTCCCGGATCGTGGCACTGAAGAAAAACGGCTGTTGCGGCACCCAGGCCAGTTGCGATCGCCAGGCCGTCTGATCCAGCTGTGCAAGGTCAATGTTGTTTACGGTGATCTGTCCGGATTCCGGTTGGGCCAGCCCCAGCAGCAGGCGGGCCAGGGTTGATTTACCACTGCCACTGGCACCCACCAGGGCGGTTATGCTGTTGGCCGGGATGGTCAGCGAGATATCCTGTACGCCGCCCCGCTGGCCACCGTAACGGAAGCTGATGGATTTGCAGATAATTTCAGGAACAACTGAATTAAAACCTTTTGAATCTGAAACACGGAGGCACGGAGGCACGGAGGAAGATATTTTTATACTTGTTTGCTTTTGATCAGCTTTAAGGTTTTCTCTGTGTCTCTGTGTCTCTGTGTTACATGCTTTTGGGGTTTCCATCAGCAGCGGAATGATCCGCTCGGCAGCAGCCATGCCGTTCATCCGGCTATGGTAGGCCAGCCCCAGGTTGCGTAGCGGCAGGTAGTATTCCGGTGCCAACAGCAATACAAACAGGCCATCCAGCAGGGAAAGATTCCCGGCCAGCAGACGGAAGCCGATGATGACTGCCACCACTGCGGTGCCCACAGTTGAAAAAAATTCCAGGGTAAAGGCAGACAGAAAGGCCACCCGCAGCACGGCCATGGTGCCGGTGCGGTACTGGTCCGAAATCTGTGCCACCAGTTCTGCCTCCCGTTTGGCAGCGCCAAAGATCTTCAGGTCTGGCAACCCCTGCACCAGGTCCAGCAGATGACCTGCCATGCGGGAAAGCCGGGCAAACTGGCGGCGATTGAGGGTCTCGGTCCCTTTGCCGATCAAAACCATCAAGAGCGGGATAAACGGTGCAGAGAAGATCAGTACCAGTGAGGAACGCCACTCAGACGGCAGCACCACCAGCAGTACCGCCAGCGGCAACAGACCGGCCAACACCATCTGTGGCAGAAAGCGGGCAATATAGGCCTCAAGCCCTTCCACCCCGGCGGTAACGACCTCGGTCAGTGGACCAACTTCACCGGCCATGCCGCTGGGACGCAGCAGCAACAAGCGCTGGTACAGGGCAGTGCGAACCTGCTGCCTGACCTGTGCTGCTGCCTTGATGGCTGCATGTTCACTCAGATAGGCGGCCAGGCCGCGCAGCAGAGCGATTACCCCAACCCACGCCAGCAGCGGCAAAAGCGGAGCCAGACCGATCCCCTCAATCACCGCCCGCTGGCAGACCAGAGCCAGTAACCGCGCCTGCAGGATGATCAGCAGACCACCGCCAAAGGCAGCCAGGATAGCTGCCAGCATGCTGCCCTTTACGCTGCGGGCCTGCTGACGCAGCCAGGCTTCAGGGGTGGGCAGGTTTGGTATGTTGTCCTGTTTTTCAGTCAACAGCTATCCCTTCACACAGACCAGATACTTCAGATAGCGACCTTCAGGCAGGGTCACCGGATAGGGGAAGTCAACCGGTTGGCCCTTCTGCTCAATTACCCGCAGTTCAGCTTTGGCCTGCAGGGCACCACGACGCAGCTCCTTCAGGTAGTCAGCCAGATCAGTCTTCTGGTGATTGGATGAACAGATCAACAGGCCGCCATCGGTCAGCAGCGGCAGGCAGGCTGCCACCAGGTCGCTGGTGCCGCCACGGGTGGTGAAACGTCCCTTGGTGGTGGTGGAGAAGGAGGGCGGGTCCATCAGGATGATGTCAAACTGCTCGTTAGCGGTAGCCAGTTCCACAAGTTTGGCCATGCAGTCCCCCACCAGAAAGCGGTGTTTTTTAGGATTTAACCGGTTGATGCTGAAATTGCTGCGGTTCCAGTCAGTGTAGCCGGGAGAGACATCCACTGAAGTGACCTGAGTTGCCCCGCTTGCAGCAGCAGCCACGGAAAAGGCGCCGGTGTAGGCGAACAGATTCAGGAAGCGCTTGCCAGCCATGCGGGGCATCAGGCAACGGCGGTTCTCCCGCTGGTCCAGAAACAGCCCGGTATTCAGCCCTTCTTCCAGTGATACCAGAAAAGTCAGACCGTTTTCCTGTACCTCCAGCCGCCCAGGTGCTGCGCTACCTGCCAGCAGCCTGCCATACTTCTTGCTGTCACTGACCGCCTCCAGCTCACGGGTGTTCTGGGGACGCGCCTTTTCATAAATCCCGGTCGGGTTCAGCAGTTCCTGGAGTACGCTGGTCACCAGTTTCAGATGGGGACGCCAACCTTCGCAGTAGAGCTGGATCATCAGGAAGTCTGCATAACGGTCCAGGGTCAGGCCGGGCAGGCCATCACCTTCGGCATTCACCAGGCGATAGGCAGTGGTGTCGCTCAGATCAGCATGTCTTTCCCGCAGGCTGATGGCAGCCTGCAGCCGCTTTTTGATCCAGCCACGGTCAAGCTGCATCGGCTGATGGCTTAGTACCCGTGCCACGATCCGGTCAGCCGGGTCCAACAGGGCAATGGCCAACTGTTTGCCCCGCTCGTCAGTCAACTGTACCAGATCACCGGCTTTACCCTTGGGCCAACGCTTGGTGAAATTATCCGCAATGATCCAGGGGTGCCCCAGTTCCAGCATCCTGACCGTATCTTGTCCTACTATCCATTGTTTCATCTGCTGCTCCAAACACAAAAGGAACCACCGAGGCAGTCCCTTTTGCACAGATTTGATTATTGAGCCAGTACGGTCATCCGATTACGATCCTGAGAAAGCGGCGCTTGCCGATCTGGACGATGTACTCGCCGCTGGCGGTCAGCTCCAGGTTGGTATTGCTGACCTTCTCACCATTCAGCTTGACCCCGCCCTGATCAATGGAGCGGCGGGCTTCGCCATTGGATTTGGTCAGCCCGGCCTCGGTCAGGGCCTTGGCCAGCAGTAGTGGGCAATCAGCCGTGCCATAACTGACCTGGGGCATCTCATCCGGGATTTCATTTTCCTTGAACCGTTTCACAAAGTTTTCTTCAGCAGCATCACCGGTACCGGCACCGTGGAAGCGGGTCACGATCTCGCGGCCCAATGCCTTTTTGGCTGCCATCGGGTGTACTGAGCCATCAGCAAGATCAACCTTTAGCTGCTCGATCTCGGCAATGCTCTTGTCAGAGAGCAGTTCATAGTAACGCAGCATCAATTCATCAGAGATGGACATGACCTTGCCGAAGATCTCGTCCGGCGCCTCGCTGATGCCGATGTAGTTGCCCAATGATTTCGACATCTTGTTGACGCCATCCAGACCTTCCAGCAGCGGCATGGTCAGCACGCACTGGGGTGTCTGGCCCCACTCACGCTGCAGCTCGCGCCCCATCAGCAGGTTGAACTTCTGGTCGGTGCCGCCCAGTTCCACATCAGCCTTCATGGCTACCGAGTCATAGCCCTGGATCAGGGGGTACAGGAATTCATGGATCGCGATTGGCTGCTGGGTGGTGTAACGCTTGTGAAAATCGTCCCGCTCCAGCATCCGGGCCACGGTGTACTTGGAAGCCAAGCCGATCATACCGCCGCAGCCCAGTTCGTTCAGCCAGGAAGAGTTGAAGACCACCTTGGTCTTTTCCGGGTCAAGAATCTTGAAGACCTGCTCTTTGTAGGTCTCGGCATTGCGCAGGACATCTTCACGGGTCAGGACCTTGCGGGTCTCTGACTTGCCGGTGGGGTCGCCGATCATGCCGGTGAAGTCGCCGATCAGGAAGTGGACGTCATGACCTAACTGCTGAAACTGACGCAGCTTCTGGATCAGTACCGTATGGCCCAGGTGCAGGTCAGGTGCGGTGGGGTCAAAACCTGCCTTGATGATCAACGGGCGTCCTGTGGCCAGTTTATCTTCCAGTTCCTTCTGGATCAGCAGTTCTACACAGCCGCGCTTGATCACGGCGATCTGTTCGGCAACGGTTCCACTCATTTCAAACTCCTTCTATCTTCAACATGCAGCATTTATCCGCTCAATGCTGACTGCTTTACCTGTTTTTGTGTCTATTCCAATCACCACGGCATTGATCCGCAGATCCTTCTTGGGAATATCAAACTTGACTGACTGCTGGGTAAGGAAACGCTGGATCGCCTGCCCCTTGTCAACCCCGATGACAGAATCAAAGGAACCGGTCATCCCCACATCGGTGATATAGGCGGTGCCGTTCGGCAGTATCCGTTCATCAGCAGTCTGGACATGGGTGTGGGTACCCACCACGGCAGAGACCCGTCCATCCAGATACCAGCCCAGAGATGCCTTTTCCGAGGTGGTCTCGGCATGGAAGTCCAGCAGGATAATGGATGTTTCTTTTCTCAACTGTGCTAACTCTGCATCGGCGCAACGGAAGGGACAGTCCAGGTTTTTCATGTAGACCCGGCCTTCCAGATTCAGTACGCCAACCTTGATACCGGCAGGGGTCTCTACCACGGTTGAACCGCGCCCCGGCGTACCGGGCGGGTAGTTGAGCGGCCGGATGATCCGTTCTTCCCGATCCAGAAAGCCGGAGTTATCCTTCTTGTCCCAGATATGGTTGCCGCTGGTCAGCAGGTGGACCCCCTGACGATACAGCTCTGCAGCCGTGTCAGGGGTGATACCGAAACCACCGGCAGCGTTTTCGCCGTTGGCTATCACCAGATCAACGGCGTGACGGTCCACCAGCCGGTGTAGTTCCCGGCTGATGGCTGTCCTGCCAGGACTACCAACAATGTCACCTATGAATAAAATACGGACTGACATCTATTTAGCGTACTCGGTGGCACGGGTTTCTCTGATCACGTTGACCTTGATCATGCCGGGATAGGTCATCTCACTCTCAATTTTCTTGGCAATGTCCCGCGCAAGAATGACGGATTGATCGTCAGAGACCTGCTCACTGGAGACCATGACCCGGATCTCACGGCCAGCCTGGATGGCAAAGGAACCGCTGACACCGGTGAAGGAGGTGGCGATCCGTTCCAGATCTTCAAGCCGCTTGACATAGGATTCCATCATCTCGCGGCGTGCGCCAGGACGTGCGCCGGACAGGGCGTCGGCTGCCTGGACCAGTACCGCCAGGATGGTGGATGGTTTTTCATCTTCATGGTGGGCTGCGATGGCATGGACAATCTTTGGTGATTCGCCATACTTACGGGCCAGATCAGCACCGATCACGGCATGGGAACCCTCCACCTCATGGTCAACAGCCTTGCCCAGGTCATGCAGCAGACCGGCCCGCTTGGCCTGCTTAACGTTGATCCCCAGCTCGGCTGCCATAATGCCGCACAGGAAGGCAACTTCCAGTGAGTGCTGGTAGACGTTCTGAGTGTAGGAAGTACGGTACTTGAGGCGACCGATCAGCTTGAGCACCTCTGGGTGAATGCCATGTACTCCCAAGTCAAAGGCGGCCTGTTCGCCAGCTTCTTTGATAGATTTTTCAACTTCTTCCTCTGATTTTGCTACGACTTCTTCAATCCGGCCTGGATGAATCCGTCCATCGGCCAGCAGTTTCTCCAATGATAAACGGGCAACTTCACGGCGAACCGGGTTGAAGCCGGACAGGATTACCGCTTCCGGGGTGTCGTCAATAATCAGGTCAATACCGGTGGCCGCCTCCAGGGCACGGATGTTACGGCCTTCACGGCCAATGATCCGCCCTTTCATCTCATCAGATGGCAGCGGCACCACGGAAACACACTTTTCTGAAACATATTCGCCAGCATAGCGCTGAATTGCTGCGGCGATGATCTCCTTTGCCTTCTTGTCTGCAGTTTCCTTGGCCTCTTCTTCAATCAGTTTAATCCGTTTAGCCGCATCATGCTTGGCTTCACTTTCCATCGCCTCGATCAAGCTGTTTTTCGCCTCTTCAGAGGTCATGCCGGAGATCTGCTCCAGCTTGGCACGTTGCTCACTGGCTGCCTTGTTCAGTTCTTCTTCCTTGGCAGTTATCGCTTGTTCTTTTGTTGAGACGGTTTGCTCTTTTTTGAGCAGATCCATCTCTTTTTGGTCAACCAGAACCGCTTTTTTGTCCAGATGTTCTTCTTTCTGCTGTATCCGTTTTTCCTGAACCTGAATTTCTCTCTTTTTTTCCTTCAATTCACCTTCTGCTGCTTCTTTTGCCTCAAGGGCCGCATCTTTGGCCTTCAGTTCTGCTTCCTTGGCAATATTATCTGCCTCACGCCGGGCATCCTCAAGGAGCCGTGCAGCAAGCTCTTCAGCCTGTGCCACAAGTCCTTCTGTGCTTTTGCGTCCAAAACGGTTACCTGCTACATACGCCACACCGGCGACAGCGACAATGACCAACGCCATGATGATACTTGTTATCATACTTCATCCTCCTTTATGTTAATCCGGCAGGGTGCCGGTCACTACCTGGACAATCCGTTTATCCGTAACAATATACTCCATTCTGATATCATGACCCTCTGCCGGTATCTGTTCCAACAGCTGGAAATCATGGCATAAGCCCACAAGGGTGCCGTGCTTTGGTAGCTGGCTCAGGCAGCGGTCATAGTAGCCCTTGCCAAAACCGATCCGATGCCCCTGTAGATCAAAGGCAACCCCCGGAACCACGATCAGGTCTACTGCTTCAAGGCTATGGTCTTCACCCAGTCTGCAAGGCTCAAGGATACCAAAGGCACCTGCGGTACGTTGGCCTGCTTCGGTAACCTCCCGGAACTGCAGGTTGTTGTCGCAGACCAGCGGATAGAGCACCCGCTTTCCCGCAGAGCGTGCCCTGGTAAACAACAGTTCCGTATCAATTTCCTGCTGAATAGGCGAGTAGAGCGCAATACAGCCGGCCTGCTGAAACAGTGCCAGATCAGCCAAGTGTTGTTGGGCAGCTTTGCTGGCAAAGTGCCAAGTGGTCTGATCCATATCGCGACGACGCGCAAGCAGATCACGTCGCAAGGCCTTTTTAGGCATACGGCCCTCACAATAAAACACGCACAAACAGGGGGTTACCCGGAGGCCGGGTCTGGTCTGCTGCAGGGAGGATGGAAGGATAGTTCGGCAGTTCCCAATGGTTCTGTCTGCCGAAGGCCCCTTACATGCCGGGGATATATAAGCCAGTGCAGATATCAGTACGCAGCTGATGCTACGGAAACTGAACAGGTACAAATGGTTAATGCGTTGGTGGTTTATATATCAAAGTCTCCCTGAAGAGACCAAGTGCTTGTGCTGCTTTTAATTCAGGCTGTTATCTTGTGTTACAGCGCCCTGTCAAGTTGTTCAAGCATGCTGGTGATACGGGCTTCCAGCGTATTTGAACCGTCCTGGCGTCCCTGCAGTTCCAGATAGGATTCTGACAGGTTCAGCAAAGCCAGGGTTACCAGCAGTTGGGGGTCGGCCGTGGTAAGCCGCTCACGGATCGTTTCAATCCGGCTATTTACAAAGGCCTCAACTTCCCGCACCTTTTCTTCCGGTGCGGAACTGCGGACCGGGATTTCTCGTCCCAGTACCGTGACCAGATGGGCCTTGATCATGCCTTACACGCCTTCAAGTTTACTCAAGATAGAATCAACACGGCCTTTCAGGCCTTCACGCTCCTGCCGGAGGCGTGTGTTTTCGTCTGCCAGAATCCGGTTTTCTTCCTTTAAAGCAGCATAGTTAGTCAACAGATTGCTGATTTTTTCTTCAAGTTTTTCAAAAAGTTCTGTTTCCACGGAGCAATCTCCTTCTGAGGGTGCAATAATGTATTGATTTTCCTGAATAAAGTCAAGGCCCATTTGCATGGGCGGTTCCGTGCTATGCCGGTTATGAGGTCTGGAAGAGGGCATCCACAAACTCGTTGGGGTCAAATTCACGCAGGTCGTCAACCCCTTCACCCACGCCGATGTAACGGACAGGCAGGCTGAACTCATGGGATACCGCCACCACAATGCCGCCTTTGGCGGTACCGTCCAGCTTGGTCAGGGCAATGCCGGTTACTCCGGCGGATTCTTTGAAAAGACGCGCCTGTGAAAGGGCATTCTGGCCAGTGGCGCCATCCAGAACCAGCAGGGTTTCATGGGGGGCGTCGGGTATTTCGCGTCCGATAACCCGGAGGATCTTCTTCATTTCCTCCATCAGGTTGACTTTGGTGTGCAGGCGTCCGGCTGTATCAATGATCAGTATTTCTGTGCCGCGACTGACCGCTGCCTTGCAGGCATCAAAGGCTACTGCCGATGGATCGGCCCCCTCTTGATGGCGGATGACCTGTACCCCGGCCCGCTCTCCCCAGATTTCAAGCTGTTCTGCAGCAGCAGCGCGGAAAGTGTCGCCGGCGGCCAGCAGGACTTTTTTGCCTTCAGCAGCAAACTTCGCTGCCAGTTTGCCGATGGTGGTGGTTTTGCCAACGCCGTTGACCCCAACCACCAGAATGGTGAACGGTGCAGCAGTATCAGTTTTCAGCGGGGTGTGATGTGCCAGCAGGCGTGAGAGCAGTTCTTCCTTCAGCGCACCGCGCAGGGCAGCGCCATCTTTAAGCTCATTGCGGGAGAGGCGCTGCTCCAGACTGCGGATCAGCTCAACTGTTGTCTTAACTCCGATATCCGAGGTGATCAGGATCTCTTCCAACTCCTCCAGCGTATCGGCATCAATCTCTTTTTTCCCCAATACCAGGGCATCAATCCGACCAACCAGCCCGTCAGTTGTTTTTTTGAGGCCTGACTTAAGCCGCTCAAACAGCCCTGGTTTTTTTGGGGTATCATCCGTAGAGTGCTGTGGGGATTCTGGTTCCTGGGGGGCGGCTCCGGTTACCCGCTCAAACATCCCCCGCAGAAATCCTTTTTTTTCTTCAGACATCAAAGTTCCTTTTTCAGGCGTGTCAGGGCGTTGGTGAAGTGGAAACGGGCCAGCCCCACCGGACAGGCTCTATCAGCCTGTAATACCAGTGAATAATCTGGATCAACAGCGCCAATCAGTAAAACCTGTTGCGCTGAGGTGATTACGACATCCTCGATAATACCACCCTGATTGTCAGCGTGGGTCTCGCGCAGACGTGCAAGCACGATCCCTTTGTGGGCGGCAACAAAGCGCATGTCATAGGAATCGCAGTGGCAGTATTCCTGTACGGCCTCCCCCTCCCAGTCAACCAGGATGGCGCCTACGGCATGGGGTACGGTATCTACCAGTTCTTTTAATACGGTCTGAAACGGCATTGTCTGTTCCTCGCAATGGCTGCAGAAATGATCGTTTTACATACCAGAACAATCGGCTTAATGCAATCGGACCGACACAAGTCGTGATGCTCCCGGTTCCTCCATGGTGATGCCGTACAGGGTGTCGGCAACCGCCATGGTGGTCTTGTTATGGGTAATGATGATGAACTGCGAGATGGCGCTCATTTCCCGCACCATCTCATTGAAACGGCCTATATTCGCGTCATCAAGGGGTGCATCCACCTCGTCAAGCAGGCAGAACGGGGTCGGTTTTATCAGGAAGATTGAGAAGATCAGGGCCACGGCAGTCAGTGCTTTTTCACCACCGGACAGCAGCATCACGTTGGCCAGTTTTTTGCCGGGAGGCTGTACGATGATGTCGATGCCGGTCTCCAGCAGATCCTGTTCATCGGTCAGACGCAGTTCCGCCTTGCCGCCACAGAACAGCCGCGGAAAGACCTCCTGGAATTTCTCATTGATCAGGGTGAAGGTCTCCAGGAACCGTTTGCGGGTGGTGCGATTGATCCGATGGATCGCCTGCTGCAGATCGTTCAGGGATTCCTCAAGGTCGGCCTTCTGACCGGCCAGAAAGTCGTAGCGCTGTTCCATACCGGCATATTCTTCAATGGCCATCAGGTTGACCTCGCCCAGCTCATCAATCATCCGCTCAAGGTCGGTCTGACGGATCCGGGCAACAACCGGGTCTAGCTCCCGCTCACCCAGCCGTTCGCGTACTTCACTTAAACTCAGCCGGTGGCGATCTTGTAGTGACTGCTCAAGGTGCTCCTGTTGCAGTGACAGAGAGGAAACCTTGAGGGAGAGATCAGCATGGAGTTGGCGGATCGCTTCCCGCTCTTCACGGCGCAGGCGGGCATCATGCTCTGCGGTTGCCAATTGCATGGCTGCGGCTTCATGTTGCTGGCGTACGACCTGTAACAGCTCATCCTGTTTAATCTGCTGTTCAAGCAGGATCTGCAGACGCTGCTCCTCGCTTTTCAGCTCACTGCACAGGCGTTGCTGATTACTTTCGGTCTGTTCGCGCTCCGTCGTACTGTTTTGAATCCGCAGATCCAGCTCTGCCAGCTGGGAGGTCAGTGAGACAACCGTACGCTGGTGGGCCTCGCCCTGTTCACGCAGGGTGGCAACGGTTACCCGCTGCCCTGTCAGTGCTTCCCGGGCTGCGGCAAGGATCAGGCGACGGCCCTCAAGTTCTGCGCTCAATGCCTGTGATTCCTGCTCAAGGCTTTTTGCGCGGGCCTCAGCCTCTTGCTGGCCGATATTTGCAGCTCTCTGCTCTTCCTGCAGACCGGCCTGCTCTTCTTCCAAGGTTGTCCGTTCGTGTACCAGCAGTTCCAAACGTTCATCTAACCGTGTTGCCTCGGCATCAAGCTGCTGCTGGTCTTTGATTAGTCCTGACAGCAGCAGATCAAGCCGGTGTTGATCAGCACGGGCAGTCTGCAGTGTATGACCAACCTCCTGTAATTCAACCCGAATCCGTTTCTGCTCAGCCTCACTACTGGCCAGAGTCTGGGACAGCGTCTGCACCTGCAGTTCAAGTGACCTGATTTCCCGCTTTTTGTGGATGATACCACCCTGGGCTGATTCTGGGGGGCCAGCGCTGACGGTGCCGTCAGAGGCAACAACCTCGCCAGCCCGCGTCACAAAGGTCAGGTCGGGATAGCTGCGGGACAGGGACAGGGCGGTCTCAAGGGAGTCGGCCAGATGCACCGGAGCGAGCATCCGCTGCAGTTGCGTGGCAGCTTGCCCGGAAACCTCAAGCAATGCCAGTAGCGGTGTGGTGCCGCTGATCTGTTGCGGTGTGACCGATTGCTGTTGCGGTGCTGCCAACTGGGCGCGTCCTGTTGCCTGCTCACGCAGATACTGGAGGGCACTGATCAGGTCATGCTCGTTGTTGCAGAGAACCGCCTGCAGCCGTTCAGCCAGCACTGATTCAACTGCCAGTTCATACTCTTCCGGTACCAGCAGGGTATCAGCCAGCATACCACCCAGCCGTTCACGCAAGGGTGATTCGGTCATCAACTGCCGCACCCCTTGTCCGTACCCGGCAAACTGGGCCTCAAGTTCCTGCAGTGACGTCAGGCGTGAGCTGTTCCGGCTCAGTTCATCCCGCTGGGTCTGGACCAGCTTGTCCAGTTCAGGTAACTGCGTCTTCAGGAGCTGTTCCTGCTCTGCCAGCAGGGTGATCTGTGCGGCAGCGGCCTGCTGTTCCTGTCTGCGCAGCTCAAGCTGCTCAGTCAAAGTGGTATAACAGCTCCTGTTCTCGTGCTGCTTTTCCATGACCACAATCTGCTCATGGCTGTGACGCTCAAGCCGTTCAGCCAGCACCATCAAACGTTTCTGGGCTGTTTCCTGGCGGGTGCGGCATTGCGCGGCTTCGCCGGTGGCACTGAACAGATCGCGACGCTGCGTCTCTATCCGGCGGCTCAGGGTCTCAAATCCCTGTTCCTGCTCCTGCTGTTCTTCCTGCAGGGTGGCCAGCCGAGCCTCGGCAGCGGTCAGGTCGCTGCCGGTGGTCTGCTGGTGCTGCTGCAGTCTGGTCAGCTCAACAGCAAGGGTCTCACGCCGTTCTGAAATGGTTTGCTGCTCAAGCTCAAGCCGGGCCAGACGCTCCGTGATGGTCTCCTGCTCTTTACGCCGGAAGGTCAGGCCATTTTCACAGGCAACAGCCTCGCTTCTCACCCTGAACAGCTCTTCCTGCTGGGTAGACAGCTCTTTTTCCGACTCCAGCATGGCCAGGCGTTGCAGCTCTACCAGGTTTTCAGACGTATCGGATGCGCTTACTACCTCCTGCATCCGCTGTTGCTGTTCGCTTAGCTGTTGCTGGGTCTGTTGATGCTCGGCCTGCAGGCTATCGGCCTGATGCAGGGTGAAGAGCAGGTCAATCTCCCGCAGCTCTTCTCGATGTTCTCGAAATTTCTCTGCCTTTTTGGCCTGACGTTGCAGGGCATTCAGTTGTCGTTTGATTTCTCCCAGTACATCAGAGAGCCGCAGCAGGTTCTGGCGGGTGGCATCAATCTTTTTAAGGGCAAGCTGTTTTCTGGTCTTGTATTTGGTAACACCGGCAGCCTCTTCAATCAGCAGACGACGCTCTTCAGGTCGTGAATGCAGGATCTGGCCGATCTTGCCTTGCTCTATGATCGAATAGGCCTTGGTGCCGACACCGGTATCCATAAACAGCTCAGAGATATCCAGCAGGCGACAGGGGGTTTTGTTGATCAGGTATTCGCTCTCGCCATCGCGATAAAGTCGGCGGGTGAGCTGGATCTCGCTGAATTCCAGATATTTGGCAGGAGCGCGTCCATCTTCAGTTGAAAAGACCAGCGATACCTCGGCCATTCCCAAGGGTTTGCGGTTTTCGCTGCCAAGGAAGATCACATCCTCCATCGCCTTGCCACGCAGGTTTTTGGCAGACTGCTCCCCCATGCACCAGCGGATGGCGTCAACAATATTGGATTTGCCACAGCCGTTGGGGCCTACAACGCCGGTTACTCCCTGTTGGAAGTCCAGAACAACCTTGTCTGCAAATGATTTAAATCCCGCTATTTCGAGTCGTTTGATTTTCATGGAGGTGCTGTTGTTTCCTTTGTTGCTATTGCCTGGTGTCGTGATGCAACGCAACGTCGTTGCATGCAACATGGCGTAACATACTGTATTTATATATTGTGTCTGTTGTCCTATATGATTGCCTGTTGCAATGTTGTCTGCAACATGGGCTGAAAAGCAACCCATCAATCAAGCGAACAGATGGATTGCTTTCATGGCTAACATGCTGAAATAAATAAATAATAAAAAATAAATAATTTTTTTGTCGATGTTGGCATGCAAACTGTAATTAAGAAAAGCAAGAACGGCACATCACAGAGTGCCACACCAAGATCCCAGTTATACGACACGCACCATAAAAACACAAACAAAGGAGAATCGTCATGAAAGCAAAAAACAATTTCTCAGTTCTGTTGGCAGAAACCACCGCAAAAGGCAGTCTGGCAATCTTCGCAGGAGCAGCAGTATTTTTGGGTGGTTTTATTACCTGGTCGGCAGCCGGTACCGTAAGTGGCTTGATGAGTCTGTTCAACTAACAAATCTAACCAACTAAATGTATGAGGGGAATGTACCATGAAAGTTAAAGTCAGTTATTCCGATTTAGATGACAGGAAATATATTGGAAGGGTGCTTGGCGTGTTCGGCCTCTTCGCAGCAGGTGCCGCATTGAACGTAGCCTGGCCGGCACTGAGCCATATCGGTGGTAAATTGATCGGCTGATCCAACCAGGATTCAGCAGAAACAAAAAACCCGGCAAAAGCCGGGTTTTTTGTTTCCAGATCGGGTTAGAAAATTAGCGGACCTGCTGTACCTCAACGATTTCAGGAATCTGCTCCTTGATCGCCTTTTCAATCCCCATCTTAAGGGTCATGGTGGACATGGGGCAGGAGCCGCAAGCCCCCTGCAGTTTAACCTTGACGATCCCGTCTGCGGTTACCTCTATCAGCTCAACATCGCCACCGTCACGTTGCAGCATGGGACGGACCTGATCAAGTACTGCCTGAACTTTTTCAATCATGGTTGTATCTCCTTCTATTTGATAAGTAATCTGCATCCGGTTAATGGGACGACATTTGTCTCGTATAGCGTTTTTAAATAAAAAACGCACGAACTTTTATGCAAGCAGGTCAAGCAGCTCCTGCCGTTTAATCGGCTTGGTCAGGCAGCCATCCGCCAGTTCTTTTAAGTGTTGTTCGTAATCAGCCGGGGTTGAGGTGACAACGATAATCCGTGGCTTATGGCCTGAGAAGTTTCTGACCAATGAGGCAAAGGAGTAGCCATTCAACTGAGGCAGGTTAAGGTCAAGCAGCACAATAGCTGGCTCATGCTGTTGGTAGAGTTCGATGGCGGTAACACCATCGGCAGCGATCAAGGTGTGATACCCGGCCTCGCCTGCAATCATTTCCAGCATTGCCGAGGTCATCTCATCATCTTCAACGATCAAAATAGTCTGCTGTGCCATGGGTAATTCCTCCGCTACAAGAGTAGGTTCGATGGTTATTTCTGCGTCAGCAGCACCACCGCATGGGCTGAGATCCCTTCACCGGTACCGGTGAAGCCCAACCCCTCTTCGGTGGTGGCCTTGACATTAATCCGGTCCACCTCCACACCGCAGGCCCGTGCAACGTTCTCCCGCATGCTCTGGATGTGTGGTGCCATTTTGGGCTTTTGGGCAATGATAGTGGCATCCAGGTTACCAACGCAGTAGCCCTTTGCACCAACCAGGCTAACCACATGCTCCAGCAGCTTCATGGAATCCGCCCCTTTGAAGGCAGGATCAGTATCGGGAAAATGTTTGCCAATATCACCCATGGCCAGTGCCCCCAGCAGGGCATCGGCTATGGCGTGCAGCAGTACATCGGCATCGGAATGTCCAAGCAGCCCTTTTTCATAGGGGATATCCACCCCGCCCATAATCAGTTTTCTGTCTTCCACCAGCCGGTGGACATCGTAGCCATGTCCTATTCGCATACCGTACCTTCCTTGCTCAAGTGCCGGTCCAGCAGGTGCCGGGGCTGTATGTTACCCAGTGCTGCCAGCAGGCTGTTTTTAATTTGGGGGATCTCCTGCTCAAGCTGACGCAGTAGCTGTTTCATCCGTTGTCTCTGATGATCTGCATCTGCCACCGGGCAGTTGCAGCTAACGGTCGTGATCCCGGCCTGTTGCACTGCAGAGATGATATCCTCCTCAGCAACATAGACCAGGGGACGGATCACCGTAATATCGCCGGTATCGCAGACGGTTTTGGCAGCCATCGCCTTGAGGGTGCCGATGAAAAACTGATTCAGTAGCAGGGTTTCGATAAAATCATCCCGGTGGTGCCCCAGGGCCAGCAGATTGCAGCCCAGTCGGCGGGCCGCACCGTACAGCGCACCGCGCTTGAGGCGGGCACAGAAGGAGCAGTAGGAGGAGTAGGGCCGCAGTTTGGCAGTGATCAGATCAACATGATCGGTCTGCTCAACAACCAGATCAAGGCCCAGGCCTGCGACAAAGCTACGGATGTTGGCTGTGTCAAAGCCAGGAAATCCAGCATCTACCGTAACCGGTACCAGATGGTAGCTGATCGGGGCGCGGCGCTGCATCTCAACCAACAGCATCAGCAGAAGCAGGGAGTCTTTACCGCCGGAGACACCAACGCAAATCCGGTCGCCATCATTAATCAGGTTGAAGTCACCGATCGCCCTGCCAACGCCGTTGCGCAGGGAACGCCAGAGTTTTGGATCAATACCTTCCGGGCAGGACATCGGGCTAGGGGGCAACCCGTTCCAGCAGGGAACGGACCATCGGGGTAAAGGTTTCATGCTCCAGCAGGAAGGCATCATGACCATAGGCGGATTGAATCAGGTGGTATTCCACCTCTTTGCCCAGCCCTTGCAGGCAGGTAACCATCTCTTCGGTCTGGTTGGGAGGATAGAGCCAGTCTGAACTGAAGGCAAAAAACTGGATCGGTGCCGTAACCCGGCTAAAGGCATCGGCCATGGATTCGTAGCCCCAGGCAACATCATACAGATCCAATGCTTTGGCAAGGTAGAGGAAGCAGTTGGCATCAAAACGATCCACAAAGTTGTAGCCGTTGTAGTTCAGGTAGCGTTCCACCTCAAACTGGCCAAAGAAATCAAATAGGCCGTCTTTGGCTGAGAAACGGCGGTCAAACTTCTGCCACATTGATTCATCAGACAGGAAGGTGATATGACCGATGCCACGTGCCAGCGCCAAGCCATCCTTGGGGTTGTGCTTGTACTCCCCTTTTTTCCAGGTGGGATCATTGTAAATGGCCCAGCGGGCCACGGCGTTAAGTGAAATTGCCTGGGGTGACGGGCGTGGAGTGGTGGCCAAAGCGATCACTGAGCCGACCCGATCCGGGTATTGGGTTGCCCATTCCAGGGCCTGCATGCCGCCCATGCTGCCCCCCATCACACAGAGCAGGCGTTTGACCCCTAAATGGTCCAGCAACAGTTCCTGGGCGCGGACCATATCGCGTACAGTGATGACCGGAAAGGTAAGGTTATAGCGCTTGCTGGTTTTGGGGTTAATGGAGGCCGGACCGGTGGAGCCATAACAGGAGCCGATCACATTTGAGCAGAGTACGCAGTAACGGTCAGTGTCCAGCAGTTTGCCGGGGCCGACAATGGCATCCCACCAGCCCGGTTTGGTGTCTTCTTCGCTGCGTTTACCAGCCAGATGGGCGTCACCGGTCCAGGCATGTTCCACCATAATCAGATTGGAACGATCAGCATTCAGGGTGCCATAGAGTTCATAGACCAGGGTGATCGGCGCAAGTATCCGACCACTTTCCAGGCGGATGCCGGAGTCAAAGGTTATGGTCTGTTCTTGCACAACGCCGATGGACATGATTACCCCGAAACAACAAAAGCCCCTGCATGTGTGGGAGCAGGGGCCTTGAGTAACGTCAAGATCCTCGCTCATCTTCGCCTTGCGGCAGGATTTAGCACCTGACGCCCCTACCGGGACCGGTTGCTGTGGTTTCGTCGGGCCTTATCCCTCCACCACTCTTGATAAGCAGGTTGTGGCCGGTAAAATACGTGAATGATCCCAGAGAGTCAATGTAAATTGAGTGGGTTACCGACGGATTGGATAGCTCTGGAAAATGCTGTTACCATCTGGTATAACATTCAGGATTTCTGCAACAGACAAACTAGATCATGATACGACGGAATCGGGAGGATATTTATGCGACGGTTGGTGCTGCTGTTCGGTTTGCTATTGCTGCCGCTTGTGGGGGGCTGTGCCCATAACTACTATAATCTGCCGCAGGATGCGGTGGCGGAAAAGGTGAAGGTACTGGGTGTGGTGCCGATTATTGTTGATACCGACTCTGACATCCGTCACCCACAGCGTGAAGAACTGATTACCCTGCTGACCAATGTTAACCGCTCTTTTGAACGGGACCTGCTTCGGCTGGTAAAAAATACCAACAGTTTTTATACCGTAACCCTGCTTGATGCAGATCCCAAGGCGGTCTTTGCCAACACCCTGTTCAGGCGTGAGCGCCGTGACGATGCAGCTATCCAGTACAACAAATATTTCTGGAAAGAAGATGCCCTGGCTGATTTCATACGCAAGAACAGTCTGGATGCGGTGATGTTTGTGGTGGTAAGCGGCATCACCCGCCCGGACAAGATTTCGTCAGCCAATCTGTTGGACTCCTTGACAACTGACTACAATTTTTTGGTTATGACCGCCCAGATTGTGGATGCCAAAGCTACCATCCTGTGGGAATACCCCAACTTCCGGCAGCGGACTCTTTCTTACAGCCCGCTGATGAATCTGCAGTACCCTGATTTTGACGAGGCAAAGGCCAATATGAGTCCCCGCGTACAGGTCAAGTTCAAGACCCTGGAGGGGATTCGACGTTCCCTTGAAAAGCGGCGTCTGGACCTGTTGCGCCGTGAAACTCCGGAGGTGGAGCTGTACATGAGCCAGTTTGAGGATATGACCTCCATGCTGGAGATCGATAAGGACCGTAAACCGGCTCCTCCTGCAGCACCTGCACCAAAGAAAGATGAACAGGAGATAAAATAAGTGAAGATAGCTATCAGCTTTGAAGGCGGTAAGAAAGTAGCCTCTACGTTTGAAAGTGGCCTGCAGATGATGACTGACCAAGCTGTTGAGAACGGTGGCGAGGGTAGCTATCCAGAGCCATTTGCCTGTTTTCTTGGTTCCATCGGCACCTGTGCTGGTATCTATGTGCTTGAGTTCTGCAATGCCCGCAAGATTCCGACTGAGAAGGTATCGCTGACCCAGAATATTGAATTTGAGCTTGATCCGCAGGGGAAACGGCGGGTTAGTAAGGTGAGTATGACCATCAACCTGCCACCTGAGTTTCCTGAGCGCTACCAGAAGGCGATTGTCAAGGCGGCTGAGCTCTGCTCCGTTAAAAAGGCGATCATGCATCCACCCGAATTTGTTGTTGATTATCAGGTAGTATAAAGGCCGCCGTGGACGAAACACGTAAAGCAAAATTGACCAAGGAACTCCAGGGGATCGGTGTTGGCGCTGTTGGCCTGTTCATCCTGCTGGCTTTTATAACCTTCAGCTCGGCAGATCAGTCCTTGAACAGCTGGTCAACCGAAGGGGGTATCCGTAACCTGGGGGGGCGCCTTGGTGCCCAGGTTGCCGATCTGTTCTTCATGCTGTTCGGTCTGGCATCATACCTGCTGCCGGGGGCACTACTTTTCATCTCCTACAACCTGTTGCGCTTCAAGGAACCCCGCCTCCGTTTTTACAAGGTTGCCGCCTTTATCGGTCTGCTCTTCTCGCTGGCATCACTGTTTGCCTTCAGCATTGAATCCACAAATTTTATGGGGCAGCAGATTCCCACCGGCGGCTTGATCGGACGGGGAACGGTCTTGATGCTGCGGGGCAGTATGAACGCCTTTGGTGCCCTGCTGGTGTTACTACCGCTGCTGGCGGCCTCAATCATGATCCTGTCCGGGTTCTCCTTTATCCTGTTTGCCTCCTGGTGGCTGGAAAATCTGCGCACCAAGTGGGCTGCCCGCAAGGAACGTAATGCCCATGCCAAAGAGGGGCGTGATCGGGACAAGGCGCTGGCAGAAGGGAAGAGTGCTCCTGCCAGTGGGCCGGTGATTAAAGATTCAGCTCCGCCACCCCCTACGGCCCGTCCCAATTTCTTCAAAAAGGAAAAGAAAAAGGAGGCGGCCAAGGATAAGGCAGTACAGGAGTCGTTCGACTTCATCAAGCAGGAGGGGGATTTTATCACTCCACCCCTGTCTCTGCTGGATCCGCCCCCCACCACAGAACGTCGGATTGACCGTGAGGCGTTGGAGATGAACGCCCGCTTGCTGGAGAAGAAGCTGCTGGATTTCGGGATAGACGGCGAGGTGAAAGAGATCTGCCCCGGTCCGGTGATTACCATGTATGAGTTTGCCCCGGCCCCCGGCATCAAGATCAGCAGGATCGCCGGCCTGTCCGATGACCTGACCATGGCGTTGCAGGCGCTTTCGATCCGAATTGTGGCGCCGATCCCCGGTAAAGGGGTGGTGGGGATTGAGGTCCCGAACCGTGATCGTGAGACGGTCTACCTGCGCGAGATCTTTACCTGTGATGATTTCCTGAAAAGCCGGATGAAGCTGCCCCTGGTGCTGGGCAAAGACATCGCCGGTTTACCCTCTCTGACTGATCTGGCCAAGGCCCCGCACCTGCTGGTGGCCGGCTCCACCGGTTCCGGTAAATCGGTGTCGGTTAACACCATGATTCTGTCCTTGCTCTACACCGCCACCCCCCGTGACGTCCGTTTCATCATGGTTGATCCCAAGATGCTGGAATTTTCGATGTATGAAGGGATTCCGCACCTGCTGCTGCCGGTGGTGACCGAACCGAAGAAAGCCTCGCTGGCCCTGAAGTGGGCCGTGAATGAAATGGAACGCCGCTACCGCCTGCTGGCAGACAAGGGGGTTCGTAATATTGAATCCTACAACCGCAAGCTGGCAATCGAGGAAGAAGAGCTGGCGGTCCATGATCTGGATGATGAGGATATTATCGAAGAGCTGGAAGAGGTGATTGAGGGAGAAGATCCGGCAGTACTGGATGAGCCACTGCCGTTTGTGGTTGATGATGAGGTGGATGAGCTGGAGCACAGCCATCTGCCCTATATTGTGGTGATTGTGGATGAGTTGGCTGACCTGATGATGGTGGCCGGACGTGAGGTGGAGGAGCATATCGCCCGTCTGGCCCAGAAGGCACGGGCAGCCGGTATTCACCTGATTCTGGCTACCCAGCGCCCCTCAGTGGATGTGATCACCGGCCTGATCAAGGCCAACCTGCCGTCCCGCATCTCGTTCCAGGTTTCTTCCAAGGTCGATTCCCGTACCATCCTGGATTGTAACGGTGCCGAGGCGTTGCTGGGGATGGGTGACATGCTCTATCTTCCCCCCGGCACCGGACGACTGAATCGCGTGCATGGCGCCTTTGTCTCTGATGCCGAGGTGCAGCGGGTGGTTGATTTCCTGAAAAAACAGGGCAAGCCGGTCTATGAAAAATCGATCCTTGAGATGAAGGATACGGATGACAAAGGCAGCGCTGGTGATGACGAAGAGCAGGACGATCGCTGGGAGGATGCCCTGCGTCTGGTGGCTGAGACCAAACAGGCCAGCATCTCCATGGTGCAGCGTCGTCTGCGGATCGGCTACAACCGGGCGGCCCGGATTGTTGAGATGATGGAGCGGGAGGGGATGATCGCCCCCAGCGACGGCACCAGCAAACCCCGTGAGATATATATGGATATCATCAACGCCTACCTGAATTCACAACTGACGAGGTAGTAATGCCAGAGCCACAGACGATCACTGCCGCCGCAATCCAGTTTACCGTCAATCAGGGGGATCTTGATGCCAACCTGACCTATGTCCGTGCTGCCTTGCAGCGGGTTGCGGAACAGGGGGCCAATCTGGTGGTGCTGCCGGAGATGTGGTCCACCGGTTTTGCCTACAAGACCCTGAACGAACTGGCCCGGCGGACAGAATCGGTGGTTACAGAGCTCTGTCAGCTTTCGGCACAGTACAAGCTGGTAATTGTAGGCAGCCAGCCTGAACCGGCTGATGATCGGCGGGTCTACAACACCATTCATGTTGTTGATAACGGTCAGGTGGTTGCTCGCTACCGTAAACTGCATCTTTTCTCGCTGCTGGGTGAAGACAAGGCGTTCAAGGGGGGCGACAGCTGGTGTCTGGCAGAGACCTCCATCGGCAAGGTGGGTGTGATTATCTGTTATGACCTGCGTTTTCCTGAGTTGTCCCGCCGACTGGCGCTGGAAGGGGCACGGGTCATCTGTGTGCCGGCCCAGTGGCCCAAGCCCCGTCAGGAACACTGGCGGACACTGCTGCGGGCCAGGGCAATCGAAAATCAGCTTTATGTTGTCTCCTGCAACGCCTGCGGCCAGATCGGTAAACTTGATTTTTTTGGTATGAGTATGGTGATTGATCCCAAGGGTGAAGTAGTGGCCGATGCAGGTGAGGCGGTTTGCGAGATCTCTGCAACGCTGGACTGGCAGGCCATGGAGGCGTGGCGGGCTCAGATCCCCTGTTTTGGTGACCGGCGCCCAGAACTCTATTAACACTGTATTGTTTCTTGACGGCCTGTCTCTGAAGGACTAGGTTTAGCAATATTTTCTCAGGAGGTCCTATCCCGTGGGATTAGAAATGTTTTTTACCAGCACCGGTCTGGTGGTTAAGGGTGTTTTGTTGCTGCTGATTATGTTTTCAGTAGGCTCCTGGGCCATCATTATGTTCAAATTCTTTCAGATCCACAAGGCGTTCAGTGAATCTGGCCGTTTCATGGATTTTTTCTGGAAGACCAAGCGGTTTGACGCAATTGCATCTCAGGTGGACCGTTTTGGCAGCTCGCCGTTGACGGCGCTGTTTAACGAAGGCTACAGCGAACTAAAGCAGTTGATGGAGGCAGAGGGGGCCAAGCCGGACCACGGTGGACTCAGTACCGATCTGGGTGGGGTTGCCAACGTCACCCGCGCCCTGCGCCGGGCCACCAACCTGGAGGTCAACCGGTTGGAGAAGTATACCACCTTTCTGGCAACTACTGGTTCTACCTCGCCTTTTATCGGTCTGTTTGGCACGGTATGGGGGATCATGGTGGCCTTTGAGGGGATCGGCAAGACCGGATCAGCCTCTCTGGCGGTTGTCGCACCCGGTATTGCCGAGGCGTTGATCGCCACTGCGGTTGGCCTGGTGGCTGCGATTCCAGCGGTTATGGCGTACAACCATTTCCAGCACAAGATCCGGGTTCTGGTGAAGGAAATGGATAGCTTTTCCACTGAATTCCTGAACATTGTTCAGCGCAACATAGCCGGGAAGTAGGGGGACGCCATGGCCATGGGCGGCAATGATGATGATAGGGGTATGATGGCGCAGATTAACGTCACCCCGCTGGTTGACGTTATGCTGGTGCTGTTGGTGATTTTTATGGTTACCGCCCCGATGATGCAGCAGGGGGTGCAGGTTAATCTGCCCAAGGCAGACACCAAGGGGATGAATGCCCAGGAAGATACGGTGATCGTTGCGGTTGACAAGAACGGTCGCACCTTTATCAATAAGGATGAGGTGCCGGCTGGCGACCTGCGTAAGAAACTGGCCGAAATGTTTGCCACCCGCACTAAAAAAGAGGTTTTTCTGAAGGCAGACGCTGGCGTCCCCTATGGCGAGGTGGTACGTGCCATGGCCGAGATCAAGGGTGCCGGGATTGAGCGGTTGGGTATGGTAACGGAGCCGGCCCAGAAATAAGGCCTATGTATCAACTTGTAGCTCACAAAGACACCGGTTTGGGTGTCACAACAGCACTGTCCGTCACGTTTCACGTGGCGGCGTTTGCTTTTCTGGTCTGGTGGCAGCAATTGATGCCAAACCTCGGACCGGTGCAGACCACCTATTATGTTGATGTGGTCAATCTGCCGGTGGCAGACCCGCGTGCTGGTAGTCCGACCGAGACCGGTAATGAGGTTAAGCCTGCTCCGCCTGCCCCCACTCCTCCGACCATGGCTGTACCTAAAACTCCATCAAAAACAGCGCCGGGCAAAAAGCCAACAACTACCACCTCAACTGAATCTGCTGCGTTTCAGGAGCGGATGGCAAAACTTGAAGGTAAGGCGGATGCACAGCGGCAGACTGCTGCCTTTGAAGCTTTGCGCAAAAAAGTTGCTGCGCGGGGCAAGGTCGGTATGCCGCGCGGTACCGGAACAGAGGCTGGCAGCGACTATACGGCCTATCTGCATTCCCGCCTGAAGGATGCCTTCCGCGATACCATCAGTTACCAGACCAAGGCCCCCTTTGTGATGGTTAGAATTACCATTGATGGCGACGGCCGTATTATCAGGACACGAATTGAAAAAAGTACTGGTGACAAGGCCTTTGAGCTTTCAGTCATGCGGGCGATTACCCTGGCTGAACAGACCATTGTACCGCCACCGTCCAAAGCGGTGTATGAGGGGGCCTTTGTTTTTAAACCCCAAGGAGTTACTCAGCGATGAGATTTTTTCTGCGTATGTTCCTCATCTGTCTGCTGATATGCATTGTTCAGCATGATGGTGAGGCAGCCAACTATATTGAAGTCACCGCTGCGGGGAACCGCCTGCTGAAACTGGCAGTGGTGCCGCCCCAGCCGATGGGGGCGGTGATCCGTCCTGAACTGGCCAATGAAACTGCAGAGGTACACTCCTTTGATCTGACCATGTCTGGTCTGTTTGCTGCTGAGCGGCGCGATGCTGCGCCTCTGATCAATGGTCTCTCTCTGACACCGGTTGATTTTGTACCCTGGCTGTCTGCCGGGTATGACCTGTTGATCCGTGGAGAATATGAGCTGCGTGGTCAGGAATTGACCCTTGAATTTCGGTTGTACGATGTGGTCGCCAAGAAGCTGTTGACCTCTAAACGGTTTCTTGGGCGTGAAAAAGATCTGCGGCGCTACGCCCACAGTTTTAGCGATGAAGTCTTGCGAGCCTTGACCGGAGAAAAGGGGAGCTTTACCTCAAAGATCCTGTATGTGTCCAATCAGTCCGGCAACAAAGAGCTTTTTCTGATGGATTGGGATGGTTTTAACTCCCAGCAGCTGACCAGCAACCGTTCAATCAATATCTCGCCGGATGTTTCGCCGGATGGGCGAGAGGTAATCTTTACCTCCTACAAACGGGGCAATCCAGACCTGTACAAGCGGGCCTTATCAAGTAACCTTGAAGTGCCGGTTTCCAACCGGTCAGGCCTTAATATTACCGGGGCATGGTCACCCAACGGCTCCAGAATAGCCCTGTCGCTATCTAAAGATGGCAATACCGAGATCTATACGGTGGCCAAAGATGGCTCATCACCTAACCGCTTGACGATCAGCCATGCAGCCAACCTCTCGCCGTCCTGGACGCCTGATGGCAACAGGCTGGCTTTTGTATCTGACCGGTTGGGTAAACCACAGATTTTTATCATGGATGCCAATGGCGGTAATGTCAGGAGGCTGATCACCAGTGGTTCATACAATGTAAATCCCTCCTGGTCCCCCAAGGGAGATAAACTGGCCTTTGCCCGCTCAGTTGGCGGATTCCAGATCTTTGTGGCCAATGCCGATGGCAGCGGTGAAGTCCAACTGACCTTTGAGGGAAACAATGAGCGGCCACGCTGGTCTCCCGATGGTCGGCTGATCAGCTTCAGCTCCCGTCGGGGCGGGCAGGAGGCGATCTATGTCATGCGCGCTGATGGTTCCGGGCAGACCAAGGTCAGTCGAACCAAAGGCAACAGCCAGCATCCGGTCTGGACCCCTGGTGGGCAATAAAAAAATCTCATGTTGTTGCAAAAAGATTCAAGGGATGTATAATCCTGTTCATACGTAGTTTTATCAGGCTCACAAGGCCGTTGAATACCGTGGTTACAAGGAGGCAGTGATGCGGAACGGATTTAAAGGGATGGTCGTGGCCCTTGGTGTCGTGGCAATGATGGCAGCAGGTTGCGCCAAGGAAGAAGTAGTCAAGAAGGATGAGCCTGTTGTTCAGCAGCAGACCGTCAAGCAGCAGGAGCCGGTTAAGCAGGTAGAACCGGTCAAGCAGGAAGAGCCGAAGCAGGAAGCTCCAAAGCAGGAAGAAGCCAGTGCTGCAAAGGCTTCCGCAGCTGTTGCCCTTGAGACGGTCTACTTTGACTTTGACAAGTCTGACCTGCGCAAGGATTCCCGTGACGTGCTTTCAAAGAACGCTGAGGCGCTCTTGAAGCAGGTTGCAGATGCAAAGATTCAGATTGCCGGTCACTGTGACGAGCGTGGTTCTGATGAGTACAACCTGGCTCTGGGTGAGCGTCGCGCCAAGTCAGTTGCCAAGTACCTGACCACCCTTGGTGTTAAGGCTGACCGGATCAGCACCATCAGCTATGGCAAAGAGAAGCCTGCGGTGCAGGGAAGTGACGAAGCTGCCTGGTCCAAAAACCGTCGCGCTGAGTTCGTGATCGTCAAGTAGGTTCCTCACTCCAGTGCATGACAACTGAATGCACCGGCAGCCGGATTTTCCCCGGTTCCGGTGCATTTTTTATGTGCAGGCCGCTTGACATTTTTAAATTTAATATATATTAATTTCTATATATTAAGCTGCGGGGTGGAACTATGCAGGTAAAGCAGATCATGTTGATGGGACTGATTTCGCTGGTAGGTGCGAACGTTTATGCCGTTGAAATACAGCGGGTGACACTGCGTGAAGCGATTACACAGGGACTGGAACGGAATAACCAGGCACGTGCAGCCGGATTTCAGGCCGCGTCGGCCAGGTCTGGCGCTACAGCTGCCTCATTACACTATCTGCCTAGTGTGACCGTTGAAGAGGCATGGTCACGTTCTGATCTGCCGGTTAATACCTTTATGATGAAGTTGAATCAGGGCCGCTTCACCAATCAGGATTTTGATGCAGCCAAGCTGAACAATCCTGCACCGGCAAGCGATTTCAGAACTTCCGTAACGGTGGAACAGCCGATCCTGGTCCCTTCTGCCTGGGCAGGCCAAAAGGTGGCACAGCGCGGTGCTGAACGTCAGGAAGCGGTTGCCGAGCAATCCCGTCAGCAGACCGCCTTTCAGATATTTAAGTTTTACCTGGAAGTGCAGAAGGCCCATGCCCAGTTGCAGGCCACAGTAAAGGCACTGGATGAGGCGAGGGAAAGCAAACGCCAGGCAACGGTCAGGACAGCAGCAGGTCTTGGGCTTAAGTCCGATGAACTGCGGGCTGCAACCCAACTGGCCGCCATGGAACAGCAGAATATCAGTGCCGCCAATAACTTGACCCTGGCCAGGATGCAGCTTGCCCTGGCAACAGGTGGGCAGCCAGGTGATGAACTGGATGCAGCAGAGGCGGTACAACTGAAACGTCCAGAACGGGAATTGGCCGGCCTGATCGGGCTCGCTCAGCAGGAACGCCGTGATCTGCGGGCGTCGGAGCGGGGCAAAGAACAGGCCGATGCTGCCCTGCTGCAGGCCCGTTCAGGTTTTCTGCCAGCGGTGGGGGCTGTTGGTGCATGGCAGATGAATGACAAGAACAGCGCGTTTGGTAGAGACCATGACTCCTGGATGGTCGGGGTTTCCCTGCGCTGGAATATCTTTGATGGTTTTCGTACCTGGCATGGCAGTGGCCAGGCCCAGGCCTCACGGTCCGCAGCTAACGAGCTGCTGGAACAGACCAGAAAAGAGGTCAGTTATCAGGTGCATGAGGCCTGGCTGCGCAGGGTGGAGGCTGATAAGCGTCGCGAAGTGGCCAGCTCTGCTGTTGCCGCCGCTGATGAGACAACTCGACTTCTGGCAAAGCGTTTTGACAATGCACTGGCAACCATGGTTGAGCTGCTGGATGCCCAGAGCGCCTTAAATCAAGCCCGGGCCAATCTGGTGGAAAGTGATGCCAATCTGATGTTGGCCACCGGACGTCTGTATTACGTTGCCGGCATCTTTTTGAAGGAGGTTCAGTAATGAATCGTTCATATAGCAGTGTACTTGTTTGTCTAATAATGGTTGGTCTGGCAGTAACCGGTTGTTCAGACAGTAAACATGGGGTGACGGCAGCTCCTGCTACGGTCAGCGGATTGACCGTCACCGCAGTAAAAGTGTCAGACCTGCCGGAAACACTGGATGTGGTCGGTACTGTCCGTGCACGTACCAGCGCTATGGTTTCAGCCCGCATTTCCGGTACCGTCAGCGTACTGCATGTGCGTGAAGGAGATCGGGTGCGTAAAGGCCAGGTGCTGGGACAGCTTGATTCCAAAGAGAACCTGGCTCAGGCCACCGGTGCTGTTGCAGCTATTGATGAGGCTAAACGTGGGGTGGAAGAGGCTCAAGCACGGCAGAAACTGGCTGATAGCACCTTTAGCCGCTTCAAAAAGCTATATGATGAGCAGGCCTTGACCCGTCAAGAGTTTGATACCCGTCAGACCGAGCGTGATCTGGCCCATCAAGCCGTAGCCAGGGCAGAAGCACGGTTGCGTCAGACCCAGGAGGCCTCGCGTGCTGCAGGTGCTGTGGCGGATTATACGAAACTTGTTGCACCTATCTCCGGCATCATCGTGGCAAAACAGGCTGATCTGGGCTCCTCGGTTTTTCCTGGCCAACCACTAATGACTATTGATGATGAAGGAAGCTATCAGCTTGAACTTGCAATCCCTGAATCACAGGTGCGGGCTGTTCGTGGCGGTACTACCGTTCAGGTGCAGATTGATGCAACCGGAAGCAGTTTTGTAGCACAGGTGGCAGAGGTGGTGCCAACCAGTGACCCGGCCAGCAGAACCTATACTGCCAAGGTAACGATTCCGCAAAAAGGGGTACGCAGCGGGATGTTCGGGCGGGGCAGTATTGCGCTGGGCAGTTCAGTCAAAGGGGTTCGGGTTCCCCGTTCAGCTGTCTTTGAGCGTGGTGCACTGACCGCAGTCTGGTCAGTCGGGACGGATGAAATCATCAGGATGCGTCTGGTAAAGATCGGCCGGATTGTGGGGGATAGTATCGAGATTCTGTCCGGCCTGGCTGATGCTGACCGGATCGTGACCGTTGGTATGGAAAAGGCAATTGATGGAGCTCGTCTTCAAACGGCTGCAGGAGGTACGAAATGATGAGAAAGACTCTGTTGGTATCTGCTCTGATGCTTGGTCTGGCTTCTGTTGCTGCTGCAGATAACTTCCGCTGCCCCAATGGTGAGATTGTCTCCACCGGTGATAACCAGTCGATTGTGGCCATGAAATGTGATCCGCCAACCTACAAAAGTGCGCGAACCGAGAGTGAAGCAGGCTACAAGGGAGCTACTATTTTGGTATCCGTGGAAGAATGGACCTACAACGAAGGACCGCACCGGCTGGTGCACATCCTGACCTTCAAGAATGGGCTGCTTAATTCAGTACAGACTGCAGGATTCGGCAAGTAGGGGATAGATCATGCTTAAGCTGGGATTTGCGGGGAAGATCGCCCGCGCCTTCATAGATTCAAAACTGACCCCATTGATTGTGGCAGCTTCGCTGCTATTGGGAGTATTTGCGATTAAGATGACCCCCCGCGAAGAAGAACCGCAGATTTCGGTGCCGATGGTGGATGTCTATCTGCCGATGCCCGGTTCATCCCCCCAGGAGATTCAGGAGCGGGTAGTCAAGCCGTTTGAAGGGAAATTGTGGGAGATTTCAGGGGTTGAATACCTCTACTCCATGAGCCGTCCCGGCATGGGTGTCATTACGGTACGTTACAAAGTCGGCGAAAATATGGAGGAGTCGCTGGTCAAGCTGTACAACAAGGTGATGAGCAATCGCGCCCTGTTGCCGGCTGGTGCCGGTGATCCGCTGGTGGTGGCCAAATCAATTGATGATGTACCGATTCTGGCCCTGACGCTCTGGTCTGACCGCTATGATCACACCATGTTGCGCAAGCTGGCCCGTGAGGTCTGTGACGAACTCAAGAAGAGTGATAACGTCTCAGAGGCAGAGATCAAAGGTGGTTTGACCCGGCAACTGCGGGTTGTGCTTGATGCATCCCGTCTGGCAGGCTACGGCCTTTCACCGCTGCAGGTGGCCGGTGCCCTGCAGGCAGGTAACAAGGCGTTACCCTCCGGTGCCTTCAGTGGCGCCAACAAAGAGATGCTGGTGGAAACTGGATCGTTTCTGCATAATCAGGATTCACTGCGCCAACTGGTGGTGGGGGTCTATGGCGGCAAGCCGGTCTATCTGGATGATGTGGCAAAAATAGCAGACACCACCAAAGAACCTGAGGACTATGTCTTCATGGGTATGGGACCGGCTGCAGCAGAAAAAGGGCTGACCGGTAATCATGCCCAGGATTATCCGGCAGTCACCGTGTCAATCGCCAAGCGTAAAGGCGCCAATGCTACCTGGGTGGCAGATGATCTGGTTAAAAAAGTAGAATTTATGAAGGGCAAGGTGATCCCGTCTGATGTACAGATTACTGTAACTCGCAATTACGGCGAGAGCGCACGGGAGAAGAACAACGAATTGCTTTTTCATATGTTCCTGGCTGCCATCTCGGTTACGATCCTGATCGCACTGTTCATGGGCTGGCGAGCCGGTGCCGTGGCAGCCATTGCCATCCCGGTCACCCTGGCCTTGACCATGCTGATCTTCTACCTGATCGGCTATACCTTGAACAGGATCACCTTGTTTGCCCTGATTTTCTCCATCGGTATCCTGGTGGACGATGCGATTGTGGTGGTTGAGAACATCCATCGCTACTTCACCACGACGGTGATGAAACCGCTGGACGCGGCGATCAAAGCGGTAGATGAGATCGGCAACCCCACAGTGCTGGCCACCTTTGCGGTTATCGGATCGATCCTGCCGATGGGGTTTGTGGGTGGTCTGATGGGGCCCTACATGCGGCCAATCCCGGTTGGGGCCAGTATGGCGATGCTGCTCTCCATGTTCATCGCCTTTATCGTCACCCCTTATTTTGCCTACCGTCTGATGAAGGGGCACCATGAGTCTGAGGATGAGCTTAAAGAGTCAAAGCTGACGGTTTTTTATCGGCACTGGATGGGCCGCTTGCTGCATGATGTCAAGCTGCGTAACGGTTTTCTGGCTCTGGTGGTGGTGCTGCTGCTGGGGGCCTGCTCCCTGATCTACTTTAAAGCGGTCACGGTCAAGATGCTGCCGTTTGATAATAAGAACGAGCTGCAGGTGATCATCGATGCACCTGAGGGGACACCGCTGGAGCAGACCGCCCGGATGACCCGCGAGATGGGGGATGCGCTGCGGTCCGTGCCGGAAGTAACCGACTTCCAAAGCTACGTCGGCACCAGCTCTCCTTTTAACTTTAACGGTTTGGTCAGGCATTACTTCCTGCGTAAAGGGCCCAACCTGGCTGATATTCAGGTCAATCTGCAGCACAAGACCGAACGTAAGGCCCAGTCCCATGATATCGCCAAAAAAATCAGGCCGCTTCTGACTGCAGTGGCAGAACAGTATGGCGCACGGGTCAAGGTTGCTGAGATTCCGCCTGGTCCGCCAGTGCTTTCAACGCTGGTGGCAGAGGTTTACGGTCCCAATGATGCGGCCAGGGCAACTGTTGCAGAGAAGATTAAGGGGGTCTTTGCCAAGACCAAGGGGGTGGTGGATGTTGACTGGTATCGTGAGTCTGACCAACCCAAGCTGACCCTGACCGTGGATCGTGAAAAGGCTGCCCTGTCCGGTATTTCTGTGGATGAGGTTTCCAAGGCGCTGCGGGTTGCCCTGGCAGGTATGGATGTGGGTATACTGCATCTGCCCAGGGAAAAAGAGCCGGTAACCATTAATCTGCGTCTGGCTGAGTCGCAGCGCAGTTCACTGGCCGCCCTGTCCTCCATCTATCTGCCCGGCCCCAAAGGCAGCGTGCCGCTTTCGCAACTGGTCAAGCCGAGCCAGGGCAGTGAGGAAAAGACCCTCTATCGTAAAAACCTTAAGAATGTAATTTATGTGATTGGCGATGTGGCCGGGGTGATTGAGGCGCCGGTCTATGCCATTTTAAAGATGCAGAAACAGATTGCTGATCTGCCCACACCGGATGGCTCAAAGATTGAGATTCTGGCATCACGCCAGCCCTGGTCTGAAGAAAAAATGGGGATGAAGTGGGACGGTGAGTGGCATATCACCTATGAGGTATTCCGCGATCTTGGGATCGCCTTTGCCGCAGTCATGGTGTTGATCTACATTCTGGTGGTGGCCTGGTTCAAGGACTTTACCACCCCGATCGTGATCATGGCACCGATTCCGCTGACCTTGATCGGCATTCTGCCGGGTCACGCCCTGTTTGGCGCCTTCTTTACGGCCACCTCCATGATCGGCTTTATCGCCCTGGCAGGGATCATTGTGCGGAACTCGATCATCCTGATTGATTTTGCCGAGATGAAGCGGAAAGAGGGGATGAAGCTGGATGAGGCGATCATCGAGGCCGGCGCAGTCCGGTTCCGCCCCATGCTGTTAACCGCTGCAGCGGTGGTGGTGGGTAGCTTTGTGATCGTGTTTGATCCGATCTTCCAGGGCTTGGCCATTGCCATGATGTGCGGTGAGATCGCCTCAACCACCTTGTCGCGGGTCACCATCCCGATTCTGTACTTCCTGGTGCAGGGATGGAAAGAACGTCACCATGTCGGGCAGCCTGAAGCTGCTGAACAGAACGTATAAAGGAGAATGAACGTGTATATTGAACGTATTGTCAGAATCGTGGCTGGTGCTTTTATTGTGATCTCACTGTTGCTGGCCCATTTCCACCACCAAAACTGGCTCTGGTTTACCGGCTTTGTGGGTTTGAACCTGTTTCAGTCCGGTTTTACCCAGTTTTGCCCGCTGTTTAATATCCTGGAAAAGATGGGTGTGCCCAAGTTTCCCAAGGATGCCTGCTGCAAGTAAAAAACTTAACACAGAGCTGCAGGGGAGCAGAGGCACAGAGAACACCAGTCGATTGTTGATTGCTTTCAGCTGTTTTCAGTTTTCTCTGCGGCCCTGCAACTCTCTTTTTGCTCTGCGTTAAAGGTTTTCTACATATTTTAACCGGAGGGCAACATGTCATATCGCATTACCATTCTCTGTGAAAACTCTGTCGGCCCTATCTCCGGTACCCTGGGTGAACATGGCTTTAGCGCCCTGATTGAGTGGAATGGCGGTTCACTGCTGTGGGACACCGGACAAGGGTTTACCCTGCTGCACAATGCCCAGCGGATGAACAAGGACCTGCACGGGCTGCAGCAGGTGGCTCTGTCCCACGGCCATTACGACCACTCCGGTGGCCTGCTGCCGCTCTTGCGTACCTGCGGGCCTAAACAGGTCTTTGGCCATCCGGCCATCTTTACCCCCCGTTACCGTCATAAAGATACTGGTGAATCCCTGTCACTGGGCATGCCTTACCCCCAAGAGTACCTTGAGGGCCAGGGCGCCTGTTTTGACCTCTCGGATCAGTTCCGCGAGATCCTGCCCAGCATCTGCATGACCGGCCAGGTGGCGCGGACAACAGACTTTGAAACCGGCGACAGCGGTCTGTTCACCGACACCTGCGGCTGTAGCCGTGATCCGTTTGATGATGACCAGTCATTGGTGATTACCACCGCTAAGGGATTGGTTGTGCTACTGGGCTGCTGCCACGCCGGGCTGATCAATACACTTGAACATATTGCAGACAAGACCGGTCGCCGTGATATCCATGCCGTTATCGGTGGTACCCACCTAGGATTTTGTACCGGTCAGCAGCTTGATCAGACGATCACGGTGCTGAAACAGTGGCAGATCAAGAGGTTGGCGGTTAGTCACTGTACCGGCTTTGCTGCTGCCGCACGTCTGAAACAGGAATTCCCAACCGCCTTTCAATCCGCGCAAGTAGGCTATTCCCTCGATCTCTAAAAATCTTTTAAACTTTTGTTAGCCCCTTTTGTTTTAGCCTCTCTTATGTTACATAAGTAAAAGTAAAATTTTGATGCTTGTGACACAGGTCAATTTCTATTTCCTGAAGGGGAGGCAGCAGACATGAGTTATGAGGTAAAGAACGAGCAGTTGAAGGCATGGGTATATGAAGTAGCGGCAATGTGTGAGCCAGCCGAGATTCACTGGTGTGATGGTTCGCAGGAAGAATATGACCGGCTTTGTACTCAGATGGTGGCAACAGGCACCTTTAAAAAGCTTAATCCAGAGAAGCGTCCCAACTGCTATCTGGCCTTTTCAGACCCAATCGATGTAGCCCGGGTTGAAGATCGTACCTTTATCTGCTCCCGCTCCAAACAGGATGCCGGTCCAACCAACAACTGGGTTGAACCTAAACAGATGAAGGAAACCCTGAAAGGCCTGTTTAAGGGCTGCATGAAGGGGCGTACCATGTACGTGATCCCGTTCAGCATGGGGCCTTTAGGATCAAATATTGCCAAGATCGGTATTGAAATTACCGATTCCCCCTACGTTGTTGTCAATATGAAGATCATGACCCGTATGGGTAAGCAGGTGCTGGATGTCCTTGGAGACGGTGAGTTTGTGCCGTGTCTGCATTCAGTTGGCATGCCGCTTGAACCAGGTCAGAAGGATGTGTCCTGGCCTTGCAACAAAGAAAAATACATCGTCCACTTCCCTGAGGAGCGTGCGATCTGGTCATTTGGCTCAGGCTACGGCGGCAACGCCCTGCTGGGCAAGAAGTGTCTGGCCCTGCGGATCGCCTCCAAACAGGGTAAAGATGAGGGCTGGCTGGCAGAGCATATGTTGATTCTGGGTGTTGAGTCTCCCACCGGTGAAAAATCCTATGTGGGAGCTGCCTTCCCCAGCGCCTGCGGCAAGACCAACTTTGCCATGCTGATTCCGCCCAAGCCGTTCCAGGAAAAGGGCTGGAAGGTAACCACCATTGGTGATGATATCGCCTGGATCAAGCCTGGGGCCGATGGTCAGGTCTATGCCATTAACCCGGAGTTCGGCTATTTTGGTGTTGCTCCTGGAACCAACTACAAGACTAACCCCAACGCAATGATCTCCTGCGAGAAGAACTCGATCTTCACCAACGTGGCATTGACCGAAGATGGTGATGTCTGGTGGGAAGGGATGGATGGCGAAGTACCTGCAAAGCTGACCGATTGGCAGGGCAATCCCTGGAATCCCGGCTGCGGTCGTCCGGCTGCCCACCCGAACTCTCGCTTTACCGCCCCGGCTTCCCAGTGCCCCAGTATCGATCCTGACTGGGAAAATCCTAAAGGTGTGCCGATGAGCGCCTTTATCTTTGGTGGTCGCCGTAAAGACACCGTACCGCTGGTTTATCAGGCATTTAACTGGAACTTTGGTGTCTACCTGGCCTCAACGCTTGGCTCTGAGACTACTGCCGCAGCAGTGGGTGCCACCGGTAACGTCCGTCGTGATCCGTTTGCCATGCTGCCGTTCTGCGGTTACCACATGGCTGACTACTTTGCCCACTGGCTCCAGTTCGGACGCAGCATTGCCCGTCCGCCACGGATTTTCAGCGTCAACTGGTTCCGCAAGGATGCGGACGGCAAATTTATCTGGCCAGGCTATGGCGAGAATATGCGGGTGCTGAAGTGGATTGTTGAGCGGGTACAGGGTAAGACCGGTGCGGTTGAATCACCACTGGGCTGGATGCCCCGCTACGAGGATATGGAGTGGGAAGGCATTGATATGTCCCGCGAGAAGTTCAACGACCTGATGTCCGTTGACCGTGATGTCTGGCAGAATGAGCTGGTCTCCCATGATGAGCTGTTTATCAAGATGTATGACCGGCTGCCCAAGGAGTTCCTGCATATGCGTGAGCTGATCCTTTCCTCACTCTGGCGTTCGCCAGAACATTGGGAGCAGATCGGTGAGGTACATCCTGAAGGCTGGAATGAGTAGCTCGAATTCCGTCTCAAGGCGCTAGCTTCGTTGGCTTCGTCGTCGGCTCCTCGCTGTACTGAAAAGTACGCCTGCGTCGCCTTCTCCTAGCAGCCTTGCTATCACCTTGATCTGAAATTCAAAGCTTAAGATGCAATGAGAAAAAGGGCTGGTCCGGTAACGGATCAGCCCTTCTTAATCATCCACTTCTATTTCCACCACTCGCATCTCCTCGCCGCTAAGTATCTCCAAGGCATAGCTGCCGCATTGTCGGCAGGGGTCGTAGAGTCGTTCAACCGGCTGTACGTTTGAACAGTCAAGACAGCGCCCTTGCGCCTCTAAACGCCGTATTTCAAGCCGGGCTGATTCGGCCAGTGTATCGCTGCTGCAGGCAGAGAAACAAAACTCAACCGCTTCAGGCACAACGCCGGACAGGGGTCCGATCTCAATAACAACAGCAGTAACCCGTTGACCTGCGCTATGCTGCAGGCAGATATCAACAATCCCCTGGGTAAGGGCCATTTCATGCATAACGGTCTGCTCCTGAAACAAAAAAGGCCTGCCAGGTTACCCTGACAGGCCTTAATGAACAAAAAACGAGAATTAGTGCTTCTTCTCTTCTTTTGCAGGAGCAGCAGGTGCAGCAGCAGGAGCGGCAGCAGCAGGAGCAGCTTTTACAGAAGACATAGGCTTCTGAGCTTCGGGAGCCTTAGGAGCTTCTGCAGCAGGAGCAGCAGGAGCAGCAGCTTCTTCTTTCTTCTTGCAGCCAGCAGCAACGCCGAGGGCCAGAGCCAGTACCAGGGACAGGGAGAGCATTTTTTTCATGTGATTTCACCTCTTGGGTTATTTAACCCTGTAACGACAGGGCAGTGTAAGCAACAAAGGGAAACTATACTCAGTGCGAAAATAATGTCAATATTTTTTTTATTGCCCGTGGTGGAACTTGCCTTTACGCTCTTTGTGGGCAGGTGTTGGTGCGCTGTGACAATCAAAACAGCGTGAATCTTCAGATTTGCGCAGATCCAAAGCAGAAGATGGCTGGTTTTTTCTGATCGGCGTGTTGTATTGAGGAGTCTGGAATGCCAGTTGGCCCCGTTCATCAGCTACTGTTGCAGCTTGATAGGCGACTCGCCAATTGGCCGACAGCTCTGTTGAGTGGCATTGGTCGCAGCCGCCCGGCGGGGGAATGCTCTTCCAGGCCGTAAACATGCTGCAGCCGGGCAGGGCCAGAATCAGTAAAAAGACAGCTGGTAGAAACTGTTTCATGGCGATCTCCTTTGAAGTACTTTACCACGCAGGATAGTGCTGGACAAGACCCGTTTCAGAGTTTGGGAATTATCCGCTGCGCTGTAGCGGTTGTCTGTTTGGCGATGTCGGTGATGGTTGTTCCTTTGATTACTGCCAGTTTGAGAGCTGTGTCGTATAGCCATATAGGTCTGTTTGGGACGTCTGGATGATCAGCCGGGCTTAGATCTGGTGCGTCCGTTTCCAGTACCAGCTGGTCAAGTGGCAGTTGAGCAGCAAGCAAGGACGGTCGAACAGCATTGTGCCAGGTCAGCGTGCCGCAAAGCGAGATAACAAAGCCAAGTTTGATGCACTCTCTGGCTGATTCCAGTGAACCGGAAAAGGCATGCATGATGCCACCGATCTGATCAGCCTGCTCTTCGCGCAGGATTGCCAAGGTGCGGTTGATCGCTTTACGGCAGTGAATCAGTACCGGCAGACCGCAGAACCGTGCAATTTTTAACTGCTCACGAAACAGCGCTTCCTGTTTATCAAGGTCACCATAGGTGGTATCCAGACCGATCTCCCCGATGGCTACCGCTGTTGGCGCAAGATCCCTCAGCTGCAGCAACTGCTCAGCAGTGGCGACAGCGGCGTGCAGAGGATGAATACCGTAAGCCGGCCGCAGGGCAGGACGCTGAACCGCCAGCTCAGAAATACGCTGCCAGCCGTCAGGATGTACAGCCGGTACAATCCATTTGGTGACTCCAACAGCGCGGGCCTCAGCCAGCAGCTCATCTAGCTGGTAAAACAGCGGGGGGAGATCAAGGTGGCAGTGGGTATCAACGAACATGCTATCAGAGAAACCAGCTGATCGGTCTGAGTAGCAGCTCAAGCAGGCGCAGGCCTAAACCGCGACGGGCATGTTCATCAAGGGTGATACGCCGGGAACCGTCAAAATCCTGTTCAAACAGGTTGCGAACCTGGGCGCCAAAAGGCTGGCTGCGTACAATCACGTTGACCTCAAAGTTGCGGTGGAAGCTGCGCTGGTCAAGATTGGCTGAGCCAATCACGGTCTGCTCCCCGTCGATGAGCATCAGCTTGGCATGCAGCAGTTCCCGTTCCAGCTCATAGATCTCAATACCGGCCTTGAGCAATACTTCGTAATAGCCGCGACTGACCACCCGTACCACCGGCACATCATTGCGGGCAGGCAGCAGCAGCTTGACCTGGACTCCCCGTTTGGCAGCGCGTAGCAGGGAGCGCAGTATCCGTGGGCCAGGTATGAAATAGGGGTTGGCAATTAGCAGCTCATGGGAGGCGGAAGCCATGGAAACCCGAAAGGCGGTGCGGATGGCTGAGCGCCGTTGGTGCGGGCCGCCGTTGATCAGGGTTACTTCCGTATCATCAGGTGTGCAGTTGTAAATCGTTGGTGCAGGCAGGTCAGGACGTTTGCCGCGCTCCATCGCCCAGGTGTCGGCAAACAGTTCCTGCAGTGCTGTCAGGGCAGCACCACCCAGACTGAAGCCAACATCGCGGAATCGGAGCTGTTCATCAGTCAGGCCGGCATAGGCGTCACTGATGTTCAGGCCGCCGAGATAGGCCACCCGGTTATCAATCAGTGCCAGCTTGCGATGATTACGGCGATCAAACCAGTGGATACGACTGAGGGAAAGAGGATTAAACGCCAGGCAGGAGACACCTGCTGTCTGCAGGCGCTGGAAGTAGCTGTCCGGCGTGACATGGCAGCCGATGGCATCATAGAGCAGAAAGACCTTGACCCCGCGCGCGGCAGCTTCAATCAGCAGATCCGCAAAACGCTGCCCGGTCACGTCCGCCCGGATACGGTAATATTCAAGGCAGATCAGCTGTTGTGCGGTCTTAAGGTCGTTAAAGAGTGCCTCAAAGAAGTGTGGCCCATCAGGCAGCAGCGTTACCTGACCTGCACCAACCGGCATCGGCAGCAAGGCAGTGCCATGGTGGCGCAGATGCCGTATCAGGCGCGGGAACCGTTCCTGATGACGACGGGCTGGCATGGTCAGGGCTTTCCTTCAGCTGCAGGGGCTGCCGGTTGCTCTTGCGGGTCTGATTCCGGTTTTGGGGTAGGAGCTGGTTCAGAAACAGCCGGTTCCTGTGGCGCAGCAGGTACCATGGCCGAGGAGGTCGGCTTCATGACCGCTTCCTGTTGAATTGCCGTATCAACCTTGCGCTGCAGACCGGCAATGTTAGGGGCTGTTCCCAGTGCTGCTTGCAGTTCATCAGAGCTGATCACCCCTTTGCTGCGCAGTTTGCGCAGGATCATGTTGGAACGGCTTAAAACTTTGCCCAGATTACGGTAGGGGTTGTAGGCCACGCGGGGGCCGGGCAGCATGGCTGCCAGAAAGGCGCATTCACGCGGGGTCATGGCTGAGGCTGGTTTACCAAAGTAGTATTGGGAACCATGGCCGATGCCGTACACCATCGGGCCCAGCTCAACCACATTCAGGTACAACTCAAGGATGCGCCCCTTGGTCAGCTCCCGCTCCATCCGCCAGGCCAGGTAGACCTCTTTCAGTTTGCGGGTAATGGTTTTTTCGCGGGATAAAAATACGTTCTTTGCCACCTGCTGGGTGATGGTAGAGGCGCCACGGGCCATGCTCTGCTTTTCCAGATCATACTTGATCGCTTCTTTTATCGCCTTAACGTCAATTCCGTCATGTTTATAAAAATTGCTGTCTTCAGCCAGAATCACCGCCCATTTCATTTCAGGCGGTATCCGGCTGGATGGGGTCCAGCGCCGGTTTTTCGGTCCCAGCAGAAAGGGGTGCTCATTGCCCTGCCAGTCACGCACATCAATACTAAGATTCAATTTTTTATCAGCAAGACTACTCACCGGCGGCAACAGTGCCAATGAAATAACCACATAGCCCAGATACAGTATGATAATGATGCCTATTCCCAGCAGGAACTTCTTCACATTGCCCTCCAACCTACGCTGATGCAATTTCAACCAGTGTATAGCACGAAAAACGGCAGTACGGAAACCGCCAAGTAAAAAGGCCGGTAGAACCGGCCTCTTTACACTTGTTCGGTGCGGCCCGGTATGTCTAGGGCTGTAACAGGTAATCCAGAATCGTCAGGGCCATCTTTGCGGCATCATTACGGTCATTGTTAAATGCCAGGTGGTAGACACTCAGGTCATAGGGGTCGCGATCCAGAAAATCCCGGATAAAGCGGTCCCGCTCTTTCTGACGACGTTCCACCAGTGTCCGGGCCTCCCCTTCATCAAGCCCCAATCGTTTGGCTATGGAAGCGACCTTGAACGGCTCTGAGGCATAGATCCTGAAATGAAAGCAGTTTTTCATGTTACGGGTAACAATTGGTGCTCCCCGACCGACCAGAATGACGTTGCCCTGTTCTGCCAGGGCAATAATCTGGCGAGACAGCAGCCGGTAGTAGTCCTTGTCGCTTTTCCAGCGGTTGGAAAAGGTAGAGAGGAAATCATCCAGAAAGCGGTTTTTATCGCCAATATTTTGCAAGACCTGATCAGAAAGGCTGTGGTGTTTGGCAACTTCATCCAGCAACGCCTTATCCATTAAGGTCCAGGATTCTTTGGTCCGTTTTTCCAACTGTTGCCGCAGCAGTTCAGCCATGGGATAGGCCTCACAGCCGAATTCACGGGAGATGGTAATGGTGGGCTTTGACAGCGGAGCCTCGGAACGAAGTGTGTCCTGGCGTCGGGATACCTCAAGCAAGGCCCCTAAACGGTTATCGATGGACGGAATGAGTTTGGATTCTGACATGACAGCACCTCCTGGATGAGTTAGACGGCCACAGGGAATACAGGATAACTGTATCACCAATTTTACAACTCTCAAGGGGACTGGTTGACAGAAGCAACTGACTCGCGGTATCTGAACAGGACATGAATACTAAGGAGGAACATCATGGTAACCCATATCGTATTTTTTAAGCTGGCTGAGCAGACCCCGGAGAAGATCGCTGCGGTGCGGGATACACTGCTGTCTATGGAAGGGAAGATCGCGGAACTGCGTCATCTTGAGGCAGGAATTGACGTGATTCGCTCAGAGCGTTCCTACGACGTGGCCCTGATTACCAAGTTTGATTCACTGGCTGATCTGCAGACCTATCAGGTACACCCCTACCATGCCGGTGAAGTGGTGCCGTTCATGAAGGCCAACTGTTCATCGATAGTTGCAGTGGATTTTGAAGGCTAGGAGTCTGTCGGACTTAGGTAATCGTAGCGAAAATTTGACTGAGCGAGGGCAGATTTTGTCGTTTTTGAAGGTTAATAGTTGTTCTATTAACCGAAAAAATGGCGAAATATGAACCGTCCAGGCAAATTTGCAGTAGATCTATCATAAGTCCGACAGGCTCCTAGTCCAGTACTACTGCCAGCCGTTCGGTCAGCCGGATCTGATCCGGCCTGACCTCGGCCCGGTAGGCCAACGCCTCGACACCGTTTGCAACCGCTTCCCGTAATAGTCTGCCATACTCAGGATCTATCCGGTCAGCCGGAGCAACCGCCGTGCCATCACCCCGCTGTACGGTAAACAGCAGCACCCCGCGATCACCGTTTCTGGCCATCTCCATCAGCTCACGCAGATGCTTCTGTCCCCGTGTGGTGACCGCATCAGGAAAGAGCGCCAGCCCCCCTTCCACCAGGGTGACATTCTTTACCTCAACGTAGCAGCGCCTGCCATCTCCCTCCAGCAGGATATCAATCCGGCTGCGCTCACTGCCGTAGGCAACTTCCCGTCGCAGGTTTGGATAGCCCTGTAGCTCAACAATGGTCCCGTCCAGAATCGCTTCTTCTGCCAGTCGGTTGGGCAGCATGGTGTTTAAGCCTACCCAGAAACCATTAACCTGCAGCAGTTCCCAGGTATAGGCCAGTTTGCGGTTGGGATTGGGGCTTAAGGAGAGCAACACCGGGCTGCCGGGCAGGTTGCAACCCAGCATGCTGCCGGAGTTGGGGCAGTGGGCGGTAACCACAGAGCCATCTTCAAGTTCTATATCTGCCAGAAAACGTTTGTAGCGTTTGATCAGTTTGCCGGGGATCAGGTCTGGTAATTTCATCGGGCGGCTGCCAGTTTTGCAGCAATTCTGATGGAGGCCTTCATGCTGCTTGCTGAAGCAGTGCCGGTGCCAGCCAGATTGTAGGCGGTGCCGTGGTCAACCGAGGTGCGGATGATCGGCAACCCCAGGGTAATGTTGATGCCATCGTCAAAATGCCGCATTTTGAGCGGGATCAGGCCTTGATCATGGTACATGGCTACTATCGCATCATAAGGGGCAGGCTCCTGCACGGCAAAGTGGAAGAAGGTGTCAGCGGAGAACGGACCTGCAACATCTAACCCCTCACTTTTTGCAGCAGCAATAGCCGGAATGATGGACTCTTCCTCCTCGCTGCCAAACATGCCGCCTTCGCCGCAGTGGGGGTTTAGTGCCAGTACCGCGATCCGGGGAGAGTGGCTGCCACAGAGCGGGGCAACACCGTTGGCCGTAACCCGGATGGTCTTCAATACCTGTTCCGTGCTGATCAGGCCAGGGACATTGGCAATCGCCTCATGGATGGTCACCAGCGCCACCCGCAGCACGTCGCCTGCCAGCATCATCACAAACTGGTCGCAGCGGCACAGCTCTGCCAGTAGCTCGGTGTGGCCGGGGTAGTGGTGCCCGGCCCGGTGCATCGCCTCCTTGCAGATCGGTGCGGTGGCCATGGCTGATACCTCACCGGTCAGGCACAGTTCAGCTGCACGGCGGATATAGCGGTAGACCGCATCGCCAGCCAGTTCTGAAGGCTTACCGTAGGCGATATCGACATCAGCAAGGCTGGATAGTTCCAGCAGGGGAATGACGCTGTCCGGCAGGTTGGCTGCTTCAGCAGGGGAAGAAATCGTGACAAGTTTCAGCGGGCTGTTGCAAACGGTCAGTGCCCGCTGCATGGCCAGCCGGTCTCCCAGCACCAGCGGGCTGCAGACGGCACGGATGGCCGGATCGGTCAGGGCAGCAACAATGATTTCAGGTCCGACCCCGCAAGGGTCACCCATGGTTATGGCGATAAGTGGTTTGTTCATGCTGCGGTATGTAGCACAAAATGGCTACTAAAAGAAATAGTGCCAGAGGTAATCCAAGCGACCCCGTAGAATCATCTTCCGTCCTGACCAGGCCATGATCTGTTTGACCAAGGCCCGTTGCTGCGGGGCATAACAATGAATCCGGCAGCGTCGGCAGGTCGGTTTTTCAGCCTCAAGCGGGCAGCAGAGGCGTTTTTTTACGGCATACTCTAAAAAAGCGGTGCAGTCAGGACAGAGTGTTAACGGCTGTACCCCCGAGCATACGGTTAGCGGCTGCTGGCCGCTATGCTGCTGCCCAGCACACCAAACTTCCGTGAACTTGGCAATGATCTTGATGTCCTTTGCCTGTTGTGCAGTCGGTTCGTTTTGCATGAATCCAATCCTGCCTTGCTTTTAGCGGTAGTGGTATGACAATGGTCAAAATAGATAAAAAAGAGACTAACCCTTGAGTTGCACAGGAAAGATGGTATCCTAATGGAACTTCAGAAAACAGGATAGGCCAAAAGCATGGGACTGGTGGCACTTGATAATCTTGAGATCGGGATGGTACTGGCAAGCGATGTGCTTGACCGCAACGGTCGTATGCTTTTGGGGGCCGGGGCTGAGCTGAACCAAAAACACCTGACCATCTTCCGTACCTGGGGAGTGGCTGATGTCGATATTGCCGGTATTGACTATGTAGATACCGAACCGCCGTTGCCGGCTGAGATAGACCCGGCAGCATTGGCTGCAGCCGAAGAGGCGTTGTTGCCACACTTCAGACATTCCGGTACCGAGCATCCTGCCCTGCGGGAACTGCTGCGGTTGGCCGCCATCAGGAAGGTACTCCATGGCCTTTGCTGATGCCCCCACCTATACGGTTCAATGGCTGATAGACCGCACCAGTACCGTCTATTCCCTGCCGCTGTTCTATGATCGGCTCAACGAAGCGATCAATCATCCCCGCACCTCCATTGATGATATCGGAAAAATTATAACAGAAGACCAAGGCTTAACAGCCCGTCTGCTGCGGCTGGCCAACAGCCCGATGTTCGGCTACTTCGGCAAGGTGGATTCCATCAGCAAGGCGGTCACTATTATCGGTACTCAGCAGTTACGGGATCTTGCCCTGGCTGCCTCGGTGATGGGGATCTTCAAGGGGATTCCTGAAGAGCTGATGAGCATGGCCACCTTCTGGCGGCACTCCATTGCCTGTGGCATCATTGCCCGGGCCCTGGCCACCTGGCGTCGGGAAGCCAATGTAGAGCGATTCTTTGTGGCCGGTATGCTGCACGATGTCGGGCAGTTAATCATGGCCACCGTGCTGGGGGATCTGGTGCGGCAGATGATTGAAGAGACCCAGGCGGAAGGTCTGCTGTATTTTGATGTAGAGCTGAAGCGGGTCGGGTTTGACCATGCTGAAGCAGGGGGGGCGCTGCTGAAGGAGTGGAAGATTCCGGCTAATATTGCTGATCCGGTTGCGTTTCACCATCGTCCGTCACGGGCAGAGCAGTTTCCCATGGAGGTTTCCCTGATCCATCTGGCAGATATCATTTGTCAGGCCTTTGAACTGGGCCAGAGCTGCGAGCGGTTTGTCCCTCCCCTTGATGGCGCTGCCTGGGATCGGCTGGGGATGTCGCCCCATGAGTTGGGAGCCGTGCTGAAACAGGCTGAACCACAGATTGAAGAAACGTTTGCCATTCTGTCGGAGGGCGTATGACACGACAGGAAGAGCTTGCAGATGATGTCGGATTTTTGCAGGAACGGGTCAGCTATCTTGAAGAGTCAAACCGTCGCTATATTGCCATCTTTGAGATGCTGGCCAGCAGTGGTGATTTTCAGGCTGATCTGGCACGTGCTGAAGGGTTGCAGGCTATTTTTCAGGCCACACTGGCCCAGGTTCGGCGCCTGATCCCGTTTTCCCTGGCCGGTATTCTTGAGTCGATGGACGACGGTAGCTTTGAACTGACCTCCTGTGACAGCATACCCTGCAGTGCTACGTTGCAGGAGGCTGCTGATGCTGCAATTCAGGATGGTGCCTTTGCCTGGGCCCTGAATCGTAACCAGGCGGTGATGGTACCGGCCCAGGAGAACGTAACGCTGTTGATGCAGAGCATTACTACCCGCTCACGAATCCACGGTATGTTTGTTGGTCTGGTGCCGGGGCACTCGGCTACGATTGATGCCCCCTCCCTGAATGCACTCTCCATTTTGCTGAATGCCGCTGCCTACGCCCTGGAAAGTGCCAGCCTGAGAGGTCTGCTGCAGGAACATATGGCGACGCTGGAACAACGGGTTGAGGAGCGGACTCGTGAACTGGCAGTGGCCCGTGAAAAGGCAGAGGCAGCCAGCCGGGCCAAGAGCGAGTTTCTGGCCAACATGTCCCATGAAATCCGCACCCCTATGAACGGTGTGATGGGGATGACCGAACTGTTGCTGGAAGGCACCTTTTCGCCGGAGCAGCAGCGCAAACAGCTGCTGGCAATCCGGGATTCAGCTGAAAACCTGATGGTTATTATCAATGATATCCTGGATTTTTCCAAGATTGAGGCAGGTAAGCTGGAGCTGGCAATAGCACCATTCTTGCTGCGTAAAGGAGTTGAGCAGGGGCTGTATTCACTGGGGCTGAAGGCTGAGCAGAAAGGGTTGAGGCTGGTTATTCAGGTGGATGCGGCAGTTCCCGACCGTCTGGATGGCGACATCTATAAGCTGCGTCAAATTTTGCTCAATCTGGTGGGTAATGCACTTAAATTCAGTGAAAAAGGTGCCATCACGGTTTCTGTAGGGATTGAGCAGCAGTTGGATGCCGGTCTGCTGGTACGATTCTGCGTGGCTGATCAGGGGATCGGTATTCCCGTTGAGGCACAGTCACGCATCTTTGAGACCTTTGAACAGGCCGATGTTACTACCACCAAAAAGTTTGGCGGCACCGGTCTGGGGTTGACTATCTGTCGTCGGCTGGCAGAGCTGATGGGGGGCCGGATCTGGGTTGAAAGTGAGCCTGGGCAGGGGAGCAGATTCATTTTTACAGCCTTGCTGGCACCGGTTGGTGATGATGTGGTGATTGAAGGGGAAGGCGCCACGGCTCCACTGTCCCTTGAGCCACCCAAAGGACTGGCTATACTTTTGGCTGACGATGTAGAGGTAAACCGTGAGCTTGCCAAGGCGGTGCTGGAGCGTTACGACCATCGGATAACTGAAGCGACCAATGGCCAGGAGGCGTTGAATGCCTATGCTTCCAGGCAGTTCGATATTGTACTGATGGATGTACAGATGCCGGAGATGGATGGCCTGCAGGCCGCCACCGCCATCAGGGGGCTGGAGCAGGAACGGGGACTGGGGCGGACACCGATTGTAGCCATGACCGCCTATGCAGGTAAGGATGATCGTGACAAATGTCTGGCTGCTGGCATGGATGATTATCTGTCCAAACCGGTCAAGCCGGCCCAGATGCTGGAGATGCTGCAGCGTTACTGTGGTGCTGTGGTTACCGAGCAGCAGCCGGAGGCAGTTGCTGCGCCCGCTCCTGCAGCTGCTGTTGAAGATGAAATTCCGGTCTATGCCAAGGCTGATCTGCTGGAACGGCTGGGTGGGGCTGAGGCATTGATCCCCCGCTTTACGGGGTTGTTCTTTAAAGGGGTTGAACCAAATATAGCTGCCCTGGAAGAGGCGATTGCAGAAGGAAACCCGGATAAGGTGCGGACCAGTTCCCATGCCATTAAAGGCTCGTCTGCCAATATCGGTGCCATGCAGATGCGGGAGACCGCAGCAGCCATTGAGGCCGATGCCAAGATCGGTGATATCACGGGGGCTCCGGCGGGCCTGGAGAAGCTGAAGGTGGAGTTGGAAGAATTTAAGGCTGCGGTCGGTCCGCTCTAACGTAGTTTCAGCTCTGCCTCCTCCAACTGCTTGATCCGGTCCCGCAGTTCTGCCGCCTTTTCAAAGTCTAGTTCTTTTGCCACAGCCAGCATCTCCTTGCGCATTTTCTTGATCAGTTTGGGAATCTCTCTCAACTCGATTCCGTAGATCTCCTCAACATCCGCCACCACCGGCGGGGTGACATAATCCTTTTCAGCAATTGATTCAAGTATGCTGCGCATCCCCTTCTTGACCGTCTCCGGGGTAATGCCGTGCTCCTGGTTGTAGGCCAGCTGTTTGATGCGGCGGCGTTCGGTTTCATCAAGGCAGGCCTGCATGGAGCGGGTGATCTGATCGGCATACATCAGCACCCTGCCATCGACATTCCGGGCAGCCCGGCCACAGGTCTGGATCAGAGAGCGGGCGGAACGCAGGAATCCTTCCTTGTCTGCATCAAGGATCGCCACCAGTGAAACCTCCGGCAGATCCAGACCCTCCCGCAGCAGGTTGATCCCCACCAGTACGTCAAATTCACCCAGACGCAGCGAACGCAGGATCTGCATCCGCTCAATGGTGTCAATATCAGAGTGGAGATAGCGTACCCGCACCCCCAGTTCCTTGTAGTAGTTGGTCAGTTCTTCAGCCATCCGTTTGGTCAGGGTAGTCACCAGCACCCGATCACCTTTGGCCACAGTCAGGCGGACTTCATGCAGCAGGTTATCCACCTGTCCGGCAGCCGGACGGATCTCGATGGGCGGATCAACCAGACCGGTGGGGCGGATGACCTGTTCCACAAAGGCCCCGCCTGCCTGCTGCAGCTCGTAATCTGCCGGGGTGGCAGAGACATGCACCACCTGGTTGATGCGCGACTCAAATTCCTGAAAATTAAGCGGGCGGTTATCCAGTGCGGCAGGCAGACGGAAACCGTATTCCACCAGGGTCTCCTTACGGCTGCGGTCACCACGGTACATGCCGCCAACCTGTGCGTTGGTGATGTGGGATTCATCAACAAACAGGATAAAATCCTTGGGAAAGTAGTCGATCAGGGTGAAGGGGGGCTCGCCGGCCTGACGGTTGTCCAGATAGCGGGAATAGTTTTCAATCCCCTGGCAAAAGCCCATCTCTTCCATCATCTCAATATCATAGTAGGTGCGCTGCTCAATCCGCTGGGCCTCCACCAACTTGTTCTGATCCTTGAACAGTCTGATCCGCTCCTCCAGGTCCAGCCGGATCTGAGCCACTGAACGGTCCAGGTTTTCTTTAGTGGAGACATAGTGCGAGGCCGGGAAGATGGATACCTTGGTCAGCTTCTGCAGCACCACGCCACGCAGTGGGTCAATCTGCGAGATCGCCTCCACTTCATCACCAAAGAACTCTATCCGCAGGGCACGCTCACTGTCGTAGGCCGGGAAGATCTCGATTACATCCCCCCGTACCCGAAAGGTGCCACGGTGGAAGTCGGTGTCGTTCCGTTCATACTGGATCTCAACCAGTTTTTTCAGCAAGGCGTCGCGACCATAGTCATCACCCTGGTGAAAGAAGATATGCATGGCCTGATAGGCATCTGGTGAGCCGATACCGTAGATACAGGAGACGGAAGCCACGATGATCACATCAGAGCGGGTCAGCAGTGACATGGTGGCGGAGTGGCGCAGCTTGTCGATCTCGTCGTTGATTGATGAGTCCTTATCAATGAAGGTATCGGTGTTGGGCAGGTAGGCTTCAGGCTGGTAGTAGTCGTAGTAGGAGACAAAATATTCCACGGCATTGTCCGGGAATAGTTCCTTGAACTCGCCGTAGAGCTGGGCTGCCAGGGTCTTGTTGGGGGCGAGCACCAGGGCCGGTCGGCCGGTGCGGGCGATCACGTTGGCCACCGTAAAGGTTTTGCCGGAACCGGTTACCCCCAGCAGTACCTGATGTTTATCACCACGCTCGATCCCGGTCACCAGTTCATCAATTGCCTGGGGCTGGTCACCGCTGGGGGTGTAAGAAGTGGTGAGTTTGAAATCTGACATACCTGATATATCCTATGGGACTATACGTAAAAAATTGTCGATGGTTGACTGGGTGGTACATATGATATAAAAAATCCTGTTTTGCAATGGTCTGATTTTATTGGGGCAATAAATGGTAAAAATAAAAAAATGCGTTGTTTTTGGGGTGGTCAGCGTCTTCATGATTTTCCTGGTTGTGCAGACCGGCCATGCTGCAGGTCGTGAGCTGGTGTATGCGCCGCTGCCGATTGAACAGCCTGAAACGGTGATTACTGCCAGTCGTCCGCTGGTTTCCTATCTGTCAAAGCAGCTTAATACCCCTGTTACCATTCGGTATGAAAAGGACTATGAGGATATCCTGCGTCTTTTTCAGCTGGGCAAGATTGACATCGTCCATTTGGGACCGTTGCCCTATGTTATCCTGAAAAAAAGTTATACCAAGGCAGAACCGGTGGTTGCCATCAATGAACCAGACGGGAAGGCCACCTATACCTGCGCCATGGTAACCGCCTTTGATGGACCAACCTCGGTCAGGCAGGTACGTCGTTCAATCGCTTTTTCACAGCCGCTCTCAACCTGTGGTCACCTGACAGCAGGCTACCTGTTGGACAAATATGGAATTAAACTTGAGAATGTGCATCACGATTATCTTGGCAATCAGGATCAGGTTGCTCTGGCCGTTGTTAAAGGGAATTATGAGGTTGGTACCATTAAAGCTGCTGTTGCAAAAAAATATACAAACCTTACCTTGCGGATTATTGAGGAAACCCCTGCTTTCCCCGGGTTTTTGCTGGTTGCAAATAAAGCTACGCTGACGCCGGAGCAGATAGGTAAAATCAGAAAGATACTGCTGTCAACAACACCAAAGGATTCTGCTGGTCTGGTGCTGGGACGCTATGGTTTCTCTCCTGTTGTAGACAGCAGCTATGATCTGATTCGCCAGAACCTTAGGTTTTCCCGGTAATACTGCATGCTATTAAAGCGCATACGTCATAAACGTACACTTTCAGCGGTCTGCCTCCTGGCCCTGGTTTTCTGGCTCTGTGGTGCAGCCTACTTGCGCCATGAAAAGTGTGCTCAGGAACGGCTGCAGCTTGCCGGGCAGACCCATGCGCAGGGAGTTGCGTGGCAGGCGGTTACCACGGCCCATCGTACGGCCATGCAGGCTTATTTTGACAGCTACATAATGCAGCCTGATGTCATGTCAATTTTGCAGGCAGCCCAGGTGAACGATCGAGATCGCCAGAATATTGAGCGGGTACGATTGTACCGCAGGCTTTCGCCGGTCTATGAGCAGTTTCGTCAGCGTGACGTGCGGCAGCTGCATTTTCATACCCCGGACAGTCGCTCCTTCCTGCGTTTTCATTCTCCTCACAATTCAGGCGACTCTCTGGTTGCCAGTCGACCTTCTGTGGCAGAGGTGAATCGAACCCGCAAACCGGTTTTCGGCTTTGAAACCGGTCGGGTGATTATCGGGTTCCGCAATGTCTTTCCGATTATCTGGCAAGGCCGGCACCTGGGCAGTGTTGAGCTGTCTCAGCCCTTTGAAGCGGTGCGTAAAGGGCTGCATGATCTTGATCCTGCCAAGGACTATCTGCTGCTGCTGAAGGCATCCGTACTTTTGCCCAAGTTGTTTGAAGAACACAAAAAACATTATGCACCATCACTGTTCAGCAAGGATTGGCTGGTGGAAGACCCGCGTCGGGAGCTGTCCGACTCCTCTCCGCCCCTTTCTCCTGCATCCCAGAAAGTATACCAGCGGCTTAAGAACGATAAAGCATTTAGCAAGGTCCTTGCTGCAGGGAATCCCGGCTCTGTTGCAGTCAGCCATGGTGGGCGGGTTTATCAGGTCAGCCTGATTCCGTTACATGATACGGATGGCGTTTCCAGCGCGGTAATGCTCGCTTTTGCACAAGCCCCTGAACTGGAAGAGCTGTACACCAGCTATCGGATTAACCTGTTGGTCTTCAGCTTTATGGTGCTGTTTGGCGGAACCGCGCTTTACCTGTTTCTGAGCAGTATGCAGACCGTGCTGGAGCAGGAACAGCGTCTTGCATTGATTACCTCAAATATTGCTGACGGCGTATATGTTATGGATGAACAGGGGCGGATTACCTTTTCCAACCATCGCGCAACAGAAATTCTGGGTTTTTCCCAGAAAGAGTTGAATGGGACCATTGCCCATGACCTGTTCCATCGCCATGACGGCGGCAACCATACGTTGCTGGAAGAATGCCCGATCTATCGGGTGATTCAGACCAGAGGCCGCTATGAAGGGGAAGAACTGTTCTCCAATAAACAGGGAGACTTGTTAACGGTGCAGGTTGCCAGTCAGCCGATGCTGAAGGGGACACGGGTGGTTGGCTCAGTAACGGTCTTTCGTGACATTACTGAACAGAAACAGCTGGAAGAACAGTTGCGGCTTATGTCCATTACCGACCCGTTGACCGGCGTCTATAACCGGCGCTTTCTGCAGGAAACCTTATTAAAAGAGCTGTATCGGGCAGAGCGTCATGGTGATCCTTTCAGTCTGATCATGTTGGATCTTGATCACTTTAAGCGGATTAATGACAGCTATGGACATGAAGCCGGTGACCGGGTTTTGCGCCATCTGGTGGTTTTGATTCAGAAGCGGATTCGAAGCTCTGATTGTCTGGCCCGTTGGGGCGGAGAAGAATTTATGCTGCTTTTGCCTCATACGCCGCTGGCGGCGGCAACCGCACTTGCAGAGACATTGCTGCTGGATTTGCGTGAATCTGAGGTAAGCGGTATCGGCATGGTTTCTGGCAGCTTCGGCGTAACAATAGCTCAACCTGGAGACACGGTAGAACGTTTGGAACAGCGGGCTGATGCTTTGATGTATGCGGCTAAGCAAGCTGGCCGCAACTGTGTGAGAAGTGGCAGCACATAGTTTGTCCAGCGTTTAGCCGTTTAAGCTCTGGTAACTGTTGTGTGTTTGCGAAATTAGGATGTATTAAGATAAAAAATATTATTTTAGTCTGCTTGAACATTTGAAAAATTATGTTAAAGAAAAATATAAGGTTTTTTTGAACCTATTTTCCGTAGCGAAAGGAGTAGGAGATGGGCGCCATTGTAAGTTTGTTGTATCTGGTGATGATTGTAGCGGCTATTGCAGGCATGTGGAAGGTGTTTGAAAAGGCTGGTCAGCCAGGCTGGGCCGCCATTGTGCCGATCTATAACATGTTTGTTTTGCTGCAGATCGTCAACAAGCCCATCTGGTGGATTGTGTTACTGTTGATTCCGTTGGTCAACATCGCCATCTTGATTATGGTCTCGATCGCTTTGGCAGAAAAGTTCGGCAAGGGCGGCGGTTTTGCCGTTGGTATGGTTTTCCTTCCCTTTGTGTTTTATCCGATGCTTGGGTTTGGGGATGAGCGTTTCCAGGGCTAATCTCTTTGATTTCTTGCTTTCTGTACACAAAGGACGGGCTTGATGCCCGTCCTTTGTGCTTCAACCAATGTCGTTCATGTAGCCGTAGGCGTGGAGAGATTCTATGTATTGTACCAAGTGTGGTAAAGAAATCCCTGATGTAGAAGGTGCGTTGTACTGCCCGCAATGTGGTATTGCTCAGATGACCGGGGGCAGCAGGCTTGGTACGCCTGCCAAGAAGACCTCTGTAGGCCTGATTCTGGTGATTGTGCTGGTGGTTGGCAGTATTCCGGTAATCGGTATTTTGGCGGCCATTGCCATTCCGCAGTATCATGTGTACCAGGTCAAGGGATCAAACAGTATCGCTGCTGCCGACATACGCAATGCAAAAATAAACTGTGAGTCATATTTTACCAGCAATCAGTTTTATCCAGACAACCTTGAACAGGCCGGGCTCAAGCCTGCACAGGATGTTTCTGCAACTTATGAACGGGGCGCTGATCGTAAATCATACCTGATGACTTTCCAGCATAAGAAGGGTGACCGCGTATTTGTCGTCAATTCTGAGAAGACGGAAGTTTTCTTCAAGCTTAAATCTGAAGCCGATGACGCCTACCGCCCACTCTAGCTTAATTCCATAAACCCCTTGCCTAAATATTGAAATTCTGTAATAAGTGTACAGCATCGGACGGGCTTCATGCCCGTCCGTTTATTTTTGTTCGAGGAGAACACCCCATGCAGGAACGTATCCGTAACATTGCCATTATCGCCCACGTTGACCACGGCAAGACTACCTTGGTTGATGCCATGTTGAAACATGCCGGTGTATACCGGGAACATGAAGCCATTACCGAGCGGGTCATGGACAGCAACGACCTTGAAAAAGAGCGCGGCATCACCATTCTGGCCAAAAACCTCTCGATCCATCATGGCCAGTACAAGATCAATATCGTTGATACCCCCGGCCACGCCGACTTTGGCGGCGAGGTAGAGCGGGTCTTGAAGATGGTTGACTCGGTGCTGCTGCTGGTTGATGCACTTGACGGTCCGATGCCCCAGACCCGTTTCGTGCTGAAGAAGTCCTTGGACCTGAACCTGAAGCCGATCGTGGTCATCAACAAAATCGACCGTCCCGGCTCACGTCCTGATGAGGTCCTGAACATGGTCTTTGACCTGTTCTGTGAACTGGAAGCCAGCGACGAGCAGCTTGACTTTCCGGTGGTCTACACCAGCGCCAAGATGGGGTATGCCAAGCTGGATGTAAACGTTGAGTCTAACAGCATGGAGCCGCTGTTTGCCGTGGTTGAGTCCAATGTACGTCCCCCCAAGGGAGATTCCAAGGCACCGTTCCAGATGCTGATCGCCAACATCGACTATAATGAATATATCGGCCGGATCGCCACCGGACGGATCTTTAATGGTCAGGTCAAGGCCGGTGAAACCGTGGCTATGATCAAGCAGGACGGCAGTGTTACACGCGGTCGGATTACCAAGTTGTTGGGGTATGAAGGACTGAAGCAGGTTGATATTCCTGAAGCCGGTACCGGCGATATCATAAGTGTGGCCGGTTTTGAAGAGGTCAGCATCGGTGAGACCCTGGCTTCAGCTGAGACACCGGTTGCGGTTCCCTATGTTTCCATTGATGAGCCTACTCTGGCCATGAACTTCATGGTTAACACTTCTCCTTTTGCCGGTCGCGAAGGGAAATGGGTTACCTCCCGTAACATTCGCGAGCGTTTGACCAAAGAACTGCGTACCAACGTATCGCTGCGGGTTGAAGATACCGATGCTGCAGATACCTTCAAGATCTCTGGTCGGGGTGAGCTGCACCTTTCGATCCTGATTGAAAACATGCGCCGCGAAGGCTTTGAACTGGCAGTTTCCAAGCCAGAGGTTATTGTCCGTGAAAAAGACGGCGTTAAGATGGAGCCGATGGAATATCTGGTGGTGGATGTTGCCTCTGAATTCCAGGGTGCAATCATCGAGAAGATGGGTCCCCGTAAAGGTGAAATGGTGGCCATGCATCCAATGGGTGAGATGGTCCGTCTGGAATTTATCGTGCCTGCCCGTGGTCTGATCGGTCTGCGTGGCGAGGTGCTGACTGATACCCGCGGTACGGCGGTTATGACCCATACCTTCCATGAGTATGCTCCTTACCGTGGTGATATCCCCGGCCGTAAAAACGGCGTGCTGATTGCCATGGAACATGGCGAAACCACCGCCTACTCGTTGGATGCCCTGCAACCCCGTGGTACGCTGTTCATCGGCGCCGGTGTTGAGGTGTACGGCGGCATGATCATTGGTGAGCATGCCCGTGACAACGACTTGGAAGTCAACTCCTGCAGAGGCAAGAAGCTGACCAACGTGCGGGCCTCCGGTTCTGATGATGCCATCAAGCTGACCCCACCCCGCAGCATGACCCTGGAGCAGGCGCTTGAGTTTATTGATGATGATGAGCTGGTAGAGGTAACCCCTAATTCGGTCCGTCTGCGTAAGAAGGAACTGGATCCGAACCAGCGGAAAAAGAAAAACAAGTAATAGAGATGATAGAGTAGCTGAAAAGGCCGGGGAAACCCGGCCTTTTGTCGTTTTGGGAAAAGGTCGGTGTTGCTGTCATGACCAACCGTGCCTGCAATCAAGCAAATCATCTGCACGCTCCTTTTCTACATGCAAATATGCGCATAAAAATGCGCTTGTTATTGCGCGTGCAATGCATAATAATGGTTCCACAGTCAGGCAACTTTTATGGAGGTGCAGCATGGCGCCATCTGCCAAGAGAAATGTCAATATCTCGCTAGCAAACGAAAATGCCGAATTTGTCAAACAGATCGGCCTTAACCTGAGCAAGGCGGTTGATGCGATGATTGCCGAGATGCGTAAATCCCAGGCTCGTGAAGCCTGGCTGCTTGAAAATCAGGAGGCAATTGCACAGCGCTGCAGTCAACTTGAGGCCGAAGGCGGCACTGCAGCTGAACGGCTGTATGGTGTTCAGTGCGTAGAAGGGAACTGATATGGCGCGGCTTAATCTCTACAAAAACCATCTGCGCGAGTTGGCTGAAAGCTACCCCTACCTGCTGGATATCCAGAATGACCAGTTGCGGGTCGGCACCCGCATTGTAGCGCTAGTGCGACCCAGCAGGGCCATTCCTGATATTTCGATCACATCGCTCACGTTTTCATACGCTGGCGAGCAGTATTCAGCCAGCCTGCTGGACCTGTTGACTGTTTCTGAACGGCACCTGAATAGTTCTCTGGCACAACTTGATAGCCTTAAGTCAGCACTGACGAACGCGGTTGATTTTATCTTTGTGGATTGATTAAGTTACGCTCGGAATTGTATGAAAGCAGTAAAGGCGGCCGGTTGGCCGCCTTTTGAATTACGTATGGTGTTTTTTAAATTTCTTCTGCCGGAATTCAACACAGGCTTGACAGATCTATTTATTGTATGTTCTTATACAATAAATTGTATGTATTATTGCAATAAATTGGACAATAGTAATATGGAATACAGACTAAACAAAGATCAACTTCTTACCGTTCTGGAAGAGTGGAACCGTTTCCTCAAACGCAAGGTTCATCTGATTGCGTGCGGAGGGACGGCCATGACCTTGTCAGGGGTCAAGCCATCGACCAAAGATGTTGATTTCATGGTCCCGAACATTCAGGAACATCACTATCTAATAAAGCAACTCAGCGCGTTGGAGTATGAACCGGTCACCGGCTTTGGCTGGAAACGCGCCGGGGAGATTTTCCAATTCGATATTTTTCGTGGCAATTTCATCCACACCACTGAGCTGCTCACGTCTCCACTGGAAAAGGATGGCAACCGTCCACTCAAGGAATACTCTCACCTCTACCTCGGGGTTTTGAACGACTACGATCTTATCTCCAGCAAGCTGATGCGCGGAACCAGGGTCGATTTCGATGATTGCCTGAGTCTGGCGGAGGCACACAGGACAGATCTTGATATAGACCGGCTGATTGCACACTTTAACGAGCTGGTCAGCTTTGACATTGCGGAAGACCGGCTACGACCGCACATGCAGTACTTCATTGAACTGCTGCACAAGAGGGGTCTGTATGACAGACGCTAAACTTATGAAGAGCCTGAGCAGGCTTGGCCTACCGATGTTTGAGCCGAGTGAAGAACTGGATGTCAATGAAACATTGGCAGAGGTGGTAAAGAGCCGGGACACCAGGCTTTGGGAGGGGTTTCCGGTACTGTTGGCAAATGCTGCGGACACCTATCAGTTTGCGTATGATTTGGTAGAGCAGCAGTTATCCACCCAAGAGGACAAGGCCCGTTTCCACCGGCTCCTTTTGTTGTCGTTGTCCCTCTACTCTTTCTATCACCTCAGCTTTTCCTGGTCGAGCAGGTACAAGAAGCAGCTCACCAGTGAAGATGCTGTTCTGGTGAAACAGTGGCGCAACGACCTTGCCCACAACCGTATTCTCGCGTGGGATGATCTGGAGCTAGACCCGGAGCGGTTGAAGGGGTTATTTGAACTCTACTTTGAGCAGAATGCCGACAAGAGCAGGCAGCGCAAGGAAAAGTACGAGGAATATTCCCTGGCCTTTGCCCTGTCGCAGGTGTTTTCGCCGAAGCAGAAGGAGTTGTTTAAGAAGAGGCTGGAAGGGCTGCCCCTGACAAAGACGGAGCAGGAGTATTATTCCCGTTCGGTAAAGAAAAAGGTGGTCGCGCTGGCAAACGCGGAACTGCATGTTCTTGCTAGGAAGTTGTTGGAAAAATAAGGGTTGTAGTTTGATGTAAACAGTAAAGGCGGCCGCTTGGTCGCCTTTTGATTGAAAGATGGAAAGTGTTACTGGTTTTCCTTAGCTTGGGTAATATGCTAGTTTTAGTGCAGTTTTGCCGAGACCGTATGTGTGGCGTGGTTGTAAAGTCAGTGACATTAATGGCTTAGGAGGAGTGAATGAAACACGAACTTTATAAGGGACGCGAGCAAGCTCGTTTCAAGCATGAACTCCTTGAGGCATATTTGGAAAGACTATTTATGATTGTCGGGCAGCATCAGCGGACAATTTGCTATGTTGATTGCTTTGCTGGGCCATGGCAGGCAAAAGGTGATGATCTTGAAGATACGTCGATTGCTGTTTCGTTAAATATCATCCGAAAATGTAGGGAAGGGCTGCTGAAAATTAATCATAAAGTTCATTTTAAGGCGTTGTTCGTAGAGAGGGATCGAACGGCGTATGCCAAATTAAAAGAATATCTTGATAATAGAGATGATGAGGGTGTTGAAACTCATCCTTTGCATGGAGAATTTATACAGTTGCGCCAAGAAATTCTATCTCGCTGTGATAAAGACAGTTTTACCTTCTTTTTTATCGATCCGACAGGGTGGAAGGATGTAGTTGAACTCGCCACTCTTGATCCGCTACTAAGGCGGGCCAACTCAGAATTCCTCATTAATTTCATGTACGATTTCCTGGTGCGAACTCATACCCAAGAACCATTCTCGAGTGATATGAAAAGAATTTTCGGAAGGGTGCCCGACACTAAAGGTATGACCGCGAAAGCGAAGGAAGAACACCTCGTCAGGCTGTATCGGGAGAACTTGAAGACGGTTGTACCGACACGAGGCGGCAAGCCACGCACTGCATGCGTTCAGGTAAAAAAAGTGCTCTTGGATCGGACGCTTTATCATTTGGTGTATCTTACACGCCATCCCAAAGGAATAATCGAGTTCATGGCAGCATCAGACGGTCTGGATCTAGTTCAGAAAAGGCTACGCGCCTTGGCAAAACAGGAGACGCAGGTCGAGTCGAGCGGACAATTGGTGTTGATAGCCGCCGATGAAAGCATCAAGAAAGAAGAAGGGCGCGCTGATCTTTCTGAGGTCAAGTTGTACTGGCTGACAAAACTGTCGTCAATACCACGGCGCTTTGGTATAACAGAACTCGCCGACATGCTGGAAGAAACCGACTGGTTTGCCAGCGACTTCCAAAAGGCTTTCAAAGAGTTGGACGCAGAAGGTAAGGTAAAGAATCAAGATGCAAAAAAGGCTCGGCGGGTGAATGCAGTTAATTTTGAAAAAGGTGAGATGTTGGTGAAATTGACATGAGTACACAGACAAAGATTGAATGGACCGAGCTGACCTGGAACCCCGCCGTGGGGTGCAGCAAGGTATCGCCCGGTTGCGCTAACTGTTACGCTGAGGCAATGGCAAAGCGTCTGCAGGCAATGCGGGTGAATGGTTACGAGAATGGATTTGCCCTGTCCCTGTTACCAAATCGACTAGAGGAACCGCTGAAGAGGAAGAAGTCCACCATTTATTTCGTTAACTCCATGAGCGATCTTTTTCATGAAGAAATTCCCGATGATTACATCAAGCAAGTGTTTGATGTAATCCGACGAGCGCCGCAGCATACCTTTCAGGTCCTGACTAAGCGAGCTGAGAGAATGGCCACATTTTTTCGTGACTATGAAGCGCCTCGCAATGCTTGGCTTGGTGTGACTGTTGAGGATCAAAAACACGGTGTCCCTCGGCTTAATTGGCTACGTCAGGTCTCAGCTCACATTCGATTTGCATCAGTAGAGCCACTGTTGGAAGACTTGGGCGCTTTAAATTTGCATGACATCCATTGGGTAATTGTTGGGGGAGAGTCTGGTCCCAAAGCTCGTCCCATGCAGCAGGAGTGGGTGTTAAATATCAAGCGCCAGTGTGATGAGCAGCGCTCCGCATTTTTCTTTAAACAATGGGGCGGCTGGGGCGTTGATGGGAAAAAACGTGCAAAAAAACAAAATGGGCGGTTGTTGCAGGGCAGAACTTGGGATGGAGTACCGATAGAGGTTAAGACATCTTACCACTCAACAACGGGGGGAGTGTGGCAAAAGTCCCTTACCAATGGGCATTAGGAGAACGACCTCCGCCTATTCAGCAGCATAGCGTTGCAAAACACGAAATTCTAAGAGCATATCTTGTTGCATATATTCAGACGCTTATTTCTAGCCCCCGTCAGGAAGAGTTTAGGCTTACTTTGATTGATGGATTTGCTGGTGGTGGTATCTATCGACATGCAAGTACTGCTCAGGAGATTTTGGGATCGCCTTTTGTAATGCTTGAAGCGGTTAAAGAAGCTGAGTTTCTGGTGAATAGGGAACGACAGAAAAAAGTTCGCCTCCACATTGACTATTTTTTTATCGAAAATGATAAGGGTGCGGCCGAAGTACTCCGATCTGAGCTATGTTCGCGAGGATATGGTGGCCAACTTGGCCAGACGATATTTGTTTTTCAGTCAAAGTTTCAAGATAGAGCCAAAGAAATTGTTAGTTTTGTAAAGAAAAAGAGTCATCGTGCCGCCCGCGCCATATTTCTTCTCGATCAATACGGTTATGCCGAGGTTCCGGCCTCTCTAATCAATATGTTGATGCAAAGCCTTGCTGGCGGAGAAGTAATCCTTACTTTTGCCGTTGATTCGTTTCTTAACTTTGCTGGCGATAATCAAATGAATAAGCGGATGCTGGAGCAGATTGGTATTCCGGATCTTTTTCGAAGCAGAACCATTGATGAAATTAAAAAATCAGAGAAAGACTGGCGTCTTTTTATCCAGGGCTGTTTGTACAAAGATCTCGTAAATGCTTGTGGCGCACGCTTTTATACGCCCTTTTTTATTAGATCATCAAAGGGGCATGGTGACTACTGGCTGTTACATCTGTCTCAACGTCCACGTGCCCGTGATGTCATGACTCGCATCCATTGGGAGAAAAATAATCACTTCATCCATTACGGCGGTGCTGGACTTGAAATGTTCCAGATGCTCGGATATGTTCCCGAACGGGACAGTGAATATACTCAACAAATGGAACTTGGACTCGGATTCTGTTTTGATGAATTGGCAAAAAAAGCAAGTGTTGCCAAGCTTTCAGAACAAATTCCTCATTTGATATACCCTGACCCCGACGGAATGTCTTTTGGCGAATTATTTGCCTCTACCTGTAACACCTCTCCCGCCTCCGCTCAGATTTATCGTGAAGCTATCGGTAGTCTCCTCCAAATGAAAGAACTCGAAGTTGTTGGACAGGACGGTACCGAACGGAGGTCGGCAGGTCGAATTCATGATAGCGATCAACTGCTTCCACCGAAGCAACGCTCCTTTGTTTTTTAATTTACAAGACCTAATAAAAATTGGGACACTTCCCCTACTTCTTGTTCTTCCAGGCATCACTCAATGGAAAACGGATTGAGAAACTACCGCCCCCACAGATAGCTCTTCTAAACCGGGTCGGCTCCTCATCTTCGCAGCCACTCTCCCAATTCTCACGAATGATTGTCTCGATCCGGTTAATCATAGCGACTGATGATTAGCTAAAGCAATATGCGAAAACATGCAAAACTATTATGATATTATCCAAAAGCGCAATTTGAGTCCCAGAGGCAGAATCATCATCTCTTAAACGATCGTTTAAATTTATACTTGATTTAGTCATCCCACCTCAAATAGTAAACGTACGTTGAAATTTTCAATGTGCGCTTCACCGGAGTTTTAAATGGAAATTACTACAGCTGGAGATCTTGGATCGCTGATCAGAAAGAAGCGAAAGGAGGATGGCCTTACCCTGCATGACGCGGCTGCATTATGTGGAGTAAGTCACGTATTCCTTTCCGCACTTGAAAATGGCAAAGAATCTGTTCAATTGAACAAAGTCCTACAGGTTGCAGCATGTTTAGGTATTGAAATTCATACACAATTCAGGGGCTGGAAAGTCAAGGATACAGATGTATGACAACGAAACTGGTTGTGTACATAGACAATGAAGGATGAGGGGGCTAAAGGCGGCCGATTGGCCGCCTTTAACTCCTTAAACCATTGCCTCTTTTGCTTACTCTATCAATCCAGGCTTCCTCAATCAATGTGCTACCTTTTTATCTGCCCTGGCAACCGTCCCACTCGTGGGCGCAACAGGGGACAGAGGTCTTGCTAAGCAACCGTAGGACTCCAAAACCTAAGAAATAACTAGTTATCAGCGGTGGTTCATAGTCTCCGGCCTCGCCTCGCCACCTGATGCCTCTGCAGCCAACACCACAATATCCACCCGCCGGTTTTTTGCCCGCTGTTCCGGCGTGTCATTGGCGACAAGCGGTTGGAACTCACCATAGCCTACTGCAGATAACACATTTGGGCTAAAACCTGCGGACTCAACCAGGAAATGGATCACATTGGTGGCCCGTGCCGTTGAAAGCTCCCAATTTGAACGGAATTCAGAAGATCTGATCGGTATAGAGTCGGTGTGCCCTTCAACCCGGAACCGGTTTGCATACTGCTGAAGCCCTTCTGCAATGCCGCGCAACGTCGTTACGGAGTCCTGCTTCAGTTTTGCGCTGCCTGAATCAAAGAACCCGGCTTCTTTCAGGCTGATTACCAGCCCCCGTTGGGTAATTGTGAGTGCCACTTTGTTCTGGAACCCCTGCTTGACCAGATAGGCCTCTATTGCAGAGGCCATTTCACGAAATTCTTTTTCTCCTGCCATCTGTTTTGAGCCAGCTTCCCCACCGATGTTTCCCTGTCGCGGCCCAGCTGGTGGCATTTTATTGGTGATTGGAATAACTGCCATTTCCGGCTTGATGGCCGGTATCGGTTTGATGTCCTGGGATTGCAGCACGCCTTTTTGTCCGGCAGACGCCTGGGTTGAATAGCCAAACGATTCCCGCATTGACGCTGCCACATCCTCTGCCTTTTTCTTGTCGGTTTGTCCCATTGCATACATGACAACAAATACCGCAAGTAACAAGGTCAGAAGATCTCCATAAGAAACCAACCATCGCTCATGATTTCCGGGTTTTTCCGGTTCTCGTTTGAGTGCCATAGTTATGCTCCGTTTTTATATGACCGGTCGTCTTTATTTAGGGCCAAAAAAAATTACGGTTTCAAAATTCTGTCAAACATCAGGTCTACCAACTGCTTAACCGGCTCGGCTGACTCCTGCATCTTCATCCGCAAGATTGCTCCCTGCCAGGCATCCCAGAACAGGGTGGCCAATTGGTGGGCCTCTATGTCGGTTCTGATCTGTCCGGCCTGCTGCGCCCTAGCAATGAAACAGGCCAGACTTTCCTGCCACTCAGTCAGAATCGTTGACATTAATGATCGGCATTCAGGACTTGTCTCACACACCTCCGCAGCCAGGTGTGCAACAACGCTGAACGTGTTGACGGAGCAGTCAATATGCTCAGTCAGCATGGCACCAAAACAGCCGCGTAGAACCTGCAGCGGGTTATCAGGAGTCTCTGCTACGCTTGTCTGCCACTTCTGCCAGAATTCAGCAGAATGACGATGGACAATAGCGATGCCATAGTCTTCCTTGCTCTTGAAATAGTTGTAAAAAGAGCCTTTGGGGACATTGGCGGTATCCACAATCTCTTTAATGCCGGTTCCGTGGTAGCCCCGCTTGGCAAAGGCTGCAAGGCCAACATCCAGTAGGCGGGTACGGATCATATCAGGGTTTTTAGGTCGACTCATGTGGTTAGTATACGACCGGTCATTTAAAAAATGCAAGTTACAAAAAAATGCTTGACCAAATCCAGATCATCAGGCAAATGAATGAACGATCATTCATTTTGTAGTTGGGGAGTATCATGGCACGAGATGACAAACGGGAGTTATTGCTTCAGGCAACGCTGGAGCTGGTTGCCAAACAGGGCTTTCATGGCGCGCCCTGTGCCGCGATTGCCGAACAGGCCGGGGTGGCGGCAGGGACGATCTACCGCTATTTTGAGAACAAGGATGTCCTGATTGTTGCGTTGTATATTGAGCTTGAAGGCCGCATTACCACCCGGCTCATGGATGGGTATGTTGCAGACAGGCCGATCAGCGACCGCTTTATGCACCTTGCCATCGGTATCCTGGACTATTTCATTACGCATCCGCTGGAATTCAAGTATATCGAGCAATTCCATAATTCGCCCTACGGTACGGACTTTCGCCGCGATAAGCTGCTGGGGAATATGGAGGGCAACGACTCCGGCAGCAAGTGCGACATCTACAAGCGGTTGTTTACCGAAGGGGTGGAGTTGCGGGTGATCAAAGATCTACCAATGCCGGTACTTTTTGATCTGGCCTTTGGTCCGATTGTGTCAGTGGCCCGCAATCATATTTTAGGTTTTATCCAGCTGGATGATCTGCTGGTACAGCAGATAGCAAAGGCCTGCTGGGATTCGCTTAAGCGGCACGAATAACCTGTCTGAACAGTTTTAGATAAGAATAAGAGAACGAGAGGTATCAACCATGTTGCAGATTAACAGTTCACGATTAATGGCTGCCGCCCTGCTGTTGGCGGCCGGTTTAACCCTTTCTGCCTGCGGCAAAAAACAGGCGCCAAAGCCGCAGGGCGGCCCGCCTGAAGTTGGGGTGATCACGGTACAGACCCAGCGTGTTGCCCTGACTACCGAGCTGTCAGGACGTACCTCGGCACAGATGGTTGCAGAGGTGCGGCCACAGGTGAGTGGCATTATCCAGAAGCGTGTCTTTGTTGAAGGCAGCGACGTCAAGGCTGGCCAGCTGCTGTATCAGATTGATCCAGCCAGCTTTCAGGCTGCCTATGCCAGTGCCAAAGCAACCCAGGGCAAGGCCGAGGCAACATTGGGGTCGGTTCGGCTTAAGGCAGAGCGTTACCAGGATCTGGTGAAAATAAAGGCGGTCAGCCAGCAGGATAATGATGATGCTCAGGCATCCCTTAAGCTGGCTGAGGCCGAGTTGGCCGCTGCCAAGGCGGCAGTGGAGACAGCCCGGATCAATCTGGCCTACACCAAGGTGGTTGCCCCGATCTCAGGTCGAATCGGTCGCTCAACAATAACTGACGGCGCCCTGGTGACCGGCAATCAGGCAGCAGCCCTGGCAACTATTCAGCAGCTGGGAACCATGTATGTGGATGTAACGCAATCCAGCGCAGAACTGTTGAAACTGAAGCAAAATCTGGCCAGCGGCCAGTTGAAGAAGGACAGTGCAACGGCCCAGGCAAAGGTCAAGCTGCTGCTGGAAGATGGCAGTGCCTACCCGCTGCCCGGTATGCTCAAGTTTTCAGAGGTAACCGTAGACCAGAGTACCGGTTCAATTACCCTGCGGGCAACCTTCCCCAACCCGAAACAGGTCTTGTTACCCGGTATGTTTGTGCGAGCCCTGCTGGAGGAGGGGGTTGATGAACAGGCTATTCTGGTGCCGCAACGTGGTGTGACCCGTAACCCCAAAGGTGATGCAGTGGTGATGGTGGTGGGGGCTGAAGAGAAAGTGGAGCCGCGTGTAATCAAGGTGGTGCGGACCGTTGGTGAAAACTGGCTGGTATCCGATGGCTTGAAACCGGGAGATCGGGTGATTCTTGAAGGACTTCAGAAGGCCCGTCCTGGTACCCCGGTCAAGGCGGTACCTTTTGGTTCATCAGCGCCTGCAGCACCTTCAGCAGCCAAGCAACCAGCACCCGCTACAAAGTAAAGGAGCCGTTCCATGGCCACGTTTTTCATAAACCGCCCGATCTTTGCCTGGGTGATCGCCATTCTGGTCATGCTGGCCGGTCTGCTGGCGATCAAGACCCTGCCGGTCTCCCAGTATCCGCCCATCGCACCGCCCCAGATCACCATTAACGCCGTCTATCCGGGGGCTTCGGCCCAGACGGTGCAAGATACCGTCACCCAGGTGATCGAGCAAAAGCTGAACGGTATTGATAACCTGATCTACATGTCCTCAACCAGTGATTCAGCCGGTTCGGTGTCGATCAACCTGACCTTCAAGGCCGGTACCGATCCCAACATCGCCCAGGTGCAGGTGCAGAACAAGCTGCAGCTTGCCACGCCGCTGTTGCCGCAGGTGGTGCAAAGGCAGGGGATTCAGGTGGTTAAGTCCACTAAAAACTTTCTGCTGATTATTGGACTGATATCTGAAGATGGCTCGATGGACCGCAACGCCCTGACTGATTACATGGTTTCCAACCTGCAGGATATTGTCAGCCGGGTGGAAGGGGTGGGTGAACTGCAGCAATTTGGTACCCAGAATGCCATGCGGATCTGGTTGAACCCAACCAAGCTGAACAGCTACCGTCTGACCAGTGCTGATGTAATCACTGCCCTGCAGGCCCAGAATGCCCAGGTCTCTGCCGGTCAGTTCGGCGGTACCCCTTCGTCTCAGGGGCAACAGCTGAATGCCACCATCACGGCCCGTACCCTGCTGCAGACGCCGGAACAGTTTGATGCGATTATTCTGCGTACCAATCCTGATGGTTCAACGGTGCGGCTGAAGGATGTGGCGGAAAGCAAGATCGGCACGGAAAATTATGATGTTATCGCCCGTTACAAAGGCAAGCCGCTGGCAGGTATGGCGATCCGTCTGGCAGCCGGGGCCAATGCCCTGGATACTGCCAACCGGGTCAAGGCCAAAATGGCGGAGCTGTCCAAGTTTTTTCCAGCCGGGGTACAGGTGGTCTATCCCTACGACACCACCCCCTTTGTCAAGGTATCGATTGAAGAGGTTGTGCGTACTCTGATTGAGGCGGTTTTTCTGGTCTTCATCATCATGTTCCTGTTCCTGCAGAACATCCGCGCCACCCTGATCCCCACCATCGCCGTGCCGGTGGTGCTGTTGGGCACCATGGGGGTGTTGTCGGCTGCCGGATTCTCGATCAACACCCTGACCATGTTTGCCTTGGTCATCGTTATCGGTCTGCTGGTGGATGATGCCATTGTGGTGGTGGAAAACGTGGAACGGATCATGTCCGAAGAGGGGTTATCCCCCCATGATGCCACCATCAAATCCATGGGCCAGATCACCAGCGCCCTGGTGGGGATCGCCACCGTGTTGTCTGCGGTCTTTCTGCCCATGGCCTTTTTCGGCGGCTCCACCGGCGTTATTTACCGGCAGTTCTCCATTACCATCATCTCGGCCATGATCCTGTCGGTACTGGTGGCCTTGATCCTGACCCCGGCGCTCTGCTCAACTCTGCTGAAACCGGTTGAAAAAGGGCACGAACCGGGAGAATGCGGGCCGTTCTGCAAGTTCTTTCGTTGGTTCAACCGGAAATTTGACTGGGCCAGAGACAAGTATGAAGGGATTGTCGGACGTTCATTCAACAAGCCGATCCGCTATCTGGTGGTGTACGGCAGCATTGTTGCCGCCATGGTCGTTTTCTTCCTGCGTCTGCCCACCGCCTTCCTGCCGGATGAGGATCAAGGCTTTATCATCTGCCAGGTGCAACTGCCTGCCGGTGCCACCCAGGAGCGGACCCTGAAGGTGATTGAACAGCTTGAGCAGCATTTTCTGGAAAAGGAAAAGAAGACCGTTGATGCCATTATTACCGTGGCTGGCTTCAGCTTTGCCGGTCGTGGCCAGAACATGGGACTTGCCTTTGTGAAGTTAAAGGATTGGAAACTGCGGCCTACCAAGGATCTGAAGGCGCCAGCGGTTGCCGGCAGGGCCATGGGAGCTTTTTCAAAGATCAAGGATGGTATGGCCTTTGCCTTCTCACCACCGGCGGTGGTGGAGCTGGGGCAGGCCAACGGTTTTGACTTCCAGCTGCAGGATCGCGGCGGGCTTGGGCATGACAAGCTGATGGAGGCCCGCAACATGCTGCTGGGGATGGCGATGAAGAACCCCAAGCTGGTTGCGGTGCGGCCCAACGGTCAGGATGATTCACCTCAGTTTAAACTGGATATTGATGATGTACGGGCAGGTGCTTTGGGGATTTCCCTTGCCAGCGTTAATGAGGTGCTGGCCACCGCCTGGGGTAGTTCCTATGTCAACGACTTTATCCAGAATGGCCGGGTCAAGAAGGTGTATCTGCAGTCTGATGCCAAATACCGGATGGTGCCGGAGGATATAAACAAATGGTATGTCCGTAACACCAAAGGGGATATGGTGCCGTTTTCTGCCTTTGCCACAGCCCGCTGGCAGTATGGTTCACCCCGATTGGAGCGTTACAACGGCATTCCGTCGGCAGAGATCATGGGGCAGGCTGCACCGGGTGTCAGTACCGGTGAGGCGATGAAAGAGATGGAGCAGATGGCTGCCAAGCTGCCCCCCGGTGTCGGTTATGAATGGACCGGCCTTTCCTATGAGGAAAAAAATGCTGGAGCACAGGCACCGGCGCTGTACGCCATCTCACTTTTGGTGGTGTTCCTGGCGGTGGCCGCTCTGTATGAAAGCTGGACCATTCCGTTTGTTAACCTGCTGATGCTGCCGCTGGGGCTGGTGGGGGCGGTGACTGCCGTTACCCTGCGGCTGCTGCCCAATGACGTTTATTTGCAGATCGGTCTGCTGACCACGGTGGGGCTTTCCACCAAAAACGCCATTCTGATCATCCAGTTTATCAAGGAGCAGATGCATCAGGGGCATGAACTGGTTGATGCGACCCTGTCGGCAGTCAAGATCCGGCTGCGTCCGGTTATCATGACTTCACTGGCCTTCTTCTTCGGTACCCTGCCGCTGGCATTGACCAAAGGGGCTGGTGCGGCGGCCCAGAACGCCATCGGTACTGCCGTAACCGGTGGTCTGCTCTCAGCCACCTTTATTGACCTGATTTTTATTCCGTTCTTCTTTGTGATGGTATCGCGGCTGTTTGGCAGGAAAAAGTACAAGAAGCATGATGGCGAACCTGCTGTTGTAGAGGGGCATTGATATGACAACTGTTATCTTCACTCACGCAACGACGCAACGACGCAACGCGCGACACTCTGTTAAAGAAGCGATCAAGAATATCCCGTCTTTCTCTGTTGCTCCGTTGCTCTGTGTTTCATTAATGCTGGGTTTATCCGGTTGCACCATGGCCCCCAGCTACACCCGACCTGATGCGCCGGTTACAGCTGGCTGGCCCAGCGGTGAGGCCTACAAGGCAGAGGCTGGCAAGGCTGACCAGAAGCCACTGTCTGAAGTACCCTGGCGGGAGTTTTTTGTGGAACCCCGCCTGCAAAAGACCATTGAACTGGCCCTGGCCAACAACCGTGACCTGCGGGTGGCTGCCCTGACCATTGATAAGACCCGTGCCCAGTACCAGATTCAGCGGGCTGACCTGTTGCCGACGGTCAATGGCACTGCCGGTGCCACGATCCAACGGGTTCCGGGGGATTTGAACAGCTCCGGCCATGCGATGATCAACCGGCAGTACAACGTCGGTCTTGGGGTCAGTAATTATGAGCTGGACCTGTTTGGCCGGGTGCAGAGCCTGAAAGACCAGGCCCTGCAGCAGTATCTTGCAACTGAACAGGCAAGAAACAGCATCCAGATTAGTCTGGTGGCTGAGACCGCCAATGCCTGGCTGACCCTGGCTGCTGACCGTGAGCGGCTGAAGATAGCCCGTGATACCCTGGCAAGTCAGCAGGAATACTACCAGATCATGAAGCATCGTTTTGATGCCGGAATCACCAATGCCCTTGACCTGTATCAGGCCCAGACTGCGGTTGACACGGCCAGGCTGGACAGTGCCCGCTACACCACCCTGGTGGCTCAGGACCTGAATGCCCTTGGCCTGCTGGTGGGCAAATCAGTTCCGGCTGACCTGTTGCCAACGGAGCTGGGTACCATCACGGCGTTGCAGGAGGTTCCGGCAGGGTTGCCGTCTGAGGTGCTGTTAAAACGTCCTGATGTGCTGGCCGCTGAACTCCGCCTGAAGGGGGCCAACGCCAACATCGGCGCTGCACGGGCCGCCTTCTTCCCTCGTATCGGCTTAAGTGCCAGCTTTGGTACGGCCAGTGCCAAGCTGACTGACCTGTTTCAGCCCGGCTCCGTGGCCTGGAACTTTATGCCTCAGGTCAGTGTGCCGCTGTTTGATACCGGCCGGAACATTGCCGGTCTGGATGTCAGCAAGGCAGATCGTGATATCGCTGTGGCCCTATATGAAAAGGCAATTCAGACCGCCTTTCGTGAGGTGGCTGATACCCTGGCCCAACGGGGCACCATTAATGAACAGCTGGCTGCCCAGCAGTCGCTGACTGATGCAACAACTGAAAGCTATCGCCTTTCGCAGGCCCGCTATGACAGAGGGGTGGACAGTTACCTGACGGTGATTGTTGCACAGCGTTCACTCTATGCTGCCCAGCAGAATCTGATCACCGTCAGGCTGTCTAAGTTGGCTAATCAGGCCACCACCTATAAGGTGCTGGGAGGTGGTCTGGCAAAGTGAGTCAGACCGTTGTTTGAAGAAATGGACGGCATTGCCCACAGGGTAATGCCGTTTTCTTATTCTCTGTTTGCGGCAGCAGTAAAGTTGCACTATACTTTCGCCGTCGCACACAGGTTGTAACTTGAGGGGGCAGCATGTCACAGAATACCATCTATTTAATCGGGGCCGGTATTGCCGGATGCGAAGGTTTGAGCGCCAAGGCACTGGAGGCGGTGACATCGGCAGAAGTGCTGGTGGGAAGACAGCGTCACCTGGACCGGTTCCCTGATTTTCCAGGCCAGAAGATGGTGCTGGGTGAACTTCCGCCGCTGCTGGCTTTTCTGCAGTCCACGGACAAGCGGGTGGCGGTGCTGGCCACCGGCGATCCCAACTTCTTTGGTACCGGTCGCTTTCTGCTGCGTAACCTGCCCAAGGAGCGGCTAGAGATCTTTGCCAATGTCACCAGCATGCAGTATGCCTTTGCCCGGATCAGGGAACCCTGGGATGATGCGATTTTCCTTTCACTGCAGGGGCGTGGCATGGGGGCCTCCATTGACAAGATCGTGGCAGCGGAAAAGGCCTGTATCTTGACCGATGAGGTGAATACACCAGCCGCCATTGCCCGTGGGCTGTTGAATCGTGGTGCTGAAGGGTACGAGGCCTGGGTCTGTGAAGATCTGGGCATGCCTGCCGAGAAGTTTACCCGCACCGATGTGAAAGGGCTCTTGACCCTGCAGCATTCAGAGCTGAACATCCTGATCCTGATCCGTACCTGGGAGCCGAATCTGGCCCAGTATCCACTGATCGGCATTGAGGATGAGGAATTTGCCTCATTTAAGAAGCTGTTTACCCGCCAGGAAGTGCGGGCGGTGACCCTGGCCAAGCTGAAGCTTCAGAATGACCTGGTGCTGTGGGATATCGGCGCTGGTTCCGGCTCGGTTTCCATCGAGGCATCCAACCTGATCCCCAACGGCAAACTGTTTGCCATTGAAAAGAACAGCCAGTACGTCACCTTCCTGAAGCAGAATCTGGATAAGTTCTGCGCCCGCAATGTCAAGCTGGTGGAGGCCTATGCCCCGGAAGGGCTGGATGATCTGCCGGACCCGGACCGGGTCTTTATCGGCGGTGCAGGCGGCAATCTGGAAGAGATCATCGAACAGGTTGACCGGCGCTTGAAGGGTGATGGCCTGATCGTGATCAACGCGGTTACGCTGGATACCCTGACCAAGAGCATTGAGGCGCTTGAGTACCACGGCTATCAGATCGAGGTGGTCTGCATCAACGTATCCCGCACCAAGCCGTTGAGTGAATTCAAACTGTTTGAGGCCCACAACCCGGTTTATGTCATTACCGCCTGGAAAGGCGCCGAATAGTTTTGAAACAGCACTAAGCCGCATAAGGTCCCAAAGAGATAAAAGAAAACCAATTGCTCCAATGTTCAGCGCAATTGGTTTAAAAGACTGTTTCAACTGTTGTTGTTCCACGTCAATCTTTGTGTCCCTTGTGTTCTTTTGCGGCCAATAGTTTTGTAGCTATACTTCATTGTTGGAGTTTCCCATGCCTGACGCCCTGATTACCCGTACCCCCTCTGCCTACGACTATCCGCTTTTGATCAAGAATCTGCTGTTCTGCCCGGTGGTTGATGCCCCGGACCAAGAGGTTGTCTACCGCAGCCAGCGTTTTACCTACCGTGATCTGCGGCAGCGGGTGGCGCGGCTGGCCAATGCCCTGACCAGTCTCGGGGTCAAGCGGGGCGATACGGTGGCGGTGATGGATTGGGATTCAAACCGTTATCTGGAATGTTTTTTTGCCGTGCCGATGATCGGCGCGGTGCTGCACACCATCAATGTCAGGCTCTCGCCGGAGCAGATCCTTTATACCATTGACCATGCCGAAGATGATGTGCTGCTGGTGAATAGTGAGTTCCTGCCGATTCTGGAGCAGATCCGGGGTCGGATGGATACGGTCAAGAGCTTTGTGCTGCTGAATGATGAGCCAACAGTGCCTGAAAGCCACATCCCTTTTAGCGGTGAATATGAGGCGTTACTGGCAGCAGCCTCAGATCAGTTCAACTTTGCGGACTTTGATGAAAATACCCGTGCCACCACCTTCTACACCACCGGCACCACCGGCATGCCCAAGGGGGTCTACTTCAGTCATCGTCAACTGGTGCTGCATACCATGGGGGTGATGAGTGTGCTGGGCTCTGCGGTTGGTCAGGGCAATTTTCATCGCCAGGATGTCTACATGCCGATCACCCCGATGTTCCATGTCCATGCCTGGGGGTTGCCCTATGTGGCCACCATGCTGGGGGTCAAACAGGTCTATCCCGGTCGCTACCTGCCGGATCACCTGCTGGAACTGATTGACAGGGAAAAGGTCACCTTTTCCCACTGCGTCCCCACCATCCTGCATATGCTGCTGAAACATCCCCATGCCGGGCGGATGGATCTGTCCGGCTGGAAGGTGATTATCGGCGGGGCAGCCATGTCGCGGGCACTCTGTCTTGATGCCCTGCAGCGCGGGATTGACCTGTTTACCGGCTACGGCATGTCCGAGACCTGCCCGATCCTGACCATCTCGCATCTGACACCGGAAATGCTGGCGCTTTCAGCAGAGGAACAGGCGGTTATCCGCTGCAAGACCGGTCGCTCTCTGCCGCTGGTGGATCTGAAGATTGTGGACAGTGCACGGCAGGAGCAGCCTCGCGACGGCAAGAGTACCGGTGAGATCGTGGTACGGGCACCCTGGCTGACCCAGGGTTACCTGAAGGATCACAAGGCCTCGGAACGGCTCTGGGAAGGCGGCTACCTGCACACTGGCGATGTGGCGGTGCGGGATGAACAGGGCTATGTCAAGATTACCGACCGGACCAAGGATGTACTGAAGGTTTCGGGGGAATGGGTTTCATCACTGGAACTGGAGGATATCATTGCCCACCATCCCGGTGTGGCTGAAGTGGCGGTGATCGGTCAGCCCGATGAAAAATGGGGTGAGCGTCCATTGGCCCTGGTGGTGGCCAAGCCGGATAATCAGGTAACCGAGAAGGAACTGACCCATCTGGTGCGGGAATATGCGGATAAAGGGGTGGTTACCAAGCAGGTGGTGTTGCTGAAGGTCAAGCTGGTGGAGGCGATTGACAAGACCAGTGTGGGGAAGGTCAACAAGGTGGCACTGCGGGAGAAGTATTTGTAGGTGCGATTGCGGTACACCTTCTTTTGTGGTATGAGCGGTGTCAGGAGAGCAACCATGGCTCACATATCCATCAGCGACATACAACAGTTTGCAACAGCCATGGGACGGGAGTTCGCACCTGAAAAGGTCATTCTGTTCGGTTCCTACGCCACTGGCAAGGCCAGTGCAGAGTCAGATGTTGACCTGCTGGTGATTATGCCGGGCGAGGTATCCGGTGCGCGGGTTGCTGCCGACATTATTACCCGCCTGAAGCCAACCTTGCCGGTTGAGCTGATTGTCCGTTCATCACGACAGATGCGGGAACGACTGGCCATGAATGACTTCTTTCTGCGTGAGATTGTTGCAACCGGGAAAGAGTTGTATGCAGCCCCTCACCTCTGAGTGGATTCAAAAGGCAGAGGGTGATCTGGCCACTGCCCGCCGTGAACTGCGGGCGCGGACTGCTCCCAACTATGATGCTGCCTGCTTTCATGCACAACAATGTGCAGAAAAGTATTTGAAGGCCCTATTGCAGGAAGCGGTAACCCCTTTTGGCAAGACCCACAACCTTTCCCTCTTGCTTGATCTGCTTAAAGATCACTATCCAGCCCTTGAATTGATCCGTCCGACACTGGCTATGCTAAATGCCTATGCTGTTGAGTATCGTTATCCCGGTGAATCAGCGGATAAAACGGTGGCACGGCAGGCCGTAAAAATGGCAGAAGAGGTTAAGCAACTGGTTGCGGGATTTTTATAGATCTGAATTGAGTGTGTTATCACCAAAAACAGAAACTGAATACAGTTCACGTCATTTTTGTCCCTACATCTCCAATATTACCGGCAGCACCATCGGACGTCGCTCAATGCTCTTTTTGAAGAACCGCTTCAGGGTCTGGCGTACGATCTGGCGTACCTCATCCCGGTCAGCCAGAAATTCAATGCTCAACTCTTTCAGGGCCTCCCTGACCATCTCCTTGGCGGTCTGCAGGTAGGCCTGGCTTTCATCTTCAAACACAAAGCCCCGTGAGACGATCTCCGGGCCGTAGATGAACTCGCCGGTGTGCTGGTTGATCCCGATGATGACCAGCACCATACCATCTTCAGCCAGGTGGCGGCGATCCTTCAGCACCACCTCACCCACATCCCCAACCCCTTTGCCATCCACAAAGACCCGCCCGGTTTCCACGGTTTCTTCAATGCAGGCGGTATTGTTGTAGAAACTGACCACCTCACCATTGACCGCCAGCAGGCAGCGTTCTTCCGGTATCCCCACCTTCATGGCCAGTCTGCGGTGCAGTACCAGATGACGGTACTCACCGTGGATCGGCAGAAAGAAGCGTGGCCGCGTGATGTTCATCATCAGCTTTAACTCTTCCTGACTGGCGTGGCCGGAGACATGCACCTCAGAGACTTTTTCGTGGTGAACATCAGCGCCACGTCGGTAGAGGTGGTTGATCAGTTCCGAGATGGTCCGTTCATTGCCGGGGATGTTACGGGAGGAGAGGATGACGGTGTCACCTTTTTCCAGCTTGATCTGTTTGTGATCGTCCATGGCGATCCGCACCAGGGCTGACATCGGTTCCCCCTGGCTGCCGGTGGAGATGATGCAGACCTGTTCCGGCGGCAGATGGTTCAGCTCCCGGATATCCATCAAAAGGTCATCACTAATGGTCAGGTAACCCAGGTTGCGGGCAATCCGTACATTGTTAACCATTGAACGGCCATTCAATAACACCTTGCGGCCATTGGCAGCAGCTACATCAGCCACCTGCTGAACCCGATGGATGTTGCTGGAAAAGGCAGCCACAATGATCCGTCCCTTGCATTTGGGGAACAGGTCGCCCAGTGCCTCGCCAACATAGCGCTCAGAGATGGTGTAACCTTCCCGCTCCACATTGGTGGAGTCAGACAGTAGCGCCAGCACCCCTTGATCACCATAACGGGCAAAGGTGCCCAAGTCCGTGACTTCACCATCCACCGGGGTCTGATCCAGCTTGAAATCGCCGGTATGGATCACCACCCCTTCGGGCGAGCGGATTGCCAGGGCGCAGCCATCCACCACCGAGTGGGCCACCCGGATAAATTCAATCTGGAAGCAACCCAGGGTAACGGTATCACGGGGTTGAACCGGGTTCAGGTCTGCCTCTACCTTGTATTCCAGCAGCTTTCCTTCCAGTATCCCCAGGGTCAGGGCAGTACCGTAGATCGGGGTTGGGAATTCACGCAGCAGAAATGGCAGGGCGCCGATATGGTCTTCATGGCCGTGGGTCAGCAGGATGCCGCGTAGTTTGTCGGCCCGTTCCCGTAGCCAGCTAAAGTCAGGGATGACATAGTCTACACCCGGCATGTCAGCATCAGGAAACATCAGACCTGCATCCACCAGAATCAGATCATCGCCGTATTCATAGGCCATGCAGTTGATACCGATTTCACCTAAACCGCCTAGCGCAACGATGCGCAGCGGGAAATCTTCGCCCGAACAGACCGCTGCTATTTCTTCTCTGTCAACATTCATGGTTGATTTCCTTTGCGTATCGGCACCAGTGCCGCAATCTTTTTATCGCAGCGGCTGATCCAGTCTGCGCCGGGCTGCCGTAGCCAGCGGGTGCCATAGAAGGCGCTGCGCAGTGAGCGGTAGGCAGCAAGCGCCTGATCAACATCGCCGCGACGTTCGGCAGCTTCGCCCAAAGCCCAGATGCGGGTCGCAGACGCTTCAATGCGGGGTGAGAAGGGGAGGTACATCCTGATGGCTGATTCATAGCCGGTCAGGGCCACCATGAAGTCACCTGCTTTTTCACCCTTGACCCCTTCAAGGTACTGGGTTTTCTGGCGGTGGTTAACGTTAACAGTCAGCATTACAAGGCTCAGCAGCAAAGCGATAAGAATGGTAATCAGGGGGCGGGCCATCGGTTACTCCTGAAAGAAACGGGGCAGGAAGGTGAGGAGCGCCCCCAACATCAGCATGACAACACCCAACAGTGCCAGCAGGCTGGGTAACAGATTACGGGGAGATGGCCAGCGGTGGGCAGCAGGCAGGCCCCAGCCGAGCGACAGCAAGCCTGCAAGAATCAGCAACAGGTACTGAGGCCCCTTCATGACAGGCCACCGGCAATGGCGGTCTGAACCTGCTGCATCAACAGATCCTCTGCCTCAGCCCTTTTCAGGCCTGTTGGCAGGGTGATCGGAGCATGAATCCTGAGTTGCACTGCACGGCCAAGGTTCAGCCCCAGGCTGCCACCGGGATTAATGGCAAAGCTGCCCACGATACTGACCGGCACCACCGGTACGCCGGCTTTCACCGCCAACAGAAAACCACCACGTTTAAATGGCAGCAGCTGGCCGTCTCGGGTGCGGGTCCCTTCCGGGAAGAGGATAACGCTGGTACCGTTTCTGATCTGGCTGGCTGCTTCATCCATGCTTTTTAACGCCTTGCGGCCATCACCACGATCCAGGGCGATATAACCGCCCCGTCGCATGGACCAGCCAAAGACCGGAATGCTGAACAGTTCTTTTTTGGCTATCCAGGAAAGCGGGCGGGGAAAATAGCCTTGCATGGCCAGGATATCAAAGTTACTGGCATGGTTACTCATCACAATGATCGGGCCATCAGGGAGCTGTTCCTCGCCACAGACCGTCATGGTGATACCAGCCATGGTAATGCCCAGGCGACCCCAAAAACGTGCAAACCACGCGTAATAACGGCGCTCTAACAGCGTGGACAGGATTGCTGCAGCAGCAAGCAGGAAGGTCAGGGGAAAGAAAACAGACATATAAAGCAAGCCACGGATCAGCGCCACAGAGAGACTCCCTAAAAAAAGCTGCAGAAGTGTAGCTATTTTAGGCGGTAAGGTCAAGCTGCACCCGATTGTCTTGCGCCGTTACCGGCAGGATGCTATATAAGGCACCACGCCGTAACATTCAGGAGGGTTTCATGGCAAGTCTCAATAAAGTTATGCTGATCGGAAATTTGGGTAAAGATCCAGAGGTGCGCTACACCACCTCAGGTCAGGCGGTCGCAAGTTTTAACCTTGCCACCAGTGAAAAGTTCAAGAACAAGAGCGGTGAATGGGAAGAGCGGACTGAATGGCATCGGGTGACCCTGTGGGGTAAATTGGCTGAAATTGCTGGTGAATATCTTGCAAAAGGCAAGACCGTCTATATTGAGGGCCGTTTGCAGACCCGCAAGTGGACTGACCGTGATGGCAATGATAAATATACCACCGAAATTGTTGGCGATAAGATGCAGATGCTGGGCGGTAAGGGTGATGGCGGCAGTAGTAGTGGTGGTGGTGCCCGTCGTCCCGCTGCTGGCGGCGTATCAGATACCACGGTAAGTTATGACGAACCACCGTTTCAGGATGACGACATTCCCTTTTAGTCAGTCCCTTTTAGATCTGTTTAAACAGAGCATAAGACTTCGGTTTTATGCTCTGTTTGTCTTTACAGACGGTATTTAAGTGCTATGCTGCCCAGCAATGGTTTTTTCCACCTGCCTGGCAGCAGTCATTGCCGGAATGAGGATTTGTTATGAGTAATCAGGATGATACAGCTCAGCCGTTACCCGAGGTTGAGCCATCTGTTGTAACAACTGCAGATACTGAAGAACCGACCGGGGTGCCGCCATCAGAACAAGAACAAGCAGTGGTGGACGATAGTGGTTCTGAGCCGGATGTTGGTGAGCCGCTTGTCGTTGAACCTGATCAGCAGATGGAGCAGTCTGAAGATGACGACGAGGATGGTGATGAACTGCCGCTGGGGATAACCGGCGAGGAGATTCAATCCCTGTCCGAACGTTTCAATACGCGGGCTGAGCTGGAAGAGGGGGTTCGTCAGGCAGAAAACGAGATGAGCTATCTCAGGGAGCAGATCCGGCAGGACCCAACCGTGCTGGCAGCGGTTCAGGATCAGCAGAGCAAGCTGGAATACATCGCCTCCACTGCCTTTGACGTAAGTGAAAAGGTTGCCGAATTGTCCAAGGCTGTTGCCATCTTAACAGCGCAACTGCAAAAGGTGTCTGAGGAAACAGAGCGGACCGTGGCCTGGTCAGAGTCCACCAAGATTACCAGTGCCCTGTCCAGAACGTTTCTTGTTCTCTCTTGTGTGGCGCTTGTAGTCTTGCTGGGGGGGATGGGGTATCTAGCGGTTAATCAGATGCAGTTGCAGCAACGACAGGATAAGGTCTCCCACCTGGCAACCCAGGCGGTAGAGGCCCAGAACAAGCGTCAGGCTGAGTTTGACAAGCAGTTTGCAACCCTGGTTGGCAGCGAGCTCAAGCATGAGCGGGAGACCATCAACAAGGAATCGATCCAGAGTAAACTGAATCATCTCCGTGGCGGTGCTGTTGAACAGCGGTTGCTGAGGAAAAGCAGCGGTGACTGGCTGCTTCCGAAAGGTAAAACAGAAGAGCAGATCACCGATCAGGATCTGATTGAACTGCTGAACCAGTTGTTTGAAAAATCCGGCAGGTCGTTGACAACCCATCCATCACTGCCGCCCCATAAGGTGGTCACGATCCTTAAGCCAAACGGCAAGGGCGGTACTGATCTGGCGGTGACCAAAGAGACGGTGCCGTAATGGACTGTAGCGTATCGGCATGGCTGCCTTAAAAACACTGATTCCTTTTCTGCAGGGGCTTCGCTGGCGATATGCCATCGGAGCCTTTCTGCTGGTGCTTACCAACGGCTGCGCCCTGCTGATTCCCTGGTTGCTGAAGCTGGTGATTGACGGGTTGCAGCATCCTGATTACGTGATGCTCTCATCAAGCCGGGCAGCGGTTCTGATCGCAGTGGTTGCTGCCGGATACGCCGTGGTGAGAATCTTCTCCCGTACCGTGGTCCTGAATGCAGCGCGATTGCTTGAGTTTCAGATCCGAGAGGCGCTGTTTGCCCGCCTGCTGACCCTTGATCTGGGCTATTTCTCCCGTGAACGGACCGGCGACATCCTTTCCCGCTTTGCCAATGACCTGACCAATGTGCGGATGCTGACCGGGTTCGGGGTGATGAGCCTCCTGAATACGGCGGTGATCTACCTGGCCGGCATCTGGTTGATGGTGCGGATCAATCCCTGGTTGACCCTGGCAGCAGTGGCGCCTCTGCCGCTGATGGTGCTGGCGGTGCGGGCTATGAGTAGTAGGATTTTTTCTGTTTCGCGCCAGGCCCAGGATGAACTTGCCCGGCTTTCCAGCCTGACTGAGGAATCAGTCGGGGCGATCAGGCTGATCAAGAGTTATTGCCGTGAAGCGTCTGTGGCAGGACAGTTTGACCGTATTTCAGGTCAATGTCTTGCAAAGAACCTTGAACTGGCGCGGCTGCGCGGGCTGGTGATGCCGATCATGGCACTGGCGACCGGGGCTGGCACCTTGGCCGTGCTCTATCTTGGCGGGAGGCTGGTGATAACCGGCCAGATCAGTCTGGGACAGTTTGTGGCGTTTTCCGGCTATCTGGCGCTTTTGGCCTGGCCTACAGCGGTGCTGGGCTGGATCTTGACCCTGGTCCAGCGTGGCGCAGCCTCCATGGCCCGTTTGAACGAGCTGTTGCAAAGCAGCCCGGCTGTGGTGGAAAAACCGGATGCCGGACAAGCCGAAGGGCTGGGGCAAGGGCTTGAGGTACGCGGACTTTGCTTTAGCTATGGAGATCGGCAGATACTGCATGATATCTGCTTTATCATTGCCCCGGGCGAACGGGTCGGGATCACCGGGCCGGTGGGCTGCGGTAAATCAACCCTGCTGCGTCTGATACCTCGACTGTTGCCACTGGCTGATGGCATGCTGTTTGTGGATGGTCAGGACGTGAATGCATTGGAGCTGGCTTCATTGCGACGGTTGATTGGCTATGTGCCGCAGGAGACAACGCTTTTTTCGCGGAGCATTGCGGATAATGTCGCCTACGGTGGTAATGGCTCTCTGGAATTGGCGCTGCAACGGGCCGGACTTGATTCTGATCTGCAGGGATTCAGTGCCGGGCTTGCCACGGTGGTAGGGGAGCGGGGGGTGACACTTTCAGGTGGTCAGCGTCAACGGGTTGCCCTGGCCCGGGCACTGGTGCGAGAACCCAAATTACTGCTTTTGGATGATCCTCTGGCCTCTGTAGATGCCGGTCGAGAAGAAGAAATTCTGGGGGCTTTGGCTGAAAGCTGGCAGGACAAGACGGTGCTGATGGTTTCACAACGTCTGTCGGCCTTTCGGGATTGCCAGCGGATATTGGTGCTTGATGAAGGCAGGATTGTGGAGCAGGGCACGCCGGATGAGCTGTTGCGGCTGGATGGGCGGTATGCCGAGCTGGCCAGGATGCAGGGAGGGCTGGGAAGGATGAAGTTAGAAAGGGTAGCCTAGGCCCACGTAGACTGCTGGTCCATCCTTGCCAACTCCCACATCAACGCGACCAACGATATTGGGTCGAACTGTGGCCCTGAAGCCGATGCCGGGATTAAACTCAAAATTCCGGGAGCTGGCCTTGTCAAAGCTCTCCATTACGGCTCCCAGGTCAATAAAAGGGGCCAGTTCCCAATCAGCCGTTACATTAAAGATCTCCCAGCGAAACAGCCGGATCCGTTCTTCCAGATTCAAGAGCAAAAAGCTGTTGTCGATAAAGCGGTTTCTGCCGTAGCCCCGCAGTGTGTTCTCCCCGCCCAGAATACTCTGTTCAAGAAACGGTACTTTGCTGTTGTCCGTGTCCCCCAGGGTCTGGTTGTACATCAGTCTGAAGACCGAGATGAAGCGTTTACTGTCGTCATGGGGGACGTAGCCCTTTAACTCCACTTCATAATGTCGATAGTCCTCTGCACCACCTAATGCCTTGATGGTGGGCTCAAAGGTGATCCGGGCATAACCGCCGTAGGTGGGCAGCGTCTTGCTGTCGTAGCTACTGTAGATCAGTGAGATGCGGGGGGCGTGGGTGGTAAAACCTTCTACCCCCGGCACATCCTGTGCTGTAAATTTATCGGTGATAAAGGGTACAGATCTGATAGCGCCACTACCGATGGCAACGGATCGAAAACGGTGCCCCAGTTCCAGATAGTAACGACGTCCCAGAAACCAGGTGGCAGACAGGTTATAGGTGATCTCACGGTTGGTATAGTTGGTCTCCAGCTCATTGGGTGTGCGTGCATGGAATCCAAAAAAACGGGAAGAACCATCGGCAAACCAGCCCAGAAAGCCTTTTAGTTCAAGATTGCCGTTGAGAAGACTGGTGTCGCGGATTCTGGCCTCATAGTCAAAGTTCTTTTTCTGCGATTGCGACAGGTTGAATTCGATATTCTGCTCCGCAGTAGGATTGACGGAGCCATACAGGGTGCCGGTAAAACCAAAGTTTTTGTTGTGGTTGATCTGGGGTGCCAGCAGTGAATAGACTTCATCCTTTTGGTTATGAATCAGGAAGGCTGACAGGGCGCCGGCGGTAATCCCCTCGTTTGGAGAGGTGGCAATCACCGGTAGCGGTACCGTCACCACCTTGACCTGCTCTCCGCAGGACTCGTTGGTAATTATAGGTAGGTCAGAACGGGGTACAACCGTGGTGCAACCGCTTAAAACGGAGAGAAATGCGAGCAAATATGCTTTTCTGGAAAAGCGGTTCCAGAGTTTTTTGCTGTCAGATAGTAGAGTTTTCATCGAGGAGGTTCTACACCGCCTGCAGAAGGGTGTCAATATTTTCAGAGTTCTGATGGTTCCCTTGCAAGAGCAGGGGTTTGCTGGTACTCTGACAACACCTTTTTCCTGGTCGGAGTTGTCTGATGAACCTGAATACCCGCCTGGTCCTGATCATGATATCGCTGCTGGTTTTGGCAGTGATGACCCTCTTTTCCCTGAATCAGTTTTCCCAAAATACACTGGTACGTGAAATACAGGAAAGTTCTCAAGAGATATCAAAGGCGGTACAGCTGAGTATTGCTGATCTGACCTCAGAGGCAGAGACATCAAGGCTGGCAGAGTATTTTGCAGGCGCACGTCAAAAAGGGATCAATGAAATCAATATCATTAACAGCGAAGGTGAGATTATTGATTCTACCAATCCTGAAAAGATTGGTAAGCTGAAAGATCTGAAAAAACTGGAAAAAGGGGTCAGGTCTGCGCCGCGAAAATCAGAGGGGGGCTCTGTCCTTTCACAAAAGCCGTATGACGTGGTGGTGCCGGTTATTGTCGGCGATGAGCATCTGGGGTATGTGCAGGTTAACATGCTGCTGGATAATATCCAGAACATCCAGCACTCCAACTTTATCAAACGGCTGGTGGCAACAGCCATGGTCTTTACGGTTGGTATTGCTTTTTCGATTTATCTTTCCCGACGTTATACCGATCCGATCCACCGGCTGGTGCAGGACTTCAAGAAGGTTTCCAGCGGTGATCTGTCGGTGACCATTCCGGTTGAGAGTACTGACGAGGTTGGCGAACTTGCCAAGGGCTTTAACGAAATGGTGGAGAAGCTACGGGAGCGGGAAACCCTGGAAAAGCGTCTGTATGAAGCGGAGCATCTTTCTCGGGTAGGTCAACTGGCCTCCGGTATTGCCCATGAAATTCGTAACCCGCTTAACTACATCAGTCTTGCCATTGATCATCTGCGTAGCGAAGTAGTTGCACAGTGCCCTGAACGGGCTGGTGAGGTGACGGCCCTGGCCGACAAGATCCGGGAAGAGGTTCGCCGCGCCAATTATATGGTGATCAACTTCATGAACTACGGTCGTCCTCTTAAGCTGCGCAAGAGTGAAATAACCTACGCAGAGCTGCTTGAGCGTACTCTTTCCGTATTGCATGAACGTCTGGCAGAGCAGCAGGTGACGGTTGAACAGCAGATATCAGCTGATCTGCCCGTATTGTCGCTTGATCCTGAGTTGATGCGTAACTGCATCACTAACTTTATTACCAACGCAGCCCAGGCCATGTCCCAAGGAGGCGTCATTGTGCTGGGGGCTGATCTTGATCAACAGCCAGGCTGGGTGCGCCTCAGTTTTAAAGATCAGGGTTGCGGCATTGCTGCAGAAGACCTTGAAAAGGTCTTTCAGCCGTACTTTACCACCAAGGATGTGGGGATCGGCCTGGGGTTGGCTATTACGGAACGGATTGTGAAAGCCCATGGTGGCGAGATACTGGTGGCCAGCAGCCCCGGCGAAGGAACCACCTTTACCGTGCGGTTGCCGATGGAGGACGCAAAGGGATGAACGGAAGCATTCTGATTGTTGATGATGAAAAAGGTCAACGCGAGATTCTGACCATGATCCTACAGGGGGTCGGTTATGACACTGCTGAAGCCTCAGGTGTAGAGGAAGCACTAATTTTATTAGGTAAGCGGGAGTTCGATCTTGTTTTGACCGATCTGAAGATGCAGGGGCAATCCGGGCTTGATCTTCTGGAGCAGGTTATGGCGGATGACCCTCAACAGTGTGTGATCATGATGACCGCCCATGGTACCGTGGATTCTGCGGTAGGGGCCATGAAGCGTGGTGCCTTTGATTATCTGGAAAAGCCGCTGGAACGGGAAAATTTGCTCTTGACCCTGAAGCGGGCCTTTGAACGGATTACCCTGGTGAGAGAAAACCGGGTACTGCAAAAACGGGTTGCCGAGATTGAGCGAATTCCTTCAATTATTGGCGAACATCCTAAAATGAAAGAGGTCTACCGGGTTGTCACCAAGATTGCCGCCACCTCATCAACGGTGCTGGTCTATGGAGAGTCAGGTACGGGTAAAGAGCTTGTGGCGCGGGCGGTTCATGACCGTTCGCCCCGTAAAGATCAGCCGTTTATGGCCATTAACTGTGCTGCTATCCCGGAAACCCTGATTGAAAGCGAACTGTTTGGCCATGAAAAAGGGAGCTTCACCGGTGCCAATGCCCGTGAGATCGGTATTCTGGAGGCAGCTAACGGCGGGACCGTATTCCTGGACGAAATCGGTGAGATGAACGTCTCCATGCAGGCCAAACTGCTGCGGGCTATTCAGGAAAAAGAGATCCGCCGGGTGGGGGGTAAAATCAACCTGCCGCTGGATGTGCGGATTATATCAGCCACCAACCGTGATCTGGAACAGGAGATAAAAAAAGGGGCCTTCCGTGAAGACCTCTACTATCGCCTGAATGTGATTCGGATAAATCTCCCGCCACTGCGAGAGCGGGGCAGTGATATTGCCACCCTGGCAAACTTCTTTGTGGCAAAATACCGCGAGGCTTCGGGGATTGCTGTTGAAGGGATATCCAAGCCGGCCCTAAAACAACTGATGAACTACACCTGGCCGGGCAACGTGCGCCAGCTGGAGTCGGTAATTGAGCGGGCCGTTCTGATGGCAGAGGGCAGCATCATCCAACCGGAGGACCTGCCTGCCGAGATCAGCAGCCTGGCCGAAGGAGCGATGGTCCCCTTTGAGTTGCCTCCGGAAGGGATTAACTTTGAAGAGATGGAAAAGGCCTTGATTCTGAAGGCGATGGAGCGCGCGGACTGGGTAATCGGTAAGGCTGCACCAATTTTGGGGCTTTCCTATAAAACATTGCAATATCGGATTGATAAGCATGGGATTGAGAAGCCGGATAAGCGGGGACGGTAAACGAGGTGTTTGGTTGTCGTGCATAGGTTGGAGATTAAAACAAAAATTTTCTCTTAAATAGGAGATAATATGAAAGTTGTCATTTTTGCCGGTGGTTTGGGTACCAGGATATCAGAGGAGTCCTATCTTAAGCCCAAACCTATGATTGAAATCGGTGAAAAGCCTATCCTTTGGCATCTGATGAAGATATTCGAGGCGCAGGGGTTTAACGACTTCATTATCTGTCTTGGCTATAAGAGTTATATGATCAAGGAGTATTTTCTTAACTACTATGTCTATAATTCCGATGTAACCATAAACCTCCAGACCAACAGTTTTGAGGTGCACCGGACGAATTCGGAAAATTTTAGAGTCACTCTGGTGGATACCGGGCTGAATACATCTACGGCTGGGCGCTTGAAACGAGTTCAGCAGTATATCGGCAATGAGGAGTTTGTGCTGACCTACGGTGATGGCCTGGCTGATGTAAACCTTACCGAGCTGATTGAGTATCATAAATCCCACGGTAAGATCGCAACAGTAACCTCTGTCCAGCCAGCGGGTCGATTTGGCTTGATTGGTATGAAAGATGGCGGGGCGGTAACGAGCTTCAAGGAAAAACCTCTTGGTGACGGTGGATGGATTAATGGCGGTTTCTTTGTGCTGAGACCTGAGGTGTTTTGCTACCTGCCAGATAATAGCGATAACTGTATGTGGGAGGAGGCCCCTCTTGAAAAACTTGCTCTTGAATCTCAACTAATGGCTTTCAAGCACCACGGGTTCTGGAAATGTATGGATGCCATGAGGGATAAAGAAGAGTTGGAAAAAATGTGGCGCTTGGAAAATCCGCCGTGGAAGACCTGGAAATGAAACTTTTCAGCGGCTGTTATCACGGCAAGAAGGTTTTGATAACGGGGCATACAGGTTTTAAGGGCAGTTGGTTGGCGTACTGGCTTTCAGAACTGGGTGCAGAGATTATCGGTGTTGCCTTGCCGCCTGCCACGTGCCCAAATCTATGGGACTTGCTTCGTCTTAATATGGTAGACCATCGTATCGACATTCGGGACGGGGCATTGCTGTCACGTCTTGTGGCCGATACCCAGCCGGAAATAGTATTTCATCTCGCTGCCCAACCTTTGGTGCGACGTTCCTACAGGAATCCTTTGGAAACCTGGACAACCAACGTCATGGGCACGGTCAACCTGTTGGAGGCATGCCGTGAAAGTCGAAGTGTTCGTGCCATTGTCGTCGTGACAACAGACAAGGTCTACGAGAATCGTGAGTCGTCATTGGCATACCATGAAAATGAAAAACTCGGTGGTCATGATCCTTACAGTGCCTCAAAGGCGGCCAGTGAACTTGTGGCAGCGAGTTATCGAAAGTCGTATTTCAATGCGGAACATATGCCTCTTTTGGCAACAGCTCGTGCTGGCAATGCCGTCGGCGGTGGGGACTGGTCGGAAGATCGATTGATTCCTGATCTGGTCCGTGCCACTGTCTCGGGTGCTCTACTTGAGATCCGCTCTCCCGAGGCCACGCGCCCCTGGCAGCATGTGCTTGAATGTCTGAGCGGCTATTTGTTGTTAGGACAGATGCTCCTTGAGGGGCGATCCGAATGCGCCGCTGCTTGGAACTTTGGACCCGGTCAGGAGAGTAACATCTCCGTTAGCACAATGCTCACATGTCTGAGCAACTATTGGCCGGAAGCTGCGTGGCGGACGAGCTTTCAAGCTCAACCACACGAGGCCGGACTGCTCTCCCTCGACAGCTCAAAAGCCCAAACAGAACTTGGGTGGCGTCCCGTTTGGAATCTGGATGAGACACTCCGGGTTACTGCAGACTGGTATCAAGCATATATTGCCGAAGGACGCCTGGAACACCGGGCACAGCTGGCAGCGTATGTTAATACGGCCCGCTTGGCAGGGCTTGCATGGAGTGGTTTGTGAAGATACGGCCAACGGCACTGGAAGGGGTCTGCGTGGTGGCATTTGATCCGGTTGCCGACCATCGTGGTATGTTTACCCGTTATTACTGCGAAAAGGAGATGTCAGACATCATTGGCAGTCGCCACATTGTCCAAATCAATTTTTCACGCACCCATGCGCAGGGTACGATCCGCGGCCTGCATTTTCAGTATCCTCCTCACGCTGAGATGAAACTGGTGCGCTGTACCAGCGGCAAGGTCTGGGATGTGGTCGTTGATCTGCGGGCCGGGTCGCGCACATTTTTGCAATGGCATGGCGAAGAATTGACGCACGACGATGGATGTATGCTGATCATACCTGAAGGTTGTGCCCACGGTTTTCAGGTGCTTGAAGAGGGTAGCGAACTTCTTTACCTCCATACCTCTTTTTATACACCAGAAGCAGAAGGGGGTGTTTCGTGCCATGATCCCCGTCTTAACATTCAATGGCCACATGAAATCACCGAAATATCAGACCGCGATCAGGCACACCCAATAATCGCCCCAGATTTTCAAGGTGTTCAATTATGATATGTCATCACTGCCATGCCAAATTGAACGTGTCATTTATAAACCTCGGTTCTGCCCCTCCTTCTAATGCCTATTTGAGCGAGCACTCCCTGAGGCAGCCAGAAAAATGGTTTCCTTTGAAAGTGCTTATCTGCACCGAATGTTGGCTTGTACAGACTGAAGATTATACAGGCGCGGAAGAACTGTTTTCTGCTGACTATGCGTATTTTAGTTCATTCTCCACAAGTTGGCTGCAACATGCTGAAAACTATGTTGCTATCATGACAGAGCGTTTTAACTTGGATATTAATTCAAATGTTGTCGAGGTCGCCGCCAATGACGGATATTTGCTGCAATATGTGAAAGCATGCGGCATCCCCTGTCTTGGCATTGAGCCCACTGCCAGCACGGCTTCCGCTGCGCGAGGCCAGGGGCTAGAAATAGTTGAAGAGTTTTTTGGGACACGTTTGGCTGAACGTCTTGTAATGCAGGGAAGGCAGGCTGATCTTATCGTTGCAAATAATGTCCTCGCCCATGTGCCTGACATAAATGATTTTGTCTCAGGTTTTGGCCTGCTCTTGAAGCCATCTGGTGTCGCCACCTTTGAGTTTCCCCACCTGCTGAGTCTGATTGCTGATAATCAGTTTGATACCATATATCACGAGCACTATTCCTATTTGTCGCTGACTACCGTAGTGAGAATTTTGCAACTGAATGGATTGAGTGTTTTTGATGTGGAGGAGTTGCCCACCCATGGAGGCAGTCTGCGGGTTTTTGCCCAGCGTTTAGATTCCGGGGGGCATCAAATAACTCCAAACGTAGGTGCAATGCTGACACGGGAAGCGTTGGTCGGCTTGAAGACTCAGGCGTATTACGCCGGGTTCCAGGAAAAGGCGAATAAGCTAAAAAATGACTTCATCAGCTTTCTCATTGAGGCCAATCGTTCTGGAAAGCGTGTTATTGCCTATGGAGCGGCAGCCAAGGGGAATACCCTGATTAACTACGCAGGTATACGCTCGGATCTCATCCCTTGCATTGTTGATCGTAACCCGGCCAAGCAAGGAAAATATACACCAGGTAGCCGGATTCCTATTGTTGACGAGACGTGCATCATGGCGGAAAAACCTGATTATGTAATCATTTTGCCCTGGAATCTGCGCGATGAAGTGATGATGCAACTGGACTATATTCGCAGATGGAATGGCCAGTTTGTTACAGCAGTGCCTTCTCTTAAGATACAGTAGGAGCAATTACGTGAAAATCGTGTTGACCGGGGCAAGCGGGTTTATTGGTCGTCATGTTTTGGCGGAACTTAGCCGAAATAAAGTAGAAGTTGTTGTAGTGACTCGTGACGCAATCAGACTGCAAAATGTGTCTTCCGGCGTTCGAGTGGTAGAGATGGATATTGCCGTGCCGGGTGAAGACTGTTTTGCCCGGATGGGCCATCCGGATCTATTGATTCACCTCGCCTGGGACGGCTTGGCAAACTACACATCGCCACATCATTTTGAAACGGAGCTGCCCAAACAGTATCACTTCCTGAAGACGATGATTAAGGCAGGTCTTCCGGCGATATTTGTTGCTGGGACCTGTTTTGAGTACGGAATGCAATCGGGTGCGCTTTCAGAGAACGTTAAATCGGCTCCCACTAACCCTTATGGGTATGCCAAGGATGCCTTGCGCCAGCAACTGGAATTTCTGAAAGCTGTCAAACCCTTCAAGATGGTCTGGGGCCGGCTTTTCTACATGTATGGTGAAGGCCAGCCCAGTAGCTCGCTGTACTCGCAGTTTAAAAATGCCGTGCAGCGCGGCGATTCGGTATTTAATATGTCAGCTGGTGAGCAGTTGCGGGATTATCTGCCGGTTACGGAAGTTGCACAAAAAATCGTTCGGCTTGCACTGTCCGGCATCGACATTGGCACCGTGAACATCTGCTCTGGAAAACCGGTCTCGGTACGTAGGTTGGTGGAACAATGGTTGGCAGCAAATAACGGGAAGATGCAGTTGAACCTCGGCCATTACCCGTACCCGGATTATGAGCCGATGGCATTTTGGGGTGATACCACAAAATTGCAGGAGGCTATGGGAGTAAGTAGTGAAAGCTGAAATCAAACCAAGAATAGACTTGAAAAACAGGACAAAGCTGGAAACAGTAATACCACTGAACGTCCCGTTTATAATTAATGTTGATCCTTCGGATGTGTGTAATTTTCAATGTAAATTTTGTCCCACTGGGGATAGAAAACTGATGAAGGCCACGCCGGGGCGAAGTCATGGCAATATGGATTTCAAGCTGTATCAGAAAATTATTGATGATATCTGCGAGTTTGAAAAACCAATAAAAGTATTGCGGTTGTATAAAGACGGTGAGCCTTTGCTCAATCCCAGACTTGCGGAGATGATCTGCTATGCCAGAGATAAGAGCTGTTCTGAAAAGATCGACACAACGACAAACGCATCGCTGCTTAACCCGGTTAAGAATCTTGAGCTGATTGAGGCGGGGCTGGATAGGATTAATATCTCTATTGAAGGGGTTAATGCCGCTCAGTACGCAGATTTTTCCAACTATACAATAGAATTTGAAAAACTGGTGGATACTATTCGCCACTTTTATGAAAATAGAAAACAATGTGAAATGATTATAAAAATTAATGGCGACACACTGTCTGAAGATGACAAAAACAGATTCTATGAGATTTTTGGTGATATTGCCGATGGCGTCTATATTGAACATATCATGTCATGCTGGCCGGAGTTTGAACTCAACGGTGTTGAAGTCAATCAGAAATATGGCATTTATGGTCAACAAATCAAAGAAGTTATGGTCTGCCCATATGTTTTTTACTCGTTCTCAATTAATTCGGATGGCACCGCCAGTACCTGTTTTCTGGATTGGGCCAGAAAATTGATTGTTGGTGACACAAAGACGCAAAGTGTCAGGGACATTTGGAGTGGTGACAAACTGTTTGAATATCAAAAAATGTTTTTGTCTATGAAGCGCAAGGGGTGGCCTGTGTGCGGTGAATGCGGTCAGCTCTCTCATGGGCAGCCGGACAATGTTGACCCATACGCGGATGAACTCCTTAAAAAGTTGGTTGCAGCCCGCCGGGAACAGCTGTGATCAAGGTTCTGCATCTGGCCGCGCATGCCGGTGGCGGTGTCGGAAAAGCACTGAGTGGCCTTGCTGTAGGATCTGCTGCGGTCTGTCATGACATATCCCATTCCTTTGTTTTCTTTGAACGGCAAGAAAAACCACACTTTGTTGAGATGATAGCCGGTTGTGGTTGTGGCGTGTCTATTGCGCCTCGACCAGCAGAGCTCAAGCAGCTTATTGAGGGAGCGGATATCGTCCAACTGGAATTCTGGAATCATCCCCTGACCCTGCAAGCTTTGTGCAGCCGAGACTTGCCAGCCATGCGACTGCTTGTCTGGTGCCATTCCTCCGGACTGTATAATCCCGCTATTCCCACCACGCTCTTCTCTGCGGCGGAACGCTTTCTGTTTACTTCATCCTGTTCTTATGAGTCTGAGTCGGTTAGAAAACTTTCGCCAGAGGTGTGTGAAAGGCTTGGCGTAGTCTCAAGTTCCGGCGGTTTTGATGGCCTGCCATTGCCGGCAGAAAGTTCTGGGAGACTGGCTCTGGGCTACCTTGGTAGCCTGAACTTTGCCAAGCTGCATCCTCAATACGTAGATTACCTGGCTGCAGTGGACGAGCCGGATTTGACAGTCCGGCTGATTGGGGACTTGACTAATAGAGAAATCCTTGAGGAACATGCTGCCCGTATCGGCAGAGTGGGCATGTTTGAGTTTAGCGGGTACACAACAGACATCGCTGCAGAATTGAAAACGATAAACGTACTGGCCTATTTGCTTAATCCGGAACACTACGGGACTACTGAAAACGCGCTTCTGGAAGCAATGGCAGTGGGCATTGTCCCCATTGTTCTGGATAATCCGGCAGAACGTCGGATCATTGAAAACCACCGGACAGGCTTGGTTGTGAGCACACCTGGAGAATTTGCCGAGGCAGTCAAGTGGCTTTCTCAAAATCCGCTTGAAAGGCATACAATTGGCCAACAGGCAGCAGCAACCGTCCGCAGCAGGTTTGCCGTCGGCAAGATGGTGTCGTCACTTAACGGGCATTACCAGCAACTAGTGCAGCTGAAGAAACGAGAGATTTGTTTTACAGACATTTTTGGGGCTGAACCGGCGGACTGGTTTTTGTCCTGTCAAGGTAATCAGGACTATTTCTCAAAAACGATCCCTGCAAAACCCTCAATCGGTAGTTTTTCAATACATGCTTTATTTGAGGAGTCAAAAGGCACCGTCTTTCATTTTCTCAAATATTTTCCTGACGACAAGAGACTTAATCAATGGGCAAACATGCTGAAATCATGTCGGTAACATTTAAACAAGCGCCTGATATAAATACCGCCATACAATTACTACATGCGATCTGCATGAAAAAACCGGTCTATTCGTGCCGGATCGTTAATAAACCGCTTGCTCTGTATGGTGCCGGAAAACTTGGCAGAATGGCGAAGGAGTATTTTCAAACAATCGGTATACCTGTTGCCTTTGTTGTAGATGCTGCTGCAGAACAGTATCTGGACGACCCTTTTTGGAAAGATACAGTTGTTGTTAATCCGCAAAATGTTTCTACTGAGGATAAACAGAATGTATTGCTTGCTGTTTGTGTTGCCACTGTCCCCTTTACCACGCTGCAGTCTTTTCTAAACTCCAATGGGTGGTTAGATTTTGTACCATTTTATGACATAGCGGAGGCGTACCGTGATCTCCATCCGCTCGGCAATGGATGGCTTTCCGGCCCACTGGATGCCGAAGAGATCGCACATGTTGAAGCGGCACTTTCCGGTTGGCATGATAGTACTTCTCGTGCACATCATCTCCAGTTCATCGCATGGCATTATCTTCGAGAAGAGTGGTTTTTTGATGGTGCACCGGTAACAACAAACGACAGATACTTCATTCCGCAGGTTGTTTCTGTCCTGAATCATAATGAGGTTTTTGTTGACTTAGGCGCCCACCATGGCGCCACGACTGCCAGATTCCTAGAGCTGGTTAATATGCAGTTCGCTGCTATCTGGCTTGTTGAGCCTGATGCATATAATATACATAGCTTACAGGAAAAATTGAAATCAAGATTGGCTGGTATTGAAAGCCGAAAAATTCATGTTCTGTCTTGCGCAGTAAGTGATTTGCCCTGCGATAAGCCCTTTTTTAATGGGCTTGGTTACGCATCACAGCTTACTGATTTAGGCCAGACGAACGTCGGAGTGACAACGATCGATGAGTTAACGGTTGTTAAGCCCACCTTTATTAAAATGCATCTGGAGGGTGAGGAGTATAATGCCCTTAAAGGTGGTGTAAATACCATTAGGAATAACAGGCCAATAATAGTGCTAACATTATATCACAATCGTCTTGGTATTTGGCAAATACCAGATTTTCTAATGAGCACCCTGGCAGATTACGTGTTTTACATGAGGCAGCATAGCTGGGGCGACACGGGTTCTGTGATGTATGCAATTCCTAAGGAAAGAGACATTAGTGCTCCAAAAACATAGCCGCCAGTATTTTGTATTGATAGTGAACAACTAGAACCGGAACAATAGCGCGTCAGGAGATCAGAGGGGTAACGATATGATTAAGTTGTTGTTTATTATAACGCCATTCTTTGACATTAAGAGTCATCTTACAGGAGAACTCAAATCAAGAACGCCGATTTTTACGGTTCCCTACGGAGTTCTTTCGTTGGCAGCATATGTAAAGGCGCATGTAAAGCATGAGATTCAGATTAAAATCTTAGATCTCAATGTAAAGGCGTACCAGCTCTGTAAAAATACGGATGATTTGGAGTCTGAAATAAACAAGTACATTGCCGACGTGGTAATCCAATTTCAGCCAGATATAGTTGGAATATCAGCACTATTTAATACCAGCTATCCATATTTACATCACATTTCTGAAACAATTAGAAAGGCAAGACAAGATGCGATTTTGGTGGTTGGAGGAGGCTTGCCCACTAATCTGTACTCAGAAATCTTGAGTAGCATCCCGTCTATTGATGCTGTCTGTTATGGAGAAGGTGAAATCCCGCTTTGTCAATTGTTGAATTCAGAGCATAAAGCCGAATATTTGAAGTCAAGTCCGGCCTGGGTAACCAGAGACAGCCTTGTTGAGGGGAACTTGATAGATGGTATATTTCTGCAAGATCTCGACCAGATACCATTCTTTGATTACACACTTATTAATTTGAATGACTATGGTGGCAGAGAGACGGACAATACTACCCGTAAAAGCGCTGCCCAAAATTTGAGTATCCACACCTCGCGCGGATGCCCGTTTAAGTGTATTTTTTGTGCAAGCGGCTCGGTGCACGGGAAAAAAGTCCGGTTCATGAGTGTTGAAAAGGTAGTCGCAGAGGTTGAGCAGATGGTTGACTCTTTAAATCTGGAAGTGCTGGCAATAGACGATGATCACTTTTTATCCGACAGAGATCGTGCAAAAAAAATATTGCAAGGACTTGTCGATTTTAACATCAGGATTGAATTTCCGAATGGTATTGCCGTGTATGCACTCGATGATGAAATTGGCCAGTTGCTGAAAAAAGCAGGGGTTACTACAATCTCTCTTGCGGTTGAGTCAGGGGCTGAATTTGTACTGAAGCAGATTATTAATAAACCACTTAAATTGGAGATGGTAAAAAGTGCTGTCGAGCTATTAAGGGCTAACGATATAAGCGTGCATGCCGGTTTTGTTATTGGTCTCCCCGGTGAATTAGAAGAACATAGAGACAAAACAATGTCGCTGATATTAGATTATGGCTTTGACTGGTGCTATTTTAACTTAGCTGTTCCGGTGGCAGGTAGCAGGCTCTATGATATTTGCAAAGAAAACGGATATTTAGTTAATAGTGACTTTGGTGAATACGTCACCATGAAATGTAATATTAGAACTTCTGACATTGATCCGGAATACATGGAAGAGAAAGCATATTTGATGAATCTTGAAGCAAATTTTGTTAAGAATTACAATATGACAGTCGGCAATTTCCAAAAGGCTTCCAAGTATTTTCAAAATATAACTGAAAAATATCCAGACCACGCCTTCGCTCACTATTATTTGGCCAAAGCATTTGAATGCTCTGGGGTAAACGAAGAAGCAATTAAGTATCACAAAATACAATTTAACAATTTGGTGGATAGCAAAAAAAGTTGGAGAAAATACGCTCAATATTTTGGTTTGATATAAACTGCTGGAAATATGTTTTATGCTAGCGGGCTAGGAGATTTTATGACGGTGTGTGATGAACATGCTAAACGGGTCAGCAATAATATCGCTCAAATGGCAAACGATAAGGATTTTCAGGGATTATCCAATATTTGGTTGAGAGAAGGCGTTCGCTACGAATACCCATTAAACTTTTCCTGGTTAGGACGACCGTATATTCAAATACCCCAAGACATTTACGCTCTTCAGGAAATTATTTGGCAGGTTAAGCCAGACCTCATTATCGAGACGGGTATAGCTCATGGTGGCTCGTTAATGATGAGCGCATCTATGTTGGCCTTGCTTGATTATTGTGATGCAGTTGAAAGTTGTCAATATATAGATCCGCTTCAAACAAAACGCCTCGTCTTAGCTGTAGATATAGATATCAGGAGCCATAACCGTTCAGCAATTGAAGCTCATCCTATGCGCCATCTTATAAAAATGATTCAAGGCTCTTCCATTGCTTCAGATATCGTTGAGCGAGTTAAGACGATTGCAAAAAAATATAGCAGGATTCTTGTCTGCCTGGATTCAAATCATACCCATGATCATGTCTTGGCAGAACTTGAGGCGTATGCACCACTGACTTCACGGGGGAGTTACTGCATTGTTTGGGATACTGGTATTGAGGATATGCCGGCTGATTTTAGCAAAGATAGGCCGTGGGGTAAGGGGAATAACCCGAAAACGGCAGTACGGGAGTATCTCCGCAGTTTGGCGTCAGAGACCAGGATCGGCGCAGATGGGACCGCTCTCAATTTTGCAATTGACCATCTAATCGAAAATAAGATTGTAATAACTGGTGCTCCAGATGGATTTTTGAGGAGAAATTAGCAGTTAGATTTACTGCGTGTCTATGTTTTAGTATGAAAGGTGGCGTCATGGCCTCGGAAATCAAACCCAATTACGATCAGGATAGAGAGATATTGGCAAATGTTGTCCCTTTGCGAACCCCCTATTCAATACAAATTACACCGTCATCAAGATGTAATTTTAAATGCAACTACTGCATTCATTCTTCACCAGAAATGAACAATAAAAGTCTAATGAAGTGGAACACTTTTGAAAAACTTTGTGAGCAGATTGGGCAGTTTGAAGATAAAGTAAAGCAGATAAATTTTGCCGGATGGGGTGAGCCGACGTTAAACAGAGACTTACCTAAAATGATAGCGCATATTAAACAATTGAATCTTGCGGGGAAAGTTTCTGTCATAACCAATGGATCACTGCTCAATCAAAACTTTGTTTTGTCGTTGATTGATTCGGGTGTTGATTCTATAAGGGTATCACTGCAAGGCGTTACTTCAATGAGATACAAAGAGGTTTGTGGTGTTCAGCAGGGCTTCAATGATTTAGTTGGCAAAATTAGGTATCTCAACCAAAATAAAGGCCATTGTGCTGTATACGTGAAAGTGGCAGATATCTCTTTGAGCAAAGAAGAGGAGTCGTTGTTTTATTCTACATTCCTTGACATATCGGATAGGATGTTTGTTGAAAATATCAGGCCAATATTTGATGATGAAAATGTAGAACCTGATACCGATTATTCTATTTCAAAGTATGGTCAAGTGCATCCACCGGTTCTTGTCTGTCCACAACCTTTTTTTATGTTGAATATTACAGCTGAAGGAGACGTCATCCCGTGCTGCTCTTATTACGATCCTACGCAATTTGGAAATATTAATAACACTACTTTAAAGGATATCTGGCATAGCAACAAAATGTTTGAATTTCTTAAAATGATGTTAAGAAAAGAACGTAATACTCAACAAAAATACCCAGTCTGTAATAAATGTAAATTGCCTGATGTAGTTGTGTTGCCACAAGACAGTTTAGATGAAAATGCAGATCAAATTTTTAACCGTTTTGACCACGTAGCTGGAAGAGAGGATTTGTGCCATGTTGAGTGCTGAAATAATGCCCGAATATTTACAGATCGAGGTTATAGCCGGGGCGTGTTCGGCTGATTGTATTATGTGTAATTACAAGGAATCACCTAGAAAAGGTATATTGTCGTTGGATGATTTTTCGATGATATTGGACAAGTTTGTACCTTATCTAGATAGCCAAAAATACCTGAGCCTACAGGGGTTGGGCGAGACATTATTAGACCCCGGTATAGTTGATAAAGTGAGAGTGGCTAAGGTAAAGGGTTTCAGAGGTGTGGGGTTCGCGACAAATGCCACACATTTAAATTCGGACTTGGCGGAAGGATTGCTTGCTGCCGGTTTAGATACAATCATCTTTTCTCTTGACGGAATTAAGAAGGATACACATGAGCAAATCAGGAAGGTTGATTATAATCAGGTGATAAGAAATGTGTTGGATTTTATAGAAAAGAGAAACAATACCGGCAAGAGCAAGATAATCGTGAGGATGATCAGGCAGGAATCTAATCGGGCTGAGTGGGATGAATACCGGGAATTCTGGCTTAAACAGCTGCGACCTGAGTTTGGAGATCAGGTAGCAGCATATGATGTCTGGGGCCAGATGGTGGAGGAGGAGAGGGTTAACAGATTTAACAGATTGGACAAATGGTCGCGAGAAAAGAAAGAGGTCTGTCCAGATCTTCTGAAGCGAATGTTATTGTTTCTAAACGGAGATGTGATTTTGTGTTGTGGCAACATGAAAGTAATGGGGAATGTGTTTGATAACGACCCGAAAGATATTTATAACGGGAAGGGATTTCAAGAGTACAGGGAGATGATGAGTCAAGGCAGATTAACTGAAATTGATGAGTGTAAGAACTGCCAAGTTATATTGTCTAGTTTTGATAAAGTGTATGTTGATGCGACTGGCTCTTGACTAAAAAGGTAGGGTTGCTCTCGGATAGATGGTCAGTTTTTCACTTTTGTGAGCTTCCTGCGCGGAGAGACATTTGCAAAAGCTTGTTTGCAATAACCTACAACACCTCAACGGACTGACTTTCCCCGTTTTCTCCGAAATATCACTCTGCATGCATGCTATAGAGCATTTATATCATTCCCTGTATTTCAAAATTGAGCTTTCTGGCATTACTACACCATAAAAGAGATTTGCTGAGAGGAGGCCTACTATTTAATGGGGGGGTTAGGGAGAGTATATGGTGGGCCATGAGAATTTTTCAGCAGTCACGTTACTTGATCTGGTGAATATATTTAATGTGATGCTTGATAAGAATGATCTTACTAATGCTGAACAGGTATCTTGCCTGCTGACAGGACGGTTCGGAGATCATTATGTCGCTTGGTATATCCGGGCCATTGCCCTGCGGCTGACAAATCGACCGAAAGAGGCGCTGTTGGCAATTGATCACTCCCTGTGGCTCCACGAAACCCCCGACGCATTAGCAGAGCTCGCTTGTATCTGGCAAATACTGGGTCCCCATGACAGAGCTGATCAGCTGTCAGGAGACATAACCAAGGTTCAGGAGCTTCATCAAGCTCAGGCATTTCAATTTTGCAGAGAGCAGGACGCTAATGCATATAAAGATGTCTATTTTGAAGTATCGGGTGTCTGTAATGCTAAATGTCCTTACTGTGTGACAGGGGTAAATTGTATTGTTGGAAGAAATCTAGAAGATATACGAGCTCGAAAATTCGTTGATTTGGACGAGTTTGAATTTACCGTTAATTATCTGATAGCTAATTCGATAATCAGTCGGCGAGAGTCGGTTGTTCAGCTTTATAATTGGGGAGAGCCCTTTTTACATCCCCATTTTGAAAAACTCTTATCAATATTGACTGAAAATGGAGTTCACTATGGTTTTAGTACAAATTGTTCCGTATTAAAGGATCTTTCACCGGACGTTCTTACTAATTTGAACAATGTGACGTTTTCAATGCCAGGTTTCAGCTTCGATTCATACGATAGAATTCATGGTTTTAATTTTGAACAAATAAAACAAAACATCACTACTATGGTTAATCTTTGGAGGAAATCTGGTTATAAAGGTAGTTTTGTAATTGCGTATCATGTGTATCAATTTAACATACTTGAATGTGAAGCTGCTGCCAAATTTGCCAGTGAACTCGGGATAGGCATATCATTTGTTCATGCCTCATTGAATGGGTATAACCTGTTGAGAAGTTATTTTGACAATACGATGAGTCGAGAGGCTCTAAAAAAGTGCAGTAGCGAATTAATAACGTATTTCTACAAGGATCTTAAAAGGCCAGCAAATTATCGCTGTGATCAATTTGATTACCTTGTCATTAATGAATATTGTGAACTACTGCCGTGCTGCGGTGTCGAACGAGGAATGCCATTATACTCTTTGGGTAAAGTCAGCGAAATGACTTTAGGGCAAATTAAAGATAAAAAATTGAATGCAAAATACTGTAAAAAATGTGCTGAAATTGGGATGGATTACTTTGGTACAGCAATTTTAAGGCGATCCTTTGGGCGTTTTTGAAGAAATTTGATGATACACTTGCAGATTTAGCAGCAACATAATCAGGAGCTTATTGTGAATACGGTTAGTCGGCCTCTTATATCCATTGCAATGACGGTATTTAATGCTGCCCGTTTTTTATCCAAAACTCTTGAATCATTGCTTGCGCAGGATTATGAGAATTTTGAATTGGTGATCTCAGACAATGCCTCAGAAGACGGCTCAAGTGAGATCTGCCGGATGTTTGCCGAGCGTGACAACCGAATAAAGTATTATCGAAATATCACTAATATGGGGCCAGCCAGGAACAGCTATAAAGCTACTGATCTTTGCTCTGGTGATTTCATCATGCCTGCGGCTGATCATGATATGTATCACCCAAGCTTCATATCCCGCCTTTTTGAACTACTCCAGCAGGATGAGTCAGTGGTTTTGGCCTATCCACGTACCCTCTACATAGATGAAAATGATCGGTTCATACAGTTGGCTCCAGATGTCATTGATACACGAGGTTTGGATGCATCACAGAGGTTCTGTAAGAATATCTGGGAATTCCACTGGATGAATATGGTCTACGGCTTATATCGAAGTCCAGCATTCAAAGCTGTGTGGCATGCTTACCCAACAATTGGACCTGATCATATAATGATTGCTAAACTCTGTTTTCTTGGGTCCATTGCTCAAATAGATGAACCTCTGTTCATCCGTCGGCGTAATCGGCCTGATGAGGACAGCCAGGCAAACCTTAAACGTCAGATATCATTCTTTGTTAACTCGAATTTGGAAGCCCTTATCCCTTGGACAAGGATGGCATATGAGCATATCAAGGTTATCAAAGAATCAGACCTTGCAGACGATAAGAAAGAAATGCTGTATGGGGAAGTCAGAAAATGTTTTCCTGCCCGTTTTGGGTATAGTATGGGAAATGAAGTCTTGAAACTGATCAGTGAAAGCCGCACACTTTTGTCAAGTGTGCAATCACTTCCAAATCTTTTTGATGTTATTAAGGGTGAACTTGCCGCGGTTGCGCATATATGCAAGTTTTTTTACCCTGATGTAGCAGGGCTGGATGCTATTTGTTCTTTGCAATCACAATCTGAACCTGCTGGACAAAAGGTGATAGCGCCGGTTGTTACCCGTCCGCTGCTGCTGCAAATCAACACCTTCTATGATGCCTATCTGGATGACCTCTATCGACAGCATCCGCAGCTGAAACAGCTTCCGTTTGATCAGCAGCGTGACGCGGTCATGGCAGATGGCTTTGCCGCCATCCATAACTTTGTGCCCGGGCTGTGCGGCGCTGGGTACGACGCGCAGTTCATTATTGCAAATTGTCCCCAATTGCAGGCTACCTGGCTGCAGGAACATAACTGCCGTATTCCCTCCGACCAAAACTGGGAGCAGGAGGTACTGCGTCTTCAGATTGAGCAGTACCGGCCAGATGTGCTGTTGCTGAGTGACAGCTATTTGTTTGACAGCTCGTTTTTGCGCAGTTTGAGTTATCGACCGTCCGTCATCCTGGGCTGGGCCGGTGAATACATCCCGGAGACGGTTGACTGGAGCGGTTTTGATGCCATTCTTTCCAATTTTTACTATAGCCTGATGCGGGCCTACCGCTATGGGGCGCGTGCAACAGAACGTTTTGCCCCGGGATTTACAGCCTGGCTTGCAGATGAAACCGCCGTTCAGGAGACGGTCTTTGATGTGGTATTTGTGGGGCAGTGGACCTCGCTACACCACCACCGCAATAACCTGATCACAGCGCTTGCCAGAGAGGCCTGTCACAACAAAACGTTTTCGCTTGGGCTCTATATCAGCGGCGACCCCCGGATCATGCCGCCCGAAGTGACCGCCTTAAACCACGGCGGTGTGTTTGGGCTTGCGATGCACAGAGCCCTTAAAAGTGGTAGAATTGCAATGAATTTTGGCCTTGGGAAGGAGTTTCAGGAGGCTGGTAACATGCGCATTTTTGAGACCACCGGCAGCGGTGTGTTTCTGCTCCATGAGTATATGCCCAATATCCGGGAGTACTTCGAGCCCGGGTATGAGCTTGAAACCTTCTGTGATGAACGCGAAATGCTCGATAAAATCCGCTACTATCTGGCCTTCCCCGATAAGCGGCAGGCAATCGCCCGCCGAGGGCAGGGGCGATGCATGAGAGAGCATGCCATGGAGCATCGGATCAAACAATTAGATGCCATTATACAGAAATATCGTGCCCAAAGCCGTTCGCTGCAACAAGAAGGTCAATCAATATGAATGGTGAAGCATCCGTAATGGTTGATTGTTCTGCAGGGCTAGCCGTTGCCAGAGAGATGGCCCAAAAGGTCCGTTTCGGCAATTGGCAGGTGCAGTTGCGAGGGCTCACGATTTATTGCCATGATCTGCTTTCATTCTACATGGCTGCCAAGGACATCTTTGATCATAAAATCTATGATTTTGTGTCTGACAAGCCTGATCCGGTTATTATTGATGGTGGCGGTCATATCGGGCTGTTCAGTCTGTATGCGAAACAGCGCTATCAGGCGGCTCGTATCACCACCTTTGAGCCGGACAGGTTTTCACTGGGATTCCTGCAGCGCAATCTGGCTGAGAATGGCTGTCAAGACGTGGCAGTGGTTGAAGCCGGGCTCTATAGCCGTGATGGTGAGCTGACCTTCGGGTCTGACAGTTCGGACGGCAGTTCACTGTTTTCCGATCAGAAGGATTCGTCGGTTCAGGTGGTTCGGCTGAGCCGGTATCTGAACGGCCCGGTTGATTTTCTGAAATTGAATATTGAAGGCGCGGAGTGCGATGTCATTGCCGAGATTGAACCGCAACTGCGGTTTGTCAAAGAGATGGTGATCGAGTACCATGGTTTTCCTGAGATCGGGCAGAAGCTGCATACCATTCTGGAAATACTTGACCGTAACGGGTTCCGGTACATGCTGCACGATTTTGATGCCGAGACTGGCGGCACGTCGAAACCCCCTTTCCGTCTTGATCAGGAGACCCGTTTCTTTCTGCTTATTCATGCCAGGCAGTTGTTTGCAGCCAGGCCGTATCAGACTGCTGCAATAGAACTGGAACCGGTCAGCCGGATCTTTGGACTTGATCGCGGTACGCCGGTTGACCGCTACTATCTGGACCGCTTTCTCACATCAAACCGCGCTGCCATCCGGGGTCGGGTGCTCGAAATCGCTGACTCCGGCTATACCATGCGTTACGGCAGTAGCGTGACCCACAGCGATGTGCTCTCCTTTACGCCGGGTACCGGTGTTACGATCGTGGGAGATCTGGTGAGCGGCTCCGGCGTGCCGGAAGGACTCTTTGACTGCATCATCCTGACTCAGACCATCCAGATGCTCTATGATCTTAAGGCGGCGCTTAAAACAGCCGTGCGGGCCTTGCGGCCGGGTGGCTGCCTGTTGGTCAGCGGCTCCGGTATCAGCCAGATATCCCGTTTTGATATGGAACGATGGGGTGAGTTCTGGCGATTTACGGACCGTTCAATGCGGGATCTGTTGCAGGAGGCCGCTCCTGATGCCACTGTGACGGTACAGGCCTTTGGAAACCTCGCGGCGGCAAAGGGCTTCCTTGAAGGCAGGGCAGCAGAGGAGTTTCCGTCCGGGCTGCTTGACCATCCGGACAACGACTACCAGCTGTTGATAACCGCGCGGCTTGACCTGCCCCTGCCGCAACAGGGCTGCCACTCTTCCATTGTACTACAATCGTCCAGCCCGGCACCTGCACCAATGGTATTGCTCTACCATCGCGTGGCCAACGACTCCGTTGATGCACAACTGTTGACGGTGACACCGCAGCAGTTTGAAGAGCAGCTTGCGGTGCTTCGTTCCGAGTATCGTGTGGTCTCTCTGGCGGAGCTGCTGGATGAGGCGGGCAGAGGAGAGGTTGCCCCTGGCACCGTTGCTGTCACCTTTGATGACGGCTATCGGGACAACCTGCTGCATGCCCTGCCATTGCTTGAGAAGTACCAGTGTCCGGCAACGCTGTTTGTCACCTCCGGGATGCTTGGATCAGCTACCGAATTCTGGTGGGATGAGCTTGAGAAACTATTCCTGACCGGTGAGGTGCTGCCGGCTACATTTGGTCCCGGTGCTGACGGCACGACCTGGGATCTGGCAACCCCTGGCGGCAGGTTGCGTCTGCATGATGAGCTTGCCCAACTCTTCAAGGAACGTCAGCCGGAGGAACGTGAGCAGTTTTTGGTGTCACTTCGTGCCTGGTCCGGTCTGTCACCGCAGGCGCGCAGTTCCCACCGGCTGCTGTCTGCTGAAGAGTTGAAAAACATGGCGGCCTCTCCCTGGCTGGAAATCGGTTCCCACTGCTGCTCACACCCTCGGCTTGCCTCACTTGCCGCAGAGCGCCAGTACGATGAACTGTCCGGTTCAAAGGCGGCACTTGAAGCGATTATTGCCAGACAGGTCCGGTTCCTCTCCTATCCCTACGGTAATCAGGATGATTACACGAACGAAACCAAGCGGCTGGCGGTCATGGCCGGCTACAGCGCCGCTATTGCTAATGTTCAGGCAGATATTGGCCATCCTCTGGACCGTTACGAAATCCCCAGACGCCTGGTGCGGAACTGGTGTGGCGAGCTGTTTCGGGAATGGCTGCTATCATCACACAAGCAGCAGTATGAGATTGCTGCTGTGCAACAACGGAATAGCCGTTTGCTGGGGCAACCCGCACCTATAAGGCAGATTTGAGACTATGGAAAGAGCTCTTTCAATTGTTCATATCAATACTCACGCTTTGCTTGGCGGCGCTTCCAAGGTTGCAGCTCGTCTTGTCGAGCATCAACGTCAGAGTGGGTATAATGCAACAATGCTGGTAGGGCAGTTGCAGAAGGCTGATGAGTTTACGTTTGGGTTTGATGCCGAACCAGATCCCTTGTTACGTGATACCTGCTGGGAACAGGGACTGCTCTATTATGATCTGCAGGGCAGCCATCGTTTATGGGAACACCCTTTGGTGCAACACGCCGACCTGCTACATCTTCATAACCTGCATGGTGATTACTTTAATCCGTATTCATTGCTGTTTTTGTCTGCCATGAAACCTATGGTCTGGACTCTGCATGATATGCAGGCGTTTACCGGCCATTGTGCACATTCATTTTCGTGCGAACACTGGAGAACAGGCTGTGGCTGCTGTCCAGACCTGACGGTCTATCCTCGATTGGCGGTAGACAGCACGGCCCGGATCTGGCAGGACAAAAAGCAGCTCTATGATCAGCTTGAGCTGCAAATAGTCACACCATCGCAATGGCTTGGGAACAAAGTTAAGGCTAGTATGCTGGGCAGCAAACCGACTGTAACTATTCCCAATGGCGTTGATAGCAGAATTTTTGTACCAATGGATACCAGCGAGATACGGGCTCAGTTGGGGGTCCCCGAAACCGCTCTTTTGATTGGTGGTGCAGCGCATGAAGGTGTTTTTGCCAATCCCTGGAAGGGGGGGGCATATACACTAGCCGCACTTGAGGCGCTGACCGCCTCTGGTATGGAGTGGTACTTTTTGAATATCGGGGATGGCTCCACGTCGCCAGATTCGCGTATCATCAATATTCCTTTTAGGGAGAGCGAGCTACATGTAGCTATGCTATTGGCAGCGCTTGATATCTTTATTTTCCCCTCGCTTGCTGAGAACTGTCCGCTGGTTGTACTGGAAGCGATGTCGGTCGGAGTGCCGGTGATCGCTTTTGCCACTGGGGGCGTGCCAGAACTGGTTCGGGATGGCGTTGATGGTTGTGTCGTTTCGTATCGGGACAGGGATGGCTTCTGTCAGGCTGTGTTAAAACTTGCTCGTTCTAAGTCACTGCGTCATCAAATGGGAGCGAATGCCCGTACCCGGGTCAGGGATTGCTTTACGATGGAAGCAGTGGGCAACAGATACCTTGAACTGTATCAGCAGCTTGTTTCACCATCTGCAGGTGCTGCCCGCAGGCCCGTTGCCCCTGATCCGAGTTTGCTGCCTGAAAATATTAAAACAGATGTCTTTGTTGGCGAATACAATAGGTTGCGCTGGCATCTGGCCGGGGCTTGTCAACAGCCAGTTCTGTCCGAAGTGGTGCCTGTTATCTCGGTGATTGTTACTACCTACGCTTCAGAGGCGTTCATGCGGGAGTGTCTGGAAGACTTGGTTGCTCAGACGGTTTTCGCACAGATGGAAGTAATCATTGTTGATGCGGCTTCGCCCGAAAACGAGCGATCAATTGTTGAAGAGTTTCAGGTAAAATACCGAAACATAAAATATATACGTACTCCTGACAGAATTGGTATTTATGCTGCTTGGAACGTGGCCGTTAAGGCTGCTCAAGGGAAATATCTGATTTCTTTCAGTACGAATGATCGTTTGGCGCCAACTGCCTGTGAATTGCTAAAACAGTCGCTGGATGAAAATCCTGAAGTGATGCTGGTTTATGGTGACAGCTATCTGACTCTGTATCCTCATCAAACCTTTGGCCGGCATGATCGCTGTGGTCAGTTTGCTTGGCCGCAGTATTCTTTTGAATATTTGCTGACAGATTGTACTATTGGACCACATCCGATGTGGAGGAAATCAGTGCATGAGTATGTCGGTTTTTTTGATGAAAAGTATCGGGCCATCGGCGATCAAGAAATGTGGCTGAGGATTGGCGAACGATTCAATATGTTACATATTCAGGAAGTTACGGGGCTTTATTGGTATTCTGAAGAAGGTATTTCGAACAATCGTGAAATCGCTGATCCAGAGATAGCAGAGATAAAAGGGCGTTATCAGCAACGACATAGTAGTCGTCTGGAGCGGATTCATGCGGCACTTGCACGAATAAGTTGAATATTTTAACTGAATGGTTACAATCATCTACTACAATAAATAGCTGAGAAGAGGAGTCACCATGACTGCCGTTGTTCCCTACAATCAGTATGAAGCTCAGAATGCCTACCAACGGTTGCGGGTTAGTCTATCGCGGGAGTCTACTGCTGCCATAGCTGAAATCAAAACTTTTCTGAAGATGTTTCCTGATGTGTCGCTGGCCCATAATGATCTTGGGGTGTTGTACCATCAGTCTGGTAGCGATCTGTTGGCTCTGGCCCATTACGAGAAGGCAAATAGGCTGCAGCCCAACAATCCGACCGTTATCAAGAATCTGGCCGAGTTCTATTTTGTCGTGCTTGGATGGAACGATGACGCAATTGAGATGCTGACTGAGATGCTGAACGCCTGGCCCAATGACTTTGAAATTCTTACCGCTCTGGGGAATATCAGTGAAAGGGTTGGACGGCCTGATGAGGCTCGTGCTTTTTATCGCAAGGCATTACAGATTGAACCTCAAAATACGGAGTTGCGGGAGATTTTGGCCAAGCTGGATGGACCGGTATCCGCAGCGGAATATCGTAGCCAGCCGGCCTTGGCGCAGGTGGATGAGGAAGTTGCACAGCTTGAGCGTCTGCTGACTCAAAATCCTGCTAACGCCCTGGCTCACAATAATCTGGGTATTGTGTATACTCGGCGTGGTGAGTATGTAGATGCGCGTGTCCACCATGAACAGGCGGTGAAGTACGAGCCAGCCAATCTGGTTTACCAAAAAAATCTGGCTGATCTATATTATACTGTCCTAGGTATGACCGATGAGGCAGTGGAGATATATACCACACTGCTCAAAAAACATCCTAATGATGCTGAAGTATTGACGGCACTGGCGATCCTCTCAAAGGGAGCCAATCTGCATGAACAGGCGCGTACCTTCATCAATAAGGTGCTAAGCTTGCAGCCGTGGAACAACGAAGCCAGGACTTTTCTGGCAGGGATTTAGTTGCATGCAGTCGGACGTAACAATATTGAAGGGGGCTTGTGCCCCCTTTTTTATTCCCGCGCTTTCTATCGTTATCCCCGTTCACAATCAGTGGCACCTGACCCGGGCCTGTATTGATTCTCTCCTGCAGTTTCCACCAAGCGTCTCTTTTGAAATCGTTGTTGTTGACGATGGCTCAACGGATGAAACGGCAGTCATGCTTGCAGAACTGTCAGCTCTATATGACTTTCGCATCAGGATGGTTGCCAATAGTGCGCCGCACCGCTTTGCCTGCGCCTGTAACTGTGGTGCGCGCACGGCGTGCGGTGAGTTGATCCTGTTTATGAATAATGACATTGAGGCGCTTGGGCCAGGCTGGTTTGAGCCGTTGCAGGCGGTGCTACAGCAACGGCCTGAGGTTGGTATTGTCGCACCACGTTTGTTGTTTCCTGATGGCACTATTCAACACTGCGGAAAGGTTTGGCAGTGGGGGGAAGGTGGGTTTCCACGTACTGAGCATTATCTGTATGAACAGCCGGGTGACACCCTGGTGTCGAAGCATGGTGGTGAATTTTTGACCGTTACTGGCGCCTGTCTGCTGATGCGCCGTGAACAGTTTTTTCTGTATGGGCCCTTTGATGAGCGCTACGAGAATGGCTGGGAGGATGATGATCTTTGCCTAGCGTTTAAGGCCGCCGGGTTGGTGTCATGGGTTTGTCCTGAAAGTTCTTTGGTTCATCATCAGGGTGGAACCCTGAAGGCAGAGGCGGTGGTGCTGGAGCGATACCTTGGAATTTTGCGTACCAAGGGGATCAGCCTGGCTGGAGATGATCCTCTCATACAGGGGATGATGGAGCAGACGCAGCGCCAGGCTGAGCGGTTTGCGCAATGCTGGCAGCTTAATCGGGAACTGTTTGTTGCCAAATGGGGGCACCGATTGCGATTGTTGATAAACAGCCAGGAGGATAGCGAGTCTGTTACGGTTGTGCTGGTGACCTACAACTCATCTGCAACCATTGGTGCCTGTCTTGACAGCCTTGTCGCCACCATACGATCCAGTGACCGGGTTATCGTGGTGGATAATGGGTCGCGTGATAATACTGCAGATCTTGTTCAGGGCTACCTGTCGTCATTGCCACTACAGCTGATACAGAATCAAAATAATGCAGGCTATACTGCAGCTGGTAATCAGGGGATCAAGGCTACTGAGACGCCTTTTGTTGTCTTATTAAATCCGGATACCGTGGTAACTCAAGGTTGGCTAAATCGGCTACTGGCTGTTTTTAGCGATAAACAGGTTGCTGCTGTGGGGCCGGTTTCAAATTTTGCTGCCGGACGTCAATCAGTGGCATGTCACTGGCAGGGGGAACTACCACGGTCCATTGCGCCTGAGCAGGCGGCTGGAGATCTGTATCGGATGAGGCAGGGCCAGACGGAGGAGGCAAAGATCCTGATCGGCTTCTGTCTGATGCTTCGGCGATCAGTACTGGAACATGCTGGATTGATGGATGAGCGCCTTTTTTTGGGAAACGATGACCTTGAGCTGTCATGGCGTCTGCGGCTGTATGGTTACCGGTTGCAGATAGCAACGGGCTGCTTTGTCTACCACGAGGGGCAACATAGCTTCCGGAGCGATCCAGCCACCGTAACCGGTCAACTGGTGCAGCAGAGCAGCAATGCCCTGTATACCATACTGGAGACTAGTTATGGGCCGGGGCGTGTACCACCACCTGGTGAAATTTGGAGGATTGACTGGTTTGTAGCGGAAAATGCAGTGTGGAATACAGACGTACGCTTTGATCAGATACTCTTTCTGCCGAAACCGTGGGAGCGTCCATTAAGTGGCGCCTATCCGCTGGTCTCAATCATACTGCTGACCTGGAATCAGTGGCACTATACCGAAAAGTGTTTGGCCTCAATCAGGCGGCATACGTCGGAACCGTATGAACTGATCATTGTGGATAACGGATCAACTGATGGTACAGCGGAAAACCTGAAAGCGCTGGCAGCAAAAGACAATCGCTGCCGTTTGGTGCTAAATGCGGATAATCGCGGTTATGCGGCCGGTTGTAATCAGGGTATACAGGCTGCGTTGGGTAGATATCTGGTGCTGTTGAATAATGACACGGTGGTGACACCTGAATGGCTTTCAGGATTGTTGGAGTGCCACTCTTCTCATCCCCTTGCCGGTATTGTGGGGCCGCTTACGAACAGTGCCAGTGGTATTCAGGTCGTGCCTGGGCCAGACGTTGAGGAAGAGCTGGAACTTTATAGTCGTTCATTCAGGGCTGCTCACCGTTTCAGGCGGGTGCCATCCCGTAGAATAGTCGGTTTTTGTATGCTATTCAGGCGTGCGCTTGTGGGTGAGATTGGGCTGTTGGATGAGCAATTTGGCAGTGGTAACTATGAAGATGATGATTTTTGTTTGCGGTCAGCTGTCGCTGGTTATCAAAATCTGGTGGCTGCGGATGTCTACATTCATCATTATGGTAGTGTCTCATTTGCAGGGAACAGAATTGACTATCGTTCTGCACTGGCACGCAATGCCGCATTGTTCCAGGATAAATGGAGCAGACCGATTACTGATCCGGCATGGGGTGCGCGGATAACGGCATGCCGACTAAGAAGCGATGTTGAAGCGTTGCTGTATGATGAACAGCTCGAAAAAGCTTTCGCGCTCATACAGGAAGCAGTTGCGGAATATCCAGATGATCAGCTGATGCGTGAATTGCTGGGTACGGTGCAGTCAGTTTTGACCGGAGGCAGGCCAGATTTTTGTGTGCGTGCAGAGCGGGCCAGACAACAGGGGGAGCCTGAGTTTGCTGATGCTTTGATTTTGGCAGGATTTCGTTTGGAACCTTGGCGACCGGTTATACAGACAGCACTGTGGGAATTGGGGCTGCGAGGAACTGGTAATCTGCCTGCTCGTGTAGATGATGCTTGCAGGCTTTATCCGTTAAGCCGTGGCTTGGCCCGTTTGCGTTGCCAACTGGCTGCCATAGAGAATAGCCCTGAAGCGGTTGTATGGGCAGAAGCATTTTTAGCTGATTTTGGTCCGGATGATCAGGTGATTGAAGCTGCCCTTACTATTCGTCGCAGAGAGGGTGTATATCGAAGTGTGGCATCGTCTGGGCAGACAGTGTCGCTTTGCATGATCGTCAGGGATGAGGAGAGGAATCTGGCCCGTTGCCTGGCCTCATGCAAGCCGGTGGTGCATGAACTGGTGGTGGTTGATACCGGTTCAACCGATAGAACACGATTGATAGCGGAACTGTTCGGGGCACGACTAACAGCTGTTGCCTGGAGCGACGATTTTTCTGTTGCCCGAAATTGCTCGCTTGAGGCTGCAACCGGTGACTGGGTGTTGGTTATGGATGCGGATGAAGCTCTTTCAACCCGTGATTATGAGAGGTTTAGAGGCGTATTGGCTGATCAGTCACGCCCTGTCAGGGCCTTTAGTATGACTACCCGTAATTATACGTGGAGCAGCGCGCGGGAGGGTTTTGTCCCATGTCGGGGAGAATATCCGGAAAATGAGTCAGGCAGTGGGTGGACTCCCAGTGATAAGGTCCGTTTATTTCCAAACCATTATGGCATTAGATTTAGTGGATCAATTCACGAAATGGTTGAGTCATCTGTTCAGGTAACAGGGCTGGCGATTGAAAACCATCCGGTTCATATTCATCATTACGGTGGACTGGATGACCAACGGCTGGTCAAGAAACGGTCAAGTTACCTTGAAATCGGGTTGCAGAAATTGGCCCAAAACCCCGATGATCCCAAAGCGCTTTATGAGCTGGCGGTCCAGGCTGCAGAGCTTGGAAAGTATGAGGCAGCAGAGCAGCTTTGGCGGATGCTGCTTGTCGTACAGCCTGCATTTGCCAGGGGATGGTTTAATCTGGGCTATGTACTCCTGCGGCAGGGTAAACTGGTTGATTCGTGTCAGGCTTCGGATTATGCCTTACAAATTGAGCCAGGCTATACTGACGCCTTAGTAAATAAGGCCATTTGCGAGGCGTGCCTGCTTTCAGGGGATAAGGCTTTTCAGAGCGCCAGCCAGATGTTGGATCGCTGTCCTGATAACGCAACCATCATGGGGCTGGCTGGTTTGGCGTTGTATCGGGTTGGAAGGCCAGATGATGGTCGACACCTGTTCCAGATGTTGAAGGCAAAAGGACGGGACTGCATCGGTTTCTTGGAACAATTAGTGAAAACGATGCGGCGTTGCGGGAATAATGTGGACCTACCGGCCGTGTGTCAGGCCCTATCAGATGTCTCCGGTTCAGGGGGGACGGCAACGGAATCAACCAGCTCTTGCTCGTAATCAATCAGTTGTCGGGCAACTTTCAGGGCCGTATAGAAGCGACGACTCATTATCTCATGGCAGATGTCGGTAATAATCGGTGTTGTGCTGGGAGCAGCCAGAATTACTTCTCGGACGATTGCCCAAAATTGATCATGGTAGGTGGTAAAGTTTTCTTCATCAACATACATCAGCTGTACAAGAAAGTAGATGCGCCGCCCCGGAGTCGAGGCGGCTTCTTCTTTCATTAACTCTTTTTCACGTAAAATCGGTACCTTGTTTTCAATAAAGAATTCAGTGGTCCGGTCTCCATTGCTGATGACAGCACTGCCAATCAGCATTTTTTCCTGGGGCTTAAGCCGTATTTTAAGTGACATGAGTGTTAACCGCCGATCAGTGCCTTGGTTACTCCAGAACTCAGGTCTGCAAGACTACTGCCGGTCTTTTCAAGCTGAGTGGAGGTGTCCTTCACCTGTGAATCACTACTGCTGGTGTCAAGGGCAGGTACCGCACTGGCCAGCATCTGTCCGTTTTGGCCCAGAGTCTTGTTCCACAAGCTTTTAACTTGCTCATACAGTGGTGGTGGCGGCTGGGGCACTGTCATTCGCATCATTTCCTGGCGGATTGCAGTATAGCTCATCAACAGTTCTTGACGGTCTTTACTGTCCATGGAGAAAGGTGGAAAGTTTTTTAGAATAGTGGTGACTGCGCTTTGCATCGCATTGAGTTGCTCAACAGCGATGTTTAAGGTTTCATTTGTCTCGCGTACGGCTTTTACCTGCTGATTCATGGTGGCATGCATCTGCTCGATCGCTTTGACCGTGTCGAGATTTTTAACCGTTATTGACGATGAAATCTTAACCTGATCAGGAGACTGGCTGTTGTACGCCTGGACGGCGGCTTCAGGAGTAGCTTGCTGCTGCACCTGGTTTGTGTCGGTAGCCTGAGTCGGGTTCTGCGGTTGCGCAATCGGCTTTTGCTGCGGCTGAGCCGTATATGTGTTTGAACTTGCACCAATTGCTTGTACTGACATGGCACCCTCCTTATCCGGATGGAGCAGGTGCGAAACCTGAAATGGGGGGAGATATAAATCTCCCCCCATTGATTTCAGCTGTACTGCTCAACCGGGTCTTATCTGCTACTGTTAAATTAGAACAGTCTCAGAACGGCCTGGGCTGCCTGGGAGGCCATGCTCAGTGAGGTGATACCCAGGTTCTGACGGGTCTGCAACATCAGCATGTTGGCGCCTTCTTCGTTGGTATCAGCCAGGGTCAGGTTGTCAGCACCGGTTTGCAGGGTGTTGATCATGGAGTTGGTGAAATCCTGACGGGTGGTAACAACGCTCAGGTTTGCAGACAGTGATGATGATTTGGCACGCAGGAAGCTCAATGCGGACTCAAGCTCAGACGAAGAGGAGCTGATGGCTGAGTTGCCGGATACGGACCAAGCGTTGGCGGTAGCCGACTTGGCGGTCAGGCCGGTTGCTGTAGCGTCAAAACCATTGACCTGCAGGGTAGCCGCGTTGGTACGCTGGCCGAATTCAACGGTTTGTGAACCGTTGGTCAGGAGGTTAGTACCACGGTAGCCTGAGTCAGAGGCCAGTTGGGAAACCTGACTGAGCAGGGTGTTAAAGGTTGTTGTGTAGGTCGAACGCTCGTTTGCGTCGCTGGTAGAAAGCGCTGCACCAGCAACACCTTTTGCAGCTTCAATCAGGGAGGTAATAGCCTTGATGCCGGTATCAGCAGCAGATACCATCTGAATCGCTTCAGCCATGCCGTCTTTACGTACTGCCAAGTCGGCTGCCCGCGTCATATGCCCTTGTGCAGCAAAGAAGTTAGTCGGGTTATCCAGAGGGGTGTTAACCTTTTTGCCTGAAGAGAGGCGATTTTGTGTCTGGTCGATCAGTTTTGCGGTGCCTTGCAGTGAAAGCAGGTTGCTCCGCATGCCGGAGGTGAGGGAGATGTCTGTAGCCATGGTGATGCTCCTTTCTGGATTTTGTCACGGCATTCTTGCCGTTTGTGCTGCTTAGTATACTTCATCGGTTTTTGAACGCAACCTCTTGAGCGTTTTTTTTAATATTTTTTGTGACTTCTAACCAGCAGATGTTAGAACAGTTTCAAGACCGCCTGGGCTGCCTGTGATGCCATGCTCAGGGAGGTGATACCCAGGTTCTGGCGGGTCTGCAGCATCAACATGTTGGCGCCTTCTTCGTTGGTGTCAGCCAGGGTCAGGTTGTCGGCACCGGTCCGTAGCGTATTAATCATATTGTCGGTGAAGTCCTGTCGTGTGGTTACTACGCTCAGGTTTGCAGACAGTGTGGATGATTTGGTGCGTAGGAAGCTCAGGGCTGACTCGAGTTCTGATGAGGATGAGCTGATAGCGGAGTTACCGGATACCGACCAGGTTACTGCTGTTGCCGACTGTGCAGTAAGCCCGGCCGCAGTGGCGTTAAATCCGTTGATCTGAAGTGTAGAAGCGTTGGTGCGTTGCCCAAACTCAACCGTTTGGGATGCGTTTGTCAGTAGATTGGTGCCACGATAACCGGAGTCAGAGGCCATCATTGAAACCTGATTAAGTAGGGTGTTGAAGGTGGCGGAGTAGGTGGAACGTTCATTGGCATCACTTGTTGACAGCGCAGCTACAGCAACACCCTTGGCAGATTCGATCAATGCAGTGATGCCTTTGATGCCGGTATCGGCAGCCGTGACAATCTGGATCGCTTCCATCATGCCGTCTTTACGGACAGAGAGATCTGCTGCCCGTTCAACGTGGCCTTGTGCCGCAAAGTAGTTGGTCGGATTATCCAGCGGAGTGTTGACTTTTTTGCCGGTTGACAGGCGGTTTTGGGTCAGGTCAATAGATTTTGCGGTTCCCTGTAGAGAAAGCAGGTTGCTCCGCATACCGGCGGTGAGTGAGATGTCTCCTGTTGCCATGATTAGATGCCTCCTTGTGAGTGTGACGAAATGCGTCAGTCGGTCGGCATTTCGCGGGCTTCCTTCAAGAGGGCCAGCCCGATAACATGAATGTGTGTTGTTGTTGGTTCAATCGGTTTAAAGAGACCTGTGCATCCGAAAGGATACGTCTCTTAATATGATTTGTCGGAAGTCAAGCGGCAATGTTTTAGAAAAAAATTTCAAGATGCATTTTGGACATGGCGTGTGTAGTAGATTTCGTGTAATCAAGGGCTGTGACGTGGCAATCAACAAAAAGCGAGGTAAGCGATTTAATGCGGGAGTCAGGTGGTCGGGGTATATTGGAACAGGCTGAATCTTTATACCGTGCAGGTACGTATGCAGCAGCAGCGGCAATCTGTCATGATATTCTGTCTGATGATCCAGAAGACCTTGAGGCAATCTTCTTGTTGGCAAATATTTCGTATGCCTGTGCCGCCTGGAGTGATGCTGTCTGCCTGTACCGTCAGGCGTGCCGATTAGGGGCTGGCGTAGGTTTTCTGAGAGTAAATCTTGCCCTTGCCTTGTTGGAATCAGGAGAGCTGGACGAGGCCCGGATTGCCCTGGATGAAGCTGAACAACTGGGTGAATGTTCGATCCGTCTTCACTATAACCGTGGGGTACTGCTTCAAAGGCTGGGGCTTTTTGAAGAGGCGCGCCTTGCCTTCGAGCGGGCGCTGGCAGTGGACCCAGGCCATAATGGTGCCTGGATCAACCTTTCCGCCGTCTGCCTGGAAGCTGGTGATGACCAGGGGGCGATCCAGTGTTGTCGGCATGGCCTTGCACTGGACCCGTTGAGTGCGGCACTCATCGGCAATCTTGCAACCGCCTATGGCAAACTTTTCCGTTTTGAGGAGTCACTGGTCTGGTATCAGAAACTCCTGGAGCTGACCCTGCCAGAAGAACAGCCTGAAGTGCTGGGGCGGATGGCAAACTGTTTTTGTGATAACTGGCAGATTGACCTGGGGATAGCCTGCTTTGAACGTGCCATAGCAATCTCCACAGACAGCCGGCAACAATGGGCTCTGGCCAGCACCAGGCTGTTTGTACTGCATTACTCATCTGCCTGGAGCAGTGTCTCCATTGCTGCAGAACATCGGCAATGGGGCACACGTCAACCCATACCGCCAACTCCTTCCAGTCGCTTTAAGAACAGCCGGGATCCCAACCGTCCGATCCGGGTTGCATATCTCTCGCCTGATCTGCGGATTCATGCCGTGGTATTTTTTCTTCAGCCGGTGCTGGCAGCCCATGATCGCTCACAAGTGGAGGTGTTCTGCTATTCGGATGTGAAAAAACCCGATGCCGTCACTCGACAGATCAGAGAGGGGCATGATGTTGTCTGGCGAGATTGCGCCGGGCGTAGCGATGAAGAGGTCAAGGTAATGCTGGTGGAGGACCGGATTGATATTCTGGTTGATCTTGCCGGACACACCGGATCGAACCGTCTGCCACTCTTTGCACAGCGGGCAGCTCCGTTGCAGGTTACCTGGATCGGCTACCCGAATACCACTGGGCTTGCAAGCATGGATTACCGGATCAGTGATGCCTGGTCTGACCCGCCGGGTATGACCGAGCGGTTACATACTGAACAGCTACTCAGAATGCCGGACTCTTTTCTCTGCTATCGTCCCGGGGGTGACTTCCCGGATGTTGGAGAACCTCCATGCATAAGTAGTGGGCAGATCACTTTTGGTTCATTCAGCAACTTCATGAAGGTCACGCCGGATATGCTTACGCTATGGGCGCAGATCCTGGCAGCGACTGACAATTCCCGTCTGGTCTTTCGCGCAAGGGGGATGACTTCAGAACGTTTTAACCGGGAAGTTGCGCCATTATTTACGTCTCAGGGAGTTGATCCACAGCGGATTACGGTGCTGGGTCATACCCGTTCGGTGGTTGAAAATCTGCGTGATTACCATAGGATTGATATTGCCCTTGATACGTTTCCGTACAACGGAACCACTACTACCTGCGAGTCGCTCTTTATGGGTGTTCCGGTGGTGACTCTGGAAGGTGATGCCCATATTTCCAGAGTTGGGGTAAGTCTGCTCAACACATTGGGATTACATGACTTGATAGCAAAAACGGTGAATGATTATCTGGATATAGCTGTCAGGATTGCTCATGACAGAAATAGGCTGCTGGCCTTACGGAATAATCTTCGACAGCGGCTTCTTGATTCGCCGCTTACAGACAATGTCTCTTTTACCCGACACCTTGAGCAGCTGTACCGACAGATATGGCAACGCTGGTGCGATCGGGAGGAGTTTTAAACAGGCATGGAGTCACATACTTATTGTTACATCTTCAGGTCTTTTTAGTGTCTAAGAGATGTGTGTTAGATTTATTGATAAACGCTACACGGAAAAGAAAGAAACCGTTACCCACCATAACCAGCTGCCGTACTGTAACATCATGAAATAACAACATACTTCTCTGTAACCGCCATGCAGTCCGCGAACCAAAATTAACATAATTTTACACTGTGCGACTTCTTCTTAACCATCTCTTTTGCTTTATCAATAAAAACAATCGATTATATGATGGCAAAGGTTTTGCTTGCATATAAAAGATATGTACGATTGCATGAAAAAAATCTGACACTGGGCTTGCGCTACCAACAAGGCAGCTGGTGTTATTCCAATTAGAAATCAAGAGTGATAGCAAGGCGGCGAGAAATTCGGCGACGCAGGTGTACACGCAGTACATCAAGGAGTCAAAGACGAGCCAACGAAGCGAGCACCTTGAGTTGGAATCGGAATTATTAATATGCTGTGGTACTTTGCCGACCTGCACCCTCAGGCCCCGGAAAGCCCGGACTCTTCAGAATAGCTCAACAGCTGTTCAGGTCCGGGCTTTTTCTGTTTTTAGGCACAAACGCAGCACAACGTAACACCAGATAAACCATGAAGCAGCACCATACAAAGGGAGAACAGGAGACGTATCATGCAAACCAGAAAACAACTTCTACGTAGCAGCCTCACCGTAGCCGCATTGTTGGTAGCACTATCAGGCACTGCCCAGGCAAGCCTCACCACCATCGGCACTGCCACCTATGGCGGACAGAACTACAACCTAATCTGGGACAATGACAACAACGGTAAATCAATTGTCTGGCTTGACTACACCAAGGGCGGTGCCGCCTGGTATGACCAGGTCGCCTGGGCCGCTGGCCTTGGCAACAGCATCAGCAGCATCAACCTGAAAACCGGCTACAGCCTCAACTGGAGCGACACTGCTTGGCGCTTGCCCAGCACCGTGGATGGACCCTATGTGAACGGAACTAACGGTACCACCACCGCAGGCTATAACATCACCAACTCTGAATTGGGGCACCTCTACTACACTGAGTTGGGTAACAAGGGCTACCTCAGCACCACCGGCGCCTATCAACCAGATAACGGCCTGAAAAACAAAGGTGACTTTGCGCATCTCCAATCGGACTGGTACTATTCCGGTACGGATTATGCGGCTACTTCGGGCGGCGCTTGGTCCTTCCTCACCTTCTACGGCTACCAGTACCCTAGCTCCAAGTACGACAGCTATTACCTTGGCATTGCTGTTCGTTCCGGACAGGTTTTGTATCAAGAGGAGACGCTAACTCCGTTACCAGCAGCCCTGCCGCTATTTGGAAGTGGTCTGGCCGCACTGGCCGGTCTTCGTTTTCGGCGGCGTGTCCGTTAGTGCTTTGACCCTTTGGGGTGAGGAGGCAGGGGGGTATCCCCCCTGCCTCCTCTTTTTACAAGTTTGCTGCATGCACCAATCAGCACTTGCTCACTCTGATGACACACGGCTGTCCACCGTCACCTGAAACTGCAGTGCGTACCCCTCCCGCCTTAACCCTGCAGGCACGACACGAGAACAGTACCCAAAACAGATTAACGGTTTCTTAAATGCCTGACGCTGACGGTTTGTTTTCCACCAAGAAATCCGAATAGCCCATATCAGCAGGCCTGGCTGCGTCCTGCGGGTAATATATTTGTTTGAAGTCATTGATGAACCTTTTGGCAACAGCCCGCGGGCTGTAATGCTCAATGGCCCACTGCCTGCCTGCCACAGCTATTTCCGATAGCCGTTCCCGCTCGTCGTGCATTCGTTCCAGATCCTGCTGCAGGTTGGCCATGTCCAGTCCAATGTAGTGCTTCCAGTTTTCAGGCATCACCGGCAACCTGAATCCATACCGCTCAAGATCCAGATGTACTGTGACGCAGCCGAAGGCCAGCGATTCCCAAAACCGCCAACTGTCCCAACGCAGAATCACGGTATCCTGCAGATAACGTGTGTGACGCAGGAATTTACTGAGCGGTTCGATGTAATGAAACCAGTCGTTTCTGAGCAGATCCTGCGAAAAACAGCCGCCGTAGGCCAGGCAGCCAAACTGTCGGGACAGATGCTGATAATATTCCGCACTCCATCGACCGTTGCCGACCAGGCCAGTGTCCACCTCATAATGCTCTCGCAGTTTTGGCAACAGCCCCAGATCAAGTGCCGCCCGCACCGACTGCCCTTCAGAAGGCCTGAAGTTGGCCATAAAACGCCTGTTGCGCTGGGGCGGTTCTGCCATAAGGCGCTTGGAATGCTGTAGCATGGCTGAGGAAAGGCCGAAGCCGATCGGAATCCTGGTGCCTTCAACCAGTCGCTGAGCACTTTCGTGGGTGCAGAATGTTGCCAGCTCCGGGAAGCAGATGTCACAGACATTATCATGCATACAGTGTACGACCGTACGCGGATGCGGCGGAGCAAAACGGACAATCTGGTTATGCAGTGCTGCCGTTTCCATTATGTTTACCACTACGCCAGACAAATACCCCATATCTTCAGGAGGATCCGATGCAGTGAAGGCAAAGTCCGTTATCAGCGGATCGTGGTAATTGATATTGGAATAAACCGGAATCCCCAGCTGGTTCAGACCGTCTGCCAGACAGGTTGCGGCATAGGAAAAGGTGGCGCTGTCAGCCAGGAAGAAGAAGCCGTTACCGGCCAGTTTGGGCTGATTTGCCTGGATCGGAGTAAGTCCCATCTGTGAGTTATCCTCTGGTATCAGTTATACCTGCACAAGACGGGACGATACGAGCAGTCCGGCAGTAGCAAGGGATGTGGTGTCCATGATCTTTGGTGTATCGACCGCTGCTGATTTTTGCTGCAGATAGACTTCCGGCAGATCCTGCTGGCTGCTACTGTCCAGTGCGGCGCGGAAGGCAGAAAGTACGCAATCAGGTTCCAGATCCTGCAGACAATGTACCCGTTTGTGAGGGCACTGCCAGTTGCAGCCGTAGCAGTTCAATGGCAGACAGACAGAGGTGGTCAGTGGTGAGTAGGGGCAGAAACGGCCAAAATGCCCGCCACCCGACAGAACCACATTTTTAAGTCCCACGGCACAGGCGATATGAAGACCGGATGAGTCAGAGCCCAGATAAATACGGGCACGCCGCATTATTGCTGCCAGCTGTCCAAGCGATGTTTTGCCGGCCAGATTCACTGATTTACCACCATGAGCCAGGCAGAGTTCGTCTGCCAGTTGCTTAATCTCTTCGCCCCCGCAGATAATCAGTGGATATTCAGATAGGCCTGCCAGCACCTGCTGATAGCGCGGGTATGTCTTGCATTCCAACAACGCCCCAGGGAAAAGTATGATTGCCGTACCGGGGAGTATCCCCAGTTCGCGCAGGGTTGAGTCGGCCCACTGCTGTTCCTGAGGGCTGATCCAGACCTGTGGAGTGAGGTTAGGGGCATCTATCCCTATCCCTTGCAGGAAGGTTCGGTTGTGATCCAGTTCAGTACGGTCGCCGGGGCTGTTTGCAACCACCCTGCTGTAAAGATTGCGCATCTCTGCCAGTTTTTCGCTGCTGCGGTTGGAGCAATCCCCTTCAATTGTGATTTTGAGCGGAGCCTGGATGTGGTGAACTAGAAACTCGTCATGCAGGTCATGGGAATAGATCGGGTTCAGAATCAGATCCGGCGTGGTCCGGTTGATCTTGTCAAGCACCAGTGAGCGGTATTCCGGCATTGTGAACAAGCGGATCAGATCGAACGGGATGACCGTATCTGCTTCGGGGCAGGCTTCATAAAGCGGTGCGGTGCGATCCTGGCAGACCACGCTGATCATGGCACCAGGGTAGTGATGCCGCAGGTGTGGCAGCATTCCGGCCGACAGGATACTGTCACCGATGGCATCGGTGCGCAGGTAGAGCAGCCGTCTGATATACCGGTAGCGGATAACGGCAAAGCCGAATTTTTCATCAGACTCAACCAGGATCTGAAAGCGGGGATCCCGGCGGATTTCCAGCATGGTTGCTGCATGCTTGCAATGATTGATATCATCCAGCATCAGGTGGCAATCACCGCGTAACAGCGTAAGCAGATGTCGGAACTCGGCCAGACCGATATGGCCGGCGCTGTCCAGCAGAACAAAGTCGGGACGGTAGTTGCAGCGTTTGAGTGCGGCTTCCAGCAGATTATCCGGCACATCAAAGGCGGTCTCTCCATAATAGAGCGCCGCGCGCTGCGTCTCATCATGATCGTAGTAGATGTTGCCGTTTTGTGTGTCTGCCTTGATGACGAAAGTCTCGTTGATGGCTGTCTGGTCTGGAAGTTTGCTGCGTGGAATACTTAAACCCAACTCGGCCCGGATCGTCATCTGGCTAGCCGAGAAATATTCGCAGGCCTGCCGATGATGTTCAGGATTAACTTCAATGGTGGTGATATCGGTGCTTAATCCCAGATCATGCACAGCTCGCCAGATGATGCTGGTGGTGCCGCGACCCAAAAAGGTGCCGGTTTCAATTACGCTCTGCGGACGAATGGCTTTGAACAACTGTCGTAGTTCATGCTCGAAACGGGTGGCACCATGAACCGACATGGAGACGTACCGTTCATCTGCAGGTGTCGGTAAAAAACGTTCGGCAAGGTGCGGTGCGGCATCAGCCGGCCAATCGTCCACCATTGCATCCGGCAGGGCCCAGTGCAGATAATCGGCAGCCCTGACCGGACCGCTGGTTTGCTGAAGACGCTGCCAGAGAGCAACAGCATTATGGTAGCCGTAGTACACTTCCTTGAAACGAAGCTGGGATTCCAGGGCATAGGCAAAGTGCTGGAAGGTGACTCCGGCGCGTACCGTTTCGTCACGGCTAAAGGGGGCGAGGGACGCAGTGTTGATGCCGTTTTGATTTAGCAGAGTCGGCGGTTCGTGGGCTGCCCAGCGCATGCCTGGTTCAAAACGCCATATCCGCAGCCATTCGGCCGGGTAGGTAGCCCAGCTGTTCAGGGTACTGATATATTTGCGGGGGCCAACAAAGTAGTCGCAGTAACAGTAGGCGGCAGTTTTTTCTGGATGGCTGATAAAGAGATCGCGAAGTGCCGTAATCGCCTCCGGGCTCCAGAGCTCATCACTGTCAACCTGCCAGAGCAGGGCGGTTTCACGGATGTTGACCAGCGGGGCGCTGACCATTTCCAGTTTACCGTTCCAAAATTGACCAAACGGTTTTCGGTATACGGTGATTCGATCCGGGTGTTGTGCGGTCAGCTCCTCCAGATAGCTGGAGGTACCGTCGTTACTCAGGCCGTCAGCGTGGAGATCATTGGTGATTCGTCCGCCGTTGGGCAGGCTCCAGGCGGTGTCGTGTACCAGATCTGCTACTCCTTCTACAATATGCCAGTGCCATTCAAACGGTAACTGTTTGAATGCGTCAATATGGTGGCGGATGAACGGTTCGCCGTTCAATACGATGGTAAAGAAGTGGATTGGCAGCGTGCTACCACTGTCTGGTCTGAACAGGTGACATTCAAGGCAGTGCTGGTCACAGGAGCGGAACCTGCTTGCAAGCAGATCGGCTAGTCCAAGCTCAATCATCCGGGGCAGATTGTCGTGCAGCAGGTTCGCAACCGGTATGGTCACCTTTCTGCATGGCGTATGCAGGTTGCCGGACGGTTCCATGATCAGTTCCAAGGGGGCTGACTGCTGTATGCCGCAGCGCCCGGAAGTTGTGTTGGATGAGACCAGCCGAAGGTACTCCTCCTTCAGGCGGTAGTCTTGGCCTTCAAATGCTACTCCACTGCTTGCAGCCACCTCTTCTGCAAGCTTCATCTGTCTGTTCAGGAGCGCTGCATACTCTTCTGAAACAAAAAATTGGTCATCAGGAAAGAGTTTGTTGGTCGTTACCCTGTTAATTCCAAGTTCCGCAGCCAGCCTGATGATTTCGGGCAGGTCATGGATGTTCTCTTTCAAAATGGTGACGTTAAACTCAATGGTGCAGGTACTCTGTGCTTGATTGCGCAGCCTGATCAATTGTGTAAGCGTTTTAAACAGTCTGTCAAACTCTGCACCGCGGCGGATACTGTTGAACAGTTCTCGATGCGAGGCATCCCATGAGAAGCGTAGACGTTTGAAAGCCGGTGTCTCGAGCAGGAGTCTGGCAGTCGGTTCGGTCAGCATGGTACCGTTGGTTACCAGAGAACCGGTGATCTCCGGTTGAGCCGTTGCCCCGATCAGGCGAACCGCCTCATCAAAGTACGGCAGCAGTAGTGGCTCACACTGGCAGCCAAACTGAAAGGCACTCAGATGCCGAAATAGCGGCAAGATATGTTCCTGAAATAGCTGTAGTGGTATGAATTTCTGGCTTGATGGAGTGCTGCGGCCTCCACACATCAGGCAGCGCAGGTTACAGCCGTCGTTCAGGTCAAAATTTAGCGTGATCAATTGCTTCTCTTGTACTGGCATCTGCATCCCTGTTTTGGATTTTAGCGCCGGATAAAGGCGGCAAATCCATTGCGCAGCGTATGGTTTTCCAACGCGATAAAATAGTGCGGGTCTTCAGCAAGTCGCTGGTAGTTATGGTAGTTTTTGAAGCCGTTGACGTCATCCAGCAGAATAATGCCTGCGCCGTAGACTTCTTCCAGTTCGGCCCTGCCCAAAAACTCTGATCCATCGATCAGTACCATGTCAAAGGTGTCAATACCATATTGCTTCCTGATCAGGCGGATTCCGTTCTGCAGTATGTCATGCTCCTGGAGATAGGCAATATCCTGCCGTAGCCAGCCCAACACCGTCTCCAGCGGGTAGGAGTTCAGAGCTGTAGGTACAAAGCGGTAGAACAGCTCAAGCTCCTTTTCAGCAGGGAACTGCTCAAGTCCGACGGAAGATGCCCGCAGGCAGCAGACATGGGGATTGCTGGCATAACGGGTCTGCAGAGCCTCAAAACGGGCGCCTGATATCTCCATGCAGTGCAGTTTTGGCTGTGAAGGATTCTGCATGATTCCCTGCACGAATGCCTCGGTACTTCCTCCGCCCGCCGAGGAGCCGATTTCAAGGATATGCTGCAGCGGGGCCTCTGCGGAAAACCGCTGAATCGCACGGTAGAGCTCATCATTGGAGATCTCCGGGGGAATGATTCGATCAAGTTCAGACATGGTTGCTCCTGTCTGCAAGTTTCTCGGCAATGGCGTGAAACTGTGCGGCAGCTCCGCCCCAGGTAAGTGCTGCCATATCTGCCGCCGCCTGCAACCCCCTGGTCCGCAGCTCGCCGCGCTGTGTGTAGGCATACTCCAGCTGCTCGATGATTTCGTCAACCGACGGTTCAAACCAGACCCCTTCGGCATGGTGGCGGTAATGGAACGGTCGGTAGCTGGTTAGCGGCAGCGCATTGTTAGCGGTAATCACATCGGCGTGACCGGTCATGTCTGAGGCGATTACGGTGCGGCCGCATGCCATATATTCACACATCACCAGGTTGTTTCCCCCTTCGCCACGATTGGGGAACAGGCCGACATCAGAGTTGTGATAGACCTGCCGCATCAGCTGGTTATCCAGCAGCGGGTGCAGGATTACCCGCTCCAGCGGGATGCCGTTGGCGGTCAGCGTCTCAGCCAGCAGTTCCATGCAGTCCCCTTCATGGTGATGATAGGTGATCAACTTTGAAAGCTCCATGGTGGCCAGCGAAAATGGCCATTGGTTATGCCAGGCACAGGAAAGCACAACATCGTCATGGCGCTCCATGAACACCTTCATGGCGGCAATCACCAGATCCTGACCCTTGCGCAGCTCAAACTTGCCTCCGGAAAACACCACAAAGCGGTCAACGTACCCCCGCTTTGGGCCGGGGTAAAACATACTGCCGTCGACCCCCTGCAGGATGGTTGCTGTCCGGCGCACCCCGCCGATCCGGAGATGCTGCTCGCACCAGGATGAACCTGCCACGATAAAGTCCCACTGCTTCGCTGCCTGCCTGGTGTACTCCAGCACGGTGATCGTGTCTTCAAAGAAGCAGTAGCCGATATTGATCCGGTCCCAGATCTCTGGGGCAAATGGGTCTAAAGCAACAGTACGGATACCATGCAGTGTGACGCCGGGGATTGGTATCAGTTTGGCAATCTCATGTGAAAGACAAGTTCCGGCTACTCCCCAGCCGTGAGCTGTCCCCCTGGGCATGGAAACATTCATGATTTTTTCCCTGTATGCACAAGGAGCTGCCAGAGCCTTGATGCAGCAACTGTACCTTTAAACGATGCCGTTCGACTGAACCCTGCAGTTTTTAATCGGTGTTGTTCATCCGGGTGTTGAATGTTTTTTAGTGCCTTGGTCATTGCTGCCTTGTCATGGGGAGGGATGAGCAGGGCGGCATTACCTGCTACCTCAGGAATGCTGGTTGTATTTGCAGCAATTACTGGACAGCCGCAGGCCATAGCTTCAAGTACAGGCAGGCCGAAACCCTCGTACCATGAGGGATAGACCAGGGCCAGCGCCCCTGAATAAGTTGCCCTCAGTTCATCATCATCAAGACGTCCCGTTGTGATGACAACCTGTGAATCTTCACACATTGGGTGGCTTATATCGCCATCTTCCCGACGTGTGCGTACTATCTGAAAATCGTCATGCTGCTCCATACTTGAAAATGCATGTATGAATAATCCAAAATTTTTATACCACTCAACCGGTCCTACAAAAAGATAATAGGGTTTACTAATGCCGTAGCGACTGCGCAGAGTAGCAATTTCTTGGTCGCTTGCAGGATAAAAGGCTGCCGGTACTCCATGGTGAATTACTTCTAGATGTCGTCCGGCAACATCAGGGTAGTAACGCAGCAAGTCTGCAGCAGCATGGGCTGAGACACAGCAGAATGCCTGCGCGTAGGAGATTGCGAGTTGTTTTTCCTTCCAGGCAGGCTCATTGAGGTCGATACCGAGCGCCTCTGGAATACAGTCATGTATCATCAACACTGTCGGGGTCGTGACTGGAGTGGTATAATAAGTAGAGATGAAACAGGCAGCATGCTGCTCGTCACAGATATGTTGAAGTTTGCGGCGGTCAGCTTCGGTTGCTTGATAGTCATGTAAGGGAATTGTGCGGTAGTTGATTCCATTGATTCGTGGACAGGTGCCATCCCGATCAAGGACCAGGATGTTTTCTCTGGCGTCTGTTGTCGCCCATTGTTGCAGAAGTTCGGTCCATATACGTGCAATGCCAGTAGAGCGGTATTGGAAGAAAACTCCATCAATGACAATTGGTGTGACTGCCTGTTTATTGTAGAAGTGCTTGGATGAAGGTGCTCTTGAGTCGCATTGGGCTCTATTTTCGAGCCATGCCGTAAGCAGACCTGCGCTTAGCATTTTACCTGAGCAGTGCAGATGTAGAGATTTAAAACGTACAGCTGTATTGTCACTCAGGCAGCCATATGGGGAACCATCGATCCAGGTGAGTTTTTTAAGCTTGTTCTCCATGACATAGCCATTGCTTAACTCAATGTTTCTGTCATGATCACAATGAGGTGGCTGCACACATAGAAGGTCGGTAACCAGTGTTGGCTGCTGAGCTGTAAGCATTTCCCAGAAGGTCATATCGCAGATCCCGCCTGCTATTCCTGAGGCATTCATCTCAGAAAAATGAAGTCGCAGCTTGCCAAGTTCTTCAGGGACCGTATATGACTCTTCGATAAACCTGCAGAAGAGGTCCAGAGCCGAAAGATCATTAATAAATGCCGGAGGGGCGACGCCACAGATTCCCAAGGGTGTATTCCCTAGTAATTCCCAGTCGTCTTCAAGATCATCGTAGAGCATGGTGTCAGAATCAACATAGACCGCCTTTTCAATAGCATGAAGTGCCATGAAATCTCGAAGAACAAACCAACGCTGGAAACAAAAAAGCTCAAAATCATGGTCGTTTCCACTAAGATGCAGATAATGTTGTGCAAATTTAAACGCGCTTGCACAATAGTTTGAGTAGTGCCAGTGCCGTACAAACGGGGGGCAGCGGTTGGAATCATCACCTATCAGAATAATTTCTCTTTCAGGACAGAGGAGAAATGCCTGCGCCATGGCATGAAATAGGTACGGGTGGTGTCCGTAGTGGATGAAAATAAGCGGTGGTTTTTGCCTTCGAGGAGCGTTAATAGCATACCCCCTGTTTCTGGGCGATCAGGTAAAAAGCATTGTCCTGATCGTTCAGATATAACGTCTTTAGGCTTTCCACTGCCTTGGTAATGAACGGGCGTTTTATCATTACAGGGTGGGCTAGGTTGAACTCATTTGATGGGTGGTAGTTGTCGTGGCACTGCTCCCCCAAAATCAGATATCCTCCCGGGCGAATAGCGGCAAGCAAGCGTTCAATCACTATTCGGGCGTCCTGAACATGTTCAAGGACATTGATGCATATTACTAAATCAAAACTGAGAGATGTAGGAAGCTTTTCAGCCGGAAGGTTTAGCAGATGAATCTGTTGGCCGTAGAAGTGACCGCCTTTGTATGAACAGTGAGGATGATCAAGATATTCTGCCAATAAAGGGTCCAGCAAGGTGAGCGACTGGATAGACCGTCCGTTCAGGATGCTGCGGGACTGAGTGAAGGGGCCGCAGCCGATCTCAAGCACGTCACCGCATTGGAGCGGAACAGCCCGGTAGTCGTCAAACAACTGGCGATGCTCAAGTGAACGATCATCACGAAAATTTGGAAACAGTGAGAACCAGGTCCGGCGCTCAACTTCCTGAGCCGCCAGCCAGCGTTGTTGAGCCACCGCAATAATCCCGTTCTGCTGGTTGTAATAGCGGCTATCATCAGCAGGTATGCCGAACTGTTCTGCAATTTCTCTGTCGTGTTCACATAAGATAGTTGGTTTTGATGAAGCTTGATCCGAGTGTCGCAGTTGTTTTGACAACAGTTTGCTCAACTCTGCGCTCTGGCGCATATCACCCTTCTGGAATGCTAAGATTAATCGTATTTGTGTAATCTCCGGATCATCCGGCCATTCGTTTGTAAGGCTTTGTACAACAGGCTCAGCATCCTGGAGTAACGCTTGGACAAGCAGTCTCTCGGCGTAGGTCCGGCCATACTGCCTCCAGCCACTATCTGGCAGATGACCGGTTGTCTGGTCTCTCCATTTGTTGAAAAAATACTGTCTGTTGCGCTGCAGGATGATCTGGGCGGTTTCGTTCCGACCAAGACAGCTGATGCTCCGCAGCCCTCCAATGGTGCCGCCCCAGCGGTGGTCATAGGCGGTGGCTGGTACAACCCAGCTTTTAAGATCAGCCTTTTGAATCTGTAGTCCGAGGTCCCATTCTTCAAAATAGCATGGTGTGTAAGCCTCTTCAAACTTCAGGCCGCCTGGTTCGAACAGCTCCCGGCGTACTCCGAACAGAAACCCGGACACCGCATCAACAGCAACCGGCTGATCAAAGCCGCCTTTGTCAAAATAAATAAAGTCGCGGGCCAGGCGGTAGTTGACAAATGACCCCTGCGGCCCGACGCAGGCGGCCTTATCCAGATGTCGAAGCCCCTGTTCTATCGTCTCTACGGTTGCAGCCTCCAGGTGCAGATCTGCATTCAGGATCAGAACATAGGGGGTGACTGCCATGCTGATCCCCACATTCCAGGCCCGGGCTACACCGATATTTTCAGACATAACAGCATAACGGGTGATCCGTGGGTGCCCTTTCAGCTCATCGGCCAAGGTCGGATTGTTGAAGATCACAATCACCTCCCCCGGAATATCGTCAAGATCGTTCAGCAGGCTGATGATGTTGTAAGGGCTGGCCGGCGAGTAGTCCAGCACCGGAATCACAAAACTCCGGGTTGTTGACGGACTGTCTGAATCCTGCTGGCGGAGCGCCTCAAACGGAGCGGTCAGGCCGGCAACAGACTGATCACGGAGTTCTCCGGTGGTCCATGTGTCTGTTTTGCCGCAGAGACAGACATCAACCAGGTCTGTTGCCCGGTGCGCATAGGTATGGGCATTATGGACGATCTGTCTGCCTCGTCTGGCGATCTGATCCTGCAGAAGTGGATTGGCCAGATGCAAACTGATGACGTCGTTTAATTCATCATCACTCCGATAGATGACCAAGTCCTCGCCGTCATGGAAAAGAGTCTCTAAGCCGCTGCCGGGAGCTCGATCTGTCACAAGCAAACTGCCGATGGAGAGTGCCTCAAATACCCGCATATTCAGATCATTCTTGACCGCGTTGTTGAAGGTGATCCGTGATTGGCTGATGACCCGGGCCATGTCGTCCCACCAGCAGCGTTCGCAATGGATGCCGAAAGCCTCATCAAGGCCCTTCAGCAACTGTTGGCGGCGCGGGTTGTGTGAAAGGCTGCCGACAAAGGAAAGATCGTGCAGTTTCGGTAGATCGACTACCGGGGCATGAATTTCAGGATCACAGGCCAGTGGTAACCAATGTGCGTTCATTCCCTTGTCACGAAATTTTTGAACATACTCCTGCTGGGCTAGAAATACGAAATCGAATCTTTCTGCCCACTGCAGGTGCCACGGAAGATTGAGGTGTGTATCGATCAGCCAGCAGGCGGTGGGGCAGCCCAGCGTATCAACATTTTCAGGGAAATAGCCGCCGACCGACTCTACCCAGAGGTAGAGATCAGGCCGCTCTGATGCCGACGGGTCGGCATATTCAGCCATATCCGGGGTAAAGTCGGTGACAATGTCAAGCTCTTCAAATGGGCGGCGCAGGTTCTGGAGATGCCAGGTCTCTATCAGCTCATGGGGAAAGGGTGGGCCGATGCTGGTAACCCGGCAGCGAGTGCGGAGCGCCCGTTCCAGATAGACGGCGGTTGTCACCGGATACGGTACGTAGGCCAGCCAGATATGTCGGGAGGGGTCGGTCACTGCCATGCTCCCTGTTGTTGCCGAATCTGCTCCAGAATAATTTCATACGGCCTATCGGTCACATTGAGTAGCTGTAATCGTTCAGACATCGGCTCTGGCAGTTTGGCCTCCATAAAATGGGCTACCAGTGTGTCAAACTGGTTTGCAATCAGCCGTGAGTTCTGGTTAAGGTTTCGTACCATAGCCAATCCCGAAGGTCGAACCGGAAAGGTGATAATTTCAAGATCAGGTCTTGTGGCTTTAAGGCAGGCAATCACCTTCCATACATCTCCTGTCCAGACCATTGTGCTACGCTCCCGTTCTGCTCCGGCGATGCTGACCGGAAGGCAATCATGGATAAAGATGATGGAGTCCGGGGCAGAGCGTTGCTCAAGGTGAACAAAATCCATTAATGCCTGCTCAAACAGGTGTAGACCGTCAATGAATGCCATGTCAAAGGGTTGTCTGTTCCAGCTCTGCCCCATGCAGTCCTGTTGGAAAAAATCATTACTGGTCAGCTTGAAAAGCTTCGGCGCTGCTATTGGAGAATGGAAGCTTAGTTGAGACATTTCAGCCGTTATCGGATCAACACCGATGGCGACGGTTCCGGCCTGAGCCAATCCCAGTGACTTGCCGTTTGATATGCCGATTTCGAGATAGCGCTTCGGTTGCAGCAGAGTATGGGCACGATGCAGTACGTGATAGTGTTCCTGAGGAATTTGCAGCGCCTCGTCAACATCACACATGTCCAGCACAGCCTGGAGTTCTCCCTGGGCGGGCCATTTTTTCAGGGACTGCAAGCAGGCAAGCCTGCTTGCATCCCTTTTCCCGTTTCGTCGAAGAAGTTCAGCTCTTAGAAATGCAGCTGTGTGAGACTCCGGGTCAAGAGCAGTTGCCCGTTCTGTCAGGCAGCAGGCGGCGTCATAATGTCCCTTGATCTGAAGTTCCATGGCTGAGAACAGCAAAGCTGCCGTTCGTGATGGTTGCTGGCTGATAATGGCAGAGAAAATGTCTGTCAGGTCAAGATTATGAAACTCTCGATAGAACGCGATGGCATCGACCAAGGTAAGATAAGTCATGAACGATGAGCCTTCGGACAGCTCTGGCGCCATATGTTTCAAATTTTTCAGGCGATTTTCAATATCTGTTCTGGGGACAGTCCCTTGCATGATTACCTCGTTAGTCGGCTCAAATGGCTTCTGGTCGCACATCGTACTCAGTGCCTTGCAGATAATCAGCGCCAGTGACGATGTCAGGCGTGGCTGCAGGATATGTCGATAGTCAGGTCTATTATTCGCAGGCCTGGCTAGAAGGTCAAGTATGGTTTCCTTGAAGTTGTCGTAGTCGGTGATATGGTGGCAAGCTTTCCTAATGCCCGTATTTTCAAATTCTTCATTATCCGGTATCCGGCCAACCAGGTAGCATCCGGCAGCCATGCTTTCCAGAAATCTGGGGCTGATCGGATCAATTCCGCCGGTTTGCCGTGAGCCGTCCATCCCTACGGTTGACACCAGACTGATCTTGCTTCGATCAAGCAGCGACATAAAGGTTGTGCGGGAGTCGCTCTCCCCCAGGCATCCCAGTTTGTTTGAATAGATGCGAACTTTCTGCTCCGCATCAAATGCCTCGGTTGTCACATAATGAAGCTCTGGATGTTCAGCTAGAAGGCGGGCCACATACTGTTCCAGCAGCGGGTTGCGTCGCCCGTACTGTATGAGATCTATATCCCTTGCTGCTGCAGGACGGTTCAGCTGCTGGTCGGCCAGGCTGAACGGAAGGTAGTGCAGATGTGGCAGGTGAGGTGAAAGCTCCTGAAATGCCTGTTGGTTTGTAACAAAGATCAGCTTGAAACTGGGGGCAAACAGGAGAAACTCCGGGAAGTCATCCCGCCAGAGATCCATCACTATCGGAATCAGTTGGGGGTTGTCGGCATAGTAGCGGAGTTCTTCTGCCAGCTGGAGAAACATCAGATCATGGTTGCCAGGCAGGCAGTCGGGGGCCGGCAGCATACAGGTCTCGCCAATAGGACGGAGCGGCGCGGCAAGTACGGTTGCCAGTACATCTTCCCACTCGTGGACCATCTGCCAGGTAGGCCAGTTGCTGCGGTAACGGGTGGTTATGATCGAGCGGATTCGAGAAGTCGGTTTTATAACAGTCGCAGCCGCTTCAGGGGTATTCATTAGTGATCTGGCGCGTAGTTCCTGCGGCGAGAAGGTGTCAGCTTTTATGCCGGTAATCAGGTCAAGCATATCAATGACCCGGTGCAGGTAGGTGTGCGCTGCCAGCACCCGTTGGCAACCAGTCGCGGCAATATGTTTCCTTTTTGGGGGACTTGTCAGGTAGCTGTGTACCAAATCGCTCAGGTCATTATCATGATGGCAGATATAATCTTCACCATCATAAAACAGGACATCTTGTCCACTTCCATTGGTAGGGTTGGAGAATAAGAGCGAGCCGGAGCACAGCGCCTCAAAGAAACGCATGTTCAGGTCATCAAAGCTGGCATCGTTCAATACGATGCGGGATGCGGAGAAAGTGCGGGCCATATCGGTCCAGAATGAACGCTCGCGGTGTACCGAGAACTGTTCTCCCAGATAATCAAGGATTTCTTCTCTACGTCTGTTCAGGCTGCCGACAAAACTGATATCGTATTGCTCCGGTACGATCTGGCGACCATGAATTTCCGGGTCGCAGGCTAGTGGCAGCCAGTAGGTGCTCGGATAAACTTCTCTGAATGTCTGCAGATCAATCAGCTGGGCGATAAAAACGTAATCAAACCTGGCTGCTGTCTTAACCGCTGTGTCCAGATGGTAGTGTGTGTCGATCAGCCAAACCGCCTTGGGGCAGGTTAGCGCATCAAGGTTTTGTGGGTTATAGCCGTTGACAGACTCTACCCACAGATATAGGTCTGGACGTCTGTCAACAGGTGTCGCCGACCAGATTCGTGCCATATCCGGCGTAAAGTCAGTATCAATGTCAAGGCGAGCCAGAGGGAGATTCATATTCTCGAGCCCCCAGATGGTGATCGCCTCTTCCGGCAGAGGTGGCCCGATTGTCGTAACCTGATGTCCGGCCTGGAGCAACGCACGTCTGATATAGACTGCGGTGGTGATGGGGTAGTTAACGTATGCCAGCCAGATTTTCATGCTGTTTCCTGAATTGTTTTTTTTCCGAAGAATGCCCAGTATTCATCAGGGCCGGCCTCGTTTTTCAAGAAATACCGCTGGTCTTCAAGGACTTGAAAACCACTGCGTTCCAGAAGCGAAAGCCACATGCTGCAACTTAATATGCTGTAATGATTTGGATTTGTTTCGTGCAGGCAGCTGGACTCGGCAGCAGGCACCTCCAGATACAGAAAGCCGCCCGGCTTCAATACCCTTGCAAGCTCGGTAAGGGTAAAATAGGGAAAGATGCTGTGCTCGACCACATGCCGTGCCCATACCAGATCAAAGGTGGCATCCTCGAAATCCAGGAACGACTGATCCATCTGCGTTACGGTGTAACCCTGTTTTCTGCACTCTTTCAGATCGATTCCGTTAAGGGTGATTCCAACAGGGCGGCAGCCGCGTTCAACAAAGTGACGCAGGGCAATCCCCTGGCCGCAGCCTACGTCCAGCACGAGAGAACCTCGAGGAATGGGGTATGAAGTAAACAGCTGTTCGATAGCCCGTGCTGTGAGGCCGCTATGCAGGGGGGAAGGTGGCTCCGGATAGGTTTCGGCCGCAATGCTGTCAATAAATGCGGCAAGCCTGTTTGTCGGGTTTGTTGGAATTGGCGCTGCCACCGCGGGTGCTGCATCAGTTCTTGAGGTGAGAAGTCTCTGGTACAACACGGTGTATGCGGCGGCCTGCGCCTTTGCTGTAAAACGATTCCGGATTGTTGCGGTGCAGATTTCAGGGGTTAGTCTGCTGCGGTTCTCGAGAGACCAGACAATACCGTTGGCAAGATCCTGTACTTCAAATGGTGAGGCCAGATAGCCGTTTACTTCATGTCTGACAATCTCCGGTATGCCGCCAACCCCGAAGGCTACAACCGGCGTACCGCATGACAGTGACTCCAGAATGGAGTTTGGAAGGTTTTCTGCACGGGATGGCATAACAAACAGGTCTGCCATAGAGTAGAGCAATGCCAGATTGTCTTCGTCGCGTACAGGTCCGATACCTTTATAGCAACAGGGAAGCGATGTAAGTCGTTCGTCTGAGGCAGCACCGAAGCCAGCAACTGTGAGCCGGTTGAGGATGCTGTGTGGTAGTCTATGAAGTGCCTCTTTTAATAGATCAAACCCTTTGCGTTGGTTAGAAATATCAAAGGCTCCAAAAAGCAGGACATACTGATCTGCATTAATACCGAAAAAACTCTTTGCCTCAGACGCATCCAGTCGTTTAAAGGTTTCGTCCGGGACACCATTGGGAATATGGAGAATCTGCCTGTCTGACAGGATAGCGCTTTTCTGCGCCAGTTCTTTCAGCCATCTGCTGGGGCTTACTGCTGTCAAATCAACAGAGCCTATGCCGTGGAGCTTTTGCCGGAAGTAATAGTTTGCATGGTCAAAAGGGTGCTCCCCAAGCTGCGGGCAGTTTGTACAGGTGGTCTGGTAGCGCGTACATTCGTCTGCATGATGACATCCACCGGTGAAGTCGTTCATTCCGTGCATGGTCAGGACGACAGGCTTTCCCCTCAGATCAACTCCAATTCGAGAATAATCAACAACTCCGGCCACCCAGTGAAGATTGATGATAGATGCCTCCCGGATTTCCGGAATGTCGGACAAGACTACATCAGAGGAGGCGTCTGTGAACAGTGCGCGGTTTGTCTGGCGACCGGGGAACTGTTTCATAAGGCTGTGCTGCCGCTGTTCATGGATATAGTAGTGGGGGGAAACTCCAGGACCGCTACTGAGGCATGGGCGATCTGTGGTATTGATCACCCTTACAGTCGGATCGTCGTTTTTACTGCAGAGGGTAAGCATCATGGAGTCAACACCGTTTTCGTGCAGGGCGGCATGTAAACGGTAGGCTGCAATACCTGCTCCGCCATCGTTTGAAAGTGAGAGGTGGACTACCTTCATTACTTACAACTCCGCCTTACGGCACAGGCAGCCGACCATATGGCCGCCGTTCAGAAGATAAACGGACTCAATCTGCCAATCTGTATTTTTCCGGATACAGCTGCTAAGGGTAGCAGGACTGAACCAGCATGTGTGATCCGGGTGGCAGAACTCAACATAGGTGCTGTCGCTCTTCCAGAAGTTGCCGTTGTCATTTGGCAAAAAGGCATTTGGAGCGGTTATCAGGCATCTGCTGAACCTGATTCCGTCCAGCTCTTCCAGAAAATTGCCGATGTTGCCGACATGCTCTATGGTTTCGGGCACCAGCAGAAGGTCGTACGCGGAGGATACTTGAGCCGCTGAATGATAGTAATTGCCCGGAGCATGCCTGGCCAGCTCCTGTAAACCGGTCTGGTCTGTGTCAAGACCGTCAAGTCTGCTGCATATATTGTACAGTTTGAGATGCAGATTCGTTTCTGGTCTGAATAGCGGAAAATCGGAACAGCCAACATGAAGCACAACGCGGTTGCGGCACAGGACTTCAAAAAGCTCAAGCCGATCCTTGAATGAATGAATGACGATCTCATTTCGGAATACTGGATCATAGTGATCTGAAACGGCTGCCTGCATTTCAACGGCAAGGGCCTGTTTTAAAGCAGCTCTGGCACCATCTGGCAGATTGCAGCGAAGCAGCCCCTGGCCTAACAATCTCCACCCCTCTGCCTGATCAGGTTGAAGACTGATGCGGGAAATCGCATCTGCCACAAGCTGATCAGGTTCAGGAATATTTCGGGGAAAGCTGTTCACTGGCAGCAGGCTGTCTTTGTTTTTATAAAGTTGGTGACAAGTTCAATCACTTTGGTCAGATCCTCATCAGACAATCTGGGGTGCAGCGGTATGCTGAGACAATCCTCATTCAGCTGTTCGCAGTTGGGCAGGCGAACAGCCATCTGGCCATAGAGCGGATTCAGGTGCAGCGGGTGGTATCGCAAGGTTGTGTAGACACCGTTTTCAAGCAGGTGCTGTGCCAGTCTGTCCCTGTCAGAGACACGGATGCAGTAGGTAAAGTAGGAGTGTGAATCACCTTCCGGCGCCTCCTGAGGGGTTGTTATTTCATCGAATCTGCCGAACTCCTGCTGGTAATGGTCCCATATCTGTTTTCTGCGGGCCTGAAGGCTGTCAATCCGCTCAAGCTGTGCCAGGCCGATGGCGGCAGCTATGTTGGTAGGGAGCATCTTGATAAACGGCTCCTGGATGTTGTACTCCCACCAGCGATTTTTGCCGCCTGCGCTGGATACGGCGGCCTCAAAGCCGGATTTGCCGATGCCGCAGTAGCGCAGGACTTTTGCACGTTCAATCAGTTCAGGATTGCGGGCGGTTATGCCGCCGCCCTCGCCGGTAGTGAGGTTCTTTACGGCATCAAAGCTGTATATGCCGACGTCTGACAGGGTGCCGCAGGGGGCTCCTCTGTAGCTGGAGCAGACTGCATGGGCAGCATCTTCAATGATCGGCAGACCAAGTTCGATAAGAGGATCCATATCGACAGACAGGCCTGCATAATGAACAACCATAATTGCACGCGTTTTTGGGGTTATGCGGGCTTCAACATCCTCTCTGCGTACGTTCATGGTAATCGGATCTACATCGCAGAAGATCGGCAGGTGTCCGGCGAGAAGAATTGCCTGGGCACAGGAAACCCAAGTAAATGATGGCAAAATGATTTCTGAACCCTTGGGGAGATTAAGTAGTGTCACGGCCATGTAAAGTGCATTTGATCCGCTATCTACCATGGCAAAGTGCGGGACTTTAAATTTGGCTGAGAAATGTTGTTCAAACTTGACAACATTTGAGCCAAAGCCCATCCACTGGCTTTCCATACAGGCTGCAACGCTTTTGATTTCTTCCGTTCCGACCAGAGACCCGAAGACTGAAATCATTGATAATACCTCGTTTGTTTCTGAGTTTATGCTGGTCTGTAAAGCAGGTTCAGATAGGTGTCGCACTGGCTCTCAATGTTGAAGCCGCTTTTGAGATACCACTCCACAGCGGGGTTCCCCTTGAGTACCATTAATGTGATCGGCAGGCCGGGATAGCGTCTTGCCGCTTCTGCGATCATGGTGTGTAGAGCAGTACGCATAAGGCCTTTACCTGACATCTGCTGATTGCCCATGATAACGTTGTAAATATCTAGTTTGTCTTCAAGCCTGCGAAAGCCGATGCAGCCGATAGGCTGGTCAGAGTGGCTTATAATGAACATAAAGTCATTATCTCTTTGCTGGTAGCCTTTATACCATTGCTGCTGCTGTTCCGTGGTAATAGTCTGCCGGTGGAAGAACGCCTCGCGATGTGAATTTTTCCAGTTGCGAAGGTTTTCAAGGTCGCTGCTGTTTATGGCCCGCAACTCCAGTTCTGAATGCCCTGGAACAGTCAATATAAGGCTGTTTTGCATGTGTTAAGCCTCCATATTCAAGTTGCACGAATACGACACGTTAATTCCTGTATGGCCTCTTGCCAGTTACTTGGTTGGGCTTGCCGCACCAGTTGCAGTGACGGGTACCATGGAGACTGCAGTTTGTCGTGGGTCCAGCGCCAGTCCGGAGCGAACGGCAGCATGACAATGCCGGGTACTCCCAGCGCCCCTGCCAGGTGGGCGACGGCAGAGTCGATGCTGATGATCAGATCCAGGCAGCTGACCAGGGCAGCGGTATCGGCAAAGTTTTCAATCCGGTCAGTCAGCTCGATGATCCCCGCAGGCCGGACAACCGGATCATGATCCAGTTGCAGCGATACCCAGCAGATCTCAGGCAGATCCCAGAGCGGCGCTAGCTGCTCGAACGGAACAGAGCGGAAAGGGTCAGGGGTTGGCCTGCCTTTCCAGCAGATACCGATTTTCCGGCGACTGTCCCGTGGCAGGCGTTCCTGCCAGAGCGCCACTTTTTCCTTATCGGCAGACAGGTACGGAACCTTGTGCGGTATGGTGTTTATGGTGCTTCCCAGCAGATGGGGCAGTGAGAGCAGCGGACATTGGCAGTCTACGCCGGGAACCGGCTCGCCCCTCACAATGATCTGGCTGACACCGTTCACGCTGCTGCAAAGCTCTGCAAGGGATTGATCCTGCACCTCAAAAATGACATCAGCGCCCTGATCAGCAAGGAGCGGGATGAAACGTATAAACTGCAGTGTGTCGCCATACCCCTGTTCGGCATGGATCAGGATTCTGCGGCCTGCAAGTGGTGAGCCGTCCCAGCCAGAAATATTGGTATGCAGGCGGGCAACGGCGCCGACCTTGGAAAATCTGGCCTCAAAGTTTCTGAATCCGGCGGTGTACTCACCAAGCAGCAGTTGCAGCAGTCCTAGGTTCCAGCGGGCGGTTTCGTAATCGGGGCGCAGCCGCAATGCATGCTGCAGGCAGGTGTATGCCTCTGGCAGCCTGCCCAGCCCCTGCTGTACCATGCCCAGGTTCTGCCAGGCCTCAGCATAATCAGGGGCATGTTCCACTGCCTGCTGGAGTGCCGTACAGGCCTGTTGCAGTTTGCCGTCAGCCCGCAGGTAGATCCCCAGGTTCAAGAGCGCTGTTACGCTGCGTACCGGAAGCTCTGTGGCCTGCTGAAAGGCAGCAATAGCTCTGCTCAGGTTGCCTGCCCGCCCCTGCTTGTGCCCCAGATGCAGCAGTGCCTCTCCCTGCAAGGCAGATGCAATAGCCTCAATAACCGGTTCCCACTTTCCGGGTATCGGCTGGCGGAAGACGGTTGTGGTTGGATACCAGCGGCTTCCTTGTTCCTGGAGCGGATACCAGCGCCAGTCCGGGGAGAACAGCAGCGGAACCCAGCAGCGTATGCCCAGTGCCCCTGCAAGGTGTGCCGTAGAAGTATCGACACTGATCAGCAGGTCAAGTTGTGAGATGGCGGCAGCCGTATCGGCAAAGTCTGTCAACTGTGGTGTCATGTCGATGATCCCCGGCAGTTTGGCCAGTTCTTCCGGCAGAGCACCGATCTGGAGGCTGTACAGGGAGATGTTTTCAATCTGTGTGAGCGAGGTCAGCAGGTCTACGGATAGTGACCTGCGGTAGCCGCTCTTGCGCAGATCGCTGCCTCGCCAGACCAGCCCGACGCGAAGGGACGTGTCTCCCGAAAGAAGCGCGTGCCAGTGTGCCTGAAGTTTCGAATCTGGTGATAGGTACGGGATGTTGCAGGGGATTTCGCTGACCAGCTGCGACAGCCGTTCCGGAAGGGAGAGTAGCGGTACCTGAAAATCTGCATCAGGGAGTAGCTCGCCATGGGGGACAAGTCTGTCTATGCCGGATATCCCCGTAAACAGACGCAGCATGGCCTGTGGCAGGCTGACGATAACGCAAGCACCGCATTTCGCCAGAATCGGCAGGTAGCGGGCAAATTGCAGCATATCGCCGTACCCCTGTTCGCAATGCACCAGCACGGTTTTGCCCTGTAGCGGTTCGTTGGGACCGATGGGTGGCAGATTCGGGATCGGTGGAAGCGGTTCATGGATGTTGCAACAACGCCAGTCAAACTCGCGCCAGGCCTGATTGAAACTGGAGCAGGAAAGCAGGGCAAGGCCAAGGTTGATGTGGGCATCAGGATCTTCCGGTTGCAGCCTGATGGCCTCTTCAAGCCAGCGGATCGCCTCATTCGGGCGGTTAAGGAAGATCAGGCAGCCTCCGGCGCAGAGCCGGGCCTGGCTGGAGTCGGGATCGCGTTCTGCGGCAAGTCGATAGAGGTGATGTGCGGCGCTCCATTGTTCCTGCTCTCGCAGCTGGTCAGCCAGCGCCATCAGACCAGGGGCCCGGTTCAGATTGATGGTGGCGGAGTTGCCAGAGATCAGCTGCTCAACAGCCGTTTCCAGTCGGGTGATAACGGATTGCCAGTCACCCGGTGCAGGCTGGCGGAAAAGCCGCATGGAGGGATACCAGACAGATGAACTGTCTGCAATACCCCAGCGCCAGTCAGGTATATGCTGCAGCAGGAGCCATGTCTCGCAACCAAGGGCCCCGGCAAGGTGAGCCGGTGCGCTGTCAATGCTGATGATAAGATCCAGTTGTTGCATGACCCGTGCTGTGGCTGAAAATTCAGTCATTATTGGAGAGAGAGCGGTTATCCCCAGACGGTCGGTCAGAATATCCAGATCCTGCTGATCTGCGTTCATCTGGAGCGAATAAAAGGCGATTCTGTCTGTATAGTGTGACAATCGGGCAAACAGCTCTGCAGGACAGGCGCGGTGCGGATCTGTCGCCCGTCCTGACCAGACCAGCCCAACCTTTAGCCGGCTTTCCAGGCCTAATTCCGCTATTGGGGCGTTATCGCCGAACAGATATGGGGCTGGCGGCAAGCTCTCCTTCTGGATATCAAGGTAATACGGCAGGCTCAACAATGGCGACCAGCAGTCGTGGGGTGGCAGTGGCTGCCCTGCGCTCAGGGCTGTTGTGATGCCGGGGGCCCTGGATAGCAGTCCGGCTAGCGAGCTGTCCGGGCATAAAACCGTGACGGTGGCTCCCCAATCAGACAGTTGGGCAGCAAAGCGGATAAACTGTATGCTGTCGCCATAGGCCTGTTCGCAGCAGAGCAGGATATGTTTTCCTTCAAGCGGTTCACCCTGCCAGCGGGGGCTGCCGGGGTCGGTAACGGTTACAGGGCGGCTGCGCCTGAAACGCCACTCATACTCACTCCACCCATCTTCATAACGTCCTGCTGTCAGCAGTGAAAGCGCCAGATTCCAGTGGGCATCAGCATCGTCTGGATGGCTTTTGACAAGCTGTTCAAGCAGGAGCAACGAGTCAGTCAGCCGTCCTGTCTCGCGCAACAGAACCCCCAGGTTATTGAGGGTACACTGGTCGTCCGGGCAAAACAGCAACGCGCGCCGGTAGCAGGTTATCGCTTCTTCGTATGAACTCTGTTTGTGACAGGCACAGGCCAGATTATGCCAGGCAGCTGCCATGTCAGGGCGATCTGCAAGGGCCTGGCGCAGGCTCTGCGCTGCATCGGCAAACCTGCCAGCATGAAGCTGCATGGTTCCGAGCCGGTACCAGACCTCTGGAGAGGTGGGTGTACGCCTGTCTTTCTTCATGACACTTCACCTTGTGCGGCAGCAAGGGCAGTCAGGCGCTCACGGCAGTAATCGGCCTCTTCAGGTCGCCCCTGCTGCTGGAGCAGCGTCAGAGCCAACTGATATGGGGCTGGCTCATCGGGTCTGATCAGGCTGGCTTGGTAGCATCTGCCTATCGCCTCTTCCTTCCGACCGGTGTCGGCAAGCAGCCGTCCCAGCAGCAGATAGGCATCATAACAGCGATGATCATACAGAATGGCGTCACGCAGATGTAGCTCTGCAGACTCAGGCTTACCCAGCTCCAGCTCAATGCCGCTCATGGTTACATGAAGCGCGGCGGAACGGGGATTTATCCCCAGGGCGGTTGTCATGCGCTGATGCGCCTCAGGCAGGTTGCCTTCAAGAAACAGCATGGCAGCATGATTGGCCTCCTGTTGCCAGTCAGCGTTGCCAGGGTGGTGTGCGCCATCCGGTGGTTCCGGGGTTCTCCTGAGTTTGCGGCGGCAGAGCAACCTTATGATTCCGGCAGCCATAACATCAGGAGATAGGTGGCGCTCCCAGGCAGACCGTGCCTCACGACAGCGTTGAATCAGTTCATCATCGGAAAGCGTTGCCAGCCAGTGGTAGATTATGGCGCCGGTCTGGCCTGTCTGCCCCAGTGGGATGCTGATCACGAACCGGGAATAATCGATCCGGTCTTCAAACGGCAGCATGGTTGGTGACTGGATAACCGCAATTCTGCCCAGGGCCAGGGTCTCATAGAAACGCTGGGATGAGCTGCCCTCTCCGCGCGGACAGAGCACACAGAGAGAGGCGGCGCTGTTTTCCAGATAGGTGCGGTAGCGTTCCTGACGTAATTCCGGTGATTGGTGCAGGTGGAATGAGGTGGCCAGATCCAGATGGTGCACCAGACGCGGCTCACTGATCAGGCCGTTTATCATCGGTGAGCGTTCACGCAGGAGGCCGATAAAGCCGGTGAAGCAGGCATGGTAACGGATACGGGAGGGATCAAAATGGATGTATTCCTCTGCAACCCTGATCCGGTAGGGGATAATCTCGGCATGCGGATCATGGCGCAGACTGCTGACGCTTGCCCTGAACCATGCTGCTGAGGAGTGGTACCGAGCCTCGCTGTCGTGGTCTGAAAACAGGATGTGGCGATCTTCTGCGCTGGTGAACCCGGGGAGTCTGCTCAGGAAATCCCACATTCCGGCAATGGTCTGGTACTCCGTAATATGTTCAAGGTAATAGGGAAACAGCAGCCAGTCTGCATCTTTCGGATGCTCTGTCTCAATAATACCCAGCTCGGGCCACCTGGTGCGATCAGATAGCGGTGTCTGGTGGGTTGCTGTCTGGCTGCTGTCAAAATCTGCCCCGTCGCAGTAGCTCCAGATGCGTGGATTGACGGTTTGGGCCAGCTTTTGGGTCACGTCGCTGATTACGGCAGGCCAGTTACCCACCTCGGGTTGACGGAAAAGCCGCATTGATGGATACCAGGGGGAGTCATCCTTGTCCAGCAGCCAGCGCCAGTCCGACACCTTTGACAGCATCAGCCAGGTTGGCGTCCCCAGGGCAGCGGCAAGATGAGCAACAGCGGTATCAATGCTGATAACCAGATCCAGATTGGCAATCAGCGCGGCGGTCTGGCTGAAATCGGTCAACTCATGGCTGAGGTCGAGCAGTTCTGGATGCTGAAGCTGAAAACCATCCGGCGGGGATACCTGCAGGCTGATAAAGCTGACATGCTGCAGGCCAAGCAGAGGTCGTAGCAGTTCCGGCGGGCAGCTCCGCTTGCGGTTCACCGGCAGGTCAAACCGCCCGGCCCAGCAGATGCCCACCCGTAGAAAAGAAGTATCCGGGAGCCTGCCTCGCCATTTGCGGATCAGTGCAGGATCCGCCGAAATATAGGCTTCAGGGGCTGGAATCGTTGCCAGATCGGTTCCAAGCCGGTGCGGCAGACTCATTATAGGCAGACGACAGTCAACATCAGGAACTGTTGCTCCCCGTTCAATGCACTGTATTCCTTCAACGCGACAGCAGAGGGCATACAGGGTACGGGGCACCTCAAGCAAAACTGTTATTCCATGCCCGGTAAGCTGAGGCAAGTAGCGCAGCATCTGCAGGATGTCGCCATAGCCTTGTTCGGCATGCACAAGTAGTCTCATGTCATGACGGATGATGCCGTCCCAGAGCGGGACGGCATCATGTCGTGCTGTGACTGGATCATTGGTGGCAAAACGTAGTTCATAGCCCTTTAGCCCCTCAGGCAGATTGCCTTGCAAAAGTTGCAGGCAGGCCAGGTTGAAACGGGCTTCTATACAGTCGGCGGTGGTGCGGATTATTGTGTGGTAATGTGTCAGTGCCTCGGCAATTTTACCCTGTTCCTGCAGGGCAAAGGAATGGTTCAGGCGTGCTTCAAGTAGCTGGGGCTCAATTCTGAGGCAATGTTCAAAAGCAGCTTCTGCATTTGGATAATCCTGCAATTCCAGCAGGATAATACCAAGATTGTAGGCCGTACGGGAAAGCTCCGGGTTAGCAACCAAAATGCATCGGTACAGGTGTGCTGCCTGTTCAAGGCAGCCGTCTGCATGGAGTTGTTCGGCCTGAATCAGGGTATCGTGAAGTGGGGGACTGTTCATGTAAAGAAAATCGCGGTATACTCCGATATACAGAAGTAGAGATGTTATGTCTCAGCGTTGAGAGTATACACGAGAATTTTCTTTTAACGCAACAGAAGTAGGATACCCAGTGGGAAGGAGGTGGCAGTCGTGGCATTTGATTTTTCCGATAACGTACAAAAAATCTATTCTGCCTTGACCTCTGTGACGGATCTGAGGAGCAGTGTTGCCAATACACTTCTTTCCAGCGGCATCAATTTAATGCAGAACAGTAAATATAGTGAGGCTGCGTCTGCCTTCAGACAGGCGGCTGCCATGCAGCCTGACCTGACGGAGGCCTATACCTATCAGGGCGATGCGTACTCCCGCCTCGGCAAGAAGAAAGAAGCGATTGAGGCATACAAGATGTCGCTGAAGGTGGATAAAACCCAGGATACTGTTTATACAACCATGGCCGGTGTGTATATTGATAATGGTCAACAGGCGGAGGCTGAAAAAATTCTGAAGGCTGGTATCAAGCAAAATAACCAGAATACTCTCGCGTACTATATGCTTGGTCAGTTGCAGGCTCAGAATAAAGACTATACTGCTGCTGAGGCCAATTTCCGTAAGGTTATCAAACTGGAACCCAAGGATGGTAACGGTTATTATGCCTTGGGAATGGCGTTAAATGGCCAAGGGAAATATGATGAAGCTGTAGAGATGCTACAGAAGTCCACAACGCTGAAAAAGGATTTTTCTCCTGCCTTATTAGAGTTGGGTCGGGCCTATGCTGCACTTGGCAATAAAGAGAAAGCGCAAGAACAGGTTGATGCGCTGGATGCCATTGATACTACGGATGCTGCGATTTCTGCGGAAGAGTTGGCAGCTGAAATAAAACAGCCAAAAATGAGTTATTACAATAGTGTTGACAGTTCTTTGAAACTTAATATGTCAACTATCTCTCTTTTAGCAATTGCTCCGGCAAAATTCATTGAGCCAGGTGGCAGCCAGGATTTTACCGTTAAGTTTACCTTTGATTCAGAAATGGATTTGGGGTCCGTGGTGAATCCGCTCAATTGGCGGATATCCAAGGCTTCTGGCGGCACCGCCGGTCTCTACAATAATGGTCTGTATAGCGCAAAAGATGTTCCGGTTCCCTATATCCCTAAAAATGTCAGTTACGACCCTACAACACGCGAAGCAACTGTGGCGTTTACAATCCGCCAGCTTTCTACAGGGATTGACGGAACCATAGATCCAAAGCACCTCGTATTTCAATTTTTAGGTAAAGACGTTAATGGTAAGAGTATGGACACATCAGCAGATCAATATAACGGTTGGAGCGGGGATGTTTTCTAGTAAAGGTGTTCTTGTGTTTCATTATGATATTGGTAGTATATAAGTGGATAACTACTTTTGAAGGAGTCACCTCGGATGAGCCAGACAGCACTTAACAGCTATACCAACATGCAAAAAGAGACCCTTTCCGGACGCGAACTTGAGGCATCTGTTCTTACTCGTGCCGGTCTGATGTTAAAACAGGTGCAGGAAAACTGGTCTGCTCAAGACCGTGATGAAAAGCTGTTGGAGGCGATTAAGTTTAACCAAAAGGTCTGGAGTTTTTTTCAGGCAGAACTTTCAGACCCAGAGAACCCTTTACCAACTGCTTTAAAACAGGATATTCTTAACTTAAGTCTTTTTGTTGACAAACGCTTGTTCGAGGTTATGGCGGTTCCGGATAAAGAAAAATTGAGTATCGTGGTAGATATTGATTTTAATATCGCGGCTGGCTTGAGAACCAAATCAGAGTAGCTGTCACAGTAGTGACATTTTGAGCAACACCTGCTATCCTCTGCAGCGTCCTGCAGGGGATAGTTTTATTTTGGGAGGTTCTATGTCGTCGGAAGTTCAACATCATCGTCTGATTATTCTTGGTTCCGGTCCTGCCGGCTATACTGCAGCGGTCTACGCAGCGCGGGCAAACCTGAGTCCGGTTATGATAGCCGGTCTTCAGCCAGGTGGGCAACTGACCACCACCACCGAGGTTGATAACTGGCCCGGTGATCATGCAGGGGTACAAGGACCAGACCTGATGGAGCGGATGCGTCAGCATGCCGAGCGGTTCAGTACCCAGATTATCTATGACACCATTGTCGCTACAGACCTGTCGCAGCGGCCGTTCAAATTGCAGGGGGACAGTGCCAGTTATACCTGTGATGCGCTGATTATTGCCACCGGCGCCTCGGCCCGTTATCTGGGTTTGCCTTCAGAAGATGCCTTCAAGGGTAAAGGGGTGTCGGCCTGTGCTACCTGCGATGGTTTTTTCTATCGTAACAAGCCGGTGGCAGTGATCGGCGGTGGCAATACGGCTGTAGAAGAAGCTCTCTATCTGGCTAACATTGCCTCCCATGTCACGGTCGTCCATCGGCGGGATCAGTTCCGCTCGGAGAAAATCCTGGCCGATAAACTGAAGGCCAAGGCTGCCGAAGGTAAGGTAACTATTGAGTGGTTCCATACGCTTGATGAGGTGCTGGGTGATGCCATGGGTGTGACCGGTATGCGGATCAAGGATGTCCGTGATGGTTCCACCAAAGAGATTACCCTGGATGGTGTTTTTGTCGCTATTGGGCATTCCCCCAACAGCAGTATCTTTGACGGGCAGCTTGAGATGAAGGATGGCTATCTTAAGACCCGCGGCGGTTCAGAAGGTTTTGCCACTCAGACCAGTATCCCTGGTGTCTTTGCTGCCGGTGATGTGCAGGATTATACCTATCGTCAGGCGATCACATCGGCTGGTACCGGTTGTATGGCGGCCTTGGATGCTGAACGCTACCTTGACGGTCTTGGCGGGTAGCAGTGTATGAGTGTTGACCCTCCTAAGGATGAAGGGCTGGACCTGTTGCTGCAGGAAATTGCCAAAAACCTGGATGAGAATCAGCGTTTTATCAAGGGGCTGAAAGAAGATCGTATGGATCGTGAGCTTGAAGACGATGAGAACAGTTCCGATGATGAAGAGTTTGAGGAATTGTAGACAACGTTGTTAATTCATAAGTAAAAAGGCGCCACCGGAAACGGTAGCGCCTTTTTTAACTTCTGGTGCAAAGCGGTTAGTGGTGGCCTTTGGCCCCACCTTTGTTTCGCGCATCACCTTTAACACCAACATGGCAGGTGGCACAACGGGTATTGGAGGCAAAGGCCAGTGAACCGTTATGGCAGGCTCCGCAGTATTTACCCTGATAGAGTGACTCCATCACAAAATCTTTGTTTTCTTGTGCCTTTTTTGCCTGTTGTTCAAACAGGCGGTTGTGGCACATATCGCAGGCCAGCCCCTTGTTAACATGGGCTTTGTGGGAGAATACCACCCCTTTTACCGGTTTGTCATACATGATTGGGGTTTCAGGATAGCTGGCGGCAACAGCAACTCCGGCTGCCAGGGACAGGGCGGCTACAGCGGTTATGCATAGTGAACGTATCGTCATAGCGTAGAATCCTCGTAGAAGAAGTAGTGTTGGTTACCCTTTGGTATAGAATACGTTGGGACGGGTGCCTGCCTCAGGCCGCAAAACCCAGACTGGGCGCTCAATCTGATGCACAATCTTGAAGACCCGGTCTTCCTGATTGGAAAGATCGCCGAAGATCCGTACATCTGCCGGGCAGGCTTCGGCGCAGGCGGTGGTCTTTTCACCCTTGGAAAGCCGGGTATCCCAACAGAAGTTGCACTTATCAACCGCTTTTTTATCTTCATTGAAGTAGCGGGCGTTGTAGGGACAACCTTCCTGACAGGTCAGGCAGCCGATACATTTTTTGATGTCCATCAGCACGATGCCGGTGGTCTTGTCCTTGTAGGTGGCCTTGGTGGGGCAGACCCGTGTACATTGTGGCAGGTTGCACTGGTTGCAGAGAACCGGAATGAATTCCCGCTTGCCGCCAACGGCATCAGGGGTTTCTTTTTCCAGGATAGTGGTGCGGTATGCGCCATGAACCTTTGGAACATGGTTGGTCGCCACGCAGGCCACCATGCAGCGTTCACAGTCGATACAGCGGTGCTGCTGCATAACCATGCTGTAGTGGGGCTTGTAGGGGTACTTCTTGGCAAAGTCAGAGGCATGGGCGCTGTTAAAGGTTGAGATGGCTGAAAACAGTGAGCCACCGGCAAAGATGCCGGTTATGGCCAGACCCATCTTCAGAAAGTCCCGGCGCTCCTGCATCGGTACGTTTTCGACCCCTTCGTTCTGCAGATTGTTCAGATCTATGTTTTTATTCATGATTGGTATCCTTGTCGTAGTAATTAATGTGCAGTTTGATCTAGTGATCTTCAACCTTGTGACCGTCAAAAACCTTTTCTCCGATCAGGAAGAGCAAGGCAGTCAGGCCAAAGCCGCCCGCAGTAATGACCCACTCATAGACAGAAGGGGAGTAGTGCAGCATTTCCTTGAACTCATTAACCCCCAGATCATAGTAGACCGGCAGGGATTGACCGAGATAGACCAGGTTGAAACGCATGACAAAAATACCGATAACCATTGATAACGATGCGATCAGCATCAACTTCAGGTTGCGCCCTTTGGACAGAATGAAGAGCACCAATGGGCCGACCATCCCCAACAGGATCTCAAAGAACCAGAATACAAAGGCGTGGTGGCCGAATACTTCAGACTGTACGACCGGGTAGGCACCGGCAGGTTGACCGGCAGCTCCGGCAATCAACTTCCAGGTGGTGAAGAACAGGATTACGGTGATCAACAGGATGCCGATTTTAGTGGTAACCTCAAGGGCACGCTGCATTTCCGGTGACATCTCCTGCTTGTTAATCTTGTAGCCGAGTATGTGGAAAAACAGGATCACTGCGCAGCCGGTCATCATGGCTGATGCGATAAAGTAGATCGGCATATACGGCCCCTGCCAGTAGGGACGGCCCATCAGCAGACCAAACACGGCGCCCAGGTTGGAGTGGGCAGCAATACCTGCCACTGAACCACTGAAACCACAGATGACGGCAGGTCTGTGCTTGTTCATCAGCAGGAAGATGTATTCGGCGAACATAAAGGCCAGATAGATACCGTAGAGGGTGCCCATCCACCAGATGTTTGAGGTCAGGTTGGGAGAGATAACGTTCCAGATTGCCATCCGCCAGGGGAGCTTGATCTCAAAGGCGATCACGAAAAAGCCGGAGAGAATCGTAGCGATGGAAAGAAAGACCGACCGTTTGGCGATCGGCATGAAATCCTGCACGCCAAAGACGTGGCCGATGGAGGAGATCAGGCAGAGGCCGGTGGAGCTGACAACAAAAAAGACGTAGGTTGCGATCAGAACGCCCCAGGGTATCTCACGGTAGACATTGTAGTACGCCTCGTGTCCCTTGATCATGGCCATCAGGCCGGTGCCGGCAGAGGCCAGAACCACGGCGGCGGCAATGAAGACCATCAGGTAGAAGCCGGTTCCCGCTGTCTTGAGCCGGTTGGCTACCCCGGTGACCAGCTCGTTGAGAGATGGAGTGGTGTGGTGATGTGCCATGCGTCGATTCCCCTTTGTTATCTGATTTCTGAGTCAGGCTACAGATTCAAGTTTTTGAATGTTGCATTTCTACTGTAACTAGCACGCAATAATGAGAAAAGCAACAGGATTGTGCGTAGTTGCACGTGTTGCAGCTTGAGTTGCATGAGTGTTGCATTGGGGGCTGCCTTGACTTTGGCTGGCTGCTCTGCTATAGCGAAACAGCCTATTATTACATGCTATTTGGAGTAGATAATGTCAAAGAAGCTGTTTATTCCCGGTCCGGTAAATGTGGCTCCCGAGGTTTTTGCTGCCATGTCTCAGCCGATGATCGGCCATCGGATGAAAGAGTATGCTGAACTGCATGGGCGGATAAAAACAAACCTGAAACGTTTGATGATGACGGAAAGTCGTGTGTTCCTGTCCACCTCCAGTGCCTTCGGCGCAATGGAAGGAGCAATCCGCAACTTGGTTAAGGGGCGCTGTGCCAACTTTTGCAATGGTGCCTTCTCAGACAAGTGGCATGATGTAACCCTGCGTTGCGGCAAAGAGGCCGATGCCATCAAGGTCCCCTGGGGGCAGCCGATCACTGCAGAATTGGTGGATACAACCCTGGCAACCGGCAAGTATGACAGCATGACGATGATACATAATGAAACCTCCACCGGCGTATTGTCGCCCTTGCCGGAGATCGCCGCTGTGATGCGCAAGTACCCTGATGTGGTATTTATCGTTGATACTGTTTCATCCATGAGTGCCATGCCGATAGCGCTGGATGAGCTGGGGATTGATTGCTGCATCTTTGGTGTTCAGAAGGCTTTTGCTCTGCCGCCCGGTCTGGCCATTTTTACCGCCACTGAGAAGGCGCTGCAGCGTGCTCAGACGGTTGAAAATCGGGGCTATTACTTTGATTTCATGGAATTTGCAGCCAATGATGATAAGGATAACACTCCATCAACCCCTTGTATCTCGTTGATCTACGGGCTTGATTGCCAATTGCAGCGGTTCTTTGCAGAAGGGCTGGAGGCACGCTGGGCACGGCACAGCACCATGGCTGAACGAACCAGAAGTTGGGCTATTGAGCATGGATTTGAGCTATTTGCCCCTGAAGGTGCTCGTTCAGTAACCTTAACCAGTGTGGCAAACAGTCGTGGAGTAGATCTGGCGGCGATTAAAAAACAGTTGGGTGAAAAAGGGTATGCCTTTGATGATGGTTACGGCAAGATCAAGGGCAAAACCTTCAGGATTGCCCACATGGGTGATCTGCAACCGACTGAATTGGAAGAGTTTTTGGCAGTGTTGGATGGAGAGCTAAGTTAAAATTAAGCAGGGGCAGGTTTTAAACCTGCCCCTGCAGATTTATGCCTCTTCAAAGACATCCTTGCCAGCGCCGCACAGAGGGCAGCACCAATCTTCCGGGATATCTTCAAAGGCGGTGCCGGGGGCAATACCATGATCCGGGTCTCCAGCGGCAGGATCATACTCATACTGGCAGATAGTACAGACATACTTTTGCATCGGTTTTCTCCTTTGATGTGGATTGATAATCTTTGGTTTTTTCAGGATTCCCAGCTAATGGCCTGCACCGGACAGCCGTCAATGGCGGCCTGAATATCAGCTTCAGAGGCCCCTTCAGGATTAAAACATTCTGACCTGCCTGAAGCATTGAAGCGAAATACATTCGGGCAGAGGCTGATACAGAGACCACAACTGATGCATACTTCCTGGTCAACTATCGGTTTATTTGCCATTTACTGGTCCCTCCTGAGTATAAGAAACGATACCACTAAACTGATGGAGCAGCAAGAGTCGGCTGAAATGAATACCACGCTAAGGAAACCTTGACGATGATCTTCGATACTGTTGTTGTTGGCCCATTGGGCGTTAACTGTTCTATCCTGGGATGTGAAACGACCGGACAGGGGGTTGTGGTTGATCCCGGTGATGACGCCGAACGTATTCTTGCGCAGCTGCAGCAACGTAATCTCACTATTGTTGCGATCATCAATACCCACGGGCACTTTGATCATGTCGGGGCGAATCGCCAACTGACCCAGGCTACCGGCGCACCGCTCTACATCCATCAGGCCGATGCCCCGATGCTGGATCGGGTGGCCAAAACGGCGGCCATGTACGGTCTGCCGGGGGAAAATTCGCCTCCGCCGGATCGTCTGCTGGAAGATGGTATGCTGATCGAGTTTGGTGCCCATCGTTTGCAGGTAATCCATACGCCCGGTCATACCCAGGGCGGCTGCTGTCTCTATCTGGAGGCTGAAAACAAGCTGATTGCAGGAGACACGTTGTTTGCCGATGGTGTCGGGCGGACTGACCTGCCGGGCGGTTCTCATCAACAGCTGGTTGCATCAATCAAGACACGTCTCTTTACCCTGCCGGACCAGGTGCAGGTCTATCCCGGTCACGGCCCCACCACCACCATTGGCCATGAAAAACGCCATAACCCGTATCTGGACTAAGACCATGACAGAACTGACTGGAAAGACGGTTGTATTGGGGGTAACCGGCGGGATTGCGGTATACAAGGCGGTGGAACTGCTGCGATTACTGACCAAGGCCGGTGCCGAGGTGCATGTGATCATGACCAGAGCGGCAACTGAATTTGTGACGCCGCTCACCTTTCAGACCCTGTCCGGTAATCCGGTTTCAACTGAACTGTTTAACCTGTATCAGGAGCGGGAGATCGGGCATATCTCTCTGGCTGACCGTGCTGATCTGTTGTTGATTGCACCGGCCACAGCCAATCTGATTGGCAAAATCGCCCATGGCATTGCCGATGATCTGCTGACCACAACTATCATGGCCACCAAGGCACCGGTGCTACTGGCTCCGGCCATGAATGTGAATATGTATCAGAATCCGCTCTATCAAGAGAATGAAGCCCGTTTGCGGCGGCATGGCTACTGTTTTGTTGATGCTGAGAGCGGCAGTCTGGCTTGTGGTTGGGAGGGGAGCGGTCGTCTGGCTCAGCCGGAACGGATCTTTGACCAGGCCTGTGCCCTGCTTGCTGGTAATGATCTTGCTGGTGAGACCATTCTGGTAACTGCCGGTCCGACCAGGGAAGAACTGGACCCGGTACGCTATATCAGCAACCATTCCTCAGGCAAGATGGGCTATGCGCTGGCACAAGCAGCCCGGCACCGTGGGGCAAAGGTGATGCTGGTTAGCGGACCAACCTGTCTTGCGCCGCCACCTGGGGTTGAGCTGGTGCAGGTTGAGTCAGCCCGTCAGATGCATGGGGCGGTTATGGCGCGGGTGGCAGACTGCAGCGTGGTAATCAAGGCAGCAGCAGTGGCGGATTACCGGCCTGTGCTGCGTAGCGGCGAAAAGATGAAAAAGTCCGGTGAAACACACACCCTGGAGCTGGAGAAAAATCCGGATATCCTGGCTGAACTTGGTCAACTGGAACAGCGACCTTTGCTGGTTGGATTTGCCGCAGAAACCACTGATCTGCAGACCCATGCAGCAGCCAAGCTGACTGCCAAGAATCTTGATATGATTGTGGCTAATGATGTCAGTCAGGAAGGTGCAGGATTCAATGTGGCCACCAATATCGCCCGGCTGTTGTATCGGGATGGCAGGGTGGAATCGCTTGAACTGATGACCAAGACCCGGCTGGCAGAGCTGATTCTGGATCGGGTGGGGGAGTTACTGCAGAATAAAGGGTGTGCTTGATTCGTGGCAGGCCCCTTTAAGGATGGCCAGCAGTTCAGGGTGGTGGATTGACCTCTGTAAGGTCGGTTTGATGAACTCAACCCGTTCCATCCCCTCCTCACGGGTAAAGCGACCGCTCTTGTACAGAAAACGCAGGTGACGCCGCATCTCCTGGGCAACCTCCAGGGCCGCCTCACCGGTAGGGTCAGCCGACCAGCAGAAGGACTCTTCGCCGTGGATCAGCAGGTCCATTACCACTTCCATGGTACATTTCAGATACTCTTGACGGTCTTCAAAGGTAAGACTGTGCTGACTGCGGGTTGAAAGAGCCTTGATCAACAACTGCCAGCGTTCAAGCCGTGAAAGTAGCAGAATCGAATTAAAGATCCGCTTGTTGTTGCCAAAAGAAAACAGGGTCGGGGCCATGACGTGGCGCAGCAGGGCATCGTCATGGGGGAGCCCGGCCCGGCAGATTTCCTGGGCACGTTTCCAGATCTGCGGCTCGACAAATGCTTCAAAGCGCAGCTCCCAGTAAGTATGCCGCAGGGCAATGGTTGAGAAGGAACGGATGATCTTGTATGGCACATAGTAGTTGTGGGCCACCACATCAGCTGCCAAATGGCAGAGATAGCCATAGGCACAGGCCCGCTGAGGATCATCCTGGGCAGATTGCAGCAGCCGTGCACCGATCCGCCAGCGGTGGCAGTTCAGCAGATAATGGGTATATTTTTTACCCACAACGATATCAGCAGCCAGACAACCGTAGAGAAAGTCATTGGCGTAGCTTCCCAGCAAGGTTGCAAGCTGTGGCGGTAACTGCTGAAGCCGGGACAGCACATCAAGGCCGATCACCAGATGGGTACCACCCCCCCAGGCTAAAGCGAGGGACGGGAAGAGTAGAAGCGCTAGCGATGTCAGAAGAAACAGAGGCATGGTCTCAGCATACTGCAGGATGACGCTAAAAGCAAAGATGAGGTTTGTATCATGAACAGGCTGCACCCCCAGACCATGTACGCTTCAGTGCGAGAATACCTGCAAGAGCTTGAAGAGAGCGGTGTTGACGGGCTGCCGTTTGAGGCGTTACCGCAGGTTGAGACACCCGGAGGCCGGGAGCCTGCACAGCCGCCGCCAGCACAGCTGTCAACAGCCAGGCCTCAGACCCTTGATGAGCTTTGTAAAAGGATCGGTGACTGCAATCGTTGCGACCTTCACCACGGACGCACTAACCTGGTCTTTGGGGCAGGCCATGAAAAGGCCCGACTGGTGTTTGTGGGAGAAGCGCCTGGCGCAGATGAGGACCGACAGGGGCAACCGTTTGTGGGTGAAGCAGGTCAGGTCTTGACCCGCTTGATTGAAGCAATGGGGTTAAAGCGCGCCCAGGTCTATATCTGTAATGTGCTTAAGTGCCGTCCTCCTGCAAACCGTAATCCCCATAAAGATGAAATTGCCACCTGCTCTCCATTTTTGACGCAACAGCTGCAGATCATCAAGCCAGAGGTGATTGTGGCTCTGGGGACCTTTGCCGCCCAGACCCTGCTGGAGACCAAGGAACCGATCTCCCGGATGCGGGGACAGTTTCATAGCTGGCATGGCATCCCGTTGATGCCGACCTTTCATCCTTCCTTTCTGCTGCATAACAAGGAAAACAAACAGCACTACTGGGATGTCTGGAGCGATATGGAGCAGGTGTTGCACAAATTGAAATTACCGGTGCCAGAGAAAAAGAAAAAAGCTTAAATCCACCTGCGGATCACAAAATGTGCTGATTTACCTGCACCGCTAGGCCAGCTGTTGGCTGGTCTACGTTGTTTCAGTACCTGCTTCAGCCTCTTTTCCAGCGGGGTTGTTACAACACCATCCCTACCCCCGCTACAGTTCAAGATACTTTCCACTGTTGTTTTCTGATCCAGCACAACGATGACATGCCCCTTCCAGATAATCAGGTCAAGGGGGCGCAACAGCTGCACCAGTTCCGGGATGGTTTTATCCTCAATGGAGACTGCACTGCCAAAATCCACCAGCTGCTCGGTATTGCGGGGCGTGTAGCCATCGGTTGCTTCATACAGCAGTCCTGAACAGTCCAGCCCGGCAAATCGTGTCTGGCTGTTTTGTGTTATACCACTCCGCAGATTCCCTCCCCAGATGTAGGGTAGCCCTACGGCATTGCGCAGTTGCTGCATGATTCTGGTTGGTTCCGGCAGGTGCGGTCTCCGTTTGGGCGGTGATGTTGGCTGCAGGGTCAGCAGCTTTGCGGCAACGTACAATTGGGTGCCGAGTGGTGCCTGATAGTCGTTGGTGCGCACCAGCAATACGCCAGGGATGCCAGCTGGTGCTGCAATTACCTCAAACGCCGTGCCGGGCAGGGCGATGAATTCAAGCTGCCGCACTTGACCACAGTGATCTGTCCGCAGCTTTGCCAGAGGTAAGGCTGATTGAGCGGTGTTAAATACCGGGGTTGGTTTTCCGGCAACCGCAAAACCGGGCAGCTCTGCAGAGATGGCCTGTAGCGGGCCAATGCAGCAGCAGAATAGGAGCAGGGTAGCAATACGCTGGATCATGTCTATTTTTTACCTCCAAGTGCCTCGGCAACCAACAGCTTCTGGTGGGGTGCCAGGCGTGGCGAAAGGGCCAGGTTCTTGACCACAGAGCGGGGCAGCCGTGGTAAAAACAGGGTGAACCAGATAGCCGGTGTACGGGGATTTTTCAGGATGGCCTGCTGCAGTTCCGGGCGATGTTGCCAACGGTTGTGACGAGCGATCTGGGAGATGGTCTCGGCAGTGGCAACAGCAGAGTTGATAAACTGGTGGAGCGTGCCTTCCTTTAAACGAGGATTGTCAAGGCAGGCTGCCACCACCTGTGGCTGTCCCTCTTTCAGTAACGCCTCAACAATGGCTGCAGTACCCCTATGTGCCAGCGGTAGTTTGTTTCCCAACGGTTGGGTGGGGATCCGTTGAATAATGGCACGCTCAGCAGCCACCCTCTGGTCCTGCGGGATGCTTGGCAGGCAGCAGAGTTTAAGCAGGTCAAAGAGATAGAGCCTGGGCAGCAGTGCACTGACAATATGGGGAGGCGCCTCGGCATGTTGGGCCAGTGCAAAGAGCACCTGATAGTTACCGGCAGGGGGATCATGCTGTTGATGCAGCAGGGTAAACAGATCTGCGTGCAGACCGGTGTGGCGTAGTAACGCAAGTAGGTGGGCTTCATCCAGGGCCGGGTTGCGCAAGGCTGCCCGCAGAATGTCCGGTGAGGGGCGTTCCATCAGGCTGAACAACTCTTCCTTGCTGCCGCTCAGCGCTCGGTGTATCAAACGTAGCTCATCATGAGCTGTGTCGGTGTTATGGATGGTCATGTCCATTCAGTCCAGTTGCGAGTGAGGATACTGCATGGTACAACAGTGATCAAGCTTTTCACCAATAGTATCTCGGATGGAGTGCTGATGGAGCTGTTTGGAGAACAGGTAGTCCAACCAGAACTGCGTTGTGACCAGCTTGAGGCAATCCTTGTGCTGCTGGCCCGTCAGACCGGCCTACCGCTGTTCGATGCCTATAAGGAATCCTGTGTAAAGAGGCGCGTTGCCGCCCGGATCAGGCGCAGCGGCTGTCTGGATGTTGAACAGTATCTGCGCTATCTTCAGGAAGATGCCGGAGAACGGCAACGGTTGCTAAATTCCCTGTCAATCCATGTCAGCCAGTTTTTCAGGAATCCCACCCTGTTTGAGACGCTACAGACGGTCGTGCTGCCTGCGCTTGTGCAGCGCACTGCTGATCGTCCGCTGCGGATCTGGAGTGTCGGTTGTTCTGCTGGAGAAGAACCGTATTCTCTGGCCATCCTGCTTGTGGAATCATATGGTGAACAGCTGGCGTGCGAGCAGTTTAAGATTCTTGCAACGGATATAGACCGCAGTACGCTGGCTCAGGCAGAACAGGCACTTTATGAAGCAGAACCAACGCTGCGTGGTGTTTCGCCGGCACGCAGAGAGAGGTTTTTTACGGAACAGGACGGTTCCTTCAGACTTTGCCCTGCAGTGCAGCAGTTGGTAGAATTCAGGCAGATGGACCTGCAACTGGTTGCTGACTACCCTCGGGCAGATCTGGTGTTGTGTCGTAACACCCTGATTTACTTCAATCGGCCAGCCCAGGAAAAAATTCTGCAGGCCCTTGCGGATATTTTGCCGCAGGATGGTATACTGGTGCTTGGCAAATCAGAAAGCATGCCGGCTCCTTTGCGGGCCAGGTTTGCCACCCTTGATCCAACAGAAAGAACTTACTCTCGCAGATGAGGAGATAACTATGCGGGTACCCTTGGGGTATAAATTTATTCTCGGCTTTGTTGCCGTTGTGGCAGTGGTGACCTTTGCGCCGCCGGTTGTATCAGCACTGGGCTATTCTCCCGATGTTACCAGGTTTTTGACCATCGTGGTGGCCCTGACGGTGGGGCTGATCATGGGCTGGCTTTTTTCCCGAAGATTCGCCCGCAATATCAGTATGCTAACTGAATCTGCCCATGAGGTCAGCCAGGGGGATCTCTCCTGTGATATTCAGCTGCCACCCACCAGTATACCGGATGAAACCCATGAGCTGACCGCTGCCATTAATCAGATGATCCAAAATCTGCGGGATCTGGTGGGCCATATCCGTGGCAGTTCAGCAAAACTGGCAGGGGCCTCCAAAGAGATTAACGGCACCGCAGTGGAGATCAGCGCTTCTACTGAAGAGGTGGCCCGGGCCATTGAGCAGATCTCCCATGGTGCCGAGACCCAGGCTGAACTGGTGGAGCGTAGCTCACGTATCATCAAGGAAACCGCTATATCGATCGAGCTGATTGCATCCAGGGCGCGGGAAAGCTCCCGTTGTGCCCGTGAAACCAGCCAGACCGCCCAGCGTGGTTCTGATCTGGCCGGAGATGCCCTGTTGCTGATGAAGGATTTCTTTGAACGAATTGAGACGCTTAGTACCCGTTTTGATCAGCTTAACAGTCGTCTGCAGCGGGTGGGCAAAGTGGCTGATTTTATTGGTGAGGTGGCCCGTCAAACCAATCTACTGGCCCTGAATGCCTCGATTGAGGCGGTGCGGGCCGGTGAGTACGGCAAAGGCTTTGCCGTGGTGGCAGATGAAGTGCGCAAGCTGGCTGACAGCACCGCCCACTCTGCCGGAGAGATCACCGACCTGATTGTGACCTTGCGGGATGAGAGCCAAAAGGTACATGAGAGTCTGCTGGAAAGTTCCCGCACCATCCGTGAAGGCAAGAAGAATGTTGATATTACGGCGGGTACCTTTGCTGAGATTATCGCCAGTGTGCAGGAAACCGAACGACGGGCCAACAGCATTGCCGACCTCTCCCAGATGCAGCTTGAGAGTTCTGGCAAGATGGTGCATGCCGTTGATGAGATCGCCAAGGTGGCTGATGATAATGCCGCTGCCACGGAAGAGGTCTCGGCTGCTACGGAAGAACAGCTGGCTGCCATGCAGGATATGGCCCTGGCAACCAGAGAGCTGACCCAGCTGGCTGATGAACTGGAACGGCTGGTGCGCCGCTTTACCTTGGAAGAGGCCATTGAACTGGTGGAAACCGTATGAGTGAGGCACGTCGTTTCCTGCTCATGCAGGCTGGTAGCAAAAGCTACGCAGTGCCGCTTGAACAGGTGACAGAGGTCAGTGAACTGCGCATCCTGTCTCCGGTACCCCGTGCCCCGGTCTGGTGTCTTGGCGCTACCCGTTCTGCCGGGGTGGTGGCAGCAGTGGTAGACCTTGCCTGGTATCTGGGGGAAGAACCGGAAGCTGCACCGGAGAAACTGGTGGTGTTGGACCTTCGTCTGGGGGGACTGGCACTACAGGTTGGTCAGATTTCCAGCGTCATACTGGAAGCACCGGTCAGGCTTGAACAGGACAGCTATGGAACCTGGCTGATGACGCCTGACGTAAAGGCAGAGCTTCTGGATGCCAGAGAATTGGTGCAAGAAATCTCAGCCGCAATGTCCCGCTAATCTTTGAATATCCCCAACCAACGCCTCAATATCGCTCTCCTCAGTTGCCCATGAACACATCAGGCGGGCACCGCCTGCCCCGATAAAGCTATAAAAATGCCAGCCCAGCTGGTGCAGCGATTCAATCAGGGGCTGCGGCATGCTGACAAAGACCGCATTGGCCTGTACCGGAAACATGAGTTCTACCTGTGGTATCCCTAGAAGCTGTTCTGACAGGGTTTGGGCGCAGCGATTTGCGTGGGTTGCCCGTCTGAGCCAGGCATTGTTTTGCAGCATGCCGCTCCAGGGGGCTGCCAGAAAGCGCATCTTTGAAGCCAGCTGCCCGGCCTGTTTGCAGCGATAATCAAACTCCTCTGCCAGATCCTTGTTAAAAAAGACCACCGCCTCGCCCACTGCCATCCCGTTTTTTGCACCACCAAAGCAGAGCAGATCCACCCCTGCACGCCAGGTTATGTCGCCAGGATGACAGCCCAGTGAGGCTACTGCATTGGCAAAACGGGCGCCATCCATTTGTAGGCGCAGACCATGCTGCCGGGCAAAAGCACCTGCCGCCGCCACCTCTGCCGGGGTGTAAACGGTGCCCAGTTCTGTGGCCTGCGTCAGGCAGAGGACCCGTGGTTTGGGATAATGGATGTCGGAGCGCCGTGTAATCAGCTGCTCAACAGCGGCAAGGTCAAGTTTGCCGTCAGCTCCAGGGGCCGTCAGGATCTTGGTGCCGTTGGAGAAAAACTCCGGAGCCCCGCATTCATCGGTCTCGATATGGGCCAGCTCGTGGCAGATCACGCTGTGGTAGGACTGGCAGAGCGAGGCCAGGGCCAGTGAGTTGGCTGCTGTACCGTTAAAAACGAAAAACACCTGACAGTCAGTTTCAAAAGTATCCCGAATCAGGCTGCAAGCTTTTGCGGTCCAGGGATCGTCACCATAGGAGCTGACAAAGCCGGAATTAGCTTCTGCCATGGCCTGCCAAGCCTCTGGGCAGACCCCTGCATAGTTGTCACTGGCAAATGCAAGATAGTTGGGCACGGTATGTCTCCAAAGTGATGCACAATGTGGCATCAATTGATGAATTAATAATCATATCTATTGATTGCGCTGCGATTAAGTGCATCAGGTTCTCATTGATCTTGTTTGTAACACATTGTAATCAAATGCAAAATAACTGCAACTTAATTTGTCATCATTGTTGGCACGCTTACTGTTACAGCAATGATACTAACGGCGCATTTAAACCCGCTTCATGCAGGTGCCAATCATCCCATAGGAGGAACAACTATGAAATCAGTTCGCAGCATAATCCTGGCAGCCGCCCTGACCCTGACTTGTGCATCAGCAGCCCTGGCAACACCATCTACTCAGGTCTGGATTCCATCACCTGATGTGAAAGGTTTCAAAGAAGTTAACTTCGGTATCGATTATTATGGTCGTTTTTCACAGAAAAATACCGATGGCGGTACAGGTCTTAATATGTATGACATTGGTGCCACCGTTGGTGTGTCTCCTCTGGAAAACCTGAAACTTGAAATTGGTATAGATTATCTTAGTAATAATATTCAGGGCGCAGGGCATACTGCTGACAATCATCCTTTCTATTTTAATGCCAAGATGGGTACCCCTGAGGACGCCTTCGGCATCAAAGGGATGCCTGCTTTTGCTGTAGGTATCTATAACCTGGGAACTGTGGATAAAGTTGAAACTGTTGGTTCAACCCGTCAGAACATCGTCTATGGCCTGGTTGGCAAAACCCTGCCGGTGATCGGTCGTCTTTCTGCTGGTGGCTATCATGGTTCATCACGGGCCTTGGCTACAGCTGCTAATGGGAAAGAGACAAACAACAATAATGGTGTCATGGCATCCTGGGATCGTACCATGACTGAGGTTTCGGACAAGCTCTGGCTGGCCGTCGACTACATGAGTGGTAACAACGCTAACGGAGCCCTGTCTGTGGGTGGTTCCTGGGCATTCAGCAAGAACGTGTCGCTGCTGGTTGGTACGGTCTTCTTCAACCCCTTCTACAAGTCTTCCGGTGCTGGTGACCTGCCGGGTGGTAAGCCTGCTTTCACCACACAGCTGGATATCAACTTCTAAGATTTATAAAACAGCAAAAATGGACCGAAACGGGGAGCTTTATGCTCCCCGTTTTTGTGTTTATTACAAAACATGCTACACTTAAGCCCATGAAATTCTACAGTCATAAAAGTTTTCGGGGCTCATTAGGGGGCTTTAGAACCAGAGGGCTTTTCTGCATTGCGTGTTGATATTGCGGGCATCATCTAACAAGGTGATGGGATGTCCGTTCATCAATACGTGCCATGCTGTCGAGACTGTTAGGATTTTGTCTTAATTGTAAGGAGGCGCTTGGATGAAAAAGCATGCCCTGCGGATAGCAATTAGCCTGGGAATAGTTGCTATTTTTTTGCTCTATCGATTGGATACCATACAGTTGCCTTTGGTGCATCAGGTTGAACTGTGGAGCTATGACTGGCGTCTAAAAAACACCTTGCCGGGTGGGCAGGATACGCAGGTCGTTATTGTTGATATTGATGAAAAAGCTTTGTCAGAGATCGGACGTTGGCCCTGGAGTCGTAATGTTGTGGCAAAAATGCTGGATCAGCTTGTTAACAAATATGGTGTTGCGGTGGTCGGGTTTGACGTTGTCTTTGCCGAACCTGACACCAGTTCTGGTATTCGAGAGTTGGACAGTCTGGCGAAAAAGGAGCTGAAAAACTGTACGGAATATCAGAAAATATTGTCCAGAAACCGTAGCCGGTTTGATTATGATGCTTTACTGGCCTCTCGGATTAAAGGTCGTGCGGTGGTACTGGGCTACTATTTTAACGGCGATGAGGATAAACAGGGGAAACGCAGCAGTGGCATGCTGCCTGAATCGTCACTTGTGTCTGAAGAGCTAAAAAGCAGGTCAAACATCCTGAAAAAAACCGGTTTTGGTGCAAATCTGCCGGTTTTGCAAAAGGCCTCAGCTGGCGCCGGGCACTTTAATCCTAAGCCGGATCAAGACGGAGTGACACGACGTGTGCCCATGTTGACCGAGTATAATGGTGCCTATTATGAATCACTCTCGCTGGCTGTTTTTCGTACACTCTTCGGCCAACCGGAGATCAAGCCGGTCTATAATCAGAAAGACGGATTGCTTGGCTGGCTAGAGGTTGCCGATCTTAAACTCCCGGTGGATTTAAACGGAGCAGCACTTATTCCGTATCGTGGGGGGCAGGGCAGCTTTCCCTATGTCTCTGCCGCCGATATTCTGAAAGGGCGTGCTGCTAAAGAGCTGCTTGAAGGAGCAATCGTCCTTGTCGGTACAACAGCACCGGGGCTGATGGATCTTCGCTCAACTCCGGTATCTCCGGTGTATCCAGGTGTAGAAATTCATGCCAACATGCTGGCAGGTTTTCTCAATAAGACGCTTCGCCATGCCCCTGCATTTGCTAATACCTATGAATTTTTCCTGATTTTGGGACTGGGCCTGCTACTTGCTTTTCTGCTGCCCCGTCTGGGGCCGCTGGCCTCTCTTGGGTTAACGGTAGCGATCCTTGCGGTAGTTTCAACAATCAATCTGATCGCCTGGCACAAGCTTCTGGTGCTGCCCTTTGCTGCAAGCGTGCTGATGATACTGCTACTCTACGTCCTGAATGCTACGTGGGGCTTCTTGGAGGAAGCGCGGATCAAACATCAGATAACCGGTCTGTTTGGCCAGTATGTGCCACCTCAGATAGTATCAACCATGAGCAGGGACCCCAGACATTTCACGATGGCAGCAGAAAACAGAGAAATGACGGTGCTTTTTGCCGATATTGTCGGATTTACAAGCATTTCAGAGGGGTTGGAACCACGGGTTTTAGCGCAGGTCATGAACGACTATCTCTCTGCTATGACATCAATCATCTACAGGCATGGGGGGACCATAGACAAGTATATCGGTGATGCCATCATGGCATTCTGGGGTGCGCCGCTTGTTGATGCGGACCACGCAAGCCATGCCGTACAGGCGGCATTGGAAATGCAACAACGAATGGTGCAGCTACGACAAGAGTTTGCTGCCCAAGGCTTACCGGAGCTTCAGATTGGAATCGGAATTAACAGTGGACAGATGCGAGTGGGCAATATGGGGTCCAGCTACCGGGTGGCCTATACGGTAATGGGGGATGCGGTTAACCTCGCTTCTCGACTGGAGGGGCTGACCCGGCAGTACGGTGTCTGGATTATTGCAGGTGAGGCAACCAGGCAGAGGGTGTCTGAGGGGGGCTGGCTGGAACTGGATCTGGTCAGGGTAAAAGGAAAGCATGAGCCGGTAGCGATTTTTGAACCGTGCGATGTGTCATTTTCTACTGATGAAACACGGCAACAAGAGTTGCAAAGGCATGCAGAGCTTATTGCCCGATACCGCGCCAAAGATTGGGATGGAGCAGAGGCGCACCTGAATGAACTGCTGGCGCGTTTTCCGGAAAACACATTGTATCGGCTTTATAGGGAACGGATCACCCTCTGTCGCCAAGAGCCGCCGAACGATTCATGGGATGGGGTCTGCACCTTCACTACAAAGTGATGTTTGTTTAAAATGTAAAAAAATGTAATGGAGTGAGATAGCAAAGCGCTAAAAAAATGGTATAACGTTGATATTGTTATCTAGTAGTGTTCCGTAAACAGGGTATAACTGCGTTGTAGTTGATTAAATGCCGGAATGTTGCAAAGGTGAGGATAGTATCCAAGATATTTCGGTGACTGAAAAAACGAGGTTGGTATGCGTACACACGTCATAGGTGCTTTGTTGGGACTTTCACTGGTTGCCAGCGCTGCCGGAGCAGAAGAGTCGGTGATTCCCCGCTTTGAGATTCGACGATTCATGCTGGAGGGGAATACGAAGCTGCCTGCAGAACAGATTGCAAAAATATTCTCTGAGCATACCGGTAATGGGCGTGATTTTGGGGATATTCAGCAGGCCATTGAACAGCTGGAACAGGCATATCACAAGCGCGGCTATACCCTGGTAACGGTGGTGCTCCCTGAACAGGAACTGGACAGGGGCGAGGTACGACTACAGGTAATTGAGCCGAAGGTAAAGAAGATTAATGTTGTCGGTAATACCTATTTCAGTCGCGAAAACATTATTCGGTCGCTCCCCGCATTGCAAAATGATGTTCAACCGCAGGTTGTGCGTGTTTCGGAAAGCCTACGGTCAGCCAATGAGAATCCTGCCAAGAAGCTGACCCTGCAGTTTGCTGCCCTTGAAAAACCGGAAGAGCTGCAGGCAACGGTGCAGGTTAAGGATCAGAAGCCGTGGAAGGTTGCGCTTAGCGGGGATAATACCGGTACGAAACAAAGTGGCTATTATCGTATGGGGTTGACACTGCAACATGCCAACCTGTTTGATCTGGATCATGTGGCAGCAGTCCAGTATATCACCTCTCCCGACCATGCCGATAAAGTGAAGATCGTAAGTGGTTCCTACCGGATTCCGCTGTACTCGCTGGGCGATACCGTTGACTTTTTTGGTGGTTACTCTGATGTAGATAACGGGACCTCGATAATTTCAGGTACTGATCTGTCCATTAGTGGAAAAGGGATAGTCAGTGGTTTCCGCTATAATCTCACCCTTCCAAGGGGCGGCCGGTATGAACAGAAGTTGATGATGGGGTTGGATTACCGTCTGTATGACAATACCGTAAGCCTGGCAGGGTTTGAGCTCGGTAAAGACGTCGTGGCTCATCCCTTCAGCATGACCTATGGTGCCAGCTGGCAGGATGAAAAACTGGTGGTGGAAGGGTATGCCGGGGTTCTGCATAACGAGCCGTGGGGTGGTCAAGGGAAACAGGAGGATTTCAGTGCGGTGCGGAATAGTTCAAAAGCTGGTTACTGGATCTTTCGGTACGGCTTTAACAAGATGCTCAAACTGCCCCATGACTGGCTCATACGGACAGCTGGTAATGGTCAGTACAGTCCAGACCGCCTGATTCCCGGCGAGCAGTTTGGCCTTGGCGGGGCAAATGCGGTGCGCGGATATGAAGAACGGGAAGAAGCCTGGGACCATGGTTTTAGCGGTAGTTTCGAGGTGTATTCGCCCGATATTGCACGGCTGCTGAGACTGCCGCAGAGTCAGTTCAGAATGGTCGGGTTCTTTGATGGCGGTGTCGGCTACAACCAGCGTACACAGCCGGGGGAACTTGCGGCTAATACGCTGAAAAGTGCCGGTACCGGTTTCAGATTAGGCATCGGCGAATTTTTCAGCTTTAGCCTGGATTGGGGGTATGCGTTGGATAATTCCACCACAACCAGACGGGGAGACAGTGCAGTCCATTTTAAAGGGCAGTTGGTGTACTGAGGGGGATGGTGGCAACTATGAAAACAAGACAGCATAAAGCCCAGATTGGCAAAAATAACGGCGTCAGGTTCGGTACGCGCCGTCGTCTGCTGAATTCACTGGTTGTGCTACTGTGTGCCGCAGGTCCGGCACTGGCGCTGCCGACTGGTTCAAATCCGGTAGTGGGTATAATTCAGGATCAGATCGTCACAAATGGTAAAACCATGACGATCACCAACAATTCTGCAAAGGCTATTGTTGAGTTTAAAACATTTTCAATTGCTGCAGATGAGATCGTAAAGATAGATCAAGCTGCGCAGAGTGTTTTTCTTAGCCGGGTTACCGGTGGGGTCCGTTCTGAAATTTTTGGGGCACTCAAGTCAGACGGCAAAGTGTTCCTGATCAACCAGAATGGTATCCTCTTTGGTCCCGGTGCTGTGGTCAATGTCAACGGCCTGGTTGCGTCTACCCTTAATATCACCAATGACGACTTCCTGGCCGGTAAAATGAAATTTACCGCCGGGACTGTTGCCGGAACAGTTGAAAATAACGGGACTATCACTACGCCATCAGGTGGTCAGGTTTATCTGATTGCGCCAGATGTCAAGAACAGCGGCGTGATTACCGCACCCAACGGCGATATCCTGCTGGCAGCAGGCCGGGAGATACTGCTGGTGGATAGTGCCACTCCGGAGATAGCGGTGGTGGTCAGTGCGCCGGAACACCAGGCCATTAACCTTGGTACCCTGACTGCGGATGCTGGACGGATCGGCCTTTATGGGGGGATCGTCAGACAAAAAGGGGTTGTCAGCGCCAACAGTGCGGTCAGGGATGCCAGTGGACGTATTTTTCTGAAGGCGACCAAAGAGGTTACGGTTGAGGCTGGCAGTGTGACAACTGCCAATGGTCCGCAGGGCGGTAGTATTACACTGCAGGCAAGCGAAGGGACGACGTTGGTGTCGGGAACTGTTGAGGCCAAAGGCAGTGCTGGCACGGGTGGTACTGTGCAGGTGCTTGGTACACGAGTGGGGGTGACCGGTAATGCGGTTGTTGATGTTTCTGGCAGCCGTGGCGGTGGTACTGTGCTGGGGGGAGGCGATTATCAGGGCAAAAATGCCACTGTCCAGAATGCTCAGTTTACGTATCTGGGTAAGGATGCTGTTATTAAGGCCGATGCAACAGATAATGGTAACGGTGGCAAGGTTATTTTCTGGTCTGATGATGTTACCCGTGCTTATGGCAGCGTCTTCGCCCGTGGTGGCGCAAATGGAGGCGACGGTGGTTTTGTGGAAACATCGGGTAAAGGTTATCTTGATTTTCAGGCCCAGGTTAGCACGTTAGCCCCACACGGGAAAATGGGTAGTCTTTTGTTGGATCCGACCAATATCACTATTGTTGCATCAGGTCCTGATATTGCCGGAGATTTAACGGGTATTGATATCCTTAGTTCGACAGACCTTAATGATGCCGCAGTGGATTACCCTGGAGCCAACAGTGTGATTACGGCCGGAGCGCTTGCCGGAATAATAAATGGAGGCACAGCAGTAACGCTCGCGGCAACAAACGATATTTCAGTGAATTCTGCAATTTCTCCAAGTGCTACAAATGGTCTTACTTTAAATGCTGGACATGACATTAACATAAATGCCGCCATATCGCGGACAATGGGTGGAGATATTACGCTTTCAGCGGGCAATAAGATTAGCCTTTCTGCCCTCTTGGAAAGTAATGGCTTCTATGCGGTGTCGTTAACAGCCGGTAGTGGTGGGATTACGGCAAATTCCGGTGGAAGTGTTTCAGTAAAATATTTGAAGGTTATTTCGGGCGGTTCTGCCAATCTAACGCAGGGTAATGCGGTTGAATTTTTGGCAGCCAACGTTGCTGGTAACTTCAACTATACGTCTAATTCGACATTTAGCGTTGCTTCGGTAGGCGGTACAAACGGCATTACCTCTACAGGTGGAAATGTCAGCCTTGAAGCAACAGGTTCCAATTATCTTTTGGTAAACAATCAGATCTCTGCCGTCAGCGGCCAGGCCAAACTGAAGGCGGATAAAGTTGAGTTTAATGCCGGGTCAAGCGTTATTGCGAAGGATGTTGATATTACTGCTGCCGGTACGCTGGGTGTTTATCTGACAGGGGGTAGTATTGGTGACAGCACCTATACACGGCAGGTGTCTTTTGAAACCGACGCCATAAGCGGCACCGGCACAACGGTAACAACATCTGCTTCGGACATAAAAAATGAAATTCATTTCAGTCCGTACACCGCAAACGCTACTGTCGGCGTGGCCGGTGGAAGCGGTACGTTGAGTGTCGGCACAGGTGTTCTGGGGCTTTTGGATGCGCCCACCGTGGTCTTTGGTAATGAATCTGGTAGTACGAAACCTTCAGGCAACATTACCGTCAATCCGTTCTCATGGACAGGCGGCAACCGCCAACGGGTGGCCCTGCTTAGCGCCGGTACGGTAAGCGGTAACGGCATTGACAGCCAGCAGTTGGGGGTTATTGCCGGGGGGGCAGTTAACCTTACCGGTAATAACCTCTCCGCCATCGCTATAGAGTCAGCTTCCGGTGGTGTCACCTTTACCAACTCGACAGCCGGTTTTACGGTTACCAGTGCAACCGGCGGGATAACCAATCCCCGTACCATAACCGGTGTCTCCAGTGGTGGTGCCAATATTACGCTGGGTACAGTCAGTAGCGGTGACATAACCTTTGTCGCCCCGGTTAATGCCGGAACTACCGGTGCTGTAACGCTTAATGCGGCAGGTAAACTGCTGAACGGCAGCGGAGGCGTCAATATCTACGGTGCCAGCCTGAGTGCTCAGGCCGCACTGGGGATTGGTACCAATACGCTTTCGCTCATGACCAAGACTCCGCTCTGGTCGTCAGTGTCATCGTCAGGCGGTTCGATCTATCTGGACAATACCGGAGCGGTCCAAACCGGCTCATTGCAGGTCTCTGCACTTTCCGGCGAGGTCAAGTTAAGTGCCCACAGCCCTCTTACCATCGGTACCGGTGGTGTACAGGCAGGAAGCGACATTACCCTTGAAGCATCCCCGATGGGGGGGCTGGATGACCTGACCATCAACGGGCCGGTCACCTCATCGTCGGGGAATATCTACCTCAGAGCCGGTAATCAGATTTTTGAAAACGCGCTGATTACCGCTTTAAATGGCAGTATTACCAGGACCCCGTTTTTAAATGGCATGTTGGTGCCGCCGAATCTGCAACCTCAGACGCCGTCTGCACCGCTTTATTCTGATGGCGAAGTACCGGCCGGGCTGGTGCTGGTTTCATTGGAAGAACAGGGAGACGGCGAAGAGGATAAGGATAAAAAATACGGTACTAGCCAGGAAGACCGAACCCGGAGTGGAGATACCCAAAATGCCAAGCCAAAGAAAAACTACTGTAACTAGTTTGCTGGTTTCCGGTCTGTTGCTTTGGGCTGCGGTGGCCATGGCGGCCCCTGCAGCCACGGTAACGCACCTGTCCGGTCCGCTGGTTGTCCGTAATGCAAAAGGTGCTGTCAAGGCTCTTTCCGTTGGCTCAAAGGTGGAGCCGGGGGACACCGTTGAGACCGCCCGGCGGACCTATGCCCGTCTGAAGTTCACTGACGGAAGTGAAGTTACTTTGAAGCCGAACAGCCATTTCAAGGTGGAAAAATATACCTATGACCAGGCAAAGCCGAAGGATGATACCGGTTCTTTCAGCTTGATCAGAGGGGGCCTGAGGACCATTACCGGCCAGATCGGTAAGCGGGGAAATCAGGATAGTTACCGTATGAAAACTCCGACAGCTACGATTGGTATCAGGGGCACCATATACGATACCCATTTCTGTCAGGATGCTGCCTCCTGCGGTGCGGTTAAGCCCGGTTTGTATCTTGCTGTAGCTGATGGTAGCGTAGTAATTACCAATGATGCTGGTGAAATGATTACGTTGCAGGTAAAGGCGGGTCAGTATGTGTATGTCAAGGATCCGTTTACCGCGCCGGTGGTGTTGCCGACAAAACCGGATATCCCGTTTGAGCCACCTGCTGAGCTGCGTTCAGGTTGGGGCAAGACCAACTGTCAGGTCCGCTGATGAATCCCTGATCGGTTGTACAACAAGTCTATGCGTGCTCTACAGGGGCACGCATAGACCAGATTTGCTGGAATGCGGTCTCCAGATTTTGGGCAAACTGTGGTGCATCACACAGCGGGGAGCGGCTCATCCGTGTACGCAGGCTGGCACGAAGGGCCGCGAGTTGCGGCAGGTCTTCAGCAAGTTGCCGGGCAATGGTCATATACTCTGCACTACTTTGAGCAGCGCATTGCTCCATTTCAATCAGGCGAAGAAACGAAAAGGTCTGTCGTGATACCGGACGGCTACCTGGTAGCGTGATCACCGGTACTCCCATCCAAAGTGCTTCACAGCTGGTGATCCCCCCTGAAAACGGAAACGGATCAAGTACAATATCAACATCACTATACTCACGCAACATCTGAAGATGGCTTGACGCTGTTCTCAGCTCCAGCTGTTCCCTTCTGACGCCATGCTTTTCAAAGGCGATACACAATCTTTCCCGTATAACCTCGTCTGCCAGAGTGTGCCATTTCAAGATCAGTCTGCTGTTCGGGATGCTTTGTAGTAATTCGGCCCATAGGGCAATGACGTCTGGTGTCAGTTTGGACAGGTTGTTGAAACTGCCAAAGGTGACGTATCCATGTAAAGATGCAGGTAGCGGGGCGACTTCCGGGGCGTTCTCAAACGGCATGTAGCAAAAGCGGCTATGGGGCAGCAAGAACAGCTGTTCCGTAAAATACGGCATTGCTTCAGGTATGACGGAAGCCTGGTCCATAAAGACATAATCAATGGTTCTCAGGCCGGTGGTGGTCCAGTAGCCAAGCCAGGACACTTGAAGGGGGGCGGGCTTCCGTGCAAAAAGAGCAAAACGGTTGCGTGCAGTATGCCCGGCCAGGTCAACCAGAATGTCAACCCCGTCTTCCTTGATCATCGTTTCAAGTGAGTCATCATCCAAGCCAAAGGTACGGTGCCAGACGGTGACAGATGCTTTCATCTGTTCGCTTACGTCATCTTCGTTTTCACGGTCTGAATAGCAAATGATATCGTACTGGTCATGGCTGATATGGCGCAAGATGGGGTACAGAAGGTAGCCAACCGGATGCCTGCCCATGTCTGCAGATACAAAGCCTATTTTCAGCTTTTTGTTGGATAGCCCAATGGATGATGAACCGTCGCTGGTGGGGTGGAAGGGGGCGCAGCGTCTGACATGTTCGGAGAAGAGGAGTTCATCAGTAAGGGCAGCATGATAGCTGAGCGTCAACAGCAGGTTGCTCTGGATACCAGGAAGGTTAGGATTGAGGGTAAGAGCCAGCTCAAAGGTGCTGATCGCTTCTTCAATTCTCCCTGCGTCTCGCAGGGCATTACCACGATTGTTCAATACTTCAACATAGTCGGGCTGAAGAGCAAGGGCGGTTTGGTATGCAGCAAGTGCTGGTTCGATTAAGCCTTGTTCCTTGAGGAGATTGCCCAGATCGTTGAATGCCGGAGCGTAACAGGGATTATTGGTAATCGCCTGTTGATAGGCTGACTGAGCCTCATGGTGCATCCCCAACTTCCAGAGTGCGCTGCCCAGTTGGCAGAATTCAAGGTGACCATGCGGTCGTAATGTTACTAGTTTTCGGCACAAGGGTAGTGCTGCATGGGCGTGTCCTGCTGTCAGGTATAACGCGGCAAGATTACTCAGTGCTTCAGCAAAATCGGGGCGGTTAGAAATTGCTGAGCAATAAGCTGATTCTGCTTCTTCTTTTCTACCGGAAAGATATAGCAGCGTGCCAAGGTGATTATAGGGCTCAGCAGCATTCGGATTTAAAGAGATGGCCTGTCTGCAGGCGTTTTCTGCTTCTTTAAGCTGTTCCAGGGCACTATAGATATTTGTTAGTACAAACCAGGCAGCAGCATAGTCAGGTTTGATTGCAACTGCCTGACGGCACAAAGTGAGGGCCTCATCTGGTCTGCCAGTTGCATTAAGCAGGCTACTGAGATTGCTAAGTGCTTCAGCATAGTCAGGCTTTAGAAAAATGGCTTGCCGGTAATGTGTCTCTGCCAGCTCAAAATGAGAAGAGGCTCGGCATGCTTCCCCTAGATTATTGTGGGCTGCTGCATTGTAAGGATTGATTGCGATAGCTTTTTGAATCAGCTGGATGGCATCATTATGCTGTCCGATTTGATGGAGGAGCGTCCCCAAAAGGTGGATGGCATCAAAATGGTTGGGATCTACGGAAAGCACCTGGCGGTAGATCTCTTCAGCATCACGGAACGATCCAGACTGATGATGTCCAAGAGCAAGAGCGATCGCCTGAGGGATGGTTACAGACTGTGGTACAGTCATGCTGGGTTCTCGCAAGGCTTCACCGCAATGGCAGGTAATGTGTGGTTTTGAATAATGGTCTGGTACAGCCTTGAAAAGGCCTCTGTTTCCTGGCTTAGTGAAAAATGCTGCAGAACATACTGTTGGGCAGCATAGCCGATTGAACCCAGTTGACTGCTGTCGGCAAGCAGATGATAAACTAGGTTTTGCAGTTCCTGCGGACTGCTGTAGAGCCAACCGCATCCGCCGGTTTGCAGGAGTGAGCGGTTACCCGGTATATCAGAGGCGATGATCGGTTTGGCACAGGCCATGGCTTCCAGCAGGGTGTTTGCCATACCCCCCTCAAACAGCGAACTGTTCAGCACAAGATCGCTGGCCGCATAGAACGCCCCCATCTGCTCGTGCGGCACCTCTCCGTATACTCTGATCCAGTTTTCACCAGCTATTCGTTGCCTGACACGGTCTCCGTAACCTGTATCCAGTTCTCCTCCTGCCAGCCAGAGTTGTAGTCGGGTATCAGCTGCAGCCAAAGGCGCCAGCGCATCAATTGCTTCAAGTACCCCTTTGGCTGGCCGCAGCGCTGCAGGTAGCAAAGTAATGAAAGCGTGTTCTGGGCGAGCAAACGGAATAGAGCAGACAAGTGGTTCTACCCCTTGCGGGATAACTGAGAGACGGTCCGTAATTGCCGGAAAATGAAGGGTAAGCTGTTGTGCAATGATCTGGTCAAAACAGCTGACAGCCGCTGCTTCGATTAACGCGCCGTGGGTAGCAGGGTGGTCACGCAAGTCTGGATCAAACAGATCGCTGCCGGTGATGCTGACAACATAGGGAATAGCTCGTTCCTGCGCAATCTCTTTGGCAAGCGGTCCTGCATGGAAGGCATGAAAGGCATGAATCACGCTTGGAGGGTTGGCGGCAAGCTGTTGGCTGATCTCCTGTTTGCTGAGTGAGTCCAAGGGGATGATGCAGGTTGAGATGCCGTGCAGCGTCAAATTACGGGCAATCCGTTGAACCGTAATGATGTTCCCTCGGGTGGGGCCTTTGCTGTATGGCGCAAACAGGGCAATGTGCATGGTGCTAGTATGGCGACTGATGCAGGCGGATGCAAGGGGGAAAACCGCCTTGCCTGAGTCCTGGCCATCTGGTATTCTGCCGACCCTATGAAAATTATTATCCTTGGCAGCGGAACCTCTACCGGGGTTCCCATGGTTGGGTGCAACTGTCCGGTCTGCAGCTCTTCCGATCCCCGTGACCGCCGTAGCAGGGCATCGCTGTTGATCTGTCATGGGGAGAAGAACATTCTGGTGGACACCTCAACCGATCTGCGTAGTCAGATGTTGCGGGAATCGGTGCCGCAGATTGACGCGGTGCTGTTTACCCATGCCCATGCTGACCATGTTAACGGCATTGATGATCTGCGTGGGTTTCATTTTCTGCATCGTCAGGTGGTTCCCTGCTACGCCTGTCCGGCTACCATGGAGCGCTTGCTGGAAGGATTTAGCTATATCTTTCAGCAAGATGAAGGTGCGACCCATCCTCCTTTACTGGAGCCTCAATCAGTGCACGGCTCTTTTGATCTGTTCGGATTACCGGTTATTCCGATTCCGCTGGAACATGGTGCCGGTGTCTCCTGCGGTTACCGGATTGGTTCTTTTGCCTATTTAACGGATTGCAGTGCTATTCCACCTGCGTCACTTGCATTGTTGCAGGGAGTTGTTACAGTAGTGATTGATGGCCTGCGCTGGTCGTCGCATCCCTTTCACTTTAACATCGAAGGGGCGATTGCTGCCATGCAGCAGTTGCAGGTCAGACGGACGATACTTACCCACCTGACCCATGAAGTAAGCCATGCAGAAGAGCAGAAACTGCCGGGTGGTGTAGAGTTTGCCTATGATGGTATGATGATTGATCTGTAGTGCCAATTCGGTATCAAGGTGCTGATCTTTTGATCTGAAATTGGATGGGGGAATCATGCAGAAGGACATACGCCTCCACGGGCAGTTGGCCAACGGGATTGAGTACTTTGTGCTGGTGGTTGGAACCGAGGCCTACCAACGCTATTTCTTCAATATTGTGCAGGAAGAGGATGAACTGAGGGTCTTTTCACCCGGCAATGAGTTTATTTTGGGGCAGAAAGGGATCAGTTTTGAAGGAAATGGCGGCCATTTCTGCGAATATATGTTCGGGGTGGAACAGCCAACCTCTGATCTGACCAAGACTGAGATCATTAACCGTCTGGTCATGAATGGTGCCTGCCTTGAGGAAGAGGGGGGAACCCTTCATTTCAGCGAGCAAACCAGCGGGCATGAATCCTACGATACGGTTTTTTTTGAGGGCAATGCGGTTTGTAATTACTTCTTTTCCGTTCATTCTCCCAAACTTTCCCGCAAGCTGGGTGAGCAACAGCAGGAACTGGTCCGCCTGCTGGGTAAGACCCTGAAGCGGACCCCGGCAGTTGGTGAAGAACGGGATGACCTGCTGGTTGATGAACTGTTTCCGCTATTACAGGATGAAAGCGCCCAACTGTTTATTGTCAAGCTGATCAACACCCACCACAAGGCCTATCGGGATCTGTTCCGTACCCTCTATTTCCGCTCAAAGAAGATTGCCGACGAAGATTTTGCCCGTTTGATGAATCTGGCAAGTGCCCGCCAAATCGACCGTTACCAGCAGGAACGGATGCGGATTGATGTGATGTATCGTCACCCCATGAACCGTCGGATTGTTGATGAATACCGCAGTATCCTGATCGGCTGTACTGCCAGGGGCGAGATCAGCACCCTGGAAAATGCCCGGCTGAATCGATTGAAGGCGCTTTCCGTGCGGAACAAGATACCCGGTGCACTCTTTTTTACGCTGGATGAACTGCTTAAAAAAGGGCGTGATCTGAAGGAGGCCAACGAGGAGGCCGACTACATCGCCCAGACCCGCCAGATTCTGGAAGGGTTCTTCCTGCATCAGCAAGAGATTGACAGCTCCATTGACCGTGACGATATGCTGATACTGATCAAGGCAAAAAAATGGGCTATAGCAGCCCGTGACCATCACTTTGATCACCTGATGCTTGATTTCAGCCGTGAATGTGATGAAAAAATCAGAGATGGGGCTGATCCAACCTTGCTGGAAGGCTTTTCCTATGTGATTACCTATCTTGATCGTCTGGACAGCACCCTGTCGCTAATCGGTCAGCTGGCCTTTATGGAAAATGTTCGGATAACTGAGGAGATGCTGCAGGGACTGCTGGAGCATCGTGCCGCCTTTGAGAATCTGCAGCCCGGTTGCTTTGAAGAGCTATTTGCAAAAGAGCTGTTTGATAACCCGTATCTTGGGCGCTTTGGCCGGACAAAAATGACGATCCTGCTGGAGGGGTTGCCTCTGGTACAGGCAGAGAAGCAAGGGATTGAGGAACTTCAAAAACGTCTGATCGCGGTCGATCAGGAAGAACGGCTGTATCTGATGGTACTGGAACTGGTACGGCATCGGGTACGTAATTTTTATTCAAGCTACGCTACCAAGGCAGAGCAGGATGTCCTGCGCCGTGAGGTGCTTGAAGAGCTGAAGGCCCGCAAGAAGCTGGCCGTAAACCTGCCCGATCATGTCTTTCAGGAAACGGTTACCACCATACAGAAGGAAGCGGTCTACCTGCAGTCCCTGCTGCCAACCATTATTGCCGAGAAGAACGCGGTCCTGCGGGAGGATTTTCTGGCCAATGCCGGCCTGGATCGTTTCTATGTGGAGGAACTGGAGCGGGAGTATTATGAGCAGAATGGGTTGGATTTGGAGGAGATGTATCAGATTCGCCAAGGGTTGTAGAGGAATGGTCTTTTTTCGCCCTGGCCGTATCAATCTGCAGTCGGTCTTGTGCGGCGTACTTCAGTAGTACGCCTCCGCGCCAGACTTTGCTTGCTACACCCAGAACAAAAAAATCCTCATTCCTGATCTGCTTGTCCTGTTTCAATGTTTACTTTTGCCATATTATCCCCCCAGCATGCTGTGTCCTTTCCCGTCGGCTTTACCCAGTTTTTTCAAAAAATCGCCAAACTCTCCGGCGGTTACCGGCCGCGACAGGTAGTAGCCCTGCATGGTGTCACAGCTGCGCTGGTGCATGAACTCCATCTGTTCGCTATGCTCAATTCCTTCGGCAACAACGGTCAGATTCATGCTGTGGGCCAGGGCGATGATCGCCTCGGCAATGGTGGCATCATTATGGTCACGGGTCACATGTTTGACAAAGGAACGGTCGATCTTAAGCCGGTCAATCGGGAAATGCTTCAGGTGCGAAAGGGATGAGTAGCCGGTGCCGAAGTCGTCAATTGAGAGCGTAATTCCCATCTTTTTCAGCTGGCGCAGGGTAAGGATCGCCTCTTCAGGGTTTTCCATGACCGCGCTTTCAGTCAGTTCAAGCTCAAGCAGTTCAGGATTGAAGCCGGTTTCCGTAAGTATTTTCTCTATGCGCATCCCAAGATTTTTTTGTCTGAATTGACGCGCTGAGACGTTAACAGCCATCCGTAATGGTGGGTATCCTTCCTGTTGCCAGCGTACACCCTGCCGACAGGCTTCAGTCAGCACCCACTCTCCAAGGGGGACGATCAGGCCGGTTTCTTCGGCAATCGGAATGAAATTATTGGGGGGTACAATGCCCAGGTCAGGATGCCGCCACCTGATCAACGCTTCAATGCCTGCCACATGGCCGGAACTAAGTTCCATCTGGGGTTGATAGGCCAGAAAAAACTCTTCCCGTTCCAGGGCCCGCCGCATGGTGTTTTCCAGCAAGAGCCGTTCCGTTGCCCGCATATTCAGTTCCGGTGAGAAGAAATGACAGGTGTTGCGACCAGCCTCTTTGGCCTGGTACATGGCCATATCTGCGTTTTTTAAGAGTTCTTCAGCATCACGACCGTCTCGCGGATAGATTGAGATCCCGATGCTGGACGAGGAGTAAACCTCGTGTTCGTCAATCCGGTACGGTTCGGCAAGTTGTTCAAGTATTTTCATGATCACGCTGCCCACCGCATGGTCGTTTTCCAGGGCAGAGATTAGCACCACAAACTCATCACCACCCAGGCGGGCTACCGTGTCGGATGAACGGACACAGTCAAGCAGCCGATTGCCCACCTGTTTTAAAAGTTGATCGCCAATGGCATGTCCCAGAGAATCGTTAATCGCCTTGAAGCGGTCCAGATCAAGGAACAGGATGGCGACCCCCTGATTATCGCGCTCAGCCCGGTTGATCGCCAGTTGCAGACGGTCATACAGCAGTGTCCGGTTGGGCAGGCCGGTGACCGGATCGTGGTAGGCCAGCTTTTCAATGGTGGTCTCAGCCTCTTTGCGGTCGGTAATATCCCGGCCCATGCCGACAATCGCTTCTGGTTGGCCTGCCGGGTTTATGATGCAGCGCAGGGCCCAGCCGATCCAGCGTTTCCCTTCCACGGTCTGGGATAGGTATTCTCGGTAGTAGCTGGTATCATTGCAGATCATTCGCTCAAAACCGTTGCTGGGTAGAAGTTGTTCGGCTGGCAGAATAACCGGCATGAGTGGTTTGCCGAGCAGATCTTCTTCGGTCTGTCCAAAAAGGTTACAGAACGAGGGGCTGACAAAGCGCAGGATGCCATCCATGTCAATCTTGATTACCAGATCAGCCTGATTTTCCACCAGCATCCGGTAGCGTTCTTCGCTTTCCTTGAGCTTGTTTTCAACCTGCTTACGCCTGCTGATATCGACAAAACTCTCCAACAGATGTTCTCGACCATCCAGCACCACCCGGCTGACAGTCTTGATTACTGATAATCTGCTGCCATCGGCCCGGATCAGGTCACGCTCCTCATTGTCCAGTGTTTGGTGCAGGTCGGTAAAGGGGCACTGTCCTTCCTCATTGGGGCAGATAAAGCGATGGCATGATGCCCCAATCATCTCTTCTCTGGTTCTTCCCAGGCTGGAGGCGGCAATTTCATTGACATCAACAATCCGGTGATTTTTCGGGTCAATTACCAGGATGCCGGTATGTACTGAATCGACAATGGTCTTGAGGCGTGCCTCTGTCTCTCTCAACACCCGTTCTGCTTGCAGACGTTCCAATTCAGATGCGGCCCGTACCGCAAAAATCTGCAGCATGGATGCTGCCAGATGGCTTTCGCGGATCGGACGCCGACTGAAGACCGCCATTGGTCCCATGGTTGTCTTGTGTGAGCTGATCAGCGGGATGCCGATATAACTTTCAACCCCCATTTCAAGGGCAAGGTGGTCAAGGGGGAACAGTTCTGGAATGCCCTGCGGATAAATTTTCAGGCCGTTGGCCAACACCTGCTCACAAGGGGTATCAAGCAGCGGGAAGGTGAAGTTTGCATGTATGGCGCCGTCAGCAGCGACCGCCACCGTTTGGATGGTGGTCCGTTCAGTGTCCACAAATTCGCCGATGAAGGCGAAATCAGCATCCAGGGCCTTTGCCAGGTGAAGCGCCAAAAACTGGAAAAACCGTTCACCTGTGGCTTCCGAAACCCCTTCCACCAGTTGTCGCAGGCCGTCTTCAATCAGGTGCAGCTTGGAAAGGTCATTGATGGTGACCAGCAGCAGATCGTCAGAGCTGGTTTTGAGGGGCTTGATACTGATCAGAATAAAGGAGTGACTGTTGGTGGTGGTGATCAGGCTTTTTTCTGCCTGGTGGGAAGAGGCGCACTGGGAGCGGTACAGCTCAAGCTCTTCCATGATCCATGACGGCGCAAGGGTTATTTCGCTGCGCGGGATGATTCCTTCAAGGGCTTCCAGCAGGGCTGTTGCAGGCCCGTTGGCATGCAGGATGATGCCATTCTGCCTGAGGAGCAGAATCGGTGTCGGCAGCGCTTCAACGATCTGTATATAACTGTCTGAAGCCAGTTTCATGGATGCCTCCTGATGCTATGGAGGTATACTAGACGCTGGGGAGTGGCCTGTCAATCTGATGCGTGCCGGAGGCAAGCAGGGATGTCACGTCCTGGGCAGGCAGCGGATGGCTGAAAAGAAAACCCTGGGATGTTGTGCAGCCCCAGTTATGGAGCATGGTGCACTGGTCAACGTGTTCTACCCCTTCGGCTACGGCCTCCAGGTGCAGACGGTGGGCCATGGCGATGATCGCCTCGACAATGGCGCTGTCTTCAGGGCTGCGGGTCAGGTCGTTGATAAAGGACCGATCGATCTTGAGGCGGTCAATCGGGAAATACTTCAGGTGGCTGAGGGATGAATAGCCGGTGCCAAAGTCGTCAATGGCCAGGCTGATACCGCGACGTTTCAGGGCCTTTAAGAGCGCGGCAGCCTCATCAGGATTGTCCATCAACGTTGTTTCGGTCAGTTCAAGTTCCAGGTTGTTGGGGTCGCAGCCGGTTTCTTGCAGGATCTCATCAATCATCGGCATCAGTCCCCGTTGTTGAAACTGGCGGGGTGAGATATTAACTGCCATCCGCAACTGACGATGGCCAGCCCGTTGCCAGATCCGTGCCTGCCGGCAGGCTGTCCGTAATACCCATTCTCCCAGCGGGATAATCAGTCCGGTGTCTTCAGCAATGGTTATGAAGAGCCCTGGCAGCAACAGACCGAGTTGGGGATGATTCCAGCGGACCAGCGCTTCAACGCCGGTGATGGCGCCGGTGGAGTTATCAATCTGGGGTTGATAATCCAGAAATAGTTCCTGATGCTCAATGGCCCGGCGCAGTGCCTGCTCAAGCTGCATCCGTTGCACCATCTTTTCGTTATGGTCAGGAGAGAAAAACTTGAAGGTGCCCCGGCCACTCTCCTTTGCCTGGTACATGGCAATATCGGCATGTTTAAGCAGCGTGTCCACATCAGCGCCGTCAGATGGGTAGAGGGCAACACCGATGCTGACGCCACTGTAAAGCTCATGTCCACCCAGCTGAAGCGGGTGACTCATGGTGCTAATGATCTTGGAGGCCACAGACCCGGCCAGGTTGCATTTTGCAAGATTACTTAGAATGATAACAAATTCATCACCGCCAATTCGGGCTACCGTATCGGTGGCGCGGATGCAGCTGTTCAGGCGGCGACTTACCTCCTGCAGCAGCAGGTCGCCAATCTGATGTCCAAAGCCATCATTGACATGCTTGAAGCGATCAAGATCGAGAAAAAGAACTGCCAGTGACGAACCATTGCGGCTGGCCTGCGAGATGGCCTGGGAGAGTCGGTCATGGAACAGGCTGCGGTTGGGCAGTCCGGTCAGGGTATCGTAATGGGCAAGCTGCAGTATATCCTGTTCTGCCTTTTTTCGATCTGTTATGTCGCGACCGATACCGACAATAGCCTCTATCCCGCCTTTTTCGTCAACCACCCCTTTCATGGCCCAGCCGATCCAGCGGGGGCCATCCAGGGTTTGGGAGCTGATCTCGTAATAACAGGACTTTGGGTGGCAGTCCAAGCGTTTCATCGCCTCTTTCATCATGCCCTGACCGCTGTTGTTGATGATCGGGCAGAGCTCCCGTCCCACCAACTGTTCTTCATCAATACCGAACATCATACAGAATGAGGGGCTGGCAAACTGCAGCTTGCCATCGGTATCAACCCTGACCACCAGATCGCTTTGGTGTTCAACCAGCATGCGGTAACGTTCTTCGCTCAGCCGTAATGCCTGCTCGGCATGTTTGTGTCGGCTGATGTCGTGCAGTGTGATCAGGATGCCGCTCTGTTGTTTGTCCTGATCAAGACGGGTCAGGGTGAATTGGATATGGCGATTGCCTGTGTCCAGTGGCAGGCAGTGTTCAAACGTATGCTCATCTTTGGGGTGATGCAGGAATGCCTTGATTTCAGCGGCAAGCCAGTCCGGCGGTGTGCAGCTTACGCCGTCTGAGAGTGGAATGCAGGTGGGGAGAATCTTGTAGGCAGCCTTGTTGGCAAAGGCGAAATGTCCCTGCATATCCAGCATAATAACCGGAGCTGGTATGGCTGAAAATACCTGTTTGTAGGGTGTGTTGGTGTTGAGCATGGTTGACCCCTTTGGCAGGATAAGCAGGTGCTAAAAGTAGGGCAGGGTTAGAGCATTTGAAAATTATAGTATTTAAATACTGTAATCAAGTCAACCGTTGGCCGGTAATTTTGTGTTGTTTTTGTTGGCTTGCTCATGTTGTATAGAGCGTGTATCTTTTGTGTGTTGATGTGTTGATTAACAACTCAGGGGGGTGGCGATGCCACAAGATGAGTTTTTGCAGTCGTTACGTTTAAAGATTGATAGCTACGGCAAGGAAAATCAGACCGAGCTGCTCTATGTGCTGGCTGAAGGGGTCAGGCTGATCTCCGGTGTTGAATTGGTCAGGATCTATTTGGAGGATTTGATCTCCGGCGCATTGACCTGCGCCTTTGCCAATGGACCGGACGGCGCTGAGCTGCGTGAGGTGGCGTTTCCTATTATTACACAGGATGCTGTGGTGTCCCGGGTCTTTATCAGCCAGTATCCGGCAGATTTCAGAAGTGGTGATGTTACTGCAGGTGCGCTTGATAATGCCGTTGCCGGACGTTTTGCCCTGGTGGCCAGCAGTTGTCTGCCGTTGGTCAGCCGGGGGCGTTCCATCGGTGTGTTGTGTATTGATCGCGATCACGGTGATCTGGTGCTGCCGGGCAAGGTCAAATCGCGCCTGGCAGAGTTTATTCAGCAGGTTGCTGAGCGTCTGGATGAGGCCCGCAGTTATCACCAGCAGGTGCAGCTGGCGCGGCGGCTTGAAGAGTCTAAAAAGCGGGAGGCGGCCGGACAGATGGTCCGGTCTGCGGTGCGTTTGGTGGAAAAAGTGGCCTTGGCGTCAGTGCTGACCCCTGTGGTGTCCGGTGACGGCTCTGCGGCGCTGGAAGTGCTGGCCAGTTATGCAGAAGACCCTTCCCTGCAGATCCAGTATGATCGTTTGGGAGCTATTCTGCTGGAACCGGGGGCCTCGCTGATCTCACGCTATGTGGATGAACAGGCCATAATCAGTGATGACCGGCTGCTGAAACCGCTCTTTATCCATGATCTGGCACGTCATGACCTTCAAAAGCGTGAGCTGACGGAGCAGATGTCGCTACGCAGTTTGTACGTGGTGCCCCGTTTTGATCCCCACAGTCGTCGGGTGATCTGTCTGCTGAACTATTTTTGCCGGGAGGAGTATCGTTTTTCCGAGTTTGAGATGGGGCTTTTGCAGGGTCATGCCGAGATGGTGGCCAGTGTGGTCAGCGGGGTGGGGGGAGAGCATCTGGAGATCCGGGTGTTGTCAGAGATTACTGATCTGTTGAATGAAGGGGATGCAGCCCTGCAGCCGTTTCTGACCAAGGTGCTGGCCAAGGCTACGGAATTGATCGGGGCCGATACCGGCAGCATTGCCCTGGTTGAGGAGCGGGATGGCCGTAAATGGCTGGTGGTTGAGGATGAACAGGGTGTGATCGTCGGTGCCAAAAACAAGGAGTGGCTGAAACGTTATATTCCTCCATTCCCTGTGGGGGGGGCAGATCTGGCTCCTGAAGAGCGCAGTCTGACCGGCTTTGTGGCCTGGAGCCAGCAACCTAAAATCCTCGGTAGTGTCGATGAAGAGCGGGCTGGGGAAGGGTTTCACCGTTCCATGAGTGATCTGCTAAAAAGCGAGATTGCGGTGCCGGTGGCCTGCGATGGCGAGGTGATCGCGGTCATCTGTCTGAACTCGTTGCGGTATGGCTATTTTACTGAAGAGCACCGTCGTATCCTGCAGATCATCGGCTCACTCACGGCCCGCCATCTTTCTGATCTGCAGCGGATTGAGGGGCTGCAGGGAGAGGTGCAGCGCCTGACCACCGATGTAGGCTACAAAGACCCCCATGTTTCCTCATACCGGTTGGGGAATATCATCGGGGTCAGTCCCACCTCCCAGGCGGTGATTGACTTTATCAACACGGTATCCCAACCTCTCTTTAACCGGGTTACGCTCTGGAGCAAGAATGTCATTCAAGAGGCCACCATCGGCCTGCCTTCAATCCTGATTACCGGCCCCACCGGTTCAGGTAAGGAGTTCTTCTTTAACAACCTCTATAATACGCTCAATTCTCTTTACCGCTTGCAGCTGAACCCAAATGGCGAATTGCCGGTCAAAAAGACCAATATTGCTGCCTACAGTGGAGAGTTGACCTATTCCGAGCTGTTTGGACACAAAAAAGGGGCCTTTACCGGTGCCTCCAGCGACCGGCGCGGTATCTTGGAAGAATGTATGGGCGGGGTGGTTTTTCTGGATGAGATCGGTGATGCCGATCCCAAGACCCAGGTGCAACTGCTGCGCTTCTTGGATAACGGCGGATTTGTACGGCTGGGTGAAAATACGGAGCGTTTCAGCCGGGTGCTGCTGGTGGCAGCCACCAACAGGGATCTGCCGGCCGAGATCGCGGCAGGCCGTTTCCGCGAGGATCTTTATCACCGGCTGGCCGAGCTCTCGATCCGCCTGCCTTCGCTGAATGAGCGGCGGGAGGATATTCCTGACCTGGCAGTACACTTTCTGGGCAAACTCTACCGTACCTATCGGGGGCAGGACGATCCTGAAGAGCCACCGGTACTGGCGGTTGATGCAAAATCTGAGCTGGTGGTGCATCAGTATGAGGGCAATATTCGTGAGCTACGTTCAATCCTGCTGCGGGCAATGTTTTTCAGGCGGGGGAACCTTATTGGCGGTGATGCCATTCGGCAGGCCATCAAGGGGGTCGGACTGGGCAGTCTTACGCCGACCGGTGATGGTCGGGAGCTGGCAATGCATCTATCCGACACAATTATCGAAAAAATCCGTCAAGGAGGAGATTTCTGGCAGGATGTCTATGAGCCATTTACCCGCAATGATATCTCACGGGATGTGGTGCGTCTGGTGGTGGAGAAGGGGCGCGCCTTTGCTGGACGTCCTCTGCCGGGGGTGGCACGCTATCTGGGGGCGCTATCTGATGGCATGACCGCTGATGAACAGCGTAAGATGCTGTATAAATTTAAAAACTTTCTCTACAAGACAGTACGGTTGTAGGGGCACGGCGCGCCGTGCCCCTCTATAGTTGGTTGTCTGGTTATACTGCGTCGGTCAGGCGCTTCTGTTTGCAGTGCAGCCGGTTTAAGGCATGGATAAAGGCCTTTGCTGAAGCCACGATGATATCAGTTGATGCCCCTTTGCCCACCACGGTATGACCACCTTCTTCCACCCGCACGGTTACTTCACCCTGGGCATCGGTGCCGCCGGTGATGGAGCCGACGTTGTACTGGGTCAGTTTAGCCTTGGTCTTGGTCAGCTTGCGGATCGCTTTAAGGGCCGAGTCAACCGGACCATCCCCCAGTTCAGCAGTGCGAACCGGCTTGCCATTGATCTCCATCTGTACCGTAGCTGTTGCCACCGCAAAGGAACCACAGGTTACGGTAATATGATCCAGCTTGAACTGGTCCTCTTCCCGTGATTCATCAGTTACAATCGCATCCAGATCCTCGTCAAAGACCTCTTTCTTCAGGTCCGCCAGTGCCTTGAAACGATCAAAGGCACGGTTCAACATCTCGTCATTCAGATCATGCCCCAACTCTTCCAAGCGCTTTTTAAAGGCGTGACGGCCGGAGTGTTTGCCCAGCACCAGTGCGCTGGCAGTCAGGCCGACTGATTCAGGGGTCATGATCTCATAGGTGGATTTGTCCATCAGCATGCCGTGCTGGTGGATGCCAGCCTCATGGGCAAAGGCGTTGGCGCCAACCACTGACTTGTTGGGCTGTACCGCAATGCCGGTGATGTTTGTCAGCAGGCGGCTGGCCGGGGTCAGTTGCTCTGTAGCGATGCCGGTGACAAAGGGCAGGATGTCACGGCGGGTACGCAGGATCATGACAAACTCTTCCAGTGAACAGTTACCGGCGCGCTCGCCGATGCCGTTAATGGTGCATTCCACCTGCCCGGCGCCAGCCTGTATGGCTGCAATGGAGTTGGCCACTGACAGTCCCAGGTCATTGTGACAGTGTACCGAGATGACCGCCTTTTCAATGTTAGGCACATTATCTTTCAGGTACTTGATGATATTGAAGTACTCAAACGGCACCGTATAGCCGACCGTGTCCGGGATGTTAACCGTGGTGGCACCGGCAGCGATCACCGCCTCAACCACCTGGGCCAGAAACGGCAACTGGGTCCGTACGGCATCCTCGCAGGAAAATTCAACGTTTGGTGTGTAGCCCGCTGCCCGCTTGACCGCCTTAACTGCGGACTCCAGCACTTGAGCAGGTTCCATCTGCAGCTTGTACTTCATATGGATGTCTGAGGTGGCGATAAAGGTGTGGATCCGCCCTTTTTCACCGGCGTACTTCAGTGCCTCCCAGGCCCGGTCAATATCCTTGATGCTGGAGCGGCACAGTCCGGCAATCTCAGGTCCCTTGATACTTTGTGCCACCTTTTTAACCGCCTCAAAGTCACCTTCTGAAGCGATCGGGAAGCCTGCCTCAATCACGTCTACGTTCAGCTTTTGTAGCTGCTTGGCAAAACGTAGCTTTTCTTCAATATTCATACTGTTGCCTGGTGCCTGCTCACCATCCCGCAACGTGGTGTCAAAAATTTTGATTACCCGTGTCTCATCTTTTGCTGCCTGCTTGGCTTTTGCCATGCTCCACCTCCTGTGTGTGGTGTCCCAAAATAAAAATACGCCTCCGCCCTCGTCAATGGGGCGAAGGCGTATTGAGCCTCGCGGTACCACCCATCTTCGTTTGCAGCGAGCTGCAAACCTTAATTAGATCCGTTACGTGGATAATTCGTCTCCGATTACTGGTGGTTCACCGGAGCGGCTCCAAGGCGAGTTCACAGTTTCCATCCACCGGTTCGCACCACCCACCGGCTCTCTCAAGGATGTACCTCTGTTACTACTCCTTTTCCCAGCCTTTATAACTAAATGTGACGACATCATAAGAAGACCGGATCAGTCCGTCAACTGTTTTGTTTTTAAGGGGTTGAGTTTGAAGTTATCAAACAGTTCGAGCCCAGAGTAAGCATCAAAATGCGTACATCATCTTGAACCAGAATTTGTTGCCTTCCGGACGATTTTCAACAGCCATTTCGCGTTGATATTTCAGGATGAAGAACATGTTCTTGTAATCATATTTTAGCTGCGGTCCAAGTGCTAGAGCCTGGCCTTTGAAACCATCATTGAGAGCAACTTTGGTCCCGTGCAGCTCATCATCGGTAACCTGCTTGTAGAAATAGCCCCCCAAGCCAACTGACAGATTATTAAACTTTTGGGCCACTGTGTAGTCAACATGGAATTCCTGGCCGGAAAGATAATCAGTATCACTGTTTTTTGTGTTGATGTCGTACATGAACTTGCCGGACAACTCAAAACCGCTGTCGGTCAGCCAGGTGGCGGCAACAATCGGTTCAAAGGTCCAATAGTTGCGGCCGATATTGGCAAGATCGTTTTTGTCATAGCGACCACTTGGCACTGTTGTATCCAGGCCAACCGCTGTATGCAAATTTTTTGTGTGCCAGGTGATTAGTGGACCTACGGTAAGATCACCCAGGCCAAAACGGGATTGGCTGCGTCCTCCCATGGTGACATCGAGATTAACTACCGGTAGCAGCAGGTGTCCACCCAGGTTGCCACCTAACAGCTCAATCTTGGTAACATGCACCAAACGAAAGGCGTTAACAACAGCGGTCAGGTTGAAGTCCGATACCATGCTGTTACCGCTGCCGTTGTTTAAATGCGGGGCATTGTAGACATTGAAATAGTTCAGGAAGTAGGTGCCAGGAGGTGGTAGCATACCGGCACCGAATCCTTCAGCACCATTGGGGTACGAACCGCCGCCGGATTCAGTAGCATGAAGAGCCGGGGCCGTAACGCCAAGAGTTGCCAAACAAATTAGCAGTAAGAGACCTGGTTTGAAACCGGTATAGAGAATGCGCATCATAGACATTGCATGTTCCTTTCTGGTTTGGCGTTATAACGCGTCATTGATAAATTCAAGAGAATATTTGACATAATTGTCAGCAGACTTGTTCAGCCAGGCGATCTCGTCCGGGGTCAGGTCCCGCTTGTATTTAGCTGGAGCGCCAACCCAGAGGGTATGGGGCGGGATGATAGTCCCTTCGGTGACCAGCGCTCGGGCACCCACCAGGGCACCTTCGCCAACAACGGCTTTATCCATCACCATGGCCTGCATGCCGATAAAGCAGCCATCCTTCAAGGTGCAACCATGCAGGGTGACGGAGTGGCCCACTGTCACGTCATCGCCAATGATCAGCGGTGCGCCGGGATCATCCGCATGTTTTTTGTGGGTCACATGCAGCATGGTCAGGTCCTGGATGTTACTGCGGGCACCGATGCTGATAAAGTTAACGTCACCACGGGCCACCACGTTGTACCAAAGGCTGGCCTGGGCACCGATACTGACTTCGCCGATTACCACAGCGGTCTCGGCAATAAAGGCGGAAGGGTCGATTTGAGGGGTGATGCCTTTGAAGGGGCGAATCATAGGTTTGGTTCTCCTTAACAGGTCTGAATGGAGCGAAAGTATACACGTTACATTCATGCCACGTCCATGATTTCGTCTTGTTGCCGTGACGGTATTCTGCTACTTTCTTGATTCTAATACATTGCTTTCAATGGAGGAACGGTAATGAAGTTTACCAAGATGCATGGTGCTGGCAACGATTACGTGTATGTGGACTGTTTCAAAGAGACCGTGGATAATCCTGCTGAAACAGCGATCAAGGTTTCAAATCGCAACTTCGGGATCGGCTCTGACGGCCTGATCCTGATCATGCCCACTGATAAGGCTGATGTACGGATGCGGATGTTTAACAGCGACGGCTCCGAGTCTGAGATGTGTGGTAACGGTATCCGCTGTGTGGCCAAGTACGCTTATGATCATGGTATTGTGACCAAGACCGAGATTACGGCCGAAACCGGTGCCGGTATCCTGACCCTGCAACTGTTTCCCGATGCTGCCAACAAGGTGGAGCAGGTACGGGTCAATATGGGGCCGCCACGACTTTCCCGTGAAGAGATCCCGATGAACGGCGCGCCGGTTGCTCAGGTGGTGGCTGAAGAACTGACCGTACTGGACAAGACTTTTAAAATTACCTGTGTCTCCATGGGTAACCCCCACTGCATCATCTATGTGGATGACGTGGACAACTTTCCGGTGGCCACCTACGGCCCGCTGATCGAGAATCATCAGCTGTTTCCCCGTCGTACCAACGTTGAATTTATCCAGATTATTTCCCGCACTGAAGTCAAGCAGCGCACCTGGGAACGGGGCGCAGGTGAAACCCTGGCCTGCGGTACCGGTGCCAGCGCGGTCTGCGTGGCAGGTGTATTGAATAACCTGACCGACCGCAAGATTCTGAACCATCTGGCGGGCGGTGACCTGGAGCTGGAGTGGGTTGAGAACGGCTCAGTCTTTATGACCGGACCGGCAACTGAAGTTTTTTCCGGTGATATTTCATTGTAATCATTAACGACAATGGCACGCGGATGACGCGGATTGAGCTGATGGACGCGGATTTAACACCCAAGAATTTTATCCTGTTGTTAATCCGCTTAAATCTAGATGTAATCCGCGTGCTATATAAGGTTTTGATTCGTTGTTTTGCTTCCCTTTTTCCCGAGGTGTTCCATGGATTTCTCAAAATTACTTCACAAATTCACCGTTGTTCCTTCCCTGTCCGATGAGCTGGCCCCGCTGCAGCGGATCGCCTACAACCTCTGGTGGTCCTGGGACCCGGATGCGATTGCCCTGTTCAAGCGGTTGGATATTGATCTCTGGAACGCCACCCGCCACAATCCGGTGGAGATGTTGGGTATTCTGCAGCAGACAACCCTTGAGTCTCTGAAGCAGGATGAAGGGTTTATGGCCCATCTGCAGATGGTGGATGAGAAGCTGACCGCCTATATGTCTGAGAAATCCTGGTTTCAGAAGGAGTACAACGGTGACTCTGAACTGAAAACCGCCTACTTCTCCATGGAGTTTGGTCTGCATGAATCTCTGGCGGTCTACTCCGGTGGTTTGGGGATTCTGGCTGGCGACCACCTTAAATCAGCCTCTGATTTGGGGCTGCCTCTGGTGGGGGTGGGCCTGCTGTATCGCCAGGGCTATTTTCGCCAATATCTGAACAACGAGGGATGGCAGCAGGAAATTTACCCGGAAAATGACTTTTACAACCTGCCGCTAACCCTGGAGCGGGATCAACTGGGTCGTCCGTTTGAGATTGAACTGGAGTTTGGGCCGCATCATTTTAAGGCCCATATCTGGCGGGTGCAGGTGGGACGGGTTCCCCTCTACCTGCTGGACACCAATCTGGAGGAAAACAGCCCCGAAGATCGTCTGATTACCTCGCAACTGTACGGTGGTAATCAGGAAATGCGGATGCAGCAGGAGATCCTGCTGGGGATCGGCGGGGTGCGTGCCCTGCGTGCCTTGCGGATCATTCCCAATGTCTGCCATATGAATGAAGGTCATGCCGCCTTCCTGGCCCTGGAACGGATCAGGCTGGTGATGGAGAAGCGCAAGATCAGCTTTAACGAAGCCCGTGAAGTGACCAGGGCAGGTAATATCTTTACCACCCACACCCCGGTTGAGGCCGGGATCGATCACTTCCCCACCGAGATGCTGGATAAGTATTTCACCAAGTATATCAAGTCATTCAACCTCTCTCGGGATGAGTTTCTGGGGCTTGGACGTCAGAACCCTGCAGACCAGTACGAAAGCTTCTGCATGGCGGTGCTGGCCCTGAAACTGGCTGGTCATGCCAATGGTGTCAGCCAGTTGCATGGTGAGGTCTCTCGCAGTATGTGGAAGAACCTCTGGCCGGAACTGCCGGAAGAACAGTTGCCGCTCAGCTCCATTACTAACGGGGTTCATACCCGTACCTGGATGTCAGGCCAGATGGGCAGTCTGCTGGTGCGCTACCTGGGCACCCGTTGGCTGGATGACCCGACTGATCACAATGTCTGGCGAAGGATCGGCAAAATACCGGATGCCGAGATCTGGCGTACCCGTCAAAGCACCCGCGAACGGCTGGTTGACTTTGCCCGCTGTCGCCTGAAGGAACAGTTGAAAAAGGTGGGTGCTACTGCCAAGGAGATTGCCACAGCCGATGAGGTGCTGGACCCGGAGGTGTTAACCATCGGCTTTGCCCGTCGCTTTGCCACCTACAAGCGGGGCACCCTGCTGATGCGGGATCTGGATCGTCTGGACCGGATTCTGAACAGTGCTGATCGCCCGGTACAGATCATCTTTGCTGGCAAGGCGCACCCCCATGACACCGAAGGCAAGGAGCTGATCCGTCAGATCGTGCAGGTATCCCATCAGGAACGTTTCCGGCATCGGATCGTCTTTATTGAGGATTATGATATGGAGGTGGCCCGTCACCTGGTGCAGGGGGTGGATGTCTGGTTGAATACACCCCGCAGACCGATGGAGGCCAGCGGTACCAGTGGCATGAAGGTGGCCTTTAATGCAGGCCTGAACCTCTCCATCCTGGATGGCTGGTGGTGTGAAGGCTATCAGGGCAATAACGGCTGGGCCATCGGCAAAGGCGAGGTCTACGCTGATCTGGAATATCAGAATCAGGTGGAGAGCGGCGCCCTGTATGATCTGCTGGAAAAGGAAGTAGTACCGCTCTACTATCAGCGCGGCGGTGATGGTATCCCCCGTGACTGGGTCAGTATGATGAAGTCCTCGATGCAGTCGCTCTGCCCGGTCTTTTCAACCGACCGGATGGTTGAGGAATACGCCCAGCTTTCCTATATCCCTTCCTACCGTCAGTGGACACGGCTTGAGGCCAATGATCTCGGGCTTGCCAAGGAACTGGCCGCCTGGAAGAAGAGGGTCTTCGGCGGCTGGAATCAGGTCGGGATTGAGGCAACAGAGGCAAAGTTAAGTGATTCGGTGGCGGTGGGCAGCAGCCTGCCGGTTGGTGTGACCGTCAGACTGGGTGACCTGAAGCCGGATGAGGTGGCAGTGGAAGGCTACTTCGGCGTTCTTGATAATCAAGGGATTATCCGTGGTGGCGAGATTGTTCCGTTGGCAGTGACAGAAACGCTGGGGAACGGCCGCTATCGCTTTGCCGGGGATCTTGAATGCCGCTTCTGCGGGCGCTATGGCTTTATGGTGCGGGTGATGCCGAGGCATACGGAGTTGGGGCTGATTTATGAGCCGGGCTATCTGATTTGGGGATAGGAAGCTTTTCAGAACAAAGTCCTGACAGCCGATACGTATTTCATGGCCTTTCCTTCTGACATACAACAGCAGGTCTATGACCTGCTGTCCCGTAGTTCAAATCTGGCGATTGTGCCGGCAGAGCCGGTTGAACCGACCACGGTCTGGGGTGGCCAACAGCCGCTCACCCTGGCGCCGGGACAGCGGGTAACAGCCGAGGTGACCGGCCAGCCCCAGGCCGGCAAGATACCGGTCCAGATTGCAGGACAGCAGTTGCAGCTTGATCTGCAGATGGCGGTACGTCAGGGGCAGAACCTTGAACTGACCTTTGTCGGCAATGATCCCCGTCCTACCTTTGCCATAGCCCGTCCAGGGGTTACGGCTCCGCCGGTCAGTCTCTCCGATGCCTCCCGTCTGTTGTCGCTGCTGGTCTCCAACGAACAGTTTTCACAACCAAGCCAACGTTCATCACTGCAAAGCATTGGTGATCTGCTGCGGCAATCAAGTGGACAGGCCAGTGTACTGGCCGGTTTTCTGGATGATTTTCTGACCTATCGCACTGATGGCCGGGCAGTTGTTGTTGCACCAGGCGGTCTGCTTGATCAGCCAGGTAAAAATGTGGGGGATGAAGCTGGCCAACCGCCCAGCGCCTCAACAGGCTTAGGGGGGCGGGCAACAGCCGCCTTTGAGGATACCGCTTCCAAGCTGCTGCTGAATCTGGCCCAGCGGGCACGTTTAACCCTGGTTGATGTGGCCAATCAGCCTCTGGCGCCATTGCCGCTTCAGCCGGGTGACGAGGCCAATGCCCTGGTGCAGGGACGTCTGCCAGGCGGTCGTGTATTGGTGCAACTGGCTGGTGAGTCACTGGAGCTACAACTTTCAAAGCCGGTGGCACAAGGCGAGATCCTGCGGCTGGCGCTGGTGACACAGCAGCCAAAGCTGGTGTTTGCCCTTTTAGGCCAGCCGGTTCAGGAACAGCCTAGTACGGTGAGTGATGCAGCCCGTTGGCTGAGTGCCTTGGTAAGCAAGGAAGAAGGGCAGAACGAAGCACAGCGTGCCGTTATGGGGCGCCTGCAACAGGTGGTCAGCAGTCTGCCAGCCGGCTCCTCTGCACTGGCAGCAATCCTGGATGAGGCTATGACCTACGGCGCATCAGCCAGCCTGTCTGCCCGTTCTTTGCAGAATAAGACGGTGTCTGCTACAGATGGCAAGCTGGATGAAGGTGTGCTCAAGCTGCTGCAATCGTTAATGCAGGGGAACCGGCTTGCCCTGCTTGAACCGCAGATTTCTGCTGAGGTCTTAAAAGGTTTTCAGACCGGTCAGCAGTTACGTGGTGATGTGTTGCAGTCGTTGGGAGGTGGCCGGTTTATGATCCAGGTGGGTGGTCAGGCCATGGAGGTGCTGCTACCCAAGGGGATGAAGGCCGGTGATGCTCTGAATCTGTTCTTTGTTGGTGAGGATCCCCCCACCTTTCTGCTGGTGCGTTATGGTAAAGGCGGCGATGCGCTGGTCAGTCAGACCGGTCGTTGGGTCAGTACCCTGCTGGGTATGCAGGATCAGTCAGCGCCGCTTAAGGAGGGGTTGGGTATCCTGCGCACCCTGTTACAGGGAACCCCCTCTGATCCTGCCCAGTTAGAGCAGCTCTTGAAGCAGGGGCTGAAAGAAAGCGGCCTGTTCTATGAGGCCCATCTTTCCCGCTGGTTCAGTGGTGACTACTCATTGGACGAGCTGCTGCAGGAACCGCAGGGACGTCTTTCAACCCCTCCGGGCAGCCAGGAGGCTCGTACGGCACTGTTGCAAGGCCAGGAAGGAAGCGATCCGCGTACCATGGCGATTGTCAAGGAGCAGCTGGCAACCCTGCAGACCGGGCAGCTGCTGTTCCAAGGCGAGTTGTTTCCCGGCCAACCGATGGAGTGGCGTATTAAGGACCGGGAAGGCAGAGGGCGCGGTGGTGATGAGCAGGAACAGACTACCCCGTGGGAAACCTCGCTTGCCTTGACCCTGCCAAAACTGGGGCGGGTAGAGGTTGCCTTAAGTCTGAATGGAACGCATCTTGATCTGGTGATTGAGGCTGGCCAGGAACGAGCAGCCGGCCTGTTGGAACAAGGGCGCGGGGAACTGCAGGATCAACTGCTTGCGGCAGGACTTGAGCCAGGAAGTATTGTGGTGAAACATGGCTCGTGAACGTCAGTTTAATGATCAACGGATGGCTGCGGCGCTATCCTACAAACAGGGCTTTTATGCGCCGGTAGTGGTTGCCAAGGGTAAAGGGATCATGGCTGAGGCGATCATTGCCTGTGCCAAGGAGGCCGGTGTCTATGTGCATGAATCACCGGAACTGGTGACCCTGTTGATGCAGGTGAATCTGGACGAACATATCCCGGCTGAGTTATATAGAGCTGTAGCCGAGCTACTGGTCTGGATCTATAAAATGGAGGGCAAACAGGAAGCATGACACAGATAAAATTTGGAACCGACGGCTGGCGCGGTGTGATTGCCCGCGAATTTACCTTTGACAACCTTGGTCTGGTGGCCCAGGCCACCATGGATTGGATGACCCGTGAGGGGTTGGCGGATCAGGGACTGGTGGTGGGGTATGACCGCCGTTTTCTGTCGCAGGAATTTGCCAGCCGCGTGGCTGAAATAGCAGCTGGTAATGATATTAAGGTGTTTTTGTGTGACGATGTTGCGCCAACACCGGCGGTTTCCTGGGCAGCCAAGGCGTTACAGGCCGGTGCCGGTGTCATGATTACGGCCAGCCATAACCCGCCAATCTATAATGGTTTCAAGATAAAAGAGAACTTTGGCGGTTCAGCCCGGCCGGAGACTACACGCCTGTTGGAGCAGATTGTTGCCTACAACAAGGCTGAAGGGCGTCTGGTCCGTTCGGTCCCGTTTGAAGAGGCCTGCCGCAACGGCAGGATTGAGCAGTTTGATGCCGCCACCGGCTACCTGCAACAGCTTGGTCATCTGGTTGATATCGAGGCGATCCGCAAGGCCGGTATCCCTGCCGTGGCTGATCCTATGTTTGGTGCAGGCAGCGGTTTTTTTAAACGTCTGTTGGGGATGGATGAGATTCACGCAGAGTCGAACCCCTCCTTTGGCGGGCGTCCGCCAGAACCGATCGGCGAAAATCTGCAGGAACTGTGCGGGCTTTTGGCAAGCGGTCGTTACCGGGTTGGCCTGGCACTGGATGGTGATGCAGACCGGATCGGGGCGGTGGATGAGCGGGGGGAGTTCTTTTCATCCCATGCCATTTTTACCCTGCTGTTGAAACATCTGGTGGAACGCAAAGGGCTGTCTGGCGGAGTGGTTAAGACCGTTTCATCAACCCGGATGATTGACCTGCTTGCACAGAAATATGATCTGCCACTGTATGAGACACCGATCGGCTTCAAGCATATCTGTGAGCTGATGCTGGAGAAGCAGATCCTGATGGGCGGGGAAGAATCAGGTGGTCTGGGTATCTGCGGCCATATCCCGGAGCGGGACGGTGTGCTGATGGGGCTGCTGTTGCTGGAGACGGTTGCCGTGACCGGCAAGGGGCTACGGCAGCAGTTGGAAGAGATCATGGATGAGATTGGTCACTTTTACTACCGCCGGATTGATACCCACATTAGTAGCGAAGCAAAAGAGGCGTTGCTGCAGCGTTTGAGAAATGATCCTCCCGGGACCATTGCAGGTCGGACGGTTGCCACTACCAACTTCAGTGATGGCTTCAAGTTTGTTTTTGATAACGGCGATTGGCTGTTGGTGCGCCCTTCTGGTACTGAGCCAGTTTTGCGGCTTTACAGTGAGGCCGGGGAGACAAGCATGGTTGATACGCTGCTGCGGGAAGCACGCCAGATAGCAGGAGTGTAAGGTTATGAAATGGCTGCTGAACCTTGTTGCGGTTAACAGTCTGATCTCGGTGGTGGTCTATCCGATGATAACGCTGGGGGTGGATAAGCCGATCAACTGGTTGGTGGAAATCGGCTCGCTCGTGGTTGGCCTGGGGGCGCTGTATCTGTTGATCCGTTATCGTAAAGAACTATAGCCTATAGCCCGTTATGGCTAGCTGCCGTGTATCCGCAACAGCTCCGGCAGGTCCAGAATCAGGGCGATGGTGCCGTCTCCCAGAATGGTAGCCCCGGAGATGATACGGGCATCCCGGTAGATCCTCCCCAGTGGCTTGATGACCGCTTTGACTTCGCCCACCAGACGGTCTACTACCAACCCCACCCTGCGGCCATCCTGACATACCACCACCACAAAACGCGATTCACCCATCGGTGAGTCAGGCTGCAGGATACCATTCAGATCAAGGCAGGGCAGCGCCTCACCCCTGATCTTCAGATACCCCCGCTGCCGAAGTTCGTATTCTGTCTCCGGTGGCAGATCAATGGTCTCATCAACTTGTTCCATCGGCAGGATAAAGTAGTCGCTGCCCACCATGATCATAAAACCATCAATCAGGGCCAGCGAGAGCGGCAAGCGGAGTTGGAAACAGGTGCCCTGCCCTTCAATACTGGTCAGGTCAATCTTTCCCCGCAGCTCTTCAACCGTCCGCTTGACCACATCCATGCCCACGCCACGCCCGGAGAGCAGGGTCGCCTCTTCCATGGTGGAAAAGCCCGGTTCAAAGATTAACGAAAGTGGATCGCGGTCAGCTGTTTCAAGGGGGCGGATCAGGCCCCGCTCAACCGCCTTGTGCAGTACTCGTTCACGGCTGATGCCCCGGCCATCATCCCTGACTTCAATCACAATGCTGCCAGCTTCCTGAAAGGCGTTCATCCTGACGGTGCCAATGGCCGGTTTTCCGAACGCCAGTCGTTCAGCCGGTGGCTCAATGCCGTGATCAATGGCGTTTCTGATCAGATGGACCAGCGGTTCACGCAGCCGTTCTGCCATAACCTTGTCCAGCTCGGTCTCAGCCCCTGCGGTTACCAACTGGATCTTTTTACCGCATGAGGCGGAAAGATCATGTACCAGGCGCTGAAAACGTCGAAACAGGTCTCCCACCGGTACCATCCTGAACACCATGGCCCGTTCCTGAATCTTCTTCACCAGCAGTGAGACCGCAGAGGCCGATTCAAAGGAGGCGTTGTCCCCCAGGCGTTTGACATGGGATTCAAGCTCTGAAGAGGCGGTGACCAGTTCAACCACCAGATTGATCAGCTGATCCAGCTTCTGGGCATCTACCCGCACCACTTTTTGGGCAGCGGCTGATTCTTCGGTGCTTGCCTCATCTGTTGGCAGGAGTTGTTCCGGCTCTGGTTGGTCTTCTATGGTTTCAACTACCGCAGGGGGCTGCCACTGGGTGATCAGGCTTAAGAGCTGTTCGTGGCGGGGTGGAAGTTGTGTCTCAGAGATCTCAAAGGCGGCAATCAGCCACTTGATGTGGTCATGGCACTGCAGGCAGAGGCTCAGCAGCTCTTTGGTCAGAGGAAGTTCGTTTTCTCGGACTTTTACCAGCAGGTGTTCAAGTGCGTGACAGAAGCTCTCCACCAGATCGGCAGCAACGATACTGGCAGATCCTTTAATGGTATGGACTGCGCGAAAGAGCCGGTTAAAGTCATCTCCCACTGTTGGCGTTGCCTCAAGGATCAGCAGGGCCGACTCCATCTCGGCCAGCATCTCAACTGACTCCAGGGCAAAGGCCTCCCGTATCTCAGCCAATTCATCAATCATGGGCTAGTTTCTGATGGGGCGGGACAGCTGCAGACCCGGTTGCGGCCTTCATGCTTGGCCTGATAGAGGGCATCATCGGCACGCTTGATAATGCTGTCCAGAGTGTCATCCTGGTGCATGCCGGTGACTCCGATGCTGATGGTCACTCTGGCTTGATGGTCGGTACAGGAGAGCGGGCTGGCAGCAATCTGCTCCCGGCAACGTTCAGCCAGTACAACGGCCTGCTCAAAGGGGGTTTCCGGCAGGACGCAGCAGAACTCTTCGCCACCGTACCGTCCCAGGATGTCGGAGGTTCGTACCAACTCTTGCAAAAGTTCCGAGATCTTGCGGAGGGCGTAGTCGCCGCAGAGGTGGCCGTGGGTGTCGTTGATTTTTTTGAAGTGGTCGATATCAAGCATCATGACACTTAACGGATTACCATGGCGTCGCGAGCGCTCAATCTCTTCAGTCAGCCGGCTGTCAAGATAACGGCGATTGTAGATCCCGGTCAGACCATCGATTTTTGCCATCTGGATCAGTTTCTGTTCATACATCACAAAATCAGTTACATCCTGAACAGAAATGTAGACGGCAGCTATCTCTATATTGTCATTTCGTATCGGTCCAAAGGTGCAGTTTTGCTGCATCTGGGGGAAAAGCGTTGATGACCCGTGGGGGTTTTTCATGGGGATAAGATATTTGTGCAGCTTCTGGGAGTAGGATGCGTAGTTGCCAAAGGCGAAAACGCTTTTGACAATCCTGAGGAAACTGTTGTCGCACAGGGAGGGGAACAGGTCACAAATCGGTTGTCCAATCACCTTTTCGGCTGGAATGCCGCTGTGCAGTTCCATCCAACGGTTCCAGGAGGTCACGTTCAGCTCACGGTCAAGTACCACCAATCCAAGGCTGATGGTGTTGAATATCTGCAGGTACTCATTCATAAGGCCCCAGAAATTCAGCTATGGCCTGCTTCAGCCAGGGCATGATGCTTTGCTGGCTGACGAGGAACAGGTAGCCGCTGACATTGTACTGTTCAAAATTAAAGACGGTCTTGAACAGGATTGCAAAGGAGTCTGATGCGTTCAGGACGTCATCCAGTGTTTCGAAAATCTGGTCCTGAGAAAAAAAACGGGGCGGCGCATAACTGACCACATCCCCCAGCATCTCGGCAATCTTACCAACACAGGCACCAATGATAATGTTGCCAATCTCAACCAGGGTCTCCTTTTCCAGTACGTCGATGTCGTAATTTTCACCAAGCAGCGCCATCTCCCCATCAAAGATGCGTAACAGCTTGCGGCCTTCACCATGGGGAAAGACCAGGAAGCTGCCCCCGCTAAACTTGCCACTAAAAAACTGGGTGATCATGCTCATGTCAGTGGTGTCGGGGATCTGCTTATGGATATAGCTGATCACTTCATCGGATTGGAGAACGGCAATATGTGGTACAGAGAGGATGACGTGCAGGTTTATGATCTCGGCCAGGTCCGCTGCAGCGCGCCCAAATCCGATATTCATAATCTCCTGCAGGGCATCTTTTTCAAGCTCAGTCAGTTCCCGTAATGGATTGCTCATTACTGTTTCTCCGCAGCGAGCGCCTTGCCAAGTTCAGCCTGTACCGCATCCTTGACCGGTGGTTTTTTCAGCAGGCCAAAGGCCCCCAGCTCCATAACCCGTTCAATGGTGCGTGTCTGGATGTCGGCAGTCAGGATGATTACCTTGGCAGTCGGGTCCAGCCTGCGGATCTCTGTGAGGGCAGCCATACCGTCCACACCCGGCATGGTCAGATCCATGAAGGTCAGATCCGGCTTAAAGCTCTGGTACAGTTCAATGGCGACGCTGCCGTCATTACCCTCTTTGATCTCATGGCCGACATCTTTGGGGATACAGGCCTTGAGGCTCATCCTGGCAACAAGGGAGTCGTCGATAATCATAATTTTAGCCATGTCAGGTCCTCCATGCAGGCCTGTACTTTGCCTGACTGATTTTGCGATATATACCAGAATGTTGCTGCAATGGGAACTGACGAAAACTGTCAGGCGTGGTTCCGCAGCATGAGCTCGTCCGGGTGGGGTGAAAAGTAGAGCTGCTCCGCCAAATAGGGCTGTCTGAAATGGCGAATGTAATGCTTGAGAAGCGTTATGGGCACAATGAGTGGCAGCTGGCCGATGCGATAGCGTTCAATCAAGTCCAGCAGCTCCTGCTTTTCCCAGGGATCAAGCTGCTTTTTAAAGTAGCCCAGGCAGTGCATCAGGACATTGGTCTGTTTGGCTGGCGTGGCCACTGGCTGGAGCGCTTCCATGAAAAGTTTCGTGTAGCCTGGCAGTAATTCCTGCAGTGAGAGCGTGCTGGCCACCAGCTTTCCCAGGCGCCGGTAGTGTTCATTGGAGTGTGCCATCAGGAGTAGCTTGTGGATGGTATGAAATTGTATGAGGTCTGCTTTGGCAGGTTTGGAGGCTAGAAAAGTGAGCAGACGATCATAGCTGTAGACCCGCTCAATGAAGTTCTCGCGTAGACGGGCATCACTCATACGTCCTTCCTCTTCTGTCGGCATCAGCGGGAATGTGCCCGTCAATGCCCGGGCAAACAGCCCCTGACCGCTGGTAAGGGGCGGGCCTTTATCCTGGTAGACCTTGACCCTGAACAGACCGCAGCTGGGTGAGTTCTTTTTAAAAATAAAGCCCCGCAGCTGGAGTTGCTCAAGTTCTCTGACCCGTTCGTGACACCACCGGTGCATCTGGTCGGTCAGGTTATGCTGCGCCTTAACACTCACCAGGTTGGGTGAGGCTGGATTTCCGGTCAGGTGCATCGCTTCCCGTGGTGTTGTAAATCCGCATTCCACTTCCGGGCAGACCGGAACAAAGCGAAAATAACAAGCCAACTGGTCGGTAATATAATGGTGCTGCTTATGCCCGCCATCATAGCGGACTTTTTCGCCTAAGAGACAGCTACTGACTCCCATAATTATAGCTTGTTTTGTTTTCATTAAATACCCCTCAGACCTGCTTTTAGCGATTGACATACCGTCTCTTTGTGCTACTTAGTTGCAGAAGTATAGTATCGTTTAACGTAAAGGAGCTGCCTTGTCATGAACTTTACCATCAAGCAGAAGATGACCGCGTTAATAACCTTTCTTCTGGGTGTTGCAGTGCTGGTCACCGGTTTGATGCTGTTTACCTTCATCAAAATTAACTCGTCTCTTGATCAGATGGGGCGGATTACCAAGATTCAGCATGCGGCCATGCAGGGTTCCATCCATATGCTGAAGGCTCGTGAGTATGAAGGTGAATTCTTTACCCGTAAAGATGACAAGTGGACCGCCCGCGTAGAAAAAGAGGTTGAGGAAGTCTACAAAGTGCTTGGGGAGCTGGATAAGGTAAACACCGACAAAAAAATCAAAGAGCATAGTACCAGGGCCCAGCAGTTGGGTAAGGCCTATGTCGAGCAGTTCAAGGGGCTGGTGAATACCTTTAAGAGCGGTGGTGATGTTATTGAAGGGCGTGAAGAACTGCGTGACGTCATCAATGAGTTTCAGCCACAGCTGGAAGACTATATTCCCAAGATCGCTGCATCATTGCATAAGAAGGCCAGTGCTGAGCTTGATAGCACGATAGCAAAGGGTAAGACCATTATGCTGGCGGTTCTGGTCGGTTCGGCTATCGGTCAGGTACTGATGTTGCTCTTTATTGTGTTGCCGGTACTTAAGTCGATTTCAAGCATGACAGAGCGTTTGAAGGATATTGCCACCGGCGAAGGGGATCTGACCAAGCGGATCGAGGTAAGCAGTAAGGATGAAATCGGGGAAACCGCTGCCTGGTTCAACACCTTTGTTGAGAATCTGGCGGTTATTATTGGTCAGGTGGCGGCAAATGCCCGTCAGGTAATGATTGTTGCTGAAAGTGTACGTCGCAACTCCTCTGCGGTGGTGGCAAGTTCTGAAGAGATGGCAGGACAGGCTGCTTCAGTGGCGGTGGCTGCAGAGGAGATGTCGGCAACCGCTTTTGATATAGCCAACTCCTGTACCCGCTCGGCAGCGAGTGCCTCAGAGGCAGATCAGGCTACCGAGACCGGAGTACGGGTTATTCAGGAGACCATTGCCGGTATGCAGCGGATTGCCGAGCGGGTGCGTGAGGCTGCTGCCAATGTGGAGGAACTGGGGGCTAAGTCAAACCAGATCGGTACCATTGTTGGTACCATTGAAGATATCGCGGATCAGACCAATATGCTGGCTCTGAATGCAGCTATTGAGGCCGCCAGGGCCGGTGAACAGGGACGGGGGTTTGCTGTGGTTGCCGATGAGGTGCGGGCGCTTTCCGAGCGGACCACCAAGGCTACCAAGGAAATTGGTGATATGATCCGTATGATTCAGCAGGAGACCGGTGGGGCGGTCAAGGCTATCGAAAACGGTGTGGCTGAAGTGGAAAATGGTACCCGTGAGGCCAGTCGATCCGGTGAGGCGCTTGGCGTTATTACCAACGAAATTCAGAATGTTACCCAGCAGATGAGCCAGATTGCCACGGCGGCTGAAGAACAGAGTGCCACCACCAATACGATCAGCCAGAGTATTCGCCAGATTACCGATGTGGTGCAGGAAAGTACAGACAAGGCGCAGGACTCGGCAAGCTCTGCCGAAGAACTGTCCCGTCTGGCGGACGAATTGCAACGGCTGATGGGCAAATTCAGAGTTTGAATTTTACGCTGAACCTATGCTAAAAACAGCTTTATAAGGGTTTTGATACCAATCTTAATGACGCCCAAGGGCACAGGGAGGAACAATTATATGGCTAACATCCTGATTGTAGATGATTCATCCACCATGAGAAAGATAATTTCCCGTTCACTTCGTCAGGCCGGGCTGCCGATTGACGATATACTTGAGGGCGGGGATGGTATCGAGGGGTTGAATGTGCTGCAGACCTCTGGAAAAAACGTTGATCTGATCCTGTCTGACATTAATATGCCCAACATGGATGGCCTTGAATTTGTTAAAGCGGTACGCGCCAATGGATTTTCAATGCCGATTGTCATGATCACCACTGAAGGTGGTGAGGATGTCATTGCTGACGCCATTGCCAGCGGTGCCAAGGACAGCATTAAGAAACCCTTCACACCTGAACAACTGAATGAAAAACTTGGGGGACTCCTATGAGTCTGAATGCCGAGATAGCAGATAGCCTCAAGTTCTCGGAACAACAGCTTTCCGAGTACATTATTAATGCCACTCGTGAGGTCTTTTCTACGATGGTGATGATGGAGCCGGCTGATGACTTCCCGCTGAAGGAGCCGATCACCCACTTCAAGTGCAGCATCACCGGTATGGTGGGTTTTGCCGGTACCTATTCCGGTGTTATTTCCATGCACTGTCCGATGCACCTTGCCAAAAAGATCACCGGTGCCATGCTGGGAATGGATGAAAGCGAAGTTGAGGAAGGCGGAGAGGATCTGAATGACGCCATTGGCGAGATTGCCAATATGCTGGGCGGTAGCGTCAAGATGATTTTGTCAAAGGGGGGGCTGGATGTTAAGCTTTCCATTCCAACCGTGATAGCTGGTGAGGATTATACGGTTAACTCCCTTTCAGACATTGATTGTGTTGTTATTCCGTTCAATGTTGATGGCAGTGAACGGTTCCTTGTCGGTCTGACCCTCAAGAAAGAAGAGTAATCCCCCGATTTAACTAAGTACGGGGTGCGCGTGCACCCCGTGCAGTTCACTTTGTATCTCCCGTGAGTCCCTGATGGATGGTTATGTAAAGCTGCATGAGATGCTGGAGACCGCTCTACGGCAAGCCGGTGAAGAGGCTGGTATGCTGTTGGGCCAGGGGTTGACTGCAACCCTGACGGACTCCTTGACCTTTAGCAAGGCTGCCTACTTTGGTGACCTTGATGACGGTGTTTTTGTGCTGGCGGTAGAATCACGGGAGGAGTACCCGGGGCAGTTTCATTTAGTCTTTAATCTGCGGGATGCAATCTTGATGAGCAGCCTGCTGTTGGGCATACCCGCCCCAAGAATCAAAGAAAAACAGCGCCTCTCGATTATTGAACCTGATGACATCGATGCATTTGGTGAAATCGGCAATATGATCAATGGCGCCATGAATACGACGTTTCAGGGATCATTATCAGGCAAGGCCCACCTGAAGCTGCTTGGCTCAAAGAAGTACGTTCCCGAGATTGATCCGCTGACCGACGATGATCCGCTGCCAAATGGTGATTATCTGATGTTTCGCTCCCGACTTGAGATGGAAGGTCAGGAGATGCATCATCTGGATGTGCTGATTCCGGTTGAGCTGGGTAATCAGTATGACCCGCCGTCAGAGGCACCTGCAGCAGCTGCAGTTGAGGAAGTAGCTGCTGCAGCCACTTCCCCTGCCGGAGTCGGGGATGGTGGTGCTGTTGATACACCGGTAACTGCCGGCGATGAAGCGCCTGTCCGTAAGGCCGCTGGTATTGCCGGTACTGTTGGCGAGGAGATGATTGTCGTTTTCGAAGACAGTGATGAAGAGCGTGCGCAACTTCTGGACTCACTCAAGTTTACCAACTTCAAACTGGTTGAATCGACGCTGAATGCGGATGTAAAAGAGGTTTTTTCACAGGGGAATGTGCGGCTGGTGCTGATCGGGTCTCAGGATGCCGATGATCGAGAACTCGCAGTCTGCATCAAGATCAATGCCTTACGTCAGGATCAACCGGTCCCGATTATCATGTGCGCCCAACGCTGGACCCGCACAGCCGTGTTAAAAGCCCTTAAATACGGTGCGCGGGATATTATCATCAAACCTTGTGATCCTGACGAACTGGCCAGTAAGGTGAAACGGTTATGTCGCCTCCCCTCCGTCTGATGTCTGGATTACTCTTGAATAGGCCAGCCCACCGCCGATCTGTTCTGGGGGGATGCTTGTCCTTACTGTTGCTGGCATTGCTGCTTATGCCGCTAACTTCATATGCATCCATTCCCAATCAAATCCGTCGCATTGAAGTGCGCCCCAAATCGCATTTTACCCGCATAACCGTTAAGCTATCTGATGAGCCCCGCTTTAAACTCTCCAAAATTCCTGGCAATCGTCTGAGAATCAGGTTCAGTGACACCTCTTCACCCCGTCTAAAGTCATTGCGCAGCTACTCGGATGCAAACATTGGAGGGCTGGTCGTGTCGCAGCGCGGGAGTGATACGGTGCTGACCTTTGCCGTTGCAGCCAATCGTGTTGGCTGGCGGATGGTCCATGTGGATGGGGTGCCTGCAGTTTCTTTGGATGTTGGTCCGATCTTTTTAGCCGGCTCATCAGGCCATAAAGCGTTGCCCGGCAGGGAAAGAATCAGAAGTGGCGCTGAAAAGCTATTGAATAATTTTGACCCGCCCCTTAAGCCGGAGATCCCTTTTGTACCCACTGACCGGAATGCGCTTAAAACCTTGCTGAATGATGAGGAACAACGTCTGTTTCTGGCGGCAGAGGGGGCCTTGTATAAGGGCAAGTTAACTGCCGCGGAGGATGGTTTTGCCTCATTCGCAACGCGGCAGACACAGATTCGTCCTTTGGCCCTCTATCGACTGGCAGAGGCTCAGTATCGTCTGCAGAAGTACGCCCAATCGCTGGAGACCTTTCGTGAGGCGGCCCGTCAATGGCAAGAGTTTTTAACACTCAATCCGGCTATTATGTTCTATTACGGGGACAGCATTGCCCGTAGTGGAGACCTGCCTGGCGGCAGGCAGTTGTTGGCCAGGCTGATTGTTGCAAATGCTGACAAAAAATTTGCTCCCGTGCTGTTGGTGCGCATGGCTGATGTGCTGGCTCGTCAGGGTGGTGAAGAAAATGCCCGGGCAATTTATAGCAACGTCTCTGAGATGTTTAAGGATAACAAGGCGCATCAGATTGCGGTTATGAAATTAGCTGATCGGGCTTTTCTTGAGGCAACCCCTGATAATTACCAGTCTTTGAGCAGTACCTATGCCGGAATAGCTGCCACTACCGCAGATTTTGATCTGCGTGAAGAAACCGTCTTTAAGCATGCTTTGCTTGAGGCTATTAACGGTCCCGCTGACGCCGCCCTTGACCTTGTTGTCGTGTACCAAAAGCGATTTCCAAAAGGAGTGTATAGCACTGTTATCCGAGATATTCGGGAGGATCTGGTGGCACTGGTGTATCAGGGGACAAACTGGGCGAAAAATCCGGCCGGACTGATCAGGCTGGTGACTGACAATCAGGACTACCTAGCAACCACGGTCAGAATTCCAGGTTTTCTGCCAGCAGTCTCTGCAGCTTTTGATAAATCAGGACGGCCCCTGGATTTGATTGAGCTGTACGCTGGTTTGCTTGAACGCCCCTGGATAGGTGAGGATAACGCACCGTATTTGACGTTACAGGTTGCTGATCAGGCTGAACTGTTGGGTGATACGGTTATGGCAAGAAAGGTGTTGCAAAATTTTCTGCAGCGTAATCCGGCCCACAGCCAATCTCGCTGGGCACGTGAACGTCTGGGGGCAATTCAGTTTGCTGCCCATGAATTGCCGGCAGTGCGTACAGGGCTCTCCTGGTTACTGAATAAGAACGAGCGGGCGGCATTCCCGGTTAGTTACTATTATCTCGGGCGTTCGTTGTGGGATGCCAAGGAGTACTCCCGTTCTGCGATGGCAATGGAGTCATATCTTGCTGCGGTGAAGGGTGCAAAGGAGCTGCCGCTGCTGGTGGGGGATGCCTACTATGTTGCGGCAGCTTCACGCCAGGTTCTGGGTGACCGGAAAGCCGCTGCCGGCTTGTTTGAAGCTGGTCTGAAGGTCGTCTCTAAAGAACGTAAGGATCAATTTCTCTACAAACTTGGTGAATTAGCAGCCCTTGAGGGCAAACCCGAACAGTCCCGAGCACTGTTTGAGCGGGTCTTGAAAGAAGGAACTGATCCGGATTGGCAGCGTCTTGCTCGCCAGTCCATTGAAGAAAGTAAAATTTCTCGTCCGTCCGTCCCGGAGTCAAAGAAAAAATAGTGTCAAAAATATGTTTTTGTCAAAAAAACGACATTACTGCAGGCGTTCCTGCTAGGGGTGTCAGTCCCACTTTGTAGCTATTACCGCCATTTATCTGCATATCCCCACAAGGCATAGAAATTGCAAATATTTGTTTCGTGTCATTTTCTGTTGAATTCAGAAAGGAGACGAAGCTATGCCCGTTGAAGGGCTGTTTAATACGACTATTGATCTGCTGGGTAAAAGCGTTGATCTGCGTACGCGCAATCAAAACTTGATCTCGTCGAATATTGCAAATGCCGAAACACCAGGATATACCCCTAAAAAACTTGAGTTTGAGCAGCAGCTACAGTCTGCTGTCAAGAAATCGTCCAGCCGCGGGATGCACTCAGCTGGCTCATCGGCAACAACGCATCCTGCCCATATCCCTTTACGTGGTGGTGGCGGGGAACGAATCAGTCAGGTGAGGGGCGCCGTTGTTGAAACGCCTGCCAAGACACCGGGGCGTGACGGGAACTCAGTTGAGATGGAAAATGAGATGAGCAACATGATGCAGAATCAGGTGCTTTTTAATGCCTCGGTTCAGTTGCTGGCCAAGAAGTTTGAAGGATTACGAACCGCCTTGAGGGAGGGTAAATAATTGGATCTTTTTACGGCAATGAATACCAGTTCGTCAGCCCTCACGGCTGAACGCACCCGAATGAATCTGATCTCCAGTAATCTGGCTAACGTGAATACTACCCGCACGCCGGAAGGGGGGCCTTATAAACGGAAAGATGCTGTTTTTATGGCTACCCCGGTTAATGATGGCTTCGGCAAGGCACTTGATGGTGTGGCGGGTAACCATCTGAGGCAGGTTGCGGTATCGGAAATAGTAGAGGACAAAAGTCAGCCACGTATGCAGTACGATCCTGGTCACCCGGATGCAGACCCGCAGGGGTATGTTGCTATGCCCAATGTCAACGTAGTTGAAGAAATGGCTGATATGATTACCGCAACACGGGTGTATGAAGCAAATGTCATGACCGCCCAGGCAGCCAAAAATATGGCGCTAAAGACATTGGAAATCAGTAAATAGGAGCTAGGCTATGGAGATTAAGGGGATCAGCGGTATAGGTATGTCATCGGCATTCCCGCTAGATAAATCGGTGTCCACTTCGTCAGTGGCAGACGGCGCGGGTAAATTCTTTAAAGAGCTGGTCGGGAAGGTAAATGACCTTTCGCAGCAGTCTGATCAGGCGATTCAAAAGCTGGCTACCGGAGAGAATCGTAATCTGCATGAAACCATGATTGCGGTGGAAAAGGCCAGTGTTTCGTTTCTGTTTATGTCTCAGGTACGTAATAAGGCCCTTGAGGCATATCAAGAAGTTATGCGGATGCCGGTCTAGTGCCGGTAGTACTTCAAACAGGGGTAGCGAAAAAAGATGCCTGAAGGATTAAAGCGAATTATTGAGCCATTTATGGCGCTGGCACCAGGAAAGCGTTTGTTGGTGGGCGGTGTGGTGTTGGCTTGTATTGCTGCTTTTGCGCTCTTGATCATGCTTGCCAATCGGACGGACTATCGGCCGCTGTTTACCAACCTGGCCAGTGAAGATGCCGGTGAGATTGTCAAGAAATTGAAAGAGGCAAAGACACCCTATCAGATTACCCCTGATGGCAAGGGGATTATGGTCCCTTCCGACCGAGTCTATGAGCTTCGCCTTTCGCTTGCATCTGAGGGGTTGCCCCAAGGTGGCGGCGTAGGATTTGAAATTTTTGACCGCAAAAACTTCGGCATGACAGAGTTTGTGCAAAAGCTGAACTATCAGCGTGCACTTCAGGGGGAGCTGGCCCGAACCATTACGCAGATCAGTGGCGTGGAACAGGCGCGTGTGCATCTGGTCATCCCGGAGAAGACGCTGTTTAAGGAGGCTGAAAAGCCGCCAACAGCATCGGTCGTATTGAAGATGAAGGGAAGCAAAAGTCTTCGTGATACAGAAGTTCAGGGCGTTGTGCATCTCATCTCCTCCTCAATTGAAGGGATGAATGCGGATAACGTGACGGTGCTCGACAGTCGCGGCAAGATTCTGAGCAAGGGCGGCAGCGGTCTGGCAGATGCCAGTGCCAAGGCTACCAGCACCATGCAGGAAACCCAGCGTGGCTATGAGCGAAATGCTGAAGAACGCCTTCAAACTCTGCTGGATCGTGTGGTTGGCGGTGGAAAGTCCGTTGCCAGAGTTTCGGCTACCTTTGATTTTAAGCAGGTGGAGCGAGTTGAAGAAAAGTTTGATCCGGAAACCATTGCTGTCAGAAGTGAGCAACGTACAGAAGAAAAAGCTGGCGGATCCGCTGCCTCCAGTGGTGTGCCGGGTGTGCAGACCAATCTGGGACGTGCGACCCCTGGCGGTGGGGGGGCTGCAGGCGGTGGAAGCAAGAACGATGAAACACTTAATTACGAGGTCAGCCGTTCTACCTCACGTACTGTGGAACCGGTAGGTACGCTGAGCAAGGTTTCAGTTGCCATTCTGGTGGATGGCAAGTATGAAGCAGCAGCGCCGGGTAAGGACGGTGCTGCCGGTAAAGCCAAGTATGTCCCCCGCTCACCGGATGAGTTGCAGAAAATTGAAGCTCTGGTTAAGGGGGCGGTTGGCTTTAACCAGGAGCGTGGTGACCAGATCAGCATCCAGAATATACCGTTTCAGGATGCAGGGGATGCGGTAGGCTCTGCTGAAAGTGCAAAGTGGTGGATGAATCCCTTCTTTTTAACATTGTTTAAAAATCTGTTGATTGCCGTAGGGTTCCTGGCATTGATGATGTTTGTGGTCAAGCCGATGCTGAATACGTTGCGGGCAGCCCGTCCTCCACGACCGGATATCCTTGAGGCAATTGCACCTGATGCACAGGAAAAGATGTCGGCCAGTGAACGGGCACAGCTTGCCATGCATATGGCAGAACAGCAGGAACTGATGGAAAAAGCCAAGACCAACCCGTACCAGGTTGCACAGATTCTACAAAACTGGTTGGGTGAAAGCTCATGATAAGAGGTACTGAACTCCATGACAGGTGCTGATAAAGCAGCAATATTATTACTGTATCTTGGTGCAGATGTTACAGCCAAGGTGTACGAGCATATGGAGGACGAGGAGATCAAGCGGATCTCGAAGAGCATGGCCGGGCTTGGTCATGTTACCCGCCAGACCATTGGAGAGGTGGTAGAGGAGTTCAACGAAGTTATTTCGCCTGAATCCGGAATCTTTGCGCAGGGTGATGAGTTTGTTCGTAAGGTGCTGGAAAAGGCACTGGGACCAACCAAGGCCCAGATGCTGATGGAAGAACTGCAGGCATCCAGTTATGGTGATCTGGTGGATATTCTTGCGTCCATGGATCCAAAAAGCATTTCAAACTTCCTGTCTCAGGAACATCCCCAGGCTATAGCTGTTATTCTGGCCAAGTTGAAGTCCAAGCAAACAAGCGAGATTATTGCGGCATTACCCCAAGAACTCCAGGCAGAGGTAGTACTGCGGATTGCCGATGTTGAACAGGTTTCCCCTGAGATACTTCAGGAAATTGACGATGTAATGAAGCGTGAGATCAAGTCAATGGGTGGAGTTCAGCGCTATAAGGTCGGTGGTGTTGAGAAGGTTGTTGATATGTTTAACCACTTTGACCGCAGTAAAGAAAAACAGATTCTGGAAAAACTGGATGTGCTGAGTCCGCCTCTGGCAGAGGTCATCCGTAAACACCTCTTTACCTTTGAAGATGTCTTTGCCATGGATGACCGCTCCATCCAGGCGATCATGCGTGAGGTGTCTAACGATACTCTGACGCTTGCCATGAAAACATCTACAGATGATGTCAAAAACAAGATCTTCAAGAATATCTCCAGTCGTGCTGCAGATATGATCAAAGAAGACCTCGAGGTTATGGGGCCGGTACGTCTTTCAGATGTTGAGAAGGCACAATCTGAAATCATCAAGATCGTCCGCAAGATGGAAGAAGAGGGTAAAATCGTGCTTGGTGGACGGGGCAGCGAAGATGTCCTCGTCTAAGGTTATTAAAGCAGGCGATGATGAATTGCAAATTGGTGACTTCAGCTTTCAGAATATTCTGCGGGGGGGGCTCCACCAAAATATTAAAAGTAATGAAAAAACAGAAGGTTTTACCCCGTTGGCGTTGTTCGATACCTCTGAATTAGGTGCAAAAGCCAACTTTGTACCCAATATTACATCAGAAGAAGCCTCTCCATTAGAACCCACACTGCCCCCCGGTACGTTTATCAGTGACGACGATTTGCAGAGATATCAGGAAGAAAGCTATCAGCGCGGCCTGCAGGATGGAAAAAATCTTGCTGAACGCGGCCTGTTAAATGTCTTTAAAGGGATGCGTACTGCCGCAGAAGATTTGCAGCAGTTGCGCGAAAAGACCTTGCGCGACTCAGAGGGGGATCTTCTGGCCTTGACCTTTGCAATTGCACGAAAGGTAATTACCCGTGAGGTCGCGCAGGATCGCCAGATCGTACTCCGTTTAATCAAAACGGCGTTGTCGGGGCTCAATGAGCAGGACGAACTGATTATTCGGTTGCATCCTGATGATCATGCCTTACTAAGCAATAATACCAGTATGGCTCTGCAAAAGGAGCTTTCATCGGTGCGTTTTCAGATGAAGCCGGACCCTGCGGTAGAAATTGGCAGTTGTCTGGTTGAAACGGGACGAGGTACGGTTGATGCCGGTTTTGAGGCTCAGCTTGAAGAAATTTACCGACGCTTGTTAGAAGAACGAACCGAAGCAGTTGTAGCAGAAGGGGCAGTGTAACCGGTTCATGCCAAGTTATAAAATTGACATGAACCGGTTTGTCCGCGCAGTCGAGTCGGTTAACCCGATCCGGTTGCATGGCAAGGTTACGCAGGTTGTAGGACTGGTAATTGAAGGCTACTGTCCTGATACATCTGTCGGAGCAATCTGTGAAATTCGGCCAAAAGACGGCGTGCCAATTCCGGCAGAGGTGGTCGGCTTTAGAGATAATAAAACACTACTGATGCCTCTTGGTGACCTACGGGGTGTTGGGCTTGACAGCCTGATTGCGGTCCGGCGTGATAAGGCCACGTTGCGGGTGGGACCGGGCTTGCTGGGACGGGTGATTGATGGTCTGGGCAACCCGATTGACGATAAGGGCGCATTGCATCTGGATGCCGAGTACCCAATCTACGCTGCACCGGTTAATCCGATGAAGCGCCCACCGATCCGGCGTCCCCTTGATCTGGGAATACGTTCCATTAACGGGCTCTTAACCTGTGGGCAAGGACAGCGTGTCGGGATCATGGCTGGCTCCGGTGTGGGAAAATCGACTTTATTGGGGATGATTGCCCGCTACACAGAGGCGGATGTCAACGTTATAGCCCTGATTGGCGAGCGTGGTCGGGAACTGCGTGAGTTTATCGAAAAAGACCTGCAGGAGCAGGGGTTGCATAAATCAGTTGTTGTGGTAGCCACCTCTGACCAACCACCGTTGGTCAGGATGCGGGGGGCGTACCTGGCCACGACGATTGCAGAGTATTTTAAAGACCAGGGCAAAAAAGTACTGATGATGATGGATTCAGCCACTCGGTTTGCCATGGCCATGCGAGAAGTTGGTCTGGCAATTGGAGAACCTCCTACTACCAAGGGGTACACACCCTCAGTTTTTGCTGCATTACCAAAATTACTGGAGAGAACGGGGAATTTTCCCGAAGGGAGTATTACCGGTCTTTATACCGTGCTGGTAGAGGGGGATGACTTTAATGAGCCTATCTCCGATGCCATGCGTAGTATTCTGGACGGGCATATTGTTCTGTCACGTGATCTGGCAGCCCGAAATATCTATCCGCCGATTGATGTCATGGCCAGCGCCAGCCGGGTCATGGGGGATGTGACTGATGAGAGGCATCGTAAGCTGTCAGGGCAGTTTAAGGAAACACTGGCTACCTATCGACAGTCTGAGGATTTGATCAATATAGGTGCCTATAAGGCAGGTAGTAATCCGGGGATTGACCATGCAATCCGCAAGATAGATGCCATGACAGCGTATCAAAAACAGGCCGTAGGTGATCCTGCGACACTGGCTGATTCGATTGAAGGCCTGCAGCAGATTTTTGAAAGCTGATTGAGGGCTGCGCAATGGCGGTAAAAAAGAAATTTGAAATGCAGCAGGTTCTCAACTATCGGGTTGAACTTGAAAAGATGTGCAAACAGGAGTTTGCTACGGCACGAGAAGACCTTGACGCTGCCACTGATCAGCTGGAACAGGAGAAAAGCGAGGCGGCCAAGCTGGCCGAGGAGTTTTGTGGGCGTCAGGAAACGATCGATTCAATCTTTGAGATGCGTTTATATGCAGATTTTTTTGCCCGTAAGCGGGATGAGATCAAAGAGCAACAGCGTAGAGTTGAGTCTCTTGATCGTGTCCTGGAAGATCGCAGGCAAGAATTGGTTCAGGCGACAAAAGAAAAAAAGGTTATGGAGCAGTTGAAGCAAAAGCAAAAAGCGGCGTTCTTAAAGGAGCAGGCCCACAAAGAGGGGCTATTGCTGGATGAGATCGCCACCCAGAAGAAGGGTCAGGAGTAGCAGGGTGAATAAACGTTGGATATCAATTATAGCAATGGCATGGGGTTTGGGTACCTTTGCAACGGTTGCCTTGACCGCTTCACAGGGGACGACTGAACCGGTACGTACTCCCCAAAGCAGCATGCAAGGTGAGCCGGTACCACCCACCAGAGCTGCTCGTGAGGAACGGGCAATTCAGGAGGCCCGGCGGCAGCAGCTTGCTGAAAAAGAGGCTGCGTTGGCTGCGAAAGAAGAAGAGTTAAAAAAACTGGGAGCAAAGATTGATGCCCAGTTAAAGGCCATGGAAGAAACTAAAAAAAGTTACGACGAGATGGTGAAGGCAGAAGAAGAACGTCGTAAGCAGGCGCAGAGCGAACGTGTCACTAAGATGGTCAAGCTGTTTAAAACCATGAAAGCAGCACAATCAGCAGAGTTGCTGGATAAGATGGAGGAAGGTGAAGTAAAGCTGCTGCTGGATCGTTTGGATACCAAGACAGTGGCTAAGCTGGTGCCAAACCTTAATCAGCCAAGAACTATCCGCTGGGTAAATGAAAACCTGCGAAAACGGGGAGAAAAATAGTCAACGAGTTCATCTCTTCTGCCGATAAGGATGGTACGGGCAGTTTGTCCGAAAATTCAACGGAAAGGAGGTGAGACAATCAATGGATGCAACACAGATTATGATGATGCCGGCTGCTGCTGGCAGTTCCCAGGTATCAGGATTACCTGTTGCCACGACAAGTGGAGCTTTATCAGGGCTGTTTGGCAGGATATTGGGACAGAATATACTCGGCTTAGAGGTCTTGAGCGGCCTTGAGCTAAATACTGACCAACTTCAAGCAGAAGTAGTGTTGGCACCACCAACGGACAGTATCGCTGCTTTGACACATGAATTTGCTGAGCAGGTTATACCTTCAGTAGAATCAGACCCTGCCGTCGTTAACCAGCTAGCTGCGTATGCACAGTTAGCAGTTCTTCAGATCAACAATCCACCCATTGTACAACAGCAAGTTGCAACAGCTGGGGCAGCTGAACCTGCTGATTATATGTCAGTAGTGGCTGCTGATCCGACGTCCGCTAAGCAAGAGGCTGCTCTGAACGTGGTTGTTGTTCCAAGTGAATTTGCCGGGTTTCAAAAAGAAGAACAACAGATGTCGTCAGAAATAATAAGCCGTCCTGAACCGGCGGTAACTGCAAAATTAACAACTCTAGTTCAAACTGGTTCTGGTGACAAATTCAAGAGTGCAATTCCGGACGTTGCAACAAAACCTGTTCAACAGCTTGGTGCAGGTTTAACAACTGGGGTAGAGAACCAGGTGCAGAAAATCCAGGCTATTGCACAGCAGGTGACAGAGCAGGTAGCTGAAGCGCAACCGGTTACTCAGGAAGTGGCAGGAACCGTAAAAAATACCGTAGCAGTTGTGCCGCAACCGATCAGATTTGCCCAGCACCCTGATGTTGTTGCCGCTACCACAGGATCAGAAGGCCAGAAGAATTTTTCTTCTGATCAGCAACGTCAAGGCTCGCAATTAATGACAAAGTCGTCTGAAGTGCTTGTTATACAGGGAGAGCAAATGAAGCCCGAGCTGTTAGAGAACACGGGAACGACCTCTTTCCGTTTACCTGAACAGCAGCCAGTACCTGTACCTTTGCACATGGGGCAGCCATTAATTATGGCAACAGATGGTACCGTTACCGAAAGCAGTAAGTCTGTACCACAAGAGTTGATTGGCCGTCAGGTGACAGACCGTTTGGCCAGCCATGATATCAAGCAGGGGAGCGACCAGATTTCTCTTAAGTTGTCCCCGGAAAATTTGGGGAACCTGCAGCTGAACATGCGGATGGATGATAATCGCCTGAAGTTAGAGATTGTGGCAGAAAATAGAGGCGTTCGTGATGCGCTATTGCAGCAGGCAGATGAGTTGAAAGAGACATTGGCGCGTCAAAATATCAAGGTGGATTTATTCAGCGTAACGACTGGTAATGGCAACCAACCGCAGCAGCAGTCTGCTGATTGGCGTCAAATGGCACACGAGCAACGTCAGTATCAGCCGCACTATGCATCATTACGAACAAAAGGTAGTGCTGTTGTAGAGGGTGAAACATCGATGAAGTATTTTGTGCCACAATATCAATCCACAATTGATGTGCGATTTTAGGAAAGGAGGCCAAACATGACAACAGCTGTTACAGGTACAACAGGCGCAACAACAACAGCCGCTGCTGATGCTATGAAAAAAGAACTTGGGATGAATACTGATGACTTTCTCAAGCTGTTTGTTGCCCAACTCCAATATCAGGACCCGCTTGCACCTCAGGATCCAACGGAAATGCTGGGGCAATTGGCCCAGTTAACGCAGGTCGAACAGTCCTATAATACAACTACAGCCCTGAATAATTTGTTGGCTGCTCAAAACAGCAGTCTGGCAAGCTCTGCAGTATCCTTGATCGGGGGGACGATAACCGCTACAGGGAATCAGACTAATTTTGACGGTGTAAATGCAGCAGCAATGAAATATTCGATGCCGGCAGCTACTGCTACAACAACATTGACCATAACCAATGCAGCCGGCACAGTTGTGCGCACCATAGATTTGGGAGCACAGTCTGCTGGTACAGCTACATACCAATGGGACGGTCTTGATGGCCAAGGGAACCAGCTGGCAGCAGGCGCCTATACATTTGCAATAAGTGGCACTGATGCTGCGGGAGGCAAGCAAATCGCAACTACCTACACCACTGGTGTAGCTGACAGTGTGAGTTTTGACAACGGTCTGGCATACATTTCTATAGGAGCTGTTACGGTGCCCTATTCAAGTGTTACGAAAGTGAGCGTGTCGTGAGTTCGGTAGACCAGCTATATTTTCCTAACCCGGTTCAGCCGGTTGGGAAACCAAGTCAGCCGACAAAAAGTCAGCCGGCGCAATCGGTTGGAGAAACGCCGTTTTCAAAGGTGCTTGACCAGACCCAAGGTGTCAAGTTTTCGCAGCATGCCCAGGATCGACTTAAAGCGCGCAATATCACATTCAGTAATGATCAACTCAAGCAATTGGAAGGAGCGGTGAACAGCGTAGCCCAGAAGGGTGGTAAGGATTCACTGGTAATGATGGGAGATGCTGCGCTGGTTGTTAGTGTCAAGAACCGGACTGTGGTAACTGCCATGGACCGCAGCCAGATGAAAGGTAACGTCTTTACCAATATTGATTCTGCTGTGGTTGTTTAACTAACTTTATAACGGGCTGGTCCTCTTGAGGAAGCCCCGGAGTTGCTGACCGACTGATGCAACCCCACCAAGAACAGGAGGCAACACAATGAGTATCACATCAGCAATGTATTCAGGTGTATCGGGACTTTTGGCCAATGCTGAAGGGATTAACGTTATCGGTAACAACCTTGCCAACGTTAATACGGTCGGATTTAAAAGTGGGCGGATGCTGTTTTCCGATATGCTCTCTGCTGGCGGTCCGAATAATTCGCAAATTGGTCGCGGCGTCCAGATTCAAAAAGTTGACAACATCTATGCACAAGGCGCCTTTGAAAACACAGAGGTTGTATCGGATGTTGCAATTCAGGGTAACAGTTTTTTTGCCTTTGCTGCTCCTAACACTGTAGCTGCAGTTGCAACACAAGATTTGGCGTATCTCTCACGTGCCGGAGCCCTCAGGGTGAACAGCTCATATAACTTGATTAATCCTGACGGGTATGTTGCTCTAGAGTCCAATGGTGGAGAACCGATCGAATTTCTTTATGTAAACGGGTCAACTGCGGGCGACTTTGCCAAAATTACTGCTATTGATGCGCAGGGAGTAATAACTTACAGCGATTATGCTGGGAACGCGTTTTATTACAATGGTAACGGCGGCGCCGCGTTACCCGCAACAACTGCAAACTATGCCACTGCGCTGGCAAACGGAACTATTGCAGTGGTCAATCCAACCAACCCATTGGGGCTCGTCAAGGTTGGCGGCACCTTGTTTAAGGCTAGTGCAGAAGCTGGCATCCCTACAACTGCTTTTACGGTTGCTGTGAACAGGGCCAATGGTAGCTCAGAAAAAATGTATTCCAACTCACTGGAACAAAGTAACGTTGATATGGCGGCCCAGTTTGTGAAGATGATCTTGACCCAGCGGGCGTACTCGGCCAACTCAAAGACTATTACTACGGCTGATGAGATGACGCAGGAGGTGCTGAATCTTAAGCGTTAATAGCTAGTTAACGCGTAATAGGCTGATACTGCCCCCGTTTGCCTGCAGCTAGTTGCAGGTGGGCGGGGGCACAATTGTATCGGCACTACATGAATAATGATTGCAAGTGGTTGCAAAAACCTCGTTTTCGTTTTAAATAGGCAGGGTAATACCTGATCAGCTTATGGTGGATAGATACCGGAGGAGCGAATGGCAAAAGAAGAGCAGGCGGCAGCCGAAGCCCCGGCAGAAGGCGGCAGTAAGAAGAAGTTGTTCATTATTATCGGTGCAGCAGTGCTGGTGCTGGTTATTGCCGGCGTCGTTGTGTTTATGATGATGGGCAAAGGTGATAAGAAAAAAGAGGGGGCTGATGCCCATGGCGCCCCGGCTGCTGCAGAGGGCGGCCACGGTGCAACGCCACCAGCGGCAGGCGGTGGTCATGGTGCTGCAGGTGCAGCAGCAGGCGTTTCGACCGTGTTTACGCTTGAACCGTTTATTGTAAATATCTATGACGGTCAGGAACTGCGCTACCTGAAGGTCAAGGTAGAGCTTGAAATGTCGAATGCCGCCGTAAAGCCGGAGCTGGAAGGACGTCTTGCCGCGATTCGGGATGCTATTCTGGTGGTGCTGACCACTAAAACGTTGCAGGAGATTCAGGATGCGCAGGGTAAAAATCAACTGAGGGAAGAGATACTGACTGCCATCAGCAAGATCGTGGCCCAAGGTAAGGTCAGCAAGGTCTATTTCACTGACTTTGTTGTCCAGTAGCTGATCGGGGACGTCGGGTGGCCATGGAGAAGATTCTTACCAAAGCCGAAATTGAGGCGCTGCTGAATGCAGTGTTTGACGGACGGATTGAGCCTGAAAAGGAACTATCCAAGTCAGAAACCACTGCAGTCAGCTATGACCTCTTTAATACAGAGGCCTACCGCGGTTTTGTTCCTAACCTGGATATCGTCTACGACGGCTTTATTCGTTTTAACCGGATTACCCTTTCAAACCGCCTTCGCAAGGTCGTTGAGATCAAGAAGGTCGGTGCCCGCTCCTACAAATTTGATGATTTTCTGCAAACGCTGCCGTCACCGGTTTGCATGGCAATTTTCAAGCTTGATCCACTCAAGGGCGCTGCCCTGATTGCAATGGACAGCTCCCTTGCATTTGCCATTGTTGATAGTGTTCTGGGGGGAACCAGTCGTACGGCACTGGCCCTGAATCGTCTTTTCACCACCCTTGAGCTGAGGCTGGTCGAAATGGTGCTGGCTGATGTCATGGCCGACCTTGAAAAGGCCTGGGCTCCGCTGTACCCCGCTAAATTAAGTATTTTGAGGATGGAGATGAACCCCCGCCTGGTAACGATTGTGCCGCCTGAATATCAGGTGGTGACCATGACGGTGAAGGTGCATATTGAAGAAAATGTCGGTACGATGATTTTTGTCGTACCGATTATGACGATAGAACCGATTCGGGACAAGCTTAAGGAAGGGATGCAGTTTGACCTGATGGCGATTGATCCGCAGTGGTCGCATCGCCTCTCGTCAGAAATACTTGATGCACCGATGGAGCTTACGGTTGAATTGGGCAATTCAAACATATCGCTGAGAGAGCTTCTTGATCTTGAAGTCGGTGATACGATTATGCTGGATAAGCCCTGCACCAGCGAGCTTATGGTGAAGGTTGAAGGGGTGCCAAAATATCAGGGAATACCTGGTATACGGCATGGTAACAAAGCGATGCAGATCAGCGATATTATCTCCAACAAGGGGAGCTCACGTGAACGACAAGCCTGATGCCGCAGAAGCTGAACAGGAACGGAAAAATCTGGAATTTATACTTGATATCCCGCTTCAGGTTACGGTGGAACTGGGGCGTACCAAACTACTGGTCAAGGATATCCTGCAGCTGAATCAAGGGGCAGTGGTTGAGTTGACTAAACTTGCCGGGGAGCCTTTGGATATCTTTGTTAACTCCAAACTGGTTGCCAGGGGTGAAGCAGTGGTGGTTAACGAAAAATTTGGTGTCCGTCTGGTTGATATTGTCAGCCCGAATGAACGGGTGGAGAAAATTTTGTGATCAGACAGTCTGTCCTGCTGTTTCTTTTGGGGGCTGGGTTGTTTCCTGCCTTGGTGCAGGGAGCTGAAGGACAGGCAGGCGGCGGTGATTTCAGTTTTCTTTCCAGTTTTCTTCAGATGATTGCCGCATTATTGCTGGTTGTCGGTTTGATATTACTGACGTACTATCTCTCAACCCGTTTGATGCGCAAAATTCCTGCGTTAAAGCCTGGCAGCCAGCATATCAGGATACTTGAGGTTCGCGCTTTGGGGCCCCGTAAGGCGCTTGTGCTGGTTGAGGTTGCCGGAGAGTATCTCTTGCTTGCAAGCAGTGGTGATCATCTTAATCTGATTAAGCAGGTGCCGATGCTTGAAGAGATTGAAGTGATTGATGAACCATCTGACAGGCAGTCTTTTTTTTCGTTACTGAAGCGTGCAGCATCTCGTCGTTAGCGTGATTAGGCCCGCTCTGGATAGACTATGACTACTTTTGTTGGAAAACATTTTTGGGGGATCGCACTATTGCTGGCTGCAGTCGTTGTCGGTACGGTCACCTTTGCAACGGCAGCACCGGTGCCGTTACCATCGCTTAATATTGGCGTAGGTACAGCAACAAAGCCCGGCGAGGTAGCAACAACGATCCAGATATTTTTGCTGCTTACGGTGCTTTCATTGGCCCCCAGCCTGCTGATCATGACCACCTCGTTTACCCGTATTGTGGTGGTCCTCTCGTTTCTGCGAACGGCTCTGGGTACCCAGCAGGCCCCTTCAAACCAGATCATTCTGGCCCTGTCCCTGTTTTTGACTTTTTTTATTATGACGCCGGTCTGGCAGCAGGTTGATCGAGACGCCTATCAACCGTACAAGGCAGGCACGCTTTCTCAGGAACAGGCCTTTGAAAAAGCAACACAGCCGGTACGTAAGTTTATGCTCTCGCAGACCCGTGAAAAGGATTTAGCCCTGTTTGTTAGTCTTTCCAAACAGGCTCGCCCTAAAAATGCCGATGATATTCCGACCCTTACCATTGTTCCAGCCTTCATGATTTCGGAATTGCGCACTGCCTTTCAGATCGGTTTTTTGATCTATATCCCTTTTATTGTAGTGGATATGGTTGTGGCATCAGTGCTTATGTCCATGGGTATGATGATGTTGCCACCGGTCATGATCTCGTTACCATTTAAAATTCTGCTTTTTGTCCTGGTTGACGGGTGGGGATTGGTTATCAGTTCTCTGGTCAAGAGTTTTGGTTAGAAAGGATATGCCATGACCCCTGAACTGGTTGTTCAACTTGCACGTAGAAGTTTTGAGGCTACCCTGCTACTGGCGGCACCGCTGTTGTTGTTCAGTCTGGTGGTTGGTCTTGCCATCAGTGTTTTTCAGGCTGTTACCTCCATTAACGAAGCCACGCTGGCCTTTGCCCCCAAGATTGTTGCGGTGATGGTTGCTATCATTATATTTTTCCCCTGGATGATGAGTTACATGAGTGACTTTACCCGCGAGATTTATGCTTTAATTGCTGTAATGCGGCGCTAGTCAGGTATGTTTCCCTTTGTTTCGCCGCTGCCGAGTCAAGCTGATGTATTTCTGTTTGCCTTGGTGCTCTGCAGAATTGCAGGTCTGTTTGCTGCCCTTCCGCTGTTTGGAGGGCGTCGTTTGCCGACCCGGATCAAAATTGTGGCTGTTCTGGCAATTACGCTGGTCTGCTACCCCATCCTTAACATAGTACCTCCCCCCATCCCAGGTGATGCCTTTACCCTTGGGCTGTTGGTTATGCGTGAGATGCTGATTGGGCTCACCCTGGCCTTTATTACCCAGATCATTTTTGCTGCCGTTGAATTCTGCGGTCAGATCATCGGTCTCCAGATGGGTTTTAGTATCTCTTCGGTAATCGACCCTTCCATGGGTAACCAGATGCAGATCATGTCAGTCATGCAGAGTCTGCTGGCTACCCTGTTTTTTCTCTCCCTGAATATCCACCATGTTTTTATCCGGGCTATTGTTGACAGCTTTGCCGTCATTCCACTGGGGGGCTGGAAGATGAGTGACGCTCTGATACATTTTCTGGTAAAGGCCACCGCTGATGTTTTTATTCTGGGCATCAGGTTGGCCGCGCCGGTTATGGTTGCGTTGCTTTTAACCAGCGTAGTCCTTGGTATCATGGCCCGCGCCTTTCCTCAGATGAACATATTTATGGTCAGTTTTCCGCTTAATATCGGGCTCGGGTTCATGGTATTGGGGATGACTCTTTTGCTCTTTTTTCATGTACTGGAGCTTTCGTTTGGCAACCTAGCTGTCCAGGTGGCAACGATCTTCAGGCTGCTTGCAAAGGGGGGATGATTCCTGGCAGAAGACGACGACAAACACTCTAAAACAGAACAACCGACCGGGCGAAAGCTGGAGAAGGCCAGAGAGAAGGGGGCCCCTCCATCTTCGCAGATGCTTAGCCAGAGTCTTACGCTGTTGGCCGGTATCATTGCCTTATATCTGCTTGGCGGCTATCTGATGAATGGGCTGCAAAGTACTACTGTGCAGGTCTATTCCCAGATTGGTAGTTTTGAACTGACTGAGCAGAATGTTTACACCATGCTGCTGCGTATTTTTGGTGTAATCCTGATGCTGCTCGCCCCGATTGTCCTGACCATCATGGCTACCGGTGTGTTGGCCCATATTGTCCAGGATAACGGACGTATGGACTTCCAGTGGGAGAGAATCAGTTTTAATTTTGATAAGCTTAATTTTATCAGCGGCTTCGGTAAGCTGTTTAACAAGGAGGCGCTGGTTGAGATTCTGAAGTCACTGCTGAAGATTTTTGTGATCGGCTGGATAGCCTACCAGGTGCTGAGGGATGAATTACAGAATATCATGGTGCTTGCTGAATCTGACGTGAATGGCATTCTGGCGTACACGGGGCATGTTGCATTTAAGATCGTTACCCACACCTGCGGGATCATGATCATTATTTCGATCTTTGATATGTTCTATGTGAAATGGCGCTACACCGAGAACCTCAAAATGACCAAGCAGGAGGTTAAGGACGAACACAAGGATCAGGAAGGTAACCCTGAAGTGAAGGGGAAGATCAAGAAGCTGCAGTTTCAGTCAGCTCGGCGCCGACTGACCAAGATCATTCCCACTGCAGACGTTGTTATCACTAACCCAACCCACTTCGCAGTAGCGTTAAAGTATGATCGCAGCAAGATGGTTGCGCCGATGGTGATCGCAAAAGGGATGGATGAGATGGCCCTCGCGATCAAGGAAATGGCCCGCGAGAATAAGGTTACGCTGGTTGAAAACCGTTTTCTGGCCCGGGAGCTTTATGATCAGGTGGCAGAGAATCAGGAAATTCCAGAGTCGCTCTATGCGGCTGTTGCCGAAGTGTTGGCCTATGTCTATCGGCTTAAAGGGGCGATGTGATAAGCTGATGCCTTGCGTCATAATTCAGTCAGAGTCAATATTATGACTTTAACTGTTTGTTCGCAGGTGAAATGAAGTCGATAACTTGCTGTAATTATACCGCAGGATAGGTTGTTAGTCCTGGGTGGTGACCGAATTTTGACGGCATGGAATCTGCATACATACGCCGTGGGGTGGTGTCGACTGCTCCTGACCCAATGGTCTTTTATGGCCGTAAGGATGTGGTTGAACCATGGCAAACGGAACATCTGCCCAAGCTATTGAGCTGAGCAATTTTAGAAAAAACTCTGATATCTATGTTGCCATCGCCCTGATTGGGGTGCTGGCACTGATGATTATCCCTTTGCCCGCATTTATGCTGGATATCTTTCTGGCAGCGAATATTACCATTGCGCTTGCCATTCTGCTGGTCTGTCTCTATACCCGCCACCCTCTTGATTTTTCAGTGTTTCCATCGGTTTTGCTGGTCACCACCCTGTTTCGGCTTGCCTTGAACGTGGCGTCTACCCGTCTGATCCTGATGCATGGAAGAGAAGGGGTTGAGGCGGCAGGAGCGGTTATCAAGGCCTTTGGCTCCTTTGTTGTGGGCGGGAACTACGTGGTTGGTGCCGTTATGTTCCTGATCCTGGTTATCATCAACTTTGTGGTTATAACCAAAGGTGCTGGCCGGGTTGCTGAGGTGTCGGCACGTTTTACCCTGGATGCGATGCCCGGCAAGCAGATGGCTATCGATGCCGATCTTTCTGCCGGTTTTTTGACAGAGAAGGAAGCGCGAAAGCGCCGAGAAAAAATTCGTAGAGAATCCGAGTTTTACGGTGCCATGGATGGTGCCAGCAAGTTTGTGCGGGGGGATGCGGTAGCCGGCATCCTGATTATGCTGGTAAACATTTTTGGCGGCTTGATTATCGGTGTCTGGCAGCAAGGATTGGCTCTGGATGTGGCGTTAACCAACTACACCCTGCTGACCATCGGTGAGGGGCTGGTAGCCCAGATTCCGGCCTTGGTTATCTCGACCGCTGCAGGTATTATTGTAACCCGGACAGCCGATGAGAATAACTTCGGTCAGGAAGTGACCGCGCAGTTTCTTAATTATCCCAAAGCCTTTTATGTCGTTTCCGGTGTTATGTTCCTGTTTGCCTTGATTCCGGGGCTACCGCATTTTGCCTTTTTGCTGCTGGCAGGTGTTTCGTGGCTGGTGGGGCGGATGTCCCGAGAGATGGCCCAGGTGGTTGAAGAAGAGGCAGCGGCAGCAGAGGCAGCGGGAGAAGAGGAAGCCCAGGATCAGGCTTCGGCAATCCGCCCTCTGGACACCCTTGAACTTGAGGTGGGTTATGGTCTGGTGCCGATGGTTGACGCGTCTCAAGATGGGGAACTCTTGGAGCGTATCCGTTCGATCCGTCGCCAGTTTGCCCAGAAGATGGGTTTTGTGGTGCCGCCGATTCATATTCACGACAACTTGCAGCTGAAACCCTATGAGTATAACATCTTGATTCGTGGCGCCAGGGTGGGTGGCAGCGAGATGACCGGCCAGTATCTAGCCATGGATTCCGGTGCAGTGATGGCGCAACTGCCCGGCCCCACCTCCAAGGAGCCGGTCTTTGGGCTGCCCGCTGTCTGGATTCGTAGTGAAGACCGTGAGCAAGCTCAGGTTAATGGTTACACGGTGGTTGATAGCACCACGGTTATTGCCACGCATATTAGTGAGACGATTCGCCGTTATGCTCAAGACCTGGTGGGCCGTCAGGAGATGCAGCAACTGCTCGATAACGTCGCGGCCACTGCGCCGAAGGTGGTTGATGAACTGATTCCTGGACAGCTTGGTCTGGGAGTCGTACTGCGGGTGGTGAAAAACCTGCTTAAAGAGGGGATCTCCATCCGGGATCTACGCACCATTCTGGAGAGTCTGGCTGATTACGCCGGCCTTACGAAAGACCCCGATGTATTAACCGAATTTGTGCGTCAATCACTGGGGCGTTTCATTGTTGATCAGTTCAAGGTAGATGAGGATACGCTCTATCTGGTAACGATTGACCGTGAGGTGGAAGATGCTATTGCCGAGGCGATTCAACCATCGGATCAGGGCAGTTATCTTGCCATCGAACCAGGGGCTGCGCAGCAGATTATTTCATCGGTGCGCGGGATGGTCGACCGTTTTGGTATGTACGGCGCACAACCGGTCATACTGGCCTCTCCCTCTATCCGGCGCCATGTCAAAAAAATGATTGAACGCTTTGTGCCCCATGTTGCAGTGTTGTCCCATAACGAGATTCCTCAAAATGTCAAAATACAGTCATTAGGAGTGGTGACGTTCCATGCTGGTTAAAACCTTTCAAGCGCCAACCATGGCAGAGGCCCTACGGCTGATTAAGGCTGAATTGGGCCCTGATGCGATGATCCTGTCCACCAAGAAGGAAAAACAGGGGGGTATTCTGGGCTTCTTCAGCAAGCAGGTGGTTAAGGTCACTGCAGCGATTGATCCCCATCGACCTGCGCCCCCTCCTCCGCCACCGGTGCGAGAACGGCCTGAACGGGAGCGGACAACCAAAGAAGAATTTGAGAACTCAATGTTGGCACCCTTGGCGCGTGAACTGCGTGACCTGCGTGAAAAGGTTGAGATCATGACCAAGCGGGACGAGGAGCTGCGGCAGCGTCAGAGTGAGCAGGCAGCAACCTCCGTTGATCAGCAGGGTAAAACAGCGGATGGGGGAATCAATCTTAACAACATTCCCCGCCAGGACCTGGAAGAGATCAAAAAACTGTTGTTGAATACCCTGGTCAGAAGTCAGGACGGTGGAATTAAGTCGGTACAGTGGCCGGATGCAACGATTCAAACCGGTGCTGGAAGCGAGATGTCTGCGGAAAAACCACCATTGGTGCGGGAGCTGGAGCGTCAGGGAATTGAGCCGGACCTGCAGGGCAAGATTATTGAGACGGTCAATACCTTGCCGATGGGGCAGGGCGAAGAAACCCTCAAAGGACGTTTAGGTGAGGCGTTTGGGCGGTTGATCCGTTTTGCCGGTAACCTGCGGATGAAGAAAAATGCCCCGCGAATCATTGCGCTGGTTGGGCCCACCGGCGTTGGTAAAACCACCACAACAGCCAAGCTTGCAGCCATGTATGCCCTGAACCGTGGTAATAAAGTGGCCTTGATCACCATGGATATCTTTCGAGTCGGGGCGGTTGAACAGCTCAAGACATACACGAAAATTATGGGGATCCCCCTGGAGGTCGCCTCGACACCGAAAGAACTGGAGCGGGCGGTTGAGCGACACTCGGATTGTGATCTGATTCTGATTGATACTGCCGGGCGCAGCCACAAGGACTCAGATAAACTGGAAGAGATGAAGGGTTTTCTTGAAACAACAATTCAATCTGATATCTACCTTTGTCTTTCTGCCACTACCAAAGATCGTGAGCTGGAAGTAATCCTAAACCGCTTCAGTATTTTCCCGATCAGTAAAGTGGTGTTCACAAAACTGGATGAGTGTGAAAGTGTCGGGTGCATTGTAAACCTGCTTTTAAAGGCAAATTTGCAAATCGCCTATTTTACCACCGGGCAACGGGTGCCGGAGGATATTGAGGTTGCAACATCGGAAAAACTGGCGGAACTGATTCTGAAGGAGGGGGCGCAATGAGTGGTGCAGTGCGCGGAACCGGCGATCAGGCCGATACCCTTCGTCAAATGGCCAGATCTGCCAAGCAGAACAATCCGGTTACTGCCGGCAACGCTTCCTTGAGCGACCAACAGGGGATACGGGTTATCTCCGTTACCAGTGGTAAAGGCGGGGTTGGCAAAAGTAACGTGGTGGCCAATCTGGCAATGGCCCTGGCCTCCCAGGGGAAGAAGGTTCTGATTATTGATGGTGATCTCGGGGTGGGTAACCTTGATGTGTTGCTGGGACTTTCACCGCAGTACAATCTTAACCATGTCCTGTCCGGTGAAAAGAGTCTGTCTGAGATTATTGTAGAGGTAACCCCCAGCATCAAGCTTATTCCAGCCGGGTCAGGAGTGCAGGAGTATACCAGCCTGGGGCAGCATGAGAAGCTGAAGCTGCTGGATGAGCTGGATATGCTGGAAGAAGAGTTTGACATCATGATTATTGATACCGAAGCCGGTATCTCTGAGAATGTCACCTATTTTACGGTGGCTGCCCAGGAAATTCTGGTGGTGGTGACGCCGGAGCCGACCTCGATTACCGATGTCTATGCCTTGATCAAGCTGTTAGCCACCCGCTACTCTGAGCACCACTTCAAGGTGTTAATTAATATGGCTCGTGACAGTGAAGATGCCCTGGAGGTGTTTCGTAAACTGGCCAATGTGGCCGGGCGCTTTCTGGATATCTCCCTTGATTATCTGGGCTGTGTTGTGCGGGATGAGCGATTAATCGACTCGGTAAAGAAGCAGAAAGCTGTATTTGAGTTGTATCCGGATTCTGATGCTTCAAACTGTTTTAGTACCCTCGCCAGACGGGTCATTGAAAACTCACGTCAGACCCGCTTGAAAGGAAATATCCAGTTCTTCTTCCGACGTTATCTGGAAGGGTCAGGAGGAGGCGGGGTATGAGTAGACTCAGAGCCTATGAAGAACAGGCCGGGGAACGCAGCTGCCAGTTGCGCGAGACGATGATTACTTCACACCTGCCACTGGTACGCTATCTGGTTAATCGTTTTGCAGCCCAGTTGCCGGCTCACCTTGATCCACAGGACCTTGCCAGTGCTGCAGTGATTGGCCTGATTCATGCCGCAGACCGGTTTGACCCAAGCCGCGGGGTGCAGTTCAAGACCTTTGCTGAACAACATATCAGAGGCGCTATTCTGGATGAGTTGCGGGCCGGTGATCCTCTCAGCCGGACCATGCGGGACAAATGCAAGATGGTGGAGCGTGAGATGCACCGCCAGGAACATCAGCTGGGGCGCAATCCGACCGGTACGGAGATGGCAGAAGGCCTGCAGGTTAGTCTGGACGAATACTACGTTCTGCTGGAAGAGATACATGAGTACAGCTTCATCAGTATTGATGACAGTTGGGATGATGATGAAGGTCACTCGTTAAGCCTGGCAGATATTCTTGGAGACGATGAGCTTAAAGGCCCCCAGAACCAGGCAATCTCCGGTCAGCTTGCCCAGGCGATCGGCGCAGCGATTGAGGTTTTGCCGGAGAAGGAGCGGCTGGCTGTCACCCTGTACTACTATGAGGAAATGAACCTGAAAGAGATCGGCGCGGTATTGGGGCTGACAGAATCGAGGATTTGCCAGATTCTCAGTCAGGCCATGGTCCGTCTGAAAGGCAAGCTTAAGCCGTTTAGTCCCTAGTGGGGCGGCTCAGGAGGTAACGAATGAACAGTGGCATGTATTCAGCATTATCCGGCAATCTGGCAGCCATGAAACGATTGGATGTGATTGCCTCAAACCTTGCAAATGCCTCAACAAACGGATTCAAACAGGATCGACTGGCCTTTGAATCGGTCCTTGCCGGCAATCAGAATCCACCGGCAGTGCCGGCAGCGAAAACTGCGGATCCAATCCTGCTTCAGGAGCGGATGGTAACTGACTACTCTGCCGGTACACTGATGCAGACCGGAAATCCCCTTGATGTGGCTCTGCAGGGGGATGGCTTTTTTGCAGTCAGGACGCCTGACGGTGTCGCCTACACCCGGCAGGGGAACTTCAGGCTTGCCAGTAATGGTACCCTGGTAACCGCTGATGGGTACCCGGTACTTTCAAAGGCAGGTGAACGGCCTGAAGAAGGACAGCCGATTGTCATTGATATCGCCGGCCAGGCTGGAGGAGGCAAGCCGGTGGTTGACAGTCAGGGGGGGGTCACGCTCAATGGGGAGCCGGTGGCTACGCTGGCCATATTTGACTTCCCCAAACCCTACAAATTGAACAAGGCAGCTGGAGCTCTTTTTGTTGCCGGTGAAGGGGCTACTCCACAAGTTGCCAGCCCCCTGACTTCAGTAGCACAGGGGGCACTTGAACAGTCAAATGTCAATTCTGTAGCAGAAATGGTGCAAATGGTGGAAGCCAGCCGTTACTTTGAAACCTGTCAGCGTGTGGTGCGCAACTTTGACGATATGGCTGCCAAGGCCGTAAACGACCTGGCACGAGTTTAATACAAGCAAGGAGTACTAAGCCATGATGAGATCGCTATGGACCGCAGCGTCCGGTATGAATACGCAAACCAGCAACATTAACGTTATTGCCAACAACCTTGCCAACGTGAATACCACTGGTTTTAAAAAGAGCAGAGCTGATTTTCAGGACCTGATGTATCAGACGGTCCAGAATCCCGGTTCACCTTCAACCAATGCAGCACAGATTCCGGTCGGGATTCAGTTTGGTATGGGAGCAAAACTGGCTGCTGTATCGAAGCAGTTTACTCCGGGCGACTTTTCAAATACCGGCGGGCAGCTTGACATGGCCATCGAAGGGGATGGTTTCTTTCAGATCCAGATGCCGGATGGCAGTACAGCCTACAGCCGGGCCGGGGCCTTTAAAATGGACAGTAACGGCCGGATGGTGACCCCCGAGGGCTATCCGATGCTGCCGGAGATTGTGATCCCCAACAACTCTACCAAGATTACCATCGGTACCGATGGTACGGTATCAGCGGTTCAGGCTGGGCAGTCAGCCGCTTCAACAGTGGGCAACATTCAACTTGCTAACTTTACCAATCCTGCCGGTCTTTCCTCCATGGGACGGAATTTCTATCAGCAGACCGATGCCTCTGGCAACGCCACAACTGGTACGCCGGGGCAGACCGGTCTGGGCACCATTACCCAGGGATTTCTTGAAATGAGTAACGTTGATGTTGCTACTGAAATGGTCAACATGATCATCGGCCAGCGTGCCTATGAGGCCAATTCAAAGGCAATCACCACCTCCGATGAAATGCTGCAGTTGGCTAATAACCTGAAGCGATAACTGATGCGTCTTGTGCATAGGATACTGGTCAGGCTGCTGATGGGCGTTTGTCTGTGCTCTCTGACGGGCGTTGTATCTGGCAATGCAGCTACTCTCGCTACGACAGCGACCGTGCCGCTTCCGGAGCAGGAGATCAGGGGGGCTGTTGAGCGGTTTCTGGCTGAAAAACTTGAAGGGCGAGGTTGGGAAACTACCCTCAGGCAGCTTACCATTCCGCAGGGGATACGGGTTTCCCATGGAGTACGTGATCTTGAGCTGATTGCCCCGGCTGGATGGGATGGCTGGGGGCCGGCAACGATTGTGCTGGTAGTACGTGTGAATGGCGCGGTTGAAAAAAATTTGTCATTGCGCTTGCAGGTTGATGCCCGCACCGAGATGCTGACAGCAACCCGTCAGTTGCTTGCCGGGACAGTACTGACTGAAGCTGACCTGCAGCTCCAAAAGCATGATCTGGCCCAGGCAGGCGGACATCCAGTAAAAAACAGCGCAGATGCAGTTGGTAAGAAGCTGCGGATGACCGTCCGGGCTGGTGCGCCGATCAGGAGCAATCAGTTGGTGAATGTACCGGTTGTTGTTAGCGGGCAGCTGGTAACGATTGTTGCTGAAAATGCGGGGATCAGAATTACGGTCTCTGGCCGTGCCAAGAGTGCCGGTAGTATCGGGGAGCTGATTCGGGTCCAGAATATGGTTTCCAACAAAGAAATACCTGCCCGCGTACTGGATGCCTCAACCGTTGAAGTCGGTTTTTAACCTGAGGAGAAGATAATGAAACGGTTCCTTGTCACACTTTCAGCTTTGATGCTGTCCGGGTGCGTGGTGCAGCAGACAGAGGTGGTAAGCCCAACCTTTGATCAACAGCTGAAACCACCAGCACAGAATTATAGTAACGGGTCAATCTGGCAGGCCTCGACTATTGCCCTTACCGAGGACGGTAAGGCTCGCAGAATTGGTGATATTGTTACCATTATCGTGACAGAAACAGCCAGTGCCAGCAAAGAGGCTGCCACGGCAACCGGACGCTCTTCAAAAATCAGTGCAGGAATTCCCAACATGCTGGGACTTGAGGAGTCAAAGATCATCACCAGCAACTTTGCAGATCTGTCAAAATTGCTGAATGCCAGCGCCAGTTCTAGTTTTGACGGTAGCGGTTCTACATCACGCAAGGAAACCCTAACGGCAACTATTTCAGCCAAGGTGATTGATCTGCTCCCTAACGGAAACCTGAAAATAGAGGGCCGACGTAATGTAAAGGTAAACTATGAGGACCAGATTGTGACCGTTAAAGGCACTATCCGTCAGCGTGATATTACGGCGGAAAACACCATTAACTCTATCTACGTTGCTGATGCCCAGATCAGCTATTCCGGCGAAGGCATTATCTCAGACCGGCAAAAGCCTGGCTGGTTAATGAATGTGTTGGATAAACTTTGGCCATTCTAAGGTGATATCATGAAGCGAATAGCGACGTTTGTTATACTTGTCATGTTGTTTGTGCCGACACTGGTGCATGCTACGCGAATCAAAGATATTGCTGCATTTGACGGGGTTCGAGACAACCAGTTGGTTGGATACGGCCTGATTGTGGGGCTAAATGGTTCTGGCGACAGTGATCAGACCAAATTCCCTGTGCAGTCATTGGTTAATATACTGGAGCGGATGGGGGTCACGGTCAACCGCGCGGATATCAAGGTTAAAAACGTGGCTGCCGTAATGGTGACGGCAACACTCCCGCCTTTTGCCAAGCAGGGTACCAAACTGGATGTGCTGGTTTCATCCTTGGGGGATGCCAAGACCATAGCAGGTGGAACATTGATTATGACCCCGCTAAAAGGTGCGGACAATCAGGTCTATGCGGTAGCTCAGGGATCTATTTTGACTAACTCATTTGCCTTTGGTGGTCAGGGAGCCTCTGCAACCAAAAATCACCCCACAGCAGGCAGAATTCCTGCTGGCGCACTGGTCGAGCGGGAACTCCCCAATGTGCTTGCCGGAAAATCAAGCCTGCGGCTGAATCTGGCGCAATCTGATTTTACCACTGCCGCACGTATTACTGCCGCCATCAACAAGACCTTCAAAGGTGCGGCTGGCAGCGGTGACGGTGGTTCAGTTATGGTGCAGGTGCCAGATGAGTATGCCTCCCGTCCGGTCGAATTTATTGCCCAACTGGAAAATCTGGAGGTTACGCAGGATCAACCGGCACGGGTTGTGGTAAATGAGCGGACCGGTACGGTTGTGATGGGAGATAAGGTCAAGATTTCCTCTGTCGCCGTATCCCATGGCAACCTGACATTAACTATTAAAGAGACTCCCAAGGTATCTCAACCCAAGCCATTGGCAAAGGGGGAAACCAAAGAGGTCCCCCGTACCGAACTGAAGGTGCAGGAAGAACAGAAACGGCTGTCAGTGCTGCCTGAAGGCAACACCATTGGCGATGTGGTGCGTGGACTGAATCTTCTGGGGGTTACGCCACGGGATCTGATCTCAATTCTGCAATCGATTAAAGCCGCTGGAGCACTCCAGGCAGAGCTGGTTATTATTTAAACCCAGATATTCCATTAGGCGGCGCAAAGCGCCTGCATGAGCCCTGCCGGATGTTTTACGGCATCTTCTCGCCCGTTTTCCTCACCAATAGCTAAGGCTATTGCCTTGTCAAACGGATGAAAATCTGCTCGTAAACCATTTTGGCAGCATCTCATGCCCCAATGGAAAATCTGGGTTAAACTGTTTTAGTAAGCAGACGAGACTACCGATAGGATAACCATAATGGACAGCTCACTAACCATAGCACCCGACCTGCTGATGCAGGACAACAAGGCTGAGCAGCTTGGCTCACGTGCAAACGTTCGTGGAGAACAGCTGACAGATGCCAAGCGTAAACAGCTGAAAAAGATATCCCAGGATTTTGAGGCAATGTTTACCGGCATGATGTTGAAGTCAATGCGTGAGACCGTTGCTGAAGACAAGCTTACCGGCGGCGGCAAGGCAGAGGAAACCTACCGCTACATGCTTGACCAAGAGTACGCTGCAGCAGCGTCAAAACGCGGTGGTCCAAACAGTCTTGCATCGATGGTTGAAAAAGAGTTGTTGAAACGGTATGCCGTTCCGACCCAGAAGAAGGTTGTCGTGACGACAGGTGAGGAGCAGTAACATGGCAACAGCAAATCGATTGACGGATGTATTAGGTGAACAGCTTGTTATCCTCAAAGAATTGCAGCAAACGCTGCAGGATGAACAAAAAGCGATTGCCGTTCTCGATACACAGCTTATGGAGTCCCTGAACAGCCAGAAAGAGTTGCTGGTAAATCGCCAGAGGGTGATGGCAGAAACATTGCGAAGTGTGTTGTCGGATACGGCAGGGCAGTACGGGCTGGCTCCCTCTGCGACACTTAGTGAGCTTATTGAAAAAATGCCGGCCTCAATGAAGGGGCAAGTAGAACCATTACAGCGGGCGGCTCGGCAGGCAGGTTCGCAAGTTTCGGTGTTGGCTAGTCAAAATCGTGGCATGCTGGAGCGCTTTTTGGGAGTAGTTAATGAATCTTTGGGATATATCCTGAGAATATTGAACACATCCAATACTTACGGAGTACGGGGAACCTATCTTGCTAATACCCAGTCCGGTGCTGTGATGGTGAGTAAGGAGGCCTAGTATGAGTTTGGCGTCAGCACTTGAAATAGGGAAATCCGGTCTCAAAATTTATCAGGTTGCCGCTGAGGTGGTGAGTGAGAACATTGCCAATGTAAACACGCCTGGCTATTCGCGGCAGCGAGTAATTTTGGAAGATGCTCCGCCTTCAACAGCGAATGGTTTCCCTTTAGGTACGGGAGTCAGGATCTCCAGCGTCGAACGCTATTATGATGCCCTATTGCAAAAGCAGCTGGTTAATGCTGAGACAACATCTGGTTATGACACAACCAAGTCGACAATTTTACAGCAGATAGAGCCTGTTTTTAACGAGATTGCCCAAGATGGATTGGGATCTGCTATTTCTGACTTCTTTAATTCCTGGCAGGATTTGAGTTTGAACCCGACCGGTAATGCAGAGAGACAGGCTGTGCTTGATAAAGGGCAAATTCTTTCAGACCAGTTTAATTATGTTTCCAAAACCCTGAATAATGCCATTGTTGCCCAAAATGATGCGCTGCCTTCGATGAAAGATGACGTAAATCTGATTCTGTCTAATATAGCCAAGTTAAACGGGCAGATAAAAGTAACGGAACAGGTCGAAGGCAATGCGAATGAGATGCGGGATCAACGGGATTATCTGGTGCGGCAGCTGGCTGAAAATATGGCCATCAGCACGGTTGAAAACAGCGATGGTACAACAGATATTACCTATAGCGATGCCACTGCGGGGAGCCCATATGCTCTGGTGACCGGCTCAAATGCTGCAACACTCTCTATCATTACAACCGGTGGTTTTCTGGCAGATGGAACAACACCACGTAATGATCTTCAGATAACACCTGCCGGTGGTGGCGCCACCACTACCATTGCACCGACTACCGGCAAGCTTGGTGCGACAGTGGTGACGCGCGATACAACTCTGCCTGCGTATCTTACACAGGTGAATACACTGGCAGTAAACCTGGCAACCCAGGTTAATACTCAGAATAGAGCCGGTTTTGACCTGAACGGAGTGGCGGTCACAATAGACTTTTTCAGCCCTTCAACCGGTGCGGGCACTATTGCTGTTAACCCGGCAATGACAACAACATTTATTGGTGCATCAGGTACGGTTGGCGTGAAGAGTGACAATGCCAATGCCCTGCTGCTTGCAGGGTTAAATTCAGCGAATGGCTATTCAACAAGTTACAATACCCTGATGGCACAGGTGGGGCTTGATGTGCAGACGGCTAATACTGTGGTGACGCAGGATAATGCCTTTATGAAACAGCTGACTACGCTTCGTGACTCAAGCTCCGGGGTGTCGCTGGATGAAGAATTGACCGACTTGATCAAATACCAGCGTTCTTATCAGGCATCTGCCAAGCTTATAACTACGGCGGGTGAGATGATGGACACAATTATCAATATGATGCGCTAACGGAGTCGATTATGCGAATTACCCCTAACATAACGTCCCAGAACTCGTTGTACAATATACAGCAGGCTCGTACCCAGATGGATAAGACACAGGAGAAAATTGCCTCTGGAAAGAATTACAATCGTCCCAGTGATGATCCTGTGACTGCCAGATTGCTGGTTAATTTTAGCGATCAACTGCAGGTTGGTGAGCAGTACAAAAGTAATATGACGAAAGCCAATATCTGGCTCAATGTCTCAGAAACAGCTTTAGAAGGTATGTCCGCTACCATGTCAGAGATAAAGAAGCTTACTTCAACATTGACTAATGGTACGGATATTACTGCAGTACGCCAGAATGCGGTCAGCCAACTTCAAACTTTTAAGCAGCAGCTTATTGACTATGGGAATACTCAGCTTAATGGAACCTACGTTTTTGCAGGGACTACCGACAATCAGTCGGTTCCGTTTTCAGGCTCTACCTACAGCGGTGATGACAATCCGCTTGATATTCAGATAGATAATTCTTCAACCCAGACCATGAATATTACCGGAGGCAGGTTGTTGAAAGGGACAAATGCTGTGCCCCATCAGTATGGTTCAACTGATATTTTGACTGAAATTGACAACCTTATCACTGCTGTTAATGCAAACGACATAACTAATATTCAGGTTGGTGCCCAGAAGATGGAGGATGGAGCGAATCAGATAACCAATGCTATTACTGATGTCGGTGGCAGGCTGAAGAGAATTGAAACAATGCAGCAGTTTAACGCAACAACAAAGAGTGTTATTCAAGGTGTGATGTCTAATGTTCAAAATGCTGACTACGCTAAGCTGGCAATTGAGATGCAACAGCAGGAGCTTGCTTTTGAGGCAACACTTTCTTCTACGGCAAAGGTTACCCAGATGTCTCTGCTTGATTACCTCTAAGTTGACAAACCGAGCTTTAACTATAAAGCACAAGGCCTGCATTCCATTGAATGCAGGCCTTGTGCTTTATTCCTGATTACCGCCTCGGGCCAGGTTCTCAAACCGGGTATGCTCTCCCATAAACGCTAATTCAACCGTGCCGATCGGTCCGTTCCGCTGCTTGCCAATGATGACCTCGGCACTGCGCTCATGGTTGGCAGTACAGCTCCCATCTTTTTTCCTGCAATGTTCACAGTAGACCGCTTCCCGATACACAAACATGATTACGTCGGCATCTTGCTCAATGGCGCCTGATTCACGTAAATCGCTCATCATAGGACGCTTGTCACTGCGGTTTTCAAGGCTGCGGTTCAGCTGTGACAGCGCTACCACCGGAACATGGAGTTCCTTTGCCAGTGCCTTGAGCGAGCGGGAGATTTCAGATATCTCCTGCTGGCGCGATTCCGGGTTGGCTCCGGCACGCATCAGCTGCAGGTAGTCGATGATGATCAGACCGATATTATGTTCGGTTTTAAGGCGACGGGCCTTGGCCCGTAGCTCCAGTATGCTGATGGCCGGGGTGTCATCAATAAAGATGTTGGCATTATGCAGGGTAGCGGCAGCCCGCTGCAGTTTGGGCCAGTCGCTGTCCAGAAAGTGACCGGTACGCATCCGACCTGCATCGACCCTGGCCAGTGACGAGAGAAAACGCATTACCAGCTGCTCTTTACCCATTTCCAGAGAGAAGATAACGGAACCGACCTTTTCCTTGGCTTCTGCACTGGCGTGACTTGCAATATTAAGCGCCAGGGTGGTCTTACCCATGGAAGGCCGGGCTGCAACAATGATCAAGTCCCCCGGCTGCAGACCGGCGGTCATGTGGTCCAGGTCGATATAACCGGTGGGGGTGCCGGTGATCTGTTCTTTCTTTTCGTACAGGGTCTGCAACATCTTGAAGGTGTCTTTAATGACATCCTTGACCGGGTAGTACTGCGGACGCAGCTTGTTTTCCGCCAGGCTGAAGAGCGCCTTCTGGGCCTCATCAAGCGACTCGTTGACATCTCCCTGCTCGTCGTAACCTCTGGTGGCTATATCGGTTGCAATGGTGATCAGGCGCCGGTTAAGGGCCTTTTCCTTTACGATCTTGCAGTAGTAGGTGATGTTGGCGGCAGTGGGGACATAATCAACCAGGGTGGCCAGATAGGCAGCCCCGCCGCAGCTGTCCAGATCGCCACGACGTTTAAGGGCATCGGTCAGGGTGATCAGGTCGCAGGGCTCCCGCCGGTCCGATAGTTCCAGCATGGCGCCAAAGATCTTACGGTGCGCTTCCCGGTAAAATTCCTCCGGCTCCAGCATCTCCAATACCCGGTTGATGGCATCATTATCAATCAGGATGCCGCCCAGAATCGACATTTCAGCCTCAAGGCTTTGGGGGGGAAGCTTGTGAATCTGGTCCTGGGACATGCCTATCTCCTGAACCGGGTGATGACGTCGGTCACTGCCTGTATCACATCATTGGCATCATTGTCGCTCATAGTGGGGAACAGCGGAAGCGACAGAATCCGGTCTGAGGCGTAGCTGGCATTGGGCAGCTCCGTATCAGCCACCGGCAGGTTCTCACGATACCAGCTGTGGTGGTGGATCGCTTTGTAATGCAGTCCGCTGCCGATGTTCAGGGCCTTTAGTTCTGCCATGAATTGGTCACGGTCAACCGTCAGCATCTCGGTCCTGATCAAGGGGGTGTAGAGGTGCCAGGCATGGCGCTGCTGATAGGGTGCATAGGTGGGCAAGGCCAGTTCCGCCAGATCGGCAAAGGCCGCATTGTACTGTTCTGCAATCTCTTTGCGGCGATCAATAAAGCCATCCAGACGGGGCAGCTGATGCAGGCCGATGGCCGCCTGAATGTCCATCATGTTGTATTTGTAGCCCGGCAGCATGATGTCGTAGTTGGGGGTGCCGCTGGCCGCAAACCGTTTCCAGGCCTCACGGCTCATACCGTGGAATTTCAGCAAGGAAATCTCTTCAGCCAGGGTTTCATCCGGTGTGCAGACCATCCCCCCTTCGCCGGTGGTGATGTTCTTGTTGGGGTGAAATGAAAAGATGGAGATGGAATCAAGGCTGCCGATCTTCTGGCCTTTGTATTCGGTACCAGCTGCATGGGCAGCATCTTCAATAATGGTCAGGTTATGCTGCCTGGCCAGGGCAAAGAGCGGGTCAAGATCACAGGACTGTCCGGCAAAATGGACCGGAATTACCGCACGGGTAGCGGGAGTGATCTTTTCGGCCACCTTGGCTACATCAATATTCAGGGTGCCAGGCTCAATATCTGCCAGCACAGGGGTGCCACCGGCAAGGATAATCATACTGACCGTAGAGGCAAAGGTCATTGGCGTGGTGATGATCTCATCCCCCTCCTTAATCTTTAATGCCAGCAGGGTCAGGTGCAGGCCAGCAGTGGCTGAACTGAGCGGCACGGCAAAGGGGGCGCCTACATAGGCCTTGAAGGCATCTTCAAAGCGCTTGACCTTGGGGCCGGTGGTGATCCAGCCGGAACGGAGCGAGTCAACAACCTCGTTGATCTCTTCATCTCCCAGCGTAGGGGTGGAAAAGGGCAGAAATGTTTCACGCATACAGTACGTACTCCTTAATCAGCGGTTGGACAACAGCAGTAAGGCTCCGTTGTCTGCCAGTGTGCGGGGCGCTGGCATTGCATAGCGGTTTACCTCGTGGCGAGGCACGACGATCATGACCTGACGGTTTGAGCGCCAGAGCTCCATGAACTGCTCTTGGGTGAGGAACCAGCCGGACTGGTTGCCCTGGCTGCTGCCGAAGGTCAGTTCATCTGCGTCACCAACGGTAATCAGGCGTTTACCGGTATAAAAATTCATCCCCTGTCGTGGTCCGCTTTGGGCCAGCAGCGTGCCCGGGCCGGCATGCTGGATAACGGCCTTGGCTAGGCTGCGGGACGAAAGCCGTTCAGCGCCATAGCGGCTAAAGCCCCAGGGGAGTAGCAGGTCAAGCAGGATGCCGAAACAACAGAGCAGCCCCACCAGCAGCAGACTGGAGCGGGTGCGGATGATCCAGAGCAACAGCAGGCCAAAGATAACCAGCAGGATGCCGGGCAGCAGGGTCTGACGCAGGGTAAGTACCGGTTCAGGGCCGGTCAGCATGGCAGCCAGATCCCGACCGGTTTGGCCACTTGCATGCAGGATCGGCGGGAGCCAGGTCAGTAATGGCAGTATAGCTAGGGCTGTGCCGACCAACAGCAGAATGAGAGCAAGGGTTGCCTGAGCAGCAGTGTAGTCAGGTCTGCGGGTATGCCAATGGGCAGTAAGCCGGTGGGCCAGCAACAGTGCCAGAGGCGGAAACGTCGGCAGGATGTACGGGATCAGTTTTGAGCTGGATAAGGAAAAAAACAGGATAATGACCAGTGGCCAGAGCAGCAGAAAAAGGGTGGTCCCCCTGTCACTTTGTCGTTGCTGCCAGGCTTTGCCCAGGCTGCCCGGCAGGAAAAAAGACCAGGGTAGCATGGTCAGCAGCAGGATCGGCAGAAAAAACCAGAACGGCTGACTGCGTCGATGAATGGTACTGGTGTAGCGCTGAAAATGCTCCCTGATAAAGAAAAAATGCGGAAATTCAGGATTTGCCTGTGACACCAACAGAAACCACGGCACGGTCACCAGGGAAAACAGCAGCAAGCCAGAGATCCAGGGGATTTCTTTCAGGATATGCCAGCGTCTACCCAACAGCAGATACCAGAAGATGATGCCGCCTGGCAGCACGATCCCGATTAATCCTTTGGTCAGCACTGCCAAACCGCAGCAGATGAAGAAGAGGCGGTAGAGGTTGGTGCGGTGGTGTTCGCTGCTACGGACAGCCAGCAAAAAGCTGAACAGGGCTGCAGAAAGGCAGAAGGTCAGCAACATATCTGTCAGAATGATCCGTGATTGAAACAGGAAGGCAGCGCAACTACCGAGGATCAATGCTCCGATCAACGCTGTTCGTCGGTTAAAGAGGCGTCGTCCAGCAAGGTAGGTCAGCAGGACCGTAAAAAGCCCTGACAGGGTCGAAGGGAGCCGGGCAGCAAACTCGTTCTGGCCAAAGATTGCCATGGAACCGGCATTTACCCAGTATAACAGCGGCGGTTTTTCAAAGTATTTGACATAATTAAGGGTGGGAGTAACAAAATCACCCCGGACCAGCATCTCACGGGGGATCTCGGCATAGCGTCCTTCATCCGGGTCAATCAGTGGCGCTGAACCAAGGCCAACCAGAAACAGAAAGCCAAACAGGACCAGCAGCAGGATGCTGTCTCTCAGCCAATGGCCCTCGGGCTGATTAAGATGCTCGTAAAGAGGACTCATGAATCAAATTCCTGCATCGGTGCAGGTAGTCTGATCAGGTCATCGGGAGTAGTGCCGACAGGCACCGGCATTAGAATCCGCATATTGGGGTGGACAACCTCTACTGCAACGGTTTCTCCCTGTTGGCTAAGCTGCTGCAGATCTGAGGCCAGAAAATCGGCATTTTTCATGGCAGGCCCCATCAGGGAAAGTTGATCGCCGGTCTGAAACCGGTTTCTGACCAGCACCTCAGCCAGCTCTGGTCCCCGCATCGTTTCAACAACCCCCACCAGTTTGTGACTGCGCAGATAACCGGCCTGATAGGACTGGCCGACATCCTTGGGATCACCCAGCAGGAAGCCGGTGGTATAGCCACGATGGCTGATGGTGGCCAGTTCCTCCATCCAGGCCTGATCTGCCGTGTATCCAGCGGGATTGTCGTAGAAACGGTCCAGGGCAGTACGGTAAATCCTCAGTACACCGGCAAGGTAATGGATACCTTTCATCCTGCCTTCAATCTTGAGGGAACCTACACCTGCCTTGACCAGATCAGGCAGGTACTCAAGCAGGCAGAGGTCTTTCGAGTTGTAGATAAAGGTGCCGCTTGCATCTTCTTCGATCGGCTGATATTCCCCCGGTCTGCGCTCCTCAACCAGGGCGTACTTCCAGCGGCAGGGCTGGGTGCATTCTCCCATATTGGCGCTACGACCGGTCATGGCACTGGAGAGCAGGCAACGGCCTGAGTAGGCAACGCAGAGGGCGCCATGCACAAAAACTTCGCATGGTATTGCGACAGCACGGGTTGTCGCACTGATATCTTCCAACGTCATTTCCCGGGCCAGATTGACCCGGCCAACCCCTTGTTCCTGCCAGAACAGGACGCTCTCGTGGTTAATGGTGTTGGCCTGGGTGGAGAGGTGAATCTCCCGTTCCGGGGAAATCCGACGGATCATCCGTAATACGCCTGGGTCGCTGACGATATAGGCATCAAAGGGAAGCGGTGCCAGTTCCTGCAGATAATTCTCAAGACGGCTGAGTGTGTGGTCAGCAGGATAGCTGTTAATGGTCAGGTAGCAGCGGACCCCGTGTGCATGGCAAAACCCCAAAGCCTGTGGCATTTCTTCAAGGGTAAAGTTACCAGCCATATTACGCAGGCCAAAGTCTGGACCGCCCATGTAAACGGCATCGGCGCCGTATCTGATGGCGCATTTCAGCTTTTCCATGGTACCAGCCGGAGCAAGTAATTCAGGTTTGTTCACGTCAAATCCAGTTGGAATAGTAATGAAGTTAATAAAGATCTAAATGCTAGCACATGAGTGGTCGGTCTGTAAAATGCAAACCGGAAAAACCTGACTTTCACTTGACAAAGCGCTTTTTCTGGCTTTAATTACAGCGAAACCCAAGAAAAATCAGGAGAGTTGCATGAACCACCTGCGAAAATTGGGACTGCTGACGTTAGGGGCATCGCTGCTTGGCGGCTGTGCAGCCAATGACTTGGCGGTCAAACGTCAGACAGAGACGGAAACAAAGGTTGAGCATCTCTTTCAGGTTGCCGGGGGAATAGAGGCTCGCTTGAACGAACTTTCCGGAAGGCTGGCAACCCTGGAGGAGCGGGATGCCCAGCGCACAACAGTCTTTAAAGAGCTGAGCGATGGTGTACGTGAGCTGAAGGAAGTGAATCAGGCTTTGCAGGCCAAGGTTCAAACTGCAGCGGTTGTTGCTACGCCAAAAGTAGAGGTGGTTAATCCTGATCCAGCCCCCAAAGGCAGGGATGCCGGTCCCCCTCCGGGCTATGTCAAAGCCTTTGGCCTCTACAGTACCAATAATTTTGCCGGGGCGATTCAGGCGTTTGAACTGTTTTTAAAAGAACAGCCCACGGGTGAATATGTCCCTAATGCACATTACTGGATTGGCGAGTGTCACTACAGCGTATCTGATCTCCCCAAAGCACTTGCCTCATTCCAAAAGGTAGTTGATGGCTGGCCCCGCCATTTGAAGGCCTCTGATGCCCTGCTTAAAATTGGATACAGTTATGCTGCCCAGAAACAGCCGGATAAAGCCAAGGCATCATTTGAGCGGCTTATTCGCAGCTATCCCGCCAGCCCTGCAGCTGTCAAGGCGAGGGAGCGACTGATGTCCAGCGACCAACCGGCTTCTGGCCGGCATTAAGATGAGGTGACCATGAAATCTCGTATGCAACTGGTTTTATCCCTGATGGTAATGGTGCTGCTTGTCCCTTGTTTGATCTGGGCTGCAGAGGAACCAACGGTCTATGTAATCCAGAAGGGCGATACGCTCTGGGGGTTGTCAGGGAAGTTTCTCAACAATCCCAGATACTGGCCAAACCTCTGGTCAAAAAATCCTCAGGTTACCAACCCTCACTTTATATACCCCGGTCAAACCGTCCGTTTTGTCAATGGCAAGCTGGAGATTGTTGATGCTCCGGTAGAGGCAGGCGGCCAAAAGGCTTCTTCGGCTGGTCAGATGGTCAAGGCTGCTGAAGCTGAGGTGGCAGAAGAAAAAATCTTTACCGTACGGGGCAATGAAGGCTGGCTGATGGAAAAGGATACGTTGCCAACCGGCAGAATTATCGCTGGACAGCATGGCCGCCTGGTGCTTGGTGAAGATGATACGGTCTTTACCGATATCGGTACCAGTCATGGCGGGAATGATGGCAGCAAATATACCATTCTGCGTAAGTCAAAACAGATCAAACATCCGGTGACCGGTGATGATCTCGGTTACAAGGTCTATCCGCTGGGGGCGTTGCAGCTAACCCATGCGACGAAGTTGAATTCCCGTGGCATTATCAGTACTTCTTTTAAAGAAATTGAACCTGGTGATCTGCTAGTACCCTATCAACAGGTGAAACGCAGGACTGTTGCCCTGAAAATGGTCTCACGCCCGTTGAGAGGCTATCTTGTTGAGAGCGCCACCGGTAACTCTGCGCTAGCCACCGGTGATGTGGTTTACCTGGATCTGGGTACTTCGCAAGGGGCAGAGCCGGGTAATCTACTGTATGTAGTCCGCAAGGTGGAGATTGAGAAGATGCTGGTTGATCGGTATGTTGGCCAGTTGCCCAGTGAGGTCGTCGGTGCTGTTGTGATTGTTGAAGCTGCTAAAAACAGTTCAACTGCCATAGTGGTCAAGAGTATTGATGCCATCTTTAAGGGCAACGAGGTTGTCAGCGCTCCTCGTTAGAGTGTAGCTGGCAGATATGGTGAAGGCCGACCTTGAGTCGGCCTTCGTTTTTTAAGGGAGTTGCATGGACTACTGTTCCTGGATAGCATTGCGGGCAGTTGAAGGGATTGGCCCTGTCCTGTTCCGGCGGTTGCTGGAGCGGTTTGATACGCCGGATCATGTCCTTTCTGCAACTCCTGCCAGCCTTGCTATGGTACGGGGAGTCACGCCGCAGATTGTGGAGGCCATTGCAGCCCCGGCCTGTCGTCGTTTTGCAGAAGCGGAGTGTCGCAGGATTGAAGCTGGCGGTGTTCGCCTGCTGACATTTCTTGATGCAGAGTATCCACGCCAACTGTTTGAGATCGGTGATCCGCCACCGCTGCTGTACTTGCGGGGAATAATTCCGGCCTGGGAACCTGCGGTGGCGGTGGTCGGTTCCCGTCGGGCAACCCGTGAAGGACTGAAGGCAGCAGAACGGCTTTCTTCAGAGCTGGCAGCAGCAGGCGTACTGGTGGTGTCTGGTCTGGCACGGGGCATTGATACGGCAGCACACCGTGGTGCCTTGGCAGGTGGCGGCCCCACGGTTGCAGTGCTTGGCTGTGGGGTTGATATTGACTACCCGCCTGAAAACAGAGGACTCGGCGAGCAGATCAGTGAGAGCGGCTGTATCATCTCTGAGTTTCCCATGACAACCCAGCCGTTGGCAGAGCATTTCCCCCGCCGCAACCGGATTATCAGCGGCCTCTCCCGTGGAGTGTTGGTGGTGGAGGCGGTTGAAAAGAGCGGTTCCCTGATCACGGCCCGCTATGCCTTAGATCAGGGGCGAGAGGTAATGGCTGTACCGGGGCCGATCAGCTCTGGCGCCTGTCGCGGCAGTAACCGTCTGATTAAAGAAGGTGCTCAACTGGTTGACTGTGTTGAAGATATTCTGGATAGCGTCAGAGTTTGTAAGCCGGATCAGACGCTGCCCCTGTTTGGTCAGCATAGCGTGCCAGTGCGTTGTAGCCTGACCCCCCGCGAGGCTGCGGTGTATGAACTGGTGGCTCAAGGACCTCGCCATCTGGATGAAATTACCCAGGCTCTGGAATTGACGCCCGGAGAGGTTTCGGCTATGGTGCTTGGCCTTGAACTAAAAGGGATGCTGTCGCAGCTTCCCGGATCATACTATTCACTCCCTTAAGGATTAGAGAACCTATGGCGCATCAGCTTGTAATTGTCGAGTCTCCGGCCAAGGCCAAGACCATTGAAAAATTCCTCGGTGCCAATTATCGGGTACTGGCCTCATTCGGGCATGTCCGGGCTCTGCCCAGCAAGCAGGGCTCGGTTGATATAGCCAATGACTTTGAGCCCAAGTACCATGTGCTGCCAGAGAGCAAGAAGCATATTGATGCCATTAAGAAAGAGCTGAAGGGGGCGGATCGACTGCTGCTGGCAACTGACCCCGACCGTGAGGGAGAGGCGATCTCCTGGCATCTGCTGGCTGCCCTGGGGCTGGATAAAAAGTCCAAGATTCCGATTCAGCGAGTGGTGTTCCATGAAATTACCAAGGATGCCATCATTCATGCGGTGCAGAACCCCCGTGACATTGCCATAGATCTGGTGGACGCTCAGCAGGCCCGTTCAATTCTGGATTATTTGGTTGGTTTCAATCTTTCTCCCTTTCTTTGGAAAAAGATCCGTTACGGCCTTTCTGCCGGACGGGTGCAGTCAGTTGCCCTGCGGCTGGTCTGTGACCGTGAAAAAGAGATTCAGGCCTTTGTGGATCAGGAATACTGGACCATTGCAACTAAACTGGAAAAACAGGGCGGACAGGCGCTTAAGGCCGGTCTGGTTGCGGTGGATGGCAAGAAACTGGGCAAGTTTGATATCCCGGATCAGAAAAGTGCCGATGCATTGAAGATCGCCATTGCGCAAGGCAAGGCTGAGGTCGCATCGGTTACCCGCAAGGAGATGAAGCGCAACCCGGCTCCCCCCTTTACCACCTCTACTCTGCAGCAGGAGGCATCCCGCAAACTGGGCTTCTCAGCCAAAAAGACCATGTCTACTGCCCAGAAGCTGTACGAAGGGGTGGCAATCGGCGAAGGCGGTACGGTCGGTCTGATTACCTACATGCGTACTGACAGCGTCAATCTCTCGGCTCAGGCCCTGAAAGATGCCCATGATCTGATCAGTGTGGCCTATGGCAAGGAATACGCCTTGGCCAAACCCCGTTTTTACAAGAACAAGTCAAAAAATGCCCAGGAAGCTCACGAGGCGATCCGTCCGACGTATATTGATAAGACACCGACAGAACTGAAGAAGTACCTGACCCCTGATCTGTTCAAGCTGTATGAACTGATCTGGAAGCGGACGGTTGCCTGTCAGATGGCCGAGGCACTGTTGGACCAGACCTCGGTGGATATCGCGGTCAGTGGCCAGAAAAAGGACAGCTTCACCCTGCGGGCAACCGGCTCGGTGATCCGCTTCCCCGGCTTCATGAAGCTTTATATTGAAGGGGTGGATGACGAAGACGAAGAAAAAGAGGGTACGCTACCAGCACTGGATGAGGGTGAAGCGCTCAAGCTGCTGGAGGTGCTGCCGGAGCAGCACTTTACCCAGCCGCCGCCCCGCTACACCGAAGCCACCCTGGTCAAGACCCTGGAAGAGTATGGCATTGGCCGACCATCCACCTATGCCAGTACCCTCAATACCCTGGTAGAACGCAAATATGCCCGTCTGGACAAGAAACGGTTCTTTCCGGAAGATGTCGGCATGGTGGTCAATGATCTGCTGACCGCCCATTTCCCCAAGTATGTGGATTACAACTTCACCGCCGGGCTGGAAGAGGAACTGGATCAGGTCTCCCGTGGTGAAAAACAGTGGAAACCGCTGCTGCGCGAATTCTGGAACCCGTTCATCACCCTGCTGCAGCAGAAAGAGGGCGAGGTCAAGAAGGACGACCTGACCACCGAGACCCTGGAAGAGGCCTGCCCGGAATGTGGCAAGCCACTGGCAATCAAGCTGGGTAAACGGGGCAAGTTTATCGCCTGCACCGGTTTCAAGGAAGGCTGCAAGTACACCCGAAACCTGGAAAACAGCGGTACTGAAGAGGCTGCTGAACCGGAAGTTTCAGAAGAGAAGTGTGATAAATGTGGCCAGCCGATGCTGGTCAAGTCAGGTCGCTACGGCAAGTATCTGGCCTGCTCAGGCTATCCGGCTTGTAAAAACATCCAGCCGCTGAACAAGCCCAAGGGAACCGGTGTTACCTGCCCTGAATGCAAAGAGGGGGAGCTGACCGAGAAGAAATCCCGCTACGGCAAGATGTTCTACTCCTGCAACCGCTATCCTGACTGCAAGTTTGCCCTCTGGGATCCACCGCAGGCTCAGCCCTGCCCCAAGTGCGGCTTCCCGGTGCTGGTCAAGAAGGTCTACAAGAAAAAGGGCGAGTTTTTGAAGTGCCCCAAAGAGGGCTGTGATTGGACCAGCGCGTAACCGACAGTTCTGGAGGTTCGTATGAAAACGCAAACACGTTATGAAGAAATCATATTGCACGAGATCAGGACGCTGCCGCTGCCGGTGTTACCTCAGGCTCTGAAGATATTACGCTCTTTGCGTGATGGCGTACTCAGTGTCAGCAAACAGCAGGCTGCAGTTGCGACAACCGGATTTTGCGGTGCCTGGCAGGATAGCCGTACGGCTGATGAGATCATTGATGACATACACAGCCACCGTAGCGGGTTTGGTGGTCGTGGGATAGACCTGTGAAGTATCTGCTGGATACCAATATCTGTGTCTACTGGCTTAAAGGCAACCGTCAGGTTGAACAAAAAAGTGCTGGCTGCTGGAATTGATGCGGTGGCCTTGCCGTTTATTACCGTTAGTGAGTTGTATTATGGTGCCTATAAGTCGCAACGGATGGAGGCTAACCTGCAGTTGGTACGTAGTCTGACTGAACAACTGACTGTGCTCGAATCAGATGAGACTATCAGTGAACTGTTTGGTGAGCTGAAGGCCGGACTTGAAAAGAATGGCATGATCATTGACGACGCTGACCTGTACATTGCTGCCTGCGCCAAGGTGCATGGGCTTACACTAGTGACGAACAATACTAAACACTTCAAGCGTATCAAGGGGCTGAAGCTTGAAAACTGGGTGTGACGTGGCTTGCTGATGTATTCTTCCTGTCAGAGTATCTTTCCATTTTAAAAACCCCCTGAGTTTAAGTGGAGCAATAGGTTGAATTTACCCTTAACCATCATAGGTGCCGGTCTTGCCGGTTGTGAGGCCGCCTGGCAGGCTGCTGAGCGTGGTCTGCAGGTTCGTTTGTATGAGATGAAACCTCACCGCTATTCTCCGGCCCACCAACGTGAGGGGCTGGCTGAACTGGTCTGCTCAAACTCCCTGCGGGGGGCAGATTTGGGTAATGCGGTCGGTCTGCTCAAGGAGGAGTTGCGGCGTTGTGGTTCTCTGATTATGCAGGCTGCTGATGCCACCAGGGTTCCGGCCGGTGGTGCCCTGGCTGTTGATCGGGATCTGTTCTCCGCCTGGATAACTGAACGGATCTCCTCCCATCCCAATATCACCCTGGTTCGTGAAGAGTTGACCTGCCTGCCGTCTGAAGGCTTGGTGGTGATCGCCTCCGGTCCCTTGACCAGCGATGCCCTGGCTGAAGAACTGTCCCGTCTGGTGGGGGAGCGACTCTACTTCTACGATGCCATTGCCCCGATTGTTACGGCAGAATCCCTTGATCTGTCCAGGATCTATGCCGCTTCCCGCTACGGCAAGGGTGATCCTGACGATTACCTCAACTGCCCCATGGATCAGGAACAGTACGCGGCGTTTATTGCAGCTGTGAAAGCTGCTGAAAAGGTGGCGCCTCGCGAATTCGAGAAGGTGGTCCATTTTGACGGCTGTATGCCGATTGAAGAGATGGCAGAGCGTGGCGATGAAACCCTGCGCTTTGGCCCGATGAAGCCGGTTGGTCTGCCTGATCCGGCCACAGGCAGAGATCCCTGGGCCGTGGTGCAGTTGCGGGCAGAAAACAATGATAAGACCCTCTACAATCTGGTGGGGTTTCAGACCAAGATGACCTGGCCGGAACAACGCCGGGTGCTGCGGATGATTCCGGGGCTGGAACAGGCTGAGTTTGTCCGGTTGGGAGTTATGCATCGCAACACCTTTATCAATGCACCGGCCTTGCTGTTGCCCACGCAGCAGCTGAAGTCAGATCCCCGCATCATCTTTGCCGGACAGATTACCGGGGTTGAGGGCTATGTTGAATCAGCAGGCTCAGGTTTTCTGGCTGGCCTGACGGTAGCTGCGCTGGCCACTCATGAAGAACCTGTCCTACCTCCGCAGGAAACAGCTTTGGGGGCCCTGATCCATCATATTACCAATGCAGATGTCCGCCATTTTCAGCCGATGAATGTTAATTACGGTCTGTTCCCCTCCCTTGAAAGCAGGGTCAAGAAAAAGGATCGTAAACTGTTACTGGCAGAACGGGCGCTGGCTGTGCTGGAAGGCTGGAAGCAAAAGCTTTTTAACGCAGAGAAATAAGAGAGAGACGCAGGGGCGCGGAGAATGACTCATCATTTACAGGCTGAATAGCCAGTTTCTGATTTTTGTCTTTCCGTTTTTCTCTGTGGCTCTGCTCCTCTCTTCTGCCCTCTGCGTTAAAAATGATTTGTTTTTGAAGTTAAATATTGTCTACAATGTTACTTGTGATTGCGGTAATTAAAGATGAAATAGTAAGAGGTTCTGGATGTCTGATCAAATAGTTGCTGATACTCTTCAGCGTATAGAAGAAGAGCTGAAAAAGTGTGTCAAGTGCGGTACCTGTCGATCCAACTGCCCTGCTTTTACTGCCTTTCAGCGTGAGCCAGCCACGGCTCGTGGCAAGTTGACTCTGGTTCAGCACCTGCTAAAGGATGATATTGATCTGGATGACCAGACCTATCTGGCCATGTCCAAGTGTCTGTTGTGTGGCAGTTGCGTGGACCGCTGTCCCAATGATGTGCCGACTGATGAGATTGTGATCGCTGCCCGTGAGGCGCTGGCCAAGAAGCGAGGGCTTACCACTTTTCATGCTGCAGTGGGGCAGGTGATCAAGAGCCGTACCCGGATGAAGCTGGGTGCCAAGGCCGCCTCGCTGCTGGGGCCGTTGTTCTTTAAGAAGGTGCCGGAGAACTCAGGTCTGCGTCTGCGCTTTCCACTGCCGTTTGTGGGTAACAAACGCTATATCCCGGCCATTGCCAAGACTACGTTTATGGAACGCTATCCAGAGGTGATCGAAGGCCAGCCGGGTAAACCGCGGATCATCTTCTTTGTGGGCTGCATGACCAACTTTGCCTACCCTCGGGTCGGTGTGGCCACAGTCAAGCTGTTTCAGCACCTGGGCTGCACCATTATCATTCCCAAGGATCAGCAATGCTGCGGTCTGCCCGGTATGTCCGGTGGAGATATCGAGACAGTGCGTGATCTGGCCGAGCGTAACCTGGCCGCCCTGGAGCGTTATGAGGCTGATTATGTGATGAGCGCCTGTGCCACCTGTGGCGGCGCCTTGCACCGGCTCTATCCGCTGGTGGTGGGCAAGCGTAACCCTGAACTGCGTGAGCGACTTGACCGGTTGGCTGCAAAGACGGTGGATGCTGCCCAGCTTTTGGCCCAACTGGGGTTGAAGCCTGCTGAAACTGGCAGTGGTGCAACCGGCAAAATTACCTACCATGATCCCTGTCATCTGCGGACCCGCAAGCTGACTGCCCAACCCCGTGACCTGATCAAGGCTACTCCTGGACTTGAACTGGTGGAGATGGAAGGGGCTGACCGCTGCTGTGGTCTGGGCGGTACCTTCAATGTCTACCACTACGGTTCATCCATGGAGATCAATGATCTCAAGAGCGAAGCGATCATCGCCACCGGCGCAGATGCTGTGGCCACCGGCTGTCCAGGCTGTATGATGCAGCTGGATGATGGCCTGAAACAACACGGTTCTACTGTTGAGGTGGTCCATACGGTGGAACTGCTGGCACGTCAGCTCTTGGGAGAGTAAAAGGCCTGATTTAGTATTGTTAAAATCATTACAGCGAAACTGTTGTCAACTTTGTTGCGAGTAAAACTATTTTATTGACAATATAACTGGTTTTGTATACAAACGCCGCACCAAAACAGGTTTATATTCCGGTGGATTAGGTGATGAGCAACGAATTCAATATTGGTGCAAAAATCAAAAAACTTCGATTGGCGAAGAAACTGACCCTCCAGGCCGTTGCCCGGGAGACCGGTTTTTCGCCTGCCCTCATTTCCCAGATTGAAAACAATAACGTTTCTCCCCCCATAGCTACCCTCTCCAAGATCGCACGTTTTTTTGATGTCAAGATCGGCCATTTCTTTGCTGAAGAAGAGGAAGAGTGCCGCTATGAGATCGTGCGTGCCGATGAGCGCAAGCTGATGCCGCGGGTCATCTCCCGTGCCGGTACCAGTCAGGGCTACTCCTATGAGTCGCTGTCATGGCGCAAACAGAACAAAAAGATGGAGCCGTTTTTGCTGTCGGTCATGGAAAAGGTCTCGGAAGAAAACACCTACAGCCATGATGGCGAGGAGTTCCTGTTTATCATGAAGGGGACCGCCGAACTGGTGCTGGAGGATCAGCGCCATGAGCTGACCGAAGGTGATTGTGTTTACTTTGATTCATCCCTGCGGCACCGTTTGCTGTCCAAGGACGGCACTGAAGTGCAGGTGCTGGCGGTGGTTGCCAGGTAGTTACTTGAATTATTTATTCTGAAGGTTTTGTCCGTATATTACACTGCAGAGGAAGGATGGTTCAGATGTCCAAGAAAGCGATCAAGCCCTCACTGAAGAACCCGTTTGCCCCACCGGAAACCGTTGAATTTACCATTCCCGGCGAGATCCCCGGCAAGAAGGGCGGCTATGAAGAGGCGATGAAGGAAGGTCATGACCTGATTCAACGTCCGATCAAGTCGGTCAGTATTGCCCAGATTGAAAAGCAGCATTTCAAGAAGCGGATGACCGTCTGGGAGCGGATCAAGGTATTAACCGAGAAGGAACCCAATGTTCTGTTTCAGAACTGGGGTAAGAACCTTGACGGTGCCTCACTGGTAACCGGCATTCTGAATGTGAATGGTCGTGACGTGGCACTGTACGGCCATGACTTTACAGTACGGGCCGGTTCCATTGATGCCACCAACGGCCGTAAACTGGCCCTGCTGTTCCAGATGGCTGGTGAAAAAGGGATTCCGGTCATCGGCATGAACGATTCAGCCGGTGCCTTTGTGCCTGCTGGTGTGGGTGGTCTGGATGGTTATGCTGAGGCCTTTACCGCCCTGCGCAAGATCAGCGGCGTGGTCCCTTCCATTATGTGCATGTTTGGCTTTAACGCCGGTGGCGGTTCCTACCTGCCCCGTCAGGGCAGCTTTGTGATTCAGCCCAACGACACCTTCTTCGGGCTGACCGGCCCAGGCGTGGTCAAGTCGGTACTGGGTGAAGATGTTACCCCTGAAGATCTGGGTGGACCCAAGGTCCACGGTGGATCAGGGGTGGCTGACCTGACCGTTGAAGATGAAGTTGGTGCCCTGCGTGCCTCCCTGCAACTGCTTTCCTATGTGCCTGACAACAATAGTGTAATGGCCCGCTTCCAGAAGACCAGTGATCCCCTTGATCGTAAGACTTGGGAGATCAATACGCTCCTTAAGAAGGCCTTTAACTCCCCCACCGGCTTCAATACCCCGTTTGATGTCTCAATCATGATCCAGCAGATCTGTGACCATGGTGACTATTTTGAGATGCAGCCGGACCGTGCCCGTGAGGCTGTGACCGCCTTTGGTCGTCTGGGTGGCAACGTGGTCGGCTTTGTGGCCAACAACTCTGCCGTGGCTTCTGGCCAGATCTCGGTGGATTCCGCCTACAAGATCGCCCGTTTCAACCGTTTCTGTAACATTTACAATATTCCGATGATCTTCATGGAAGATACCACCGGCTTTCTGCCCGGTCGTGAGCAGGAATCCCGCGGTATTGTCCAGGCTGGCCGTGCCATGCTGGATTCCATCGTTGATATCCGCACCCCCCGCATCCTGCTGATCATCCGGAACGCCTACGGCGGGGCCTATGCCTCCTACAACAACTACCCCACCGGCGCTGATCTGGTTCTCGCGCTGCCCACCACCCGTCTGGCGGTTATGGGGCCGGCCGGTAAGGAGTTTGTCTACAAGGATGAACTGCGCAAGCTGCGTGGCGCGGTTAAAGATAGGGTCAAGTCCGGGGTCCAGGAGCGGGTTTCTGCCGGTATGGATGCTGGTCAGGCCACCAAGGATGCCGAGAAGGATGTGGCTGACTGGCTGAAGATTGAAGAGGCTGCCCTTAATCTCCGCTATGAAAAAGAGTTGATGAATCCGAAGGAAGGCCTGGCTCTGGGCTCTATCTCATCGCTGGTAATGCCCACCGATCTGCGTAAGGTACTGGGCGAGAACATGAACTTCCTGCTGCGGCACTATAAGCCCGGTCCGATGCAGGCGATCCAGCGCGAGTTCCACTAACCTGTCATTACTTAACTCATTGATTTGAATTGGAGATATAAGCCCATGCCTCAGACCGACTACTATAAGCACAACCCCCTGATCCACCGGGATCGCCGATTGAGCAAGTCTTCATCCGAGTGGGTCCGTTCCTTTTCCTGCGAAGACCTGAAGCCGCTGATTGTCTGCCGTGGTCCAATCCGTAAGGAAGCCATGGATGTCTATCATGAGATGGGGATCAGCCACTACGGCATCCTGCTTTCAGAGAAGGACTCCATTGTCTACCCCAATGCCCTGGCCCCTGAACTGCGCCAGTTGACCGACTCCAACCGGGTCCACCGGGTGCCTGATTATTCCGGTGCCAGCAAGGAAGAGCGGGTTGAGCGGATCAATCAGATCATCGGCATTGCCAAGGACAACGGCTATGACTCCATCTTTGCCGGCTATGGCTTTATGGCAGAAGATGAAGAGTTTGTGGCTGCCATTGAAAAGGCCGGTCTCAAGTTTATCGGTCCCTGTGCTGCAACCCAGGCCCGTGCCGGTAAAAAGGATGAAGCCAAGCGGACCGCCCTGCTGGTGAACGTCTCTGTTACCCCCGGTGTGGATAACGTTACTGCCCGTACCCTGGTCAAGAAGCATGACAGCCGTGAGAAGCTGCTGGCGCTGGTCAAGGCAGAAGGGCTGGAGTGCGATGCCAAGATCCTGAAAGATACCAAGCTGCCGCTTGAGACCCTGGCTGATCATATCCTGATGACCTCCTACGCCAAAGGGCTTGACCTCTATTCCATTGAGGAACTGTGTGCCCAGGTTCAGGAAGAGGTGGCTGAGCTGTTCCGCAAGTATCCCCAAAGCCGCTTCCGCCTCAAGGCGATTGGTGGCGGTGGTGGTAAGGGCCAGCGGATTCTGGGTGCCTCACTGCTGGGAACAAAGAATGCAGATGAAAAGGCGATTGCCAAGGCTGCTGCCGAGGCCCCTGCCATGGTGCGCGAGGTTCTGCAGGAAGTTAAGGCCAACGGCGTTGGTGATAACAAGAACGTCCTGATCGAACTGAATATTGAGCAGACCCGCCACAACGAGATCCAGCTGCTGGGTAACGGTGACTGGTGTATCTCCCTTGGCGGTCGTGACTGCTCCCTGCAGATGCATGAGCAGAAGCTGCTTGAAGTATCAGTAACCCAGGAAGGGTTACTGGCAGCCATTGCCAAGGCCAAGGCAGAGAAGAGAAAAGAAGAGGTAGCTGCCCTTGAATCAGACCTGAAGGTGCTGCAGCGGATGGAAGAGGAATCAGCCCGTTTTGGTCAGGCCGTTGGTCTGGATTCTGCTTCAACCTTTGAGTGCATTGTGGACCGTGACCGTCACTACTTCATGGAGGTCAACACCCGGATCCAGGTGGAGCACCGGGTAACCGAGCTCTGCTACTCCCTGAAGTTTACCAACCCCAAAGACAAGAACGATTTCTTCATGGTTGAGTCGCTGGTTGAGGCGATGGCCCTGCTGGCACAACATAAGAAAAACCTGCCCAAGCCGGAGCGGGTCGTGCGCTTCAATGCCTCAGTGGAAGCCCGCCTGAACGCCACTGATGCCTCCCTCTCCCCCCATGCCGGCGGTATGATCCGTTACTGGTCCAAGCCGATCAAAGGTGAGGTGCGGGATGATCAGGGGATCAGCATGCTGAACCCTGATACCCACCAGTTCATGAAATATAAGGTGGCTGGTGCCTATGACTCCAACATTGCTCTGCTGCTGACCAAGGGTGAAGATCGTCTCTGCAGCTACGAGCGTCTGTCCGAGGTGCTGCGCAGTACCACCCTGCGGGGCAGTTCACTGGCCACCAACCTGGAATTCCACTATGGTCTGGTCAACTGGTTCCTGGGCCGCAATGTCATGGCCAAGCCAACCACCCGTTTTGTTGTGCCGTACCTGACCCTGGTGGGTACTCTCAAGGAAGAGGCCAACAAGCTGGATGTGGTCTACGCCTTCTTCCAGATGAAGAAACATTATGCCAAACTGGTAACCGAACAGTTCGGTGATCAACCTGATGTGCTGGCAAAAGAGCTGAAGAACATGTCAGCCCTGCTGGATCGCAAAGGCACCCTGATCACCCGTCCGATGGAACGTCTGCTGGATGATCCCCATCTGCTGTCCGGCTGGCTTTCTGTTAACACCAAGAACTTCAAGATTGAAAAAGGTAAGGTAATCTGGCTGCGTAACCCACTGGGTGTACTGCGTGACACCTATGACTACCTGCATATGGATTATCGTCCCCATAAGCCGGCTGCAGAGATTATCTGGGATCATGATAATGAACTGCTCCAGCAAGGTCTTGATTTCTCACGTAAGATCCGTGAACATTTCGGCCTGCACAAGGATGAATATGACAAGCTGAACGAGATCCTGCACAAGGATAAACCGCAGGGTGGCTTTGACCAGGAGATGTGGGACCAGATCCGTTCAGCCCATTACGGCTTTGAGGTTGGTCTTGAGATGCTGGGCATGCTGTTCCTGATTGGTGAGAATACCAAGTTCTGGGATATGAAGGTGTTGGATGACCTGGAAGTGGTAATCCCTGACTATCTGACCGACCTGGACCTGCAGGCCCGTATGAAGAAGATTCTGGTGCCGCCGCCAGCCACCAAGGCAGACGAGATTGTTGCGGTCTGCGGCGGTATGTACTATGGCCAGGAAGCACCGGGCCTGCCGCCATTTGTCACTGAAGGAATGCACTTTGAGAAGGATCAGCCGCTCTACATCATCGAAGTTATGAAGATGTTCAACACCATCCGGGCACCGTTCTCCGGCACCATTGACAAGATCATCATGGAAGGTGGCGACGGCACCATTGTCCAGAAGGGACAGCCGTTGTTCAAGATCACCCCGGATGAGAAGTTTGTTGAGGTAGATGCTGCGGTTATCGAAAAAGAAAAGCGGAACCTGACCACCACCTATCTGAAGGCGGTGCTGTAGAGATACCACCCCCCAGCCCTCCCTGATTCAGGAGGGGGAAACGAGCGGAGCGAGTGGGGGTGGTTAGCCTCTATTACAATTCCAACTCAAAAGGCTCCAGGTATCGTTATCTGGAGCCTTTACTGCTTACAAGCGAGGTAATCATCATGGCGACATTTGATACAAAAAACGTGCAGGATTGGGAAAAGCTGGCCAGCAAAGAGATCAAAAAAGAAACCACAGCCCCATTAATCTGGGATACGCCGGAAGGGATTGCGGTCAAGCCGCTTTATACCCAGGCAGATCTGGAAAAGCTTGAGAATATTGATACCATGCCCGGTTTTGCACCGTTTCTGCGTGGTCCCAAGGCCACCATGTATGCCGGACGTCCCTGGACCGTGCGCCAGTATGCCGGGTTCTCCACCGCAGAAGAATCCAATGCCTTTTATCGGCGCAACCTGGCTGCCGGTCAGCAAGGGCTTTCGGTTGCCTTTGACCTGGCAACCCACCGGGGCTATGACTCTGACCACCCACGTGTGGTTGGCGATGTGGGTAAGGCCGGTGTTGCCATCGACTCAATCCTTGATATGGAGATCCTGTTTAAGGATATCCCACTGGCTGATGTCTCAGTCTCCATGACCATGAACGGCGCCGTATTGCCGATCCTTGCACTCTATATCGTGGCTGCCGAGGAACAAGGGGTTTCCCAGGACAAGCTGGCCGGCACGATCCAGAACGACATCCTTAAAGAGTTCATGGTTCGTAACACCTATATCTATCCACCAACCCCTTCAATGAAGATTATTGCTGATATTATTGAATATACCAGCAAATACATGCCCAAGTTTAACTCCATCTCCATCAGCGGCTACCATATCCAGGAGGCCGGAGCCAACAACGTACAGGAGCTGGCCTTTACCCTGGCTGATGGTATTGAATATGTTAAAGCGGCCTTGGCAAAAGGGTTGGAGGTGGATCAGTTTGCGCCGCGGCTCTCCTTCTTCTTTGCCATCGGCATGAACTTCTTTATGGAGATCGCCAAACTGCGGGCAGCCCGTTTCCTCTGGGCTGAACTGATGTCCCAGTTTAACCCTAAGAATCCGCTGTCTCTTGCTTTACGGACCCACTGCCAGACCTCTGGCTGGAGCCTGACCGAGCAGGATCCGTACAACAACGTAATCCGTACCACCATTGAGGCCATGGCAGCGGTGCTGGGCGGGACCCAGTCCCTGCATACCAATGCCCTGGACGAGGCGATTGCCCTGCCCACCGAGCATTCAGCCCGCATTGCCCGTAACACCCAGTTGGTGATTCAGGAAGAGTCCGGTATCACCAAGGTGGTTGATCCGCTGGCTGGCTCCTACTATATGGAGTCCCTGACCGCTTCGTTGATTGAGGAAGGGCGTAAGCTGATTGCCGAGATTGACAGCCTGGGCGGTATGACCAAGGCAATAGAATCCGGCATGCCCAAACTGAAGATTGAAGAGTCTGCAGCCCGTAAGCAGGCCCGGATTGATATTGGTAGCGAAGTAATTGTCGGCGTTAACAAATACAAGCTGGCAAAAGAAAATCCGATTGATACGCTGGATATTGACAATACAGCCGTGCGGGAGTCACAGATCGCCCGCCTGAAAAAACTGCGTGCCGAGCGTAATGATGCTGCCTGTTCTGCCGCGCTGGAGGCCCTGACCAAGGTGGCTGAGACCGGTGCAGGCAACCTGCTGGAGGCCTGTGTTGATGCAGCCCGTAAGCGGGCCTCGGTTGGTGAGATGTCTGATGCCATGGAAAAGGTCTTTGGTCGTCACAAGGCAGAGATCAAGCTGGTTTCGGGGGTATACGGAAAAGTGTTTGAACAGAGCGAAGAGTTTGCAACCCTGAAGAAAGAGGTGGATGACTTTGCGGAAGGTGAAGGTCGTCGTCCCCGGATTCTGATCGCCAAGATGGGACAGGATGGGCATGACCGTGGCGCCAAGGTAATTGCCACCGCCTTTGCTGATGTCGGCTTTGACGTGGATATGGGACCTCTGTTTCAGACCCCGGAAGAGACCGCCAAGATGGCGGTTGAAAACGATGTCCATGTAGTTGGTGTCTCAAGTCTGGCAGCCGGTCACAAGACCCTGGTACCGCAACTGGTGGCAGAACTGAAAAAACTTGATGCTGCTGATATCGTTGTGGTCTGCGGTGGGGTTATCCCACGCCAGGATTACGAAGAACTGTATGCCGCCGGTGCTGCCTGCATCTTCGGGCCGGGCACGACGATCACCAAATCAGCCCGTGAGACCTTGGAAGCGATTAAGAAAAAGTAAGGCATTGAATTGCAACACGGAGACACAGAGGCACGGAGAAAGAAGAAAAGCAAAAGAATTGAATCTTTAAGGCTTTGGTTTTCCCTTTAGTAAAGATTTCGGTTTTTGTCTTTCTCGGTGTCTCCGTGCCTCCGTGTTTAACAGGTTTGTAATGGAACTACACACACTCGCCGATAACATCCGTAAAGGGAACATCCGCGCCATGGGCAAGGGGATTACCCTGATCGAGAGCAAGAAACCTGAGCATGCCCAAAAGGCTGCTCAGCTGCTTGATATCCTGTTGCCCCATACCGGAAACAGTTTACGTGTTGGGATTACCGGGGTGCCGGGTGTTGGCAAGAGTACCTTTATTGAGGCCTTTGGCAGTTACCTGACCGGACAGGGCCATAAAGTAGCGGTACTGGCAGTTGACCCCTCATCACAAATTACCGGCGGTAGTATTCTGGGTGACAAGACCCGGATGGAAGAACTATCCCGCGACCCCAACGCCTTTATCCGGCCCTCACCAGCCGGTGATACCCTGGGCGGTGTGGCCCGCCGTACCCGTGAGACCATGCTGCTCTGCGAGGCAGCCGGGTATGATACTATTATTGTCGAAACCGTAGGGGTGGGGCAGTCGGAAACCACTGTCGCCTCCATGGTGGATTTCTTCATGTTGCTACAACTGGCAACAGCCGGTGATGAATTGCAAGGGATCAAAAAAGGGGTGATGGAGCTGGCCGATGCCGTCATCATCAACAAGGCTGATATTGACCAGCAAAAGACCGCACTGGCCCGTCAGCAGTACGAAAACGCCCTGCATATCCTACGACCCAAAAGCAGAAACTGGACCGTGCCGGTACTAACCGTCAGCGCCCTGCGCAATGAAGGGGTGCCCGCAGTATGGGATATGCTGGATAGCTTCCGTACTGCCATGCAGCAATCCGGCGAATTTGAAGAGGCTCGTAAGCACCAGGCAGTGGACTGGATGTGGGCACTGTTGATGGATGACCTGAAGGGGCTGTTTCTTAACCACAAGGATGTGAAAGGGATCTTCCCGCAGGTGCAGGAAGCTGTGGCACAGGGAGTTACCACGCCTTCGGCTGCCTCACGGCGTTTGCTGGATGTGTTCAGGCGATAAGACTTTATGGAAACACGGAGACACCGAGGCACGGAGAAAACCCTTTATGATAGTGATTTAACCGATATTGTAATTGGCTGTGCCATTGAGGTGCATCGTGCGTTAGGGCCAGGTTTGCTAGGGTCTGCATATGAAGAATGTCTGTGTTATGAGCTCGCTGCCCGGGATTTGACTTTTGAAAAACAGAAGAACGTGCCTTTACAATATAAGGATGTTCGCCTGGAAGCTGGCTACCGTTTGGATCTGTTTATTGAAAACAGGCTGGTTGTTGAATTGAAGTGTGTTGAGAAGATACTACCGGTACATGAGGCTCAACTCATGACATACTTGAGGTTAACCAAGGTGAAAACTGGCCTGATTATAAATTTCTTTACTCCGGTTTTGAAGGATGGAATCCGTAGAATCGTTTATTGAAGGTATGGGGTGATAAACACGGAGACACAGAGGCACTGAGAAAGTCTGAAAACAGAATTAATAAGGATAAAGCGAAGGCCTTTAACTCTCGTATTTTGATTTTGTTTTACCTCAGCTTGTTTGTCTTTGATCTTTTCTGTGTCTCCGTGCCTCCGTGTTTCAATATGAAAGGATCTTTAACATGTTACAGAAAATTAACCATATCGGCATAGCCGTACAATCTTTGGACGCTACCCTGCCGTTTTACCGCGATGCGCTGGGAATGGCTTTCAAGGGTGAAGAAGAAGTTGCCGAACAGAAGGTAAAGGTCGCCATGCTGCAGGTGGGTGAATCCAAGATAGAACTGTTGGAACCCACCAGCCCGGACAGCCCCATAGCCAAGTTTCTGGAAAAGAACGGCCCGGGCATTCACCATATTGCCTATGAAGTGGAAGATATTGAGGCCGCCATTGCTCACATGCAGCAGCAGGGGGCGCGGATGATTGATGAACAGCCCCGTAATGGTGCCCATGGGACCCGGATAGCATTTGTGCACCCTAAAAGCAGTAACGGGGTGCTGACTGAGCTGTGTCAAAGCAGCCATTAACAAGGGGTTAGGAACGCCAGATGAGAATAAATACAGATTTAGGCTTGACAGCTGTTATATTTATTGTATTATTCCCAGCAATTAGTAGAACATATAAGTAGTTGAATATTAAGATGATGACAGTAAGTTGTTTTAATTGTTCATAAATTTATATGAAGGGTGGTGAGACTCCCAGGCAATCAAATTACGCAGTTTCACGGAAGAAATTTCATTTATTAAGCAGTACATACACCACATGAAGGAGGAAAGTTTCATGACTAAGTTTCAAAAGCAGATGTTGACCATCGCCGCAGCCGGTGCCCTGACCGCCGTAACTGCCCTTCCTGCAATGGCCTTTGAGAACGAGTTCCACGGCATCTTTAACTTCAACACCGTATTTTCTAACTACAATAACGGCAAATCAGGTGCAATTTTTACTGATGGTAACGGTACAAGCGTAGCAACAGCACTGAAGAAAAACAACAAAACCAACAACTACATGGAACAACGGGCACGTATTCAGTACATTGCAAAAGCCAGCGATGACCTGAAACTGGTAACCCATTTTGAAATGAACAACCAGTATGGTCTTGTCAAGGGTACTGGCACCAGCGGTACACAGATTGATACTGATACCTACAATATTCAGCTCAAGCATGCCTATTTGGATTTCAACATCGGTAAAAACTTCAATACCGTTGTTGGTATGCTGCCTTACAAAGATACCCTGAAAGGTGTCTTCATTGATGCAGACGTGGCTGCTATTTATACCACCACCAAAATGGGTGATTACAAGCTGGGTCTGGGCTTTACCCGTCTGAATGACTCACAGTTCGGTTCAACCACCCTGCGTACCGGTGATCTGAATACTGACCTTTTCCTGATGGATAACACCTATGCACTCAACAAGGACACCAAGGTGGGGCTGTCCTACTATTTCTATGCAGATTATTCCACTGCCAACTCAAGAACTCTGCTGAATACTTTGGGTCTGTCCGGTGAGACCAAGTTTGGCTCTTTGGGGCTGAGCGGCTTTGCTGCAATGCAGGCTGGTCATACCAATGCAACTGGTGGCACCCGTGTTTCACACCACGGCTGGGCAGCCAACGTTTCTGCTAAAATGGGCGGCGCCCGCACCGGCCTTCTGTTTGTCTCCGGTGACAATAACAGTGATGCCGGTCATAGCAACGCTTGGGTAAACACTGGTGTTACCTCTTTCAACGAGTCTGGTCTGATGATTCTTACCCGTAACACTGGTAATAGCCCAACTTCCACTGACGAGTATATCCGTCGTGTGGTTACCAACCAGGCTCTGTTGTATATGGGCTATGATGCAAAGCTGACTGAGAAGTTTAATCTTGACGGCGCTGTTGGTTTTGCTTGGGCACCTGCTTCTGACGCAGCCATGGTTGATGGTTCCACTACCCGTAAGAACTCCAGTGACTTCATGGGTACTGAACTGAGCGTAACCGCTGGTTATCAGCTGTACAAGAACCTGAGTCTGCAGGCAAAAGCTGGCTACATGATTCTGGGTGGCTACTACAAAAATGCTACTACAGATGCAGCAAACGCCCCTGCAACTCCTGAAAACCCCTACACCATGCGTCTTCAGGCACGTTACAGCTTCTAATCTGTTGACGTAGTATACAAGCTTAATCAGGGCGGCATGGGAAACCATGCCGCCTTTGTTTTGACAGCTGTGTGAGGGATATGGCATACTCTCATGGCTTTTTTATGCCTGTGTGATTGACGGAGGGATTATGAAACGACTGATTATGACGATTCTGCTGTTGCTGGTGGCAATGCCGGTTTTTGCCGCTGCACCGCTCAGGGTCTATGTTGGTGAATTTAATGCAGTTGGGGTGCAAGCCAAGGATGACACAAAAGTGGTGCTGCAATCGCTGCTGGCTTCCCGTTTAAGTGGTGACAAGCTGCTGGCAGTAAGCTCTGCTGCAGAGTCGGATGTAGTGGTAACCGGCACCTACATAGCTATCGGCAAGCAGTATAATATTGATGCAATTGCCAAGACCGCTGCAGGTCAGACCGTTGCCCGTACCTTTGTGCAGGGTGAAGGCGGGCAGGATGCCCTTTTTGGTGCCACCGGCAAGCTGGCTGAAAAGCTGACAACTGATCTGCTGAAGCAGCAGGAAGTCGGTGCCATTCCGCGGGGTAGGCAGTTGCCGGCAGTGCTGCCGGTTCGTCCATCAAGTAGTGATATTGTGCGGACTACTGCTGCCCCGGTAACAGCTGGAGATCTGCAGCATGCGGCTCAGGGGGATGTTATCCGGCCTCAGGCATTTTATCGCGGTGCCCCCAACAAGGGGGAGATCAAGCGGTTGGATGGCATGTTTAACCTGCTGGCAATGGGTGGTACTGATACGGATGGTAAGCGCTTACTGTTCATGGCGCAGGATAGGTCAGTGCAGCTGATCCGCGAGGGAGAAAGCCGCCCTATTACCGGTTTTGGTCTGGATGTGAACAGTAAAGTATTAAGCCTTGATTATATTGACGCTGATGCTGGTGGACAGCCTTTCCTGTATGTGACGGTGGTTAAAAGAGGCGAGGTGGCTTCGCAGGTATGGCAGCTGAAGAACAATAAATTGGTTAAGGTTGCTGATGATCTCCCCTATTTTTTCAGGGCGATCGCTTTGGCCGGTGGGCCGATGAAATTATATGCACAGGAACAGGGACGTAAGGCTGACCGCTATTACGGTGATGTGTATGAGGTTGCGCTTCAGGGTAAGAAAATAGTTAGGAGATCAAAAATACCGATGCCGCGTTACGGCAATGTCTATAGCTTTAACCAGTTTAAACATCCCAGTGGAGAACTGTTGACTGTGGTGTATCATGAAGAAAACTACCTGATTGTCTATGATAAGGAGCAGAAAGAGCTCTGGCGCAGTAATGATGCCTTTGGTGGTTCAGAGCTGTTCTATAAGGTAGAAGATGATGCAATGGTAAGTACAACAACGGATAAATATCGCTGGTTTTTTATGAATCAGCGGATACTGGTAACCAAACAGCAGGAGATTCTGGTTGGTAAAAATGATGGTTTCTGGGTACTGGGCAATGCTCGTATGTACAAGCGGGGCGCTGTCTACAGCCTCTACTGGAATGGCGCTGCTTTGGAAGAGGTCTGGCGCACTAAGGATACGCAAAACTATATGCCGGATTTTGCTTTTGATGAGGCCAAGAGTGAATTGTTGCTGCTGCAGCTTACCCAGCGTGAAGATGTGTTGATGCGTAGCAAAGGTGCCAGCGCCTTGCAAGTTAAGAAGGTGGAATAACCATTGTTTTCAATCGATGTAAAGGCGGTATGGGAAACCATGCCGCCTTTATTTTGACACCTGCCGGGGGATATGGCATACTCCTCCGGCTTTTATCTGCCTAATGAAAGCATATTTGCAGTTTACAGAAATTGAAGGTAAATCCTTTTGGACGCTAAACTTTTTGATACCAGTCTGCCCCGAGGTGTGGCTGATTACCTGCCAGGTCGGGCAGCCCGTTTATCTGAATTAGAACAACAGGTGCTACGTGTGGCTGCTGCGTGGGGGTTTCAGCAGGTTTTACCCCCTGCCTTGGAGTTTGAGGATGTGCTAGCCATCGGAATGGGGGATGGGTTGCGGGCACGGACCTTTCGCTTTGATGACTGGCAGACCGGCCGATTATTGGCCATACCACCAGATAGTACGCCGCAGATTGCGCGGATTGTTGCTACTCGTCTGAAAGGACAGCCGCTACCGCACCGGATCAGTTATGCCGGTCGGGTGCTACGCCATGCAGAGCTGCAGAGCGGTCGCAGCCGTGAAATTATGCAGGCTGGGGTCGAGTTGATCGGCCTTGATTCGCCTGAGGCAGATGCCGAGATGGTTGCCATGGCAGTAGAGGTGATGAACGCTGCCAACCTGCGTAATTTTAAAGTTGATCTGGGGCAGGTTGCCTTTTGCCAGGGGGTCTTTGAGGCTTCAGGCCTTGTTGGCGAGCCGTTACGGGCTATTCAGCAGGCGGTTGCGTTAAAGGATGTCTCTTCGGTGGAGATGCTGCTAAAGCGCTATCCCGTATCTGAATCGTCCCGGCGCGAATTGCTGGCCCTGCCGAGATTGTTTGGCGGGTGTGAAGTGCTGGAAGAGGCTGGTCAGGTTGTGCAGAATCAGCGATCCCGCCAGGCCTTGGATAATATTAAAGAGGTGGTTGCAATCCTTAACCTCCATGGTGTGCATGACTGTCTGACCATTGATCTTGGAGAGACCCGCGGTCTTGATTACCATACCGGTCTTACCTTTGAAGGCTTTGTGCCGGGGATTGGTGATGCACTGTTCAGTGGTGGTCGCTATGATGATCTGATTGGTCGCTACGGTTTTGATGCCCCGGCAACCGGCTTTACCTGTAATCTCTTTAGTCTGATGCAGGCGCTTGAGCTTCAGGGAGAGGCGCAGCACGAGCAGCGAGATCTGTTGATCTTTAACGCAGCTGATGATCGGCGCGAGGCACTAGAGCTGTCCCGCGAACTCCGCCAGCGAGGCTATGCAGTGGCGCGTGATATCATCAAGCGTGATCTTGAGGCTTCGCTGTGCTATGCTGCTCAGTCTGGCATACGTGCTGTACTGGTAATTGGTGACAGTTCGCAAGAGCAGGGGCAGTACAGGTTGATACAGTCAGCAGGTCGCACAGAACAAAACATAGTCCGAGAACAGCTTTGGCAGCAGTATTTGCCGCGAAGCTAAACTATTCAGGAGTACATACAATGGCAAACGTAGTGGTGGTAGGCGCCCAGTGGGGCGATGAGGGTAAGGGCAAGGTTGTTGATATCTATACCGAGTATGCAGACGAGATTGTTCGCTACCAGGGGGGCAACAACGCTGGACATACGCTGGTGGTTGGTGATGAGAAGGTGGTGTTGCACCTGATCCCTTCCGGGGTTCTGCATGCTGGCAAGCGTTGCGTAATCGGTAATGGTGTGGTGCTTGATCCTGAAGTATTCATCATGGAGGTCAATCGTCTGAAGGCGGCTGGTCGCCTTGAAGATGATAATACCCTGCTGCTTTCTGAATCGCTGCATATCATCATGCCGTACCACAAGGCGATTGATATTGCCCGAGAAGCCAAGAGTGGTGATAAAAAGATCGGCACCACCGGTCGTGGTATCGGCCCATGCTACGAGGACAAGATCGGCCGTCGTGGTGTCAGGTTGATGGATCTGATTGATCCGGTGGCTTTCAGTCGTAAGCTGCGTGAAAATCTGGAAGAGAAAAATGCCATCCTGGAGCGGCTTGGTGAAGAACCGCTGAACTACAATGAGATTTATCGCACCTACCAGGACTTTGCCGAGATCCTGAAGAAGTATATGGCTGATACCTCGCTGGTGCTGTCAAAGTCAGTTGCTGCCGGTAAGAAGCTGTTGTTTGAAGGGGCACAGGGCACGCTGCTTGATGTTGATCATGGCACCTATCCGTTTGTTACCTCCTCTTCCACCTGTGCTGGTGGTGCGGCAACCGGTACCGGTGTTTCCCCTCGTGAAATCCACGAGGTTGTTGGTATCTCCAAGGCCTATGTGACCCGCGTCGGTAGTGGGCCGTTCCCTACGGAGCTGCTGGAAGAGACTGGCGAAAAGCTGCGGCAGATTGGTGGCGAGTTTGGTGCCACAACCGGTCGTCCCCGTCGTTGTGGCTGGTTTGATGCCATGGTTATCCGTTATGCGGTCAGGATCAATGGCCTGACCGGTATTGCCCTGACCAAGCTGGACGTGCTTAGCGACTTTGACACCATTAAAGTCTGTACCGGATATACCTTTGAAGGTCAGGAGCTTGAAACGCTTCCTGCAAAGCTTGAAACCTTTGAAAATTGTGTGCCGGTCTACGAAGAGCTGCCCGGCTGGAATACTGATATCACTGGTGTGCGCTCATTTGATCAACTTCCTGAAAATGCTAAGAAATATGTCAAACGCCTGGAGGAGTTGGCCGGTTGTCCAATTGTGATGGTATCGGTCGGTCCGCGCCGTGATCAGACCATGATGTTAAAAAATCCGTTTGGCGAATAAAAAAGAATTGACATCGCCGATCGATCTGTTGTAAATAGAGATTCCTTGAGCCGCTAGCTCAGTTGGTAGAGCACCTGACTTTTAATCAGGTGGTCGCCGGTTCGACCCCGGCGCGGCTCACCATCATGCGTCCCCATCGTCTAGCCCGGCCCAGGACACCGCCCTTTCACGGCGGCGACGCCGGTTCAAATCCGGCTGGGGACGCCAAAATAAATCCCGGATAGAGATATCCGGTTTGAGCACAGAAGCCCACGAGCAATCGTGGGCTTTTCTGTTTTAGGATGTAAAATGCCAAAGCCCCCACCAGAGAGGCGAGGACTTTGCCAACAATCTAAAAAAAGGGGAGGCGATTGCGCCTCCCCTTACGGTTTCAGGATGCCAGATATTCTTTAATCTTACTTGCCAGCGTTTTGTAGATCCGCTCGGTCTCGGCAGGGTCACGTTCAAGCAGGGTAACCCTGAACCCCTGAAGGCTGGTGGCAAAGGATGAAAGCGGTACCGTGCAGATGCCGGTGGCCGCAAGGGTGTAATACACAAAACGCTTGTCAGGAGAAACGCCGGGTTGATTGACCAGGGATTCAACCAGATTGCGTACTTCGTCATTTGCAATAGGAAGGCATTGGTTACTGTTTAAAACGCCTTCCTTGAAGGCCACAGCCATGTAAAAGGCGCCATTGGTGCGGTTAACCAGCAGCCCGGGCACCTCCTTGAGGAAGTTGTAGGTGATGTTGCTGGATTTTTCATAAAGGCTGATCCGCTCCTTCAGGTAGACCTGATACTGAGGATGCTGCATGATCGCCGGGATAACCGTTTGCGGCAGGGTTGTTGAGCAGACCTCGTTCATCTTGCTGGTCAGGATCAGATTGATATATTTGCGGAACTGTTCATCGGCCTGACCATTGTAGACCTCAATCCAGCCACAACGTGAGCCGGGCCAGGGGAATTCCTTGGAGATCCCCTTCAGTGAGATGGCCGGCACGTCGCCAATTACGTCGCTGATAGGTACGGTCTTTTCGCCGTTATAGACGACATTGTTATAGACTTCATCAGAGATGATAAACAGGCCGAACTCTTTGGCTATGGCAACGATCTGCTGCAGGCTCTCTTTGCTGTAGACCATACCGGTGGGGTTATCCGGATTGATGATCATGATGGCGCAGACCGATGGATTGCTTTGGACCTGGCTGCGCAGTTCTGCCAGATCAGGGCGCCAACCATTTTCTGGATCAAGGCGGAAATGCAGTGAAGGGGCGTTGGCGTGTCCGACTTCACCCAGGGTGTGGGTGGTATAGGAAGGTGAAGGCATCAGCACCCTGGCCTCTGGAGTCAGGCAGCCGTAAATCTTGGCTATGGCATCACCCAGACCATTGAAAAAAATGATGTCTTCAGGGGTAATCTGTGCGCCACCGCGCTGGTTGGTGGTCTCACAGATAAACTCACGGGTTTTCAGGACACCACGGGTGTGGCAGTAGCCCCAGGTTTCATTATCCATTACTGCTGCTGAAACAATCTCTTTCATCCAGCCAGGGATCTGCTCCCCTTTGACAATCGGGTCGCCAATGTTTTCCCAGTTGATGGTGACGCCGCATTTCTGAAGTTTCTCGGCAACATTGACAATGTTTCTGATTTCATAGGTCAGTTCACCGGTTCCGGCCGGTACAAGCTGCACACGCATGATTTAGCTCCTCCTGTATCTAAATATGATGACAAATAATAAAAAACAGCCGTAGGCTGCGTGCCTACGGCTGTTCAGTAACGGTTGTGTCGAAACTATCAGCAGGCAGCAGTGATCTCCGCGGCTGCGTGTGCCGCGGCGATGATAGCTCGTGCTGCTGCATTAATGGTAATTAAAGAATACATAGACTGCTCTCTTAGCATGTGCAGTAACAGGCCGTCAACGGATTATTTGGTCGAAGAGATCTCAAAACCGACCAGCAGGCGCCCGTCACCATCACGCCATCTGATCCAGCCTGCGCTGGTCTGATCAAGCAGGACATAGGCCCAGTCGCCCTGCGCCATAATCACCTTCATTGACTGTTTGGTTGTTGTCGGCACCCCTTTGCCGGCACCGGGCCGAGGGACAATCTGGATCTGATTTTTTGGGCTGTTGCGGAGAAATGAAATCAGTTTGCCTTTCAGGTACTGTTCCCAGGTGGTGTAGCTCCAACGGCGTTCCTGCATGATCCAGCCGGTTCTGCCGGCATCATCATGCTCAACCTCAAGCCATTCTCCTTTACGGGCTGTCACCAGCAAGGATGGTGGCTGTTCGTCGCCAAAGAGCCAGCTGTTCAGTTGCTTGAGGGCAGATGTTTCAATCCTGCAACAGCGGGAGACGCCAGGATCGTCATAGAGCTGAATTGCGTCGGTAATACCAACTGAGGAGATCTGCAACACACCGATACCACTGTAGGGTCGCATTTTCGGGGCTGCCTGACTCGTAGTGCTCAAAAACAGCAGATAGATAATAAGTGTTATTTGAAAAGCGCGCATAACTGTTGCAGGTAGGCAGGTGCGGTTGGATCTGTGTCTGACGGTGCCCATGAAGCGATTTCTGTTTCATTAAAGGGGATATAGGGGCCTGCCTTTGCTTCAAAAAAAATGGTGCCTGGTGCAAGACTGACGGCAGTGTGAAAAACACCATGGGGAATAGTGATAACGGTCTGATCAGAGCCTGTAGTCAACAGGGCTGTCTCGGTTACCTTGCCTGCAGCGTCAAAGCAGATTACACCCAGCTGACCACGCAACAAGACAAAACTCTCGTCCTTTTCAGGATCAAGGTGGCAGTGGGGGCGAATATACGAACCGGGCTCGATGGCGTTCAGCAAGCGATGACAGGTAGATTCGTTGGCCGGATGGAAATTATGATTCATCCGCAGACGGGGTGACGCCTTGGCCTTTTCAGTCAGTTGATCCAGTATCAGGCTATCTACGGTGATCATTTTGGCATTTCTACCAAGGCAAACTGGTTACCGTCAGGATCAGCCACCACCGCCATCTTTCCCCAGGGGGATTCTTCCAGCGGTTCAATAAAGGTTGCACCGCCATCTTTCAGGCGCTCGCAGAGCTTGTCAATCCCTTTGACGTTAAGGGAGATGCCGGTATAACGCCCCACAAGGGCCTTGGCATCATCCTGTAGCGCCAGGGCGATTCCCAGCGTGGTGCCGGAGCCGGGGAAAAATTCCATCATCATCTGGCTTTCACCAGCCAGGGGCAGCCCCAGCAGATCGGCATAAAAGGTTTTGGCCTTTTTCAGGTCTGTCACAAACAGCACGATATTTTTCATGGAAACGGACATGGTCGCTTACCTCTGTGAAAGTCTGTGTACGCAGTCAACCATAAATTTGGCGTTTTCTGGCGGTACGGTGGGCAGGATGCCATGGCCCAGGTTAAAGATATGGCCGGGGCGACCGGCGTTTTCATCCAGCACCCGTTTCACTTCCTGTTCGATTACAGCATGGGGGGCATAGAGGGTGGTTGGATCAAGGTTGCCCTGCACAGCCATTTCCGGCCCAAGGATATCACGGGCAGTACCAAGGTTGATGTGCCAGTCCAGCCCCATCACATCACCACCAGCCTTTTGTACAACAGGCAACATCGTGCCGGAACCTTTTACAAAATGGATAACCGGGGTCTCCTTGCGGTTCAGGCCGTTGATCAGCTTGGTGGTGTAGGGCAGGACATATTTTTCATAGTCAGTGGGCGAAAGAACGCCACCCCAGGTGTCAAAGATCTGGATCGCCTGGGCACCGGCCTTGATCTGTGCATTCAGGTATTCCATATCCATCATGGTCACCTTTTCCATCAGGGCGGCATAGACATCAGGCGCTGCATACATCATCCGCTTGATGGTGGCCCAATCCTTAGAACCTTTGCCTTCAACCATGTAGCAGGCCAGGGTAAATGGTGCCCCGCCAAAACCGATCAGCGGCACCTTGCCGGCCAGCTCCTTGCGCAGGATCTTGATCGCCTGCAGCACATAGGGGACGTCGGTTTCCGGGTCTGGAATGCGGAGCCGTTCCACATCAGCCATGGTACGGACCGGGTTTTCAAATACAGGCCCCGGTACGAAGTCCAGCTTCAGCCCCATCGGTTCAACCGGGGTCAAAATGTCAGAAAACAGGATGGCAGCATCTACCCCCAGAATATCCACCGGCTGGATGGTAACTTCCGCAGCTAGTTCTGGGGTTTTGCAAAGCTCAAGAAAGCTGCAACGGGAGCGGACGGCCATATACTCGGGCAGGTAACGGCCAGCCTGACGCATCAACCAGACCGGCGTACGGTCCACCGGCTTGCCCCAACAGGCATCAAGAAAACGATTATTCATTAGTATACCTCGCAAATGTGGAAACGGCGGTACTATAGCATCACCATCGGTAGTCGTGCCACAAAAAAGCCGCTAAACTGCCTCGTTCAACTGTTGCGACTGATTGACTTTCTCTGGCTGTCGTTTATAGTTTCCATCTATGCCTGAACCCCATAAAACATTGATAGCCTGCCATGAATGTGATTTGCTGCTAAAGGAGATTCCTTTATCGCAAGGCAAGGCGGCCTGTTGTTGCTGTTGCGGTGCAACATTGTATCGCAACCTTCCTGATAGTATTAACCGCAGCCTGGCATTGACGGTGGCTGCTGCGGTCCTGTATCTGGTTGCCAACAGTTTTCCTATTCTGGGGATCAATCTGCAGGGTAATGGCAATGCGGTCACGTTGTTGCAGGCCGTGCATGAACTCTGGAAGCAGGATATGCCACTGGTTTCCAGCCTTACCTTTATAACCGCTATTTTGGTGCCGGCCCTGGAACTGTGCCTGATGCTCTATCTGCTGCTGCCCTTGCACCGTGGGCAGCTACTGCCAGGAACCAGCCAGGTTATGCGGTTGTTACAGACCATCAAGCCGTGGGGGATGGTAGAGGTCTTTATGCTGGGGATCCTGGTCTCACTGGTCAAGCTGGTGCAGGATTTCAAGATTATACCGGGGGTGGCGCTCTGGTCTTTTGGTGGCTTAACCCTGCTGCTGGCAGCACTGGCCTCCTCGTTTAATCCCCGGGATGTCTGGGCGCATCTGGATCTGAAACAACGAAGGGAAGGTTTGTAGATGGTGTGGCCTGGCAGGTCAGCCGCAGGTCAGGGGTTCTGCGCCTGCCATGTCTGTGGTCTGGTTTCCAGGCTTGAACAGGATGATCTGGCGGCCCGCTGCCCACGTTGTAATACACGGCTCCACTTTCGCAGGCCGGACAGTCTGCACCGTTGCTGGGCGTTTCTGATTGCTGCGTACATACTTTATATTCCGGCAAATTTGATGATCATGATGGAGACCGGCACCCTGATCAGCTATCGCAAGGATACTATCCTGAGCGGAATAATCCATCTTTGGCAAAACGGTAATCAAGGTATTGCGGTGATTGTATTTGTTGCCAGTATGCTGGTGCCGCTTTTTAAACTGGTGGTCTTGACCCTGTTACTTGTTTCTGTCCGGCGTGGCTCAACCTGGGGGATCAAACACCGGATTTTACTCTACCGGATTGTAGAGCTGGTGGGCCGCTGGTCCATGCTGGATATTTTTGTGGTAACCCTACTGGCGGCTCTGGTGCAGATCCAGTCCTTTGCCACGGTCAGGGCAGGAACCGGAGCCATCGCCTTTGGTGCGGTGGTGGTACTGACCATGTTTGCAGCCATGGAGTTTGACCCGCGTTTGATGTGGGACCCGCTGAGAAAAGAGAGAGAATTATGAGTGAAACAGCCACGAAGCAAGAGACTGCACAACCGGCTGACATTCCTGATGCCCTTATTGATCGCCGCCGTCGCAGTTCAGCGCAGCTGATCTGGCTGATACCGATTATTGCACTGATCGTCGGTCTTTCTTTGGCAGTCAAGGCCTACCTGGAAAAAGGGCCGGTCATCACCATCAGCTTTAAAAGTGGCGAAGGGATCGAGGAAGGCAAGACCAAGATCAAGTACAAGGATGTCCAGATCGGCCTGGTCCGTGATGTGAGCATTTCCCGTGATCGTTCCAGTGTGGTGGTGACCGCCGAGATTGAGCGTGATGCAGCAGAGTTTATGAAGGCTGACACACGTTTCTGGGTGGTGCGGGCCAGGATCACCGGCAGCAGTATTACCGGCTTGGGAACCCTTACCGGCGGTACCTACATCGGCATGGATGTGGGCAAATCTCAGGATGACAAGAGCACCTTTACCGGGCTGGAAGCTCCACCGGTAGTTACCATGGATGTGCCGGGGCGTCAGTTTTTACTGCACGCCGATGATGTTGGCTCCTTGAATATCGGCTCCCCGATCTTCTACCGCCACCTGCAGGTGGGTGAAGTAGTTTCCAGAGAACTCAATCTTGATGGCGAGACGATCCTGCTACGACTCTTTGTGCGGTCACCTTATGACAAATATGTACGTCAGAACACTCGTTTCTGGCATGCCAGCGGCATCGACTTCAAACTGGATGCCAACGGCGTCAAGATCAATACGGAATCACTGCTTTCGGTGATGATGGGCGGGATAGCTTTTCAAACCCCTGAAGATTTTGAAGAGTATCAACAGGCCGAATCCAATCGGAATTTTACGCTGTTTGAAAGCCGTGAAGTGGCAATGAAAAGCCCGGACAGCACGGTTGAAAACTACCGACTGCTGTTTCGTGAGTCGGTACGAGGATTGACCGTTGGCGCCCCGGTTGACCTGCGTGGTATAACGGTGGGTGAGGTGACCAAAATCAAGGCAGAGATAGATCCCGCAAGCAAAAAGGTGGCTATGGCGGTTCAGATCAGGTTCTATCCTGAACGGATCAAACCTCGCTCTCGATCTACCTCTGACCAGAAAGAAACGATAGATTCCCGTAAACTGCTGGATGCCATGGTGAAGCAGGGGTTACGGGCGCAACTCCAGAGTGGCAGCCTGCTGACCGGGCAACTCTATGTTGCTCTGGACTTCTTCAAGGATGCTGCACAGGCCAGAATCAATTGGAGCGGCAATCCCCCGACACTGCCAACGGTTAACGGTAATATGGCACAGCTGCAGGCCTCGCTGACCCAAATTGTCCAAAAACTTGAAAAGTTGCCATTGGAAGAGCTGGCCAGTGATGCGCGCAAGACCGTACAGTCCCTGGATACCACCTTGAAGAGTGCTGATAAACTGCTGAAGAATATTGACACCTCGGTGGTGCCGGAAACACGGCTGATGATGGAGGATGTTCGCAAGACTCTGGATGGTGCCAACAAGGCCCTGGCAGAGGTCAAGCAGACCATGTCGGCTGATGCGCCGCTGCAGGTTGATCTGCGAGACACCCTGCGTGAATTGGGGCGGGCTGCCCAGTCATTACGGGTATTGGGTGATTATCTGGAACGTAATCCTGAAGCCCTGCTCCGTGGTAAAAAGGAGGATCAGCGATGAGTGTCAAACCCTTGCTTGCAGCCATGGTGTACGGCCTGACCGGCCTGCTTGTGATGGCTGGCTGCGGAAGATCACCCCAGACTACCTTCTACACCCTGACACCGCTGGTGGCTGAGATGACGACCCCCAGAGTAACGGGTCCCAGCATCGCCATTGCATCAGTAACGTTGGCAGAGCTGGTTGATCGGCCTCAACTTGTGGTACCTGATGCAGGGACGCGGGTTGCCATCCTTGAAAGCCATCGCTGGGCAGAGCCGTTGAAGTCGGCGCTTCCGCGCTTGCTGGCAGACAATATTTCCCGTTTGATGAACAGTGACCGTGTCTCAGCCTATCCCCAGCATGCAGCAAACAGCGCAGACTATCGGCTGTTTGTTGATTTCCAGCGTTTTGAACTGACAGGTAACACGGTTGTGGTTGACGCGCTCTGGGAGATTCGCAGCGCAAAAGGTATCCACCCGCTAACCGGGCGCTCAAAGATAGTTGAACCGATTGGCTCTGCTGATTATGAAGCGGTGGTGGCCGGTTACAGCCGGGCAATGGCAACCCTGTCCAAAGAAATGGTTCAATCCCTTCGCAGCCTGCAGACAAAAGAATGAGAGCGTCCCTATGCCGTTGATTGGCCAGTATCACCATCTTAAAATTGCCAGAATTACCCCGTCAGGTGCCTTTTTAACCGCAAGTGAGGGAGATATTCTGTTGCCGGGCAAGTTTATTCCTGAAGGTGCAAACATTGGAACTGAGCTGGAGGTGTTTGTCTATCTTGATTCAGAAGATCGCCCGGTGGCTACGGTACAGAAACCGTTTGCGGTGGTGGGGGAGTTTGCTGTTTTAAAGGTAAAGGACACCAATGCAAAGGTCGGTTCCTTTCTGGATTGGGGGCTGGACAAAGACCTGCTGCTGCCCTTTAGCGAGCAGCTTGCACCGGTCAAAAAAGGAGAGCAGGTACTGGTCAGGATTTATCAGGACAGCAGTGGCAGGATTGCCGCCACAGCCAGGCTGGACCGGTTCCTGACGCCTGCAGATAGCTCACTGTCTGAAGGGGATGCTGTTGACCTGTTCATCTATGCCTACACCGATCTGGGGGCCAAGGTGGTGGTTAATAACCGCTACGTCGGGATGCTGTTTCAAAATGAGCTGTATGGCAAACCAAAGGCAGGGGAGCAGTTGCGGGGCTATGTAAAGAAGATCAGGGAGGGCGGCAAGATTGATATCACCCTGCGGCGGGGAGGGGCACAAGAGGCCCGCTCTGATCGGGATCAGGTGCTGGCCGCATTGATCAATGCCACTGACGGTTTTCTGCCCTTAAACGATAAAAGCAGCCCGGAGGCGATCTCCGAGCTGCTGAAGTTAAGCAAAAAGAGTTTCAAAAAAGCGGTGGGCGGGCTGTACCGTGAAGGCCTGATCAGCATGGCAGAGGACGGTATCAGGCTGAAAAATTAAACTGGGAAAAGCATTTAGCCGCCATAGAACGCAAAGATCACAAAGAACTGCAGATAGTTGTTGCGCAAAACATAGTTAACTGTCTGCTTTTCTTTTATTTTCTTGTGTTCCTTTGCGGCTAAATGAAGTTTTGGGGATTACAGAAACTCCTCGAAGTAGTCCAGATCCTTGTGGAAGGTCTCTTCAAGTCGCCAGAGCGAGAACAGGGCGATGGCCATGGTCAGGCAACCAACCATGATCGCCCCCTGTTGCAGGCCAAAATGGTTGCGAAAGTACAGAAACAGCATGGTGATCGGCACGGTCATCCCCCGCACAAAATTGGGGACTGAAGTGGCCACCGTAGCCCGCAGGTTGGTGCCGAACTGCTCGGCGGCAATGGTCACAAAGATGGCCCAGTAGCCGATACCAAACCCCAACAGCCCGCAGATCCCGTAAAATGCCTCGGCACTGACGCCTCCGGCCATGAAATAAATCACAACCGCCACTGCGGTGATGATCAGAAACAGCAACACCACCTTTTTGCGACTTTTAAGCAACTGGCTTAGAATGCCGCTCAGCAGGTCTCCCGCCACCAGTCCCAGGTAGCAGTACATCACTGCGTTTCCTGCTGATATCACTCCAGTTACTCCCAGCAGTTTGGCAAATTCAGGCGAAAAGGTGATCAACACCCCCACCACAAACCAGGACGGCAAGCCGATCAGAATTGAATGTAAAAAACGGCCAAAACGATCACGGCTGGTAAAGAGCGACAGAAAATTCCCCTTGCTGACCTGATCCTGCACCTTCATGGTGCTGAACATGCCGGATTCAACCACCCCAAAGCGCAGCGCCAGCAGGCAGAGCCCCAGTATACCGCCGATAATGAAGGCGTTGCGCCAGTCAAAATGCCTGGCAACAAAGTTGGCCAGAATCGCTCCGGAAACTCCAACAGAGGCAACGATCATGGTGCCGTAACCCCGCACGGTCTTGTGCAGCACCTCGCTGACCAGGGTGATCCCTGCCCCCAACTCACCTGCCAGGCCCACTCCAGCAATAAAGCGCAGGACTGCATAGGCACCAATTGAATCAACAAAGCCGTTGGCAAAGTTGGCCATTGAATAGAGGAATATCGAACCGAACATGATTTTCAACCTGCCCTTGCGGTCCCCCAACACCCCCCAAAGAATGCCTCCCAGCAGCATACCCACCATCTGCATGTTCAGCAGGAACACACCTTGATCCACCAGATCTTTGCCGGACAGCCCCAGCGCCTTCAGGCTGGGAACCCTGACTATGCTGAACAGCACCAGATCGTAGATATCCACAAAATAGCCCAGTGCAGCAACAATAACCGGCAGGCTGAAGATGGCTTGCAGTACTCCGGGAGTAGCTTGGGGTGAGGTCTGTTCGGGCATGGTCGTTATCCCTTTCGGCTGGTGAATTGGGGCGATGTTACATCATTGTCTTTTACGATGGTAGCAACATCTTTTATTGCCATTCCCGCAGACAAGATCTACAGCGGCTACAACCTGCGGGAGATCACCGACCATATCGATGAACTACGCTTCCGTTCCCAGGCAGGGAAACACGAACTCTCTCCCCTCTACGAAGCCAGGATCAAAAACATGGGAAATGCCGGACGCAATGGCGGTGAATACTACAAAAAGCGGAGTTGACTTGGTTTTGGCCAAACTTGATAATGGGAGTTGGCCAGTTTCCGGGAGCAAGGATTGGGGCTGGGCTGGATATCAGAAAGGGTGCAGCTTTTATCCGCCCTGTGGTTCTTGCCGTTTAAGCATAAACGGAAAACAGGTCTCTCAGAGCTTGCATTTCATCGGTTGTAACAGGTTGAGATGGCTTGCGCTTAGTTGCTTCATCAGTAACCAGTGGTGCTGAAGAGAGAGTTACTTTGTCGGTGATGTTTGCTGATTTACGCTCTTTTGCCCCGTCCGGGGTCTGGTTGTTGTTTTGATCAACAACAGACTGTTTTTTCAGCTCTGCATACTGAAGCTCAAGAGGGGAAAGGTATTTGCTCCGGATTGGAAAGCTCATTGCGCGAATCCTTCAGTGACAAATCCGGCTGAGCCCGGCTCCACAATAGCCCTAAACTCGTCATCATCATGAAAAAGACGGAAAATGGCCAGCCTTTCATCAAATGAAATGCCGTGATAGATAAAATCTGTATCTGTTAAAATTTGCATACATCTCCCGCTTTTAAAAGGTTTCAGTATTCGTTATCGGCAGTGATTTGGATTTTCTCAAGTTGCAAAAGGCCGCCACAACATCTGTTGACCAGAAAAACCGGTAGAGCTGAACAAAGGTGCCTTTCCGCTATGAATCAGAACTGGTGCGTATATGTCATACGGTGCTCAGATGGTAGCCTCTACACGGGAATCACAACCGATATGGCTCGCAGGCTCCATCAGCATGCTGACGGGAAAGGCGCCAAGTATTTTCGAGGACGTGTGCCAGAACAGGTGGTCTACCTTGAAACGCAACATACCCGTTCATCGGCAAGTAAAAGGGAGCTGCAGATTAAAACAATGCAGCGTTCAGAAAAACTTGAATTGATTGAATCTTATACAGATCATGAAGTTACAGGCGAGTTTCAAACGGAGGTCTTGTGAATGTGCCGGAATTGCTACAGTTGTCATCAAGCTACTGGAATACGTGTACGCTTCATGCCGGGGTCAAGCTAGATATCTTTAGCCATCTGGCAGACAAGCCAATGACCACAGCCAACCTGGCGCAGATAATCGCTGCTGATGAACGTGGCCTAGAAATGCTGCTCCACGGGCTTACTGCTCTGGATCTATTGCAGAAGGAAGGTGACTCCTTCAAATGCACAGACTTTAGTGCCAGCTATCTTTCAAAAAGCTCTGAGTCCTATATGGGGCATATTATCATGCATCATCACTATCTGGTTGATGGGTGGAGTCACCTTGATGAGGCGGTGCTGCGAGGCGGCCCGGTACGGAAAAGTTCATCTCATGGTACAAGTGAAAAGGAACGGGAGAGCTTCTTGATGGGGATGTTTAACCTTGCCTCTCTTATTGCGCCCCGTATTGCTACACAGATTGATTTAAAAGGACGTCACCGCCTACTCGATCTGGCAGGTGGACCAGGCACCTATGCCATTCACTTTTGCAAAGAGAACCCTGATTTGAAAGCTGTTGTCTTTGATCTTCCCACAACCCGCCCCTTTGCAGAACAGACCGTGCAGCGTTTTGGGCTTTCTGAGCGAATAGCATTCACTGCAGGAGATATCCTGAGTGATGACACTGGCACCAGCTTTGACGTGGTCTGGATTTCACATCTTCTGCATAGTGAAAACCTTGCAAACAGCTCGGCAATTGTAGACAAGGCGGTAAAGGCATTAAACCCCGGTGGGCTTTTGCTGATTCAGGAGTTTATTCTGCACGATGACAAGACAGCACCACTTTTCCCAGCCCTGTTTTCATTGAACATGCTTATCGGTACACCGTCTGGTCAGGCTTATTCTCAGCAAGAGATTGCTACGATCATGGCTGGTGCAGGGGTAGCTGATATCAGAAGACTGCAACTTGATTTGCCCAATGGTGCCGGAGTCATGGTGGGAACAGCTGCCATAAAAAATACCTATCAATGATTGCAATTACCCCAGACAGAACGTAAAATTCCGATCTCATTCCATCCAGTAAGGACACCCATGTTTGAACAGGCATTCAAGAATATAGACGATGTTCTCTGGAAAGAGGCCGGTTGCGGTAGTGAGTTGGATTATGCAGAGCAGACTTCATGGCTATTGTTCCTGAAATACCTTGATGGACTGGAGCAGGACAAGTCAATGGAAGCGGAGCTTGAAGGGAAGACGTACAGCTTTATCCTTGATGAGCCGTACCGCTGGGAGTGCTGGGCAGCCCCCAAGACAGCAGACGGCAAGCTCGACCACAACAAGGCATTAACCGGTGATGACCTGCGGGGCTTTGTTGATCGCAAACTGTTCCCCTACCTGCATGGCTTCAAGCAGAAAGCCAGCGGCCCTAACACAATTGAATACAAGATCGGTGAGATCTTTGGCGAGATCAAGAACAAGATCCACAGCGGTTACAACCTGCGGGAGATTATCGACCATATCGATGAACTACGCTTCCGCTCCCAGACAGAGAAACACGAACTCTCCCACCTCTATGAAGCCAAGATCAAAAACATGGGTAATGCAGGTCGCAACGGCGGCGAGTATTACACCCCCCGCCCGTTGATCCGTGCCATTGTGCAGGTGGTTAAGCCGCAGATCGGGCAGCGGGTCTATGACGGTGCCGTTGGTTCAGCAGGCTTCTTGTGCGAAGCATTCGACTACCTGAAGAATCAGCCAAGCCTGACCACTGACCAGGTAAAGACCCTGCAAGAGCGTACCTTCTACGGCAAGGAAAAGAAGTCGCTGGCCTATGTGATTGCCATCATGAACATGATCCTGCATGGCATTGAAACCCCCAACATTATCCATACCAACACCCTGGCCGAGAATCTGGCTGACATTCAGGAAAAAGACCGCTTCGATGTGATCCTCGCAAATCCCCCCTTTGGTGGTAAGGAGCGCAAAGAGGTACAGCAGAACTTCCCGATCCGTACCGGCGAAACCGCCTTTCTGTTCCTGCAACATTTTATCAAGATGCTAAAGGCCGGTGGCAGGGCTGGCGTGGTGATCAAGAACACCTTCCTTTCCAACACTGATAATGCTTCGGTGAGCTTGCGGAAACTGCTGTTGGAATCTTGCAACCTGCACACGGTGCTTGATTGTCCCGGTGGCACTTTCCAGGGTGCTGGGGTCAAGACGGTAGTGTTGTTTTTCGAGAAGGGAGCACCGACCCGTAAGGTCTGGTACTATTCACTTGATCCTGGTCGTAATCTGGGCAAGACCAACCCGCTGAACGATGCTGACATGGCAGAGTTTATCGAACTGCAACAAAGCAAAGCCGACTCTCCGAAAAGTTGGAGTGTGGATGTTACGGGCATTGATACCGGCACCTATGATTTGTCAGTGAAGAACCCCAACGGCGGCGAGGTTATCACACACCGCAGTCCGCAAGAGATCATGGACGAGATAGCCGTGCTGGATGCCGAGAGTGCGGAAGTGCTGGCTAACATCAGGGCGTTTCTATGAGGGCTGGATGGCAACATAAAACACTCGGCGAACTTTGTCGGATACGAACGGGTAAAAAAGACGTAAACCAAGGCAATCCAGATGGGGAGTATCCCTTCTTTACATGTGCCGCCGAACATACCTACAGCGATAGCTATTCTTTTGACACGGAGGCACTGTTAATTGCTGGAAATGGAGATGTTGGGAAGGTTAGCTACTACAATGGTAAGTTCGAGGCTTATCAACGAACTTATGTGGTTTCTGACTTTGTTGATGTTCTTCCACGCTTCCTCTACCTGATTCTGGACGGCAAACTAAAAGAAACCGTCTCTAAGCAAAAACTCGGCAATACAATGCCATACATCAAAGTAGGTATGCTGACAAATTTCACTTTGCCTCTCCCCCCTCTCCCCGAACAGCAACGCATCGTCAGCATCCTTGATGAAGCGTTTGAAGGTATCGCCACCGCCAAGGCCAATGCCGAGAAGAACCTGCAAAATGCCCGTGCGTTGTTTGAGAGTCATCTGCAAGCGGTGTTTTCACAACGGGGTGATGGGTGGGGGGAACGACACTTGGGCGACAATACCCTTCTGGAAATAGTTGATGGCGACCGTGGAGTTAATTATCCGAAAGCCGATGACTTTCTTGAAGAAGGACACTGTCTTTTCATGAATACTAAAAATGTCAGACCAGATGGGTTCGATTTTGAGTCTACAATGTTTATAACCGAGGAGAAAGATAACCTTCTTCGTAAAGGTAAGCTCAAGCGGGATGACGTTGTAATGACCACTCGTGGTACCATCGGAAATATAGGTCACTACTCCGAGGATGTGCCATTTCACAACATTCGCATCAACTCAGGTATGCTCATATTTAGGCCAAACAAATCATCTCTGCTTCCTTCATTTCTTTTTGAAATGTTAAGGTCTGAAATAGTAAAGGAGCAGATCAGAAATAAGACTACAGGTGCGGCGCAACCACAGTTACCAATAAAGACGCTGGTAAACTTCAAAATCCCTGTTCCGAGGAAGCTCGAAGATCAACATGCAATAGTTAAAAAGTTACGTGAGTTTGAACCGGAAACCCAACGCCTCGAATCCATCTACCAGCAGAAACTTGCTGCACTGGATGCGTTGAAGAAGTCCCTGTTGGATCAGGCCTTCAAGGGGGAACTATGACCAAGAACCCACCAATGCAGACCGGTAGTCAGTTTCTGGTGTACCAGACGGAAGACGGCAAGTTAAAAATCGACGTGCGCTTTGAGGGCGAAACGGTCTGGCTTACCCAGCTGCAAATGGCGGAACTGTTTCAGACAACCAAGCAGAATATCGGCATGCATATCAGAAACGCTTTTTCCGAAGGAGAGTTACGGGAGGATTCAGTTGTAAAGGAATCCTTTACAACTGCCGCCGACGGTAAAAACTACGCAACAAAATTTTACAACCTGGATGTCATTATCTCCGTTGGCTATCGGGTGAAATCGCTCCGTGGTACTCAGTTCCGCATTTGGGCAACCCAACAGCTGCGTGAATACATTGTAAAAGGTTTTGTTCTGGATGATGAACGCCTGAAAAACCCGGATCAGCCATTTGACTATTTTGAAGAGCTGACCCGTCGGATTCAGGATATCCGCACTTCCGAGCGGCGGTTCTATCAGAAGATCACCGACATCTATGCCACCAGCATTGATTATGACCCGACGCAGGAGATCAGCATCGGTTTCTTTAAAACGGTTCAGAACAAGGTGCATTGGGCTATTACCGGGCAAACCGCCGCAGAAATTGTCCATAATCGGGTGGATGCCACCAAACCGAACCTGGGCCTGACCAACTGGCGTGGTGCGGTCGTTCGCAAGCAGGATGTCGGCATTGCCAAAAACTACCTTTCCGAACCAGAGCTGGCGGCACTTAACAATCTTGTGGAACAGTACCTTGTCTTTGCCGAAGGTCAGGCCATGCGTCGAGTGCCAATGCACATGTTGGATTGGGTCAAGAAGCTGGATGGATTTCTGACGCTCAATGATCGTGATATTCTCACCCATGCCGGGCGAATCTCTCACGAAATGGCACAGTCCAAAGCCGAGCAGGAATATGGCAAGTTCAATACATTGTCTGCCGCAACCATCCGCCCCATAGATGGAGACTTTGAGCGAGCCACACAGGCAGTGCAAAAATTGCCGAAAGTAAAAGGGCCAAAGAAATAAGCCTGACTTTTGTTTTGATGCAAGCTATACAGACAATAGCGTAAATTCATAATTATCTGTATTTGCTGTTTATTTTTATTCAGACGCAAATCGCCATATAAATCAAAAGTGCTTTAAAGCAAAACCGAATCAGCATGCTCTATTGTTGTAAGTATTTAAAAATAAAGATCAATCTTGTTTTAACGCAAATCGTGGGGTCCCCATGAACGAAGCCGAAACCCGAGCCGAACATATTGACCCCGCCCTGAAAGCTGCTGGCTGGGGTGTGGTTGAAGGCAGCCGCATTCGTCGGGAGTACCCGATCACCCTTGGTCGCATCGAAGGCCACGGCAAAAGGGGTAAGGCTCTGTCGGCTGATTATCTGCTGGAATACCGCAACACCAAGCTGGCAATAGTGGAGGCCAAGGCGTGGGACAAGCCGCTAACTGAAGGGGTTGCCCAGGCCAAGGAGTATGCCGGTAAGCTGGAGATTCGTTTCACCTATGCCACCAATGGGCAAGGCATCTATGGCATTGACAGGGAAACCGGTGCAGAAGGTGAGTTGCCACACTATCCCACCCCTGATGAACTCTGGAACCTGACCTTTGCTACCCGTAACCACTGGCGTGACCGCTTTGCTGCAGTACCGTTTGAAGATCGAGGCGGGTACTTTCAAGGCCGTTACTATCAGGACATCGCCATTGAACGGGTGTTGGAGGCAATTGCCGACAACAAAGAACGTATCCTGCTGACCCTGGCAACCGGTACCGGCAAGACCTTTATCGCCTTTCAACTTGCCTGGAAGCTGTTTCAGAGCCGCTGGAACCTGACTGACTGGAAAAAGGAAGGGGAACCGATCCGCAGACCCCGTATCCTGTTTCTGGCAGACCGCAACATTCTGGCAGATCAGGCCTACAACGCCTTTTCCGCTTTTCCTGAAGATGCCCTGGTGCGGATCGAGCCGGATGAGATCAGGAAGAAGGGTAAGGTTCCCAAGAACGGCAGCATCTTCTTCACCATCTTCCAGACCTTTATGAGCGGGTACAACGATAGCCCCTACTTTGGCGAGTACCCGCCAGACTTCTTCGACTGCATCATTATTGACGAGTGCCACCGCGGCGGTGCCAATGACGAAAGCAACTGGCGGGGGATTCTGGAATACTTCAGCCCTGCGGTGCAGCTTGGCCTGACCGCCACCCCCAAGCGCAAAGACAACGTGGACACCTATGCCTACTTTGGTGAGCCGGTCTTTATCTATTCACTGAAGGACGGCATCAATGACGGCTACCTGACCCCCTTCCGGGTAAAGCAGATCTCCACCACCCTGGATGAGTATATCTACATCCCTGATGATACGGTGGTAGAGGGGCAGATAGAAGCAGGCAAGGTCTACGAGGAGTCTGACTTTAACAAGATCATCGAGATCAAGGAGCGGGAAAAGAAGCGGGTAGAACTGTTCCTGTCCATGATCAACCAGCAGGAAAAGACCCTGGTGTTCTGCGCCACCCAGGATCATGCCCTGGCGGTACGTGACCTGATCAACCAGCTTAAGACCAGCTCTGATCCCAATTACTGCCAGCGGGTAACCGCCAATGACGGCGTATTGGGTGAACAGCACCTGCGGGACTTTCAGGATAACGAGAAGAGCATCCCCACCATTCTGACTACCTCGCAGAAACTTTCTACCGGCGTTGATGCCCGTAACATCCGTAACATCGTGCTGATGCGTCCGGTCAACTCCATGATTGAGTTCAAGCAGATCATCGGGCGGGGAACCAGGCTGTATGATGGCAAGGACTACTTCACCATCTACGACTTCGTAAAGGCCCACCACCATTTCTGTGATCCTGAGTGGGACGGTGAGCCGGTAGAGCCGGAGGCATGTGAAAAGTGCGGCTGTTATCCCTGCGAGTGCGTAAAGACTCCACCGGAGCCGTGCAAGGTGTGTGGCCAACTGCCGTGTATCTGCGATAAGCCTGAACCGCTGCCCTGCCACAAATGCGGTCAACGTCCCTGTGTCTGCAAGAAAAAGGCAAAGGTCAAACTGGCTGATGGCAAAGAACGCAGCATCCAGCACATGACCGTTACCAGCTTCTGGCACCCTGACGGCACCCCCATGTCAGCCCAGCAGTTTATGGAACTGCTGTTCGGCAGGCTGCCGGAGTTCTTCAAGAATGAGCAAGAGCTACGCAACCTCTGGAGCAGGCCGGATACCCGCAAGAAGCTGCTGGAGGGGCTGGCAGAAAAGGGATTCGGCCATGATCAGCTGGCTGAGATGCAGCGGATTATTGATGCAGAGAAAAGCGACCTGTTTGATGTGCTGGCCCATGTGGCCTATGCCATGCCACCGCTAACCCGTGAAGAACGGGCTGGTAAGGCTCGGACCCTGATCACCCAGCACTTCAACAACAAGCTGCAGGTCTTTCTGGACTTCGTGCTGGCCCATTATGTTGAGATCGGTGTGGATGAACTGGATCAGTCAAAGCTGACGCCGCTACTTAAACTCAAATACCGTGATTCCATCCCTGACGCGGTGGCCGACCTTGGCCAGACCCCGCTGGAGATTGGCCAGGCCTTTGCCGGATTTCAGCAGTATCTGTATCAACAGCAGGCTGATCGGTTTTAAGGCTTCGCAAGCCCTTTCCCAAGTGGTGATTTGCCCCCAGATATCCAAGGCGCTTGAGGTGTATAAACGAGATTAAACAAGAAAAAGCCCCCGGATCAGTAAGAACCGGGGGCTTTTAAGATTAAAATGGCGGAGGGGGTGAGATTCGAACTCACGGACACTTGCGCGTCGCCGGTTTTCAAGACCGGTGCCTTAAACCGCTCGGCAACCCCTCCGTGGAAGAGGTATGCTTTCTAGCATACTTTGGGGCAGAAGCTCAAGCCCCTATTTGGTGATTTTTTCCATTCCCCCCATGTAAGGGCGCAATGCAGCCGGGATAACAATGGAACCATCGGCCTGCTGGTAGTTCTCCAGAATAGCCACCAAAGTCCGTCCCACAGCCAGGCCGGAGCCATTCAGGGTGTGGACAAATTCAGGTTTGCTCTTTTCATCTTCACGGAAGCGGATACCGGCCCGGCGGGCCTGAAAATCACCAAAACTGCTGCAGGAGGAGATCTCACGGTAGGTGTTCTGGCTGGGCAGCCAGACTTCAAGGTCATAGGTTTTGCAGGCTGAAAAGCCGATATCTCCGGAGCAGAGCGCCATCACCCGGTAGGGTAGCTCCAGCAGTTGCAATACCTTTTCAGCATGGCCGGTCAGTTTTTCCAGTTCTGCCAGGGACTCATCAGGATGTACAAACTTGACAAGTTCCACCTTGTTAAACTGGTGCTGACGGATCAGGCCACGGGTGTCTTTGCCATAGGAACCGGCCTCACGGCGGAAGCAGGGGGTGTGGGCGGTGTAGCAGATCGGCAGATCGGTCTTTTTCAGAATTTCGTCACGGTGGATGTTGGTAACCGGCACCTCTGCCGTGGGGATCAACAGGAAGTCAGGGTCCACCAGGCGGAACAGGTCTTCCTCAAACTTGGGCAGCTGGCCGGTACCGGTCATGCTGGCCCGGTTGACCATGAAGGGGGGCAGTACCTCAGTATAGCCATGCTCTGTGGTGTGCAGGTCCAGCATGAAGCTGATCAACGCCCGCTCCAGCCGGGCACCGGCCCCTTTGGAGAGGCAGAAACGTGCGCCGGTGATCTTGGCTCCCCTTTCAAAATCAAGGATATCCAGATCTTCAGCCAGGTCCCAGTGTGGTTTGGGTTCAAAATTCATGGTGGGTAAGGTGCCCCATTTACGGAGTTCAACGTTCTCGTCTTCCGATTTACCAACCGGAGTGGAGGGGTGGGGAAGGTTGGGGATGGTCATCAGCAGGGTGCCGAACTCCTCCTCAACAGTCTTCAACTCATCCTCAAAACCCTTGATTTTGGCAGAGACCTCTTTCATCTCAGCAATCTTGTCTTTGACCGTACTCTTGTCCTTCACCTTGGCAATCTCTTCGGAGACGCTGTTCTTCAACGCCTTGAGAGCCTCGCTTTCAGTGAGCAGCCTGCGGCGTTGTTCATCCAGTTCACGGAAACGGGCCAGAGAGATGTTACCGCCACGGGTGGCAAGGGCGGCTTCGGCCTGGTCAAGGTTGTCACGGATAAATTTGGTGTCAAGCATGGGAAATTCCTTTGGTTCTTTCAATATGAAGGTGTACTATCTAGCACTTATGGACTACTACCGTCAACGCAAAACAGGCCCTGAATCCCTTCTCAAGATGCTATCCCGCTCTCTTTTGCTGCTGCTACTTACTGTTTTTCCGGCAGGTGCCGGGGAGGTTGTGATCCAGGCTGCCGGTGATGTGATGCTTGGCGGACGCTGGGAACAGCAGATGTCGCAGGATGGCTATTTCCATCCCTTTCAACGGATAGCGCCAGAGCTGAAAAAGGGGGATGTCACCCTGGTTAACCTGGAGGCGCCGTTGACCAGTCGCGGCACCGAGTTTGTTGACAAGAAATATCGTTTCCGGGTCAGGCAGCAGGCCGTTGCCGCCTTGAAAAAGGCCGGTATCACCACCGTAACCCTGGCCAATAATCACAGTATGGATTACGGCCCGCAGGGGCTGCTGGATACCCTGCAGCAGTTGGACAAGGCCGGGATCGGCCATGTTGGTGGCGGAGAAAACCTGGCTGCTGCCCGAAAAGCTATGATCTACGATATTCGCGGAACCAAGGTGGCTTTGTTGGGCTATTCACTGACTCTGCCGCTGGAGTTCTGGGCTGGTGATAAGCGGGCCGGCACTGCGCCGCTTATGGAAAAGATGGTTAAGGATGATATTATTGCTGCCAAGAAACAGGCAGCCATTGTGGTTGTGACTGCCCATTGGGGCGAAGAGGGCAAGACTCGGCTACGTGAGTATCAGCCCCGCCTGGCCCGGATGATGATTGATAGCGGGGCAGATGCGGTGATCGGACATCATCCCCATATTTTGCAAGGGGTAGAGAAGTACAAACGGGGGATTATTTTCTACAGCCTGGGGAATTTTGCCTTTGCCCACAAGAGCCGGATCGCCGACCGAACCCTGCTGGTACGGCTACGTTTTGATGGTGACAAGCGGACCGCAGAGTTGCTGCCGGTTAATATCCTGCATAAAGAGGTTGGTTTTCAGGCTACTCCACTTGTTGGCAAGCGGGCTGACGAGCTGGTTGCGCGGGTGAAAAAGCTGCCGCCTGCCAAGCTGGCTGTCCGAAGAGAGGGGGAACGCTGGCTGGTTGATTTTTAGCGTTTTGGGAAGTAACGCACGCCGTCTATTCCCTCAAAGTCATTATCCTGTGTCCATAACGTGGCCTCATGCAGGCGGGCAGTTGCAAGGATGATACTGTCTGCCATTGGCAATTTCAGTTCAATGCTGAGTTTGGCTGCATACAGGGCCAACGAACTGGATAGTTCAACTATTTTGCCATGCTGCATCAATGCTGCTGCCTGTAGCGCCTGTTCCTCGCCCCGTTGGCGGCAGACCACCCTGAAAACCTCAAAAACGGAGATGGACGGAACGATCAACTGTTCAAGATCGCTGAGCGGTTGGGAAAACGGTTCAGCATTGACACCATCGGCAAAAAACTCAAGCCAGCCGGATGAATCAACGACATTCACAGCCGATCTCCTTCGCGGTCAACAGTGGTATCAATCCCCTTCAAAAAGCCACGCATTTCGCTGATGGTTCGGGCAGGCATCAGTTCAATCCGGTTGCCGTAGGCCAGTACCTGCATCATCTGTCCCGGCAGCAGATGGAGGGAGTCCCGAATAGCTCTTGGTATAACAACTTGATATTTTGATGATAATTTGACTGATTCCACGATTGGCTCCAACGATCTGAATTTCGTTCAACGATAGCATCAGGGCCGGTATTGGTCAATACAACAGATACGTATCCCGCAGCTTTTTGAACTGCTTAATCCCCCCCTGCCAGCGTGCCATGACCTGTTCCGGTGATGTACCGTCACGCAGCATCTTCCAAGCCTGGTTATCTCCCAACATGCCATAGAACCCACCGGCAACATGATATTGTTTAGGGTGTGCCTGCTGGATAGCGCGAACCAGGTAAAGTCCGGCTAATGATAGATTGGCAACCTTCAGGTCAGTGATAGTCACTTCTATGCCGTTGCACTGTTTGCCCTGGAAAGGGTGTCCGGGGGCAGTGGGAGTAAAGCTGGTGCCGCTGAATCTGAGTCCTGGGAGCTTGGGGATATTTTTCAGGACTGCAGCTGAATCAAGCCATGGTGCGCCGTACCTGTGGAACGGTTTATCGGTGCCCCGTGCCACTGAGAGGTTAGTCGCCTCCAACGGTCCAAATCCGGAATAGAGCAGGGCAGCGGTTGGGTCTTTCATGTTGGGGGACGGGTTGATCCAGGCAAGCTTGGTATCCTGCCAGAGTAATTCTCGCTTCCAGCCCTCCATTGCCACCACCTGCAGATTCGCATTGATACCGGCCTCTGTGTTGATTAGACGGGCCAACTCGCCAACCGTCAGGCCGTGGCGGGTCGGAATCGGGTAGGTCACGGTCAGAGAACGACAGCCGGTTTTATCTGTAGCAATCCTGCGGGAGATCTCGCCAGCATCAGGCACAGCCCCTTCAACCGCCAGGCCCCCCAGTGGATTGGGACGGTCCAGTACCACCAACGGAATCCCCTGTTGTTTGGCAGCCAGCAGGGCATGGTGCAGGGTGCCGATGTAGGTGTAGAAACGGGCGCCGATATCCTGGATATCAAAGACCAGCACCTGGATGTTGGTCATCATCTCCGGTGTGGGACGGCAGCTTTTGCCATAAAGAGAGTAAATAGGCAGGCCGGTCCGCTGGTCGGTTGCCGAGGAGAGTTTGACGTCAGAATCACCCCGGATGCCATGTTCCGGTGAAAACAGCGCTGTCAGCTTGACACCGGGAGCCTGGGCCAGCAGATCAATACTGCTGCTGCCGTTTAGTGAACGGCCGGTGTTGTTGGTGATCAGGCCGACCCGCTTGCCCTGTAGCAGGTCAAAGTTACGGCGGGCCAGGATGTCGATACCGGGGATGACGTCGGCACAGGAGTCAGCAGCAGACAGCAACATAGATAGACAGAGAACAATCAGCAGGCGGGCCATGCAACCTCCTCCATCCCGATCTCTTCCTGCAGCGCACAAATCAACCCCTCCAGTTCCTCTTCCCGTCCTTCCGGGGCGATGACCCGTATAATGCCATTCTTGTTGTCAACGGTGCTGACCGTACAGAGCCCTTCGTAGGATTCAGTGATAAAGGTCAGGTAGGCGTGCTGGCTGCGTTCTACTTTGAAAAAGCGTGCTTTCATGCTGCTACCTCATCCCCCTGCAACGCCACCGGCAGGGAGCGACCTTCGATCATATCCATACTCAGTTGACATGCCGGAGCATCGACAACCTGTTCTCTGGCCTCGGCCAGGCTGATGCAGGGAATCTGGTTTTGGGCAAGCAGTTCCAGCAAGCGGCTGAAGGAGTTGCGGATTACGCCCCCCTCCAGTTCGGTGTGGATGGTTAGCACATTCAGGCCAGGCTTCAGCTGTTTGAGATAGTACTCTGGCAGGTCGTCCGGTGTCAGGCCATCGCGGCCCAGCAGCTCATCGGCTGTGGGCAGGGTGGTGGGGATTTGCAGGGTGGAGAAACGTTGGCCATTCATGACCGGATAAAAGGGATGGCTGCCCCGGCTGTCGCTGCAATAGGAGAGTCCCATCTGATCCTGCAGGACCAGGGAGTCCGGTGAAACGGTCCAGCCCGGCGCTGCTGTGGTGGTGGTCAGTCGATCAAAGACCTGCTTAAACCCTTTGGCTGCCTGGCCCAGTTCTGATTTGACAAAACTAAGGCCGCTTTTAAGCAGAAAATCATGCCAGTTGGTATGGTCCCAGGCATGAATCCCCACTTCGTGCCCCTGTTGTTCAGTCTGTTTCAAAATCTCGCCACATTTTTGGTAGATCACCGGTCCCGGCAGCAAGACACCATAAAGCATGGTCTTGATGCCGTAGGCTGAGGGAGCGCCGGAACGCAGTGCCTTCTGCAGAAAGCCTTTGTGGGTAAAGATGCGGCGCAGGGCACGGCCGGTGTGGTCCGGCCCCAGGCAGAAATAGAAGGTGCCGCGGGCAGCATGGCGGGCCAGCAGATCCAGCAGTACCGGCACGCCGTCACGGGTGCCGACATAGGTATCAACATCAATCTTCAGGGCAACAACCGGCTGTGACATCTGAAACTCCATTCTTGGAAATGGGAGACATGGTAACAGGTTTGGCTAAAGAGTAAAATAATCTTGATGGCTTCTTTACATCCCTGGCCCCGGTTTTGACACCAAATTGATCGCCCGGTTGCTACGCTTTGATCATGCAGGATCAAAGTGTAGCAGGAGGCCAGGCACCATGAAGGCATACCAGTTTAACGAAGATACCGGGCTGTACGAAGGTGAAATCTTTGCAGATAGTGCTACACTTGTCTATGTGGGAGGTGTCACCACGATTGCTCCGCCGGAGTATGGCACCGGGCAGGTGCCGGTGTTCGATAGCACGGCCCAGCGTTGGGAGTTGTTGCCGACAGCGTTGGCCCGTCAACTGTTGCTGGGGAGAAGGCAATGAATCAGATTCTGGTTGAACTGGTGCAACCGCTGTTTCTGCTGTTGATCCTGCTGGCGCTGGTCAGGCCGCTGGGCAGTTTCATGGCGCGGGTCTATCAGGGGGAACGCAATCTGTTTTTGCCTCTTCTGGCTCCGGTTGAACGCCTGATCTACCGGAGCTGCGGGGTACAACCGGATGAAGAAATGGGCTGGAAACGCTATGCCGCTGCCATGCTGTTCTTCAATCTGGTGCTGTTTGCCGGGCTGTTTGTGCTGCTGCTGACCCAGCACCTGCTGCCGCTGAACCCCCAGAAACTGCCCCCTTTCAGTTGGCAACTGGCCCTGAATACCGCAGTCAGCTTTACCACCAACACCAACTGGCAGAACTACGCCGGTGAGCAGGCTGTCAGCTACTTAACCCAGATGGCGGGGCTGACTGTGCATAACTTTGTCTCTGCTGCCACCGGCATGGCGATCGTGATCGCCTTGATCCGTGGCTTTGCCCGTCGCAGGTCTGATACCATCGGTAACTTCTGGGTGGATCTGACTCGTGGCATCCTCTACATCCTGCTGCCGCTCTCGTTAATCGCCGCGGTCCTGCTGGTCTCCCAGGGGGTGATCCAGAATTTCTCCCCCTACAAGACGGTTCCATTACTGGAGTCCTCCCAACCTGGAGAACGCCTTGATTTGAAATCGGTCACTATCCCGATGGGGCCGGTTGCTTCGCAAGAGTCAATAAAACTTGTGGGCACCAATGGCGGCGGCTTCTTTAATGCCAATTCCGCCCATCCCTTTGAGAACCCCACCCCGTTTTCCAACTTTGTGGAGATCCTGCTGATCCTGCTGATACCGGCTTCGCTGACCTACACCTTTGGACTAATGGTGGGAAACACCCGCCAGGGCTGGATGCTGCTGGGGGTGATGACCTTCCTCTTGCTGCTCTGTTTCACTCTTCTGCAGGGGGTTGAGCAGGCCGGTAATCCGTTGGTTAGCAAACTTGGCGTTACGGGGGGCAATCTGGAAGGAAAAGAGGTCCGTTTCGGCATGGTTGCCAGCAACCTGTTTACCGTGACCACCACAGCCACCTCCTGCGGCGCAGTTAACAGCATGCACGATTCCCTGACCCCGCTGGGGGGGATGATCCCGATGAGTCTGATGTTGCTGGGTGAGATCGTGTTTGGCGGGGTCGGTTCCGGGCTCTACACCATGCTGGCCTTCGCCATTATAGCGGTCTTTGTCTCCGGCCTGATGATCGGCCGCACCCCGGAGTATCTGGGCAAGAAGATCGAGCTGCAGGAGATGTGGCTGTCGATCGTCACCATCCTGATCGCCGGCGTGGTGGTGCTGATCCTGTCCGGCATTGCGATGATCAGCCCGGCGGCTATGGCTTCCGTGGCCAATCCCGGTGCCCACGGCCTGTCCGAGGTGCTGTATGCCGTTGCCTCCATGGCCAACAATAACGGCAGCGCCTTTGCCGGTTTGAATGGCAACGTGCCGTTCTATAACCTGTTGGGCGCACTGGCCATGACCATTGGCCGCTATATCCCGGCTGTAGCAGTGCTGGCCATGGCAGGCTCCCTGGCCGGAAAAAAGTATGTGCCGCCCAGCCTGGGCACTCTGCCTACCGATAAGCTGGCGTTTGCAATCTGGCTGACCCTGGTAATCCTGATCGTTGGTGCGCTGACCTTCTTCCCGGCGCTGGCCTTGGGGCCGATCGTGGAACAGCTTGCCATGTCGGGAGGTAACTAAACGATGTCCAAACATATGCCACAACCAAAATCGGCCTTTGATACAGAACTGCTGCAGGGGGCACTGCTTGATTCCCTGAAAAAACTTGATCCCCGCGTGCTTTGGCGCAATCCGGTCATGCTCTGTGTTGAGATCGCCAGTCTGATCACCCTGGTCACCTTCGGCATGTCGCTCTCCGGTGCCAACCAGGAACCGGCCTGGTTTACCGGCGCAGTCTCAGCCTGGCTCTGGCTGACCGTGATCTTTTCCACCTTTGCCGAGGCGCTGGCTGAAGGGCGCGGCAAGGCAAGGGCCGCTTCCCTGCGTTCATCACGGACCAACGTAACCGCAAAACAGCTTGCCAAACCTGAGTTTAACAGTGCCGTAACCACGGTTGGCGCCAGCCAGCTTCGCAAGGGAGACTGCATCCTGGTGGAGGCGGGTGATATGATTGCCGGCGATGGTGACGTGGTGGCAGGGGCAGCTCTGGTGAATGAATCCGCCGTAACCGGTGAATCAGCCCCGGTGATCCGGGAGTCAGGCGGCGACCGTAGCGCTGTGACCGGTGGCACCACCGTAATCGCCAACAGCATCATCGTGCGGATTACCGCCAACCCCGGCGAGACCTTTCTGGATCGGATGATCGGCCTGATTGAAGGAGCCAAGCGGCGCAAGACCCCTAACGAGGTGGCGCTGGAGGTGCTGCTGATCGCCCTGACCGTGGTCTTTCTGCTGGTCTGCGCCAATATTGCGCCGCTCTCGATCTACAGTGTTAAGGCCACGGGGCAGGGGACGCCGGTCACTCTGACCATCCTGACCGCCCTGTTTGTCTGCCTTGCCCCCACCACCATTGCGGCTTTGCTGCCAGCCATCGGCATTGCCGGAATGGATCGCCTGTTTCAGAAAAACGTGATCGCCCTGTCTGGCCGGGCCATTGAGGCGGCCGGTGATGTTAACGTGCTGTTGCTGGACAAGACCGGCACCATCACCCACGGCAACCGCGAAGCCGTGGCCTTTGTCCCGGTGGGTGGTCACAGCGAGCAGGAGCTGGCCGAGGCTGCCCTGATGGCCTCCCTGGCCGATGAGACCCCGGAGGGGCGCAGTGTGGTGGCGCTGGCTCGTCAGAAGTACAGTATGCGGGTTGACCAGCTGCCTGCCGATGCCGAGGTGATCAACTTCAGCGCCGATACCCGTCTGTCCGGCCTTAATATCGGGGGGCGGCTGTACCGTAAAGGGGCGGCTGACTCGACCATCGCCTTTGCCAAAAAACAGGGGGCTGCCAGTATCCCTGCTGAGCTGGCCGATCTGGTGGACAGAATCGCCCGTGCCGGAGCCACCCCGCTGGTGGTCAGCAAGGACGATGCTATTCTGGGGGTGATCAACCTGAAGGATATTGTTAAGGCTGGTATTCAGGAACGCTTTCTGCAACTGCGCTCCATGGGGATCAAGACCATCATGATCACCGGCGACAACCCGCTCACCGCCGCAGCCATTGCCGCCGAGGCACAGGTGGATGACTTCCTGGCCCAGGCAAAGCCGGAGGATAAGCTGCGGCTGATCAAGGATCATCAGGAGGCAGGCTTCATGGTGGCCATGACCGGTGACGGCACCAACGATGCCCCGGCACTGGCCCAGGCCGATGTTGCCGTGGCCATGAATACCGGCACCCAGCCAGCCCGGGAGGCGGCGAATATCATTGATCTGGACTCCAACCCCACCAAGTTGCTGGATATTGTGGAGGTGGGCAAGCAGATCCTGATGACCCGTGGCAATCTGACCACCTTCAGCATCTCCAACGACATTGCCAAGTATTTTGCTATCATCCCGGCCGCCCTGCTCTCAATCTATCCCCAACTTGGGCTGCTGAACGTGATGGGGCTGGCCAGCCCCTACAGCGCTATCCTCTCGGCTGTGATCTTTAACGCCATCATCATTCCGCTGCTGGTGCCGCTGGCCCTGAAAGGGACCAAATTCCGGGCCTTGCCTGCTGAAAAGCTGCTGATCCATAACCTGCTGATCTACGGGCTGGGCGGCATTCTTGCACCATTTGTGGGGATCAAGGCGATTGATATGGTGATAGCGGTCTTTGTTTGATAGCACGCGGATGATACGGATTAGGCGGATATACGCGGATAAAGGCATTGATTTTAAGGTTTAAAACCAAAACAAGATTTTTGATTTTAAATCTGTGTTAATCCGTTCAATCAGCGTTATCTGCGGCCCATTAAAGTTTTTAGGAGCAAAACCATGAAAGATCTCAAACCAGCTATCCTGCTGTTTATCATGTTCACCATCATCTGCGGCGGCATCTATCCGGCCCTGGTAACCGGCCTTGCCCACGCCCTGTTCCCGGATCAGGCCAAGGGCAGCTTGATTATCGACAAAGCTGGCAAAGAGATCGGCTCCAGCCTGATCGGCCAGCCGTTCTCTGATCCAAAATACCTCTGGCCACGTCCCTCGGCCACCGCAGAGTTCGGTTACAACCCCTCTGCCTCCGGCGGTTCAAATAGCGGCCCAACCAACCCGGATTATCTGAAGACCGTGGCAGAACGGGTCAAGGTGCTGCGTGACAGCGGCATTTCCGGCCCGATCCCGGCTGAACTGGTGCAGGCCTCGGCTAGCGGCCTTGATCCGCACCTTTCACCACAGGCAGCCAGGCTGCAGGTGCCTAGGATTGCCAAGGCTCGCGGTGTACCTGAGGTAACCGTGCTGAAGCTGGTACAGGACGCTACGGAACAACCACAGCTGGGCATTCTGGGTGCAGCGCGGGTAAACGTGCTTGCGGTAAATCTGAAACTGGATAAACTGCACCCATGACCACTGACACCACCATACGCCCCACACCGGAGGCGATGCTGAAGCTGGCCCAGGCTGAGGAGGCACAATCCGGGCAGGGCAGGCTGAAGGTGTTTCTGGGCTATGCCGCCGGGGTGGGCAAGACCTACGCCATGCTGGAGGCGGCGCGGGAACGCAAGCGGGATGGCCGCGATCTGGTGATCGGCTATGTGGAATCCCATGGCCGCAGCGAGACCGATGCACTGCTTGCAGGGCTGGAGCTGATCCCACGCCGTGAGCTGGCATACGCCGGGGTGCTGTTGCCGGAGATGGATCTGGATGCCATTCTGGCTCGCAAGCCGCAGATTGTGCTGGTGGATGAGCTGGCTCACAGCAACGTGCCGGGCTGCCGCCACGAGAAACGCTGGCAGGATGTTGAGGAGCTGCTGGCAGCCGGGATTGATGTCTACACCACGGTTAATATTCAGCATTTTGAGAGCCTGAACGATCTGGTGGCCCAAATCACTGGTATCACGGTGCGGGAGACGGTGCCGGACCGGCTGCTGGATATCGCCTTTGAGATCAAGCTGATTGATATCTCGCCGGAAGATCTGCTGCAGCGGTTGCATGACGGCAAGGTCTACATCCCGGATCAGGCTGCCAAGGCGATTGAGAAGTTCTTCCGGCCCGGCAACCTGATGGCGTTGCGGGAGCTTTCCCTGCGCCGCACCGCTGCCCGGGTGGATGATCAGATGCGGGCCTACATGGAGACCCAGTCCATTGCCGGCCCCTGGCCAACGGCAGAACGGCTGCTGGTCTGCGTCAGCGGCAGCCCGTTCAGCGAGCAGTTGATCCGGGCCACCCGACGGCTGGCCGAGGAGCTGAAGGCGCCCTGGCATACGGTCTATATCGAGACACCGGGCAGTGACCGCCATACCAGAGAGAACCGCGAGCGGGTCTGGCAGGATCTGCGTTTTGCCGAAAGCCTGGGGGCGCAGGTGGCCACCCTGACCGCCACGTCTGTGCCGGATGCGGTGGTGGAGTATGCCGCCCGTCATAACGTGACCCGTATTGTGGTGGGCAAGCCCAGCCGAAGCCGCTGGCAGGAGCTGCTGCACCCGCCAATTGTTGATCAAATCATCCGGCGCAGTAGCAGCAGCGATGTCTTTGTGGTTCGTATCAGCAGCGAAGGCCAGCAGGGCAGGCCGCAGCAGACAGTTCAACATCCGCCGCACCATGCTCATCCTTTCGGCTATCCGGCTGCAGCGCTGCTGGTGGCTGCCGCTACGCTGTTGTGCGGGCTGGTCAGTCGTTTTCTGGAGCCGACCAATCTGGTGATGGTCTATCTGTTGGCGGTGGTGGTGGCAGCGGTACGGCTGGGACGCAGACCAGCCATGCTGACTGCCTTGCTGGGGGTGCTGGCCTTTGACTTCTTCTTTGTGCCACCCCACATCACCTTTGTGGTGGCCGATACCCAGTATCTGATCACCTTTGTCGGCCTGCTGGTGGTGGGGCTGGTGATCAGCTCGCTGGTGGCTAGGTCGCAGGAGCGGGCTGATGTGATCCGGGTGCGGGAGATTCAGACCGCTTCGCTCTACTACCTGAGCCGCGATCTGGCTGCTAGCGCTGATATTGTTACGGTATTACGGGCGGTGATCAGAAACGTGGAAGAGGCGTTGAACGCCAGGGCTGTTATCCTGCTGTCGGAGGGTGAGCGTCTGGAGCAGTTGGCAGCCAGTGACGGGTTGCTGTTGGACAGCAAGGAACAGGCAGTGGCAGACTGGGCCTTCCGCAATCGTCAGCCGGCTGGCTGCGGCACAGACACCCTGGTCTCGGCCGGGTTGATCTATCTGCCGCTGCAGACCCCGGCCAGCCAGTTGGGGGTGCTGGGGGTGCGGATGGAGGATGAGCTGGATTACCGCTCTACCGAGAGCCGCCGCCTGCTGGATGCCTTTGCCACCCAGGCGGCCATGGCCATTGAGCGGGTTCAGTTCTCCCATCAGGCTGAACAGGCGCAGATCCTCCAGGCGCGGGAGAATCTGGAGCGGGCGCTGCTCAACTCCATCTCCCATGATCTGCGTACCCCGCTGGTCACGGTGACCGGCGTGCTGGCCAGCCTGCGGGACGAAGGGGTCCATTTTTCTGAAACGGCCCGTAACGAGCTGCTGGATACCGCAGCCGGTGAGGCAGAGCGGCTGAACCGCTTTGTGGGCAATCTGCTGGATATGACCCGTATTGAGGCCGGTGCCATCAGGCTTAACAGTGAACTGTGCGACATACAGGATCTGGTGGGCTGTGCCATGGCTGCCATCAAGCAGCGGGTGGGGGGGCGTACCATCCAGATCAGGCTGCCGGACGACCTGCCGATGGTGCCGCTGGATCTGGTGCTGATGACCCAGGTGCTGGTGAATCTCTTGGATAATTCCCTGAAATATTCTCCGCCTGAGGGTAGTATCGAGATCAGCGCCAGTTTTGAGCGGGGCTGGCTATTGCTGGAGATTGCCGATCAGGGGCCCGGTGTGCCGGAGCAGGATCTGAAGCGGGTGTTTGACAAGTTTTACCGGATACCGGTGCCTGAGGGGGTGGGCGGCACCGGATTGGGGCTTTCGATCTGCAAAGGGATTGTAGAGGCTCACAACGGCACCATCAGGGCGATTAACCGGGCTGGCGGCGGGCTGACTATGGTGGTACGGTTGCCGTTGACGGTGAGAACATCAAGGGAGAACAGGCAGCTATGACACCTGAGACTACGGGAGAGAACCTCCCGCGGATACTGATCATTGATGATGAAGTGGCGATCCGTCGCTTTCTGCGGACGGTGCTGTCCAGCGAGGAGTTTTCGCTGCATGAGGCTGAACATGGTCATGCCGGGCTTTCAGTTACCGCTACCATCCGGCCTGATCTGATCCTGCTGGATCTTGGTCTGCCGGATCTTGACGGCATTGAGGTAATCAAGCGGATTCGGGAGTGGTCAGAGGTGCCGATCATCGTACTATCGGTGCGGGAGCACGAGGAGGACAAGATCGCCGCACTGGATGCCGGGGCCGATGATTACCTGACCAAACCGTTTGGCGTGGGAGAACTGCTGGCCCGGATGCGGGCCAGTCTGCGCCGTGCCCGGCAGCTGACCCCGGAGCCGACCTTTGTGCGTGACGATCTGGAGGTAAACCTTGAGCTGAGGCGGGTGCTGGTTAAAGGACAGGAGGTGCAGCTGACCCCCACGGAATACGATCTGCTCAAGCTGTTTATCGGTCAGGCTGGCAAGGTTTTGACCCATCGCCATATCCTGAACAAGATCTGGGGGCCGTCCCACCTGGAACAACCCCATGTGCTACGGGTCAACATCAGTAACCTGCGCCGCAAGATCGAGCCTGATCCGGCACAGCCACGCTATATCACTACCGAGCCAGGGGTCGGCTATCGTCTGATATGATTCCGTTTCTTGATACTTTCTTGATACGTTTGTCGCCCATCTTGATACTCCCTTGATGCAGGAAGGCCTATACAGGCAGTTACGTTAACAGCATCATGAGGAGCACCATGCAACAGCACGACAATGATTCATTCTGGGGCGGCATCATTAAATCCATGGGGCTGGTGTTCGGCGACATCGGTACCAGCCCGATCTACACCCTTACCGTCATCTTTGCCATCACAAAACCTACCCAGGACAATATCTACGGCATTGTTTCTTTGATTTTCTGGACGCTGGTTATTCTGGTGCATCTGGAATACTCGATCCTGGCCATGTCCCTCTCCCGTAAGGGGGAAGGGGGCACCATTGTGCTAAAGGAAATCCTGTCGCGGATGCTGCAGCCGGGCAAGGGCTTGGCCCTGATTACCCTGCTTTCGTTTCTGGGGGTGGCGCTGTTGTTGGGGGATGGCGTGATTACCCCGGCCATCTCGATCCTCTCGGCAGTGGAGGGGATGGTACTGATTCCCGGACTGGAGTCCACCCGTCAAGGGGTGCTGATCCTGATTGCTGCCATTATTGCAATCGGTCTGTTCATCTTTCAGGACAAGGGGACTGACAAGGTGGCCAAGGCCTTTGGCCCGATCATGATCCTCTGGTTTGCCTCCCTGACTGTATCAGGGCTGATCGGTATCAGCTCCCACCCAGCCATACTCAAGGCGCTTTCCCCCTGGTATGCCGTTGACTTCATGCTGCACCACGGTATCATCGGCTTCTTTGTCCTATCCGAGGTGATCCTGTGCGCCACCGGCGGCGAGGCGCTGTATGCCGATATGGGGCATCTGGGGCGCAAGCCGATCCGCCACGCCTGGTACTTTGTGTTTGTGGCCCTGGTGATCAACTATCTTGGGCAGGGAGCCTATCTGCTGAATAACCCGCAGGCCAAAAACATCCTGTTCAGTATGGTCAAGTGGGAAGCGCCCCTGTTGTATATCCCGTTTCTGATCCTGACCATCACCGCAACGGTTATCGCCTCACAGGCGTTGATCAGCGGGGTATTCTCAATCGTTTATCAGGGGATCACCACCCGTATACTGCCGCTCCTCAAGGTGGATTACACCTCTACCCACCTAAAATCTCAGATCTATATCGGCTCGGTCAACTGGCTGCTGCTGGCGCTGGTTATCATGATCATGCTGGTCTTCCAGAAGTCGGAACATCTGGCAGCGGCCTACGGCCTGGCGGTAACCGGCACCATGACCATCACCGGTATCATGATGGTGGTGATCTTCAGCCGCACCAAAAAGAAGTGGAAGGTGCCGCTGGCTCTGTTTGTTACCTTGATGGATATTCTGTTTCTGGTTTCAAACCTGTACAAACTGCCCCACGGCGGTTACTGGTCGCTGATTCTGGCCTCGGTGCCGCTGGTTACCATTCTGGTCTGGACCAAGGGACAGCGGGCCCTGTACCGCGCCCTGCGCCCCCTTGATCTGGATACCTTTGAGATGGCCTACGAGCAGATCTACGCCAAGGGAAAGAATATCCCCGGCACCGGCCTGTTCTTTGTAAAGGAGTACAGTGTGGTGCCCCCCTATGTGGTGCACTGCATAATCCGCAGCAACATCATCTATGAGCGCAATGTCTTTATCTCTATCGTGCGTACCGATGAGCCGTTTGGGCTGGTCTCTGAACTCAAGACCGGCATCGCCACCGGGCTGGATGCCTTTGAGATCCATGCCGGCTATATGGAACATCTGGAGATTGAGACGCTGCTGGCGGAGAACGGCATCAAAGAAAAGGTGATTTTCTACGGGGTAGAGGATATCAGTACCCCCAACCCGATCTGGAAGCTGTTTGCCACTATAAAGCGGCAGACTCCCAACTTTGTGCAGTTTAACAAGCTGCCGGCCAGCCGGTTGCAGGGGGTGGTAACGCGGGTGGAGATGTAGCACGCTGGTCAAATCAAACATCTTGGGGTATAAGCTCAAAGAACGGCTCTGCCGTTACTACGCGTATCTCAGGATGTTGCATGACCCACAAACATGAAGACTCCTTCTGGGGCGGTATCATCAAGGCCTTAGGCCTGGTGTTTGGTGATATCGGCACCAGCCCTATTTATACCCTGACCGTTGTTTTTGCGCTCACCAAACCAACCATTGAGAATGTCTATGGTATCCTTTCGCTGGTGTTCTGGACCATGACCATTCTGGTTACGGTGGAGTACGCCTGGCTGGCCATGGCCCTGGGGCGCAAGGGGCAGGGGGGCGAGATCGTTCTGCGGGAGATCCTGATCAAGATGCTGAAAAAAGGGCGGTTGCTGGCCTTTGCCGGCTTCCTCTCTTTTCTTGGGGTATCATTACTGTTAGGGGATGGTGTGATTACCCCGGCCATCTCGATTCTATCAGCGGTTGAAGGTCTGCTGCTGATTCCAGCCTTTGCCGGATTAAAACAGAGTATTCTGGTGGTTATTGCAGCTTGTATCGCCTGTACCCTGTTCTTTTTTCAATCCCGTGGCACCGACAAGATGGCCGGTATTTTTGGACCGATTATGGCGGTTTATTTTGGTGCCCTGATGGTTTCCGGTCTGGTCTCTATCTCCGGCATGCCCGGCATCGTCAAGGCGGTCAGCCCCCACTACGCCTTTGAGTTTTTCCGCGCCAACGGGCTTGCTTCCTTTTTTGTGCTTTCAGAAGTGATCCTCTGTGCCACCGGCGGCGAGGCGCTGTATGCAGATATGGGGCATCTGGGACGTAAGCCGATTGTGCGGGCCTGGTATTTTGTCTTTTTTGCCCTGTATCTGAATTATCTTGGCCAGGGTGCCTTTATCATTCAGCATCCTGAAACCAAGAACATCCTGTTCGGTATGATCAACCACCAGGCTCCCCTGCTGTATGTCCCGTTTTTGCTGCTTACCATCATGGCAACCATTATCGCCTCCCAGGCGATCATCAGTGGCGTTTTCTCCATCGTTTACCAGGGAATTACCACCCGCTTGATGCCGCTGATGAAGGTGGATTATACCTCCACCCATATCCAGTCCCAAATATATATCGGTGCGGTTAACTGGGGGCTGATGGTGGCAGTGGTGTTTGTGATGTTCTTTTTTCAGAAATCAGCCAATCTGGCAGCAGCCTATGGTATGGCCGTAACCGGTTCCATGACCATCACCGCCATCATGATGGTGATGGTCTACTCGAACACCATGAAAAAGTGGAAGGTGCCGATCGTTATTGTTGTGGGAATTCTTGATCTGATCTACTTCACCTCCACCTTTTCCAAGATCCCCCACGGGGCATACTGGTCAATCATTCTTGCTGCCATCCCGTTTATCACCATCATGGTCTGGACCAGGGGGCAGAAGGCGCTGTACCATGCGCTGCGACCGCTTGATCTGGAAACCTTTATGATCTCCTACGAACAGATTTACGGCAAACAACGCAATATTCCCGGTACCGGTCTGTTCTTTGTGCGTGGGCTGGATGTTATTCCACCCTACATGGTGCACTGTGTGATCCGCAGTAACATCATCTATGAACGCAACGTACTGATCTCAATCGTGCGTACTGATGAGCCGTTCGGGCTGGAAAATGTCCATACAAAAGATATGGGGCCCGGTTTGGAAGGGTTTGAGATTCAGGCTGGCTACATGGAAGTTATTGATATTGAGAAGATTATTCGTGTGCATGGTATTACGGAAAAAGTTATTTTCTACGGCATTGAGGATATTGCCACCACCAACCCGATCTGGAAATTCTTTGCCCTGATCAAGAAGCTGACCCCAAACTTTGTGCAGTTTAACAAGCTGCCTGCTGCCAAGCTGCAAGGGGTGGTAACAAGGGTGGAGATGTGATGCAGAAAAGACGTGCGTTGGCGTTATTTTCCGGTGGCCTGGATTCAATCCTGGCAGTGAAGGTGATCCAGCAACAGGGGGTTGATGTCCTTGCCATCAATTTCACCTCGCCTTTTTTCGGCTGTTCTCCGATCCTTGATGGTGAACCGGTGGCAGCCCAATATGCCCGGCGTTATGATATTCCATTCCGGTCCATTCCGTTGGGGGCAGAATTTATTGAGATGCTGCGGCATCCCCGCCATGGCTACGGCAGTGCCCTGAATCCCTGCATTGACTGCAAGACCTTTATGTTGCGCTGTGCCGGAGCCTTGTTGCAGGAACTGCAGGCTGATTTTGTGATTACCGGCGAGGTGGTGGGGCAGCGTCCCATGAGCCAGCGTCAGGATACCCTGCGTCTGATTGAACGGGATTGCGGCATTGCCGGCCTGCTGCTGCGTCCGCTTTCAGCAAAATATATGAAGGAGACCATCCCGGAGGCAGAGGGCTGGGTCAAACGTGATGAACTGCCCAGTATCAAGGGGCGGGGACGCAAGGACCAGATTCTGCTGGCCCGGGAGTTTGGTGTGGATGAGTACCCAGCGCCGGGTGGTGGCTGTCTGCTGACCGAGGAGAGCTACATCCCCAAGGTCAAGGATCTGCTGGACCACCAGACCGTGCCGGTGATCAGGGATTTTGATCTGCTGCGAACCGGCAGGCATTTCCGGCTGTCTGAGGCGTGCAAGGCAGTGGTGGGGCGGGATAGCGGTGACAACGAAAAAATTCTGGCCTCAATCGGTGCCGGTGAAACCACCCTGCGCTGGATGGTTGGTGCCAGTCCGCTGGTGCTGCTGCTGGGTGAACCCCAACAGGCAGATCTGGTGCAGGCCGGGCGGATTCTGATGCGCTACACCAAGGCTGCCAAAGGTGAGACAGCCCGGCTGAGCGTGCAGATTGATGGGAATCAATCAGAAATAACGGTTTTGAATGATTTGCAGGAGGATGAGCTGGAGCGGTTCAGGATTTAAAGCGGTTGGGGAACTAGCCCCCCCCCCTCAGTCCCCCCTTGTCAGGGGGGAAGCTTTTGCCCCCTGACAAGGGAGGGCCGGGGTGGGTTTTATTTTGGTAGCTCCAGCACCTGTTGCAGGGCGGCGTCGATGGCAGCTGTGTCCACGATGGTGTTGAAACAGGGGCCATGGGGCCGCAGGTTCAGGACGCCGATCACCGGCAGCGGGTAGCAATCTTTGATGCCGGAGGTCAGATCCCGTTCGCAGGCCACAGCCAGCACCAGTTTAGGCCGTTTTTCCACAATCACCTTGCGGGCCAGGGTACCGCCGGTGGCCACCGAGATATCAATCCCGTATTTCCTGCCGATCTCCACCAAGCCCTTAATGTCGCAGCGACCGCACAGCACACATTTGTTCACATCGCCGGTTACCTTGATCTCGCAATCAAATAGTTGAATACAGTGGGGCAACAGGATCAGTATCCGGTCCGGCCGCACTTTGTATTTCTGCGAAATCACCAGTGAGTTGTTCATGGCAATAAAGGACTGACGGATCCGGTCCTTATCCAGCCCCAGCACCCTGCCCACAAACTCAATCATCGGCAGCAGGAATTTGATTACCACCAGACGCATGAAGCGGGTAAAGAAGATATCCTTACCCAGCGCCGTGGTCAGTACCAGCAGGCCGGTTCCCAGGATGGCAATGCCGGATAGGGCCAGTACCACCAGTCCGACAATCCGGGGCAGGTCAGGGTGGATATTGGCCAGGCCGCGGCTGGGAATCCACCAGGCCAGAAAGATTACGAGTACCAGAACAACACAGGTAAACCCCATCAGGGCGATAAAGAGCCGCTTGCGGGGGGCAGCGGTCTGTTCCTGAACATCACTCATGCAGCTACCTCATGTGGCGTCAGCAGGGTGCCCAGCGCCAGGGGATGGCCAGCCAGAAAGCTGGCCGCCTCCATTTTTTTGCTGCCTGCTGCCTGCAGCTCTTGAATAGCGAGGGACCCTTGGCCACAGGCCACTTCAATCCCGTTTTTACCGGTGGCGATGATGGTGCCTGGCAGACCGGAGCCCTGGCAGAGGGTGGTGCGATACAGCTTCAGCGGGGCACCCTCAAGGAAGGTCACCGCGCCGGGCCAGATTGAGAGGCCGCGGATCTGGTTGTGCAGCTCGGCTGCAGGACGTTGCCAGTCGATCAGGCCATGTTCTTTCTTGAGCAGCGGGGCATAACAACTCTGGCTGTCGTCCTGGGCTTCGGGAGTGATCGCTCCCGCCTTTAAGCCATCAAGGGTTTCGCCCAACAGCTCTGCTCCCAGTTGCGACATCCGGTCATGCAGCGCCTGAATTCCTTCGTCTGGCCCAATCGGTGTCGCCTTTTTGAGCAGCATTGGACCGGTGTCCAGCCCTATATCCATCAGCATGGTGGTAACGCCGGTCTCGGTCTCGCCATTGACAATACACCAGTTAAGCGGCGCAGCGCCACGGTAACGGGGCAGCAGCGAGGCATGGACATTAACGCAGCCTTGCGGGGGGATCTCCAGCAGCGCCTTGGGCAGGATCTGCCCAAAGGCCACCACGACGATCAAGTCAGGCTGCAGCGCACGGATCTGTTCGATTACTTCCGGTACCCGTACCTTGGGTGGTTGGTGGACCGGAATAGCGTGCTGTAGCGCCAGCTCTTTTACCGGCGGTGGCTGCAGTTTCTGGCCACGCCCCTTGGGGCGGTCAGGCTGGGTAAAGACCGCCACCACGTTTTCATTACGGTCAAGCAAGGTCTGGAGGGTTGGGCAGGCAAATTCCGGCGTGCCCATAAAGATGATCCGCCAACCGGTCATTGGGCACTCCGCTTCTTGCTTTTCTTGACAAACAGATCACGTTTGAGCGGGGAGAGTCGATCTACAAACAGGACGCCATCAAGATGGTCGATCTCATGCTGAAAGGCAACGGCCAGTAGATCATCGGCATGCCAGATCCGCTCTTGTCCCTCAAGGGACAGCCCTTTTACCACCACCTGTTCATAACGTTTGACGTTGGCGGAAAAATCAGGAACAGAGAGACAGCCTTCTTCTTCAAAGGTCTCCCCTTCACCATGGATAACCACCGGGTTAATCACAGTGATCAGTTGGGGCGCATCATTTTTTGCCGCCACATCAATCACGATCACCCGTTGCAGGACTCCGATCTGCGGGGCTGCAAGGCCGACACCGGGGGCATCATACATGGTTTCAGCCATATCTTTGGCCAACTGGATGATCTCATCGGTTATAATGGTGACCGGCGCTGATTTTTGCTTGAGAAGCGGGTCTGGAAAAGTAAGAATAGGACGAATCATGGTCTGCGTACCTGTAGTCTACTAAGATGTTTGACGATACTTTATATCAATTTCTGAGCAACAAAATCAACTATGTTGCGTGGGGTGGGCAATGACAGAGCCGATACAGGGTGTTGTAAAGACAGATGGGATTGAGCGTCGTCGCAGTGCAACCCAGGAACGGATGCGGCGTCTGTATGGCGATATCTCCCGTGACCACGAAGAAGTTGAAGAGGATGATAGCGTGGATATCTCTGATGAAGCACGCAAGCGGGCTGATGGGACCTATCGTAAGTCGATCCTGGAACATCTTGAAGGCGATGAGTGACGCTGGCTGGCTAACTAAAGAAGGACTGATCCTTGGTATAGGCCTCAATGAACCGCTCAAGCAGGGCGGTGGTCCGCTCTTCCCCTAGCCCAAGCTGCGTTGCCGGCAGGCTTGCCGCAACATCCAGCCCTTCCTCTGCAGCCAGGGTACCAACCCCGTAGCGGTGGCAGAACAGGTTTGAAAGGCTGACTACGTTGGCAAGATTGGAAAGATAGGGGTCTGCATCTTCGCCCAGATCAAGGCTATGATGGGCCTGGACCGCCTTAATCAGGTGCTCGGGAAAATTCCACTTTTTAATAACCAGTGCCCCGGCTTCCTCATGGGTGTAGTGGAACAGCATCTGCTCTGCCTGCGCAAACGGCATGCCTTCGTTATAGCAAAGCTGCATGACCTCCTGAAACTTGTCCTTGTCCAGAAAGTTCATGATCTGTTTGCCGATATCGTGAAACAGCCCCCCTAGAAAGGCCTCGTCAGGGTTGATCTGGCGCAGTTCCTGCGCTATCAGGCGGGCCGCCAGGCCGGCACCAAAGGAGTGTTCCCAGAGCAGTTTTTCAGTCAGGCCGTAAGGGTGGTAGACCTGTTTGACTGATGCGGTTACCACCACACTCTTCAGGGTGACAAAGCCAAGCATCATGATGGCATGGGGCAGGGTCTGGATCTGGCGTTGGGCACCATAGAAGGACGAGTTGGAGATTTTCAGCACCCTGGCGGCAACTGCCGGGTCTGATGCAACTACCCTGGCCAGGTCATCAGCAGTGGAGTTTTCATCCTCCATCAGTTGCATCACTTTGGTGGCAACTACCGGGATGGTAGGCAGGTCGCCAGCCGTCATGATGATCTGTTCCAGGTCTTTACTCATGCTGTTCCCCTGTCTTTTTGTGTACAAACAAGTGCTGAAGTCCTGACATACTATTCCATAAAACTGTAAAGAATCAAGCAGTTCGGCAGAATTATTTGAAATTTGGCGGTTTTGTCTGTATACTCTGCTCCAATCTTGCTGCCAAACAAAAGGAAAATTAACTATGTATACAAAAAGGACGACAGTTTTGCCGCTCCTTGCCGGAGCATTTTTTCTGTTGACCGGCTTCAGCTGGAACTTTGGGGGAGACAAGTGTAAGGATGCCCTTGAGCTGGCAAACAAACTGCCTGGTATCAGTGATGATGCCACCAAAACCAGGGAAGAGGCCCAGATACTTGTTAACTGCCCTGATGGCGCTGCTGCCCAGTTTGTGCAGGGGCTTCAGGCTGAGCGGGTCGGCAATATTGATGGCGCCATTGCCGCCTATCGTCGCAGCTTGCAAAAAGAACCTGGGTTTGCCGCTGCATCGGGCAATCTCGGAGTGCTGTACCTACAGAAAGGGCTGGTTGATGATGCTACCGTTGCCCTGACCAAAGGGTTGTCCGGCCAGTCGGTGCCAGCCTATCACAAGGCTCTGGCCAGAATTATGACAGATAAGAAGTTTTATGCCCTTGCCCTGTACCATTATGGCGAGGCTGGAAACAAACTGCCGTCCGATGCCGGTGTGCTGGCTGGGCAGGCTGAGGTTTACGCTGCCCAGGGACAGACCGATCGGGCGGTTGATGAGTTTCGACGTGCGTTACTGCTGGACCCTGCCAACGAACAGGCTTCTCTTTCTCTGGCCGGTATCTACCTGCAGCAGAATCAGCAGGACGCGGCGTTGGATTTGCTGAAGAAGGCATCTACCGCGAATCCTCGCAGCAGTCGCCTGCACCTGATGCTTGCTGATATTTATGACAAGAAGGGTGATGCAAAGCAGGCAGATTACGAGCGCTTGCTGGGGGGCAAAAAGGGAACGGCTGTGGTTGAAGAGCAACCCGTAAAGCCGGAAGGTTTTGCGCTGGGTGATCAGCTGGCTGCCAAAGGTGAGGTGGATAAGGCTGCAGATGCCTATCGTGCGGTTCTTCAGCAGCAGCCTGATGCAATTGAGCCCCATGAAAAACTGGGTAACCTGTATTTCCGTGCAGGACGTGAAGCTGATGCGATCATTGCCTACCGCGAGGCGGTTCACCTCGGCTCTTCCAATGCAGAAGTGTATTACAATCTGGGCCAGCTGTACGAAAAACGTAACCAGCTGGATGAGGCGGTGGTTTCCTATAAGCGGGCTATTGAAAAGAAACCTACGTTTGCAGAGGCGCGCCTGAAGCTGGCTGATATCCGCCTGGGACGTGGCAATACCCAGGAAGCGGTTGAACAGTACGTTGAGTTTCTGAAGCTGAAACCGGAAAGCGCTGATATCCACTTGAAACTTGCCAGGATATTTGTGAAGAACAAGAGCCTGAATCTTGCGGAAGAGTCCTACAAAGCAGTGTTGAAGCTGGCTCCTGATAATGTGGAGGCTAACCGTGAGCTGGCTGCTGTCTATCGGAGCAAAGGCGTAACTGACAAGGCGGTTGAACATTACACCAAGGCGCTTGAGCTGCAGGAGGATGACAGTGAGAGCCGTAATGCCCTGGTGGCCATCTATGTTAAAGATAAGAAGTATGATGAGTTGGTTGAGTTGTTGCAAGAGGCGGTGGAGCTGGCTCCCGATGATCCCAATAATCATTACAAGCTTGGCCTGATTTATGATTTCAAGAAAGAATACGATAATGCCATTGCCAGCTATAAAAAAGCGGCAGAGCTGAAGCCGGACCATGCCCGTGCCTTGCATGCCCTTGGTCGCGTATATATGAAAACCGGTCGTCTTTCCGAGGCTCGCGAGGCCCTTGAAGCTGCCAAAAAGGCTGATCCGAACATGGAAGAAACTTCGGTTCTGCTGAACAATATCCGTGATGAATTCAATCCTGCTCCCCGTAAGGCCGGTAAGTCAAAAAAAGGGACAAAGAGTAAGAGTAAAAAGGGCAAAAGCAAGAAAAGCAGCAGCAAGTCCAGCAAAGCAAAGACACCAGCCAAGAAAAAAGCTCACTGACAGACCGTCGGCGGCCAGTACCTTCTGGTCGCCTTTTTTAGCAGCTGACAGCACCTACCCATACAGATTCGAGCCGTGACCATGCCTTCATTATCACTGCCGGAATATTTCCCCTTTACGATTCAACTGACTGCCCGTGCTCAGGAACAGTTTGGTGCAGAGGCACTGCTGTCCCGTCATGGTGCCGGTTATCCTCCCATTCTATTCTATCGTCGCCTGGCTTCCAGTATGGCCAGGGCAGGTGGGGCACCTGCCGTCACAACCGCTGCACAACTCAATCTGTATGCCTCACTTTTACGTATCTACCGTCATCTGGTGGATGAGGTAGGTAAAGGAGAGCAACGGAGCCTGCTGGCTGATGCGCTGCAACAGGCTGGATTTGACCTTGGCGGTAAGCAGGTCAGGCTTACGTTTGATACCTTTAAGGATCTGTTTCCAGCTGGTTGTGATCTGGCAGCACTGGGAGAGGAACAACGCGAATATCTGTTACTGCGTGAACTGCTGCTGCTTAATCTGGCGGCCCATAACCGGGCAGTTGATCCCTTCCGTGTGCTATTGGATGATCGGCAACTGGCAGACGCTGCTCCGTACCGCCAGGTGGTTGCCGGGATTGAGCAGGTGCTTGCCAAAGGCCCTGTGTTACCCGGTATCGGGATGACACTGGTTGAAGCGCTGAACGCCCCGCTTGCAGCTGCCCCGGATTCTCTGGCAGGGCAGTTGGGCTATATCCGTGAGCAATGGGTTGAAGCCCTGCCACCGGAGTTGCTGGAAGAGCTGCTGACCGCCTTTGATATTCTGGATGAGGAGCAGCGTCAGTGGTCAGATGGCGGTAGCGGTCCTGCGGAAGTACTTCAATTTGGTTTGCCGGGCGTTGCTGGTGCAACTGCTGCTACAGGGGCCGTGCCTGGAGCTGTCTACCACGGTGCCGGACATCATGCAGGCTATGATCAGCCGGAGTATGAGGCCTTTTCAGCCGATGCCGACTGGATGTCCAACGTGGTGATGATGGCCAAGATGACCCATGTCTGGCTGGATCAACTCTCCAGGACCTACGCCCGTCCCATTACCCGCCTGGATCAGGTGCCGGATGCTGAACTTGACTGTCTGGCTGCCTGGGGTTTTACCGGCCTCTGGCTGATTGGCCTTTGGGAGCGGTCGTCTGCCTCACAGCGGATCAAGCAGCTGTGCGGCAACCCGGAGGCCCATGCCTCAGCCTACTCGTTGTATGATTATACCATTGCAGCAGACCTGGGCGGTGAGCCTGCCTTTCTGAATCTGAAGCAGCGGGCCTGGCAACGCGGTATTCGCCTTGCCAGCGACATGGTTCCCAACCATACCGGCCTCTTTTCCCGCTGGGTATTGGAACATCCCGACTGGTTTGTACAGACTGACTACGCCCCGTTTCCCACCTACCAGTTTAACGGTGAAGACCTTTCCCCTGACCCGTCAGTTACGCTCCAGATTGAGGATGGCTACTGGAATAAGCAGGATGCGGCGGTGGTCTTCAGGATGATTGACCGCCGTGATGGCCGTACCCGTTACCTTTATCATGGTAATGACGGCACCAGTATCCCCTGGAACGACACGGCGCAGTTAAACTACCTGATCCCGCAGGTGCGGGAAACCGTTATTCAGACGATCCTGCATGTGGCCCGGCTGACCCCTATTATCCGCTTTGATGCGGCCATGACCCTGGCCAAGAAGCATTATCAGCGACTCTGGTACCCGCAACGGGGGCTGGGCGGTGGTATCCCTTCCCGTGCTGAACATGCCATGGGGCGCGATGAGTTTGATGCGGTCTTTCCGGTGGAGTTCTGGCGTGAAGTGGTGGACCGGATGGCGCAGGAAGCACCGGATACCCTGCTGCTGGCCGAGGCGTTCTGGATGATGGAAGGCTACTTTGTCCGTACACTGGGGATGCACCGGGTTTACAACTCTGCCTTTATGAACATGCTTAAGCAGGAAGAGAACGCCAAGTACCGTCAGACCGTTAAGAACGTACTGGAGTTTAACCCTGAGATCCTGAAACGGTTTGTCAACTTCATGAACAACCCGGATGAGAAAACTGCGGTGGAGCAGTTTGGTGCCCAGGGCAAATACTTTGGGGCCTGCGTGCTGCTTTCAACCATGCCGGGCTTGCCGATGTTTGGACATGGCCAGATTGAGGGATTCCATGAAAAGTACGGCATGGAGTACCGCAAGGCCTATTGGAATGAGTCGGTTGACCAGGGCTTGGTAAAAGGCCATGAACTCTGGATCTTTCCGCTTCTGAAACGGCGCAGGCTCTTCTCTGGTTCAGAAAACTTTGCCCTGTATGACTTTTACTGCCATGACGGCAGTGTGGATGAAAATGTCTTTGCCTACAGTAACCGCTTAGGCGAACAGCGGGCATTGGTACTGTACAACAACCGCTATGGTTCAACCTCTGGCTGGATCAAGACCGCCACGCCGGTTGCGGTAAAGGGGAACGGCGATACGACGGAATTCTACACTGGCTCTCTGGGACAGGCCTTGGCAGTGCCTGATGACCCCCGTTGTTTCCTGGCGTTCCGTGAGATTTCCACCCAGCATGAATATCTGCGCAACGCTGCCGAGATCTGTCAGCGTGGGATGTATGCAGAACTTTCAGAGTACGAGTTTCATGTTTTTCTTGATTTCAGAATCCTTGAGGATACAACGGACGGTGAGTGGGCCACGCTGTGCGGCCATCTGGCAGGCAGGGGGGTTGCATCCCTGGAGGATGAGCAGATTCAGCTGCTCAATCAGCAGCTGATTGGTGCCTTTAGCGACTGCCTGCAGACACTGCAACAGCCCGCCCTGTTGGACAAGGCGCTACAGAACTACTGTGCAGAACTGCCACCGGTTGCCGCCTCTGAAGTAGACCGGCAGGGCCTGATGGTCAGTCTGGCAGCGGCGCAGCAACCGGTTGTTACTGCCAAGGCCTTACGACTGTTGCGCAGGAGTGGCGTAAGCAGGAAGATGCTCGCGCTTGATCAGAAAAACCGTCGTCAGGCACTGGCCATGCTGCTGACCCGTATGCTGGCGCTGCCATTACGTGACGACGCTCTGCGGTTTTATGGCCTGTGCCGTCCCCTGGCTGGCTTTGTTTCTGGCGCAGGCGGTCAGGATCATCAGTCTGAGGTCTGGATGAGCCAGCTGTACAGTGCGGTTGGGCTGGGTTGCAGGATCTGGTTAACAGAGGCTGCTTCAGATCGTCTGGCTCAGTTGTTTGATAATCAGCTGATCAGCTCTTTCCTGCTGGTCCATGATGACGGTGGTACGCTCTGGTTTAACAAGGAACGATTTGAAGAACTGCTTGCCTGGCTGGCGCTGCAGGTATCGTTTGAATCTGCACAGCATGAACAGGTGCACCTGGTGCCGGTGCTAGAGTTGGAGGCGCTGGCTGCAGCTGCAGGCTATCGTGTCAGGACATTTTTGAAGCTGGCAGCGGGGCTGGAGGGAGAGGCGTGATGCGACAACGGTTTTTATTGCTGTTTTGTGTCGTGCTGCTGGCTTGCGTTATTCCTGCCTATGCTGAGGAACCTGCCAAACCTCAACAGGCACCTGCTTCTGAACGGACCCTCAAGGAGTATCTTTTTGGCAGCAAAGAGCTTGGCTGGGCAGACCTTGACTGGGAGACAGATCTTTACTACTCAAACGTTTCACTTAATATCCCGCTGGATGGTTCGCCCATCCCCACGGTGGCAGATCAGGGTGAGTTTGAGATTTACAGCAGATTATGGCTTAATTCCTTTGTTCCGCGCTTTATGCTGGTTGAAGCATCGGTCATGCCACTACCACTGGCAGGAGTAGCTTTAAAGGAGTATGCCAAGGATTTTTACGGCATTGCCGACATCGGTCGAAACCAGAATGTGATCCAATGGTTGACTGCAGGTTTTGAGGAACCCTATGCGTTCTCCGTCTTTTTTGGGGACATGGTTAAATTCAACAAGCCGGGTGAAGAGCGGCTTTCGTCTAACAAGGGCTATATGGGCTATCTCTTCAGTTATTCGAACCAGCATATTCAGAATAATGTCCTGATTCCTGATCACTCCCTTGAGGCGGAGTGGAAGATGAAGGGGGAGCGCAGTTTTAAGGATGAGAAGCTTTCCTGGAGTTTCCGGCTTGGGGCCAAGATGCATGAAAACCCTAATATCGCCAATACCTTCTATGTTGGATTCCGGCGGAGCAATCTGGATTTCAGGGTGAACCCGTTTGAGTTTCTGCGTAACAGCACCTTTGATGTCCGTTGGGATATTGGGGCCAAACATGGAGATCTATTGCGCCAGGAGTATGTGTTGGGCAAGAAGTTTCCGATCAAATCCTGGGGGGTTGCTCTCAAACTTGATGTCGGTATGATCTGGGAAGATCCATCCCGTTACAGCGGCAATCTGCGTGATACCAATGCCTCCAATTTCACGCTGGTACTGCGTCCCAATATCCAGTTTTAGCCGATGAACATGCCTGATTCGACATCGTTGATTGCGGTTGCCCTTTCCGGCGGGGTGGATTCTGCTGTTGCAGCTGCCCTGCTGCAGCAACAGGGGCATCAGCTGGTGGGGATTACCATGAACCTGCTGCCTGATGCTGCAGTGGACAATGCAGCCGAGCAGGTGGCTGAACATCTGGGTATCCCCCTCCATCGTATCGACCTGACTGCCGCCTTTGAACAGCAGGTGATTACCCCCTTTGTAACCTGCTACCTGAATGGTGAAACCCCCAACCCCTGTGTGCGTTGCAATCGTCTGGTAAAATTTGGACTGCTACTGGAGCAGGCCCATAAGTTGGGGGCAGGCAGGCTGGCAACCGGCCATTATGCCAGGGTGCAGCGGGATGCCGATGGCAGGGCGCATCTGCATGCTGCCGTTGATCGTCGGAAAGACCAATCCTACTTTCTGGCAGCCATTGGCCAGGAGGCGCTGCAGCAGACTCTGTTCCCTTTGGGAGAAATGTCGGGCAAGGAGCAGGTGCGCCAGCTGGCCCGTGATTTCGGGCTGCCGGTGGCAGCCGCAAAGGACAGCCAGGATGTCTGTTTCCTGCCGGACAGCGGGTATGGTGAGTTTTTAGAAGCACGCATGACGCACCCGGTGGCGCAGGGACTGATTGTGCATCGTTCAGGCCGACTGTTGGGCCGCCATAACGGTTTCTGGCGCTATACGGTCGGGCAGCGTAAAGGACTGGGGATCGCCTGGAGCGAGCCGTTGTATGTGCTTGAGATAAGTGCGGCCCGTAACCGGGTGGTGGTTGGTGAACAGCAGTATCTCTATGCACCGGGTTTGCTGGCAGATCAGGCGGTCTGGTTTGGGCAGGAACCCTGTGAACCGTTTGAGGCGCACTGCAAGATCCGCTATCGCCATGCACCGGTTCCCTGTCTGGTTGAACCGCAGGACGGGGCCGGGATGCGGGTGTTGTTCCATGAACAACAGCGGGCAGTTACACCGGGCCAGACCGTGGTGATGTATCAGGGGGATGAGGTGCTTGGGGCAGGCAGAATAACCGGGGCAGAGCTGCCATGCTGACTGCTGAAGAACAGGAACGGTACCGCCGCCACCTGATGCTGCCTGAAGTCGGCCCGGAAGGGCAAGAACGGTTGCGGGACAGCCGGGTTCTGGTGATTGGCGCTGGTGGTTTGGGGTCACCTGCAGCCCTGTATCTGGCTGCAGCCGGTATTGGAACCATCGGGATAGCTGATGGAGATCGAGTTGAACTGTCAAACCTGCAGCGTCAGATTATCCATGACAGTGCAAGTATAGGGCGGTCTAAAACTGCTTCAGCTGCCAAACGGCTCCAGGCGATCAATCCGGCGTGCCATGTTGAACAGATTCCGGTCATGCTGGACCAGGATAATCTGCCCGGACTGCTGCAGCGGTATGACTTTGTACTGGATGCCACCGATACCCTGGCTGCAAAATTCATGATCAATGATCTCTGCGTCAGCCAGGGAGTCCCCTTTTCCCATGGCGGTATTCTGCGGTTTCAGGGGCAGACCATGACCGTGCTGCCTGGAGTGTCACCCTGCTATCGTTGCCTGTTTGGTGAACTGCCTCCAGAAGAAGATCGTGAGGCCTGTGAGCGGGATGGTGTTTTTGGTTTGTTGCCAGGGGTGATAGGAACGCTGCAGGCAGCAGAGGCAGTGAAGTTTCTATTGGGGATTGGAACGCTTCTAACGAGTCGTCTGCTGACCTTTGACCTGCTGGGGATGCGTTTCAGGGAGGTGCCGGTTGCCGTAAATCCCTGTTGCAGAAGTTGCGGGAACCGTTAATCAATCATTCTGCTGTTTTGTACATGCTGGCGTTTGCGCTCTGCTTTGTCTTTGTACATCAGTTGATCCGCCGTTTTCATGGTGTCCAGCAGCTCATCCGGAGTTGCAGCGGTAGCTGCTCCCAGGGATAGTGAACGGGCAAAGTCTCCCAACTGCCGGTCTGACTCACAGCCTTTAACCCGTTGAATTGCCGCCATAACCGCATCATGGTCGGTGCGGGAAAGCAGAACCGCAAACTCGTCTCCACCGATCCTGGCAACCACATCCCCGGAACGGAAGGCTGACAGCAACACCTCTGCAGCTCCTTTAATCAGACGATCTCCTTCATCATGTCCAAAAGAGTCGTTGACTCCCTTCAAACCATCAATATCAGCCATGACAATACTAACCGGGTATTCCCGGCTGGATTCAATCCGTTGTAATTCTGTATCAAAATAGGCCCGGTTAAACAGCCCGGTTAACGGGTCATGGGTGCCCAGATACTGCAAGCTTTCTTCATACTGCTTTCGCTCGGTAATATCCTGAGAAACTTTTAAAAATCCGGTGACGGTGTTATCAACATCACGTAAAGGGCAGATCTTGACCATCTCCCAGTAAATTGAACCATTTTTACGTTTGTTGGCCAGCTCACCTTTCCACTCCTTGCCGCCTGCAATAGTTTCCCAAAGATCGCGGTAAACCTCATCAGGGTTCAGGTCGGATTTAAGCAGACGAGGGTTGCGGCCAAGGACCTCTGTAGCCTGATAACCGGTCAAGCGACTGAACATGGCATTGACATATTCTATGGAGCCGTTTAGCGAGGTGATCATCACCGGAGCAGGAGCCTGTTCAACCGCCTGGGATAACATCTGGATTCTGCTCTCTTGCTGCAGTAGTTTGCGTTTCAGCAGGACGTAGTTGCTGCAGGTTTCAATGGCGGTTGCCAGCTGGGAAAAATCTACCGGTTTCTGGACATATTGATTGATGCCAAGACTGATACACTCCAGCAAGTATTCAGTATCACTGTAGGCGGTCAGCATGATAATCTGGCTGTCGCGGTCCAGCGCCCGGATCTCCCGAGCCATTTCAAGGCCGTTCATAACCGGCATCATGATGTCAGACATAATGATATCAGGACGTTTTTCCCGATAGAGTTCCAGGCCTTCCTGGCCGTTTTCTGCAACGTACAGTTCCGTCACGATTCGTTGCAGGATACGGGAGATCTGCTCACGGGTGACCCGCTCGTCCTCAACGTAGAGTAGAGAAATATCATAATGTTCCATGGCTGCTGATTTCATGGGGACCCCGGCCCGAAGCAAAGTGCCTGTGAACTGCTGCTGGTAGTGTAACTGAACTGAAATAAAACGCAAGGGGGCTGTTGTGGATTTGGTGAGCCTGCAACGCTGTGAACAGTATGATGATGCTCTTTTGAAAGAGCGGCTTATTGCCCTTTTGCACCCTTTGGGGGGGATCGAGCGGTTTGTCAGCCCTGGTCAACGGGTGCTGCTGAAACCGAATCTGCTGGCAGGTAAACCACCGGAGGCGGCTGTGACCACCCATCCGGCACTGGTCAAGGCGATGATAGAGCTGGTGCAACAGGCTGGCGCTCAGGTGTTGGTGGGTGACAGTCCTGGGCTTGGCAGTTTTGAGCGGGTTGCGGAAAAAACCGGCATCAGTCACGCAGTAGAGGCAGCCGGAGGACGGTTGATGCCGTTTGGTGAGACCCGGCGGGTGGGGACAACGGGAACTTTTCGTCAGCTTGAGCTGGCAACCGCCTATCTGGACGCTGATGTGGTCATTAATCTGCCCAAGTTGAAGACTCATGAGATGATGACCCTTACCTGCGGGGTAAAGAACCTGTACGGGACGGTTGTTGGTGCAGCAAAGGCCGGTCTGCATCTGACTGCCGGTCATTCAAAGGAACTGTTTGCCGGGCTTCTGCTTGAGATCGCCTTTGCCCGGCCGGTGGCACTGACCATTGTAGACGGGATTATTGCCATGGAAGGTGATGGTCCCAACAGCGGCACTCCCCGTCAGCTGGGGCTACTGCTGGCTGGAGAAAATCCGGTTGCCATCGATACGGTCGCGGCACATCTGGCCGGTATTCCCGCGTCGTTGCTGCCGGTGGAACAGGAGGCCCGTCGTCGGGGGCTGCCCGGCACAGAGCTGGATCAGATCAGTGTGGTGGGAAACAATTCGTTGCTGCCAGCCAGTCCTCCCTTTGCCCTGCCCAAAGGGCTGGACGTCCAGTTTGGTCTGCCTGGATTTTTGAAGGTCTTGTTGCGAAGCCAGCTGTCACCCGTGCCGGTTGCAAATAAAGAACAGTGTACCCTTTGTGGTGTCTGTCGTGATGCATGCCCACCGGAAGCGATTACCCTGACGAAAAACGCCCTGAAGGTTGACTCAGGGCGTTGCATTCGTTGCTGGTGCTGTCGCGAGCTTTGTCCGCAGCATGCCATGGAACTGCAGCGGGGGCTACTGTTGCGTATACTGGAGCGGCTACGCTAGCTCTGGCTAACCCTCGTCATCATCGCCAACCGGAATCTCCCGGTAAGCACGATCCTCTTCAATCCGGCGGGTCTGGGCCTGGAATTTTTCCAGGTCCGACTTGCACTTGACACAGTGCCGGGTAAACGGAAGTACCTTCAGGCGTCCCATCGGGATATCTTCATCGCACTCTTCACAAATGCCGTACTCGCCTTCAGCAATCCGCAGCAGCGCTTCATCAATACTATGCAGCTTTTCCCGCTCGCGGTCATTTAAAAGCAGACCCAGCTCCCGGTCACGCTCTGATGATGCCTGATCATAGATATCGCCAGTTGGCTCTTCGCCCACCGAGGTCTCGGAACCCTTTTTGATGGATCGCTTGATTTCAACCAGAGTCTGCTCTTTCATATCCAGCAGAATCTGTTGGACCTCTTTCCATTTGCCGGCAGACGGCACCGCTGAAGCCGCTACGGTGGCCACCGGTGCCGCACTTTCAACGCTGGCAGGCGCCGTTTTTGCCTTTGGTGCAGCTACCTTCTTTGTAGCCGGTGTCACCGTTACTTTGGTGGATGTTGCGTCTTTTTTAGAAGAGGCAGATTTTGTAGCTGCCTTGGCCTCAGAAATGGCTTGGGTGGTTGACGCAGTGGCTTCCTGCGCGATTTTCTTCGTTGTTTTGGTGGTTGCCATACGTAACGTACTCCATTAATGAGAGTTCTAAAGAGTATAGGCTGCTGCGAAAGGCGGCAATCACTAACAGAAACTGTTGCTGCTGTCAAGAATAAAGCAGGCAGAACAACGCCTGTCAGGGTTGATAAGATCTTGAATGTTTGTGTTGTCTCATGCTTGTGGTATAAAATAATATATTAAATTAAATGTACTTGAGGTTGTTCATGCAGCGTATTTCTTTGCTGTTTTTACTGACGCTGGGACTATTTTCAATGCTTGTTACGGAAACTGCCGCTATCTCAGCAGTGCCGTTCAGTGTAGCTTTTTATTATGCAGAAAAACCTCCGCTGGATGAATTGCAAGCCTTTGATATTGTGGTTGTTGATCCAGATGCTGTTGGTATTCAGCCTGAAAAATATAAAAGCAGCCACAGCGAGTTGTTTGCCTATATCAGCGTTGGCGAGGCTGATCCTCAACGCCGCTTTTACAAACAGATCAAGCCAGCATGGCTGCTTGGTGATAATCCTGCCTGGAAGAGCAAGCTGGTGGATCTGGCTAATCCTGCCTGGAGAACGTTCTTCCTGGACCAGGTGGTTGAGCCACTTTGGGCTGCCGGTTATCGGGGCTTCTTTCTTGATACGCTGGACTCCTTTCTGCTGGTGAAGGATAGTAAAAAACATCCCGCCTTGATGGCTGGTCTGGTGGAAATTATCCGCACTATCAAACAGCGCCATCCCGAGGCGCGCCTGATTCTGAACCGTGGTTTTGAACTGCTTGACCAGGTACAGGATAGTACCTTTGCCGTGGCAGCCGAGTCACTCTTCCAAAAATTCGATCCGGTAACCGGCGTGTACGGAGAGGTGCAGGAGCATGACCGTCAGTGGCTGCTTGGCAAGTTTGCCAATGTAAAGAAGGCTGGTCTGCCGGTGATTGCCATTGATTATGTTGCTCCAAAAAATCGTGAGCTGACACGCAAGACGGCTGCAAAAATCAAGGAACTTGGCTTTATTCCCTGGGTAACGGACAAGGATCTGGCCACGCTTGGTATTGGTGCTGTCGAGGTGTTGCCACGTAAAGTGCTGGGGCTGTACGATGGTCGCAGCGTCAATGATCCAGCAAACTCTGATCTGCATCATCACATTGCAACACCACTCAACTATATGGGCTACCAGCTTGAGATGCAGGACCTTCGCAAGCCGTTGCCGTCCGAGCAGCTTGCCGGCCGGTATGCCGGCGTAGTGGTCTGGCCGCATAATGAAAATGTTGATGGTAAGAATAGTCTGGCTGCATGGGTACGTCGCCAGATTGATGACGGTGTCAAACTGCTGTTTATTGACGGCTTCGGCATGCCCCCTGAGCAGGTTTCAAACGTGCTGGGGCTTGAGTATCGACGTATGGTGCGGCGTGGGCTTCCATCGCTCAAGATAAGCCATCGCACGGAAGATATCGGATTTGAGGCCGAGCCGTCACTGCAGCCTGGCACCTTTGGCCGTTTGAAGATCAAGCACGGGAAGGCGTGGCTGACCCTTACGGCACAGAGTGGTGAGGAATACGACGCGGTGGGGATTACTTCCTGGGGTGGGTATGTGCAGTATCCTTACGGCGTTATGCAGATTATGCAGGATCAGGCCCGCTGGGTCGTTAATCCGTTCAGTCTGCTTGTCAAGTCGCTGGGGCTTGCTTCACCGGTGGCGCCGGATCCTACCACGGAGAACGGGGTGCGCCTGCTGCTGGCTCATATTGATGCCGACGGTTTTGAGAGCTATGCCGAGTGGCCGGGTGGCCGTTATGCCGGTGTCGAGATGCGGGAAAAGATCCTCAAACGGTTCAGGATTCCCACGGCGGTTTCGGTAATAACCGGAATTGTTGATGAAAAAGGGTTGTATCCACAGCAGGCTGCAGAACTCCAGAAAGAGTTCCGGGAGACCCTGGCGCTGCCCTGGATTGAGGCAGCAACCCATACCTATTCCCACCCCTACTACTGGCAGGACAGTGCGGAAGGGCGTACGATGTATTCGGAGCGCTATCTCAGGATACCCGGCTACACACTTAATTATGAGACAGAGGTGATCGGGTCGGTTAATTTCATCAACAATCGTCTCCTGCCGCCCGGTAAAAAAGTGACTCTGCTGCAGTGGTCAGGGGATTGTACACCGCCCGCTGAGGCGATCAGATTGACCTATGCCGCCGGTATCAGAAATATCAACAGTGGCGATACGCTTATGACGGTAACAAATCCCAGCCTGACCTCTGTTGCATCATTGGGTGTGGCAAAGGACGGCTGGTTTCAGGTCTTTGCACCCAATCAGAATGAAAATGTCTATACCAACGACTGGAAAGGCCCGTTTTACGGCTATCGGCGGGTGATCGAAACCTTCAGAATGACCGATACCCCTCGCCGGCTCAAACCGGTAAATATTTATTATCATTTCTATTCTGCCAGTAAGTTGGCTTCATTGCAGGCCTTGCTGGATGTTTATGGTTGGGCGATGCAGCAGGAACTGTTTCCGATCTATACCTCTGCCTATGCTGACAAGGTACTTGACTTCAACCGCACGGTAATTGCCGCTTCAGACAGAGGCTGGCAGGTCAGAAACAAAGGGGATCTGCGGCAACTGCGTCTGCCGATTACTGCCGGCTATCCTGATCTGGCGGCCAGTAAGGGGGTAATCGGTTTCAGTGATCATAATGACCAGCGCTATATCCACCTTGCGCCGGGAGGTGAGACACTGCTGAAGATGACTCCACGTCCCTCCCAACGTGCTTGGCTATCCGCTGTTGCCGCTGAGATTACACAGTTTGCCTGGACTCCCAAGGGTATGAAATTGGCCATAACCGCCCATGCCGACGGTTTCATCCGTTTTGATGGTGCCACAGGCTGCAAGCTGTTGTCCGGTGGCAGGGGCATGGCGGCAAAGCAGGCGTCAGGTTTGCTGCAGGCCCCCTTTAGTGCCGGGCAGTACGAGATGGAACTTGTCTGCAAATAAACAAAATAGCCAGCGAGAACGTTTTGCCGGTCCGTTGGCCATCGCCGGTTTGATCGGCGCGGGTCTGCTGTTGCTGGTGGTGTTGTATCCGGAAAAGACGCTCTTGAAGCTGCTGAAAAACCCGGAGGTAAGCAGTCCGGCGCAACAGCGTTATCTTGAGGCCTTGGTGCGCCTGCGTCACGGTGATGCTGAACTTGTGATTACGTTGGTGCGTAGTTATCTGGCTGCCGGTTGTACTGAAAAGGCTGCTGCGGCATTACGCTATCGGCAGGGAACGCTTTCTGTTCCGCAACAGAAGGTGTTGATGGGATTGCAGTACGAGTTGAGGCGTCAACAGCTTGAATGGCTGATTGCCAATGAGCCGGCTTGGGATGAAGCCCGCCATAACTATCTTGAACAGATAGAACTGTTACGCAAGGCAGGAGCAACAGCTGGGGAGCTGAGTCGCTACCTGGCTGATGCGCGCAGGCTTGGGGATACTGCCACTGTACAGCGACTTGAGACAATACTCGGCACTCATGCAGATGCGGAATCGGCCGAGGTTGCCGCTGCTATCGCCCTGGGCAAGGGGGATTACCGGGAAGCTGCTGCCCTCTACTTCAAGGCGCTTAAGACGGCTGCGCGAGATCGTCGACGGCACCTGTTTATGGCCGGTGTCGGGGCGTTGCAATCAGGTAACCTGGTGCAGGAGGCACTGGTCGCGGCCGAGCAGCACCTGACTGGTGAATTACGACAGGATCGCGCGCTTTTGAAATATATGACCAGGTTGTCGCTGGCAGCCAACCGGCCGGATCGTGCTCAAATCTATATCCGACAGGCGCTGGGGATTTCAGACTATCCGGCAAAGTCCGGGGAGACCCCATGAAATCCGCCGTATTTCGAACAGCCGCTTTTGTGGTAATCGCTGCTCAGATTGCGGCAGAACCTGCCGTGGCATCAGCGCAGTCACCTCCTGAAATCAAGGCGGTATTTGAACAGGAACTGTTTGAATTGGCTCACACGGTCTTTCTGGCCAATGCTAATCTTAAAGAAGCATTGGCCGTTTCCCAGCGTGCTGTCAAGGCCCGTCCGGCAGACAAACTCTGGCGCAAAAAGACCGCCCAGACTGCGGAATGGGCAGGCCGTCCAGATGTGGCCCTTGAACACTGGTTCTACCTTGCCGAGCATGGTGACCACGAGGGAGAACAGTCGGTCCTGCGTCTGTCCCGGGCGCTGCAGGAGTTCCCGCTGCGGATGCAGTTGCTGGAACAGATGATGACTTGGCAAGCCGTGACACCTGAACTGCTGAAAGAATACCTCTACGTGGCCGAAGGGATGGGTATGCCGCAACGGGCCTATGACTTGTTTTCTTCAGGCCGGATTCAGGGTGGAGATCAGGTCTGGTTGCTGACCGAACAGGCACGGCTAGCCGAACAGCTGGGAAGGCCCGTTGATGCTGTCACCGCATGGCAAAGGCGGTCAGCATTGAAACCGCTTGAGGCGGTGGAATCCCTTCGGCTGGCATCGCTCTGGTACGCACAGGGCAACGTTCAGCAAGCCTGGCAGACCTTGCAAGCAGGGAAACCTACTGCTGCTGCCGATGCTACTCCCTTCTGGCGTACCTATGCGGATCTGGCCTGGACACTGCAAAAGATCCGGGAATCGGTACATGCTTCCGATCTGATGATCAACAATGGAACGGCGACGGAGGCTGACTACCAGCGGATGCTGGAGCTGTATAGCGAATCTGATCCGCAACGGGCGTACCGGTATGCGCGGTTGGGCTGGCAACGGCTGCATAACCCGCTTTTCTGGTATGCCGTGGCGGATACCGGATTGCGCAGCGGTAAGGCGCGGGAGCTGGTTGAGCTTTTGAAAAAGATGGGTGCTGATGAGCGTGCCGTGCTTGCCCGTGACCCGCGAGCCTGGATGGCCATCGCCCAGATTTATCGTGCAACCGGCAACCAGGGCGGCAGTCTGCTTGCGGCCAGGGTGGCTGCCCGGCTTGCTCCCTCTGATCCGGAGCTGCTTTCAGCCTATCTCTGGTTACTGGTGGATATGAAACAGGTGGCTGAATTGCGGCCCCTGGTACGGGATTGGGAGGGGCGTATTGGGGTGCTACCTGAATTGCGTGAACCAATGGTAGCGGCTATGGTGCTGCTGGGTGATACGCCACGGGCCTTGCGGCATTATCATGTGTTGCTTCCGCAGCGACAGCAGGACCCGGCCTGGTTGGCCTCTTTTGCAGATGTTTTGGAACAGTCCGGCAATATCGAGAGTGCCTGGAAAGTACGCCGGCGGGCGCTCCTGCTGGTACAGCAAGGATTGAAGAAGAGAGAGGCCGGCGAAGAATACCGGGCGGCCCTGTTGACCCAGTCGCAACTGCTGCTGCAGCTTGCCCCTGGTGATGCCCTTTCGGCCCGCATCAGGCAGGTGGCGTCGGGCAGGCATGATGACTTCGGCAAAGAGCTGGTGCTGGGTTGGGCCATGACCACTGGTCAGACCGATCTGGCCCGACTCTGGTACTGGCGGCATTTTGCCCGGGCTGTTCAGCGTCCTGAGTGGGCCCGGCTGGGGCTGGCGCTGGAGGAAAATGACCGGAGCCTGATGGCTGAGCTGCTTGACAGTAAGCTGGAACAGCTTCCCTATCGTGATGCTGTAGAGGCAGCTCAACGTGCTGGCATGATTCCGACGGCACAGGAGCATGCCTGGCAGCGTTTGCAATTGAATCGCGAGGACTATCTACTGGATAGTCAGGTGCGTCAACTGTTTACAGAATACCCCGGTTTTGTTGCCAGCAGTGTGAAGCTGCAGGATCAGTCCGGTGTCGGTTCCGCCGAGTCGCGGCTGGCGGTATCACAACCGCTTACCGCTCGGTATGCCTTGATGCTTGAGATGACGGAACGGCAGTTCAGTCTGCTGAAGGGTGATGCCTTGAGAAACCTGCCGCACTATGACGTTGGCGGCAGTTTGATCCTGACCCGTCGCCATGAACGGGGTGAATTGGCCCTGTCGTTGGGCATGAGAGATGGCGGTCAGAACCGTTTTCTTACATCTGCGCTGGAGGGCAAGTGGCAGCTTAGGCATGATTTGCAACTGGAGGCCGGGCTGGAAGTGAATGCCAGGGCAGATGAAACCGCAGCCCTTTCAGTGGGCGGCATTCGTGACCGGCTGAAGTTGCTTACCGTTGCCACCCTGACCCAACAGGATACCGTGGCAGTCGAACTTGCCGCAGCTCGTTACCATGATCAGTCCCGCGGCTATCTGGGGCAGGGACAGTCGCTGGGAATAGATCTGCGGCATCAGTTCACCCGTTCATGGCCTGACTACGGCGTGCGCCTGTATGGTGGCTACAACTGGTACCGTCCGGATGGTTCGGTCGGAGCAACGTTGGCAACCCTGGTGCCGGAAGAAACGGATGTTGCCCCATCCTTCTTTGTGCCGCAAAGTTTTGGACATCTGGGGTTGGGGCTGTTTCTCGGGCAGAACTGGAAAACGAGCTATACCAGGGACTGGAAGCCGTTTGCCGAGGCAAATGTTGACTGGAACAGCAATTCAGACTTTGGATTCAGTTACAACCTCGGACTGGTGGGGCCGCTCTTCGGTCTGGATCAGTTGATACTGGAGCTGACCCAGAGCAGCGGTGAATTCGGTGTCAGCGATCTGACAACAACTATTAGCGTTAACTATCGCTATCTTTTTTAAATAACAGAAAGATCCAAGGAGGACTCCATGAAACAACTACTGCTGCTGGTTGCCGGTCTGATATTGCTGGCCGGTTGTTCAACGATGCACCAGGGTATGCGTGAGGCGGCTCCACAGGCAGAGACCTGGGTGGTACTGCCGTTTGTGAACAACACCGAAACCCCCTTTGCCGCCGAACGGGCAGAGGCAATCACCACGGCGCTGCTTTATGCCCGTGGTGTACAGCGGGTGGTGACTGCTCCCCTTGATCCGGCAGCCGATGTAGAGGCACTGCCGGACCGGGGCCTGAAACGGCAACGGGAGGGGCTGGAATGGGCAAAGAAGCAGAACTTCCGTTATGCCCTGCAGGGGACGGTGACAGAGTGGCGTTACAAAGTGGGGCTGGATGGAGAGCCGGTTGCCGGTATGACGCTGCAGTTGCTGGATCTGCAGGACGGCAAGGTGCTCTGGTCCGGCAGTGCCGGCAAAAGTGGCTGGAGTCGTGAGGCGGTCAGCGCCGTGGCCCAGCAGGTGCTTGAACAGCTGATCCGTACTATTACCCTGCGTTAGTATGTCTGGCCTTTCCGGCATACTGGCCCGATACCCCAGGTTGATTGTCTGGCTGGAGACGTTGGGATTGACTTTGCTGATTCCGCTGGCAGGTCTTATGCTGAATCGGGAAGACCCGTTTTTTGTCAAGGCGGAATTCCCCTGGCTCTGGTTTGGCCCGCTGCTTGTGGCATTGCGGTATGGCATTGCACCAGCCTTAAGCTCGGTTGCACTGGTAGCTCTACTCTGGTTTGGCAGAGTAGCGGCGGGTTTGGCCAGTGGCGTCTTTCCGTTGCACTTTATGCTGGGTGGTGCCCTGCTGGCGCTGCTGGCTGGGCAGTTCAGCTCCTCCTGGGCAACGCGGCTCAGACGTTCTGATCAGCTTTCCCGTCACGCCTCAGAGCGGTTCCAGCAGCTTTCGCGGGCCTACTTTATGGTCCGTCATTCCCATGACCGGCTTGAACAGAACCTGGTCAGCCGTCCGGTAACCCTGCGGCAGGCCATGATGGAATTGCGTCGTTTGCTGGTTGAAAAGGGCGGTGTTGTCAGCCATGAGCTGGCTGGTGAGCTAATGGTTATTCTTGCTCACTACTGCTCACTCTCAAGTGCAGCGATCTATGAAGTGCGTAACGGGAAACCTGAGCCTGTACCATTGGCACGGTGCGGGCAGGGGGCGCCCTGCATGCCGGATGATCTGCTGCTGCGTTCTGCCATCGAGTCAGGTACTACCGCCTATCAGGCAGCCAATCGTCTTGTTGGTGCCCAGCAGAGCAGCTATCTGGTTGCTGCCCCGCTTTGTACCAGTAGCGGACAGGTGCTGGGGGTTGTGTTGGTCAGTGATATGCCCTTTATGGCGCTGCACCGTGAAACCTTGCAGATTTTGGGTGTTTTGTTGGCCTATGCGGCGGATCATATAGAAGCTACAACAATCGCAAAAAGCCTGATTACGATCTATCCTGACTGTCCAACTGTTTTTGGTGCAGAACTGGTTAAAATGACGCATCTGAAACGGGATCTTGATGTTGTCAGTACCCTGGTGGTGATTGACCTGCAGCCAGGGCCACGTCTTGATGAGCTCTGTCAGGTGCTGGAACGCCAGCAACGGGGGTTGGACCATGGCTGGCGCCGGGATCTTGGCTGGGGGGTACAGTTTGTGACCTTGATGCCATTCACCGGTCCTGCAGCCATGGAGGGGTATCAGGCACGTCTGAATGAGGTGCTGAAGAGCCAGTTTAAACGGACTCTTCAGAGCGCCGGAATTAGTTTGAAGTATGCGGTAGTGTCCGGTGATGAGCCGCCCCTACAGCTGGCCAACCTGTTGACGGAGGAGGCATGAGCAGTCTGAAATTGCTCATCTATGGACTGTGCAGTGAACAGTCCGCTCTGCTAGTCATTTTTGGCTCACAACCGGTCTGGCAACGGGTATTGCTGTTTGTTACCGGTCACTTGATCGCCTCCTCACTCTTTGCTCTGCTGTTAACGGTAAGTTTCCCAAAGCGTTTTAGCTCGTTACGAAGCGGGTTGCTGGGGCTGTTTTTTTGCTTCAATTTTTTTGTACCTGCCTTTGGTGCGCTCGGAACTCTTTTGATTCTTTTATATTTTAAACGTTTTTTGAATGATCAGGAGCGGACAGAGTTTTCCAATGTGCCGTTGCCTCCCTTTCTGGCCGAGTCAGCAGATCTAGGGGCTGGTATGGGTGAAGGAGGCGCCTGGTCACGCCTGCGTACTGTCGGGTTGCCTCGGGAACAACGATTAAAGGCCCTTTTGTCAGTAGGGACCAGTAGCGGGCATAACTCCAGCCGCTTGCTGCAGCACGCCACCGGAGACAGTGATGATGAGATTCGGCTGCTGGCCTTTAATCTTCATGAGCGTCAGGAACAGAAAATTCAGCAGGCGATTTCGGCAGCGTTAAATGAACTGAAAACAGCAGAAACAGAGGCGGTTAAGGCTTCGGTTTGTCGTAATCTGGCCTTTTCTTACTGGGAGATGGTTTATAGTGCGTTGGCACAGGATGATCTGCGGGAGTTCTTTGTTGAGCAGGCTTCCAAATATGCAGAACAGGCATTGCAATTGGATGCGCAGAATCCTGCACTACTTGTTCTTGTGACACGAATATATCTGCAAAAGCGAAATTATTTGTTGGCTTCAGAGACTATTCAGAAGGCGTTATCTGTCGGGGCTGATCCGCTTAAGCTGGTGCCCTATCAGGCAGAGCTTGCCTTTTATGAACGAGATTTCAAGACTGTTCGCAGATTGTTAAAGCAGGATGCCACGGTTCGTTTTAGACCGGGTATCGGTCCGGTGGCCCAGTTTTGGGGGGTGCGCTGATGGCTGATAATATGTTACCTAAGTCCGAAAAAGTCGATGTAATGCTACTCTTGGAGGGGACTTTCCCCTATGTCAGTGGAGGTGTTTCAAGCTGGGTTAACCAGATTATCAGAGGATTTCCTGAACTTGATTTTGGGGCCGTCTTTATCGGCAGTAAGGCAGATGAGTATGGTGACATTAAATATGAACTCCCCTCAAACCTGAAACACTTGCAGGTGCACTATCTGCATGATGAACATGCCACTCCTCCAATTGAGCCGTGCAAGGGCGACCAGCAAGGATTTGAGATTTTGCAACGTCTGCACGGCTGGTTTGCAAATCCGCACTTGGATGGACTGCCGGCAGAGTTGAAGCAGGCGTCATTTTATCTGAAGTCACAAGGTGGCGTGGACTATCCCCAGTTCCTCTATTCAGATCGTTCCTGGGACTATATCTGTACATTGTATCGTGAACGCTGCACCGATCCTTCCTTTGTGGACTACTTCTGGACCGTGCGCAACATGCATGCCCCGATCTGGCAGCTGGCGGCCATAGCCGGCAGTCTGATCCCTGCCAGGGTCTACCACACCGTATCCACCGGCTATGCCGGTTTTCTTGGCGGCCTGTTACATCACCATACCGGTCGTCCACTGCTTCTGTCGGAGCATGGCATTTATACAAAAGAGCGCCGGATCGATATTTTTAACAATGAATGGATTCAAGATAACCGGAATGCCCTGCAGCGGGACCCAACCGAGATCAGCTACTTCCGCGACCTCTGGATCAGATTTTTTGAGACCTTGGGGCGGTTCTGCTATGACGCATCAGGTCGGATTGTTTCATTGTATGAAGGGGTGCGCCAGCGTCAGATCAGCGACGGAGCCCAGCCTGAAAAGATCAGTGTTGTACCCAACGGCATTGATGTGGCCCGCTTTGCGCCATTGCGCAGTACCCGGCCTGCCGAACCTCCTATGATTATCGCCCTGTTGGGTAGAGTAGTGCCGATCAAGGATGTCAAGACCTACATCAGGGCAATCCGTGTATTGGTGAGCCATATTCCTGAGCTGGAAGGGTGGGTGGTGGGCCCTGACGGTGAAGATCCGGCATATGCGGCAGAGTGTCGCGCCTTGGCGCAGAGCCTTGAAATCGGTGATCGGGTCCGTTTTACCGGTTTCATGAATCCGGTGGATCTGTTTCCGCAGATCGGCCTGCTGGTGTTATCCTCTATCAGTGAAGGCCTGCCGCTGGTGGCGCTGGAGGGATTTGCCGCCGGAGTGCCGCTGGTCTCCACCGATGTCGGCTCCTGCCGCCAGCTGGTGGAAGGGGTGGGAGAAGAGGATCAGGCCTTGGGTGTTGCGGGCGCCATTGTGCCGATTAATAATCCCCAGGCCCTGGCAGTGGCCTGCCGTGGACTGCTGCAGGACCGGGCCTTATGGGAACAGGCCAGTCAGGCAGCGATTAACCGTGTTGAATCCCTCTATACCCAGCAGCAGATGTTTGCCCGTTATCGTGAGCTGTATCAGGAGGCGTTGAGCTAATGGCCGGTATCGGTTTTGAACTGCGTAAGTTGATGAAGGGGGACAGCTACAGCTCGTTGCTGATGGCCTACGCCTATGCCGGTATCATCAGCTCCGGTCCCTGGATCCTGTCGATTATTGCGGTATTGCTGATCGGTATCATCTCCCTTCCGGTGGTCATACCGGCAATGCTGGTTTCCAAATTCCAGACCGTGGTTACCTATCTGATCGCCTTCAGCCTGATCCTGACCGGCCTTGTGCAGCTCTCCTTTACCCGCTATTCGGCAGACCGGATCTTTGAAAAAGAACATTTCCGGCTGCTACCCAACCTGAATGGTCTGCTGCTGGTGGTGATTGCAGTCAGCGGGCTGCTTTCCTATCCGATTGGTCTCTTGGCCTTTCCGCAGCAGACCCTGTTTTTCAGGCTACTGTTTGCGGCTACCTTTGTGGTGCTTTGCTGTGTCTGGGTCACCGCTATCCTACTATCAGGCCTCAAGGCCTATAAGGCGATTCTGGTTAACTTTGCCCTGGGTTACGGCTCTGCCCTGTTGTTTGCCTTTCTGTTGCGCCACGGGAATCTGGAAGGACTATTACTGGCCTTTCTGGCTGGACAATTCATTCTGCTTTTAGGGATGTTCTGGGTTGTCTTTCGTGGTTATCCCTCCCGGATATTCATAGAGTTTGATTTTCTAGGATCAGGCAGGATGTATCGCTCTTTAATGCTGACCGGTCTGTTCTATAATCTGGGGATCTGGATGGACAAGTTCATCTTCTGGCTCCATCCGGTTACCGGCTCAAATGTGATTGGTCCCTTGCGGGCTTCACTGGTATATGATCTTCCGGTTTTTCTGGCCTACCTGGCGATCATACCTGGCATGGCGGTCTTTCTGGTGCGGATAGAGACAGACTTTGTTGAGTATTATGACCGTTTTTACGATGCTGTGCGTGAAGGTGGGTCGCTTTCCTATATCCAGGAGATGAAGGATGAGATGGTGCGGGTGGCCAGGGAAGGGCTGTACGATATTATCAAGATCCAGGCCATTACCACCATTGTGGTGATTGTGGCGGGGCGGCAACTGCTGCAGTGGGCGCGGATTTCAGAGATACACCTGCCACTGCTCTCGATTCAGGTTGTGGCAACCGGTTTCCAGGTGGTGTTGCTGGGGCTGCTGAATATCTTCTTCTATCTGGATAAACGGAATCGGGTACTGCTCCTGACAACCCTATTTACCGTGCTTAATCTGGGGCTGACCCTGCTTTCAATCCAGATGGGGCCTTACTATTATGGTTACGGTTTTGCTTTGGCCCTGATGGTGACCATTGCTGTCGGTATGGCTTTGCTGGACTATGACCTGGGGAAGCTGGAGTATGAGACCTTCATGCTGCAGTAAGCTGGAGTACCTACTGGATAATACTTAGAGACGATCTGTGTGTCGCACCTGATAGCTGATGGCGGGAGTATTTAGTAGTATTTTGTCAGATTTGATCGCTTGTCCCGTTACTGCAGTTGCTTGATACTGTTACTAAAAATAGGGAAGTTATCCATATGCGTGATCACCTTCTTACAATCCTGCAACATATCCCTTCGGCAGCACTTCTGGTTGACGGTAAGGGAACGATCCTGCGGGTAAATCAGGCTGCAGAACAGCTCTTTGGCTATGGATCCGGTTGTTTGGATAACCAGTCACTTGATCTGCTGGTTCCTAAGGACCGACGTGAGCTGCATGCAGAACTGCTGTATGCTTTTTACAAAAATCCTTCTGTTTGTCCTAGAGGAACCGGTCTGCCACGTCATGGTCTGCGTCAGGATGGCAGTTTGATTCCTGTGGATATTGCGCTTGCCCCGGTCCATTGGGGGGAAGAGGTTCTGTTTCTTGCCACGGCCTATGACCTTTCTCTCCATAAACAAACAGAGCTTGAACTGCGCCAGGTTAATCGTTCTTTGCGTTTCCTGAGCAAAGTTAATCGGGTTGTTGCCCATGTGCGTGATGAGCAGATGCTGCTTCATGAGGTTTGTCAGGCAGCCGTGGAGGCGGGTAACTATCGTATGGCCTGGGTTGGTGTTGCAGAGCATGATGGTGATAAGAAAATTCGTCCGGTTGCATTCCATGGGTTCAATAACGGTTTTATTGAAAAATTGAACATTACCTGGGGCGAAACCGGGAATAACCTGACTGCCATGGGGGAGGCCATCAGGTCAGGCCAACCGATCGTGCGCAACAATATTCTGGGCGACCCCCAGATGTCTCCCTGTCGAGCTGATGCAAAACAGCGGGGTTACCAATCGGTTATTGCTCTGCCTTTGAAAGTCCAGGATACGGTCTGGGGAGCGTTGGCACTGTTTGCTCCTGAACATACGGCATTTACACCGCAGGAATGCAAGGTGCTGACAGAGCTTGCAGAAGATCTGTGCTACGGCATACAGGCCTGTTCTCCGGTCTGTGTTCAGGGATAGGCTGGCCAGCTTATGAATACTGATAGAGCTTTGTTGAGGTTGATTTAATGAATAAATTAATTTGCTGGTTTGTACTGCTTTTCAGCATTGTATCGTTGCCTGTATATGCCGCAAGTAAGGATAGCGAGCGGACTGTCGAAATCCGAGTTACCAGCCGGGATACCCTGATCGGTCTGTGCCAAAAACATCTTACTCACCCGGAAAAATGGCCGCAGGTTTCAAAACTCAATCGTCTTCCAGATTCCAACTATATAGCTCCTGGTCAAAAGATTATTGTGCCGGTTGCCTTGTTGAAAGGGGTGCCGATGGACGGTGCCGTAACCTTTTTACAAGGAGAGGCGTTCTTGCAACCAACCGGCAGCTCTGAATGGCGACCGCTGAAATTGCGGGAGATCATTAGTGAGGGGGGCTCGCTTAAGACCGCAGCGAACAGTGCCCTTGAGATCAGCTTTGAAGATGGCACCAGCTTTTTGCTGCGGGAACAGTCGCTATTGTCGGTTAAGGCCTCAAAGAAGGGGGCTCTGCATCTCCTGCGGGTGCTGCGGCTTGAAGGGGGCAAGATCATTTCCAGGGTAAAGTCAGCCACCGGCAAGGACTCCCGCTTTGAGATAGAAACCCCTTCGGCCCTTGCTGCGGCGCGGGGAACCCATTACCGGGTGGCGGTTGACGGGCAGGGCACTACCCGGGCTGAAATGCTGGAAAGCCGTATTGATCTCTCGGCAATGGGCGCGACGGTTCCTCTCAAGGAAGGTGAAGGGGCGTTTGCCCGGCGTAACGAACCGCCTTCTCCGCCGATCAGGCTGCTTGAACCGCCGGAACCACAGAATGTTGCCGCTGTGTATGGTAATACATCCAGTAGTATCAGCTTTTCCCGGGTGCAGAACGCGGCACAGTACCGGGTGGTGCTGGCACGGGATCTGGAAGGCAAACAGGCTGCCAGAGTTGCGGTCATAAAGCCTGATGAGCCCTTTGTGTTTGAGGGGCTGGATGACGGGAGCTACTATCTGCTGGCAACCAGCATTGGTGAAGAAGGGCTGGAAGGCGCCCCGTCAAAACCCAGTGAGATAAAAGTCAGGCGGAAACCACTGCCGCCTGATATTGTCGCGCCTCTGGACAAGGCAGCCCTGCCTGAAATGCCTTTGAAGTCTCAATGGCATAATGTGCTTGGCGTGTCGGCTTACCAGGTTCAGATTGCCACCACTCCTGATTTTACCGGGCCTCTGATTGAATCCGGAGATCTCAAAAAGACAATCTACCATTCTCAGGAACTGAAGGGTGGGACCTACTATCTGCGGGTGAGGTCGCTGGCTGAAGATGGCTATGCCGGGGATTGGTCAGCTAGCCGTGAATTCAGCGTTGTTAAACTTCTGCCACCCTCACTGCGTAAGCCGGACGGTGATGACAATAAACTCTATCTGGAGTGGGAGCCGATGAAAGGCGCCACCGGATATCATCTGCAAATTGCCAAGGATGAGGCCTTTGGGTCAATTATTATTGATCAGACACCGGCTGAATCAAAACTTGTGCTGGAAAATCCGCCGGAGCCAGGAAAATACTATATGCGTGTTGCTGCACGGAATGCCGATCAGGAGACCAGCGCGTTTTCAAAGTCCGGCAGTTTTGAGATCCAGCAATCAAAGCATTATTTCTATGAGGCGCTTGGGTTTGTTGGCGGGGTAGGTCTGGCTCTACTGTTGGTACTGTTGTAAGGATAGCCGGTACCCCATGCCCACCCATCCGGTTACGCGCAACCTGCGCTTCCTGCTACTGCTGGCAGCAGCGCTTGTTATTCTTCTATCTGTTGATTATCTGGGTGCATTTGCCGGAATTGACACCTATTTCTACGACACGTTTTTACGTCTGAGGGGAAACAGGCCAACCTCAAACCGGATTGTTATTGTCGCGGTTGATGCAAAAACAGTGGACCGGTTTGGTCAGTGGCCGATCAAGCGGCGCTATTATGCAGAGATGCTTGGTCGGCTTGATCAGGCAACCGTTGTTGGTTTTGATCTGCTGCTACGGGAACCAACCGCTGATGATGGCCTGTTGGAAGCAGCAATCAAGCGGCATGGCAGGGTGGTATTGCCGGTTTATGTTGGAGCCGCTGCCCAGCCGATCGGGCCGCTTGATCGTTTTTCACCTGCAGGGACCGGGCATATCCATATTGAACTGGGGGTTGATAATACCGCCAGAGAGCTGTTCCACAGTATCTACAGCAACGCCGCATTCCTGCCTTCTCTTTCGTCCAAAATGTATGAGCGTGCTTTTCTGCATTCCTTTCCACGCCTTACCCCGCCTGCTTACCAGTCCGGTACAGCATCGGGCAGGGTTATTCAGCAGGAGCTGCACAAGATAAACTATTACGGCACGCCAAACACCTTTACACGGGTTTCATTGGCTGATCTGCTTGATGGGACAGTCCAGCGGGCCTATTTTAAAGACAAGCTGGTGCTGGTCGGACTGACGGTACCGGGAATTCTTGATGAGGTATCAACACCGCTCAGTCAAACCAGAAACCGGATGCCCGGTGTTGAGGTACACGCAAATGTCCTGAACAACCTGCTGGACAAGAGCAGCATACATGAGCTGCCGGGATTTCTGCGCGCTTTCACTGCGCTGCTTACCTCATTACTGCTGGCGGTTGTGCTGGCCAGACGTGATGAAAAACAGTCGGTTCTGATCTGGGCTCTGAGTCTGTTTTTGGTGGTGCTGACTGCCTTTGTCTTACTTACCGGTACTTACTGGTGGGTTCCTCCCGCACTCTTTCTGGTGGCCTTTAGCGTTATATTTGCTGCGGTCTATCTCTACCGTCTGGACAGTGCAGCCCGAAAGCTTGACCACGAATATGAGATCATGACAGCCCTGCTGGGCCGGGATGCCAATGAAACCCCTGAACAGGTGGCAGGCAGCGGACTGTTCGGCTTTCTGTCTGAAGGTGGCATTAATGCCAAGATCGGTCGTCAGGTCAGTATGACCAACAAACTGCTGGGGCTGCATAAACAGCTGGAAAGTGCCCTGAAGACAGAGCGTGAGGCGCTTGATAACCAAATCCGGTTTGTTGAGATGCTTTCCCACGAATACCGTACACCTCTGGCTATTATCCGGGCCAACCTGGATATCCTTGAAATGAAGGATGAAGACCTGGGGGGCCAGCTGTCAGGCAACTTTTCCAAGATGAAACGTGCGGTTTCCCGGTTGGTTGAGGTGATGGAGACTTCACTGGGGCGGCAACGACTTGAAGAGGCCAGGGCAGCGCTACCGGTTAACGAAGAGATTGATCTTACAGTTTTTCTTGATGCGCTGCTTGTGGAGACCGGTGAGCTCTGGTCAGAACGCAGCTTTGAGCGGTTTGGCAGTGGCTGTTCAGGCTGTTGTGTCCAGGGAGACCGCTTAATGCTGAAAACCGCTGTGTTAAACCTGATTGATAACGCCGTTAAATACTCTGCGGTGCAGGAACCGGTACGGGTGTTTCTTGAAAAGCAGGGCAGCCTGGCTGTTGTGTCGGTTGTTAACCGGGGAACAACGGTTGCACCGGAAGAACTTGAACGGGTCTTTGATAAGTTCTACCGTGGCGGCAGCAGCGCCAATACCAGAGGGGCCGGGCTTGGCCTCTACCTGGTGCGTAAGATCATTGAACAATTAGGTGGTAGCGTAACACTGAGCAGTGGTGCTGACCAAAGCACTAGTGCCACCATCAGTCTGCCGCTCTGTCGTTAGTTTCAAACCGTAGCTTCCCCCCTGTCGTCCTTCTTTTCTCTCGTCAGATTTGGTCACAATTAGTTACTTCTCATTGGTTGAAGCGCAGGCAAGGGCTTGCTATGGTTCAGATACCTCTGCGCAGTGGTTGATCTGTGTTGAGTCAAGGCCGCTGGCGCGGTAACAGGATGAGCCATGATAACACACCCATATGAAGCAGATACTATTCAGGTACATCAGAGCTCAGAGGCCATGCTGGGTCAGTCGTTGACAGCACTTGTAGAACAGTTTGGCGTGCCTCTGAAATATCTGGCTGTAGCCGGTTTTGAGATCATCATGTTTGATTCTGGTGGTCAGTATCTGGTCTGCACCTGTTCAGGCGGGTCCTGTGTGCAGGCTCGTTATTCGGATACGTGTTCATTATAGCAGCAGGAGGATAGGATCATGACACTCATGGAGCAACAACGATTTCTTGAAGGGATTACCCATATACGTGATGTTGACTTTCTAAGCTGGCATGGTTGGGAACAGCTGATGGCGTGGGTAAGGCGTCAGACCTGGCGGGTTGAATTTTTTGGAGGAGAGAAAATCCCGTCCAAATTACTCTATCCCAAATCTCTGACCCAGGAATTGATTAGCTATATGGCTGGATGACGGCTTTTGTCTGATTCAGAGCTGTGCTATATAACAGGCAACGGCGTTTGACAACTGGTATAGAGGAGCGGAAGGCATGGGCACAGGGTTCAAGGTTCTCATTGTAGAAGATGATCAGGATCTGCGTGAGAGCGTTGTTGAATATCTGGCCATGGCCGGTTTTGAGGTCACTGGTGTCAGGAATGCAGCCGAGTTCTATCAGTCCATAGCCCTGGGGGGCTGGAGCGTTGTGGTGATCGACATCGGTCTGCCTGATCAATCCGGTTTTGTACTGGTTGAATATGTTCGCGCCAATACGGATATGAAGGTGATTATCCTGACTGCCCGGGATGCGTTGGATGATCGGGTAAAGGGGTATGATGCCGGTGCTGATCTCTATCTGATCAAGCCGGTTGATTGTCGCGAGCTGGCGGCTGCCATTACCAGCCAGGCGCAGCGGCATAGTAGCCGTTCAGCTCAGCAGGCTCCAACCCCAAATCTGATCCCTTCAAATGATCTCTGGGTGCTTGCCCAAAGTTCATGGACACTGGTATCACCCGATGGAACCCAGATTCAGCTGACCGGCAAGGAACTGCAGTTTATTGAGCTGTTGGCCGCACACCCCGGTAAGGCTGCCGCCAGAGATGCGCTGTTGATAAAACTCTACCAACGCCATGATGAGTACACCAGCAGGTCTCTTGATTCTCTGGTACGTCGGGTACGGGTTAAAATTATGTCTGCTACGGATGTACCGGTGCCGATCAAGACGGTGCATGCGGTTGGTTACTGTTTCTCTGCAACACTTCGTTACATCTGAACCTGCCTGCTTGATGTAGCAGCTCCTGCCCTGCCGTTTTTCTGCTGTATTTCTCTCGCAACGTGTAGCTCTCTCCCTAATATCATAATTGGTCAGATTTGCTTCGATTTGATCGGTTGTTTTTTGCCCTTGCGATGCCTGATAGTGCCCAACAATCCGGTTTGCCGTAGAGAAGGTGTGAACCGGTGATTACGCACGGTAATCACAACACAATCAGACTAAAGAGGAGTCAGGTATGAAAAAACAACTGAAACGGATTCTGCCGGTAGGCTTGCTACTGCTGGCATCCACCGCATCTGCCGGAGTACAGCAAGGGCAGTTTTCTCTGTCGCCGGTGGTTGGTGGCTACACCTATGAAGGACAACAGCATCTGGGAACCAATCTGGTTTTTGGTGGCAGGGCTGGCTACAACATCACCAAACAGCTGGGGATTGAAGGGCTGTTTGATTATGTGAATCCTGAACTGACCGGCGGTAAGAAAGATATCACCATGTACCGTTACGGCGGTGAGCTGCTGTATCACTTTATGCCGGACAATAATTTCGTGCCCTATATTGCTGCCGGGTTTGCCGGATTGAAGTTTGATGGCACCAATGCCGCCTCAAAAAATACCTACGGCGCAGCTGATTATGGTGTAGGCGCCAAGTATTTTCTGCATGAAAACTTTGCTCTGCGGGCCGATGTGCGCCATATCATGTATAACCTGAGCGAAACAGTGACCCATAATGTTGAGTACACCGTGGGCGCCCATATCCCGTTCGGCGGTGCTGCTCCGGCTGTCAAGCCGATAGAAGTGGCCCCCGCCCCTGAGCCGGTCAAGGTTGTGGCGCCTGCCCCGGTTGCTCCCAAGGCCTTCCTGCATGCGACTCCGCAAAATATCACCAGCGGCGGGCAGTCCACTTTGCAGTGGAGCTCAAGCGATGCAAAAAACTGCTCCATTCAACCTGCTATCGGCGCAGTTGCTCTTAGTGGTTTCACTACTGTTGCACCTACAGCAGACACGGAATATACCCTGATCTGTAAGGGTGAAGGCGGTGAGGCGACCAGTAAGACCGCCGTTGCGATCAAGCCTGCTCCGGTAGTACAACCTGTGCAGCCTGCTCCCGTGGTTGAACAATCCGCTGCCAAGGCTTCTGCTGCCCAGCTCTGCAGTCCCACCGTACTGAACGTCAAGTTTGACACCAACAAGACCGCTATCAAGCCTGCCTATCAGGATGAACTGGCCAAGCTGGGTACCTTCCTGAAAGATAACCCGAGCGCCAAAGGCAGTATTGAAGGACATACCGACAGCGTTGGCAACAAGAGTGCCAACATGAAACTCTCTCAGCGCCGCGCCGAAAGCGTCCGCAGCTACATCATCAAAAAGACCGGTGTAGATGCCAGCCGGATTACCGCCAAAGGCTTTGGCCCAACCAAGCCGGTTGCCGATAACAAAACCGCAGCAGGAAAAGCAAAGAACAGACGGATAGAAGCCAACTTCAGCTGCGAATAGTGGTTGCAAAACGTTTGCGCATGTAGATTTGTTGTTAAGAGGAATAACAACAAAAAGGAGAAACATCATGAAGCAGTATGGCGCTGAATTTTTTGGAACATTTTGGCTGGTACTTGGTGGATGCGGTAGTGCCGTGCTGGCTGCAGCCTTTCCTGCTGTAGGTATCGGTTTGCTCGGGGTTTCGCTGGCCTTTGGACTGACGGTTTTAACGATGGCCTATGCAATCGGACATATATCCGGCTGTCACCTTAATCCGGCAGTTTCCATCGGGCTCTGGGCTGGTGGCCGGTTCCCGGCAAATAAACTTGCGCCATATATACTATCCCAGGTCTTGGGTGGCATACTTGCAGGCGGTGTACTCTATATCATTGCCAGTGGAAAGATCGGTTTTGATTTGCATGCAGGTTTTGCTTCAAATGGCTATGGCATGCACTCGCCTGGCGGCTATTCATTGTTGGCTGCTCTGGTTTGTGAAACTGTTATGACTATGATGTTTCTTATTATAATTCTGGGGGCTACGGATACGCGTGCCCCTCAAGGCTTCGCCCCACTGGCTATAGGTCTGGGGCTGACGTTGATTCATTTAATCAGCATCCCGGTTACCAATACATCGGTTAATCCGGCGCGCAGTACAGCTGTTGCCTTGTTCGTTGGTGATTGGGCATTAACTCAACTGTGGCTTTTCTGGGTTGCTCCGGTTGTCGGCGCACTCTTAGGTGCGGCGGTTTATCGGTATATCGGCAAAACAGAGGACTAGGCCGCGGTAAAACTTGCGCTAATTAGCGTAATCTTCCCAGTAACATATTCGGCCTCATAACGTGCTGCATGTACGCTTCCATTAGCGTGTTGCGAGAAGATGTTTTAGCCAACCACCGGCTCTGCCGGTGGTTGGCTGCTTTCTTATATTTCTGGCAACAGGGCAAATTTGGCTATATTTGTCCTGTGTTTTTGTGTATCTTGCAACGTTTTGAAAATACAGTTTAAATTGTTGTTGCTGGAGGTAAACGTCGATTTGTTCAAGTTGAATGAATCGATTAATTAAATGAGTTGGGTGGGTATTGCTATGGGTAATCGGAGAGTGGGTGGTATGAAACGGGGATTGCTATGCCAGTTGAGCATGCTGGTGTCGATGGTACTGATGCTATTAGCTACGGCAGGTGTGGCATGGGCGGTTGATGTCCAGATTTCCCAGTTTGATGATTCTCCTGATCCGGCAGTGCGGGGTGGACTGATCACCTACACCCTGAACATCGAAAATAATGCAGCTGATACCGCCAATAATGTGGTCCTGACACTGCCGCTTCCTGCTACCACAACCTATGTCTCTTCCACCGGAACCGGATGTTCCCATGATGGTGCCACGCCAGGTACGGTTACCTGTAACCTGGGTAATCTGTTGGGCACGGTGATAGGTGGACCAATCTCTACGGTGACGATTACACTGCGCTCTACAGTGGCCACTGGCTCCACGCTGAGTGCCACTGCAACAGCAACTACGACTGATTCTGATACTAACCCGGCTAATAATACTGCCGCTCAGTCAACCACCATTGACGATGGTGCTGATTTGGTTCTGACCAAGTCAGGCTCACCCTCTTCGGTTGTCGCTGGCGGCAATGTCACCTGGACGATTGGTGTCAGTAATGCCGGACCGAATGATGCTCAGACCATTGTGGTAACCGATACGCTGCCGACCAACATGACCTATGTTTCGGTCTCGGGAACTGGCTGGAGCTGCGGCAATGCCGGTCAGACGGTCACCTGCACCCGGCCCTCACTGGCAAATGGTGCCTCTGCACCGAATATCAGTATTGTTGGTCGGGTAACCGGTGCGGTAACCGGTACTCTGACCAATACGGTTACCGCCACAGCATCAACCTCTGATCCCAACCCGAACAATACGGTGACCGCCGATGTCACGGTAACCGCCGGTACAGACCTTTCAATCGGTAAATCGGTCTCTCCCAGTCCTGCATTAAGCGGTCAGACCGCCACCTTTACCTTGACTCCCCGCAATAACGGTCCCTTTTCGGCAAGTACGGTTACGGTTACGGATACGCTGCCTGCAGGTTTTGCCTATGTTTCATCAGCAGGAACCGGTTGGACATGCGGAGAATCAGCCGGTACGGTGACCTGTACCAGGGCAACCTATGCCGTGGGTGCAACCGATAACATCACCATTGTCACCACTGCACCAACGGTGCTCAGCGTGACAGCTGCAACAAACAGCGCCGTCATAGCTGCAAGCACGGCTGATCCAACATCCTCCAACAATACGGCAACACTTAATTTTAACGTGGTCCCTGATGGGGTTGATCTAGGGCTTACCAAAACCAAAACCCCCAACCCAGTGGCACAGAATGCCAATATGACCAGTACCCTGACCGTTCATAACAACGGTCCCCAGGCTGCTGCTTCAGGCACCATCACGGTGACGGATACACTGGATGTTGCCAATGAAGAGTATGTCAGTTTCAGCGGTACAAACTGGACCTGTAGCTTTAGTACACCCGTTGTGAGCTGTACCTATAGTGCCGCTCTTGCCAATGGTGGCAATGCCTCGTCTCTGGCCATTATTACTAAGGCGCTGGGCACCGGTGCTGTTACCAACAACGCTGCTGTCAGTTATAGCGGCACACCGGGTGACTGGAACAGTGCTAATAATGGGACATCAGCCAGCGTTACGGCAACTTTGGCAACAAGTTCTGCTGATCTTTCCATTACCAAGGCGGCTACTGCCGGTGGTGATGCGACGCTTGCAGCTACAGAATCCGATATCAACTATACTCTGACGGTTTCAAACGCGGGGCCGGGTAATGCCGATGGCATTGTGGTTTCGGATGCTATTCCAGGGTATATCTCCGGCACCGGTGTGTCAGTGGGGACAATCGTGGTAAGTGGCGCGTCAACTGCCACCTTCTCTTGCAGCGGCAGCGCTACCGTGACCTGTACTCAGACCAGCGGCCTACTGAATATGGGCGATACGGTTACCATTCCAGTTACCGTCAGTCGCCCGATGAATGATGGTGTTCTGAACAACAGTGCAACCGTCACTTCCACTACTCTGGGAGACCCAGACCGTACGAATAATACCAGCAATACCACCAGCATTACCGTTGATCCGATTGCTGATGTGGAGATGCAGACCAAGAACGTTACTCCTTCAACAGTTAAGGCTGGCGTCAATGCCACCTATCTCATGACCTACCGTAACAATGGCCCTTCTTCAGCTCAGGGGGTGGTGGTCACTGATGACATCGTTGTGCCTGGTGGAGACAGTGGCTTTACGGTGGTTTCAATTGCCACAAGCAAATCAGGCAGCAGCTGTAGTGGCTTGACCGCAGGTAGCAGCTATGGCACAGGCACCAATACCTTGACCTGCACAATCGGTACCCTGACCAGTGGGCAGACTGAAACGGTGACGCTGATTGTACGTCCAAACTGGCAATCCGGTTCGACAGTACGTACCCTGACCAATACCGCCAGTATTACCACCACCACTTGGGAAAACGCGGCCCATACCGATAACGGTAACAATAGTAAGAACGCAACACTGACCATTGATCCGGCTGATGTTGACCTGCTGGTTAATACCACCGATACATCTCCGGCGGGCCCAGATCCGCTGGGCTATGATCCGGTAACTCCGGCCAACAATATCATTTCCTATAAGGTTGCCATCACCAATCGCGGGCCTTCCCTGGCCACCGGCATTACCTTTGTCGATACGATCACCCCGCCGAGCGGCAAACAGATCACCTTCATCGGTTCAGGTGCCAGCGCAACGGATGCAAAGACAAACGTTGCCAATATCTGTACCAATGTTGGCGTAACCTCCGTTGCAGGGACAGCGTTGGCAACTACTTGTACTCTTGGAGCCGACATGGCTGCCAATACTGCCGTGGATCGCTATCTGGCCTTCCGGGTTGAAACAGCGCCTGCAGTCGGTGGTGACACGTACAGTGACACGGTCACGGTTGCCTCAAACGAAACCGACAGCAATGCTGCAAATAACACCGAGGGAGAGACAACAACCGTACGGGTCAGGTCTGATCTTTCGGTAGCCAAATCTGCCTCAACCAGCCCGGTGCAGTTGCGGCAGCCCTTTTACTGGACTATTACCGTTACCAATGGCGGCCCTGGTGATAGTGAGCAGACAACCCTGACTGATACCCTTCCGACTGGTATGTCCTTTTTTGCGCCAGCACAGTCATCAGTAGCTTCGGCGCCCTACAATGCAGTGCCCTATAATGGTGGGCCGGTCTGGAGTAATACTAATGCCACGCCAGGTAGTGGTAGTTGTTCTACTGCCGGGCAGGTCCTCTCCTGTAACTTTGGTAAGCTGGAAAGCGCAAAAGTCGTCACCGTAACGGTTCCAGTACGGATAACCACCTATGCTGCCAGTTACAGTAACTCTGCCACGGCAACCACCAGTGAAGTTGACCCGAACAGTGCAAACAACACCGGAACCGGTACGGTTAGCGTGGAGTATTCTTCATTGGCAGGCTATGTGTATCGAGACTTGAATAACAATGGAGTTATGCTGGGGGCGGGAGAAACCGGTATCAGTGGTACGAATAATATTGTTCTGACCGGTACCGATGATTACGGAAATGCTGTCGATACACAGGCCAGCAGTGCAGCAAGCGGCCTTTTTAGCTTTTCAAATCTGAGTCCCAGTACTGCAGGGCTTGGCGGCGGCTACACCATTACCGAGACGCAGAATGCTAGTTTTTATGACGGTAAGGAAACCGCTGGAACAAGTGGTGGTACAGCCCCCAATACCGGGTTTGACAGTACAGCGGCAAATAACCGGATTTCCGCTATACCGCTTGCAGGTAATACCGCAGCCACCGGCTACCTGTTTGGTGAACTGCCGGGTAACACGATTAGTGGCAATGTCTATGTGGATGCCGATAACGACGGGACCAAAGATGCCGGAGAAACAACCGGTGTCAGCGGTGTCACGGTAACTCTGACCGGTACCGATTACGGGCCTGATGGTGTTTTGGGCGGTGGGGATGATGTTGCGGTCAATGCCACTACCACTACGAACGCTTCTGGTGTCTACAGCTTCTCAAACCTGCGGGCCGGTGACTATACGGTAACCGAATCCCAGCCTGCCAGCCATCTGGACGGCAAGGATACTGCTGGTACATCTGGTGGTAGTACGGCCGTTAATGATGTTGTTTCAGGAATCGTAATCAGCACTTTTGGTGTTACCTCATCCGGCAACAACTTTGGTGAACTGGCCCCTGCCAGTATCAGCGGCGCTGTGTTTATTGACCTTGATAGTGATGCCGTTAAGGATGCCGGTGAGACCGGCGGGGTGCCGGGTGTCGCCGTTGCATTGAGCGGTACTGACGACCTGGGGGCTACTGTTTCTACATCCGTAACGACAGATGGTAGCGGCAACTACACCTTCACCAGTCTACGTCCCGGAACCTATTCTGTTACTGAGACCCCACCCTCCGGCTTGACCCATACCGGTGCCCAGGCAGGTTCTGCCGGCGGTAGCGGCGGTGTTGGTGTTGGCGTTGTCAGTGTTACCGGTATCACCCTCAGTTCTGGGACCACGGCAACCGGCTATAACTTTGGTGAGTCCGGTCAGGGCCTATCCGGTTATGTGTATGTAGATCTGAATAACAACGGTACAAAAGATGCCGGTGAACCGGGTATCCCCGGCATTACTGTGACCCTCTCCGGCCAGACGGTTGCCAGTGTTAACGTCTGTACGGCAATCGCCCCCAACCCCTGTAGCGTTACCACCGGGGCAGACGGCGGGTACAACTTTGTCGGGCTTCCGGCTTCAAACCCAGCCGGTTATACCATAACCGAGCAATCCCAAGCTGCTGTTCCGCTTTCAAACTATACTGATGGTGCGGAGTCTCTGGGGACGTTGGGCGGTACGACTGGTGCCGATCAATTTACCGGTATTGTCCAGAACGTTGGTCAGTTTGGAACAGGCTATAATTTTGGTGAGCAGGGTGCTTCCCTTGCTGGCCGGGTTTACCATGATGCTAATGATGACGGTACCCTGAATGGTGGTGATACCGGTATTGCCGGTGTGACCATGACTCTTTCCGGCATCACCGCCAGCGGTGCCAACATTTGTACAGTCATGGCTGTTGCCTATCCAACCTGTTCGGTGACCTCAGCCGCTGACGGAACCTATGCCTTTACCGGACTTCCCGCAGGAACCTATGTCCTTACTGAGACACAACCGGCTGACTATGCCAATCGGACCACGGCTGCCGGTACCCCGGCTGGTACGGCTACCACCGGTACGACTATTTCCGGTATTACCCTGACCGCAGGGCAGGTCGGAAGCGGCTATCTGTTTGGGGAGAAAACCGGTTCCATCAGTGGTCTTGTTTACTATGACGCAAATAATGACGGTATTAAAGACGCAGGAGAGACCGGCATTGTCGGGGTAACACTGACGCTGTCAGGTGCCAGTGCCGGCGGGTCAGTAATCAGTCAAACCGTTACCACAGCAGCAGATGGCAGCTACAGCTTTACGGACCTGAAAAATGCCGACGGTAGCGGGTACACCATCACTGAAACCCAGGCAACCGGCTATCTTGATGGTAAGGAAAGCGCTGGTACGCAAGGCGGTACGGTGGATAACACCAGTTTCGACGCAACCCCTGCTAAAAACCGTGTCAGCGCAATTCCGTTCAGTGCTGCGGCAGTTGCAACGGGTTACAATTTTGGTGAAGTACAATCCGGTAGCTTGGCTGGTCGCGTCTATCATGATGCAAACAACAACAGTAGCGATGACGCCGGAGAGGAGCTGGCCGGTGTAACGGTTACCCTGACTGGCCTTGATGATCAGGGCAACACCGTTAATACTGCTAGTACATCAGCAACTGATGGCAGCTACAGCTTTACTAATCTGCGGCCAAGTAATGGTGGCGGCTATACCATCACCGAAAGCCAGCCGACTGGTGTCGGCGATTTTCCAGGAGCAACAGGCAGCCAGGTCGGAAGTTTGGGGGGCACAGCAGCTGTTGCCAACGTTATTTCTGCTATTCCACTGGCTTCAGGTCAAAATGGTATCAACTATAATTTTCGTGAGAATGCCTCCAGTCTGACAGGTTCTGTCTATCTTGATGCCAATGACGATGGCAGCAAAGGTGGCGGAGAAACCGGCATTGCCGGTGTGACTATCACCTTGACCGGTACTGATGCCAACAGTGTAGCGGTCAATCGTACCACCATCACAGCAGCTGATGGCAGCTATAGCTTTATCGGGCTTACCAGCGGCAACTATATCCTCACCGAGACTCAGCCGGTTATCTATCAGGATGGGCGGGAAGCGATTGGGACTCCAGCCGGTACGGTGGATAACGGCAGCTTCAGTTCTGCTGCTGCCCAGAATAGTATCAATACCATTACTTTACCTGCCAGTACCGCTGGCACCGGTTATCTGTTTGGAGAGCGGACCGGCCTAGCCGGTAGTTTCTCCGGCAAGGTTTGGTACAACAGCGTTACCCGTGATCAAATCCAACAGCCAGGTGAGTCAGGGCTGGCTGGCTGGCGGGTAGAGGTTGTACAAAGTGGCGTGGTGTTGGGAACCGCAACATCAACTGCAGACGGCACCTGGACCGTTAGTGGATTACCGGCTGGTTCCGGCTATGAGATCCGTTATCTGCATCCGATAAACAGTGCTGTCTATGGCACCCCCGTATCACAGGACACGGGCTATGTTGATTCAACTCCTAACTATACAGCAAAGACTATTGCCAATATGGTGCTGCGTTCCGGCGGTAATGTGGTGGAACAGAACCTGCCTATTGATCCTTCCGGGGTGGTCTATAACTCCATTACCCGTGCAGCGGTTTCCGGTGCAACGGTCAGCATTACCGGCCCATCCGGCTTTACTGCTGCCACCCACCTGGTGGGCGGTGCCGCCAACCAGAGTCAGACCACGGATGCCAGCGGTTTCTATCAGTTCCTGCTGCTACCTTCAGCGCCAGCGGGTACCTATACTCTGACTATTAACGGGCCGGCTGGCTATGTGCCCGGAGCCTCAAGCATCATTTCTGCAGTAACCACTGTTCTTACTCCTCCTGCCGGACCTGGCAACTATGAGGTCCAAACCCAGGCAGGCGCCCCGAGCGGTGCCCAGAGTACGACTTATTATTTGACCATAAATTTGAATGCTGCATCAGCAAACGTGGTCAACAACCATCTGCCGATTGACCCGATCCTGGGTGGTGCCATCTTTGTGACCAAGACCACCCCCAAGGTGAATGTGCCCCGTGGTGATCTGGTGCCGTACACCATTCAGGCCCGCAATACGCTGTCAGCCACTATTCCGAACATTGACCTGATCGATGAGCTGCCACCAGGTTTCAAGTATCGCAGCGGTAGTGCCCGTCTGAACGGTGTGGCGCTGGAGCCACAAGCCACCGGCAGGGTTATGCGTTGGCCTAACCTGACCTTTGCCCCTAACGAGATCAAGACCCTGACCCTGGTGCTGGTGGTTGGCTCCGGTGTGGGAGATGGCGAGTATGTCAACCGGGCCTGGGCGCTGAATAATCTGGTTAACAGTGCCGTTTCCAACGTGGCCACAGCCACGGTCAAGGTAGTGCCTGATCCTACCTTTGACTGCACCGATATCATCGGCAAGGTGTTTGATGATCAGAACGCCAACGGGTATCAGGATGGCGGCGAACCGGGCATCCCTAATATACGGGTCGCCACTGCCAAGGGGTGGCTGGTAACAACCGATGCGGAGGGGCGTTTCAATGTGCCCTGTGCGATTGTTCCCCAGATGGATCGCGGTTCAAACTTTATCATGAAGCTGGATGAACGGACTCTGCCCAGCGGTTTCCGGGTTACCACCGAGAACCCCCGTGTTGTCCGGGCTACCCGGGGCAAGATGGTAAAGCTGAACTTTGGTGCAACCATACACCGGGTGGTGCGGGTTGAGGTGAGTGCCGAGGCATTTGAAAAGGATTCAGTTGAGCTGAAAGAAGAGTGGAAGAAGCGTTTTGAAGCGTTGCCAGAGCAGTTGAGGTCGCGGCCCAGTGTGGTCCGGTTGGTGTTCCGTCAGAGCGTCAAGGGTGAACCCAGAGCAAAAGATCGATTGAAGGAACTGACCAGTATGCTGCGACGAAAATGGGAGGCACTTGACGAAGAGTACCCGCTCTCGATTGAAGATGAACTGTTGGAGGTGGCGAAATGAAAACCATCTTCCACAGAACCATACTTACAATAACATTGGCCCTGCTGTACAGCCTGTCCATGCTGAACGTCGCATCTGCTGCTGAACGGTACTTTATTCAGGTGGGCGCCTATACCCAACAGCAGTATGTTAACGAAGAGCTGGGCAAGCTGGAGAAGAAGGGTATTAAGGCAGCATCGGGTAAGACGGTGCATGGTCTAACCAGTGTTTTCTTTGGTGATTTTTCAAGCGGGGTTGCTGCCAATAAAGAAGCAGTAAGTATGAAAAAAACCGGGATGCTTGAGGAGTACACAATCATACCGGCGACTGAACTTGTAAAGCCACCAGCAAGCTTTGACCAGAGCGGCAAGCGTGTGGATGACAGCCGAACCTATCTTGAATTCCTGCCACCCAGCAGTGAACGGGCAACACCGTTCGGGGCAACACTGCCCGGTTCGGTCTTTATGCCCCGTAATCAAAAAGCAGCGGCTGCAGTCCCGGCGGCGTCCGCTGCCACTCCGGTGACGGCAGCACCAGCTGCTGAAACACCGAAGCCTGCGGCACCACCCGTTGCTGCGGCAGGTACTGCACAAAAGGCTGCTGCGGCAGAGGCTGCCCCGGTTATTCCGGCCCCCAAAGTGGTGGCCCGGATGGGTGATACCATGGCCGGCGCCCTGTTTGAGTCCGGCAAGGATCGTCTGTTGCCCGCTGCGATCAAGCATCTTGACCAGATTGTGGCCCGCTTGAAGGGCAAGCAGCAGATCCGGATTGAGGTGGTTGGCCATACCGATAATGTACGGATTGCAGCAAAGACCAGAAAGATATTTGCCAACAATCAGGTGCTGTCTGAGGCCCGTGCGGCAGCGGTGGCCCGTTATCTGCAGAAGGCGCTGGAGGTGCCGGATGCTGCGGTTGCCAGTAGCGGTAAGGGCGAGTCGGTGCCGATTGCCGATAACCGTTCCGAAGCAGGCCGAGCCAGAAATCGCCGGACTGAAATAGCCATCTGGTATGAAGATGAGCAGGAACCGGTTGCACAGCAGCCGAAGCAACAGGCAGCAGCCTTGGTGGTTCCAGCACCGGCAGCAGCAGAACCGGTAAAGTTGCCTGTTCCAGCCCCTGCGGTTGCAGCCAAACCGGCAGCCTCTCCGGCTCCGGTAGGACCGCGGGTTGCAGCACCGGTTCCTCCCCGTGGACCCTGTGGCGCAGCAGGTCCGTCAGATATCAACAACCTGCCGTTCCGCATCACCGTGGATGGCCAGCCGGTGGGCAAGGACAATCTGATGCCCGAGGCAGATCGTCAGCGTTGTGTTGACGTGGCCCTGGATAAGAACGATATCCAGATCCGTTTTGATCCGCTGCAGGCCAAACCGGCCCTGAATACCTGGTCCTACCCGGATGGTGTGGTACGTGGCACGGCAGTGGAGTTTGGCGCCTATGCCAACTATCAGGCCTGGATTATGAACGCCGAAATCAGGGTATTTGCTGGTAAGCGCCCCAGCGGCAAGCCGTTGGCAATAATTCCCGCCAAATGGGATACCATGGCCAGCTGGACAGCGCCGCTGGATGCGCCGGAGGAGATGGTCTTTCTGTTGCGGGTCTATGACCGTTCCGGCCGTTTTGATGAGACTGCAACTAAACCGCTGCGACTGCTGGACAAGTCACGCCCCCATAACGATTTAGAAAAGGCTGAACGCGAGCGCCTGATCGGTTGGGGCCAGGATTCCCGTGCTCTGGCCACGATACCGGTATACGGCGGCACCGTAACGGTTAACGGTAAGGATATCCGCCCTGGTCAACGGGTGGAAAGCCTTGGTACGGTGGTGCCGGTGGATAAGGACGGCAAGTTTGCCGTGCGCCAGATTCTGCCTGCCGGTCCCCATACGGTCAGCGTAGCGGTCACTGATCCTGACGGCAGCAAGGCCACCTTCTCCCGTAACCTGACCATTGCTGATCAGGACTGGTTCTATGTTGCTATCGGTGACCTGACCGTGGGGCAGAACCACACCAGCGGCCCGGCCGCACTGGTTAATGCCGATACCAAGCATTATGATGCCAAGACCTATGTTGATGGACGGGGCGCCTTCTATCTGAAGGGGTTGATCAAGGGCGAATATCTGCTGACCGCTGCTGCCGATACCAGCGAACAGCCGGTAGAGGATCTGTTTCGTAACTTTACTTCAAAAGATCCCCGTTACCTGTTGCGCCGGATTGATGCCGACCGTTACTACCCGGTCTACGGTGACGACAGCACCATGGTGGAGGATGCCCCCACCTACGGCAAGTTTTATGTCCGTTTGGAGCGGGGGGACTCACAGATCATGTGGGGTAACTTCCAGACCCAGTGGACCGGTACTGAACTGACCCAGTTCAGCCGTGCGCTGTACGGTGCTCAGTTGAAACTCAAGAGTACCGACATCACCTCTTTCGGTGAGAAGAAGTTTGATCTGAGCGCCTTTGCTGCTGAGCCGGGCACCCTGCAATCCCGTGATGAGTTCCGTGGTACCGGTGGATCGCTCTACTATCTGCGGCATCTTGATATTACTCAGGGATCTGAAAATATCTGGGTTGAGGTGCGGGACAAGGATTCCGGTCTGGTGCTGGAGCGTAAGCAGCTGGTGCCTGCCCAGGATTATGAGCTGAACTATCTGCAGGGCCGCTTGCTGTTGACCAGCCCGCTCTCCAGTGTCAGTGGCAGCGGCTCCTGGATCTCCACGGCCAATCTGTCCGGCAACCCGATGTATCTGGTTACCACCTATGAATATGTGCCGGGAGTTACGGCGGTTGATGGCTACTCCCTTGGTTTCCAGGGCCGCTGGTGGCTGGGTGAGTACCTGCGGTTGGGGGTAACCGGATTCAGGCAGGGGGAAAATGAACAGCAGCAACGCCTTGGTGGTGTTGATGTCATGGCCAGATATACCCAGAACACCTATATCAAGGCAGAGATAGCCCGTTCAGAAGGGCCGGGGTCTGGCCAGCAGAATTCTGTTGATGGTGGCTTTGCCTACAGCAGCTCGGCAACCGTTGGTGACAAGGCGGATGCCAAGCGGGTTGAGGCGCAGGTGGATTTGAATGATCTGGCTGCAGGCGCCCAGGGTAAGGCCAGCGTTTACTGGCAAGACAAGGATAAAGGGTTCTCCGGTCCCGGTCAGATCAGCGCCTCAAGTGAGGCGGAGCGTAAGCAGGGCGGGCGTATCACAGCCCCTGTTGTGCCAGGCGTGGATGCTGACGTGAAGGTTGATGATCGTCAGGCTGATTCCCAGACTGCCCGCAGCTTTGAGGGTACCATCAGCTGGCAGGTGTTGCCGGAATGGCAACTGGGGCTTGCTGCCCGCCATGATGACCGCTGGACCGCCGTTGCCAATGCCAGCTCAATTCTGTCGGAAAACGGCGAGCGGACCGATATCCAGGGCCGTGTGCATTACAAGCCGCTGACTGTCGGGAAAGATGGCAAGCCGCAGCCTGGAAGCTGGGATCTGTACGGCTTCCTGCAAGGTACTGCGGAGAAAACCGGCAACCGTAGTGATAATGATCGCGGTGGCTTGGGTGGCGGCTGGCAGGTGACTGACCGGTTCCGCCTGAATGCCGAGGTGTCTGGCGGCGATGGTGGTATGGGCGGTCTGTTGGGCGGTGATTACCGGGTTAACGACCGTAGCAACGTCTACCTGACCTACAGCATGGAGTCACAACGTCCTGACACCAATGCCCGTGGCCGTTACAGTACGGCGGTAACCGGTACCAAGTACCGGATTAGTGATGAGATGGCAATCTATGGAGAAACCAAGGCCACCAGTGGGGCCGGATCAGAAAGTCTGGTTAACGCCTTTGGTCTGGATATTTCACCAAATGATCGCTGGACTTACGGCTTTAAGGGAGAGATCGGTGTTGTTTCTGATGCCGTGGCAGGTGACCTGAAGCGGCAAGTGGCAGGTTTCTCACTTGGCTACAAGAAGGACAAGATCAAATATGCCGGTAACCTGGAATATCGTCATGAAGACGGTAGCACCAGCGAACGCCATGTCTGGCTGGTACGCAACTCGCTTTCCTACCAGGTTGACAAGGACTGGCGCTGGTTCCAGAAGGTGAACTTCTCCATCAGCCGTAACAACCGTGGTGCCTTCTACGATGGTGACTTTGTCGAGCTGGTGACCGGAGCGGCCTATCGTCCGGTGATGAATGACCGTCTGAATGCCCTGTTCAAGTATACCTACTTTCAGGATACCCCTACAGCCGGTCAGTTGACCGCCAGCAGTGAGGTTGCGGATTATGTGCAGCGTAGCCATGTATTAGCAGCGGATGCCATCTATGACCTCTGCAAGTACCTGTCAGTGGGTGGTAAGGTGGGCTATCGGTACAGCCAGTTGAAGCCGAGCAAGACCGCCGGGGACTGGTTTGACAGCCATGCCGTGCTGGGGGTTGCCCGGGCAGACTTCCATCTGATCAGGAAGTGGGATGTGATGGGTGAATATCGCACCCTGGCCGTTACCGAGGCAAAGGATATGCGGAGCGGCTTCCTGACCGCCGTGTACTACCATCTGCATAAGAATTTCAAGGCCGGTGTCGGCTATAACTTTACTGATTTCTCAGATGATATGACGGATCTTTCCTACCGCAGTCATGGCTGGTTCTTTAACGTGGTCGGGAAGTTCTGATGGTGTCGTGTCGTGGGTAGTAAAAAGGCTCCTGCCGGATGGCGGGAGCCTTTTTGTTGTCCATAGCGCCCTGACAGAAAATTGGAATTATTCCTCCTCAACCATCTCTGCCACCAGGTCGTAATCCGATGAATCGGTGATCTTGCAGGTAACAATATCACCGATATCAGCGTGGCCTGAGGTGATGTAGACCTGGCCGTCAATATCCGGTGCCTGACGGCTGGTGCGCCCCTTCAGTAACAGCTCGGTCTCTTCACTGTAGCCTTCCACAATCACCTGCTCGCTCTTGCCCACCATGGCCCGGTTACGACGGAAGGAGACCCGTGCCTGGGCCTTCATCAGTTTGCGGTGACGCTCCCGTTTGACCCGCTCTGAGACCTGGTCCGGCATCTCTGCCGCCGGAGTACCTTCTTCTTTTGAGTAGCAAAAGACCCCCAGCCGGTCAAACTGCGCCTTTTCCACAAACTGCAGCAGATTCAGGAAGTCATCCACTGTTTCGCCGGGGAAGCCGACAATCAGTGAGGTGCGCAGGGTGATACCCGGCACCTCCCGCCGTAGCTTCTCGATCAGCTCGCGGGTCTGCTGCTCACCGGCCCGGCGCTTCATCTGTCTCAGGACGTTGTCACTGATATGCTGGATCGGAATATCCAGGTATTTGCAGAGCTTGGACTCGGTCTTCAGCAGCTCAATCAGCTCATCGGTAATACCGTCCGGGTAGGCGTACAGCAGCCGGATCCATTTCAGGTCAGGAATGGCAGCCAGACGCCGGATCAGTTCGGCCAGGCTGCTGCTATCATCCATATCAGTGCCGTAGCGGGTGATATCCTGGGAGACCAGGATCAGCTCCCGTACGCCACCTTTTACCAATCGTTCCGCCTCGGCCACCAGAGCATCCATGGGACGGGAGCGGTAGGGGCCACGCAGCGAGGGGATCACACAGTAGGTACAGCAGTTGGAACAGCCTTCACCGATCTTGAGATAGGCGTACCAGCCCGGTGATGAGTTCAGGCGGGGCAGGTTTTCATCGTAGATGTAGTTGGGATCACCCACATAGCAGATCTGTCCTGCCTGGGCCGTATGTTCGGCCAGGATCTCGGCCACACGGGGGTAATCGCCGGTACCGATGAAGATATCCACCTCATTCAGTTCCTTGGCCAGTTCTTCCTGATAACGCTGGGGCAGACAGCCTGCCACGATCAGGGTCTTGCAGTTGCCGTCATTCTTGCGATCAGCCAGATCCAGAATGGCATCAACGCTCTCCTCCCGCGCCTCTTTGATAAAGGAGCAGGTGTTGACGATGATGACGTCGGCCTCTTTTTCATCCATGGTGATCTCATAGCCCTGCTGCGAAAGCACCCCAAGCATCACCTCGGCATCCACCAGGTTTTTGGGGCAGCCCAGGCTGACCATGCTTACTTTTTGTTTTGCCTGATTACTCACAGAGTCTTTCCCCTATTCCCTGAAGTTGGTGAACTGCATCTCAACATCAAGATCTTTGCCCTTCAGAAGCTGAATCGTGTCCTGCAGGTCATCACGGTTCTTGCCGGTGACCCGTACCTGATCATCCTGGATCTGGGCCTGAACCTTGAGTTTGCTTTCCTTGATCACGGCGATGATCTCTTTGCCCTTTTCCTTGGATATGCCCTGCTGGACCGAGATAATCTGGCGCACCATGCCGCCTGAGGCAGGCTCTATCTTGCCGTACTGCAACGCCTTGATGGAGATGTTGCGCTTCAGGAACTTGCTTTGCAGTACATCAATCACCGCCTTCAGCTTGTAATCATCTTCAGAGAGAACCTTGACGCTATCCTTTTCTTGGGTGATTTCGCTCTTGGAGCCCTTGAAGTCGTAGCGCTGACCGATTTCCTTGATGGCCTGATTGACGGCGTTGTCTACTTCCTGCATGTCTACTTTGGATACGATGTCGAACGACGGCATCTGCTTTCCTCCTACGGTTTGATGATTTCGACGCCTTGCGGCACTTTAAAGGTGAATTTTGCGGCTGAGAGGCCACTGTTGGTCCGTATCCGGCTATAGCTGATCCGGGTTTCGGTGCCGCTGCCATCAACCACGGTTGATGAAACAACCGGGAACGACTCCTTTGCCTGGCCATCGGCCAGCATGGCATTGACCGCCTCTTCGTGGATGGCAAGGCGCAATCTGGACAGGATCGGAGTCGGCTTGCGGGGGGTCAGCTCAAGCAGGTAGTTACCCTGTTTGTCGCGGTTCGGCTTGGCAAATACGGCGTTGAAATCCTTTGATACATTGCCCAGCCCGGTCAGATAGGCCATGCCGATGCTGTTGCCCCCCTTCATCATCCCTTCCAATGAGGAGACCAGCACCTGCTTGTTCTCTGGCTGGTAGAACCAGACCTGCTTGCCGTTGGAGATGATGCTTTGCTTTGGCACGGCATAGTCAAAGCGGAACTGGGCGGTGCCCTGCGGGGGGCGGCGCAAAGCCAGCTCGCCGTGCCCTTTCTGGGGCTTGGGAAATCCGGCCAGGGTTGTTGATTGGCTAAAACTGGCCTGCAGGTCCTGCAGTGAGGCATAGCCCTGTTCCAGGGTGGCAATGACCTGTTGCAGGGTGGCCTCGGCAGCCAGGGCCGGGGTGGAGCTGCAGCTGAGTAGAATTGCAAGTATGCAGGTGCTGATAAGCTGTTTCATGGTTTAGTTCTCCGTATAAAGCCTGCCGACGCAGGCAGCAGGGTCAACAATAAAGACAATCTGGCCGTTGCCCAGCAGGCAGGAGCCGGAAATGCCGCGCAGGTCTGTCAGGGGATGACACAGGGGGCGGGTAAAGATCTCCTGCTGGCCCAACAGACGATCCACCAGCAGTCCGATCGGTTGCTTGTTTGATTCTGTAAGCAATATCGGCAGTATCGCGTTGTCTGACAAGGCTTCGCGTTGTCGGAAAAAACGGGGCAGGTTGCGGATCGGTATCTCTGCACCGTCACGCAGCAGATACAGGTCGCGCCCCTTCTGGATAATCTCGTTGCGCTGTACCTCACAGGTGCTGGTAATGGCGCTGACCGGCACTGCCAGCAGCAGCTCTCCACAGGTTACCATCAGGGCGTGGATAATGGCCACGCTGATCGGTAGCCGCAATGTGATCGTGGAACCGTGGCCTGGAGTGGAGTCAACCGTCAGGGTGCCGCCGATGGTCTGGATTGCAGTTTGAACCACATCCATCCCTACGCCCCGGCCTGAGATGTCAGTTACGGTTGCAGCGGTTGAAAAACCGGGGCTGCAGATCAGCAGCAGGATCTCCTGTGCTGTCAGATCGGCAGCCTGTTGCTCATTCAGGAGTCCCTGGCTAATTGCCTTGGAGCGGATGCGTGCCGGGTCCATGCCACGCCCGTCATCCCGAACCTCCAGCAGTACCTGGTCAGCCAGGCGGCTGACACTCAGAGACAGGCTGCCAACCGGTGGCTTGCCGCAGGCCACCCGCTCTGCCGGAGTCTCAAGCCCGTGGTCTACCGCGTTACGCAGCAGGTGTACCAGCGGCTCTATGACCTGTTCCAATACTCCCCGGTCCAGTTCAATTGTATCACCCTGAATCTGGAAGGTGTTCTCTTTGCCGCTCTTGCGGGCCAGATCCCGTACCATGCGGGGATAACGCTCGGCAATGGCTCCGAACGGCAGCATCCGGGCCTGGAATACCTCGTTCTGGAGTTGTCTGAGCAGGGTGGAAAGTTCTTTTAGGGGCGGTTGAAGTTCGTCGGCCTGATTACGGCTGCTCCAGTCTTCCAGGGTGTGGCGTACCGTCAGCAGCTCGCCGGAAAGAGTAACCAGCCGGTCAAGCAGCGAGGTGCGTATCCGGGTGGTACTGTTTTCATCACTGGCGCGAAAAAGAGACTCAACTGGCTCTGCTGCCGGTTTTGTCTGGACAGCAGCAGGGCTGAGAGATGGTGGTGCTGTCTCTTCGGCCGATGCTGCATGGTTGCGGATCCGGCTTGCCAGGTCGTCACTTTCCGGCAGCTCTCCCCCCTGTGCCACCAGCGCCACCAACTGTTCCAGGGTGTCTATGGCGGCCAGCATCAGGTCAACCGTGTTACGGGTAGGATTGAAATGGCCATCACGGATCTGGGACAGCAGGTCTTCCAGGGCATGGGAGAGGGTGGTGATCGGGCCAAGTTGCATGGTGGCAGCCATCCCCTTCAGGGAGTGGGCATGGCGGAACATCTCGTTGATGGTGACGGAGTCGGCAACTCCTTCTTCGCAGCGCATGCTTAATGAGCCAAGAACAGTCAGATGTTCCCGGGCTTCACTGACAAAAAGGTCCCGGTAGCGGGAGATATCCATGGCTAGCTGGCTTCCAGCTGCCTGAGTACGGCAGCAACGGTTTCCTGGGTAAACGGTTTCTGCAGGTAGGCTGCAGCACCATGCTGCAGCGCCTTTTGGATGGTCTGCTCCTGTGAGATGGAGGAGCAGATGATGACTTTTGTTGCCGGCAGGCTGCACCGGATATCATCCAGTATCTCGATGCCGTTGGCATCAGGCAGGATGATATCCAGAAAGATCAGATCAGGCGAGATGGTGTGCAGGTAGCGTTGTGCCTCAAGGGCGGTGCCAGCCTCAGCTATTGTGTGATACCCGCAATCTCCCAGCATGTTTCGCAAGACCGTGCGGATGAACAGGGCATCATCTACAATCATGACGGTTTGAGGCATGGTGTTCTCCAGAGGGACTATCCTGCCAGTTTCTGTTTCAGAAGGTCGTTGACCACCGCCGGATTGGCCTTGCCCTTCATCGCTTTCATCACCTGACCGACAAAGAAACCAAAAACCTTGTCCTTGCCACCCCGGTACTCCTCAACCTGCCCCATGTTGGCGGCCATGATCTGGTCTATGGCGGTCTCAATGGCGCCGGTGTCAGAGACCTGGGCCAGCCCTTGCTGCTCAACAATGGCTGCTGCTTCGCCGCCGTTTTTCCAGATCTCTTCAAAGACCTTCTTGGCAATAGTACCAGAAATAATGCCGCCATCAATCAACTTGATCAAACCAGCCAGTTGGGCAGGAGAGACCGGGCAGTTTTCAACGGCAATCCCGTTGTCATTCAGTGAGCGGGTCAGCTCACCCATGATCCAGTTAGCCGTTGATTTGGCATTGTTGCAGGCCTGGGCGCACTGCTCAAAATAGTCGGCCAGCGGGCGTGATGACGTCAGCACATCTGCATCATACTCCGGCAGGCTGTATTCAGTCAGGAAGCGGTTGAATTTGGTCTCCGGCAGCTCAGGCAGATCGCCCTTGACCCGGTTGATCCAATCATCAGAGATCACCACCGGCACCAGATCCGGGTCCGGGAAGTAACGGTAGTCGTGGGCCTCTTCCTTGCCCCGCATGGAACGGGTGACCCCTTTGTTGGGATCAAACAGGCGGGTCTCCTGCACTACCTTGCCGCCATCCTCGATCAGTTCAATCTGGCGGGCAATCTCATACTCAATGGCGGCCTTGACGAACTTGAAGGAGTTGACGTTTTTGATCTCGGCCCGGGTGCCGAAGGTGTCGGACCCCACCGGCATGACCGAGACGTTGGCGTCGCAGCGGAAGGAACCTTCTTCCATGTTGCCATCGCAGATCCCCAGGTAGGTCACGATCTGGTACAGCTTTTTCAGGTAGGCCACCGCCTCATCAGCAGTGCGCATATCCGGCTCGGAGACTACTTCCAGCAACGGGGTGCCGGCCCGGTTCAGGTCTACCCCGGAACCGCCATCCTGGCCGTGTACCAGCTTGCCGGCATCCTCTTCCATATGGATGCGGGTGATGCCGATCCGCTTGGTCTGATCACCCACTGCGATATCCAGGTGACCGGCCAGGCAGATCGGCAGATCAAACTGGCTGATCTGGTACCCCTTGGGCAGGTCAGGATAAAAGTAGTTCTTGCGGGCAAAGATGTTGGTGGGGCTGATGCTGCAGTTGGTGGCCAGACCGGCCATGATGGCAAACTCCACCACCTTCTGGTTCAGCACCGGCAGGGCCCCGGGCAGGGCCAGGCAGACCGGACAGGTGTTCAGGTTTGGCTCTGCGCCAAAGCGGGTGGAGCAGCCGCAGAAGATCTTGCTGTCTGTCTTCAGTTGTACGTGGACCTCAAGTCCGATAACCGGTTGGAATCTCATAATGCTGCCTTCTTGGTATGCCACTGGGTGGCTTGTTCAAAATCAAAAGCCGCTCTCAGGATGTTCTCTTCACCAAAGGGGCGTCCCAACAGCTGCAGGCCGATCGGCAGGCCGTTACTGCTGACCCCGGCCGGAACCGAGATGCCGCAGATACCGGCCAGGTTGACCGGGATGGTGAAGATATCGGACAGGTACATCTGCAGCGGATCAGCGGTTTTTTCGCCGATCTTGAAGGCCGGGGTGGGGGCCACCGGGGTCAGCAGCAGATCAACCGACTTGAACGCCTCAATGAAATCCTGCTGGATCAGGGTGCGCACCTTCTGGGCCTTGATGTAGTAGGCATCATAGTAGCCGGAGGAGAGGGCGTAGGTGCCCAGCATGATCCTGCGCTTGACTTCAGCCCCGAATCCTTCTGAGCGGGACTGCATCATCAGGTCGATCAGGCCGGAGCTTTCCTTGGCGCGGTGGCCAAAGCGAACACCTTCATAACGTGCCAGGTTGGAGCTGGCCTCAGCCGTGGCGATCAGGTAGTAGGTGGCTACCGCATAGTTGGTATGGGGCAGCGAAACCTCTACAAATTCAGCCCCAAGCTGGCGATAGACCGCTATGGCTTGATCCATGGCCTGCTGTACATCTGTATCAAGTCCATCAATAAAATACTCTTTGGGCAGGCCGATCCTGAGCCCTTTGACTCCCTGTTTCAGTGCTGCCATGTAGTCCGGCACCGGGCAGTCCACACTGGTGGAGTCTTTGGGGTCATGTCCGGCAATGACACCCAGCAGCAGGGCTGCATCGGTTACATCGCGGGTCATTGGCCCGACCTGATCCAGTGAAGAGGCATAGGCGATCACGCCGTAGCGTGAGACCCGGCCATAGGTGGGTTTGAGGCCGACACAACCGCAGTGGGAGGCGGGCTGGCGGATGGAGCCACCGGTGTCGGTGCCTAGGGTGGCTACCGCCTGCTGGGCTGCAATGGCTGCAGCAGAACCGCCGGATGAACCACCGGGGATATGCTCGCGGTTCCAGGGGTTGCGGGTCGGGCCAAAGGCGCTGTTCTCGCAGGAGGAGCCCATGGCAAATTCATCCTGATTCAGCTTGCCAAGCAGGACGGCGCCTTGGGACTTCATTCTGGCCCAGGCAGTGGCATCATAGGGGGCGATGAAGTTGTCCAGCATCTTTGAGGCGCAGGTGGTGCGTACCCCTTCTGTCAGAAAGATATCTTTCAGTGCCACCGGAATGCCGGTCAGGGGGGCGCAGTTACCACTTGCAATCCGCTGGTCTGCTACCGCTGCATCAAGCAGTGCCTGTTCTTTGGTGACAGTGATAAAGGCATTAATGGACGGGTCGGTGGATTCAATCCGGTTTAAAAAAGAATTGGTGATCTCAACCGAGGAAACCTGGCGTGCCTGTAACTGGCTCTGAAGGTCATGGATGGTCTGTTCGTAGAGTTCCATAGCGTATTCTCGTTTTTATTCTATAACCGGGGGAACCCGGAAGTAGGTCTCGTTTTTATCAGGGGCATTGGCCAGGGCGCGGTCATGGCCAATGGACGGGGCCACGCAGTCGGGACGGAAGGCATTCTCCATCGGTACCGCGTGGGAGGTGGGGCTGATGCCATCGGTATTCAGCTCGTTCAATGTCTCTACATAGGCCAGAATTGCCTCCATCTGGCCGGTGAAGAGCTGCTTTTCATCATCTCGCAGTGAAAGCCGGGCAAGTTTTGCCACATGTTCTATCTCTTGCTGATTGATACTCATGGTTGATTCCTTGCAAAAACGACGGTAAAAGTTCTGTCTCTGTAGCACAGAACCCCCTTTCCTGGCAACTGCGTTCGGGATGCAGGATATATTTTTTGCTTGACACTGTTTGGGTGGTCACGTATGGTACACCTCTTCGTAAAACTAAGGCGGCGCTCGACCCAGCTGTAAAGCTCGTCAAGACCGTGTGTGAGGTTCGTAATGAGAACAGAAGTTGCTAAAAAAGAAACCGTTAACCACCAGTGGTTTGTGGTTGATGCTGAAAATGCTGTGCTGGGTCGCCTGGCTACCCAGATTGCTAACGTACTGCGTGGTAAGCACAAGGCGATTTATACCCCCAGCGTAGACACCGGTGATTTTGTGGTGGTGCTGAATGCCGAGAAGATCGCTCTGACCGGTAATAAAGTTGCCGACAAGGTCTATTACAGTCACTCCGGTTTTCCCGGGGGCATCAAGTCCACTACCGCTGGTGAGCTGCTGGTTAAAAAGCCGGAAGAGCTGATCCGCAAGGCTGTCAAGGGCATGCTGCCCAAGAACAAGCTGGCACGTCACATGCTGAAGAAGCTGAAAGTGTACAGCGGTGGCAGTCATCCCCACGAGGCACAGCAGCCAGCTCAGCTGTCCCTGTAACTGTACAGATTACACGTTTCATTTTGAGGAGATAAAGACATGGCAGCAGTCAGCTTCTACGGCACTGGCAAAAGAAAAAGTTCGATAGCTCGCGTTTGGCTCAAGCCCGGCGCAGGTCGTATCGTTGTTAACAACAAGACTCTTGATGAGTATTTTGGTCGTGAAACCTCCAAGATGGTTGTTCGTCAGCCGCTGGAACTGACCGAAAACGTCGGCAAGTTCGATGTATTTGTCAATGTCTGTGGTGGTGGTGACTCCGGTCAGGCCGGCGCAATCAAGCATGGCATCACCAAGGCGCTGCTGGAGGCTGATCCTGAACAACGTGCCGAGCTGAAGAAAGCCGGTTTCATTACCCGCGATTCACGGGTTAAGGAGCGGAAGAAGTACGGTCGCAAAGCTGCTCGCGCCCGCTTCCAGTTCTCCAAGCGCTAATCCGGATACTGGTTATACACTGCAAAGTGTGCTACACGGGGGGAGATCCGCAAGGATCTTCCCCCTTTTGTATTGCATCTGCCTGAGAGGTCATTATGGACCGTACCCTGCTGAAGACATTGTCTGCCTTTGTCGCTATCCTGCTTGGTATCTATCTGCTTGGCAAGATCCTGTTGCCGTTTTTGTCCCCTATTGCATGGGCCTTAGTCATCGGTATCATTACCTTTCCAGCCTATCGCCGCCTGCTTGGTTTTTTGAAACAGCGGGAAGGGTGGGCGGCAGGATTGATGACCCTGGCTGTCATGCTGATCTTTGTCTTGCCGGTTATCAGCCTGCTCTCGGTGCTGGCGCAGGAGGTTGCACAGGTCTATCAGTTTGTAAGCAGTTCTTTGACCGGTGGTGGCGCGGATCAACTGCTGCAGCAATGGTCGGCTCAACCGCAGCTGGCGCCGTATGTGGCCAAGCTGAAGTCGTTGATCGGTAGCAGCAGCTTTAATCTGACTGACAGCGTCATGGCCAATTCGAAAGAGGCCTTGGCAAAGCTGCTTGGTTTTCTGACCTCTATACTTGCAAACTCGTTCAGCTTTCTGATGGATATGATCTTCATGCTGTTTATCCTGTTTTTTGTCTATCTTGATGGAGAACGGGCACTTGCCTGGTTACACAGAATGCTGCCTATGGAGAGTGGCCTGCAGGAAAAGCTGTCCAGGGTGGTGCGAGATGTGTTGTCCGGTTTTATTTTTGGTACGCTGCTAACCTGCCTGGTGCAAGGGGTTCTAGCCGGGGCCGCCTACCTGTTGTTTGGTGTTCCATCGCCACTGCTCTTGGCAGTGCTTACTGCCATTGGTGGTCTGATTCCGCTGGTGGGTACGGCCATTATCTGGCTGCCTGCTGCTCTGTACCTCTACCTGCAAGGCTCGGCAGTCAAGGCTGTTATACTGATTTTGTGGGGTTTTCTTGCTGTCGGTATGTCGGATAACGTGGTTAAGCCGATCTTTATGAGCAGCCGGGTCACGCTGCCGATCCTGCCGATCATGCTTGGTGCTTTTGGAGGTCTGGCAGCCTTCGGGGTGCTGGGTGCCATCTTCGGTCCGCTCCTGTTGGCCCTTTTGTATGAACTGTATGTGATAGAACCGGTGCCCGTTGTTGAGGCATCGTCTGTTTCTGAACAGGGAGAATAGTACCATGCTGAACGTTGCGATTGTTGGCGCCAGTGGCTACACCGGCCTTGAATTGATCCGTCTGCTTGACCGTCATCCCGGGGTGGTGATCAGTTGTGTTACCTCTGAGCAGAGTGCCGGTAAACGGATCTCTGAGATTTTTCCGACCCTGCGGGGACGTTGCGACCTGGTTCTGGAACCCTTGGATCCGGCAGCTATTGCTGCCAAGGCTGACCTGATCTTTACTGCCCTGCCACATCAGGCTGCCATGAAGGTGGTGCCTGACTTTCTGGCAGCAGGCAAGAAGGTGGTTGATCTGTCAGCTGATTATCGTCTGCATGATCCAGCGGTTTACGGTGCCTGGTATGAACCCCACCTGAATCCTGAACTGTTGCCGGAAGCGGTCTTTGGTCTGCCTGAACTGCGTCGCGATAGCATCAGAAAGGCGAGGTTGGTGGCCAATCCAGGTTGCTACCCCACCAGCGTGATCCTTGGCCTGAAGCCGCTGCTGGAAAACGGTCTGATTGATATAACTACCATTATTGCTGATTCCAAGTCCGGCACCAGCGGGGCTGGTCGCAGTGCCAAGGTGGATTCGCTCTACTGTGAGGTTAATGATTCCTTTAAGGCCTACGGTGTGGGGGGCAGCCATCGTCATACCCCGGAGATTGAGCAGGAACTGTCAGAACTAGCGGGTAAGCCGGTTACCATCACCTTTACCCCCCACCTGGTGCCGATGGATCGCGGTATACTTTCCACCATCTATGCCACGCCAACCAGAGCGGTGACAACTGATGAGCTGGTAGCACTCTATGCTGATACCTACAAGGATGAGCCGTTTGTGCGTCCGTTAGCCAAGGGGCAGTTTCCTTCCACTGCCTTTGTGCGTGGATCTAACTTCTGTGACATCGGCATCACCCTGGATAGCCGTGCCAACCGGATCGTGGTGGTCTCAGCCATTGACAATCTGGTCAAAGGAGCATCCGGCCAGGCTATCCAGAACATGAACCTGGTCTCCGGTTTTGCTGAGACCGCAGGGTTGGAAGGGCTTGCGATCTTCCCTTGAGCCGCCACCTGCCTATAACGTTGGATGAAGCCCGTGGTCGTGGCTGGCATGAGCTTGATATCATCCTGGTGACCGGCGATGCCTATATTGACCACCCGGCCTTTGGTGTGCCACTTTTGGGGCGCTGGCTGGAGTCTCACGGCTTCAGGGTTGGGATCATTGCGCAGCCTGACTGGCGCTCCAAAGATCCTTTCATGGTTCTGGGGCGTCCACGTCTGTTCTTTGGTGTCTCTGCCGGTGCCATGGATTCAATGGTGGCCCATTACACGCCTCGCAAGAAACTGCGCCATGATGATGCCTACACCCCGGGCGGCAAGTATGGCGCTCGGCCCAACCGTGCAGCACTCATCTATACCTCCCGCCTCAAAGAGGCGTACCGGGATGTACCGGTGGTATTGGGTGGTATTGAGGCATCATTACGTCGGCTTGCTCATTATGACTATTGGGATGACAAGGTGCGACGCTCTATTCTGCTGGATGCCAAGGCAGATCTGCTGGTGTACGGCATGGCAGAACAGCCACTGCTTGAGCTTGCCAAGCGGATGAAAGCAGGGGAGCCACTTGAGCAGATACGCGATCTGCGAGGCACCGCCTATGCCGCCAAACAACTGCCTGATAGCTGTGTTGAACTTCCTTCATGTGAACAGGTCAGTGGTTCAAAAGAGACCTATCTGGAGGCGTTTCGTCAGGCAGAGCATGAACAGAATCCCTATTGTGGCAAAGCATTGGTCCAGGCCCATGCTGAACGTTTTGTGGTCTGCAATCCGCCCGCGTTACCTCTGACAACTGCAGAACTCGACGCAGTCTATGTCTTGCCATTCAGCCGGGAACCGCATCCCTCCTATCGTGAGTCAATTCCTGCTTTTGAGCAGATCAAGACATCGCTGACCAGTCATCGTGGCTGCTATGGTGGTTGTTCCTTTTGCGCCATCAGTTCACATCAGGGTAAGTTCATTCAATCACGATCTGCTGGTTCAGTGACTGCTGAGCTGCAAGTTCTGGTTAAAAAGCCGTGGTTTCGCGGCACAATCAGTGATCTGGGCGGCCCGACAGCGAATATGTACGGTACTGGTTGTGGTGCGCCTGATGGTGGCAACAGTTGCAGGAGGCCCAGCTGTCTGCATCCCAAGCCCTGTCCAAATCTGAAGGCGGATGATCGTTCAGCAGTGCAGTTGCTACGTAAGGCATCCGGTTGCAGCGGCGTGCGTACTCTGACCGTCACTTCAGGTATCCGAAATGACCTGTTGGAGCTGCAGCCTGACTACTGCAAGGTCTTGATTGAACAACATGTGGGTGGTCTTTTAAAGGTTGCACCGGAACACCTGGTGGATGCCGTCACCACGCTGATGCGTAAGCCTGGTAAAGCGCTGTTTGCCCGTTTCCTTGAGCGGTTCAGAGACGAAAGTCGTAAGGCAGGAAAGGTTCAGGCGGTTGTGCCGTACCTGATGTCAGGTCACCCTGGCTGCCGTGTGGATGAGATGGTGCTGCTGCTGAAGGAATTGCAGCGTTTAAAGCTTAAAGTTGAGCAGGTACAGGAGTTTACCCCTACGCCTGGCACGGCTGCAACCTGTATGTACTACACCGGACTGGATCCAGATAGTGGCAAGCCGGTCTATGTTGCCAGAACAGATCGGGAGAAAATCCTGCAGAAATCAATTTTGCTTTGGCATCTGCCGGAAGAGCGGCAGCGTGTGGTTAAACTGCTGCGGGAATTGGGACGGGTTGATCTGCTTAAACTGCTTGATGAAGGTCAGCAGTCCAGTGGAGGGCAACAACAACGCCAGAAAAAAGGACCGCAGAAAAAAAGAACGGCCCGTTGATTGCTCAACGGGCCGTTCTGGTTGGATTATGTCTGGAATTTACTTCACTTTAACAATGTTTGCTGCCTGCAGACCTTTTGGGCCCTGAACAATGTCAAAACTTACAGACTCACCCTCAGCCAGGGACTTGAAGCCCTCGCTTTGAATAGCTGAGAAGTGTGCGAAAACATCCTCGCCGCCTTCTTGCTCGATAAAGCCAAACCCCTTGGTGTCGTTAAACCACTTGACCTTGCCTTGAGCCATCTTTTACTTCCTCCTTCGTGTGTTGCCGGACAGCGCCGGATCAAAAAATTTTCTAAGTTTCCGGAGCTGTTGCAGGAGTGTCGCCAAGCAAGGCCAATCCAGCGGGTGCTTCGTGAGTACTGCTGTCACGTCCGAAACTTATCGCTGCGTCCCTGTAGCATGGCGTTTGATTGCTGTCAAGACAAATAAACCGGTTACATTTTCAGCTCGTTGCTCTTGGCCTGCAGTTTCTTGACCAGTTCAGCATAGCCGTTGGTGGAAATAATCTTGTTGAACTGGGTACGGTAGTTGGATACCAGGCTGACACCTTCAATTACCACGTCATACACCATCCAAGCCCCGTTTTCTTTTTTCATAAGTTTGTAATCAAGGGTGTATTCATCCTGTTTGGGAGTGATTACCTTGGATTTAACTTCAGCAAAATCTCCGTCAAGGGTCTCTTTGGTGTAGACTATTTTTTCATTGTTGTAAGACTCAATCTTGCCCGCATAGGAGTTTTCAAGCAGGGTGGCAAACAGATCGACAAACTGTTTCTTCTCAGCAGGAGTACGCTGATTCCAGTGTTTTCCAAGGGTGCGTTTGGCCATTTCCTGGCTGTCAAAAATGGTGGCAATTGATTTTTTTATGGCTGTACGCCGGCGTTGTTCATTGCTTTTCTTCTTTAACTCCTTGTCAGTCACGGTATGGATAACATCGTTAACCGTCCTTTTAATGGTGTCAGTTACCGTAGCAAAGGCGGTCGTGGCGATAAAAAGGCAGAGGGTTGCAAGCAGAGCTATACGTTTCAACATTGATCGGACTCCTTGTGGGCAGTAAGGTTATTTGACGGAAACTGACTGGTGATCACCCATGGCATATTCGAGATTGGCCTTGGCCATATTGTAATCAAAGATGGCCTGATAGTGGGCTGCCTTCATCTTGCCGTAGATGCCAACAGCATCAAACACATCTCGGGGATTGCCGATACCAAAATCAAAGTTTGCTAGTGCGGCGGCCCCCCATTTTTTTGCACTTTGAAAGGCACTCTGGGTGATAGCGACATTCTTTTTTGCTTCCTGCATTTCTAACCAGGCTTTTTGCGTCTGCAACGGGATATAGCTGTCGGCGTAGGACTTGGTGCTGGAAAGGCGGTTAAGCTGAGCCTGCTCGGCAGCAACCTTTGCAGAGGTAATGCCGAAATCAAGATGCCACTTCAGTCCCAGTGCCACACCGCCGTAGGTGTGTTGAAAGGTGTCGCTGATGTAGGGGTTTTTAATCCGGTCACGCCCATCTGAGTATGCCCAGGAAACCATGCCGGCCAGAAAAACATCAGGATAGTAGTTTGCCTTGGCAGCCTCAACCAGGGCCGTGCGAGCAGCCATCCCTTCTTTAAGCTGTTTGAACTCAGGGCGCTGCAGTCGTGCCTTTTCAATAACACTGTCTAATTCAGGAATGGTGTCATTGGGAAGCTCCAGCCGTTCTGTTGCTACCGTAATATCCACGTTGTCGGCCAGACCAAGTCTGGCTTTTAAGGCTGCAGTAGCCAGGCGTTCGCCCTTTAATGCCTCTTCCATATATTTGTTGACCTCACCAGAGTAGGCGTCAATCTTGTAGAGGTCCATCGGATCGCCGGAATCAGACTCCTTGTCAATCAGCTCCTGGATCTTTTGTTTGCCCTGTTGCATGTATTGCTGTAATTCCGTGAGTACACCTTGTGTTTCACGGGCAAGTAGGATGCTGTAATAATACTTTTTAACCTCAAGGGCGACTTCGTTGCCTTTTTGCTGCTTTTTGGCCTTGTCCACTTCGGTGCCGTGGGTGGCAGCCTTCATGTTTTCACTGATCTTGCCAAAGGTCCAGAGAGGTTGAGTAATCAACAAATCAGTACTGGCAAACCAGGTCAGGTCACGGATACTGAATGCCTTGTTGGTGTTGATGGTGGGGCTGATATCTTCGCGCTTGGTTCCGGGGGCCGGACCGAAAAGCGACATGACGTTGACTTGGGGATAGCGGTATGACTTGGCCTCATCCAGTTTGCTGCTGGTTAAGGCAAGGTCAGCCTGGGCCTCACCAATTTCAGGGGCTGCCTGCAGGGCGGTACTGATGCAGGACTCCAGATCCAGTACCAGAGTGGTATAGCCTGGGCTTCCGGCCAAGGCGGTCGAAGCAGCAAGGATAGCTATTAGGAAAGCTGTCAGAGGTAGCTGTGTAAACCTTTTCATTGTTCTCTATGCTCCTACTCCACCTTGCCGTGGATAAATTTACTTACCAGTTCCTCAATATCAATGGCTGATTCTGTTTCCCGAATCCTGCCACCGTTTTTCAACAGCTGTTCTGACCCGCCCGGCTTCAGCTTGATGAATTTATCGCCGATAATGCCACTTGTGCGAACTGAGGCGATCACATCGTCAGTGATCTTAATGCCGTCTTTGATCCTCATGGTTACTTCTGCCTGATCGCCACTTGCATTTGAAAGGCCAATCCGCTCCACCGTGCCGATTTCAACACCGGCTAGTTCAATCCGTGCGCCGGGTTTCAGGCCGGAAACAGAGTCAAATCGTGCTGAAATGCGGTAGTTGTTGCCGCCGATCAGTTCCATTTTGCCCAGTTTGATGGACAGGTAGCCCAGGCAAAGGATGCCGATCAACATGAAGGTACCGACGGTCAGTTCAAGTTTTGCGCTGTTCATGGTTTATGCAACTCCGCTATTGATCGGCCCATCAAGGCTGCCGCTGATAAATTGCCGTACAACAGGATGCTCTGAGGCCTGAATCTCATCCGGTGTACCAAATTGCAGAATCTCGCCCCGGTACAGCATGGCGATATGGTGTGCCACTTCAAAGATATCAGGGATGTCGTGGGAAACAATTACGGCGGTAAAACCGAATTTTTCCTGGGTTTCCTGGATCAGTTGATGAATGGCGCGTCGGATAACTGGATCAAGTCCGGTGGTCGGCTCATCAAACAAAACGATCTGTGGCTGTAATAGCAAGGCACGTGCCAGTCCGACCCGCTTTTTCATCCCGCCGGAAAGTTCATCAGGATACTTATGGTTAACGTTTTTAAGGCCAACTTCCTGTAGTGCTGTGGCCACCCGCTCTTCGATTTCACTACGGCCCAAGGAAGTTTTTTCTTCAAGCGGAAAAGCGACATTTTCATAAACGGTCATGGAGTCAAACAGTGCTGCGTTTTGAAACACCATGGCAAATTTTTCACGCACCTGGTTCAGTTGAGAGCGGCGTAGTCCCACGATGCTTTTGCCATCCACCAGCACGTCCCCCTGGTCAGGCTGCAACAGCCCGATCATATGCTTTAACAGGACACTTTTGCCCTCACCGCTGGGGCCGATCACGGCGGTGGTCTTGCCGACAGGTATGGTCAGGTTCAGCCCGTTCAGGACGGTCTGGCTACCAAAGCTTTTATGGATATTGATAAGTTTAATCATAGCAGTATTGAGGTCAGGAAGTAGTCCCAGACCAGGATCAGGACTGAAGTGAGCACCACTGATTCTGTGGTGGCTTTTGATACGCCCTCAGCACCATGTCCGGCATAATAGCCTTTGTAGCAGCCGATCCAGGCGATAATGATACCAAAAGAGTATGATTTAACAAATCCTGAGTAGACATCCTTCCACTCAATTGATTTATACATTTCACTGAAGTAGGCGCCGGGGTTAACTCCCAGTAGCTTGACCCCCACCAGCCAACCTCCATAAATGCCTACCACATCAAATATGGCGCAGAGCAGCGGCATTGAGATCATGGCTGCTATAAACTTTGGTGAAATAAGATATTTATAAGGGTCAAGCGCCATGGTTTCCAGTGCGTCAATCTGCTCACTGATTCGCATAATGCCGATTTCGGCAGTAATGGCTGAACCGGCCCGACCGGTCACCATCAGGGCAGAGAGAACCGGACCCAATTCACGGATCAGGGAAAGAGCTACAGCGGTGCCCAGCATCCCTTCTGAGCCAAATTTAGTCAGGGTATAGTAGCCTTGCAGTCCCAGTACCATGCCGGTAAACGCGGCTGTCAGCACAATTACAAACAGGGATTTTGCACCAATAAAGCTGACCTGCTTCAGTATATGCACTGGCCGTCCGGGACGACGAAGGATGGAGTACAGGGCATAGGCCAGAAACTGGCCGCAATTGCCCAGCTCTTGCAACATCTTGATGGTTCTGCGACCTATGGCTTGCAAAAAGTTGGTCATCTGCTTTGTTTGGTGCCTTTGGATGATTTTAAGCGACTGGGTACTATAGAGGGAAGTTGTGACGTTGTAAAGTAATAGGATTATAGCTCTTTAAGTTTTCCGTTTGATCTGATCAAAAAACAGTGTCCACGCCAGTTGACGCGATTTCCGGCAAAAGCCAGAAGCCAGGTGCCAAAGGCCAGCAGGTCTCGTAGGGGAAGCAACCAGGCCCAGCCAGGGAGCAAATTGTCGCGGAGGTAACAGCGGCTGAAGAGTGAAGTGACGCTTAAGCGAATCAGGTAAAATAGGCTGATGGCAGCCAGGGCTTGTGCTGGGGGGCCGGTAAGGAGGGCAGCAATGATAGCCAGACCCGGCAGGGTGATGCCGGAGGCCAGATAGCCGCCAGGTCGGCTGACCCGCATGGTACGGGCCCAGCGTAGTTGGCGGGAAAAAATGGTGGCCAGGCCTTCAGGTTTCAGCATGCTTTCCACAAACTGGTGATCCAGCTTTAGCTGCCAGCCTGCGCGATGGATCTGGTTGCCCAGTTGGTAGTCATCAGCCAGGTACTCCACCAGCGCCTCCAGGCCGCCAATATCCATGAGCGCCTGCCTGCGAAAGGTCATGGCTGCCCCCAGGGCAAAGGAGAGGCCTTCCAGCTTCAGGGCGGTTACTACATTGGGAACCATTTCAGAGGTAAAGGCCAGCGCCTCAAAAGCGGTGACAGCGCCATGCACGGTTGAGCTGCGGTAAGGGGAGGTGACTAGGCCTGTCACTGGCATGGAAAAATGAGCAGTGACGGATTGCAAAAAGGTTGGTTCAGCCCTGATATCACTATCACAGATCATTAGCAGATCATGTTTCACCTGGGGAAAGGCGTTGATCAGGTTGGAGACCTTGTAGTTGGGGCCGTGGATGGTGGGATCTATGTTCAGGCAGATATCATGGTGTGGGAAATCAGCCATCAGTTGTTGGATGACCTCAATCGCCGGATCATCGGCAGCGGCCACGCAAAAGATCAGCTGTTGAGGTGCAGCATAGTCCTGTTTGCAAAAGGAGGCAAAGTTCTCATAACTGCCCTCATCCATCCCTTTGACCGGTTTCAGGATTGAAATAGCCGTATCGTGTCGTTTGCCCGGAACGCCTTGGCCCTTGAAAAACAGCCAGCCACACCACAGGGTGAGCAGCGAATAAATACTGGCTGGCAGAATGGCAATAAATGGCAACAGGTTAGCGGACATCAGAGGACCTTCCATCTTGAATCAACAGGCAGAATGGTGCATCAGAGGTCACATTCAACTGTCCCATCCGCCAGACAAAATAGTTGCGGGAGGAAAGGGCGGCTGCCCATTCCTGTACTGCTACCGCCTCCCGGTCTCCGCCTGCATGGCCAGGGTAGCAGGTGATCAGCACCAGGCCTGCCGGTGCCAGTAGTTGTAGTGCTGCCTCCAGGGCGGTCAGTGTGGTGGCGGTGCAGGTGGCAACCTCCCGGGGGGCGCCTGGTAGCCAGCCCAGATTAAAAACAGCAGCATGCAGTGGCGGCTCCACCAGCTCCTGCAGGCGCTCATGGCCGGCATGCAACAGGAATACCCGTTGCTGCAGGTTCTGCGCTGCCAGGCGTTGGGCTGTGCGGTCAAGGGCTTCCTGCTGGATATCAAAGGCCCAGACATGCCCTGCTTCTCCAACGAGATCGGCCAATAGCAGGGTGTCCTTGCCATTGCCACAGGTGGCATCAGCGACTCGGTTGCCGGGTTTGATGAAACGACGCAGTAGCAGGTGGCTGAGTGGGACCGGTCCGCGTAGAACGGGATGTGATTCTTTGGCTGATAACATGGGCGGCAGGGTAGCAAACTCATCGGGCAGCTGCCAACAGGTTTATTTGCGATTTAAGCGAGCTTCATGGTAGAGAGGACTATGATCAAGATATTCAGTGTATCATCAACTATGGCAGGCCAGCGCCTTGACGAGGCCCTGGCACTTCTGGCAGGTGTCAGCAAGGGTGAGGCACGGCGGATTATTGACCGGGGTGGCTGTGCGGTGAATCAGGCCATGGTGCGGGTTGCTTCCCGTGCTATGAAGGCTGAAGATCAGCTGACGGTTGGTTTTATGGAACAGGGTAGATTCAAAGAACTGCTGCTGCCGCCTGAGGCGATCGTCTATCAGGACAAGGATCTGCTGGCAATCAGTAAGCCATCCGGTGTTGCCAGCCAGCGTACACCCTATCAACTGAAAGGAACGCTGGAGTACTGGGTTGCCGAAGAGTTTGCCCGTCAGGGGATCAAAGAACCGGTGCGGGTGGTGCATCGGCTTGATCGGGGGACATCGGGGCTGATGCTGTTTCCCAAACATCGTCAGTCAGCAGCCTGGCTCTCAGAGCTGTTCAAACAGGGTGAAATCCAGAAGCGTTATCTGGCACTGGTTGCAGGGGAACCTGCTGAACAGTGCTGGTCCGCAGATGGTCCGATCGGCAAGCTGGGCAGTGCACGATGGGGTATCATGCCGGAAGGCCGGACAGCCCTGACGGACTTCCGTTTGCTTGTTGCCGCAGACGGGCTAGCGCTGGTTGAGGCGTTCCCCCGCACTGGCCGTACCCATCAGATCCGGGTTCATCTTTCAGCAGCTGGCCTTCCGATAGTGGGCGATACAACCTACGGTGGGCTGGCGTCTGAACGACTTATGTTACACTGTGTCGGGTTACAGTTTGCCGGACGGAACGGGCAGCCCTGTAGCCTGGAGGCGCTGCCGGATTGCTCGTTTATTGCGCGGTGTGGTCTGTGCTGGGACACCGCGCTTACATCATAAAAAGTTCTTTGCAGGCTCCACTGCTTTATGGTAGGGTTCCGAACTCGCACCTGACTCGTTCAATTCCAAATTTCCTCAGATCGAACAATAGGTTATGTCAAAAATTATCTGCATTGCAAATCAGAAAGGTGGTGTGGGCAAGACCACCACCGCCATCAACCTCGCTGCTGCGCTGGCTGCTGCTGAACGGCCAACTCTGCTGGTGGATATTGATCCCCAGGGTAACGCAACCAGTGGTGTTGGAGTTGACAAGACCCAGCTGCAGCACTCGGTCTATGATCTGCTGATTAACGACGCAGAGCCAGCTTCGCTGGTGGTTGATACCGGTCATCCCTATCTGCATATTCTGCCGGCCACCGCTGATCTTGCCGGTGCTGAGCTGGAGCTGGCCACTGAGACCGGTCGTGAACAGAAGCTAAAGAACGCCTTGTCGTTGCTGCAGGACCGCTACCAGTATATCCTGATTGATTGCCCGCCATCGTTAAGTCTCTTGACTGTGAATGCCATGACTGCTGCTGATACGGTGCTGATACCTTTACAGTGTGAGTTTTATGCAATGGAAGGCCTGTCTCAGATCCTTAATACTATCCGCCTGGTGCAAAAAGGTTTGAATCCCCGCATTACAATCGAAGGTATTTTATTGACCATGGCCGATGCCCGCAATCGTTTGTCCAAGGATGTGGAGGATGAGATTAGAACCCACTTCCCCAAAGAGGCCTTTGATGTGGTTATTCCCCGTAACGTAAGGCTTTCTGAGGCCCCCAGCCATGGCAAGCCGATCATCTATTATGATATTACCTCCAAAGGTGCTACTGCTTATTTGCAACTGGCCCGTGAGCTGATTCAGCGGGAGGTTGCCAATGCTTAAAAAAGGTGGTTTGGGCAGGGGGATGGCTGCACTGTTGCCGGTGATGTCGGTTGCTGAGGATAAAAACTATTTTCTCTGCCCCATTGAGCAGATCAGGCCCAATCGGAACCAGCCCCGCAAACAGTTTGCTGCAGATAAGCTGGATGAGTTGGCCTCATCAATCCGTGAAAAAGGGATTATTCAGCCGCTGGTAGTCACCAAAAAGGATGGCTACTACGAGATAATTGCTGGAGAGCGTCGTTGGCGCGCTTCGCAAAAGGCCGGGTTACGCGAACTGCCGGTGGTTATCCGTGAGGCAAGTGAAGATGCCGTCATGGAGCTGGCTCTGATTGAAAACATCCAGCGCGAAGATCTGAATGCCATTGAAGAGGCCCAGGCCTACAAGTCGCTGGTTGAGCATTTCGGCATTTCTCAGGATGAGGTGGCAAAACGGGTTGGCAAAAACCGCACAACGGTCACCAATGCGTTGCGCCTGTTGCGCTTACCGGATGAGATTCAGAAGGATGTGGTGGAGGAACGGCTCTCCATGGGGCATGCCCGGGCGTTGCTGGGGCTTGACAGTGAAGAGCAGATTACGAAAGCCCGCCATGAGATTTTGCATCGTCTGCTGAGTGTCCGGGCTACGGAAGAGCTGGTTAACAAGCTTAAGCGCGGTACGCATACGGTTCAAAAGCCTGCCCGTCAGCCTGATCTCTTGATGGTCTCTCTGGAGGAGGAACTACAGAAACAGTTCCAAACCAGGATCGCTATTCGCCGTAACAATGGCGGTAAAGGGGCGCTTGAAATCCACTTTAACTCGCCTGATGAGCTGACCAGAATCATTGATTTATTACAGTCTTGATCCGGCGCTGCTGCAAATAAGCTGTTTTTTTAATTGACAGTCTGTGTTTAACCATGATAGCTAACCAGCGTTTACGCTTGGCCCCTCAGTCAGGCATGTTTTTGTGGGATACAGTATACAATTCACCGTAGGTTAAGGGGTAGGCCGTGATCAATCTCGATCTCGCATTTGCTGTCCAGATTGTAAACTTCGGACTTCTGGTTCTTGTTCTGAATATCTTTCTGTACAAGCCGATCAGGGCTCTGCTGGCCCAGCGTCGGCAAGAGATCCAGTCTGCCCGTGAGCGTGCAGTCGCTGTGGATCAGCAGGTGCAGGAAAAAGTAGCTCAGTACGAGGCTCGTCTGCGTGATGCCAAGGCTGAAGTTGGCGCCAAGCGGGCTGAGCTGGTGAAGGAAGCTCAGGCTGAAGAGGCGTCGTTGCTGGACAAGGCACGCCAGGATGCTGCAGCGTCAATCGCTTCGATTCGCGAGCGGGTGGCCAAGGAATCTGCCGAGGCACGCACCCTGCTGCAAAAGCAGGTGGATGTCCTGTCCGGCGATATTTGTGAGAAAATTCTGGGGAGGAGTCTGTAAGCCCATGCTGATTCAGAATGATCGCCGTATGCAAAGAATTCTCTCCGGTCTGGCTGTTGTTGTAGCTATTCTGGTTCCTGTGCTGGCCATTGCTTCAGGCGGTGGCGAGCATCATCCTGATAGTGGTGCGCAGCTGAAAGACTTTGGCTGGCGTGTAGTCGATTTTGCACTGCTTGTTGGCATTATGGTCTGGGCCTTGAAAAAGGCTAATGTAAAAGGCTCATTGGCTGAGCGTCAGCAGCAGATTGAAAAAAATCTTCGTGAGGCTGCTGAGGCCCGTGAGGCTGCTGAGGCCAAGCTGAAAGAATATACTGACAAGCTTGAAAAGGCTAATCAGGAGATTGATGCACTGCGTGTTGCCATGCTGAAAGAGGCAGAGTCAGAGAAGCAGCGTATTGTTGCTGAAGCTCAGGCTGCTGCTGGCAAGGTTGCGGTGCAGGCTGCTCAGGCTGCTGATCAAGAGGTCTTGAAGGCTCGCACAGAACTGCGTGTAGAAGCTGCCCGGCTGGCGGTTGAACTGGCTGGTGGCAAACTTGGTGGTGCCGTGCAGAAGGCTGACCATGACCGCTTTGTACAGGATTACCTTGGGAAGGTGGTGCAACTGTGATCAATAACGCCATTGCCAGACGGTATGCCAAGGCGCTGGTCCAGCTTGGCTCGGAAAAAGATCTGATCGATCGTTTCAGCCAGGAGCTGAAGGTGGTTGACGGGGTTTTTTCAGGTAGCGCAGAGCTGCGGGCTGCATTTGGTAACCCTGCCTTTACTGCAGATCAAAAGAAACAGATTATGCGTGATCTGATTGCGCGTATGCAATGCTCGGAGCTGGTGGCAAACTTCCTTTTGCTGCTGGTGGATAAAAACCGAGTCGCCTGTCTGTCGCAAATTGTTGAGACCTATGAAACGCTGGCAGATGAGCAGTCCGGTGTCATTCGTCCGGTAATTACCACCGCTTTTGCATTGGATGATACCCAGATCAATGCCATTAAAGGTGCACTGGAGCAGAAGACCGGTAAAAAAGTAGTGCCACAGGTAAAGGTTGATCAATCTCTGATCGGCGGTGTTATTACCCAGATCGGCGATATCGCCTATGATAGCAGTGTTAAAACTCAGTTAGCACGGATTCACGATATACTACAGAAGGGGTAAACGCTTCTATGGAACTCAGAGCCGAAGAAATTAGCGAAATCATCAAGAAACAGATCAACGAGTATGGCAAAGAGGTAGAGGTATCGGAGACCGGTACCATTATCTCCATCGGAGACGGTATCGCCCGTATCCATGGCCTGGCTGGCGCCATGGCCGGTGAGCTGCTGGAATTCCCCGGCGGCGTATCTGGCATGGTTCTCAACCTTGAGGAAGATAACGTCGGTGCCGCTATTCTTGGTGAATTTGCCGAGATCAAAGAAGGCGATACGGTCAAGCGTACCGGCCGGATTACCGAGGTACCGGTTGGTGATGCACTGATTGGCCGCGTTGTTAACGCTATTGGTCAGCCAATTGACGGCAAAGGTCCGATCAACACCAGCACCTTCAGCAAGGTAGAGATCAAGGCACCTGGCATTGTTGCCCGTAAATCGGTTCATCAGCCGATGGCCACCGGCCTCAAGGCGATTGACTCCATGGTTCCAATCGGTCGTGGCCAGCGGGAACTGATCATTGGTGACCGTCAGACCGGCAAGACCGCTGTTGCCATTGACACTATCATCAACCAGAAGGGTGGCGATGTTGTCTGTATCTATGTTGCCATCGGCCAGAAGCGTTCAACGGTTGCTCAGGTTGTATCCAAGCTGAGTGAGCACGGCGCCATGGATTACACCATTGTTGTTGCCGCCACCGCTTCCGAGTCCGCACCGTTGCAGTTCATCGCACCGTACACCGGCGTAACCATGGGTGAGTACTTCCGTGACAACAAGAAGCACGCCCTGATTATTTATGATGACCTTTCCAAGCAAGCTGTTGCGTATCGTCAGCTCTCCTTGCTGCTTCGTCGTCCGCCAGGCCGTGAAGCATATCCTGGTGACGTTTTCTATCTGCACAGCCGTCTGCTGGAGCGTGCCTGTAAACTGTCCGATGAGTGTGGTGCCGGTTCTTTGACCGCTCTGCCGATCATTGAGACCCAGGCTGGTGACGTTTCCGCCTACATTCCGACCAACGTTATCTCCATTACCGATGGTCAGATTTATCTTGAATCAGACCTGTTCTTCTCCGGCGTTCGTCCGGCGATTAACGTCGGTCTGTCGGTTTCACGGGTTGGTGGTTCTGCACAGACCAAGTCAATGAAGCAGGTTGCCGGTACACTGCGTCTTAACCTGGCTCAGTACCGCGAAATGGCTGCCTTTGCCCAGTTTGGTTCTGACCTTGACCGTGCTACCCAGCTGCAGCTTGCCCGTGGTGAGCGCCTGGTTGAGATCCTTAAGCAGCCTCAATATCGTCCAATTCCGAACGAGAAGCAGGTTCTGGTTATCTTTGCCGCCAACAACGGCTACTTGGATGACTATGCAGTATCAGCACTGAAGCGTTACGAAGTTGAAATGTACGCATTCTTTGATAACCGTCAGGCAGATGTACTCGCTGAATTGCGTGACAAGCAGGCAATCGGTGATGACCTGAAGGCCAAGCTGGTTAGTGCCCTTGATCAGTTCAAGAAGGAATTTACCGCTTAAACAAGGACGGTTTGAGACATGGCGAGCCTTAAAAGCATTAAAAAGCGGATTGTATCCGTAAAAAATACGCGCCAGATAACCAAAGCCATGAAGATGGTTTCGGCTGCCAAACTGCGCCGCGCACAGGAGAACGTGGTAGCTGCACGTCCCTATGCCCAGAAGATGGGAGAAGTGCTGCAGTCTTTGGCCGGTAACCTTGAAGGTGATCTGCATCCCCTTCTGGAAAAGCGCGATGCAAAAAAACTGCTTCTGATTGTCGTAACCTCCGACAGAGGCCTGTGTGGTGGTTTTAACTCAAACCTCTGCAAGGCTGGTGAGCGTTACATTAAAGAGAAGCAGGCTGAGTTTGAGCAGATCTCGATCATGACCGTTGGCCGTAAGGGGTATGAATTTTTGAAAAACCGTCATACGGTTTACAAAAACTTCTCCAATATCCTTTCCAAACCTAACTATCAGACAGCTGCAATGCTTGCTCAGGATGTGATCGAGGGTTATCTTACAGAAGAGTATGATCAGGTTGTAATGCTGTTCAACTCCTTCCGTACTGTTATGACCCAGGATATTACCTTCCAGCAGCTGCTGCCGATTGAGCCGGAAGAAAAGGCAACGGTTGATGAAGCCGGTGTTGAGTTTATCTATGAGCCTTCTGTCAGCGACCTGTTGACTGAAATATTGCCAAAGAATATTGAAGTACAGATCTTCAAGGCGATGCTTGAGTCGGTTGCTGGTGAGCATGGTGCCCGTATGACCGCCATGGACAGTGCATCAAAGAACGCTTCAGAGATGATCGGTAAGCTGACCCTGCAGTACAACCGTGCTCGTCAGGCAGCTATTACCACCGAGTTGATGGAAATCATCTCTGGCGCTGAATCGATTAAGGGTTGATAACAAACGAATCACTATATGAGGCCCCAGGGCCGCAGGAGGACATGGTTCCATGAGTCAAAATATCGGTAAAATTTCACAGGTTATCGGCGCAGTTATTGACGTCGAGTTTGAGCCCGGTAAGTTGCCGGAGATTTATCACGCCCTGAGAGTGACCAATCCGGCCATTGATGACCGTGAGAACAACCTGGTGCTTGAAGTTGCACAGCATCTGGGTGAGAACTCTGTTCGTACCATCGCCATGGACTCCACCGACGGTCTCAAGCGTGGCCAGGCTGTTATCGATACCGGGAAGCAGATCTGCGCACCGGTTGGCCGCAAGACCCTGGGCCGGATCATGAACGTTATCGGCGAGCCTGTTGACGAAATGGGGCCGATCGGCAACGAAAAAGAGTACGGTATCCACCGCGAAGCTCCTGCCTTTGAAGACCAGTCCACCAAGGTTGAAGCCTTTACCACCGGTATCAAGGTTGTTGACCTGCTTGCTCCTTATGCACGGGGCGGTAAGATCGGTCTGTTCGGTGGTGCCGGCGTTGGCAAGACCGTTCTGATTATGGAACTGATCAACAACATCGCCAAGCAGCACGGTGGTTACTCCGTGTTCGCCGGTGTTGGTGAGCGTACCCGTGAAGGTAACGATCTCTGGATGGAGATGAAAGAGTCCGGCGTTCTTGATAAAGCTGCTCTGGTGTACGGCCAGATGAACGAGCCCCCAGGTGCCCGTGCCCGGGTTGCTCTGACCGCTCTGTCTGTTGCTGAATATTTCCGCGATGAAGAGAACCAGGACGTGCTTCTGTTCATCGATAACATCTTCCGCTTTACCCAGGCCGGTTCCGAAGTTTCCGCCCTTCTTGGCCGAATTCCTTCTGCGGTTGGTTACCAGCCTACGCTGGCAACTGAAATGGGTGAATTGCAAGAGCGTATTACCTCAACCAAGAAGGGGTCCATTACCTCAGTTCAGGCTATCTACGTTCCTGCCGACGACTTGACTGACCCTGCTCCTGCAACGGCGTTTGCTCACTTGGATGCAACAACCGTGCTTTCCCGTCAGATCGCAGAACTTGGTATTTATCCCGCAGTGGATCCCTTGGACTCCACCTCACGGATTCTGGATCCGCAGGTAATCGGTGATGAGCATTATGCGGTTGCCCGTTCCGTACAGTACGTGCTGCAGAAGTACAAGGATCTTCAGGACATCATCGCCATTCTTGGTATGGACGAACTGTCCGAAGAGGATAAGCTGGTTGTTGCCCGTGCCCGTAAGATTCAGCGCTTCCTGTCCCAGCCGTTCCACGTTGCTGAGGCCTTTACCGGCTCACCTGGCGTATACGTTGAACTGAAGGACACCATTAAGGCCTTCAAGGAGATCGTAGACGGTAAGCATGACAGCCTCCCTGAGCAGGCTTTCTATATGGTCGGTACCATTGAGGAAGCAATTGAGAAAGGCAAGAAACTGGCTGCTGTTTAATTCAGGCGGATCGAATCGCCCTTAACCTTAAGGATTGAATCATGGCTGAAAAGATGAAGCTTGAAATAGTCACACCGTACAGCAAGGTGCTTGATGAGCTGGTTGATGAAGTGACCGCAACCGGTAAAATGGGTGAGTTTGGCGTACTGCCGGGTCATGCACCCTTCCTGACCTCGCTGAATATCGGTGAACTTTGCTACAAAAAAGATGGTCTTGCTGTCAGCATGGCTCTTAACTGGGGCTACTTTGAAGTTCAGGAGGACAAGATCATTGTCCTGGTTGAAACTGCAGAGCGCTCCGATGAGATTGATCTTGAACGTGCTAAAGCAGCTTTGGGGCGTGCAGAAGATGCGCTGAAGAAGCTTACTTCTGAAGACAAGCAGTTTAAGGTCTATGAAGCAGCCCTGGAGCGTGCTTTGATCCGGATGCAAGTAGCCGGCAAGGCTGTTCGTAAGTAAGATAAGATATCTAACCGAGGTATACGGGAGCGGCAGCAATGTCGCTCCTTTTTTATTGCCATGACCACTAAACGCTATAAAACTTTTACAGAAGAACTGCGGCACCAATTTGGTTGCCGGGTGCAACGGGTTTCCCTGGATGCCGGTTTCAGCTGTCCCAACCGCGACGGGAGCCTTGGCACCGGTGGTTGTACCTTCTGTGGTGATCGTGGCGCAGCAGCGGTAGGTGTGCCTACTGAACTGCCGTTAGCTCAGCAGTTGCAGAAGAGTAAAGCGTATCTGGTCAGAAAGTTCAGAGCTGAAAAATTTCTGGCCTACTTTCAGGCGTACAGCAACACCTATGCAGCAGCAGATGATTTGCGGCTGCTCTATGAAACCGCCCTGGCCGACAAAGATATTGTCGGGCTCATTATCGGTACACGTCCTGATTGTCTGCCTGAAACAGTGCTTGATCTGCTTGCTGAGCTTAACCAGCGGACCTATCTTTGGCTGGAACTGGGCATGCAGACCATGCATGATCAAACCCTGCAGGCGATCAACCGTGGTCATAATCACGCCTGCTTTGTGGAGGCGGTTAAACGCTGTAAAGAAAAGGGGTTTCGTATCTGCGCCCATCTGATATTGGGGCTGCCCGGTGAATCACGGGAGCAGATGCTGGCGTCCGTAGAGGAGCTGAATCGCCTTGGTGTTGATGGCGTTAAGCTGCACCATTTACATGTATTAAAAGGCAGCCCGCTGGAAGAACAGTATAGAAACGGCACACTAGCATTGATGGACCGCGATGCGTATGTTGCGCTGCTGGTGGATGCCCTGGAGCTGCTTGATCCTAACATTATGATTCATCGTTTGATGGGGGATGGTCGTACAGAGCTTATTGCACCGGATTGGTCACGACGTAAGCTTGAAGTCTTAAATCAAATTGATGCAGAGCTTGCAAAAAGAAACAGCCGGCAGGGTTGCCGGCTGTCAGAAAATCATCTCTAGCGTTACTTACGCTTTGTGTTCATCATCCTTCTTCGGCTTTATCTCAATCTCATCCTTACCGTCTGAAGCATTCTTGAAATTTTTAATACTCTTGCCAAAGGCAGAGCCGATCTCAGGGAGGCGACCTGCCCCGAATACCACCAGTACAATAACCAGAATAACGATCAGTTCCGGCATGCCAAATCCAAACATTACAGCCTCCTTAAGAGCGTTGTAGAGAGAGTATGGCAGGTGCTGAACGAAAAATCAATATTTGGTATCAGCGTAATCCACCCAGCCACCAGCCAGAACCAGGGCCTTGTCAAAGGGAGACAGTTCAAAGTTGAAGGTCTTCTGCTTGCCACCACCGGCCATGGTCAGGGTCTGAGCCTCAATATCAATGTTCATGGAGGCGTCAGCATCCTGAGCATGTGAGAAGATCAGATCAAGATCTGTCTTGGGCAGCTCAATGGCCGCCATACCGCAGTTAAACATGTTCTGCCGGAAGATCCGGGCAAATGACTCTGCCACAACAGCCGTGATGTTGTTAACTTCAAAGACCCAGGGTGCATGCTCACGTGAAGAGCCGCAACCAAAGTTTTCACGGGACACGACAACCCTGGCGTTCAAGGTTTTCTCGCCCTTTGGGTCAAACCCATCCAGTTTGAGGTCTTCAAGCATGTACGGCTTCAGATCCTGCTTGGTGATCTCGGTCAGATACTTTGCCGGAATGATTTCGTCAGTATTGATATCGGCACGATCCAGAAACAGAACCGGCCCGCCAAAAGTTTTCATGGAAAGCTCCTTGTTGAGTGTTTGAACTACAGATACTTGCGCGGGTCAGCAATCTTGCCCTCAATGGCTGTGGCAGCAGCCGTTGCCGGAGACATCAGGTGTACCATGCCGCCTTTACCCATCCGGCCGTTAAAGTTGCGGTTGGTGGTGGAGGCGCAGACCTCACCATCGGCCAACACGCCGTTACTCATCCCCAGGCAGGCACCGCAGGTGGAGTTGGTGACACAGAAACCGGCATCAAGGAAGATATCGATCAACCCTTCCTTCATGGCATCACGGTAGATCTTGGGAGTAGCCGGAGACAGAATGCCACGTACATGTTCTGCCAGCTTGTTGCCCTTCAGGATCTGAGCAGCAATCCGCAGGTCTTCCAGACGGCCATTGGTACAGGAACCAAGGTAAACCTGATCAACCCTGTTGTCGGTGAACTCCGTAACCGCCTTAACCTGATCCGGTTTAAAGTTAAAGGTGGCAACCGGTACCAGTGCAGCAGCATCAATCTCAATGGTCTGCTCATAGGTGGCGTCAGCATCTGAACACCACTTCTGGTAGTCAGCCAGCGCAGCCTCTTTGGAGGCGAACTCTCCCTGAATAAACGGCCAGAGGTATTCCACAGTGGTCATATCAGGCATACAGATGCCGGACGTGCCGCCTGCCTCAATGGCCATGTTGCAGAGGGTCATGCGGGATTCCATGGTCATGGCATCAATGGTGGTGCCACGGAACTCAATCACCCGGTCAGTGGCGCCATTGACGCCGATCTTACCGATAATGGTCAAGATCACATCCTTGGCATAAACACCTTTAGGTAGTTGGCCATTCACGTTAACACGGATTGATTTGGGTTCGCGGAAGGCACAGACCCCTTTCAGGATGCCAACTTCAAGGTCCGTGGTGCCAACGCCAGCGGCAAAAGCACCAAAGGCACCATGGGTACAAGTGTGGGAGTCTCCCATGATCACGGTATTGCCGGGGCGGATAAATCCTTTTTCCGGGAACAGGGCATGGCAGACACCATTGGCGCCAACATCAAAGAAGTCCTTGATGTTTTGACGACGGGCCCAATCCCGTAAGATCTTGGCCTGGGTGGCGGTTTTGGAATCTTTGGAGGGGGTAACATGATCAATAACTGCCTTGATCCTGGTTGGATCAAACACACGATCTTTACCGCGTGCAATCAGATCATCAATGGCAATGGGGGTGGTAATTTCGTGGCAGAGTACCACATCCAGCTTCAGCACCTTGGTGCCGCTGAACGGCTCATCCACCAGGTGGGCGGCAAAAATCTTTTCTGCAGTGGTCTTACCCATTCTTCTGTCCTTCCTTTCCGATGTTTCAGGTTGGACAGATGTAGCAGAAAGTAACTGGCAAGTCTACTGCTTTGGTTTGATAACATCTTGTTTTCGTATCAATAAACCGGTTTTTAAAGAACTGTGTAATGGAAAATTGCCAGGATGATGGTATAAGAAGCTGTATACAGAAATCAGTGGTAAAGGATGGAGTGATAGCTATGGGGCAAGAAGAATTGCAGGCTCTACTGCAGGCTATTGCCTCCGGTGTGACAACGCCGGAGCAGGGTGTGGAGCAGTTACGCCACCTTCCGTTTGAAGATCTGGGGTTTGCTCAGGTTGATCATCACCGTGGTTTACGCCAAGGCCAGCCAGAGGTGATCTTTGGACAGGGCAAGACCGTTGAGCAGATTGCCATGATCATGGAATCAATCAGCAACCGTGGCAGCAATGTGCTGGTGACCAGGCTGGATGAGACCCGGGCGGTTGAGCTGTTGGCCGCCTTTCCCAAGGCCTTTTACCATGCTGATGCACGCTGCCTGACCCTTGAAATGACAGCCAAGCAGGATCAGGGGCGGGGTACCATCCTGATCGTCGCTGCCGGTACCTCAGATCTGCCGGTGGCCAGTGAGGCCCTGGTAACCGCGCGTTTCATGGGTAATCATTCAGAGCTGCTCTGTGATGTCGGTGTGGCAGGGATTCATCGGCTGTTATCCCGCATGGAACTGTTGAGGTCAGCCACGGTATTGATCGTGGTGGCCGGTATGGAAGGGGCACTCCCTTCAGTCGTGGGTGGTCTGGTTGATCGACCGGTGATTGCAGTGCCAACTTCGGTGGGGTATGGTGCCTCCTTTGGCGGGATAGCTGCGCTGCTGGGGATGCTCAATTCCTGCGCCAGCGGGGTCACGGTGGTGAATATTGACAACGGCTTTGGAGCAGCCTGTGCTGCCAGTCTGATGAACAGGGAGTAGTATGTCAGTTCTCTACCTTGACGCAACCGCCGGTATTGCCGGTGACATGACCGTGGCCGCCCTGCTGGATCTGGGACTGCCGCTGGAGTATCTGAATAATGAGCTGGAAAAGCTGGGTTTACCTGATGGTTCCTACCGTCTATCTGAAGAGCAGGTCCAACGGGGCGGCATGACCGGCAGACAGTTTGTGGTTCATCTGCCCCATAGCCACGAACATCATGATCACGGACACCACCACCGACACTATGCAGATATTCGTGAAATAATTGCAGCCAGTAGCCTGACTGATCGGGCAAAAGAGCTGGCACAGAGGATCTTCTTGAGGCTGGCCGAGGCAGAGGCGTTTGCTCACCAGGTGGCAATTGATCAGGTACAGTTCCATGAAGTGGGAGCCATTGACAGCATAGTGGATATTGTGGGGACGGCGATTGCTCTGGACTGGCTGAAGGTGGACAAGGTCTATTGTTCTGCGGTGCCGTTGGGTGGGGGATTTGTAGAGACCGCCCATGGTCGTTTGCCGGTGCCTGCTCCGGCAACAGCGGAGTTGCTGAAAGGTCTGGCAGTCCATACCAACTGTGGTACTGGTGAACGGGTCACTCCCACTGGTGCGGCTATACTGGCTGCCTTGGCAGAATCGGGTTCTCCCATGCCGGAGATGACGGTTAAAAACATTGGCCATGGTGCCGGAAGCAAGGATTTTACAGACTGCCCCAATATTTTGCGTGGCTTCCTGGGCGAACTGTCAGAACAGGCTGAGCATGAGACCGTGCTTGAGCTGAGCTGTAACCTGGATGACGTGACCCCTGAACTGCTGGGCTATACCATGGAACAGCTGTTTGCGGCTGGTGCGCTGGATGTCTGGCACACACCGATCCAGATGAAAAAGCAGCGCCCTGCCCAGATGTTGTCACTGCTTTGTCGTCCAGAGCAGAAGGAGCGGCTGGCGCAGGTGGTGATGAAGGAAACCGGTACCCTGGGTGTACGGGTGCAGCAGATACAGCGCCTTGTGCAGCAGCGCCGGATTGAGGAGCGTCAGACCTCGTTGGGGGTAGTGCGGTTCAAGATCAGCCCGCATGGCAGCAAGCCAGAATATGATGATTGCTGCAGGATCGCCCGTGAGCAGGGGGTGACATTGCGTGAGGTGCAGCAGATCGTCAGCAGGGAGTATGAACATGGTTGCTGATCAGGAGTTGGCGGCATTGTTTCAAGCCTCCGGCATGACCCTGGCCCTGGCTGAATCCTGTACCGGCGGGATGATTGCAGCCCGTGTGACCGAGATTGCCGGTTGCTCTGCCTGGTTCAAGGGGGCTGTTGTGGCCTACTCCAATGAGGTGAAGATGGCGCTTCTGGATGTTCCTGCGCCGATGTTGGCCATGTACGGGGCCGTGAGTGAGCCGGTTGCCCGGGCCATGGCTGAAGGTGCTCGCAAGATAGTTGGCAGTGACCTGTCGCTGGCAGTGACCGGAATTGCCGGACCGGATGGCGGTACCAGCGAAAAACCGGTCGGTACTGTCTATATCGCCCTTGCTGATCAGGATGGCTGCAAGGTTGTCCGGTGCCAATTTGATGGCAATCGTGCTGCTGTGCGGCAACAAACGGTTGAAACAGGGCTTTTGATGCTGAAAAAGCGACTTATGATGCCTGAAATGGCCTGAATTAGCCCAAATTAGCTTGCCGCTGGCTGTTTTGATGTGGTACGTTTCGCAACTCTTTCCAATTTTTTCCGTACCAAGGAGGTACTTCTGTGAGTGATAAAAATAAGGCCATAGAACTGGCCCTTTCCCAGATTGAAAAACAGTTCGGTAAAGGGGCTATTATGCGCCTCGGGAATGATGAGGCACTGCCCGGTGTGGAGTCTATTTCAACCGGTGCCATCTCCCTTGACCTGGCCCTGGGGGTGGGGGGCGTACCCCGTGGTCGGGTAATTGAAATCTACGGCCCTGAATCCTCCGGCAAGACCACTCTGGCACTGCATATTGTGGCAGAGGCAATGAAACAGGGTGGTATCGCTGCCTTTGTGGATGCCGAACATGCTCTGGATATCGGTTACGCCCGTAAACTGGGGGTCAAGACTGATGATCTGCTGGTTTCTCAGCCGGATACCGGTGAACAGGCGCTTGAAATCGCTGAAACTTTGGTACGCAGCGGTGCCATTGATGTGCTGGTGGTTGACTCGGTGGCGGCTCTGGTGCCCAAGGCTGAAATTGAAGGAGAGATGGGTGATTCCCATATGGGACTGCAGGCTCGTCTGATGTCCCAGGCGTTGCGCAAGCTGACCGGCATCATCTCCAAATCAAACTGTTGCGTGATCTTTATCAACCAGATCAGGATGAAGCTTGGGGTGATGTTTGGTAACCCTGAAACCACCACCGGTGGTAACGCACTAAAATTCTACGCCTCGGTCCGTCTTGATATCCGTAAGATCGCTACTCTTAAGCAGGGGGATCAGATAATTGGTTCCCGTACGCGGGTCAAGGTGGTTAAGAACAAGGTGGCACCACCTTTTAAAGAAGCTGAATTTGATATCCTGTATGGTGAAGGGATCTCTCGCACCGGCGATGTGCTGGATCTGGCGGTGGATCGCAATATCATCGACAAGAGCGGTGCTTGGTTCTCCTACAATAAAGAGCGGATCGGCCAGGGGCGCGAGAATTCCCGTCAGTTCCTGAAGGAGAATCCAGCCATGCTGGCCGAGATAGAAGCCAAGCTGATGGAGCTGATCAAGCCATCTCCCAAGGAAGAAAAAGCTGAATAAAACCAAGCAGGATTTCGGAGGTATCCCGTGGAACTGAACGAAATTCTTACCATTGCTGTCAAGGCCCGTGGATCGGACGTTCATATCAAGACCGGCCTGCCGCCCATTGTTCGGATTGACGGCAAGCTGCACCCGATTCCCAATGCCCAACGGCTTGGGCCTGATGTGGTTGCCAGTATTGCCAACATGATGATGAATGACCGCCAGCGGAGGATCTTTGAGGAGAACTCCGAGGTGGATATGGCCTATGCGGTGCCGGGCCTGGGGCGTTTCCGGGTGGCCTGCTACCGACAGCGTGGAACCATTGCGCTGGTCTTTCGGGCTATCTCAATGAAGATTCCCACCATGGAGGAGCTGAACCTGCCTCCGGTGCTGAAAAAACTCTGTGCTGAAGAGCGTGGTTTGATTCTCGTGACCGGCACCACCGGTTCAGGTAAATCATCCACCCTCGCTGCTATGATCAATGAGATCAACAACAACCGGACCAGCAATATCATCACCATTGAGGACCCGGTGGAGTTTCTGCATCGGGACAACAAGTGTATCATCAGCCAACGGGAGGTGGGCACCGATACACCGACCTTCTCAAGTGCGCTGAAAGGTGCCCTGCGTCAGGACCCGGATGTTATTCTGGTGGGTGAGATGCGGGATTACGAGACCATTGAAACTGCCATGACCGCTGCCGAGACCGGCCACCTGGTTATGTCCACCCTGCACACCATGGATGCGCCGGAGACCATTAACCGGATCATCTCGGTCTTTCCTCCGTACCACCAACGGCAGGTGCGGATTCAGATGGCCAGCATTATCAAAGGGATTATCTCCCAGCGTCTGGTGCCGCGGGCTGATGGCAAAGGGCGGGTGCCTGCGGTTGAGGTTCTGCTGGGTACAGCGCGGGTCAAAGAGTGTATTGACGACAAGGACAAGACCAAGCAGATCAAGGATGCCATTGCCCAGGGCTTTGTCTCCTATGGCATGCAGACCTTTGATCAGTCCTTGATGAAGCTGTTTACCTCAAAGCTGATCACCTATGAAGAGGCGTTGCGTCAAAGTTCCAACCCGGATGACTTTGCCCTTAAGGTGTCCGGTATTTCATCAACCTCTGATGCAACCTGGGATAACTTTGATAACAAAGAAGAAAAGGTTAATGATGTGCTGAACGAGGACAAGATTAACGTTGATCGGTTCTAGTCAGCCCAGCGACTGCTATCTGGCAGCACTCAGGCTGCTGACCGGACAGGATTATACCTGTGCCGCTTTACGGCGTAAGTTGCAGATGAAAAGGTTTTCTGCTGAAGAAGCACAGCAGGCAGTTGAGCGGTTGATTTCTGAAGGATATCTGCAGGATCAACGGTACGCTGAACGTTTTGTTGCTGCAGCCAGACAAAACGGGCGGTATGTCGGTTACCGGTTGCGGCAGGAGTTGCGTCGTCGTGGGGTTGATGCGGAGCTGATTGATCAAGCGCTGCAGGCTGTTCCTGATGACGGAGATGACCTTGTACGAGCCAGAGAGCTGATTGAACGTCGCTATACCGGTTTCAATCCTCAGATGGCAGATGATCGTCAGCGACGTCGGATAGCTGGTTTTTTACAACGGAGGGGATTCCCATCCGGGGTTGTAATGACGTTGCTAAACAGGACGTCAAATAGTTTTGAATGAGTACTTTTTATAAATTTATCAGGGGTATAGTACATGACCGGTAATGACATTCGCGCACGTTTTCTGAAGTATTTTGAGGATCGAGGGCACGTTGTGGTGGGCAGCTCAGGGCTGATTCCCCAGAACGATCCAACTCTGATGTTTACCAATGCCGGTATGAATCAGTTTAAGGACTGCTTCCTGGGGATGGAGGACCGAGGCTACTATCGGGCCGCTTCTTCCCAGAAGTGTGTACGGGCCGGTGGCAAGCACAATGACCTGGAAAACGTGGGACGGACAGCGCGGCACCATACCTTTTTTGAGATGCTGGGCAACTTCTCGTTTGGTGATTATTTCAAGAAAGAGGCGATTGCCTATGCCTGGGAGTTTCTGACCAAGGATCTGGGGCTGGATAAGAGTCGTCTATATGTGACGGTCTATACCGATGATGATGAGGCTGCCGATATCTGGCATCAGCAGGAAGGGGTGCCTCGCGACCGGATCTACCGCTTTGGTGAAAAAGATAACTTCTGGTCCATGGGTGACACCGGTCCCTGTGGTCCCTGTACCGAGATCTTCTGGGACAATGGCCCGGAGGTGGGCTGTGGCTCGCCGGACTGCGCCGTGGGCTGCGATTGCGACCGCTACATGGAGATCTGGAACAACGTCTTTATGCAGTTTAACCGCACTGCTGATGGTGTGTTACATCCACTACCCAAGCCGGCCGTGGATACCGGCATGGGGTTGGAACGGATTACCACCGTGATGCAGGGGGCTCGTTCCAACTATGATACTGATCTGCTGCAGGGGATCATCCGTCATATTGAACGCCATAGCGGCAAGAAGTACGGTGATGACGAGAAGGACAGTGTCTCAATGCGGGTTATTGCGGACCACTGCCGGGCAGTGACCTTCCTGATCTGCGACGGTGCCCTGCCCAGCAATGAAGGCCGCGGCTACGTGCTGCGCCGGATTATGCGCCGGGCTGCCCGCCATGCCAAAATGCTGGGTGTGGCAGATCCGCTTCTGTGCAAGATGGTGGATGCGGTGCGGGAGATGATGGGCAATGCCTATCCTGAGCTGGCTGAGCGTGAGGCCTATATCCGCAAGGTGGTGCTGGCCGAGGAAGAACGCTTTAACGAGACCCTTGACCGTGGCCTGGCTATCCTGAATGAGGAGGTTGCCAGCCTGCGTGCCAGTGGCAGCTCCGTTATTCCGGGTGAGACCCTCTTCAAGCTGTATGACACCTTTGGTTTTCCGGTTGACTTGACTGAGGATATTGTGCGGGCCGAAGGGTTCAGTGTTGATGAACCGGGTTTTGAGGCCTGTATGGAACATCAGCGGGAGCTGGGGCGCGAGCATTGGAAAGGTTCCGGGGCTGCCGGTATTGCCGATGTCTACAAGGAACTGCATAACCATGGTCTGCGTACCAATTTTGTCGGTTACGGCAGCCTGACCGCCTTTTCCCCGGTCACCGCAATACTTCGCAATGGCAGCAAGGTGCAGTCAGCAACCGCCGGTGATCAGATTGATCTGATCTGTGAAACAACGCCTTTCTATGGTGAGTCCGGTGGTCAGGCGGGTGATACCGGTTGTATCTCCAGCGGTGGTGCCCATCTTGAAGTACTGGCAACCTCCCGGCCTTTCACTGATCTGCTGGTACACCACGCAGTGGTCAAAGAGGGGGCCATAAAGACCGGAGATGCAGTTAATCTGACCGTTGCCACTGCAGATCGACGGGCAACTGCCCGTAACCATTCCGCTACCCACCTGTTGCAGGCTGCCTTGCGCAAAGTATTGGGTGAGCATATCAAACAGGCTGGTTCGCTGGTTGAGCCTGATCGGCTTCGTTTTGACTTTACCCATTTTACCGGCGTAACGAGCGAAGAGCAGCAACAGGTAGAGGATCTGGTTAATGGCTGGATCATGGAAAACGCCGAGCTGAATATCCGTGAAATGGGGATGCAGGAAGCGGTGGAGAGCGGCGCAACGGCATTGTTTGATGAAAAATATGGCAGCACCGTGCGGGTGGTACGGATCGGCGAGGTGAGTGCCGAACTGTGTGGTGGTACCCATGTGCGGGCTGCTGGTGATATTGGTCTGTTCAAGATCCTGTCTGAAGGCGGGATTGCCGCCGGGGTGCGCCGGATCGAAGGCGCCACCGGATTTAATGCATTGCATTTTGTCCGTCGTCTTGAAGGTGAACGTCAGACAGTGGCTGAACTGCTTAAGGCGGACAGCAGCAAGCTGGTTGACCGGGTTGAAAAACTGGTGGAGCGTCAGCGTGAACTGCAGCGGGAGGTCGAGGCGTTACAGGGTAAGCTGAATGCTGCCCAGTCCGGCGATCTGTTGAGTCAGGTGCAGGAGGTGGCCGGGGTTAAACTGCTTGCGGTGCAGGTACAGGTAGCTGACATCAAGGCGCTGCGTGATCTGGCTGATCGGCTGCGTGACAAGCTTGGATCAGGTGTCGTTGCGCTGGGGGCAGAGCTGGATGGCAAGGCCAACCTGCTGGTTACGGTAACCAAGGATCAGACCGGCCGCTTTAAGGCTGGCGAGCTGGTGGCTAAATTGGCGCCGATTGTTGGCGGTCGAGGCGGCGGCAAGCCTGAGCTGGCTCAGGCCGGTGGCAGCCAGCCGGAGAAGTTGCCGGAAGCACTTGCCGCAGTAGCAGAACTTATGGGGTAATCGATGCCAAATCGCTCCGGGCAACAGCTTGCAATACTGGTTGTGGATGATGAACTGGTTATCCGCGACCTCTGCAGCAAGGGGCTGAGAAAGTATCGGATCCTGCAGGCAGGCTCGCTTCAAGAGGCACTGGACTGCTATGCCAGTCAACCGGTTGATCTGGTTCTGACCGATATACAGATGCCCGGTGGCAGCGGCATTGAGCTGCTGCGCAGGATTAAGAAGATTGATCCCAATGCCCTGGTTCTGGTTATGACCGGCTTTGGTGACAAGGAAACGGTACTGGAGGCGTTGCGGGCTGATGCCGATGATTTTATCCAGAAGCCGGTTAACCTGCTGCATCTGCAGACGGCAATTGAAAAAGCCCTGAGCAAACGAGTCCTGAAGGAAGAACTCGCTGCAATGCAGTATCTTGACAGCCTGAAAGGTGCGTTTTTATCGCTTGTTTCCCACAAGCTGAAGACCCCCTTGACCTCCTTGTCGTTGGGGCTCGAAGAGCTTGAACGGTATGCTTCCCGCCTGCACTCTACAGAGGCCTGCCACCTGCGGCTGGTATCCATGCGGGAGGATCTGGGGGTGCTGGCCGGTTTGATGACGTCGCTGGTCCGAATGCATCAGGCCTTGGGAGCGCCGGGTAGTGGTCTGGTCAGCTGCGATCTGTCTGAGGTGGTAAAAAGTACTGCAGAGTCAGTGGAACGGGCCTCTGCAAAGAGTGGCGTTACTCTGACACTTGATCTGGCAACTGTCCCTGCAGTGCGTGGTAATCGTGACCGGCTTATTTTTGCGCTGCAGCAGGTACTTGAAAACGCGTTTAAGTTTACCAGCGATGGCGGCTCTGTGGCAATTACCCTGACGTCTGCCGGTCATCACGCCACTATTATCGTCAGAGATTCTGGTTGTGGCATTGCTGAAGATGAAATGCCCAAGATCTTTGAACGGTTTTATCAGGTTGACCCGGATGCTACGGGACAGGTTCCTGGTTTTGGCCTGGGCTTGTTTTGTGCGCGGGAAATAATCAGGCAGCATGGTGGTTCAATTGCGCTGAGTAGTCAACCAGGTCAGGGAACAACGGTAACCATTAATCTCAGCTGTTTAGAGGAGTGATCAAACAGTGAAGCATCTGATAGAAAAAGCCAATAATCTGATGGAGGCACTGCCCTATATCAGGCGTTTTGCCGGTAAAACCTTTGTGATCAAATATGGCGGCCATGCCATGTCAGACGAGCGGTTAAAGGAGTCGTTTGCCTTGGACGTGATCATGCTCAAATCGCTGGGAATCAATGCCGTGATTGTGCATGGTGGTGGTCCTCAGATTAATGAAACCCTGAAACGGTACGGGATCGTCTCTGAATTTGTGCGTGGTATGCGGGTGACCGACAGCGAGACCATGTCGGTGGTTGAGATGGTGCTGGTAGGACAGGTCAACAAAGAGGTGGTGGGGTACCTGAACCTGCATGGCGGCAAGGCAGTTGGCCTGTGCGGCAAGGATGGAAGTCTGCTGCTGTCCAGAAAGCTGCTGCAGGAAATCACGAATGAGAACGGCGTGGTTGAACAGATAGATATCGGTTATGTTGGTGATGTGGTTAAGGTTAATACCGATCTGATCAAGACGCTTGAGCAGGGCGGCTATCTGCCGGTAATTGCCCCGGTTGGGGTCGGGCTTGAGGGAGAAAGCTACAATATCAATGCAGATGTGGTGGCTGGACGGGTTGCTGCGGCCTTACATGCAGAAAAGCTGATCCTGTTGACCGACACCCCCGGGGTGCTGAACAAGGACAAAGCGCTGATCCAGAAGATCAGTGTGGCTCAGATGCATGACCTGATAGAAGATGAATCAATCACCGGCGGTATGATACCGAAGGTGGTCTGCTGTGCCGAAGCACTGAATGATGGCGTGAAGAAGGCCCATATCATTGATGGCAGGATGGAGCACTCGGTTCTGCTTGAGATCTTTACGGACGTCGGTATCGGGACGGAGATAACCAAATAGGCGGTTATGAAAGGGGATCACACGATGAAGAAGCTAGCACGTGCTGTTGCTGTGGTGGTAACACTGTTAATCACCGCTGCTGCTGTTCAGGCAGCAGATCTATGCGCCGGTAAAACACCGGGTACGGTCACCTTTTTTGATCGCGAGATTGACCGGGATAAGCCGTTGCCTGCTCCGGTGACAGAGCTGGATTTCAGTAAGGAGATGTGGGCGCTGGTCTGTTTGACCGACCCGGTTGGTCCTCAGGCAGATGGTGGCAAAAAGTTCAGGGTGGTGCTGTATGTCAAACAGACCAAGAGTTATGACGGCAAATATTCTTCCTATGCTGCCAATGCCAAGCAGGAAGGGGTCTTTCGCCCGGCCCTATCTAAACCCCGCAAGGATATCATCCTGTTCCTGAATGAGGATTTTGGCACCAATAAGGGCCTCAGCTACAAGCTTGACCCAGGCGAGTATGACTTCCGTCTGCAGGCAGCCACTGAAAAGGGTACCGGCAAGCTGGATCTGACCATCGACTGGAAAAATGATGTGGCCTATATTCAGGAGTTGCGTAAGGCGGGCTACGTGGCTGATGGCAGGATCAAGGTACTTAAGCAGAACTAAGGAAAACAGAAATGACAAATCAGCAATGGGTTGAACGCTCAGATAAAGTAATCATGAAAACCTACGGACGGTATCCGATTGTGCCGGTCAGGGGCGAAGGGTGTCGTCTGTGGGATGCCGACGGCAAGGAATATCTGGATTTTCTGGCCGGTGTGGCGGTTAACAATCTTGGCCACTGCCACCCCAAGGTGGTTAAGGCGATCCAGGATCAGGCTGCAATCCTGATTCACTGCTCCAACTACTACCAGGTCCCCCAGCAGATAGAACTGGCTGAACTGCTCTGCAGCCATAGCTTTGCGGATAAGGCATTTTTCTGCAATTCCGGTGCTGAGGCCAACGAAGCGGCCATCAAGTTGGCCCGTAAATACAGCCGTGAGAAACACAATAATCCTGAACGCTATGGGATTATTACCGCTGCAGACTCGTTTCATGGTCGTACCATGGCCACGGTCTCTGCCACCGGCCAGGAAAAGGTACAGCGCTTTTTTGACCCGCTCCTGCATGGTTTTGCCCATGTGCCGTTCAATGATCTGGCGGCCTTGGCGGCGGCCATTACCCCTCAGACCTGTGCGATTATGCTGGAACCGATTCAGGGGGAGGGGGGCATCAATATCCCTTCAGTGGAATATATGCAGGGGGTGCGTGAGCTGTGTGATCGTCACCAACTACTGCTGATCCTTGATGAGGTGCAGGTTGGGATGGGGCGTACCGGCAAGCTGTTTGCCCATGAGCATTTTGATATTGTCCCTGACATCATGACCCTGGCCAAGGCTTTGGCCGGTGGTGCTCCGATCGGCACCATGCTGGCACGGGATGAGGTGGCTGCCTCCTTTACCCCTGGCACCCACGGTTCCACCTTTGGCGGCAACCCGCTGGTGACCGCCGCCGCAATTGCCACGGTGCAGGCTATTCTGGAAGAGGGATTGCTGAACCGTGCCGAGGAGATGGGCGAATATCTGCATGGTGAGTTGGAGGCACTGGGGGCAAAGTACCCCTTTGTCAAAGAGGTGCGGGGCATCGGTCTGATGATCGGCATGTCGCTGACCATTCCCGGTGGTGATATTGTCAAGCAAGGCCACGAGCGAGGGGTGCTGCTGAATGTGACCCATGATACAGTACTGCGTTTTGTACCTGCCCTGACCGTCAGTAAGCAGGAAGTCAATCAGATGATTCAGATTCTGGATGGAATTTTTAAGGAGATACCGGCATGACGCGGCATTTTTTGGCGTTACACGATTTTTCAAAACAAGAGCTTGATGCCATGCTAGCTCTGGCTGCAGAGCTGAAGCAGAAACAGAAAAACAGGGTTGAACACCACCTGCTGAAAGGCAAAACCCTGGCCATGATCTTTGAAAAGGCCTCTACCCGTACCCGCATCTCCTTTGAGGTGGGTATCTATCAGTTGGGTGGCCACGGCCTGTTTATCTCATCTGCCAATTCCCAGATGGGGCGGGGGGAGCCGATCAAGGACTCCGCCCGGGTCATGGCACGTTATTGTGATGGCGTGATGATCCGCACCTTTGGTCAGGAGATCGTGGATGAGTTTGCCCGTTACTCTGATGTGCCGGTAATTAACGGCCTGACCGACCTGTTCCACCCCTGTCAGATCATGGCAGACCTGCAGACGGTGATTGAGCATAAAGGGGGCTACAAGGGGTTGAAGTTTGCCTGGGTGGGTGACGGCAATAACATGGCCAATACCTGGATCGAAGCTGCTGCTATCTTCGGATTTGATCTGGCCCTGGCCTGCCCTCAGGGCTATGAACCGGATCGCCATGTATGGGACTGGGCGCAGAAGCAGGGCACGGCCACAATTACCATTACTGAGGACCCTGAAGAAGCGGTGCGTGATGCCGACGTGATCAATACTGATGTCTGGGCCAGTATGGGGCAGGAATCAGAACAGAAACAGCGGGAATTTGCGTTTCAAGGCTACTGCGTCAATGATGAACTGCTGGCGGCGGCCAAGCCAGACAGCATCGTGCTGCACTGCCTGCCTGCCCATCGTGGCGAAGAGATCAGCGACAGCGTGATTGAAGGGAAGCATTCAGTTGTTTGGGATGAGGCGGAAAACAGATTACATATACAAAAGGCCATTATGGCAACGTTGATGAGTGGGCTGTAATGCACGACATAGATACACTACGAGATAATATTATGCAGAGGTTAAACCCTGCAAAGATCTTCTTGTTTGGTTCCTATGCTGATGGAACCGCAACGGCGGAAAGTGATGTTGATCTGATGGTGGTGATGGATTCAGAGCTCCCCCCACACAAACGGAACATAATGCTTAAACGTCTGTTTCCCAAACGCGCATTTTCATTGGACGCCTTTGTCTATACGCCACAAGAGTTCCAGCGCTATAAGGATACTCCCGGTACGGTGGTATATCAGGCCGTACATTATGGAAAACTGTTGTATGGATGAAGTGACGCTTGAAATAGTCAGGCAGTGGTTGCATAAGGCAGACAATGACCTGAAAAATATCAGTAATAATCTGGCTGCTGTTGATGTTCCGACTGATACGGTTTGTTTTCATGCGCAGCAGGCAATAGAAAAGCTGATTAAAACGGTGCTGGTAGCCAACGGTCGTGCTGTTTTTAAGACCCATGATCTGGTTAAATTGTTGGGTGATGTTGTTGACCTGTTGCCAGTTTTGTCAGAGTTTGAAGAGCAGTTGGAGGAAATTACAGAATACGGAGTTGGCACACGGTACCCAGATGGATTTTGCGACCCGTCTATAGAAGAGGCTCAACATGCTTACGCGGTTGCGCGGCACATAAAGGCTATAATTTTAGACTACCTCAATCTGTAGATACTTACACCAAGGAGACACGCAATGGCAAAAAAACAAGAAGTGAAAAAGATTGTCCTGGCCTATTCCGGCGGACTTGATACCTCCATCATCCTCAAGTGGCTTAAAAATGAGTACGATGCTGAAATCGTAACTTTTTCTGCGGATCTTGGGCAGGGTGACGAGCTGGAGCCGGTACGTGAAAAAGCACTCAAGACCGGTGCAAGTACCGTCTATATTGATGACCTGAAGGAAGAGTTTGTTCGTGACTTCGTTTATCCGATGTTCCGGGCCAGTGCCATCTATGAAGGCCACTACCTGCTGGGTACCTCCATCGCCCGCCCGCTGATTGCCAAGCGTCAGATGGAGATCGCCAAGCTGGAAGGTTGTGATGCCGTCTCCCACGGTGCCACCGGCAAAGGTAACGATCAGGTCCGTTTTGAGCTGGCCTACTATCACTTTGATCCATCCATCTCCGTGATTGCTCCCTGGCGTGAGTGGAAACTGAATAGCCGCAAGGCGCTGATCGCCTACGCCAAGAAGAACGATATTCCAATTCCAATCACCAAGAAGCGTCCCTGGTCCTCAGACCGCAACCTGCTGCATATCTCCTTTGAAGGTGGCATCCTGGAGGATACCTGGGCCGAGGCTCCGGAAGAGATGTATGTGCTGACCTGCAAGCCTGAAAAAGCTCCCAACAAGGCTCAGTATGTGGAGATCGAGTTTGAGCAGGGCAATGCTGTGGCCGTTGACGGCGTGCGGATGACTCCTGCCCAGCTGTTGGCGCACCTGAACACCATTGGCGGCCTGCATGGAGTAGGACGGGTTGACCTGCTGGAGAACCGTTCAGTTGGTATGAAGTCCCGCGGTGTCTATGAGACCCCCGGCGGCACCATCCTGCGCGAAGCACACTCCGCTGTTGAACAGATCACCATGGATCGTGAGGTAATGCGGATCCGTGATTCCTTGATCCCTGAATATGCCCGTCAGGTCTATGCCGGTTACTGGTTCTCGCCAGAGCGTGAAATGTTGCAGACCCTGATTGATGAGTCACAGAAAACGGTCAACGGCGTGGCACGGGTCAAGCTGTACAAGGGACACTGCCGTACCGTTGGTCGTAAGTCAGAGACTAACTCGCTGTTCAATCTGGACTTTGCCACCTTTGAGAAGGACAAGGTCTTCAATCAGGCTGATGCTGAAGGCTTTATCAAGATCAACTCCCTGCGCCTACGGATTCGTGCGCTGATGCAGGGCAAGAAGTAGGTTTGTGACCAAACCGCGCTACAGAAAAGAGCATATCGTCACTTCTGTTGTGGCGGTGATTATTGATGAACAGGAACGGGTGCTCCTCACCAGGAGGAGCATCCCGCCCTTTAAAGACATGTGGGTTATGCCCGGAGGCAAGATTGATCTGGGTGAGCCGATAGCCACAGCACTCAGGCGGGAAGTAGATGAAGAGGTCGGGTTAGAGGTTGAGGTTGGCAGCCTGATTGATGTGTTTGAGCATGTTACCCCCGGTGAAGAAAACTGCCATTACATCATCCTGTTTTACCGCTGCCGGCCGGTTCATTTTGAATTGGCTCATAATCCGGACGAGGTTGCCGAGGCAAGCTGGGTGCCAAGGCATGAACTGGCAGCCTACCTGATGCCTGACGGAACCCGTACCATACTTGGAAAGATCTTTCCTGAACTTGTCACCGTCGGCCCGGAGTCGCGTTGATGCCAAAGATCATTGATGCCAAGGTTAATCTTGTTTTTCCACTGGGGCATCATCTGCACTGTCTGATTGCTCAGCTACCCAACCACTTGCATAAAACCTCTGGCTTTCATCCGGTAGAAGAAGAACAACAGTGGCAGGCGATCAATTCAGTTCTTGAGTTGGTGGCTGCAGGTGAAGGGAATCTTAAAAAGCTTCATTTTTTGCTGTTTCCTGAATCCAACCTGCCGGTTAGCTGTCTTGATCAGCTGCTTGCAACGATTGAACAGCGTTTCAGGCCTAATACGGTTACCATGATCGGCGTAGAGCATGTCAGCCTGCGGGAGTATCGTCGCTATCTTGAACGTTTCAAGGCTGATAATCAGGAGGCGATAGAGCTGGTTGATCATGATATTGACTCGGGCGATGTGCTGGATATGCCGGTTAACTGGTGTCTGGTTCTGGTTAAGGAGGCTGACGGTACGTTGCGGGTCTTTCTGGAGGCAAAGAGCCATCCCTTTCATGGTGAAGAGTTTATTGACAAGTACCATGATCTTTATCGGGGGCGACATTTTTACCTGTTACGCAGCAGGCCTTCCTGCTTCAATTTTATGGCGATTATCTGTCTTGATTATCTCTACCGTGACCTGTACAACTCCAATATCAAACAGATTATTGACCATGCAAATCAGCTCTATTTTAGTACCCGTCAGGGGCTTGATGCCCTGTTTGTGATCCAGTGCAATCCCAAGCCGGAGCATCAGGCCTACCGTGATGTGGTCAGCGGTTTTTATGGAGAATATCTGGAGGATACTCCCGGTGTGCGGGAGACAATCACTGTTTTTGGCAATGCCTCAGATGAGACCATGCTGGAAGGGACGTTGCAGTCAACCGGATTCGGGCGGTCCTCTGTGGTGATTAATCGTCACCACCGTTTGGAACAGGTGGTGTCTGAAGAGTTTGTTACCGATGATTTTGGTGGTGCGCCGGTCTGTCGTCTCCGCTTTGGCAGTGGCACACGCCTGCTTTATTTTAACCTGCCCTTGCACCATGAAATAGATCCGCGCAGTTCCAGGGTGCCGCTTAAGGTACATGCCATCCTGCAGCGATCTGTTGAAGATAGATGGGAAAAGGTGCAGTCAGCTACCTTTGTTGGTGGTATCTAACACGTAATCAAGGAGATTTTTGTATGTCTCAGGACAAATTATGGGGCGGGCGTTTTACCCAACCAACTGATAAGTTTGTGGAAGAGTTCACCGCCTCAATTGATTTTGACAAGCGGCTGTACCATCAGGATATTCGAGGTTCTGTGGCCCATGCACGGATGCTGGGGCGTCAGGGGATTATTCCGCAGCAGGATGTGGAGCAGATTGTCCACGGTCTGAAAGAGATCCTGGCCCAGATTGAGGCCGGCCAGTTTGATTTTTCAATCGGACTTGAAGATATCCATATGAATATTGAGGCCCGCCTGTCCAAAAAGATTGGTGAGGCTGGCAAGCGGCTGCATACCGGCCGTTCTCGCAATGATCAGGTGGCATTGGATATCCGGCTTTACCTGCGGGATGAAATTGTTGAGGTGGTGGCCTATCTTGAGATGCTGATTGATTCATTGCTGGAACAGGCTGAAAAAAATATTGAGGTGGTGATGCCCGGCTTCACGCACTTGCAATCAGCTCAGCCGATCCTGTTTTCTCACCACATGCTGGCCTATGTAGAGATGTTTAAACGTGATAAAGGCAGGATGGAGGATTGCTTTAAGCGGGTCAACGTGCTGCCTCTGGGGGCTGGCGCTCTGGCTGGTACCACCTTCCCCATTGACCGGGAGTACGTGGCTGAGCAGCTTGATTTTCCTGCAGTGACCCGCAATTCGCTTGATTCGGTTTCTGATCGTGATTTTGCCATTGAGTTCATCTCTGCCTCATCAATTCTGATGATGCACCTTTCCCGTATGTCAGAAGAGCTGATCATCTGGTCCACCAGTGCCTTCCGCTTTGTGGATCTGTCCGACGGCTTCTGTACCGGTTCCTCGATTATGCCCCAGAAAAAGAATCCGGACGTGCCTGAGCTGGTACGGGGTAAGACCGGACGTGTCTATGGCAATCTGATGGCTTTGTTAACGGTGATGAAGGCTCTGCCCTTGGCCTATAACAAAGACATGCAGGAGGACAAGGAGCCGCTCTTTGATACGATTGATACGGTCAAGGGTTCACTCAAGATCTTTGCCGATATGATCCGCGAGATGCGGATAAATACCGGTTCCATGGGGCGTGCAGCTGGTCAGGGATTTTCAACCGCAACCGATGTGGCTGACTATCTGGTACGCAAGGGGCTGCCATTCCGGGATGCCCATGAGGCAGTGGGTAAAGCGGTGGCCTATTGTGTTGAAAATGAGATGGAACTGGAAGAACTTTCATTGGCTGAATGGCAACTGTTTTCACCACATTTTAGTGATGATATCTTTGCAGCCATTACGGTTGAGGCCAGTGTCAACGCGCGTAATGTGATTGGTGGTACTGCTCGCAGCCGTGTTGAAGAAGAGATCCGGCGTTGTCGGGAAGGAAAATAGTATGCAGGCTAAACAGGTAGCCCTTATTGCTGCTGCATCAGCCGCCATGCTTATGACAGGCTGTGGTAAAAAAGGGCCATTAATCTATCCCGATATGCTGATCGCTCAGCCGCCACAGCAGTTGAAGCTTGAACAAAGCGGGTCTGCCTTGCGTCTATCCTTTGATCTGCCTGATAAGGATCGTTCCGGTCGCAAGCTTGAAGATCTTGAGGCAATTCTGATTGGACGGCGCGTATATCAGGAAAATGACTGCGTCAGCTGCCAGGATGAGTATCAGGCGTTGCAGAAGGTTGATCCTGCTTTTCCATCGCCAGCGCAGCGTCAGGGTAACCGGATTGTTGTCGTTGATACTGATGTGAGCAATGGAGAACGGTATCAGTATCGTCTGCAGACGGTTCAAAAGGGAGGGATTACCGGCAGTGCCGCAACAACCGCTATGGTGAAACTTCTGGCAGCTCCTAAACCACCGGAGTTAAAGGCACGTTCTGCCTTTGGTGGATTCATTGCCCTTGATATCAACCACATTGTACAGCAAGGCGCAACATTGGTTGGATACACCATTTACCGTGGGGAAGGTTCAGGAGCATTTGTCCCGGTTACGACCTTGACAGGAACTGCACATTACGAAGATCAGGCCGTGCAGCGTGGTGTGGTCTACCGTTATGCTGCCACTGTTGTGGTAAAGCGTATTGACGGGATGCTGGCTGAGAGTGAACCTTCTACTGCTGTTACCATCAGTATGGTGGATGACCCAAACTAGTTAGCAAGAAATAAACCTTTGTTAATAAGAAAGGCGACCGAATTGCTCGGTCGCCTTTTCTTGTGTCTTGCAAGGAAGAAGAGGTTGCTTAAATTACTTAGCAACGGTCTCCAGAGCCTTGATTGCAACATCCTTGTAGGGGTTAGCAAACAGGATGATCAGACAAACAACCAGAACGTAAATGGCCAGGGACTCGATCATGGCCAGACCGATCATCATGGTGGTCAGGATTTTGCCGGAAGCGCCGGGGTTACGGGAAACGCCTTCAACAGCACTCTTAACAGCCATACCTTGGCCAATACCGGTACCGAAAGCGCCAATAGCCATACCAAAACCTGCAGCCAGCATACACATTGTGAAAAAGTTCATCTGTACTACCTCCGTGTGGTGTGTGCTCCTAAACAGTATAGGAGAAAAATGGATAATCGTTAATTAGTGTGCTTCTTCCAGTGATCCCTGGATATAGATCATGGCCAGCAACATAAAGACGAATGCCTGAATAAAGGAAACCAGCACGCCCATCAGCATCATTGGCAGAGGTACCAGGAACGGTGCCAGAGCAAAGAAGATCATCAGAACCAGTTCGTGACCGTTCATGTTACCGAAAAGACGCAGAGTAAGGGACACAGGACGGGAAAGGTGTCCGATTAGTTCGATGAAGAACATCAGCGGTGCCAGCCACCAGATTGGTCCCAGGAAGTGTTTCAGGTAGTGAAAACCATGGTGCTTGATGCCAATCACGTGGGTGGCCAGGAACACGACAATTGCACAGGCTGCTGTTGTGTTGATGTTGGCGGTCGGTGGATAGAAGCCGGGGATCAGGCCCACCAGGTTGGACACCAGGATGAAGATGGCCAGTGTGGCAATTAACGGAAAGAAGGGACGGCCATGCTCACCCATGGTCTCAACGATCATGTTTTCAATTCCGTCAACTACTACTTCCATAAAGTTTTGAGTGCCGCTCGGTATGGTCTTCAACGCACTGGTTGCAATTAGTGACAGCACCAGCAAAAAGGCTATGACCGTCCAGGTATAGACAACTGCGTTAGCCGAAGCGTCAGAAATATGCAGCAGGTGCTGCAGTTTTGAACTAAGAAACTGGAGAAACAACAACGGGTGGACCATGGGTCAATCTCCTTTATAAAACGCTGAATACAGAGTTAAAGCAATTATGACTGCCACAATTACCGAGAGACCAATAAGCAGGGCAATAATGGAAAAACGCCCGGAGGTCAGAACTGCATAGAGTATGACGGCAGTTAAACTTAATCGAAGCAGGTAACGTACTGCAGCAGAACTTGCTGAGGGTGCGACCTGATCTTCAAGTAGTTGGCGCAATGTCCTGCGTTGCCAGACAAAGTTAATGATGGCAATGCTGCCACCAGCCAGAATACCAAGTCCAACCGGAGCAGTATAAAAAAGAAAGCCTGATGCCGTTGCAATAACAAGCAATACGATACTTGATTGCAAGATAAGCGTAGGCAGCCTTGCCTCGTTAATCGTTGCCACTGTTCAGATTTTTTATCTCGCGTCGAGTGATGATATACACATTCTTAAACCCGGCAGCGATGCCAATCATGAGGAAGATCCAGAAAAACCAAGGGGCCGTACCCAGCCAGCGATCTATCGTCAAGCCAAACCAGACACCGATTGCAATGGCAAGTACAGCTGAAATACCCATGCTTGAGACGGTACCAATGTTGCGGAAAATGTCACGAAGTTCGCCCATTTCCGCCTCCGGTCAGCAGGGATTGTATACAAAACCTGTCTCTCATAGCATAGTGACGCTTGCAGTGTCAATTGTTTCGTGAATCATGCAATGAGTTTAAAGCACTTACGGGCTGCAGCAATAGTCTTCTCTATTTCCTGTTGGGAGTGTGCTGCTGACATAAAGGCGGTTTCGAATTGAGAAGGGGCCAGGTAGATCCCTTCCTCAAGCATTGCCAGGAAGTAGCGGGCAAAGGCCTTGGTGTCGCAGGCCGCTGCAGTTGTCCAATCAAAGACTTCGTTGGGGGTGAAGAAGGCGCAGAACATGCTGCCGACCCTGGTGGAGTAAAGTGGGTAGCCTGCTTCTCTGGCTGCTAGCGTGATCCCTTCCGAGAGCAGGCGGCTCTTCTCTTCCAGTTGCTCGTAAAAACCTGGCTGTTGTAACATTTTGAGGGTTTCAATGCCGGCGGTCATGGCCAATGGGTTGCCTGATAGTGTGCCAGCCTGGTAGACGCCGCCTGAGGGGGAAAGCTTTTCCATGATCTCGCGTTTGCCGCCAAAGGCGCCAACCGGCAGGCCGCCACCGATGATCTTGCCCAGGGTGGTCATGTCCGGGGTGACGCCATAGAGTGTTTGTGCGCCACCGTACGCTACACGAAAACCGCACATTACCTCATCAAAAATCAGAATAATACCTTCGTTGGTGCAGAGCTCTCGGAGTCCTTCAAGAAAGCCGGGGCGGGGCGGCACGGTGCCCATGTTTCCAGCCACCGGTTCAATAATAATGCAGGCAATCTGGTCTTTGTTTTCTGTAATGAGTGTGTTGACTGACTCCAAAGAGTTATATTCTGCAGTCAGGGTGTGCTTGGCAAAATCTGCAGGAACGCCGGGGGAGTCGGGTACGCCAAAGGTGGCGGCGCCGGATCCTGCCTTAACCAGCAACGCGTCGGCATGGCCATGGTAGCAACCGGAAAACTTGAGAATATTGTCACGACCAGTATAGCCACGAGCCAGGCGGATGGCACTCATGGTTGCCTCGGTGCCGGAGCTGACCATGCGGACCATTTCAATGGAAGGCACGGCGTCTATTACCATCTGCGCCAGGGTAATTTCTAGTTCCGTGGGTGCGCCAAAGCTTGAGCCGTTTTCCATGCATTGCTTAACCGCGTTGACCACGCCAGGATAGCAATGGCCGAGAATCATGGGGCCCCATGAGCCTACGTAGTCGATATAGCTATTGTCGTCTTCATCGACTATGCGGCTACCCAAGGCCTTTTTGATGAACAGTGGGTCGGCACCAACGGATTTAAAGGCCCTGACCGGGCTGTTAACACCACCGGGAATAATCTGACGGGCTTGTGCGAATAATGTGTGGGAGCGAGTGTGGATCATAGAAATGTGTGCCTCCATTTGTGAGCGTAGATCAGTAGGGCTTTTGTACCTGCAGCCATGTTCATTTGTCAATTCAGTTCGTTTGTAGCAGAAAAACTTGCCTGAATTATACCTAAAAAGTCTTCTATGTCCTGTAAACATAAACGAAATAAATATCTTACGAAGTTAAGAATGATTTAATGCAGGGTAAAAAAAAAGGGAAAAAGTGCTTGACAATCGACACCTAAATGCAATAGGTTTGCTGCGTTTTGTATACAGTATACGTGAAAAGTCTTGAAAGAAACTGCTTGGGGAGGAAATAGAGAATGCTCGGTACCTATCTACCCATTATGCTGCTGATCCTGGTTTCGCTGGCCTTTGGCCTTGGTTCGGTGGTGTTTTCTTCGTTGATTGGCCAGAAGAAATATTCAAAGGCCAAGATGGCGCCTTACGAGTGTGGTTGTGAGCCGATCGGCACAGCACGCGAGCGGTTCCCAATCAAGTTTTATCTGATCGCAATGTTGTTTATTCTGTTCGACATTGAAGCTGTCTTTCTTTATCCCTGGGCGATTCTGTACAAGAAGCTTGGTGTGTTCGGGTTGGTGGAGATGGGGCTCTTTGTTGTGATCCTGTTTGTTGGTTATATCTATGTCTGGAAAAAAGGAGCACTGGAATGGGAGTAAATCAGCCCCTCGGTGGTAACGTAACCGTTACGTCACTTGATAAGCTGGTCAACTGGGTCAGGAAGTCCTCCATCTGGCCGATGACCTTCGGTCTGGCCTGCTGTGCCATTGAGATGATGGCAACTGGTGCGTCGCACAACGACCTTGACCGCTTTGGTATCATTTTCCGTGCTTCGCCACGTCAGGCAGACTGTATTATTATCGCTGGTACGGTAACCAAGAAGATGTTGCCGGTAATCCAGACGGTGTATGAGCAGATGCCTGAACCTAAGTGGGTAATTGCCATGGGTGCATGTGCTTGTTCTGGTGGAATTTTTGATACCTATAGTGTTGTGCAGGGTATTGACGAGGCGCTGCCGGTTGATGTGTATATCCCGGGTTGTCCTCCCCGCCCTGAGGCTCTGTTGTATGGTCTGATGAAGTTGCAGGATAAGATCATGCAGGAGAGTAACTCGTTTGGTTCCGTATTCGGCCTGGGTGAGCGGGTATCCACGGTCTGATTTTCTAGGTTGCTACGAATTCATTATTACTGAAAAGGTTTCGACGCTATGGCAGACACAAATCGCGCCGTTGAAAAACTGCAAGGGAAGTTCGAGGCCTCCATTCTGGAGGTGACGCAGGACCGTGGTGACTGGATCGTTACAGTCAAGAAAGAGGATATCGTTGCTGTGCTCGGGTTTTTAAAGCAAGAGTGCAAGTTCGATATGCTGACTGATGTAACAGCCATTGACTATCTTGGTAAGGCTGCTGACCGTTTTATGATGGTCTATCAGCTTACATCGGTGCCGTTCAAGGATCGTTTGAGGGTCAAGGCCCCGGTAGCTGAGGGGAATTGTGTGATCGGCAGTGCGACACAGGTCTATGGGTCAGCTGGTTGGCTTGAACGTGAAGTTTTTGACCTGTTCGGCATCCGCTTTGATAAGCATCCGGATCTGCGTCGTATCCTGATGACGCCTGACTGGGAAGGATACCCGCTTCGTAAGGACTACCCGTTGCAGGGGCCAGGCCGCGAGCCGTACAAGGGACGTCTTTCCTAATTAGAACCATTACGCACTTAACGAGCAGACGAGGCTATACATGGCTAACAATGAAATTATGACCATTAATATGGGGCCGCAACACCCCAGTACCCACGGCGTGTTACGTCTGGTGATCGAGCTGGATGGTGAAAACATCCTCAAAATCGACCCGGAAATCGGCTTTCTTCACCGTGGCGTTGAGAAGCTTTCGGAACACCGCACCTATCATCAGACATTGCCGTTGACTGACCGTCTTGATTATCTGGCTCCGATGAGTAACAACCTGGGCTATATACTGGCGGTTGAGAAGCTGCTGGGTATTGATGTCCCTGAACGGGCTCAGGCAATCCGTATCATCATGACCGAGTTGACTCGTCTGCAGTCTCACTTGGTGTGGCTTGCCTGTCACGCACTTGATATTGGTGCTATGACCGTCTTTATTTATGCCTTCCGTGAGCGTGAAGCCATCATGGAGACCTATGAACTGATCTCCGGTGCCCGGATGACCTCTAACTTCTTCCGTGCTGGCGGGCTTTCTCAGGATGTGCCTGCTGAATTTGAGAAGAAGGTGCGTGACTTTATTGCAGAAATGCCTGGCTTCATTGATACCTATGAAGGCCTGTTGACCAATAACCCGATCTGGCGCAAGCGTACCATTGGTAACGGTATCATCTCTGCTGAAGATGCAACTGATATCGGTATCACGGGACCTGCCCTGCGTGGTTCAGGGGTTAACTTTGACCTGCGTCGTGACATTCCTTATGCAGGTTATGAGAACTATACCTTTGAAGTGCCGGTTGGGACTGAGTGCGATACCTTTGATCGGTACAAATGTCGTCTGATTGAAATGCGTGAGTCCTGTAAAATCGTTACCCAGGCCATGGAGCGGCTCAAGCCCGGTCCGGTGCTGGCTGACGCCCCACAGGTTTGCTATCCCGCCAAAGATTCCGTTTATAACAGTATTGAGGGCCTGATTCACCACTTCAAGATTGCCAGTGAGGGCTACCCGGTTCCTGAGGGTGAAGTCTATATGGGTGTTGAAGCGCCAAAAGGTGAGCTTGGTTTTTATCTGGTAAGTGATGGCAGTAGCAAGCCCTATCGCATGAGAGTTCGTCCGCCATCATTTGTCAACCTGCAGGCCATTGAGAAAATGGCAAAAGGTGCCATGCTGGCAGACCTTGTTGCGATTATCGGTACATTGGACATCGTGTTGGGTGAGATTGACCGCTAAACTGAGACCGAAAAGGGAGGCCGCAGATGAGTGAAGCGGTTGCAACTACAGAAACTACCGAAGTGGAAGAGCCAGTTATTGATCTGGCACTTGCAGAAGAGGTAATTCAGAAATACAAGGATATCCCTGGCAACCTGATGCCGGTTCTGCAGGGTATCCAAGATGCCTATGGGTATGTGCCACGGGTCACCGTTGATTATGTGGCAGAGCGTCTGAATGTCTATCCCAGCCAGATTTATGGTGTATTGACGTTTTATGCTCAATTCCACCTCAAACCACGTGGTAAGTTTATTATCCGGGTCTGTATGGGAACAGCTTGCCACGTTCTGGGGGCTGAGCGGATCAAGGAATCGTTCCACGACCGAATCGGTATTGGGCATGCTGAAACAACTCCGGACCGTCGCTTTACGTTTGAACTGGTAGCATGTCTGGGTGCTTGTGGTATGGCGCCACTTGCCATGGTCAACGATGAGACCTACGGCAAGATGACAGTTCAAAAGGTAGATGAGATCATCAAGGAATATTCTTCGCTCCCGATCTAGGTACGGGACGTTCGTCAGGGGACAGAACACATGGCTGAAGCTATCAAGATATTGATCTGCCAGGGAACGGGCGGCATCTCCGCCGGCGCTAAGAAGGTAGAAGCCGAGTTTAATCGGATTATTGCCGAAAAGGGGCTAACTGCTACAGTTGGCAAGCGTTGTGATGTGGTTAAGACCGGTTGTCGTGGTCTTTGTGCTAACGACGTTCTGGTTGACATCGTTGACGATAAGGGCTGTACAACCTATGACTTCGTGTTGCCTGAAGAGGTTGCCAAGCTGGTTGATGAGCATATTATTGCCGGTGAGCCGCTTGAGAAGCGTAAGGCAAAGCCCTACTATAATAAGTTTGTTGATGCACAACAGCGGGTTGTTATGTCTGGTTGCGGGCAGATAGATGCAGAATCTATTGATGCCTATCTTGCAACTGACGGTTTTAAGGCAATCAAAAAATGTATTACTGAAATGAAGCCTGCCGAGGTTACGGAAGAAGTAAAGAAATCCGGACTTCGTGGCCGTGGGGGCGGTGGTTTCCCTACCGGCTTGAAATGGTCATTCTGTGCAGCTTCACCTGGTCATCATAAGTATATCATCTGTAACGCTGACGAGGGTGATCCAGGTGCCTTTATGGACCGGTCAATCCTCGAAGGTGACCCGTACTGCCTGATTGAGGGCATGATGATTGCCGGTTACGCCATCGGCGCACAGTTCGGGTATGTCTATGTCCGGGCTGAGTATCCTCTGGCAATTCAGCGTCTGCAAAAAGCCATCGATACCTGTTACGAAAAAGGGTATCTGGGCAACGACTGCATGGGGCTCGGTTTTGAGTATAACATGCGGATTAAAATGGGTGCTGGCGCCTTCGTCTGCGGTGAAGAAACTGCTTTGATGGCATCAATTGAAGGTGAGCGTGGTATGCCCCGTCCACGTCCGCCATTCCCGGCTGTTAAAGGCCTTTGGCAGAACCCATCTAACATCAACAACGTTGAGACCTTTGCCAACGTTCGTCATATCATTAACAACGGTTCAGCATGGTATGCAGCGATTGGTACAGAAACCACCAAGGGTACCAAGATTTTTGCGGTAACCGGCAAGGTAAAACATACCGGTCTGGTTGAAGTGCCAGCTGGTATGAAGGTCCGTGACGTTATTTACGAAGTTTGCGGCGGTATTCTTAACAACCGTAAATTCAAGGCTGTACAGGCCGGTGGTCCATCAGGTGGCTGTATTTCTGCAGAACTTCTTGATACACCGGTTGACTATGACTCCCTGATCAAGGCTGGCGCCATGATGGGTTCTGGTGGTCTGGTTGTTATGGATGAAACCACCTGTATGGTTGATATCTCGAAATTCTTCTTGACCTTCACCCGGATGGAATCATGCGGTAAGTGCGTACCCTGCCGGATTGGCTTGAAAGCCATGCTTGATATCCTGATCAGAATTACTGAAGGCAATGGTCGTGCTGGTGATATTGAGACCCTGATTGACCTGGGTACTACCATTAAGCAAGCCTCACTGTGCGGACTTGGTCAGACAGCACCGAACCCGGTACTCTCAACCATTCGCTACTTCCGCGATGAGTATGAAGCCCATATCAATGATAAGCGTTGTCCGTCCAACTCCTGTAAAGAACTGTTGCTTTGGCAGGTAGTTGAAGACAAGTGTGTCAAGTGCGGTGCCTGTAAGAAGGCCTGTCCGGTTGATGCCATTGTCTGGGAAAAAGGTGAGATCGCTTACCTGGATAAAGAGAAGTGTACCAAGTGTAAGTCCTGTTATGACGCCTGCCGTTTCATGGCAATTGAGTAGACAGTTCCTAGGGACAACTTACGTAAGACGAGGTTGAGATGGTCACTCTGACGATAGATGACAAGCAGGTATCAGTAGAAAAGGATGCGACGATTTATGACGCTGCCAAAGCAGCTGGCGTCAATATTCCGATCCTTTGCCATGACAAGAAGCTGAAGCCCTTTGGCGCCTGCCGTATGTGCCTGGTTGAGGTCGAGCAGATGAAAGGGCGTTTGATCCCTGCCTGCACCACACCGGTTACTGAAGGTATGATCGTTCGTAGCAGTACAGCGCCGGTCGAGAAAGCCCGTAAACTGGTTTTAGAACTGTTGATGCTCAACCACCCGCTTGACTGCCCGGTATGCGACAAAGGCGGCGATTGCGAACTGCAGAACCTTGCCTATGACCATAAAGTCAATTCCAACCGTTTGGCTGATGAGAAATTTCACCACGAAATTGACTACAACAACCCACTGATTGAGCGGGATCAAAACCGCTGCGTACTCTGTGGTAAATGTGTCCGTATCTGTGATGAAATTGTCGCTCGTGGTGCTCTTACTTTTATCAGCAGGGGTATTGAAACCAAAATCGGTACTGAGTTTGACGGTCCACTCAGCTGCGAATTTTGCGGTTCCTGTATCTCGGTCTGCCCGGTTGGTGCATTGCTTGCCCGTCCATTCAAGTTTAAGTCACGTTTTTGGGCTATGACCAAGAAAAAGTCGGTCTGTGGCTACTGCGGCACCGGTTGTAACGTGACCCTTGGCGTCAAGGATAATAAGGTTCTAACTACGGTTTATGATGAAAACCAGGGCTTTCATAATGGGCAGCTCTGTGTGCGTGGCCGTTTTGGTTACCAATTCATTAGCTCAGACAAACGTCTGAAAAGTCCTCTGATCCGTAAGAACGGTCAGCTGGTTGAAGCTGGCTGGGATGAGGCTTTATCACTGGTCGCCGAGCGTTTGAAGGGTGCCGGTTCTGCTGCTGCAGCACTTGCAACCCCGCGTTTGACCAACGAAGAACTGGTGTTGTTAAAGCAGTTGATGACCCAACAGGTTGGTTCACAGAATATTGATCATTCAGCCGGCTATGGTCATGCTGCGGTTTCAGAAGGCCTTGGTAAAAGTCTTGGTGTCGCTGCCTCTTCAGCAACTATCCTTGATATTCAAAAAAGTGACCTGATTCTTGCCATCAAGACTGATGTCTATGAAACCCACCCGGTGGTTGGTTTTGAAATAAACATGGCAGTAAAGAATAAAGGTACCAAGCTGCAGATCATCTCTGATAAGCGCGGCAAACTGTCCCGTTTGCCTGGTGCTAACCTGCTGCTTAATAAGCCTAGTAGTGACGTTGCTTTGCTGAATGCTGTTGCAAAGGTGCTGCTTGATGAGAATCTTGCGATTGCTTCGGCGACACCTGAACTGGCTGCTGCACTGAATGACTTTACTCCAGAGAAGGTTGCCGAGCTTACTGGTGTTGCTGCTGATGCCATACGTGAACTGGCTCGTGCTTATGCAGCAGCTGAGAAGGCCGTTATTCTCTTTACTTCCGGTCTTGCTTATCCTGGTGCTGATGCACAACTGGCTCACGCTGCCGCTAACCTGGCAATCCTGGGTGGCAAGCTGGGTAAAGAGGGGTCCGGTATCCTTGCTCTGCAGGAGAAGAATAACAGCCAGGGTGCCCTTGATGTTGGCTTTGTCCCAGGACTAGGTGGCCTGGATGCACAGCAGATTCTTACCGGCTGTTCAACAGGCAGTATCAAAACCCTGTTGATTGCAGGTGAGAATCCGGTTGTTTCCTATCCAGCTCAGGCTCTGGTTAAAAAGGCCCTTGATGCAGTTGAGTTTCTGGTCGTGGCCGACCTGTTTCTGACAGAAACAGCCCAGATGGCTGATGTTGTGTTACCGGTTTGCTCTTATGCAGAAAAGGAAGGCACCTTTACAGCCACGGACCGTAGGGTGCAAAAAATATCCGCTGTTATTCCGGCTGTAGGTCAGAGTAAGCCTGAGTTTCAGGTCTATGGCGAACTGATCAGCCTGCTTGGTGGCCAATCTGCTTCTACTCAAGCTGAAGCATTTGCTCAGATTGCTGCCTACGCAGGTATTTCATATGCTGAACTTGGAGAAGGTGGAGCATTTGCCACTGTAAAGCTGCAGCCAGTTCAGGTTGTACCCAAGGTTGTAACTGTTGCTGTTGAGGCAGGCAAATTTACCCTGTTAACCGGCGCTGCCCTCTATCACTGTGGAACCATGTCACTCTATGGTGAGGGTACTGTCTCTGTCTGTGGTGAGGCCTATGTTGAAATTTCTCGCGGTGACGCAGCAAAAATGAATATTTCAGAAGGTGCTGAAGTGAAGTTAACCTCCTCAACTGGTACGGTTTCTGTAAAGGCCCGTATTTCACCAAGGATGTCAGAGGGGGTTGCTTTTGCTCCCTATCACTTTGCTGAAGCATCAATTAATTCAGTCTGGTCTGGTGCTGCTGTAACTGGCGTAACCATTTCCAAGTAACGATTTGTCTGAGTCTTAACGCTACCAGAGAAGGAAGAGGGACCGATGGGAATCGAGATTCTAGGACTGCCGCTGTACTACTACATCGCCATGGTGGCCAAGGTGTTGATCGCGTTTGTATTCGTGCTTCTTACCGTGGCCTATGCGACCTATGCCGAGCGTAAGATAATCGGCTGGATGCAGGTGCGGATCGGACCGAACCGGACAGGCCCAATGGGCTTATTGCAACCGATTGCTGATGGTTTGAAGCTCTTTTTCAAGGAAGAGATCATACCTTCAGAGGCAAACAAGTTTGCATTCCTGCTTGCACCACTGGTTGCTCTGATTCCGGCTTTCATTACCTTCGCTGTCATTCCGTTTGGCGACACAATCAAGATCTTCGGCTATGACGTGCCGTTGCAGATTGTTGGCTACTATGATGCCGGTGTAGGTAAAGTGGTGGATATGAATGTCGGCGTACTGTATGTGCTTGCCATGTCTTCACTGGGCGTATACGGCATCGTGCTGGCTGGCTGGGCATCAAACAGCAAATACTCATTGATCGGTGGTCTGCGCTCTTCAGCACAGATGATCTCTTACGAGCTTGCTGCTGGTCTGGCTATTATCCCGGTCTTTATGCTGGTTGAATCACTTTCACTGCAGGAGATTATCAAGGCTCAGGCAGGTATGAAGTGGTTTATCTGGAACAGCCCGATGACTTTTGTCGCAGGCATGATCTTCTACGTTGCGACTCTGGCTGAAGTCAACCGGACACCATTTGACCTTCCTGAAGCAGAGACAGAGCTTGTTTCCGGCTTCTGTACTGAATATTCTTCAATGAAGTACGCCATGTTCTTCATGGCAGAGTATGCCAACATGGTTACTGTAAGTGCTGTGATGGTAACTCTGTTCCTTGGCGGTTGGGATGGCCCCTTTGTCAGCGCAATCCCTTGGCTTTCACCACTCTACTTTATTGCCAAGGTTTATTTCCTGATGTTCCTGGCAATGTGGATCAGGGCTACCCTGCCACGCTACCGTTATGATCAGCTGATGCATCTGGGTTGGAAGGTAATGTTGCCAACAACGCTGGCCCTGATTGTAGTAACTGCTGTTGCCGGTCACTTTGGCTTCTATACCTTTAGTGGTTTGTTCGGAAACTAGATTACGCTGTTACCTTCTGAGCTAATAAAGAACTAATAGTACTAAATAAAGGACGACGTTATGCCGAATCCGTTTACGCCAATAATGCAAGGAATGAAAATCACGCTGGGACACGTGTTCAAAAAACCGGTCACACTCATGTATCCTGATGAGCGTCCCAAGGTAGCTGAGCGTTTCCGTGGCCTGCATGCCCTTAAGGTTTCTCATAACAAGGCCAAGTGTGTTGCCTGTTATCTTTGCCCAACAGTCTGCCCTGCTAAATGTATTACTGTTGAAGCAGGTGAAGATGCAAATCATGATAAATTTGCTGCAAAATATGAAATCGACATGCTGCGCTGTATCTTTTGCGGCTACTGTGTGGAGGCCTGCCCGGTCGATGCACTGAAGATGACTGGCGAATTCGAATTGGCCAACTATCGCCGTGAAGATTTTGTTTTTACCAAGGAACGACTTTTAGAAAAGAAATAAAGGAGCGCTGTACATGGACATCTCATCCGTCTTCTTTGCCCTCGTCACTGTAGTGGCCATAGT